>JAEEGJ010001893.1_pt1 | contig 449096 bp, 358 predicted proteins | sample 8958761 | NCBI WGS metagenome assembly JAEEGJ01 (sample SAMN16246546, study PRJNA631951) | gut metagenome | biome: gut microbiome; feature: rumen; material: RS-attached | host: Bos | place: Iran: Karaj | collected 2018-10 | reverse complement strand
TCTGGGAGTTCCTCCTCTTCCGGTTCATATTCTTTTTCCTTTTTCGGTACATCCCGAAGGATATGTTTCACAGTCTTCTTATCCCAACAGTGACTATCTGACGCTTCCTTCAGCTGATTAGCCTGCTCCACAGTGACTCCAGTCGCTCGCATATACTTAAAAATTTCTTTCTGTTCATCAGAATTCAAAAAACTGAGTACATTTCCCGCAATCAAAGAAATTGTGCTATTATCTACATGTGCCAGTAATTCCGGAATCAGATAATTCAGGCGGAGATAGCGGTGAATCGTAGTCCTGCTCTCGCCGACCTGGTCAGCAATTATCTCCCTGCGATTGCTGGCACTTCTCATTTGAGTCGGTTCCGACTTCAGGGCTTCCATCCGGAGCTTGTATGCTTTCGCTTTCTCTGACGGAAGGATATGTTCCCGATACAGGTTTGCGTCGACCATTTCTATCGTGGCCTGCGCCATTGATATTCCCGTGCGGATAATTCCCGGGATCTGCGTAAGGCCTGCTTTCTTCGCCGCCAAACATCTGCGGTGTCCGGAGATGATCAGAAAACCGTTTCCTTCCTCTTTCTCCACAACCACGACCGGCTGCAGCACGCCATTTTCAATGATGCTGTCCCGTAACATGGCAAGTTCCTCATTGTCCGGTACGGAATACGGATGGTTCGGGAACTCTTCCAACTGATCGAGAGGCAGCTGCTCTACGGTCTCTCTCTTTTCGTCCCGAAACAGATCCTCATACGAGGTTAATGCAATAGGTGATCTCTTCCTCATGTTGCTCCTCCCGTATGGTTTCTGCGATGCTTTCATAGATTGCTGCCGGTGTCCCGTTCGGCTCATACCAGAGGACGCTGTGTCCTTCGTTCGGAGCCTCGGCGATCTTGCTGTAATTCGGGATTGTCCGGTCAAAGATCCGGATGTGATCCCCGTAGGTCTTTCTCACGGCTTCCCGATATAACCGTTCGTTACTCCTAACGTTGCTGTCCAGGGAGAAGATGATTCCCTGAATGGTCAGGTCAGGATTGGAACTCTTTTGGACTCTCTCCACGGTCCTAAGCAGCTCCTGTAATCCCTCCACAGCAAACCTCTGGGGCTGAACCGGCACCAGGATCTCGTCTGCCGCCGTAAAGGCGTTCAGCGTGAGCATTCCAAGGGACGGCATGCAATCAATCAGGATGTAGTCGTAATCCTCCTGAAAATGCCTTAAAACGTCTCTGAGAACCGTTTTGTTCTCCTCCACGGTCTGCAGCCACAGTTCCATTCCCGTTAACAGCTTGTTGGAAGGAAGCAGATCCATTCCCTCTTCATGATGAAGGATGGTCTCCTCACAGGACGGGTTCTCTGTCTCCAGTGCGATTTCCCGCATCAGGGACTCCACCGTTCTCTGCAGATTCCGGGGATACCCCAGCCCCGCCGTCAAATTTCCCGACGGATCCATATCCACCAAAAGTACCCGTTCCCCGGCTTTCGCCAAGGCAGCTCCCAGATTTACGGTCAGCGTACTCTTGCCGACGCCTCCCTTCTGGTTTCCGATTGCAATCGTCTTTGCCACGATCGTCACCTCCGTAAGAGTTTTAGATAAACAAAAAAGGCCAACAGACAATCTGTCTGCTGACCTTTTGTTTCGATGTTAAAATGGTGCATTGGTAATAAAATTCGCCAAAATCGGCATTCCGCACCACGATTTTCCGTGGAAATACGTGGCATTTCAGCACCCTATAACAATCTGTTAACTTTTCTGAAACTCAGTCTACATAAGGCTTTGCGTGAAGTCATATCGACTTTCGTGGCCTTTTGTGAAGGTTTTTTCGAGATTACTTCAGCGTAACCTTAGCGCCCTCAGCCTCAACCTTAGCCTTGATGTCCTCAGCCTCTTCCTTGGAAGCGTTCTCCTTGATCATCTTAGGAGCGCCGTCTACAAGGTCCTTAGCTTCCTTCAGGCCAAGACCGGTGATCTCGCGAACAACCTTGATAACCTTAACCTTGTTCTCACCAACCTCGGTAAGCTCTACGTTGAACTCAGTCTTCTCCTCTTCTGCTGCAGCTGCCGCGCCGGCACCTGCTGCTGCAACAACAACGCCTGCTGCTGCGCTTACGCCGAACTCTTCCTCGCAAGCCTTTACAAGATCGTTCAGCTCAAGAACGGTCATGCTCTTGATTGCATCAATGAATTCCTGATTTGTCATGATTTTTTATCCTCCATGATAATTGAAATACGGGCACGATTGCCCCGGACCTTAGTCCGTTATGCCGCTATGCGGCGGTTCCTTGCGGGATTCTTAGGCAACCTCGCCCTTCTTCTCCGCGATCTGCGAGATGATGCGTGCGATGTTCGAAAGCGGGGACTTGATACTTCCAAGAAGCTTGGAAATAAGAACCTCTCTCGACGGAATCGTCGCAACAACCTGGCAACCATTTGCATCGTAGTACGTACCGTCTACGACGCCGCCCTTGAACTCGAGCTTGTCAGCGGTCTTCATTGCGTCTGCAAGAAGTCTTGCAGGTGCAGTAGCGTCGTCGACACCGAATGCTACGGCCGTCGGGCCATCCAGATGCTTGGAAAGCTCTTCGTAAACCGTACCGGCAAATACTCTCTTGAGATAGGTGTTCTTGTATACCTTGTACACAACACCGCCCTCACGCAAGGACTTGCGAAGCTTGGTATCCTGCTCCACCGTCAATCCACGGTAATCAACCAGAACAACAGCCTTAGCTGCTTCCACGTTCTTGGTGATCTCCTCGATGATCGGCTGCTTCAACTCAACCTTTGCCATGGGAATTACCTCCTTTTTAGTTTAACGCCGATTGCCGCGCACTTGAGTCGAAATAAAAAAGCGCCGTGATCCCGAACGGAATCCCAGCACATGAAAATCGTTTCAAATGAGCTGACATCTCCTCGGCAGGCGTCGGACCGAAATCCTTCTTACACCCTTTCGGGTACCTGCTGTCTTCGGCAGTCGACCATATTTATACCACACCTCTCCCCGCTTGTCAAGCACATATTGCAAGAAAAAAGGACTGCCGCAGAGTAGACCTTCTCTTCTTTGTTCGCAGGGCAGGGGGCAAGGGCCGATAAGCATGCGGCATCGCGGTTCCAGTCGACTAAGGGGATGCTTCATCTGCATGGCAAGGGCGTTTTTGCGGGGCTGGCACGCCGCCTTATATTTGAAGATAAAAGGAAGGCGGCGTGCTGCGAGAGGCGCTTGCGCCTCTACACCGCGAGATCGTTTACGGGCTCGCGGATAACCTCAAAACGCCCTTATGCAGATTCGCCTCCCCTAAGTCGACTTCTGCAGATGCCTAACGGCCTCTGCAGAATACCACATGCTCTGTCGCATGCTTATCGGCCCTTGCCCCCTGCCCGTCAACAAGAAAAAAGGACTGCCCTGCGGCAGTCCTTTGGTTTGCTATGGATTGAGGTGATTTGACAGGCGATTAACCGAACTGAACAGGGTTCAGCTTAACGCCGGGGCCCATCGTGGAGCTCAGGGTAACGCTTCTAAGGTACTGGCCCTTTGCAGTAGCCGGCTTAGCCTTAACGATCGCACCCATGAGAGTTTCGAAGTTGTCCTTCAGCTGCTCAGCAGTGAAGGAAACCTTGCCAACCGGAACGTGGATGATGTTCGTCTTATCGAGACGGTACTCCACTTTACCGGCTTTGATATCATTAACAGCCTTGGTTACATCCATGGTAACGGTGCCTGCCTTCGGGTTCGGCATGAGACCCTTAGGTCCGAGCACACGACCCAACTTACCGACAACGCCCATCATGTCAGGCGTAGCAACAACTACGTCAAATTCAAACCAGCCGTCCTTCTGGATCTTCGGAACGAGCTCCTCGCCGCCGGCGTAATCAGCGCCTGCTGCAAGAGCCTCATCAATCTTCGGTCCCTTCGCGAAAACGAGTACGCGAACGGTCTTGCCGGTTCCGTGAGGAAGTACAACGGCACCGCGGACCTGCTGGTCAGCGTGACGACCGTCAACACCGAGGCGGATGTGAGCCTCAACGGTCTCGTCAAATTTGGCAGTAGCGGACTTCTTTACCAAGTCAACAGCCGTAGCGGTATCGTACTGAACGCTTCTGTCGATGTTCTTGGCAGCATCCGTATATTTCTTTCCGTGTTTCATAATTCAAACCTCCTAGTGGTAATGTCGGGAGATGATCCCTCCCACTGTATCCATTCCTTATCAGTCGTCAACAACCGTGATGCCCATGCTGCGTGCGGTACCGGCGATCATGCTGGTAGCAGCCTCAAGGGAACCTGCGTTCAGATCGGGCATCTTCAGCTCAGCAATCTTAGCAACCTCGGATCTCTTGATCGAAGCAACCTTAACCTTGTTAGGGGTACCGGAAGCCGACTCGATCTTGCAGGCCTTCTTAAGAAGAACCGCTGCCGGAGGGGTCTTGGTGATGAAGCTGAAGGACTTGTCCTGGTAAACCGTGATCACTACGGGAATGATCATTCCCTCCTGACCTGCGGTTCTGGCATTGAACTCCTTCGTGAACTGAACGATGTTGACACCGTGCTGACCGAGTGCGGGACCTACCGGAGGAGCCGGAGTCGCCTTAGCAGCCGGAATCTGTAACTTGATGTAACCTGTAACTTTTTTTGCCATGTTAGCATACCTCCTAAAATGTGGTGTTATCGGAAGATTCCTCCCACGTACCTGAGTGCGGATGCACCCGGGTACCCACCGTCCGCTGCCTGACGGACAGTTCGTTTACTTTTGAATGATCACTTCGTCAAAGCTTACCTCAACCAGCGTCGCGCGGCCGAACATGGTCACCTCAACCATAACCGTGCGCTTGCTGTTGTTGATCGCCTTGATTTCGCCGGTGGTGTTTCTCCAGTTACCACTCTGAATGATAACCGTCTCACCCTCGACAAATTCGGGAATCGCTTCGGTTCCGTCCGAAAGCAGTCCCATGTTTTCGATCTCCCGCTCCGTCAACGGAACAGGCTTGGATCCGGGCCCCACGAAGCCGGTTACGCCTCGTGTGTTGCGAACCACATACCATGTGTTGTCGTTCATAACCATATGAACAAGTACATAGCCCGGGAACATCATCTTCTTCTTGAGAACGCGGGTTCCGTTCTTCAATTCCAACGTGTCCTGCATCGGAACGCGAACATCCAAGATCACGTCCTGAAGTTTGCGGTTCTCAATTGTCTTTTCCAAATTGATCTTTACATTGTTCTCATACCCGGAATAGGTGTGAACAACGTACCACTGCGCATCTGCCATATCGTCACCCTGTCCTTAGAGAATTAACGCAAGTAACTTATCGATTCCGAGATCGATCAACTTGATTAAGATACCGAGGATCACAGTGATGATGACAACTGCCACCGACTCTTTTGCAAGGGTGTTCTTGTTCGGCCAGATGATCTTCTTCCACTCGGCCTTCAGTCCCTTCCAACGACTCGTCTTAGCAGGCGCGTTAGCAGTCTCGCTCATGACTCATCCTTTCTCCAAGAATCTTACTTGGTCTCCTTGTGTAACGTGTGCTTCTTGCAGAATCTGCAGTACTTCTGGGTCTCCATCCTATCCGGATGGTTTTTCTTTTCCTTGGTCGTGTTGTAATTACGCTGCTTGCACTCGGTGCATGCCAATGTAATCTTCACTCGCATAACTCTCACCTCCGTATAAATTTAGGCATAAAAAAAAGACCTCTTCCATAGCCTCACTACTATAGCACAACCCTCTTGCGAAAGTCAAGCAAAATATTTTCCGTCGAAAAATGCTCCCGGACCGCCCCGCGAAGCCCCCGAAGAACTCCCGCAACGTTCTCCCGCGAAGCCCCCGCAGGGGACCCGCGCGGCCGTCAAATGCCGCGCAGGAAAACCCATGCGAAACGAGTGGCAAAGGATTTGCCGCGAAGTGTCCTGGTCCGTATCTTGCGGTACAGCGTCAGCGCTCTGCGCCGATCCTCTCTTGTGATCCGCTCTGCGCCGAAGTTGGCCCGGTTGCCGAGATCGTAGATCCAGCGAAGCGCCTCGACGTTTCCGAGGACCTCGGATACGCGCTCCGTGTAGCTGCTCTCCGACTCGCCCGGCCGGAGGGTGACGCCGTTTAATCGGAAGAGATATCCGATCTCGCGGCACACGGCGGTCACCGCGCGTCTCGGCTCCGTGCCGAGGATGCGGCTTCGCCTGCGCGATCGGGCGTACGCGCGCCGCATGCACAGCAAGCTTCCGATAATAAGAAGGATTCCGCCCGTGAGCAGGACTGTTTTCCACGGGCCGCCGTCCCCGGAGGACTTCTTCGGGGTTTCCGTCACATCGGGCGTCGGCGTCGGCGTGCGTGTCACCACGGGCGTCGGCGTCTTTGCCGGTCTCGGCGTTGCCGTGGCCTTCGGGGTTACCGCACCGCTCGGGGCTTTCGTCGGTTCGCCGGTCGGCGCAGGCGTCGGCGTCTTGTCGGGCGTCGGCGTCGGCTGTGTGCCCACCACCTGCAGTTTGGAGAGGTACGACAGCGTCTCCTCCATGGGCACGCCGCTGTAGGTCACCTCCACCGGGAACCAGCCGTACCCGGCGATGTAAATCTCCACCCAGGCGTGCGCGGACCGGTCGTACACATCCAGCGTTTCAACGGAGATCGTCTCGCTGCGGTTGGAACCGGCGTCGCGGATCTCCATGGACGTGCTCCCCGCCGGCTTCGCATTCTTCATGTCGCCCGGCTGGATCACGTAGCCCTCCGCGTACCGCGCCGGGATTCCCAGCGAGCGGAACAGCATGACGCCCGCACTCGCAAAATGCACGCAGAAGCCGGCCTTCTTTTCCTTCAGAAAATACGTGATAAAGTCCTTGTCCTCCGGCGTAGGCCCGGGGCTTGTGGTGTACCGGTAGCCGCGCAGGAAGGACTGAACAGCCGTGACCGCATCGTAGAGGGTTGCATTTTCCGAAAGCGAAATCATGCCCTTCACGGAGGAGCAGCGGCTCGGGATCTCCAGATAATTCTCATACGCGAACGAATCGTACCGCGAAATGACCTCGGCGAGCTGCGGATTTCCGACAGGCGCCGCCACCGATCCGGTAAGTTTTTCCCCGTACGCCAGATAGGAAGGCACGTTCCAGTCATTGTAGAGGAAACTGCAGATGTACCGGGAGGTGTTCCCGCCGGAGATGATATAGCACCCCTCTGCATTGTGAGAGATTGATACCATGCCGCTCTCTTCCCCGACAACCGCATAGGTGTCATAGGGCACGAAGAGGTATCTCTCGTTCTCATCGAACACCTCCACGACCAGGTTCGAACTCTTCACAGGGAAACGAACAGCCTTCATCATGGGGCCGTAATCGATGAAACTCTTTCCGTACAACGCCGTCATGTTGGCGATGTCAACGACGCCCCCTCCCCGCCGGTCGATGTCCTCCACCTGAAAGATGTGCCGGTTTTCCAGGGTCCATGCCGTGCCGTCGTACTCGCCGTACGCCTCGCCGCGCAGGTAGATGGTGGACATGCCGGAAGGATACGTCACGCGAAGCCGCAGATCCCCGGAGTCCGTCACATATCCGTTCAGGGGCAGCGAGCCGCCGCTCATGCCGGAGCGCTGGGAGCGGGTCACATTTCTCGTATTGAAAAGGGCGGGCATTTTCTCCCAGAGCTTGTCCCGAAGTTCCTCGCGGATCTCGAGATAGCGGATGTTTTCATCGTAAAAGGATTCGCTGATAATCACGCCGGCGGAGACGGTGATGACCGCCAGGGTCAGCGCGGCGCCGACCCGAAGCCGGTTTCCGGCCCGCACCGGCAGCACAAACGAGTTCTGCGCCACGACAAAGTACAATGCCAGAGCCACGTAGGCGATAAGCATCCACACCGGAGGGAAAATGTTAAGGGACACAGCGATCGTCGGTGCGAACACCGAGGCGGCGATCCACGCGAGGGGCGCGATGCCGTCCGCAGCGGCCACCGAGACCGTCAGCAAAAGCGTCGTCGGCAACAGCCAGGCCAACAGTATTTCCATCCCCTCGGTGGAAGCCGCACCGGGTATGGTGATATTCCATCCCATGTAATCGTTGGCCTGGGCGGCCAGCTTCCGGAGAACCCCGCGGACTCCCTCCGCCGTCTGATCAAGATACAATGCACAGAAAAGCGCCGCTAAAAGCAGCGGAACCAGTTTCACCAGCAGGCGACGCCAGAAGGACTCCGTCGCCTGAAGCGCAAACCACAAAGGAACACTGAAGCCGGCCAGCAGCAAAAGCAATTCATAAGGAAACGATACGCCTACCGCCTCGCTCAGGATCGCACAGGGAAGCCATGCGCCGAGCCAGGTGGCCGTGATTCCCAACACGGCATAAAGCGCCGTATCACGCCCGCGCGATTGGTATTTGTCCATGACGCATGTCCTCCTTTCCGTTTGATTCCCTTTCCGTTGGATTCGGGGCTGTATTTTTCGAAGAAGTCTGTTCATATGCAGGGCTTCTGTTGTTTATTCTACACTCGTAGAATCTTTATAATTCCGCGTCTGCGGCAATGCTGAGGTCCTCCGTCAGGTGCTCTGCCCGCAGGCGGATCACCCGCTCTCCCTTCGACAGCTGCGGCGCCTTTGTCCGCTCATCGGTCACAAAGAGCACCGTCACATTGGCCTCGGCGCGAAGGGTCTCGAGGCCGAGCGCAGAGCTTTCCGTCCAGCGGTTCGTAATGTAGAGAATATTCCGATAGCGCTCGTCGGCAAATCGCTGCGCGTACCCCGCAGTCACCGAGCAGTCGGCCGCATAGGGATGAACGCAGAAGAGCTGCGTCTGCACAGCCTCCCACTCCTCGTCCTCCGCGATGCGCATGTGCCATGCATTTCCGGGCTCCGTCAGCCAGCCGATGTAGAATATCTGGCGGTCGCGGCGAAGCCGGCGCACCACCGAAGCGATCACGGTCATCAGTGCATCGTACTGCTCTTCCGCCACCGCCTGAGGCATCGCGTAGATATCCGCCAGCACCAAAACGGAAGTGTCGATGGGCAGGCCCAGCTCCTTCACCATGGTGATGTCCCGCGAAGCGGTCAGATTCCAGTGAATGCGGTTCTGCCGGTCCCCCGGACGGTATTCCCGGACGCCGAAGAGCTCGGAGGGGTCATCGCCCGGCCGCGTCTGCGAGTACTCCTCGTCTGCGATGTAAGCGTACGGATTCGGCTGCACGAGGGTAAGTCCCGCGTCCACCATCTCCGGGTAGATCAAAAAGTCGGCCTCCGGCGAGACAACCTTCGCCCGCACGCGGAAGAATCCGAAGGGCACGCTCACTACAACCTGCAAAAGCGTGATTCCCACCCGGCCGCAGTGGGTCGAGGGAATCTCAAGCTCCGCCCGTCCGACGGTCTTGCCGGGAACGGCGGCCATCCCCTGGATTATGCGGGATGCGCCTGCCAGCACATCCTCCACCGCGACGCGGATTCGAATGTTCGCGCACGGGATGCTGCCGCGGTTCGTGACCGCCACATAAAACGGAAAATTCTCCCCGCTTCGCACCGGCGTTCCCTCCGCATGGATCGACGCAAACAGCTTTCCGTGCATTCTGAGCATACAAATAAGGCTGACGATCGGCAACATCAGCCCTATAATAAGCAGTATGACAAAGAAACGGTTATTGAACATAACCGTGGAAAATCCCACGCAAACCATTGCGATCAAATAACAAAGCCAGTTAAAGAACATCCGAATTCCCCCGCATCCAAAGCCGATACACTGCCCGCCGGCGCGGGCACAATTGCGCTCTTACGAGAAGATCCGCGGAGGAACCACGCTCTGCAGCACCTGCTCCGCAACCGACTCCGCGGTCACGCGGTTCATGCGGGCGAGGGGCGTCAGGATCATACGGTGCGCCGTGGTGACGGCGAACACGCTCATGACATCCTCCGGAACGATATACGTGCGACGGTCAAGCATTGCATTTGCCTTCGCCATGGCGATGATCGCCAGCGTGCCCCGCGGGCTGATGCCTAACGACAACATATCGTGGTGTCTCGTCTGGTTGACCAGCTCGGTGACGTAGGAGTAGATCCGGTCGTCGACATGCACCTTCTCCGCCTGCTTGCGGATCCACAACAGGTCGCTTGCGCGCATGACGGTTCCCACACTGTCGATGGGGTTACTGTCCTTGCGGTCCCGAAGCATCCGGACCTCATCCTCTCCCGAAGGATAGCCGATACTCACGCGGATCATGAAGCGGTCGAGCTGTGAGTCGGGAAGCATCTGCGTTCCCGCGGCACCTACGGGGTTCTGGGTCGCAATGACGATGAAGGGCTGCGGAACCTCACGGGTCGTTCCGTCCACGGTGACCGTGCCCTCCTCCATGACCTCCAGAAGCGCCGACTGCGTCTTCGAGGACGTGCGGTTGATCTCGTCCGCAAGGAAGAGATTGCACATCACGCTGCCGGGCACATACTCCTGCTGCTTCGTCTCCTTGTTGTAGATGCGGAAGCCGACTACGTCCGAGGGCATAACATCGGGCGTAAACTGCATCCGGTGATACTCCATTTTCATTACCTTGGAAAATGCAACCGCAAGCGTCGTCTTGCCGACACCCGGCACATCCTCCATCAAAATATGGCCGCCGGCCAGAATTGCCGTCAGCACGCGGCGGATTACCATCGGCTTTCCGACAACCGCCTTCCCCACTTCCTTTTCCACGCGCTCCAGCGCGCCGTACATCGCATTCATCATTTCCGCAGAAAGCACCTGCGCCCCCGTCTCGGACATCGTAATTTCCCTCCGCCAAGCATTTGCGGACCGCCGTCACCGGACCGGCCGCCTCTACAGTATACCACACGAGAAGTCGTTTGAAAAGCATATAAAAAAGGCGACAACCCCTCAGGATTGCCGCCCGTCATTCTTTGTTCGATTATCTGATAATACGGAACTTGCCGATGAACGGAAGCTCTTTTGCCTTGCCGTTGTTCGCATTCAGAATACCGATGACCATATATCCGAGTCCAACCAGGTAGAGAAGGAAGGAGAGGATTCTTACGATCGGAATCCAAACGACTACAGAAGCAACGAGCCAGCAAACGAAGAGAACCAGTCCCTGATTTGCATGGAAGCGTGCAAACTTGCTCTGAGGAGCTGCTACCAACGGAACAATGAACAAGAACCAGATGTACGAAAGGATCGCCATCGGCTTGTTCGCCTCGATATCCGCCGGATCCATCTGAGACGTGAAGTCCGGTGTATTCTCGATCATTGCCTTAAAATCAAAACCACTGCCGGCCTGTCCTGCCTGACCCTGCTGGGGAGCTGCCTGCTGGGGAGTTGCGCCCTGCTGTGCACCGCAAGCGGGGCAAAACGCTGCGCCGTCCTGAAGCTGTGCGCCGCACTGATTGCAAAATGCCATAGTTGTTTCCTCCTAGACCATAGTTGTGGGATCAATCGTCCTTATGTGTGTTTATGTAATCAACATACACAAGGCAAGTATAGTCCATTTTTTCAGAAAAGTAAACCTTTATTGCGAAAAATGCACGCACTTTTTTCGTGCTTTCGGACAATTCACAGGCACAGGTGATCACAGGTTATAGTACATCGAATACTTCCTGCGGAAGTACCGAAGCAAAGGCTCCGCCGTCGCCTCGCGGCCGCAGACCGCCGCCAGCACTTCCTTCGGGCGTCTCGTGTTTCCGTGGCGGTGGATTTTCTCCGTCAGCCATGCGCGGATCTCTCCGATCCGGCCTTCCGCAAGGATCGGATCGATAGGTCCGAGGTCCGCCTCCATCGCCTCTAAAAACATGCCGTCATAGATGCTTCCCAGCAGATACGTCGGAAAATACCCAAACGAACCGTCGCTCCAGTGCATATCCTGCAAAATCCCCTCTGCGTCGTTCGCGGGAACGATGCCTAAGTACTCCTTCATTTTCCGATTCCACAATGCGGGAAGCTCGGAGACCGGCACGCCCTCACGGAAAATAGCCTTCTCAACCTCGTAGCGCAGGATCACATGCAGGCAGTACGTCACCTCGTCCGCCGCCGTGCGGATCATGCTGGCGCGCACGTGGTTGATCTCCGTCGCAAACTCCTCCAGGGAGACGTCCGCGAACTCCGGCTGGAGCTTTTGCACCTCCGCATAGATCGGCTTCCAGAAGTTGATGTTGCGGCCGAGGATATTCTCAAAGAACCGCGACTGGCTCTCGTGGATTCCCAGGTAGGAACACCCGCCGGCCGGCGTCGCGCCGTACCGCGGGTCGACATTCTGCTCCAGGATGGCGTGACCGCCCTCGTGGATCGCCGAGAACATCGGATCGATGGCATCGTCCTCGCTGAAGTGGTTCGTCACGCGCACGTCCGTCGGCACCAGATCAAGCGTGAAGGGATGCTCCGACTCCGCCGTGGTTCCGCGGCTCCAGTCAAAGCCGATGTATGTGAGAAGGAGCTTCTGTACCTTCTTCTCACCCTCGATATCGTATTTGCGTTTGAATTTGGAGTCGTCGGGCTGCTTCGCCGCCAGAATCTCATGAACAAGCGGGACCAGACCGTCCCGCAGCTCGGAGAAAATGCGGTCGACCGTCGCCGAATCCATGCCCTCCTCATAGTCGTCCAGCAGCGAATCGTAGATTTCCATATCGGGGTGCGTGTAGGACTTGATCTCCTTCGTGATCTCGATCTGCTTCTCCAGATGCGGCGCGAAGATGGAGAAATCCGAGGCCTGCTTGGCCTCCTCCCACGCGCGCTCCGAGGCCGTGCTGATAGTTACCGCGCGGCGGAACACCTCCTCCGGAATGCGGCGACGTCGCTCCTGCTTCTCGCGCATATTCTTTACGATGAACTTCCACATGTCATCGAGCTGCTCCCACTCCTCCGGCTCGGACAGGTCCGTAAGCAGGTTGTACAGCTCGTCCGACGTCGAGAGGCGGAACGCCTCCGTCTCGACGTAATCCATTGCATTCGAATGCGCCTCAAAGCCGCCGTCCGGCATGATCGTGCGCATGTCCCAGTACAGCAGCTCACTGATGGTCGAAAGCTTCGTGAGCTGTGCGTCAATCTCTTTCAAACGATCCAGTTTAGCACTCATAAAACCTCTCTTTCCTGCATTTTCCGCTTTTTCCGCCGCGAAAAATGCACACAACAAGGGGCGACAGTTTTTTGCCCGTCGCCCCCAGTATACCACATTCAGTTATGCCTGATAACCCTCTTCAGCCTCTTCCTTGCGCTTTTTCGCGATCAGGAATACCGTCGCGGCCGCAAGCAGTACCATCCACATCGTTAAGAACGCCAGATCGCCGGTCTTGGGCGAATCCGGATTGCTCTTCTGCGTGACGTCGACCTTCACCGTCGCCGAACCGTCTGCGAACAGTACCTTCATGCTGGTCTCTCCGGTCGGAAGCGTCTGCAGGTATTCCGGCTTCAGCGTGATCTTGCCGGTGACATCGATGGTGTAATCCTTGCCCTCGGCGAGTTTCTTGCCGTCAACCTCGACGCCGTCGAACTTCTCGCGCAGCTTGTCCTCATCGCTGCTTCTGTGGATGACGATCGGAACTTCCTTGCCGGAATTCTTCTCCCAGACCTCCTTGCCCGAGCCGTCGGGCGTGTAGGTCACCGGATCCTCCTTCGGGTCGTCCTTCGGATCGTCCTTCGGATCGTCCTTCGGGTCTTCCTTCGGATCGAGTCTCGGAATCGTCTGGTTCTCGATCTCACCGCAGATCTTGCAGATGCGGCGGAGCAGACCTTCCTCTTCCACGGTGGCGGGCTTCACGATCTCCCACGCACCCCAGTCGTGCTCGGTCATCGTGATCTCCACGGTTCCCTTCACGGTCTCGTAGTTGTTGGTATCCTCCGGAACAAAGGTCCAGTGGTACGTCTGCTTGCCCTCGGAGAGCGTCGTCTCCGTCACGCTCAGCTTGCCCGGGATCGTCGTGTCGGATCTGCGGACATTTGCCTTCGCAATATCGTGATCGTTGTGAACATCATCCGCGCTCACCGTTCCGATCGGCGGAACCGCCTTCGCGATGACAAATTCAGCCTTGCCGACATAGATGGCGTCGGGCGTCTCGCAGACAACCGTAACAATGTACGTTCCGGCCTCCGTAGGCATCTCGCCTGCGGGAACCTCACAATCGGTTCCGTCCGTGAGCGTGCCGCTGTAGGTGATCGTGGTCTTGCCGGTCTTCTCGGGAGCCGTGTACTCCGGCTTGCTCAACGTATCGCCGTAGGTTCCGTCCTTCTGCGTTACCGGAAGCGTTCCCGTTTCCTTCTCCGTCACCGTGATGGTGATAATCTCGGTCTTGCCCTCGTGATTCTCACTGTCGGCAATCGTTACCTTGACCTTGACCTCACCGGGGGTATCGCCCGGAATCAGGTTGCCGTCCTTATCGATGGCCGTTCCGGTGGCCGTCGTGCCCTCCGGATCGATCTCAAACGTTACTTTGCCCTCGGCGCCTTCCACAAGGTTCTTAAGGTCCACCTTGTTTCCGTCCTCCGGGTTCTCGTTGACCTTCACCACACCGCCGTTCGTATCCACAACCGCCGGATCCTTCGCCTTGGTAATGGTGAACTCTGCAGGCACGTACGTCACATCGTAGTTGCCCTGAACAGCTTCACCGATCGGGGTGATCGCGTAGCTTCCCACGTTCTCTCCGCTCTCGCGGTCCACCGTGTAGCTGATGACGCCCTTGGAATCGCCCTCCACAATGCCGCTCACTTCCGCGGTCAGAGTCGGATCCTCGTCGCCGTACGTCTTGCCGTCATCCTTCGCGGTCACGGTTGCCTTGGCTCTTGCGATGGAAAATTCTGCCGTTGCTTCGCCGGCCTTGTGGGTTGCATTTTCCGCTACCTTCACTCTCACGACATAGTCGCCGGCATCCTTCGGTGCCGTAGTGGTGTAGGTATTGTCATCTGCGCCCTTCTTCTTGTATTCGATTGTCACAGCGTCATCTTCGGTAACTCCCGTCACCTCGGGATCCGCTGCCTTTCTGTTGTACGTATAATCTTCTGCGGAAACTGCAACCTTGCAGTCTTCCTTCGGAACTACCGTGATGGTGATGATTTCCGACCCGGGCTTGTAATTCTGACCTCCGTCGTCAACGATCCTCACCTTAACCTCGCCGGGCTTGCTGCCGGGAACCAGATTGCCTTTCTCATCGATGGTAGTATCGGTTGCGGTAGTGCCGTCCGGAATGATCTCGTAGGATACGTTGCCGGTGGGATCCTCAACAAACTCGGAGAGATCGATCTTGTGATCGTCGTCCGGAAGCGTGTTGACTACCACTTCGGTCTCCTTGTCCTCCGCGGAAATCTTCACCGGGTTGTCGATCTTTTCGATGGTGAATTTTCCGGCTACGTAGGTTACATCATAGTTGCCCTGAACCGCATCACCGCTCGGAGTGATGGCATAGGTTCCTGCATCCTCGCCATCTGCGCGGTCTACAGTATAAGTGATAACGCTCTCGGGGTCGTTGTTTACGAGGCCCTTCACAGTCGCCTCAAACTTCGCGGGATCGTTCTCCCCGAAATCCTTGGAATCATCCTGCGCCGTCACGGTTACCTTTGCTCTCTTAACCGTAAACTTCGCCGTTACAACCGCTTCCTCGTGGTCCGCGGTCTCTTTCACCGTTACCCGGACTTCATACTCGCCTGCAGCGTCCGGATGAGTGTCTGTCGAGTAGCTGTCCTCGTCATCCTCCGCACGCTTGTACTCATAAATCAAAGTATCCGTGTCGGAAACGCCCGTGAGCTGCGGCTTCGGGAAATCCTCCCCGTAAGTGCAGTCATCCATCGCAGCAGTGACTGTAAGCTCATCCTTCGGCACCACCTTGATGGTGATGGGCTCGCTCTTGCCGGTATGGTTCTTGCTTTCCTCAATCGTGACGATGACCTTGACCTCGCCCGGCGTGTTGCCCGGGATCAGGTTGCCGTCCTCATCGATGGCTGCTCCGGTGGCTGTGGTGCCCTCCGGATCGATCGTATATTTCGCTTTGCCTTCGGCGCCTTCCACAAATTCATCCAAATCGAGGCTGTGGTCGTCATCCGGAAGCGTATTGACCGTAACTGTGTTGTCCTTGCCCGTCGTAGAGATCGTTGCGGGATCTTTGGTCTTTTCGATGGTAAAGGTGCCGGGCACGTACTTAACCACGTAGTTGCCCTGCTCTGCATTGCCGCTCGGAGTGATGGCGTATTCGCCGGCATCCTCGCCGCTCTCACGGCTTACCGTGTAGCTGATGAGGCTCTCGTCCTCACCGTCCGCAAGGCCTTCTACCGTTGCTTCATAGGAGGCAGGATTGTCCGCTCCGTAGTCCTTGGAGCCATCCTTTGCAGTTACCGTCACTTCCCTGCGGGCAATCGTAAATGTTGTCGTTGCCGTTGCGCTGCTGTACTCAAGGGTCTCGGCTACCGTCGCGCATACAACGTAATCACCGGCCTGCGTCGGAACCTCGGTCGTATACTGAGAATCGTCGGCGCCCACCGGCTTATAGCGGTACGTCACATCGCCTTTGCTTACGTTGGTATCGCCGAGGCTCGGTGGATTTGCAGCGTCACCGTAGGTCCAACCTTCCATCGTAACTTCCGGAACGAAGGTATCCTTCGGCGTAACCGTCACCGTGATATACTCGGTGCGGCCGATATGGTTCTTGGAATCTTCGATGGTCACTTTGACAAGGCACGTGCCTTCCGTCTTACCTGCGGTAAGAACCGTTCCGCTCAGGGAACTTCCGGTCTCATCCTCTTCGGAAACGATCTCGAACGTAACCTTGCCCTCGGCATCCTTAACAAGGGTCTTGAGATCAAGCTTGTGATCCTTCTTTACGCTTGCCTCGGTGGTTACCACTGCCGGGTCATTCACTGCCTTGACGGTCAGCGTTCCGGTCTCGAAGGTCACATCGTAGTTGCCCTGGATCGCATCGCCGGAAGGCGTCAGGGTGTATTTGCCGACATCCTCGCCCTCTTCGCGATTGATTGTATAGGCAACCGTATCGCCGTCCTTTACGCCCGTAACCTCAGCGGTGTAAAGCGGATCTGCCGCACCGTAGTCCTTGGAGAGATCCTCCGCCTTTACGGTCGCCTTAGCTCTTGCAATCGTAAATTCATCCGTTGCAACCGCTTTCTGATGATCTGCGGTCTCTGCAACGGTTATGCGCACGATGTAGTCGCCTGCATCCACAGGCTTCTCTGTCGTGTAGTTGTCATCGTTCTCGCCGGCTTTCTTGTACTCGATAGTCACGGTGTCATCGTCTGCAGGTCCGCTCACCTTCGGGGTCGGAAGCGGCTCTCCGTAGGTGCAGCCGTCCATATCGACGGTAACCGTAATCGTATCCTTCGGCACCACCTTCACGATGATGGTCTCGCTCTTGCCGGTATGGTTTTCGCTGTCGGCAACCGTCACGGTGATCGCGACTTCACCCTCCGTATCACCCGGAATCAGATTTCTGTTCTCATCGATGATTGCTCCGGTGGCCGACGTGCCCTCCGGGTCGATTGCGAAGGCTACCTCGCCCTCGGCGCCTTTCACGAACTCCTTAAGATCGATGCTGTGGTCGTCATCCGGAAGCGTGTTGACCTTAACTTTATCATTCTTGCCGTCCGTCGAAATCTCAGCGGGATCCTCCGTCGCATTGATTTTGAACGTTCCGGTTTTGTAGGTTACATCGTAGTTGCCCTGCACTGCTTCTCCGGACGGAGTGAGCACGTAGGTTCCGACCTTCTCGCCCTCTGCGCGGGTTACAGTGTACTCGATACAACTTTCGTCATCGCCTTCCACAAGGCCGCTGATTACTGCGGAAAATGCATCCGGATCCGCATCGTCGTAATCCTTGGAAGCATCCTCGGCCGTTACCGTCACCGGTGCGCGGTCAATCGTAAACTTCTTTTCGGTCGCGCAGCTCTCATACTCGTCCGTCTCGGCGAACTCTGCGTATGCGATATAGTTTCCGGCATCCTTCGGCGCTTCGGTAAGCTCCGTGTTCGTGCCGTTGTCATTCACTCTGAAGTATGTAATCGTAACATCGGCGCCTTCCGGCACACCCTCTACGCCGGGCTCCACAGCCTTTCCGTCGTAGGTCTTGGACGGATCCGTAAGCTGCAGGGTTACCGTATTCTTCGGCTGAATGATGACCGTGATCTCACCCTCGGTCGACTTGTGATTCTCATCACCGGCAACCGTCACCTTAACCTTGACGCTTCCGGTGTTCTTGCCGGACGTAAGCTCTCCGGTATCCGGATCCACGGTACAGCCGTTGTCATCACCGACGATCGCGTAGGTCACCTTGCCGTCTGCGTTCTTCACATTTTCCGAGAGATCGACGGTCTTGCCGTCGCGGATCACGGTTGCCGCAGTGGTTATAACCGCATGGTTTTCAGCCTTGTCAATCGTAAACTCCGCCGACGCTGTTCCCTGCTTATAATTGTCCGTCTCCGCAACCGTCGCGATGACGCGGTATTCGCCGGCATCCACCGGTGCATCCACAGGCTCATATTCGCCGGAAGCATTTTTCTTTTCGTAGGTATACGTTACGTCGCCGTCTCCGGGGTTGCTTCCCTCCGCGAGCTTCGGCGTGGCGGCCGTCTCGTCGTAGGTCCAGCCGTCAATCGTAACTGCAGGCGTAATCTCCGCCTTCTCAACGGTAAACGTCGTCTGTACCGTTCCGCCGTTGTACTCGTCCGTCTCCTTCACAGTAACGCGCACGATGTATTCGCCGGCATCCGTAGGAACGTCGGTGGTAAATGCATCGTCATCGTCGTCCGCCAGACGGTATTCGATGGTCACATCGCCGTTGTCCTCGTTGCCGGAAACAACCGGCGTCGGAACCGGGTCATCCCCGTAGGTCCAGCCCTCCTGCGTTACAGAAAGGTCGATGGGCTTCTTATCATTCACGACAACCGTGATGTATTCCGTCTTCGGCCCGTGATTCTTATCTCCCGCTGCCGTCACCTTAACGGTGATGGTTCCGGCCTTATTCGCGGTCGTCAGCGTTCCGTCCTCGCTGATGGTGCAACCGAGATCCTCGTCGACGATCTGGTAGGTAACCGCACCGTCTGCATTTTCAAAGTTATCCGAAAGGTTCAGCGTCTGTCCGCGTGTCACGCCCTCGGTGGGAACCGTCACGGTCAGGCCGTTCTCAGCCTTTGCGATGGTAAACTCCGCCGTCTTCGAAACGCTTACGTAACGATTATCTTCCTTCGTGGCCACACAAACCACGTAATCTCCGGCCTCCGTAGGCACCGTCGTGGTGTACGTATCGTCCGATGCGCCCGCCTTCTTGTAAAGGGGCGCCTCGGTTTCAATTCTGTCCCGAGGATTCACTCCCGTGGCGGTCACCGCCGGCGTCGGAACCGGATCATCCCCGTACGTCCAGCCCTCCTGACTCACCGCAAGAGTAGGCTCAGCCTTGTGGATGGTAAAAGTGTTGGTTACGGAAACCTGACCGTAATCAAGGAATTCATAGGTATCCCAATCAAAAACAGTATTTGCAGCAATCGTGTACCGAACAACATAATCACCCGGTTCCGTAGGCTTAATAGGGCTATATCGCCTGTCGCTGTCGGTCGCTTTCTTATATACTACAGTTACTCTACCGCCACTTACGTTGGGCCCGAGTTCCGGTTCATTCGGCTCCTCCCCGTAAGTCCAGTCATCCATAAAGACATAGGTGTCAAAAGTCAATCCGTTCGTAATTGTTACGGTAATGTTTTCCGAAGCCGGAAGGTGATTCTCGTCACCGGCAACATCAACACGAACAGTCACCGTCCCCCTGTTGCTTCCCGGTTTAAAGATGCCGTCGGAATTTATCGTACTGTTGAGCGCATTGCCGACGATCGTATATGTCACCGTACCCGCAGGATTCTCCACATGTTTGGAAAGATCGACGGTATGATTCGTGCCGTTGGTATTTCTCGTCACTCGTGCGGTGGTATTGAACTCCGCCGTGTTCGGCGCCTTTTCAATCGTAAAGGTTGTGGTTGCCGTGCCGCTGAGATACTCGTCGGTCTCCGCTACGACGGCCGTCAGGCGGTACTCTCCTGCATTTTCCGGCTTATCTACCTGCGTGTAGGTGCCGTCTGCATTTTTCTTCTCATAAATGTAGGTAACTGCACCGTTGCCCGGGTTGCCCGTGACAGATGGCGTGTTCGCCTTCTCGCCGTAGGTCCATCCGTCGATGGAAACCTGAGGATCGATCTCCTCTTTCTTGATGTTCTCAAACTTAGGAAAATCCTTGCTGTAAGCGCTGTTGCTCTGCGTACTACGCTTGTAGTATACATTCAACAGGCCGGTCTTTTTGTCGCGCTCGACCTTGCAGTCCACAATGACATCGTTCTTCTTGTAGCCTGCCGGCGCCTTGGTTTCCTTAATTTTGAAATAGTAAACATCGTCCGAGGTTCCGCAATCAAGATCCTCAAACAAAACCTCTGCGCGCTGCTTGCCCGAATTCCAGGAGAGGCTCTTCGGACCTGCAACAACCGTGCTTCCGTCCTGCTTATATACGGTAAATTCCGTATTCGCAAGAAGCGCATTCCGCTCCGATGCGTCCATGGACGCAAGCTCGGCGCCTTCATAGGTCTTAATAATACCGAAGTCCGCCGTGTTGATCGGCTTCGGGTCCGGAAGATTATTGATATGAAGAATCTTGTGGGACTCGCCGGTAATCTTTGCATTGTTTACAATGACATTGCCGTTGATACCCTTGGACTCGAGATTTGCATAGGGCGCGATAATGGTACCTACAAAACTCTCGTTAATGGTAATCTTTCCTGTATAATTGCCGTCCGCCTTGGAGGAATCATAGAAGTTCCAGTAGACACGGTTGACTTTCTTGTTATAGATTCCCTCGACAAGGTCAACCTTCGTGCCGTCAATGTAAATGTCATCATGCTTCATTATGAAGGAACTGCTTCCATTCATGTCGACATTGATCAGAAGGCCGGACGACCCATCCGGGAAATAAATCTTCATGTCCGTCCCGTTGAGAACACTCAGCTGGCTCGCGGTCGTGTTGACGACCGCAAGGCCGGTATAGTCATTTACGCGGATGTAACTGTTATTATCCGCATACCGCGTGCTTACGCTGCCGTTATTCGGCATCTCGGCAAGCTGGCCGCTGTAGTATCCCACATTCTTCTGCAGCTTTGCAAAATCAATATACTTCTTCGTGGCAGTGTCCTGCTCAATCGCATCACTACCCCGGAGAATATGACCGTCGAGAGTCACCCGGTCAGCGTGGTCAAAATACTGTGTTCCGACAGTGTGGCTTTCGCCGACATACAGCTTCTCATTGCCCGTTCCGAAGACGGCAAGACGCTGATCCTGCTCTGTCGAGTGAACCTGATCCATGTTCACAAAATGACGGATGTAGTTCGGGTGCGGATTCTTTGCCGTATTGATGTACGATCTAACGGAGAACTCGTTCTTAAAGCGATCTCTCTCCGCGGCCTCCAATCCGTAAAATTCATTCGTCAGCGTGTTCGTGTGCTGATGGCCTTCCACCTGCAGTCTTCCGAGCGCAATTATGGAGTATGCGTCCAGAATGTCCACGACGTGTTCCATGGAGGAATCAATCGTGTACGTCACGCTTTCTGCCGCAACTGCCTTCCCCACCGGAGTCCTGCCTCCGGGTATTCCCATAAGAACCATTGTAAGAGCCAGAAATACGCTTAAAACTCTTTTCGCTTTTCCTCGCATAAGGAAATTCCCCCTCGGGTTTATATTTAACCCCCTGTTTCGCGGTATCAGTCGCCGCGCCGAGAGTTATGTACAATGAATTTTCCTACAACGAAAATAAACCGCTGGGATCCAGCGGCCTCTTATGTATCACGCGCACACTCGTCATTATAACACTCAAATATCGTTTTGTTAATACCTTATAGCAAAATTTCCGTCAGTTTTAGGCGAATTCATCTGATTTTTTGTCCATTTTTTAGCAAATTCACCCTTCTTTCCCGCAAATCTACCCCTTCAGAGCGACTACAAGCTTCACCCGGTCATGAATTCCGGTCTTGTCGTAGATCGCGGAGATATAGTTTTTGACGGTTCCTTCGGAGATATACAGACGGTCCGCGATCTGGCGGTTGGTAAGCCCCTCCACCAAAAGTGCCGCGATCTCCTGCTCCCGCTCCGTGAAGTCTCCGTAGGGAGTCTGGTCCTCCTTCGCGGTCTTCCTTGCATTTCCCGACACTACGAGTGTCGTCAACCGCTGCATCACCTTCGGGTCCAGCACACTCACGCCGCCCATGATCTGGCGGATGGCACCTAAGATGGCGTCCTTGCCGCTGTCCTTTAACAGATATCCGTCCGCACCGCCGCGGATGGCGTCGGTGATGTTGGCGTCATCGTAAAAGGTCGTCAGCACCAGAATGCGCGTCTCCGGATACCGCTTCTTCATGTGCCCGATCAGCTCGATGCCGCCCATGCCCTTCATGTTCAGATCCACAAGCGCAATGTCACAGGGTGCCCCCGCCAAAACCGAGAGTGCCTCCACACCGTCGTGGGCCTTTCCGACGATCTCCATATCATTTAACGAGAGAATGACCTCCAGGCTGTCCAAAAGCATCGTCTCGTCGTCAACCAGTAAAACCCGGTACATGATTACCTCCTCTGAAGCGGCAGCTCCACTTCCGTCCGGAAGCCCGCCTCGTTGTCAAATGAAGCATTTCCGCCACAGCGTCTCGCGTATGCAAGAATCTTCCGAAGGCCGAAGCCCGAGGCGATCTTCGCATCCCGCACGGCCTCGTTAAAGTCGCCCGCGCCGTCGTCCTTCACGCTCAGCTTCACGTGGGCCGAATCAGCCTTGAGCGACACCGCAAAATTCTTCGCTCCGCCGTGCTTTACGCCGTTGGTAAACGCCTCCTGCAAAACGCCGGTCAGGAACTCCACATGCTCCCTCGGAACCGTGATATCCTCCGAGTAGCAGTCCGTAACGAAGTCCACCGTCCGCTCCGTATCCATCGTAAAATCCTCGATGGCATTCCGCAGGTACCGCTCCAGATCGGCGATGGGCAGCTCGCCGCCCTCCTCGTCGAGGGCCCGCACCGCACTGCGGATCGAATCGAGACTTCCGCGGATACGCTCGTTCGCGTCGTTCATGCGCTTTCGCGCCTCCTCCGGCTTCGTCTCAAAAAGCATGTCTGCCGCATCCAGCGTCATGATCGCCGCCGTGATCGTGTGCCCGACATTATTGTGAATGCTTCGGCTGATATTTTCCCGTTCCAAAAGTCTGGCGTTTTGCTCCGCCGCGAAGCTCTGTTGCGAGAGCTCGCGGTTGATGCGCCGCTCGTTCATCTCCGCAAGGCTGGACTGCACAAGACGGTTTCTCGTAATCTCCTCTTTCCGTCTGGCCTGCTCGATCCCGTACTTCACAAGCCGCACAACCGCCGTGCACAACGCCACGGCAAATGCGCACACAATCATGCGCGCCACCGTCTGCGCATCAAATTCCGCACGTTCTGCGACCGCGGAATACACTACCCAGGATACCATCGCAATCCCCACCGCCGCCGTCGCCGGAATTCCGTTCACGCAGGCGACGAGCACAAATCCGTACCACCGCCCGCCGGCAACCGCGATCGCCAGCGCAAGAACAAAGACGGCTATGCGCAAAGATCGTCTGAGGGTTGCATTTTCCGCCTCGCAGAGGCTCTCCGACGTGATCGCGATCAGAAGGGCTCCGAGGAGCGCCAGTATCAAAAGCGGCCGGTCCGATCCGACGGCGCTCATCACGCTGATCAACACCGCAACCGCAATATTCACGAATGTAATGATCATGCCAAACCTCCTCTCCCGCCCGCAGGCTCTTTTGTTGCCTTTCGCAGTCACCTATTATCATAGCACAAACAGGGCGAAATCATCAAGACTTCGCCCGAAAACCCCTGCCGCGCAGGGGCCTGTTTTCTTTGCTAAAACTCCGTGACATCCGCCTTGCACATGGCGCGGCTTCGTCTCCAGATCGAAGGTATCAACACGCAGATGTTGGAGACCGCGACACCGATGACGCCGATCTTCGACCAGTAGGGCAGATACCGCCCGCCCGGGATGTAATAAAGCTCGTTCAAAAGAAATGTTATGAGCTCCACCAGCCCGATGCCCGCAACGACCGAGACCAGATCGGCGAGCAGGATCTCCGCGGCGCATTTGCGGCGGATCTCACCCTTCGACCGGCCGATGGCGCGGTAGATTCCGAACTCGTAAAGGCGCTTGTTGTAATGCCCGGAGAGCACCGAGTTGACGCTCACCGCCAGCACCACCGACAACAAAAAGAGCGCAAGATAAAAGATCAGATTAATGGGCTCGAACTGGCTGTTGATCATCGCACGGAAGGACTGCTGGATTTTGCATTTGCTGCCCGCACAGACCTCCTGCACCCGCGCGAATAACTCCTCGTACGAAAGCGTCTCGCTCAACACATGCGCCCGCATGAGCCTCTCCTCCGGAAAATTCTCGACATAAAACACGCCGTATGTATTTCCCTCGATGATCGCGTCCAGCGTGTAAGTCCCCGCCAGGCCGTCGTTCTCATCCACGATATCTCCGAGCTTCCGGCCGCGGTTGTCGGCCATCGCCCTGCTGACCACCAGACTCCGGTCATGCACACCGCTGAGATCTCCCGAATATCCGAGGATGCGGAACGCCTCGATCATGTCCTCCGGCGTGTTGAAGCGCACTGCGTAGCCGCCCATGGTAAAGCCCATAGTGCATTTCCAGTCAAGGCTCGGAGCGGCGTAGCCCGAATGCCGCATCACCGTGAGGTCCGGGTCCTTCCCGAGCTGCTCCAGGATGGCGTAGTAATCCGCAAAGTTCTCGTCCTCCACGGACGCCTCCACCTCCACCATTCGCTCGGTGCAGTCGATGATGCCTTCCCAATAGTAGTAGTTGCTCTGGATGAAGTTCCCTCCCATGAGAAGCAGCGTCGTCAGGAAAAACATGGCGGCGATCAGCGCGGAGCGACCCTTGTTTTCTTTCACATAGTATAACGCGGAAAATGGTTTCATCGCTCTCCTCCGTCATGGCTGATCTCGCCGTCCCACATCTCGATGATGCGGTCTGCGTCGTCAAGGATGCTCCGGTCGTGGGTCACCACAAGCACAAGACGGTCGGCGGAATACTCCTTTAAGATCCGCATCACGTTAAATGCATTTTCATGGTCGAGAGACGCCGTGGGCTCGTCGGCAAAAAGCACTTTCGGGTCGTTGATCATCGCCCGGGCGATGGCCGCGCGCTGGCACTGTCCGCCCGAGAGCTTGGAAGGCCGCTTGCCGATCTCCCGCTCCCCGAGTCCGAGCTTCGCCAAAAAAGCCTTCGCCTTCTCCGCCGTTGCCTGGTCGCTTTCGACAGCCGCCACCATCACGTTGTCGAGAGCGCTCATGTACGGCACCAGGTAATGCTTCTGGAACACAAAGCCGAACTCGCGTCTTCTGAGCGACTCGCGCTCCGCGTCCGTGATCTTTGTGAGCTCCGTCCCGTTGTAGCACACGCTTCCGTCCGTCGGCTTCTTCAGGGTGGAAAGGCAGTACATCAGCGTGCTCTTGCCGCTGCCGGAGGGGCCGATAATTCCGATGAGTCCCTTGTCCGGAAGGGCGAGGTCAATGCTCTTTAGGGCAAACATTCTCTCGTCCGTATCCATATCGTAGATCATGCTGAGGTTTTTGATATCAAACATCGTTGTCACTCCTTATATTCTACTCGTGTAGTATCGTGTTGCTTCTCATTTTCCGTGCTGTTCGCGCTAGTCCTCCAGGCGGTCGATGGTCCGGATCCTCCAAATGCTCACCAGCACCGGAATCTGCAGTACCCCGAGGATCAACAGCACAATGGCGCCGAGCCGGACGATCATTTCCGGGTACCACACCACCGACACGATGCCGGCCGGTTCGAGGATCGCCGCCTTGATGAGAAATGCCGCCGGAAGTGCGATCACCAGGCCGGCGAGGAAGCCGATGCCGAAGATGATGAGCATTTCCCGAAGCATCATCCCATACACCTCCCACCGGCGGTATCCGATGGACGCGTACAGGCAGTACTCGTTCACGCGGTTTCGCAGGAAGGACACATAGGCGATCAGCATCGTCAGCGCCACGAAGGACATGACAACCGCGGAGATCGCGCCGACGATGTCGCCGATCAGATTCTCGCACTCGTCAAGGAACCGCTGTCTGTGCTCCGGCAGACCGGACACGGTGTCCGCCGCGCCGAGCTCCACGCCCATCTCCTCGAAAAATGCCCGCAGATCCGAATTTTTCTCATCATACTGTACGATGTAATAGGTTCCGCAGTTGTAATGGTGGTTCGGCATTCCCGCGCTGATCATGCAATCCGATTCGACCTCGCCCACGATCCGGAACGTCTCGCCGTACCAATCCGAAAGGAACCAGTCTCCGATGGAAAGCTTCGCGTTCTTCAACACCATCGAGGAAATGATCACATCCCCGGGCTCCTCGGGAAGCCTTCCGCCGACCAGCTTTGCGCCGGTGTGCTCTAAGTACCGCTCAATCTCCTCTTTCGTCGTGTACAGCGGAAACTCCTCCGACCAGTTGCCCACGACAGCCTGGTAGTTCGCCTGCAACACCTGCGCCCAGGTGATATCCGAAACGCCGTCCTTCGCCAGCAGGGCGTCGTAGATCACCTGCATTTTCTCCTGCGGCGTCGCATCCTCCGCGCCCTTTACCGCGGACTTCGCAAGCGTCTTTTCGCTCAGGTCGAAAAAGCCGATCTTCTTCGGATACTCCAAAAGCATGGGCTTAAAGCCCTCCACCGACGTCATCAAAAGCACATGCACGATGTAGATCACCGCAAATGACAACGCCAGGGCGGATATCATCGTCGCCACACTCTTTTTGTTGTTCTTCACATATTTCCATGCGGACAGATTAGATTTCATATCGCAACCTGCTCCTTTTTCATTCTGACATCATCATACCGAACTCCCCCGCAAAAGGAAAGTGACCGCAGTCACGATTTCCGCCCGGGAAACCATGACTGCGGTCATGTAAGTTTTCCTGTAATTGTCGTAAACCTGTCCTTTATCGCTCGCGTTCATAGGCCTCGAAGATGCGCCTGCGGCCGGCTTCGGACACGTCCCGCGCCGCACTCTTCGCAAGAGCCTCGATCTCGGCGTCGGTATATGTGCGGCCGGTCACCACGGTGCTTCCGTCCGCGGTCATGCGGACTCTCGCATTCCATCTGCGAAGGAGGATTGCCTCCGCGAGGATCGCTGCGAAAACTACCGCCGCCAGAAGAAAGACATAATTGGGTGTCGTCTTTGCCTTTGACGTTTCCTTCGATTCGGACTTAAAAGAATAAACTACTTTGTAGACTGTCGTAACGGACTTGTCTTCCTCCGCCCATCCAACGAACCGATACTCTGACTCCGAGGTGTCCGTGTCAACGGGAAGGTACTCCACAAACTCAAACCGGATCATGTCGCCGAAGCGTTCGGCAAGCGCCTGCATGACCTCGATCTGCGCCTCCTCGGGAGCCTTCGAATAGATTTCCACATTGACACAGTTCTCGCGCTCGTTCACACCGTCAGCGACAAGTACCGGGAATGTATATGCTTTTGCATAGTCAATAATCGCGTAGTTGGCAGCCTCGCACAGCTCGACATACGTGTACTTCATCGAACGAACCCGGACATCGGTCACGCCGTATTCGGCGAAGCCGTCCACGATTGTCTTTTTGTCGGCGGCACTCGTCAGCCCGACGTAGTACACTCCGGGCTCGTCAACTTCCGTCCAGACACCGGCAACGCCGGGCGTCTGATACCACAGGCGCCAGATGTAGCGATCCAGTTCAATCCTCTGAAGCTCTTCCCCGGTCGGGACATACGGTTCGGGCTCCGGCTCGACCCATCCTTCCGGTGTCGGCGACGGCGGCCAGGGCGTCGGTGTCGCTGACGGCATCGACGTCTCATCCGCCCGCGCAAGATTCACAGTTCCGGCCAGTGCCAAAGCCACCAGCCCGGTCAATATCACAACACGAATTGCAACACGCACATTTTGCAATAACTTCATCGGTTACCTCCTGTTCCGAGCAGCGTTACCGACTGCTTCCGTTCATCATTTTCCGAAGGGTTTTCTGCGCTTTCCGATACCTGCGGTAGACTGCCGACAGCGACATGTCCGTAATGCGTGCGATCTCCTCAAACGTGAGATCACCGTTGACATGCAGCGTAAACACATCCCGTTCCGACGGCTCCAGCCGCTCGATGGCTTCCGTGATCAGGGCTTCATTTTCCCACGCGAAGCTGTCCGGGCAATCCTCCTGCTCGGTCGTCAAATCCTCCCGCAGCTCCTCGTGCGAACGCTTGCGCAGGATCATCAGCGCCTCGTTTCGCACCGTCTGCAGGATGTAAGCGCGGCCGTTCTCGATATCATCCGTGCGCTCTCTGCGAAGCATCTTCAAAAATGCTTCCTGCACCGCGTCCTCCGCGTCCGCGCGATTGCACAGGATGCGACAGGCAACGGTATACATCGGGCGGCTCATCTCCGCATACAGCGCGGTGAACGCCTCCCGGCTCTGTTTCATGGATCGTATCCATTCCGTGAGTTGGCTTTGATCTGCCGGCATTGTCAAACCCCTCCTCTCACTGACTATGATGCACGGAAATGCCGCATTTTCCGCTTCGCCACAAAACTTTTGCGAAAAAGTTTCAAACGATTGCGAAAAATGCGGCCAAACTTCCTGAAAAAATCAATCTCCCCACCGGCTGCGGCAATCACTCCGCAGCGTTCTTATTCTTCAGCTGCTCGCTCGCTTCCATCAACTCGGGGTCGGCAAAACAATTGCCCATTTCAACATACCAGTAATCGTTCTCGTCCTTGTGAAGCAGGCGGGCATATGCGTAGTACTCCGCCCCGCCGTCACCGCATTTGAGGAAACAATTGTTCCCGATGATCTCGACCGGCGGATGATACTGCGCATAGTATTCGGTAATATAATCGCAGCAGAATTGATACAGTTTTCGAGCACGCGCCTCGTCGTAGATTTTAAAGTCGATATCGCTGTATCCTTTTCTCGTCGGATTCGATATATTGTCCTCATACGCGATGACCTTCGCCGGATCATCGATGTCATAACAGGGTTCTGTTGCATAGTGCGAGTACCCCACACGCAACAGACGGTCATAACCGCTGTACCCGGGATCTATACCGTAATCGAAAAAAAACGTCTCGCCATAGCTGTATGTGCCGTAACTTAACGGTTCCATTCCGATCGCGCCAACAACTTTATCGTACATGTCATATTTGTTCTCTCCGAGCTTCGGTTCGCAGGTCATAAGCACATCCAACAATTTTCGGATCGTCGCCTCATCGTTCACATCGATGAGTAACATCCTGGCGAGCCAGTACTCGTCCGACCACATATCCGGCTCTTCGGTGACGGGCGCCTCGGTAACCGTGACCGTAATCTCCGTATCCTGCTTTCTGCGCTTCCCGCTCGAGCTATCCTCATCCTCCTTCGTGGCGGCAACGTAGATGCCGACCGCAACAACACCTGCACAAACAATTGAAATAATCGAGATAATCAGCTTTTTCATCATTAACCCTGTCCCTTTCTTTATCGCCTCGGCAGCGATAACAGATCCGGCTTCCCCTATGGAAGCAGCGGCAGATGCGGACAGTTCGACAAGCGAAGCGGACATCGGCCTCAAGGGCACCTGTTCGGCTTCTTTCATAAACAACAATGCTAGGAACGGCAGCGCCACGGTGTACAGCTTCGTATTGGTTTCTTTCTCATATCTCTCGACCTCCTTCTTGATTTTCTTTCTGGCAAAACCAAGACGCCACAGAACGGTTCCCTGGGGAATTCCCATGGCCTCGGAGATCTCTTTCGTGCTCATCTCATCGAAGTAATGCAGGATGATCGTCGTTCTGACATCGTCCGACAGAGCCTTCTCGATAATGTCCATGATGATCTTTCGTCTCTCCTCCGACTCCGCGACGGACTCCGGCAGAAAATCCTCCGGGACATACTCGACATCCTCAAAAAATTCCTGCTCCACCGCCTGCGTCCTCGTCCTCGAGAGAAGATCCAGACATTTGTTGGCACAGATCTTCTTCAGCCACGGCACAACTTTCGACTTATCCTGCAGTGTGTCGTAGGATTCGAGCATTTTCACAAATGTGTCCTGCACGACATCCTCGGCGTCGGCCTCGTTTCGCAAAAGCGACATGGCCGTCCAATACACCGCGCGATAGGCTTCGTTGTAGATTTTTTCACATTCTTTCGGCGTCATTTGCCTGCCTCCTTATCCGCATCTACTCTATAGACGCACAGCGGGCCGGAATTATTTGCTGGTTTTGCAAAAAAATCTTAGAAAGTTTCGAAAAAATCGATCACGCCTACTCGAGAATCGTGATCCGGCCGTCAACCTTCGCGTCAAGCCCGTTGTTGGTCGCAAAATACTCCTCGATAATGTTGTTGACCGACGTCGCCACGACGCGCGGCTTCATGTTGGCCTTGACCTCCTCGAGCGGAATGCCGAAGAAATCATCGAAGTTATTGAAGTGATACGCCTGAATGCCGAGCTTGATACGCATGTCGTCGGTGACATCCTCGCCGCGGAACGTGAGCGTCTCGATTGTATGCGTCGACTTCCGGTACGTCACGCGAAGCGCCGAGGAAATCTGGTAAAATTCAGTCTCGCCGACCCAAGCGTCGTCGCGGAAGAGGTGTTGGAAAATCCGGCGGATCTGCGCGCCGGTTACTTCCACCATGTAAAGCGGATCGTCGAAGGGCGTATTTTCGATCATATCCTGGTATTCGATAACAGGACCGAGTTCTTTCTTGCGGATGCTTCCCGAGCCGAAGAGCATGACGTCATAGCTCGCCTCCCAGGCCATGATGTCCGCATAGAGGTTGCCCATCTCGGTCTCCTGCTCGCGGCAGGGGTGCGTGAGTTTCCGGGCCCAGCGCGTCACGACGCGCTTGTATTTGCTGTCGGTCTGGGTGCGATAGCTGTCGATCAGCTCGTCCATGATCTCGTCCTTCGGCGCCGTCTCCTCGTTGATCGGAACGCACTTCCAACGCAGGTCGGCAATCTCCTTCTTGTCGGTGTCGTACTGAATGTCAAAGCGGCCGACCACGCCCGTGCCGGTGCCCGCCTGCACGATCGGAATGCCGTTCACGTACTCCGCCTCATCTATGAAGGTGTGCGAGTGACCGCCGATGATCATGTTGACGCCCCAGTCGGGATCGAGCATCTCCGCGAGCTTGCGGTCGTTGTCGATGCCGATGTGGGTGAGCAGGATCGTCATGTCCGTGCGCACCGTGCGGTAGTTGTCGCAGATGATGCCCACCTCCTTCGCCGCGGCTTCGAGGTCGATGAAGGTGCCGATGATCTTCTCATTTTTCGTCGACGCGAGCACTTCCTCGGTGAGGATGCCGATGAACATGATGCGCATACCGCCGACTTCCAGATTGATGTACGGCGTGAAGACTCGCGCGTTGTTCATCGTGATGAAGAGGTTCGCGTTGACGATCGGGAATTTGGCGCATTTTTCGAGGAAGAGAAGGTGCGCAAAGCCGTAGTCCACCTCGTGGTTGCCGATGGTCGCAACATCCGGGTTTAAGTTGTTCATCAGATCGATGGTAGAGAGGCCCTGGTACTCCGAGTCGATCACGGAGCCGCGGAACATGTCGCCCGCGATGGCGTAAACCACATTCTCGCGCTCGCTGCGGATCTTGTTCACATACCCGGCCAGCCGCGACAGACCGCCGGTCTCCTTCCCGTCCGTAACCTTCGGCAGAAAATCCCCGTGCAGGTCGTTGGAGTGCAATATCGTCAGTTTCTTAATGCCGCTTTCTTCCATGTCTTTTTCCTCCGCTTGCCGCCTTTAGGCTGATACTTCATCATACCATATTTCCGCAGGAAACGGTAGCCTTTTGCACACAAAAAAGGCAAGTTGCAAAATGCAACCTGCCCCGGTTCTCTGCCTTCCGCAGCCTAGTAGTATACGCCGTCCCAGAAGCGCTGCTGCAGGACTTCTCCGGTGATCGCGTCCACGCGCACCGTGGAGTTACGATTGATCGTAAACTCGTAAAACAGTCTGCCCTCTGCATCCGCTGTAAGCACGTACTCGCCGCGGATGGCCGCCTTTTCCGTGTACCGGAAGATCGTGCTCTCATTTGCCTTCGCGAGGGCATAGACCGCGTCCGTGAACTCCGATGCCGGCCGGACCTTCTCACGCCCTGCAAACGCCACCTCCGGAATGCGCTCCAAAAGGCCGTACCGGTGCGAGCCCCAGACCACCCCGCCGCCGGCCGTCATGCCGGTAGAGATCGAGTAGTCACACTCGACCACGCCGTCCGTCATGCGATACCCGAACAGCCGGAATTCATCCTTCCCGTACGCCGCGTTAAACCCTGAGACATACACATCCAGCGTCAGCTCCGCATCGCCTTTGCGCATCTGCTCCAGCACATACGCCTTGTTCTCTTCGCTCAGATTGGGCTCGTCGAACAGCGTGCTCGCATAGTATGTGTGCTCGCCGATCTTCTCGATCTTCGCCTCGGAAAATGCTGCCTTCTCCGCCCCCCGGCTCGCCACCGGTTCGATGCCGTTCGTCCACACAAACACAGCCGTCACCGCCGCGGCTAACGCCATTAACAGTTTTCCAAACATCGTTTCATCCTCCCAAATACCGTTTCACCCTGCGCATCGCACAAGGCTCGTCCCCGATTACACCATAGAAACGATCTGCAGAAACGGATTTATGGAAGAATTTTTGAGTGCTCCGTCAGTCCTCCGAAGCCCGGGCGCCTTCCTCTGCGGAAGTCCCGCGCATCCGCTCACCGAGCTTGCGCACCAGCGTGATTGCGGGCCCCAGGAACAGCGCCATCAAAATAATCCCGACAATCGGAACGCCGCCCACCAGCACGCCGACCACGATGGCTGCCGCGTCCCAGGCGATGCGCACCAGCATCGGCGGTACCTTCGGCCAGCGCCCTGTCACCTTCTCTGTGAGGATGATGGGCAGCCCGTCGTAGGGTGCCACGCCCATGTCCGCGTTGATATACACCGCAGCACTCACGATGAAGCAAAACAGCGCAACAAGGAAAATACTCCACCGGCCCACCGGCATCGTAAATGCTTTCGCGGGGATGCATTTTCCCCAGAGCCATTCGAAGAAATCGGCGTAGTAGCCGACCAGTACCATGTTAAAGAGGGTACCGAACCCGATCAGCGAGCGCTTGCAGGCAAATACGATCGCCAGCATCACGGCATTTACGATCAACTGCCACGTGCCGAAGCTTAAGCCGATCCGCGCCGCCGCAGAGCGATTCATAAATGTGCACGGATCCGTGCCGAGATCGCACAGAATCAGAAAAGACAAAAAGAATCCCATCCCGAACACAGCCAGAAAGCAGATCAGGACTTCTCTTTTTTGAAAGCGAAAACTCATGCGACATTTCTCCTTGCCCCGATACTTCCCCGGCGCACAAAAAACGAGGGTACATCAGGCTCTCACCCAATGTACCCCCGATTGATTCAAATTGCAATGGATTTTTCAGTGAAACCTTGCGATTACTCTGCATCCTCGCGTCTTCTTCTGTAAACAACTACAGCGATCATTGCTGCAACTGCGATTGCAAGAAGAATGGTCCATACAAACGTCTGCGCGGTATCGGCAGTCTTCGGCGATTCAGGAGTCTTGCTCTCTTCCTTCTTCGGCTCTACAGGCTGATCGTCAACGGGCTTCTCCTCTTCCTTCTTCGCAGCCTCAGGAACCGTAATCTTAGCCGAAACCTCACCGTCCTCGAACTCGATCGTCAGATCGTATTCGCCGGGCTCAAGCGTCTCAAGGTACTCGTTCATGATCGTGAGATCCAAACTACCGGACTTCGCAATGTAAGCGCTTACCGGAGGAACCTTTCCGCCGATCTTAAATCCCTTGAACAGGCTGAACGTGATCCAGTCATCGACGTTACGATGAACGATCGGATTCATATTCGTTCCGCGTACCCATACAAGGCTGCCCGTGATGGTGTAGAAGATGCTCGTATCCTTCTTAACCTTGATGGTGTAAGCTCCGTCAGCATCCTTGTACTTAACCGTAAGCTCCTGAGCATCCGTAGCCTTCATGCTGTCGAAGCCGGTTACCATATCAGCCGTTACCGGAATCTCGGTCTTGGAACCGTCCTTCCAGGTAAACTCAATCTTCAAACCATCGATATTAAGCTTCTCGCCGATCTTGTATTCCTTCTTTACAGTATCCGGAATCACGATCTGCATCTTCACGATCTCATTCGTCAGCTGAGGAATTTCCTTCTCTTCCTTATGCTCGGAATCGTTCTTGCAAATGCGAACCATCTTGCCGGGCTTGGTGTAATCGGCATCCTCAACGATCTTCCACACATCCCAATCATGATCGGTCTTATCAAGAACCTTCGCCTCGGAGGAAAGAACCTTCTCGCAAGCCGTACATCTTACTACCATATCAACGCTGCCGTCAACAAGGCACTTAGGCTCCACACGGTTCTCTTCGTGTTCCTCGCCGGGAATGTGCTCAGGAACGAACTCTACAAAGAGCCATGTAGCATAATCCGTTACACCGACATAGCAATTTGCCTGCTTACCATCGATTGTAACTACAAACGGCTGATTGGTCGGGTACTCTACATTATTGCTATGATTAATCTGTAACTCAAGAACATAGGTCTTACCACCTACCACCGCATCGGTATACGGTGTCGGCTGACTTCCGCCGTTCTCAAACGCGTCCTTGATATCCTCAAGCGTAAGCTCATAGAGCTTAGTGATTCTCACAGAGGTCTCTTCCAACTGACCCAGTTTCATCTCCGGCCAGGAGTATCCGATCAACGGAATCATGTCTGCCGTAGGAATAAAATCAATGACATCGCCCGTAACAAAAGTACTGTTCGAAGAAATCGGATTGGTCGAAAGGATCAAACCGTCCGTGCCGTTCACTTCTCTAAGAATCTGTACGAGCATGTTTTCTACATTCGGTTTTTCAACCTTCGTCATGCCGTAAATATCACCGCAAAGCATCTTAGCAAAGGAAATCGTCAAAGCATTCAGCTTCTTCGCAGTAATTACGAACTCCTTCTTAACAAAGGCGTCTTTAATGACGTAATTCTTATTCTCGATGGAAGCAGTTGCCGTATATTTTCCGGCATCACGTCCCTCGCCCTCAACAAGAACGACCACCTTGTCCGCTCCGACAAGATCGCCTTCCTTAACAACTGCCGAAGGCTTGTGGGTCTTACCATCATATTCAACCGGCTCGATATCGCTCCATACAAGCTCAATTTCCTTCGCGGATACAACAATCGGAACTGAAATCGAAGCTTTCTCGTGCGTATCGGTCTGAGGTGCAGTGAGCGTGATCGTTGTCTCACCGACCTTGACAGCTACAAGCTTGCCGTCCACAACCTTAACAAACGTCTCGTTGCCGCTCGCGATAAGGATCTCCTCACCGTGCGAATCAACAGTGAGCGTCATAGTCTCACCGTACGTAAGATTGATCACTTCATCATCAAACGAAATCTCACCCTCGAGTCTGTTGACATCGACAGTATAGTAGAACTCCTTGCCCGCGTACGTAACCGTAAGGAGCAGGTCCTTCGCAGCCTTCGAAGAATCGAAGCCGGAAACCATATCTTTCGTTACGTCAATCTCGGTCTCCTTTGTACCCTGCTTAACGACAATCTTAAGGTTGGTTACACTAAGTTCATCGTTAACAAAATACTGCTTATCCGCGTAGTCGGAATCGAGCGAGTAAACCTTCTCAGCTTCCTTTGTCTTAGCCTTCAGGGTAATCGCTCCCGTAATCTTCGTATTAGCGAAGTCAAACGCCTTGGTACTATTTCCGTTAAACCATCCGATAAATTCGTGCGTTTCATCCTTCGGAGTGACGCCCGTAGGCTCGGATGCTTTTTGACCTTTCAGTACCCACTGAGGATCAACGCTCTTGTTGATCTTATTGTTTCCGTCAAAGGTAACCTTGTAATACGTGAACCAGTTCGCATAAACTGTGGTATTCTTCGTAATTGCCTTCGTGAAATCAAATTTCGTCGTGCGTTCCGGATTGCTGTACCAGTCGTCAAAGTCATGACGAATGCCGGATCTCTCCAGGCTGGTATTGTTTCCGCAAACTACATCCTGCGGAATCTGATCTTCCGAAATCGTGCTGCCCACTGCAACCTTAACAGTAGCAATGATTCCGTCTTCATAGCCGTGACGATCGTCCGTACCGGGCTCTGCAAGGAAGGTTACCGTCACATGCGTCTGGGTCCACTTTGCGTAAATCTTCGTGTTCTGATTGATAGCCTGATCGAAATTAAACGGAGTCTTGAGATCCTTGTCTGCAAACCATCCGTCGAAGCGGTAATCATCCGCCTTCGGATCATTCGGTTTGGTCACCTTGTCACCTTCATTGATGATCCGCTGAGTGATCTGCGTTCCATGACCGTTCATCTCAAAGGTAACCGTCACCTTCGACTTCTTCGTCCAATGAGCATAAATCGTCGTATTCTCGTTGATCGCCATGGTCGCGAAATTGAACTTCTGACCACCGTTCCGCTTCGTATACCAGCCATCAAACTTGTAATTGTTGTCTGTAGGCGCATCGTCCGGCTCCGTTGCAAAGCCGCCCTTGGCAACCGTCTGATTCTGCGGCTGGGGTGCGCCGTGGCCGTTCAGCTCAAAGGTAACCTTAAAGGTAATCTGCGTCCACTTTGCGTAGATTATCGTGTTCGTAGAAATGGGCGTATCCCACTTGAACGAATTCTTGCAGTCCTCATCCGAGAACCATCCGCCGAACGTGTAGCCTTCTTCCTTAGGATCTTCCGGCTGCGTTGCCGTTCCGCCTGCATAGAAGGACTGCGATTCAACCTGCGTTCCATGGCCCTTCATATCGAAGGTAACCATTACTTTCGTCTTCTCCTTCCAACCGGCGTAAAGGGTATAGCCCTTATTGTCGATCTTATTCATGGTGCCGTTGAAAAGGAACTTTGTCGTGCAGTTCTGATTAGTATACCAACCTGTAAACTCGTATTTGTCATCGGTCGGAGCCGGCGTCGGTTCCGTTACCAATTCACCCTTTACAAACTTCTGCGGTTCGATCGTCAGGTCGCCGCCGTGGCCGTTCAAATCGAAATCAACGAGATAACCCCACTTTGCGTAGATAATGGTGTCAACATCAATACCCTTGGTGAAATCGAACAGCGTAGTAAACGCAGAATCCGCGTACCAGTTAAGGAAGGTATGATCCTTATCGAATGTGCACTCCGGATCCGGATCAGGACGGGTAATCGTTGATCCCCTGGTAATCCAATAAATATCATCCTCGACGTACCCATGACGTCCGTTATGTGTGAACGTTACCTTGACAAGCTTCGTCCACTTTGCGTAAACCGTCGTGTCTGCATTGATCGCCGTCGCACCGAAGTTGAACTCGGTGTCACCGGCTGCGGTCGTGTACCAGCCTTCGAACTTCCAGCCTTCGGCCGTAGGATCGTTAACGGGTCTCGTGGCATGTCCGCCGGGCGTAACCGTCTGTGCCTGCGGCTTGGTGCCGTGACCGTTCATATCAAAATCAACGGTGAACTTAATATCCTTGTAATCCACATAGAGATTCTTTGCTTCCGTGATAACAGTCTCGGAAGGATCAATCGCCGTGTACCGGCCATAATTCCATGTATAGAGAAGAACCTGCTTGTTCTCCTTCTGCAGGCTTTCAGGAATAGTAACCGTCTTGCCATACTCGATGTAAGCCGTCGCAAGAGGGTCATAACTGTAACTGTTCCTGTTGTAGAAGTTCACGCGGCACGTGTAGACGCAACGAACTGCATTCGTGGGTTCGGAAGCGGCGATAACAACGTCACCGTCATTTGTGTGCTTTACGATCTGCACGGTGCAGCGGAACAGCTTTCCTTTTCTCGCCACATCGATGCCGCCCTCATCACCCTCAGTGGAAAGAGGAAGACTTACTTCAATCGAATCCGATGTCCAGTCGCGGTAGATCTTGTCGCTGTCTACTTTATTATCGCTATCGCCCTGTGTGATTTTGGAAACCGTCCAGTCCTCATCATTCTCGTACTTTTCTTCCCATTTATACACGAGCTTGTAATCAGCTTCATGCCTAACATTGGAAATCTGTGCCTTGAATGTGAACTTCGGAGCGAAGCCGTATTCGTTTCCATTGTTCTGGAACGGGTAATCTTTCGGCTGCTCTGTAATCTCGATACCGTACTTGCTCCATACAGCATTGAGAGTAAGATTCGAGTATACTATATTATTGAAATTATACGGGGTGTTCGGATTGGTGGTATACCAGGAGGTAACCACATAACCGTTCTGCTCAGGAATCTCCGGCTCAGCTACTGTAGTGCCCTTTGCAATCTTCTTAACGATGTCCTCGCCGTGACCTTCGCCAAGCTTGAACGTAACCGTTACGGCATCGGAAGTTTTCACATACAGCGTCCTGCCGTACGTGATTGCAGTATTGGTATTAAATGCAGTATAACTATGGTTTCCGGTCTTTTCTTCAACGGAAGTGATAATCTTACCACTAATCGCATTCGCCAAATCCAGCTTTGTATTATAAGGAACTTTTACCTCGCCTACCTTCGAATGGTTTCCGTTGCGATTAAGAAAAGTAACCTGGCACTGATAGTCAACCTTCACGGAATCCGTCACAACGGTTCCGACCAAATTCTCGTAGTAATCCGTTTCGGAAGGATTGAACGAGTAAAGCATAATTACGCAACGATACTCACTGCCTCTGGCGTCACGAAGACGATCGCCCGTGATCGCGAACGTTTCCGTAAACTTAAGCTTATGCTTCGTTGCAGTATCACTGTCATCATAACTTCCATGGTTATGCGCTTCATCTTCTTTTGTTTCTTTATCCCATACGATGTCAGTCCAGTTCTCAGCACCGGCCTGCTTTATCTGCCACTGGCAGAAGGCATAATGATACGGACTCGACAACTTCGGGACTTCAACATCAAAGGAAAATACAGGCGCAAAGTCCTGTCCTTCCGATCCCTTGTTGAGATACGTGTAGTTCACAGGCTGCTTTTTAATCTGAATCTTAGAGCTCAGGTCTTCGATGACGTTTGAGCTGTTGTCATCAGCATCAGCCTTGTTTGTCCCAACCATTCCTGCGACCAGGACAATCGTCAATACCATTGCCAGGACTCGCATGAACGAAGAGAACTTGCTAAAGTGTTTCATACATCCCTCCATAGATTATGGTGCCGAAGTGTTTTTTGCAGTACTTTGTTCCTCTTATTAAGCAGATCAGTTCCTCTTAACGGTACTTTTTCCTCTGAAAACAAGCTCCGGCATATTAATATAGCCTCAAACATGTCCCATTATAGAGGAAGCCGGTACTTTATCACAGTACAGTTTGAGTAAAAAATCGTCAATTTGAGTAATTTTTTGCGGAAAATCGAGGGATTCTTACAAAAACGTAAGCATTGCATAAGTTTTATGCAATTATGCATCGATTTTTGCATACTATGCGTCCGGTCATGTACAAAGAAAGAGGCGTTCTACTCTCCTAGAAAAGAGCATCACGCCTCTATCGCATTTTCATCTACCTTTGTAGTCCCCTGTATTCTCAGGCATTTTCCGTCGACTGCTTTACGTACATCAAAACGGAGACGCAGAACATACCGGGTTCGCTCTCAAAATTCACCACACCGCCGTAGCGGCCGACGATCTCGCGCACCGATTCGGTGCCGATCCCCTTGCCGTCATGCTTCGAGGACATGTATTCGCCGCTTCGGTTCTGTCTCGGCTGATCGGTGTTGGTGTTGTCCACCGTAAACGCGATGACACCGTCGCCCTGAAATCCACCGTGGATCCGGACGGAAGGCTGCTCGGCGGACTGGCGCGTACAGGCTTCCACTGCATTTTCCAAAAGATTACCGAGCAACACGGCCAGGTCGCTGTGCTCGATCGCAACCTTCTCGGGCAGGACGAACTCCGAGCGGAACTCGATCTCCTGCTCGGCCGCCATCTGCGCAAAATACGTTAAAACGGCATTTGCCGTCATATTCTCACAATACGTCATGGGCTCCTCAAGGCGGTGAACCTTTCGGAAGGAATCGATGTACTCGCGGAGCGCCGCCACATCCATGTTGTCGGCAAACTGCTCCAGCAATGCCACATGATGACGAAGATCGTGTCGGGTCTTGCGCGCATCCTTGATTCGCTTGCTCAGATCATCGTATTCCATGACCTGCACCGTGAGGGCCTGATTTTCCGCGCGGGTCTTCAAAAGAAGGTTGTGCTCGATGATCATTCGGATGACCATGTGGTAGATCAGGAAAGAGGAAGCAAAGATGGCGATGAGGTACAATACGTTCGAAAGCTTCGACGCGCAGTCCAGCGAGCTTCCGGTCCGGTACAGATTCTGCATCCAGAACATGTAAAATGCAGCCGGGATCAGCCAGCAGTACCGCCATGCCGTACTCTCGCCCTCCATACCCATGATCGCGACGACATCCCTGTGGATGGCGAGTGCGAACGGGATAAAGACAACGATGATGGCAAAGACGATGGTGACCGACGCCGTCCAGCAGTAGCCCTTGTAGGCCTTCACCGGATTCCACACGATCTCGATATGTTTCCCGACGAAGGACGTCAGACCGCCCACCGTATACAGCATAAAGAAGACAAACAAAAGCTTTCCGATCTGATCCTTGATGGCCAGAAGAAGCAGTGCGATCAGCACCACCGACTGAATGATCTCAACGATCGCACCGATCTTGACGTTCTCCATGATCCGGGTTCCAAGGAACGAAACGCTGACCCACGAAACGCCCATACAGGAGAACAGGATTGCCGAAATCTTCTGCGAAAAGCGGGAGCGATATCGAAGGATCAGATAGCCGAAGAAAATGATCGGCGCGCTCCGCAGGATCGCATACAAAACAAATTCCCAACGCGAATAGCCCATCTTCTACCCCCTTGCCCGAAGGTTCCGGAAGAGATGGTCGGCGTGCAGCTGCTTTAACTCTGCACGTCTTCCGCGGCTGGTCGGCACAACGGCACCGCCGCGGAGGTACACAGCATCCTCCTCAATATTCACGATCTGTCCGAGATTGACAATGATTCCCTTGGTGCAGGTGGCAAACTCGCCGCGGCTGCACATCAGCTTTTCCATCTCCGCCTGGGAGGTCCACAACCCGTGCACGGTCCCGTCCGTAAAATGAACCATGACCTTGTGGTTGCTGTACTCCGTATAAACGATGTCGCACATGCGGCACTTCGTATCGTCCGGCAGGACGATGTAGCGCTCGCGCTCGTACTCCGTGAGGTCGATGGAATGGAGCATTTTCCGGACCGAAGCCGTATTGAACGGCTTTAAGAGATAGTAGTCCGCGCTCACGGCGTAGCTCTCCGCCGCAAAATCATTGCTTGTGGTAATAAACGAGATGCGAACGACGGCGTCCACCTTGCGGATCTCCTCCGCAACATGAATTCCGAGGGTATCGCCCATATAGATATCAAGAAACACCAAATCAAACCGTCCCGGCTCAAAAACAGCGAGGAACGATTGACCGCTGTCGTACAATTCAAAAGAAACCTGCGTGTAACCGGTCTCGGAGAGGCACGTCTGCAGATCCTTCTGCAAATGCGCCGAATCCTCACGGCTGTCATCCACGATTGCAATTCGCATGTAATTCTCCCGTGAAAAAGACCCTCCGCGGAAACCACGGAGAGTCCCGATTCTCAAACATTGTAATGATATCACAGTGTCTGACAATTCGCAAGTGGCTTGCGCCGCGGAATCACTTGCTTTTTTGCAAGTTTCGCTGCGCCGCCTCGTCCCTTTCCCGGATCTGCGCCCGGCTGATCTTGCCGTTCGCTGTCCGGGGCAGCCGGTCCGCAAACTCGATGATGCGGGGATACTTGTAGATCGCGGCGCGCTCCTTCACAAAATCCTGCAGCTCTGTCTTCAAGTGTCCCTCCGGCCGGAAGCCCTGATTTAAGATCACGCTGGCCTTCACCACCGTCCCGCGGGTTTTCGACGGGAAGCCCGTCACGGCACACTCAAACACCGCCGGGTGGCGCATCAATATGTCCTCCACCTCGGACGGACCGATACGGTAGCCGCTTGATTTGATAACGTCGTCGTTGCGGCCGACGAAGAAGAGATTGCCCTCCGCGTCCATGCGCGCCTTGTCGCCGGTATGGTACACGCCGCCGCGCCACACCTGTTCGTAGCGCTCCGGCTCGCCAAGGTACCCCTTGAAGATTCCGACAGGGCGGACTCCCGGCGTCTCCGGCAGGATGACGATCTCGCCCTCCTCTCCGGCTGCGACCTCCCTTCCGTCCTCATCCGTAAGGGCGATCCGGTACAGAGGCGAGGCCTTTCCGACGCTTCCCGCAACGGGCGTTCCGTCCACCGGCGTGCAGATCTGCAGCGCCGTCTCGGTCTGCCCGAAGCCGTCCCGCACCGTAAGCCCCGTTGCCCCGGCAAACCGCTTCGCGACCTCCGCCGGCATCGGCTCTCCCGCCGTCGTCACCTGGCAAAGGGAGGAGAAGTCGCATTTTCCGAGGTCCTCTAAAATAAAATACTTGTAGATCGTGGGCGGCGCGCAAAATGTGGTGACGCGCTCCTCCGCAATGACGCGAAGCATCTCGCCCGCGAAGAAATTCTCGTAATCGTACACCATGACCGCCGACCCGACAAACCACTGGCCGTACAGTTTGCCCCAGGCGGATTTGGCCCAGCCGGAGTCCGCCACCGTGAGGTGAAGCCCGCCGTCCGTGGCGCCGTGCCAGCGAAGCGCGGTGTAGATATGCGCGATCGGGTACGAAAAATCATGAACGACCGCCTTCGGCGCGCCGTTGGTCCCCGACGTAAAATAATACAGCATATCGTCCGTTGCCTTCGTGTCTGCCCGCTCCCACGCTTCGTCCGCCTCCGCGACGATCTCGTCAAAATCCGTCCAGTCCGCGTAGCGTCCGCCCGCCGTAATCGGAATCACGTCCGTCCCCCGCACCGCCTCCGCGACCTTGCCGCAGAGATCCTCCGTGCAGGCGCAGATGACAGCTTTCGCACAGGCCGCCTGCACCCGCTCCGCAATGTCCTCTGCGGAAACCATGTGCGACGTCGGCACCGCGACGGCGCCGATCTTGTGAAGTGCAACGATGGCGATCCAGAATTCCGCGCGGCGCTTTAGAAGCAGGAACACCGGCATTCCCCTGCCGACGCCGAGCTTCACAAGGGCGTTGGCCGCCTTGTCCGTAAGGCGTTTGATGTCCGCGAAGGTGTACCGCGTCACCTCACCCCCGGCGCTTCGATGCACCAGTGCAAGCTTCTCCGGGCACTCTCTCGCGTGGCGGTCCACCACGTCGTAGGCAAAGTTGAAATTCCCGGGGCACTGCGTCTCTATGCGCGCGATCCCGCCGTCCGGCGATGCAATCTCCCGATAATAGTCCTCAAAGATTTTTGACATTTGTTTGTTGTCCATTCGTTTATCGTGGAAGCGGCATTTTCCGCCGTTTTTTCGAACTAATAGCCGACCCTGCGGAACCTCCGGTAGCGCCCTTCCAGAAGTTCGGGCATCGGAAGCTCCGAAAGCCTTGCAAGCTCCTCCGCGATGTCCGCAGCCAGCTTCTTGCGCTCATCGGTTTTGCACACGCGGTCGATCAATCCCGCCTTGTGGAGCTTCGCCGCGGTCAAGCCGAGAGCTTTCGCGGCTTCCGCCGCCTTCTCCGTCGATTTCCAAAGGATGTTTGCGCAGCTCTCCGGCGAAACGACGCTGAAATATGCGTCCTCCATCATCCAGATGCGGTCGCTGTGGCACAGTGCAAGCGCTCCGCCGCTGCCGCCCTCGCCGATGATCAGCGAGAGAACCGGCGTCGCCAGGTCCGCCATCTCGAAGAGATTGTCCGCGATGGCCCGCCCCTGTCCGTGCTCCTCCGCGTCCACGCCGCAAAATGCCCCCGCCGTATCCACGATGCACAGCACCGGGCGGTGGAATTTGGCGGCCTGCTTCATGAGCCGGAGGGATTTGCGATAGCCCTCCGGGTGAGCGCTTCCGAAATTGCGTCGGATCCGCTCCGCCGTGGTCTTGCCCTTCTCAATTCCGATCACCGTGACCGGAATCCCCGCAATCGAGCCGATTCCCGCGATCACCGCGCGGTCGTCCCCGTAGAGCCGGTCGCCGTGAAACTCCATAAAATCGGGAACCATCCGCTGTATGTAGTCCGTCGCTGTGAGCCGCCGGTCTCCCCGCGCTCCCAGCACGATTTCGTAGTCCTCCATCCCGTGGTCACTCCGTTTATTCTACCGTAGTAGTATCATTATTAACCGCATGTTTCCGTTTTACAGTCCGTGCAGCTCCAGGATCTTTGCAAGATACCCCTTCTGCTCGTTCCGGGGAACGATCGCGTCGATAAATCCGCAGGACAGCACGCGCTCCGCCCGCTGAAAATCCTTCGGAAGCGCCTGCTTTAAGCTCTTCTCGATGACGCGCGGTCCCGCAAATCCGATCCGCGCACCCGGCTCCGCCAGGGTGATGTCCCCCTGCATCGCAAAGCTGGCGTCCACGCCGCCCGTCGTCGGGTCCGTGAGGAGCACGATATAGAGGTTTCCGGCGTTGCTGTGGCGCCGCACCGCCGCGGACACCTTCGACATCTGCAGCAGGGAATACATTCCCTCCTGCATTCTCGCGCCCCCTGACACGGTCACGCCGATCACCGGCAGCCCGCGCCCTGTGGCGTACTCGAACAGTCTTGTGATCTTCTCTCCCACGACGGACCCCATGGAGCCCATCATGAAGTTCGCGTCCATCGCGAAAATGCAGCACCGGTGCCCGTCGACGGTCGCTGTACCGCACACCACGCCCTCGCGCTCGCGGCTCTTCTCCTGGGCCGCCGCCAGCTTCGCCTCATACTCCGGAAACCCCAGAATATTGTGCGACTCCAGTTCGCGGTCCAGCTCCGTGAAGCTCCGTTTGTCAGTGAGCATCAGGATGCGCCGCCTTGCGCGCACCGTCATGTATCGCCCGCACTCCGGGCAGACGAAGTGGTTTTTGCGAACCCTGGCCACGGACAGTTTCTTCCCGCAGTCACGGCAGTTGACATAGCGCGTGCGCAGGAACGAATTGACGCCCTCGGGCTCATTGTTCGCCTTTAAAAACAGCTTCTTTAAGTCCATCGTTTACAGTATCCTCCGGCAGAGCCCCGTGTCGTAACTTCCGCCCCGGAACTCCCCGTTCTCCATGAATTTCATGTGCAGCTCGCGGTTGTTCGCGACCCCCACCAGGACAAACTCGGACAGGGCGCACTTCATTTTCCGGATCGCGCCGTCCCGCGTGTCCGCACACACCACCAGCTTGCCGAGCATCGAGTCGTAAAACGGCGTCACCGTGCAGTTCTGATACAGCGCGGAATCGAATCGCACATCCACGCCGCCGGGGATGTGAAGCATTTCCACGCGTCCCGCCTGGGGCAGACAATCCTTCCCGCTCTCCGCGCAGATGCGGCACTCGATGGCGTGCCGGCCGCCGGCAAGCTCCTTCTCGCTGAAGGGGATCGCCACGCCGTCCGCCGTGCGGATCTGCCACTCCACGATATCGATGCCGCAGACCATCTCCGTCACGGAGTGCTCCACCTGCAGCCTCGTGTTCATCTCCATAAAGTAAAAGGCGTCGCCCTTCACCAGAAATTCCACCGTCCCCACGGTGGTGTAGCCCACCGCCTTCGCAAGCCGCACCGCCGCCGCGTACATCTGCTCCCGCATCCCCTGCGAAAGCGCCGGCGCCGGACATTCCTCGATCAGCTTCTGGTTTCTCCGCTGCACCGAGCAGTCGCGGTCCCCCAGGATCACGACTCGCCCCTCCCGGTCCGCCAGTATCTGCACCTCGATGTGCTTGACGTTCTCGAGGTATTGTTCCAAAAATACACCGTCGTCGCCAAAGGAACTCATCGCCTCCTTGCGCACGGTGTCAAATGCACTCTCCATCTCCGCGGCTTCCCGCACAACGCGGATCCCGCGTCCGCCGCCGCCGGAGCGAGCCTTTAAAATGACGGGGTAACCGATCCGCTCCGCCGCCTCAACAGCCTCGCTCACATCCGCTAAGGTGCCGCTTCCCGGCGTCACCGGAACCCCGGCCGCGATGGCAATCTCCCGCGCGGTTTCCTTCCGGCCCATTTTCCGCATTACCGCGGCGCTCGGGCCGATGAAAATGATCTCATTCTCCTCGCACATCTGCGCAAAATCCGCATTTTCCGCGAGCATTCCGTACCCCGGATGGATCGCCGAAGCACCGGTCCGCTTCGCAAGCGTCACCAGCGAGTCCATGTTGAGGTAACTGTCCTTCGCCAGCGGGCCGCCGATGCAGTAGCTCTCGTCCGCCATGACCACATGCAGAGCATCCGCGTCGGCCTCCGAATACACGGCCACCGTCTCGATCCCCATCTCCTTGCATGCGCGAATCACCCGGACCGCTACCTCGCCGCGGTTTGCAATCAGGATTTTCGTAAACATCGCTTATCCTCCGACATTCCCACCGTCAGGCGTTCACAATCGCGAACGACAACTCTCCGCCTGCACACTTCTTTCCGTCCACCGAGAGCTCGCTTTGCACAACGAACAAAGGCGGGCAGGAACGCACCTCCCTCGTGTCAATCCGGATGCGGTCGCCCGGCTTCACCATGCCGCGGAACCGCACCTTGTCGATTCCCGTGTACACCGCAAGGGCGCCCTCGGTCATCCGATCCGCAAACAGCACGCACGCGGACTGCGCCATCATCTCGCACTGGATCACCCCCGGTACGATCGGATTGCCCGGAAAATGCCCCTGCAGAAAATATTCGTCCCCGCGGACCGTGTAAAATGCCGTCGCCGAGCCGTCCTCGTTCCGGTCGGCCTCGTCCAGCAGAAGCATGGGCTCGCGGTGCGGTAAAATGCTCTTTAACTCTTCCCGGTTCATACTCTCTCCCTCGCAGTCTCAACCGATCACAAACAATTCCTGGTTGTACTCCACCAGCGCTCCGTCGGTGGCAAGGATCTCCGTGATCGTACCGTCCGCGGGAGCCGTCACCTCGTTCATCATCTTCATCGCCTCGATGGTGCACAGCACATCGCCCTTGCGGACCTGCTCGCCGAGACGTCTCGCCTCGCCGTTCACGCGGGCGTAGAAAACGCCTAAAAGCGGCGAGCGCACCACTTCTCCGGTGCGTGCCGCCGGGCCGGCATTCGCGGGCACCGCCGACCGCGCTTCCGCGCCTGCCGGCGGCTGTGTTCCCGCTCCTGCCGCAGGGGGGACGGACACCGGAGCCTGCGTCTGCTCGGGTGCCGTCAAGCCCGGCGCTGCCGGCGCCGGCTGTTTTTTCAGGCAGATCTTCTGATCTCCGTCCACCACGGTCAGCTCCGTGAGGCCGAGTTTTTCAAAAAGAGCTGCGTATTCTTCCAGGGATTTCATCGTGTACGCTCCTTACATTTTCCGAAACGCGATGCACGCGTTGTGACCGCCGAACCCAAGGGACGTGCTGATGGCGCATGTGAGGTCCGCCTTCACCGCCTCGTTGGGGGTGTAATCAAGGTCGCACTCCTCGTCCTTCTCGCAGTAGTTGATCGTCGGCGGAATCATTCCCTCCGAGAGGGCCAGCACCGAGGCGATGGCCTCCACCGCGCCGGTGGCGCCCATCATGTGGCCGGTCATGGACTTCGTCGAGCTGACGTGCAGCTCGTACGCCTTCTCGCCGAACACCTTCTTTAAAGCCTTTGTTTCCATCGCATCGTTGAGATGCGTACCGGTTCCGTGGGCATTGACGTAGATCTCATCCTTCTCACTGATACCGGCCTCCTTCACCGCCATGCGGATGGCGCGGACCGCGCCGTCGCCCTCCGGGTCCGGCGCCGTGATGTGGTATGCATCGGAGGTGTTGCCGTAGCCGACAACCTCCGCGAAGATCTTCGCCCCGCGGGCCTTCGCGTGCTCATATTCCTCGAGGACAACGATTCCCGCGCCCTCGCCCATGACAAATCCCCCCCGTCTCTTATCAAACGGAAGGCTTCCCTCGTTCGGATTTTCCGAGAGATTGAGTGCCTGACAATTGATAAAGCCCGCCATCGCCAGCTCGTTGATAGAGGCCTCGCTGCCGCCCGCAATGATCGCGTCGGCATAGCCGTGCTTGATGGTGCGGTACGCCTCGCCTATGGTGTGTGTCGATGTTGCGCACGCCGTCACTACCGGCAGGGTAGGCCCCTTCGCGCCGAAGCGGATGGAAACCGCGCCGGCCGCCATGTTGCTGATCATCATCGGCACGAAAAACGGGGAGACCATGTCCGGTCCCTTCTCCGTGAGGCGGGTCATCTCGCGGATCGTAGTGTTGATGCCGCCGATTCCGGAACCGATGTACACGCCGAAGCGCTCCCGGTCCAGATCGCTCTCAAGGATGGCGCTCTGGTCGACCGCCTGCTTCGCGGCCGCCATTGCATATTGCATGAAAAGGTCCGAGCGGCGAATCTCCTGCACGGTATCAAACCATGCCTTCGGCTCGAAGTTCTTGACCTCCGCATCCAGGTGAACCTTCAGCCGGCTCGCGTCGAAACGGTTGATGCGGTCGACACCGCACACGCCGGTCATCAGGCTGTCCCAAAATTCCTCGATATTGTTACCCACGGGAGTGATCACTCCCATGCCCGTCACAACTACTCTACACATACATTCCTCCGTCCACTTTGATCACTTCCCCCGTGATGTACCGCGACGCGTCGCCCGCAAGGAACAACACCGTGTCCGCCACGTCATCGGGATCCCCCAGTCTTCCTAAGGGCAGACTCTTCACAAGCTGCTCCCTCGCTTCCTCCGGAAGCGCCGCCGTCATCTCGGTGGCGATGTACCCCGGTGCCACCGCATTGCAGCGAATGCCTCTTCCGCCGTACTCCTTCGCGATCGTCTTCGTAAATCCGATCAATCCCGCCTTCGCCGCCGCGTAATTCGCCTGGCCGCGGTTGCCCATCAGCCCGACCACCGAGCTGATGTTGATGATGCTTCCGCTCCGCTTCCGCATCATGCTGCGGACAAATGCCCTCGTGACGAAGATCGCCCCCTTCAGGTCCACATCGATCACATCGTCGATGTCCTCGGCGCTTAAGCCCGGCAGAATGTTATCCCTGGTGATCCCCGCATTGTTGACCAGCACGTCCACACTGCCGAAGTCCGCCAGGATCTCCGCCGCTGCCGCATCCACCGCCTCGGCGTTGCGGATGTCGCACAGATACAGCTTCGCAGTGACCCCCGCCGCCGCAAGCTCCGCAACCGCCCGGTCCGCAGCCTCTCCGGCGCGTGTGGCGATAACCGCAATGTTCGCGCCGTCGCCGGCCAGTTTCTTCGCGATCGCGAATCCGATTCCTCTCGTGCCGCCGGTCACGACGGCCGTTTTTGCCTGTAACATTTTCCGACACACTCCCCTCATGACAACGGTCCGCCCCCGGCGAACCGTTTGTTTCAACCTTTCCGCAAGGCTGCAGATAAACCGCTCACTGCAATCCTTCCGCGCACGCCGCAAGCGTCGCGGCGTCGCCCACTCCGTAGATCTGCGCCCCCGGCACGGTACGCTTTACAAAACCCGCAAGCGTCTTGCCCGGTCCGCATTCGATAAACGTTGTCACGCCGGCCTCCGCCATGTTGCGAAGCGTCTGCTCGAAGCGCACGGGATTTTTGATCTGCCCCGCCACCGTGTCCGCGATGCCCGCCGCGTCCGCCGGATACGGCTCCGCCGTCCGGTTCGCGTAAAGCGGCAGTTTCGGTGTGGCAAATGTGAGCTCCGTGAACATTTCCCGAAGGCTCTCCGCCGCACTTGCCATGTACGGCGTGTGGAACGGCCCGCCTACCGCAAGCTCGATGAACCGGACATTCCGCTCCGCAAGCGCAGCCTTGAGTTCCTCCACCGCGCTGACGCGGCCGGAAACCACGATCTGCCCCGGGCAATTGTAATTGACCGGGTACACCTTCGCTTCGGCGCACAAAGCCTCAAGCTCCGCCGGGTCCATGCGAAGAACGGCGATCATTTTCCCGCTCTCCCGCTCCGCGGCCGTCTGCATGAGCGCGCCTCTGCGGCACACGAGCCGGAACGCGTCCTTCGGGGACAGAATGCCCGCCTCCGCCAGCGCCGCGATCTCCCCGAGGGAAAATCCCGCCGTCACATCCGGCCGGATTCCGCGACTCTTAAGAGCAACCGCTGCCGCCAGATCCGCCAAAAAGAGGCAGGGCTGCGTGTTGTCCGTCCGCCGCAGCTCCTCCTCGCTTCCTTCAAACATTTGCGTGAGCGTCCCCGGGCGGATTTGCTCCGCCGCGGCGAACAACTCACGAACCTCTGCGCATGTATCGTATAATTCTCTTCCCATTCCCGGGTATTGACTCCCCTGTCCTGCGAAGAGAAACGCTGTCTTTCCCATAATTCTCCTTCGGCAAATGCCGCACACTTTTTTCGCGGGCCGCTCCCTACAAAAGAAGCTCGTGGGCCGCGCCCGACGACAGCAGCTGCTCCGCCTCCGCGCAGATGCCGCGGATAATGTCGGCGCAGGTGTCCTCGGTCTTCACAAGCCCCGCGATCTGGCCGCACATGCATGAGCCGTTCTGCACATCGCCCTCCCGGGCCGCTCTGCGCAGTGCGCCTGCGCCCATGGCCTCCAGCGCCTCGGGCGTCGTGTTCGGATCCCGCTCCGCCTCGGCAAATGCTCTCGTCATCCGGTTCTTTAAGGCCCGCACCGGATGCCCCAGCGTCTTGCCTGTCACGATGGTATCGCGGTCCTTTGCTGCCAGCACCTTCGCCTTGTAGTTCGCGTGCACGTTGCACTCCTTCGCGGTCAGGAAACGCGTCCCCATCTGCACCGCCTTCGCTCCCAGCAGAAGCGACGCCGCCATACCGCGGCCGTCGGCGATTCCGCCTGCAGCGATCACGGGAATCGTAACTGCGTCGACCACCTGCGGCACCAGCGCCATCGTGGTCGTCTCCCCGACGTGACCTCCGGACTCACAGCCCTCCGCCACCACGGCAGACGCTCCCATCCGCTCGCACATCACCGCGAGCGTCACGCTGGCAACCACGCAGATGACCTTCACGTTCGCGGCCTTGAGCTGCTCCATGTACTGCGCCGGATTGCCTGCCCCCGTCGTCACAACCGGGATGTTCTCCTCGCACACGACATTTACCGCCTCCGCGATGTAGGGGCTCATCAGCATGAGATTCACACCGAAGGGCCGGTCCGTCAGCTCCTTGGCACGGCGGATCTGCTCCCGCAGCTGCTCGCCGTTGGAGTTCATCGCCGCGATCAGACCGAGGCCGCCGGCATTGGAAACCGCCGCTGCGAGTTCCGCGTCGGCGATCCATGCCATGCCGCCTTGAATTACCGGATAGTCGATCCCCAGCATTTTACAAATCGGATTGTTCCCCATGGTAATTTCTCCTATTTCTTCACGGGGCCTTGCGGCCCCGCCGTTTCCTCAACATACGTCGTCACATCAGCCGGCCTTCTGCGCGGCAACAACCTCTGCGAGCTTGTCGATCGACGTGATCTCCTGCGTGAGCTCGATCTTGCAGTCAAGCTCCTCCTGCATCTGCATCACCAACTCCATGATGTCCAGAGAGTCGAGACCGATCTCCGTAAAGCGCGCCGCCGTATCAACCTCCGATGCATCCTTGTCCAGATACTCGGCGATAATGCGGGTGATGGTTCCCTTGATGTCTTCCATGTTGTACTCCTTTGTTAATCCAATAGTTCCCGCAAAAACCGGTGAAACGGCTTGCGGATTTACACGTTCGCTGTTATACTACTCTTGGGGGTGACCCCCAGGTCAAGAGTTTTTTTGAGGGGTCATGCAAAAGGAATTTTTACGGGGGATCGGGAAAAATGAAATACGAAGACGACAACGGCGCGCGCCGCCAGGAGTACTCTCTGACGGTGGGCCAGTTTGCGAAACTCTGCGTCACCACAAGGGACACGCTTCGCCACTACTACGAGCAGGGAATTCTGACGCCCTGGGTGGATCCGGACAACGGCTACCACTACTACTCGGCGTCGCAGATCAGCTCATTTTTCTTCATCACGACCATGCGGCAGGCAGGCGCCTCGCTCTCGGAGATCGGCAACATCATCCACAGCCTCTCCAAGGAAGGTATCCTGCGGCTGGTCAACGCGCGCATTCTCGACATGCAGCGCGAGCTCTACAACATCAACAAAAAGATCGCGGCGCTGCACCTGGGGATGTGGATCCTCGGGCAGTTTGAGCGCCGCAAACCGGGCACGCCGTTCCTTGCGGACATCCCGCTTATGAGCATGACGCAGACGCCGGTCAAAAACCGCGGCGGTGCGTTCCACACCGCCGACATCGCGAAGGATATCTCCGCCCATCTGGCGAAGGCCGCGGAGGACGACAGCCTCCTCATGTTCCCCTCGGGCGTCACGATCGCCTACGAGGATCTGGTAAAAAAGAACTACGTCTACAACAAGGTCATCAGCCTCTCGCTGCTGCCCGCGGACGGTGTCTCCACCACGCCTCTGCCGGGTCAGCGCGCCGTTTTGTGCTGCCACGATCACAACGCGCCGGACATCGACAGAACCTACGTCCGCATGGTTTCGTACATAAAAAGAAACAGGCTCACGGCCTGTTCCAATCTCTTCTCTATCAGCATGATCAACCTCTACGACAGCGAGGAAAATCACGCCTACTACAAGTACCTCTTCATCTGTGTCGAATAAACAAAAAAGCGCGCCGGGTGCACAAAAGCCTTCGGCGCGCTATGAGTATGTCTTGATGATCTCCTCGGCCACCTGGCGCCTCGATACGCAGCGGTCCATCGCCTGCTTTTCGACGTAGCGGTGCGCCTCCGGCTCGGACATGTTGAGCTCGCTGATCAGGAGCCATTTTGCGCGGTTGACCACGCGGATCTCCGCCATCTTCTCCTCGAAGGACAACTCCTTCTTCTCCGACGCCCGCAGTCTCTCCCGGGTCGCCGCCATCCACGCCAGCGCAACGCTGGTGGTGGCGTGCGAAAGCGGTTTGGAGAGCACGTAGACGCCGTGTCCCACAGTCCTGTCAAACACTTCGGGGTAAATGTCCCCCTTCACCAAAAGCAACGGAATCGAACTGCCTCCCGCGGCGACATCCACCGAGAGCTGAATCCCGGTGCCGTCCGTGAGGGGTGCATTGATGATGACAAAGTCAAACTGCCGCTCTGCAAGCAGGCGGTTTGCGGCACTCACACTGCCTGCGATCTTGACCGGCGAATACCGGTTCTCCGGGAGCAGCGACCGCATCGAGTCGCAAAATCCCGCCGATGAAGATACCAGCAGCACGCTGTAGATCCGAACTTCGAAACTCATGCCGTGCCCTCCCTTCCTGTCGTATTCGGGGAATCCCCCGTCGATTTGTCAGAGATTTCTCACTGGCAGTAAATCTTCACGACCGACTCCGGCAGATGGCTCGCAACGAACTCGCTGCTGCCCGCAAGGGCACGCGCTGCCGAAAGACTCGAAGGAAGCTTGCGGAACCCGGCGAGGGTCGCCGAATCCGCACGGAAGAGGTTGATGTCCGCAGGTGCGGGAAGCGGAATCTTATTCGTAATGCCGTCGATCGCGGCATAAATCAACAGGGAAAATGCAAGATACGGGTTGGTCGTCGGGTCTGCCGAGCGAAGCTCCGCACGGCGGCTTCCGCCGGTCACCGCCGGCACGCGGACCAGCTGTGAGCGGTTCTCGCGGGACCACGAAACGTAGCCGGGGGCCTTTCTCTGTCCGAGTCTGCGGTACGAATCCTCGGAAGGGTTCAAGAAGGCGGTGATCTCCTCGACATGCGACAGCATGCCGGCGATCATGCCGTAGAACGCCTCGTCATTTTCCGGATCCACGGACATGTTGATGTGGAAACCGTTGCCCGGCTTGTCCGGAATCGGCTTCGGCGAGAAGTCCGCAAACAGACCGTTTCGTCTCGCAACGGTGCGGACCGCGGTCTGGAAGGACATGGTATTGTCCGCCGCCGTCAGGGCGTCGGAATAGCGGAAATCTATCTCGTTCTGTCCCGGCCCCTCCTCATGATGCGAGCTCTCAGGGCGGATGCCCATCTGCTCGAGGGTGAGGCAGATCTCGCGGCGGATGTTCTCCCCGCGATCCTCCGGGGCAATATCCATATATCCCGCCCGGTCGTACGGGCGGTTGGTGGGCTGGTCATTTTCATCGAGCTCAAAGAGATAGAACTCCTGCTCTGCGCCGAAACGGAAGCGAAGCCCCGCTGCCGCAGCGTCTGCGACGGCGCGCTTTAAGAGGCTTCTCGTATCGCATTCGAAGGGGGTTCCGTCGGGGTACGTGATGTGGCAGAACATGCGCACAACACGCCCGTGCTCCGGTCTCCAGGGAAGCGGAGTCAGTGTTTCCGGTTCCGGATGAAGGATCAGATCCGAGCGCGCCTCGTCGCCGAAACCGGTGATCGCGGACGCATCGAACGCAATCCCGTGTTCAAACGCGCGGGGCAGCTCCTCCGCGAGTACGGAGACATTTTTCTGCACTCCGAACACGTCGCAAAATGCGAGCCGGACGAATTTTACGTCCTCTTCCATCACATATTGCAATACTTCTTTCTCCGAAAAATTCATGACTTCCTCCCTGATTCCCCAGCCGTACGCTTAATTGGCTACATACAGCTGTTTGTAAGGATTGCGGCTGTCCGGCGTCACCACCGTAAACGGCGCATCCATCACCTCGGCCGCGTCGCAGCCGAACAACTTACAATACTCATCCACATATTCGCGAAGCTCTGCAAGATCCGCTTCGTCCGCCGGTCTCGCCGTCACCTGCCACGGGAAATTGATGCCCTCGCCGTCCGAGCGAAGGAACAATTTGCCGCCGTGCATTCCGGTGCACGGGAAGTTGCCGACGATCCTGCGCCCGTCCTTCGCAAGGCCCAGAACAACGATCACGCCGCCCGCTTGATACTCCCCTAAGAAGCTTCCGCAGGAGCCGCCGATGACCATCACCGGCACCTTGTCCTTGTAGGCTTTCATGTGGATTCCCGCGCGGTAGCCCGCGTTGCCCTGCACGTAGATCCGGCCGCCGCGCATCGCGTATCCGGCCGCGTCTCCGATGTTGCCGTGAACCACGATCCTGCCGGCGTTCATCGTGTCGCCGACTGCATCCTGCGCATTGCCGCAGACGTTGATCGTCGCACCGTTTAAGTAGGCTCCGAGGGCGTTGCCGGGCGTTCCTTCGATGGTGATCTCACGATCCGCCATGCCGGCCGCGATGAACCGCTGCCCAAGACATCCCGTAAGCGTACACTCGCTGCCGCTTAAGCGCAGCTTCTCATTGACCTCACGATATTCGAGCTTCGTCACATCGACTTTCATTATACCGCACCTCCGAACTTTTTTCTACGTGCTTCTGCGGAAAATACAGCGCTTCCCGCAATTTTTTTCGCCGCTTCGAAATCGATCTCCGAGAGCGGTGTTCTCTCGCGGACCAGAGCCGTGTAGATTCCGGCCCGTCCGGTCTCTCCGATCAGAATGTATCCCGTGAGGCGGTCGTCCTTGACAAAGAACCGCTTCAAAATGCCGTCGCCGCGCTCCTCGCTCATCTCGCCGTCGTACGTGCCCGCCGACATGATGTGAAGCCCGAAGAATCCGATGGAGTTCATGGGGATCCCGTTGGTAAATGCCGTCTCACCGCCGGCCATGTTGACGCCCGCCGTGCGGCCCTGCAGGTACGCATTCGGCAGGATCGCAAGCACGCGGTTTGCGCCCAGAGACGCATCGTAGCCCTCCGCGCAGTCACCCGCCGCGTACACGCCGGGAACCGACGTCGCCATCGCAGTGTCCACCACGATTCCCCGGTTTACGGTGCCGCCGATCTCCTTCAACAGTCCGATGTTCGCGCGAACGCCGACCGCCAGTACCAATACGTCAAATGCAACACTCGCTCCGCTCTTCATGGTGGCTGTGTTGCCGTCAAACTTCGCAACGCTGTCCGAGAGGAGGAAGGAGATTCCGTTCGCCTCCAGGTGCTTCTGCACGATCGCCGCGCACTCCGAATCGAGGATACTCGACAACACGCGGTCCGCCAGGTCGCACACCGTGATGCTGCCGACCCGTCCGTGAATTCCCTCGGCACACTTCAGACCGATCAGTCCGGCGCCGACGATCAATACGCGGGACTCCTTCGTAAGCACCTTCTCCAGAGAAAGTGCGTCGTCCAGCGTCATGAATCCGAACCGCTTCTCCACCGTCTCAAGCCCTTCCATGGGCGGCACAAACGGGGAGGATCCTGCGGCCACGCACACATCGTCGTAAGGGATGCGCGATCCGTCCGTGAGCACAATCTCGCCGTGCTCCGTATCGATGTGCTCCGCGGAGGCGCCGTAGCGCACATCGACGGCATTTTTCTCATAAAAGTCCGCGTCGCGGTAGCGCATGCGCTCCGTGTCGGTCTTGCCCTCCAGATAATACGAGATCAGCGGGCGGCTGTACACCGCATGGGGCTCCTTCGAGATCACCGTGATGGTGTCCTCCGCGCTCACGCTGCGGATTCCCTCGATGCAGCCCACGGCCGCCGTACCGTTTCCGATGATGACATGTCGTTTCACTCTGCGCCTCCTCTCTCCTCATACACGATGGCATGGTTCGGGCAGCCCTTGACACAGGCAGGCTCGCCGAAGGAATTGGTAAGGCACAACTCACATTTCTGCATGATGCCGTCCTCCGCGGGCGCCAGCGCACCGTACGGGCAGACAAGCACGCACGTCAGGCAGCCGACGCATTTGTCGCGGTTGATCCTCACCACACCGTCCTCCTTGCGGATGGCGCCGGCGATACAGCTCTTGACACAAAGCGGATCCTCGCAATGGCGGCAGGAAACCGCGAACGTGATCTTCGAATCCCCCTCGACATGAATTCTCGGGAAGATTTTCCGCCCCTTGAGGGCGTCGGTCATGAATCGCACGCCGGAGTTTGCCCACGCGCAGTTGTATTCGCAAAGGTGGCATCCCAAACACCACTCTTCGTTGACATAGACTCGTTTCATAGTTAACCTCTGTTTGCCGTTTTCTTGCCGGAGCTTCGCAAAATGCTACTCTCCCGCATGCGATATGCCCAGAATCTCCAGTTCCTTCTCGTTCAGGCCGACGCCGCGCAGCATCAGCCGGTTGCCGCGGAGAGCCTCGATCGAGTTGATTCCCATGCCGCCCAGGATCTCCATGATCTCATGGCGCCATGCGTTCATCAAATGCACCAGACGCTCGCTGCCGAGGTCGGGATTTAACCGTTTTACGAGATCCGGTCGCTGCGTTGCGATACCCCAGTTGCATTTGCCGCTCTGACATGTACGGCAGAGGTGACATCCGAGTGCCAGCAGGGCCGCCGTTGCGACGTAGCAGGCGTCCGCGCCCAGAGCGATGGCCTTGATCACATCGGAGGCGCTTCGGATGGAACCGCCGACCACCAGCGATACGTTGCCGCGGATTCCCTCGTCGCGGAGCCGCCGGTCGACGGATGCAAGCGCAAGCTCGATCGGGATTCCGACGTTGTCGCGGATTCTCGTGGGCGCCGCACCGGTGCCGCCGCGGAAACCGTCGATTGCGATGATGTCCGCGCCGCTTCGCGCGATGCCGCTGGCGATCGCCGCGATGTTATGTACCGCCGCCACCTTGACGATGACGGGCTTTCTGTAGTTGGTTGCCTCCTTTAAGGAGTAGACGAGCTGCCGCAGGTCCTCGATGGAGTAGATGTCGTGGTGCGGTGCCGGTGAGATGGCGTCCGATCCCTCGGGGATCATTCGAGTTCTCGACACATCGCCGACGATCTTTGCGCCCGGCAAATGTCCGCCGATACCGGGCTTTGCGCCCTGGCCCATCTTGATCTCGATGGCCGCGCCGGCCTCGAGGTACTGCTCGTGCACACCGAATCGTCCGCTGGCCACCTGCACGATGGTGTTCGGTCCGTACACGTAGAAATCTTCGTGGAGACCGCCCTCACCGGTATTGTAGAGGATGCCCAGCTCGGTTGCCGCGCGGGCAAGGGATGCGTGGGCGTTATAACTGATGGAGCCGTAACTCATGGCCGAGAACATCACCGGCATCGAGAGCTCGATCTGGGGCTCCAGCTTGCAGGTTAATTTTCCGTCCGCATCGCGATCGACGCGCTGGGGCTTCTTGCCGAGGAACACCTTCGTCTCCATGGGCTCACGCAGCGGATCGATGGGCGGGTTGGTCACCTGGGACGCGTTGATCAGGATGCGGTCCCAGTACACCGGCAACGGCTTCGGGTTGCCCATGGAGGACAGCAGTACGCCGCCGCTGTTGGCCTGCTTGTAGATCTCCTTGATGGTATCCTCCTGCCAGTTCGCATTCTCGCGAAGACGGCAGTCGCTCTTTACGATCTTCAGCGCTCTTGTCGGGCAGAGGGACACGCAACGCTGGCAATTGACACATTTGCTCTCGTCGCTGACCATCACGCCCTTCTCTTCATTGTATGTGTGCACCTCGTTGGCGCACTGTCGCTCGCAAACGCGGCAGGTGATGCAGCGGTTTTCATTGCGCACCACTTCATATTCCGGATAGATGAAATCGATTCCCATATCAATACGCCCCTTCCTTGACCGTTACGATGACCGGTTCTCCGCCGGCAGGCGCCCAGATGTTTTGAACATCCGGCTCCATCACGCGGATCGCCGCTTCCTCGCTGGCGATAAATACCTTGTCATCCTTTTCGCCGACAACCATCGACCGCAGCTTCAACCGGTCGTTGAGGGCCATCAGCCCGCCGTCGAAGCCGAGCACGATGGAGAACGGTCCGGTGACAAGAAGGCTCGGGAACACGGTCCGAAGGTACTGAAGCTTCTTCTTTTCGTACTCATCGGTCTTGCTCTCGATGGTGCTCCAGAACGGCGCCGCAATGACATTTGCCGCCTCTGTGAGCGTCAGCCCCTGCACGCGCAGGAGGTAGTCAAGAATGTAGGTGATAACCTCGGTATCGGTCTGGAGGTTGCATTTGTAGCCGAACATCTCGATGAACCGGCGGTTCGCATCGTACGAAGAGATCTCGCCGTTGTGCACGACCGAATAATCGAGGAGGGTAAACGGATGGGCGCCGCCCCACCAGCCGGGGGTGTTGGTCGGATAACGGCCGTGGGCGGTCCAGCAGTAGCCCTCGTACTCGTCGAGGCAGTAGAACCGGCCGACGTCCTCGGGGAAGCCAACCGCCTTGAAGGTTCCCATGTTTTTTCCGCTGGAGAAAACATACGCACCTTTCATCTCGGTGTTGATCTTCATGACCGTGCGCGCCACGAACTCCTTCTCATCGAGCTGCAGGTCCGCAAGCACGGAGCGGAGCGGTGTCACAAAATACCGCCAGATAATGGGCTCATCCGTAATCTCGGGGATCTTCCTCGTGGGGATCAGCTCGCCCTTGACAACCTCAAAGCTTTCCTTAAGAAATGCCTCGCACTCCTTCCGGGTATCGCGGCAGTCGAAGAACAGATGAAGCGCATAGTAATCCTTGTACTCGGGATAAATGCCGTACCCGGCAAATCCGCCGCCGAGTCCGTTTGAGCGGTCATGCATCGGCTTCATCGACTCCATGATCGCCTGTCCGCTCATCTTGTTACCTTCCTTTGAAATAACGGCGGCAATTGCACATCCGGACGGGATCCGGATGTCACCCTCTCGCATCACAGCCATGTTCTTTTACCTCCTAAACAAAAAGAAAGGCATCCACTTCCGGGTCGTTTCCCGACCCGAAAATGAACGCCTTTGCTCATTTGTCCGCATTTTAATGCCACATTCCGGATTTGTCAAGCGCTTTTTTTCGGTTTTTTATCGACACATTCCCAAAGAACCGTCAACCCGAAAGGCGCTTTATGATTTCCGGTATTTTTTCTTCCGGGTTAATCGCCGTAGGAAATACTGTATTCCAGTTCATGGCGATACTTCTTTTCCTGTTCCACAGATAATGTCTCCTTTCACATTGTCACGGCCATTATTTCCGGCCAACCTAAAACCAACATTAAGGAACCGGATTTTTCGAAAGCCCGGAAAAAAACTCGCAAAATTTTTTCAAAAAGGGGCTTGACAATCGGAAAATGCGGGTGTATAAATGGGCTCATGAAAGGCAACGGCGTCTTTGAGTGATCACTCAGAGGCGCTTTCTCTTTTTTAGAAAACAATTGCACAAAAACGATTTCGGATCAAGAAAGGCAAAGGCGTCTTTCGTACCCAAACGGTACGGGAGGCGCCTCTTCTGATTTCCGGAGCGAAAGGAGAAAATTATGAAGACAACGACAACGGTCCCGGATTACTTCGGATGTGATGTGTTTGACGACAGAGTCATGAAGGCGACTCTCTCCGCCAAGGTTTACGCATCCCTCCGCCGCACCATCGACGAGGGTGCGGAGCTCGATGCAAGTGTTGCCAATGCCGTAGCGGAAGCGATGAAGGATTGGGCAGTAGGCAAGGGAGCAACACATTTTACGCATTGGTTCCAGCCGCTCACCGGTATCACCGCCGAGAAGCATGACAGCTTCATCTCCCCGTCTCCGGACGGCGGCGTGATCATGGAGTTTTCCGGCAAGGAGCTCATCAAGGGCGAGCCGGATGCATCCTCCTTCCCCAGCGGCGGCCTTCGCGCCACCTTCGAGGCGAGAGGATACACCGCATGGGATCCTACTTCCTACGCATTCTTAAAGGGCAACACCCTTTGCATTCCCACCGCGTTCTGCTCCTACGGCGGACACGCTCTGGACAAGAAGACCCCGCTGCTGCGCTCCATGGAGGCTCTCAGCAAGCAGGCACTTCGTATTCTCCGCCTTTTCGGCAACACCACGGCGAAGCGCGTCATCTCCTCCGTAGGACCGGAGCAGGAATACTTCCTCATTTCTAAGGAAATGTATGACAAGCGTCCCGACCTTCGTTTCACGGGCCGCACGCTCTTCGGTTCCAAGCCTCCGAAGGGACAGGAACTTGACGATCACTACTTCGGCGTTATCAAGCCCGGCGTACAGGCCTACATGAAGGACCTGAACGAGGAACTCTGGAAGCTCGGCATCCTTGCGAAGACCGAGCACAACGAAGTGGCTCCCGCACAGCACGAGCTTGCGCCGATCTACTCCACCACCAACATCGCAACGGACCACAACCAGTTGACGATGGAGATCATGCAGAAGGTTGCTGCCAAGCACGGTCTTGTCTGCCTGCTTCACGAGAAGCCTTTCGCAGGCGTGAACGGCTCCGGCAAGCACAACAACTGGTCCATCGCAACGGACAGCGGCCAGAACCTTCTCTCCCCCGGAGATACGCCTTATGAAAATGCACAGTTTCTGTTGTTCCTGTGCGCGGTCATCAAGGCCGTGGACGACTATCAGGATCTGCTCCGTCTCTCCGTAGCTACCGCCGGCAACGACCATCGTCTCGGCGCAAACGAGGCTCCGCCTGCAGTTATCTCGATGTTCTTAGGTGACGAGCTGAACGCCGTTTTGGAGGCGATCGACACCGATACGCCTTACGCCGGAACCGAGAAGACCGTTATGAAGCTCGGTGTTGATGTTCTTCCGAAGTTCAACCGCGATACGACCGACCGCAACCGTACGTCGCCGTTCGCATTTACCGGCAACAAGTTCGAGTTCCGTATGCTCGGCTCCTCGAACAGCATCGCCTGCGCAAACATCATGCTCAACAGTGCCGTTGCGGAATCGCTCAAGATTTACGCCGACCGCCTGGAGGGCGCCGAGAACTTTGAGGACGCGCTGCACGCCATGATCAAGAAGACCATCAAGGATCACAAGCGCATCATCTTCAACGGCAACGGTTACGACGATGCCTGGATCAAGGAAGCAACGGAGGTTCGCGGTCTTTCCAACTACCGCACGACGGCCGACTGCATGCCTCACCTTCTTGATAAGAAGAACGCCGATATGCTCATCTCCCACGGCGTGTTCACCATGGACGAGCTTCGCTCCCGTGTTGACATCATGCTGGAGAACTACTGCAAGAGCGTTGCCATCGAGGCCAACACCATGGTTGACATGGCCAAGACCCAGATCGCACCGGCAGTCGACAAATACGCATCGGACCTCGCAAGAGACGTCGCTGCGAAGAAGGCTGTGGACGGATCGCTTCCGTGCCGCCGCGACAGCAAGCTGATTGCAAGACTCTCCGCTCTCACCGACATCATCGACGAGCGCACGGAGGTTCTGGAGAGCACGATGGTTACCCTCCGCGGTATCGAGGGAATCATTCCCGAGTCCGAGTTCATCCGCGACAAGGTTCTGCCTGCGATGACCGAGCTCCGCATCTCCTGCGATGAGGCTGAGACCATCACGGCGAGAGGCTACTGGCCGTACCCGACCTACGGCGATCTTCTCTTCAGCGTACGCTGATCATAACGTAACAAACCGGGCGGCCCCCGCAGCTCCGATGGAGGGTTGCCGAAGCCGCCCGGCGGAAATAAGTGTAGTAAAACAGGAAAAGGGGTTCCGTGCCTCTGCAGCTACGACGGCCGATGGAGCCGGACGGAGCTTCGGAGAGTATTTACAAAGGAGGTGCTTGCTATGTCAATCACCGATATTACCTCAATTGTCACAAAAGAAGCATTTGGTATCTGGTTCCTGATCGGAGCCGCACTCGTCTTCTTCATGCAGGCCGGATTCGCCATGGTTGAGACCGGTTTCACCCGTGCGAAAAATGCCGGCAACATCATCATGAAGAACCTCATGGATTTCTGTATCGGTACCGTCGTCTTCGTACTGCTCGGTTTCTCACTCATGATGGCCGAGGATTATGTATGCGGATTCATCGGCGTTCCGAATCTTAAGATCTTCACCGATTTCGGCGGATTCCTTGAGGCAGGAATGGCTCCTTCCTTCGTATTCAACCTTGTGTTCTGCGCAACGGCAGCCACCATCGTGTCCGGCTCCATGGCAGAGCGCACGAAGTTCATCTCCTATTGTATTTACTCCGGCGTGATTTCGCTGTTTGTATATCCGATTGAAGCCGGCTGGGTTTGGAACTCGCAGGGCTGGCTTGTAAAGCTCGGTTTCCACGATTTCGCAGGTTCCGCTGCCATCCACTCCGTCGGCGGTATCACCGCTTTGATCGGTGCGATCCTGGTTGGTCCCCGCCTTGGCAAATATGTTAAGGATAAGAGCGGCAAAGTTACGAAAGTTAACGCAATTCCCGGTCATGCCATCACCCTGGGTGCTCTCGGATGCTTCATCCTGTGGTTTGGCTGGTACGGTTTCAACGGCGCTGCTGCCTGGGACGGAAACTCTCTTGCTTCCATCTTCGTCACCACGACGATCGCTCCGGCAGTTGCCACCTGCACGACCTTGCTGTACACCTGGATCAAGAACGGCAAGCCCGATGTCTCGATGTGCCTTAACGCCTCGCTTGCAGGTCTTGTAGGTATCACCGCAGGCTGCGATGCTCTGGACGCTCTCGGCGCAAGCATCGTCGGTATCGTTTCCGGTATCCTGGTAGTCGTTGTTGTCGAAGTACTTGATCTGAAGTGCCATGTGGACGATCCCGTCGGTGCCGTCGGTGTGCATTTTGCGAACGGCATCTGGGGAACCATCGCCGTAGGTTTGCTGGCAAACCCGAAGGCTCCCGCCGGGTTGGAAGGTCTGTTCTACACCGGTAGTGCCAAGCTTTTAGGCGTTCAGACCCTTGGTATCGCTGCCATCCTTGCATGGACTGCAGTATGCATGACCATCACGTTTATGATTATCAAGAAGACTATCGGTCTCCGTGTTTCGCCCGAGGAAGAGATCCGCGGTCTGGACAGCACCGAGCACGGTCTTCCGAGTTCCTACGCAGACTTCGCTCCCGCAGTTGCCGGTCTTCCTTACAGCTTCCCTGAGGCTGCCGATGCGGTTGCCGTTACCGGTGAGACGCCGGTTGCCGAGGCCGTTCCGGTAAAGAAGGTTGCCTCGGTTGTGGATGACGGTTCGCCGAAGTTCACCAAGGTTGAGATTGTCTGCCGTGAGTCCCGCTTCGAGCAGTTGAAGGAGGCCATGATGGGTATCGGTATCACCGGTATGACCGTCTCCCACGTGCTCGGCTGCGGTATCCAGAAGGGCAAGCCGGAGTTCTACCGTGGTGTTCCGGTTGAGGCCACTCTGCTTCCCAAGATTCAGGTTGACATCGTCGTTGTTGCGGTTCCGGTTCGCAAGGTTATCGAGACCGCCAAGAAGGTGCTTTACACCGGACATATCGGCGACGGCAAGATCTTTGTATACGATGTGGAAAATGTCATCAAAGTCCGTACGGGTGAGGAAGGCTACGACGCATTGCAGGATGTCGAGTAACCCGTACAATATCGTGAATCACTGTTATTGCTGATTCCTACTTACAATACAACACCGAACTGTCGGCGTGGTGCTGTCAAAGGCATGACGCCGACAGCGAGTATAATCAGGAGTTTACTACTATGTGTTCAATCATCGGTTATTGCGGGCCGGTACGAGACCCGAAAGCATTTACGGAAGGATTTGCGGCGACGGTTTCGCGCGGCCCCGACGACACGAGGATCGTGGATACCGGTCACGGCGTCCTCGGGTTTCACCGGCTGGCGATCATGGACTTAAGCGACGACGGTATGCAGCCCTTCGAACTTGACGGCGATGTCGTCGTCTGCAACGGCGAGCTGTACGGCTTCGCTGCGGAGAGAGCCCTTCTCGAGAAGAAAGGGTATCATTTTACGAGCGATTCAGACTGCGAGATTCTGCTTCCGATGTACCGCGAATACGGCACGGACATGTTTCAAAGACTCGATGCGGAGTTTGCGTGCGTGATCTACGACGGCCGGACCGGCGAGTTCATCGCGGCGCGCGACCCGATCGGCATCCGTCCGCTGTATTACGGCTATGACAAGGCCGGCGTGATCATCTTCGCGAGCGAGCCCAAGAACCTTGTCGGCATGTGCGAACACATCATGCCCTTCCCGCCCGGATGCTACTATAAGGACGGCGAATTCCACCGCTACGACGACATCGCGGCCGCGCCGGTCATGAGCACCGACGGGCTGGAGAAGGCGTGCGTCAGGATCCGCGAGAAGCTCATCGCAGGCGTTGAGAAGCGCCTCGTGGCGGATGCGAAGGTCGGCTTCCTTCTCTCCGGCGGTCTGGACTCCTCTCTCGTGTGCGCCATTGCCGCGAAAAAGAGCAAGACGCCGATCCGCACCTTTGCGATCGGAATGAGCAAGGACGCCATCGACTTGAAGTATGCAAAGCAGGTTGCCGATTTTATCGGCGCCGACCACACCGAAGTTTTCATGACACCCGACGATGTCATCTCCTATCTCCCGGACGTCATCAAGCTCTTAGGGACCTTCGACATCACGACGATCCGCGCCAGCATGGGCATGTACCTCGTGTGCAAGGCCATCCACGAGCAGACGGACATCCGCGTGCTTTTGACCGGCGAGATCTCCGATGAGATCTTCGGCTACAAATACACCGACTTCGCGCCGTCCGCGGAAGCCTTCCAGGAGGAGGCGCAGAAGCGCGTTCGCGAGCTGCACATGTACGATGTGCTCCGCGCCGACCGCTGCATCAGCGTGAACTCCCTCGAGGCGCGGGTTCCCTTCGGCGATCTTGATTTCGTGCGCTACGTCATGAGCCTCGATCCCGAGATGAAGCGCAACCACTACAACATGGGCAAATACCTTCTTCGCCATGCGTTTGAGGGCCTTGAGTATCTTCCGGATTCCATCCTGTGGCGTCAGAAGGCTGCATTTTCCGATGCGGTGGGCCACTCCATGGTCGACATCTTAAAGGAGTACGCGGAGGGCCTCTACACGGACGAGGAATTTGAGGCGAAGCGCGCAAAATACACTCACGCACAGCCGTTCACGAAGGAATCGCTTCTCTACCGTGAGATCTTCGAGCAGTACTACCCCGGCCAGTCGGAAATGATCGTTGATTTCTGGATGCCGAACCGCTCGTGGGAGGGTTGCAACGTGAACGATCCTTCGGCCCGGGTTCTCTCGAACTACGGTGCAAGCGGCGTCTGATAATCCGCCGCACCGGGCATTCGATCATAAAATTTTGCGGGATCCGGACGAACCGGAATTCCGTTATGTGTCAAACGATAAGGGAGGCAATTGCATATGACTAAGTACATTTTCGTAACCGGCGGTGTTGTATCCGGACTCGGCAAGGGCATTACGGCGGCGTCCTTGGGACGCCTTTTGAAGGCGCGGGGCTTAAAGGTCGCTGCGCAGAAACTCGACCCCTACATCAACGTCGACCCGGGCACCATGAGCCCGTATCAGCACGGCGAAGTCTACGTGACCGAGGACGGCGCGGAGACCGACCTTGACCTCGGACATTACGAGCGTTTCATCGATGAGGACCTGAACCGGTACTCCAATTTGACGACCGGTAAAGTCTACTGGAACGTTCTCAACAAGGAGCGCCGGGGCGAGTATCTCGGCTCCACCGTGCAGGTCATCCCGCACATCACCAACGAGATCAAGGAATTTGTCTACAACGTCGGCCGTCACTCTTCTGCGGACGTCGTCATCACCGAAATCGGCGGTACCATCGGCGATATTGAGTCGCAACCCTTCATTGAGGCTGTGCGCCAGATCTCTCTCGAGGTCGGACGCGAGAACAGCCTCTTCATTCATGTTACGCTGGTTCCGTATCTGCACGGCTCCGAGGAGCACAAATCCAAGCCCACCCAGCACTCCGTCAAGGAACTGCAGGGCATGGGCGTCAACCCCAACATCATCGTCCTCCGCTGCGACGAGCCGCTGGAGGAATCCATTTTCCGCAAGATTTCGCTCTTCTGCAACGTAAAGCCCGACTGCGTCATTGAGAACATCACGCTGCCGAACCTCTACGAGGCGCCCCTCATGCTGGAGCGGTCGAATTTCTCGTCCGTTGTCTGCAGAGAACTGGGCATCGACGCGCCTGCTCCCGACCTCGCCGAATGGACCGACATGGTAGAGCGCATCAAGACCCGCACCGAGAACGTCACCATCGGTCTGGTCGGAAAATACGTCGGTCTCCACGACGCGTACCTCTCCGTTGCGGAAGCCCTGCGCCACGCGGGATACATCAACAACGCCCACGTGGACATCCGCTGGATCGACTCCGAACAGATCAATGACTCTACCGTGTCCGACATTCTCGCGGGCATCGACGGTATCATCATCCCCGGCGGTTTCGGCGACCGCGGTATCGAGGGTATGATCCGCGCCGCAAAATACGCGAGAGAAAACAATGTTCCGTGCTTCGGCATCTGCCTCGGCATGCAGATCATGGTGATTGAATACGCCCGCGACGTTTTGGCGATCGCCGGCGCGAACTCGGGTGAATTTGACGAGCAGTGCAAGAACAAGGTCATCGATTTCATGCCCGGCCAGAGCGAAGCCATCGACAAGGGCGGCACGCTGCGTCTGGGCGCCTACCCCTGCGAGATCAAGGCAGGAACCACCATGGAGCGCTGCTACGGCTCCCTTCACATCAGCGAGCGCCATCGCCATCGTTATGAGTTCAACAACGACTACCGCGACGCAATGCAGAAGGCAGGGCTTACCTTAAGCGGCCTCTCGCCGGACGGAACGCTGGTGGAGACCGTGGAGCTTTCGGAGCGCCCGTTCTACGTGGGCGTGCAGTTCCATCCGGAGTTCAAGTCCCGCCCGAACCGCCCGCATCCGCTCTTTGCAGGCTTCATCGCCGCCTCCCTGAAGCGCAGGGAAGCCTAGTGCCGCCCTGCCCCGGACGGCAAACCGTTTGAATCTTCTCTGTATTCCGAGGTCGTGTTTATGAGTACATCGTTTGACAAATTGCATGAGGAGTGCGGCGTCTTCGGCGTCTTCTCCGAGGAGCCCGTGCCGGCTGCGGAGATGGCCTACTACGGCCTCTACGCGCTGCAGCACCGCGGTCAGGAGAGCTGCGGAATCGTCGTCAACGACGACGGGATCTTCCGCTCCCACAAGGATGTGGGCCTGGTCTCGGACGTGTTCCCGCGGGAGGTGCTCGCCTCCTTCCCCGCAGCGACCATGGCGGTCGCCCACACCCGGTACGCCACCACCGGCGGCTCCGGGCGGAGCAACGTCCAGCCCATCGAAGTCAACCACCAGAAGGGGAAAATGGCGCTTGCGCACAACGGAAACATCAGCAACGCCGCCGAGCTCCGCTCCGCCCTTGAGCTGACCGGCGCCATCTTCCACACCACAAGCGACACCGAGATCATCGCTTATCTCGTGACCAAAGAACGGCTCTTAAGCCCCTCCATCGAGGACGCGGTGAGCCGGGCAGTCGCATCGCTGCAGGGTGCATTTTCCCTGATCGTCATGTCGGCGCAGAAACTGATCTGCATCCGCGATCCCCACGGTTTCCGGCCGCTTTGCTACGGGCAGACGGCGGACGGCACCTACATCGTCGCCTCCGAGACCTGTGCGCTGCACGCCGTCGGAGCTACGCCGATCCGGGACGTGGAGCCCGGCGAGATGCTTGTCTTCAGCCATGACGGTGTAGTCTCACGGAAGGAGCACTGCGGAACCGCCCCGGTGCGGCACTGCATCTTCGAATACATCTATTTTGCGAGACCGGACTCCGTCATCGACGGTGTCTCCGTGCACGCGGCGAGACTGCGTGCCGGCGAGATCCTCGCCCTTGCCCATCCCGCGGATGCCGACATTGTCATCGGCGTTCCGGACTCGGGCCTCGACGCGGCCATCGGCTACGCAAGGGCCTCGGGCATTCCCTACGGCATCGGGCTCATCAAAAACAAATACATCGGCCGAACCTTCATCAAGCCCTCCGGGCGGATGGACGCCGTGAAGATCAAGCTTGCCGCCGTGGAGGAGACCGTCAGGGACAAGCGCATTGTCCTGATCGACGACTCCATCGTGCGCGGAACGACCTGCGCACACATCGTGCGGATGCTCCGGGAAGCCGGCGCAAAGGAGATTCATATGCGCGTCACGGCACCGCCCTTCCTGCATCCCTGCTACTACGGCACGGACGTGGATTCCGAGGATAATCTGATCGCCTGCCGGCACACGGTCGAAGAGATCGCAAAGATCATCGGCGTGGACACCCTCGGGTACCTTCCCGTGGACGAGCTTCCGGGGCTGTGCGGCAGCTCGGATATATGCAGCGCCTGCTTCGACGGCTCCTACCCGACCCCGGTTCCCACAGACACGCGAAAAGACCGCTTCGAACAGCGGTTGTCGGAGCGATAAACTGTTTACAACGAAAAAGAGAAAGCGTATAATCATTTTCGGTCGTGAAAACGATTTTGAAACCAAGAATCTCACTCAGGAAAGGTCGAAACCAAGATGCGTGAATTTGACCGGAAAATAATAACGGAGGACGGCGCGGAATACCTCGGCTACGGCTTCGGCGCGCACAAAAACGTTGTCCTGGAGCTCGTCTTCAACACCTCCATGGTCGGTTACCAGGAGATCCTCTCCGATCCCTCCTACACCGATCAGGCTGTCGTCATGACCTACCCGCTGATCGGCAACTACGGCATGTGCGACGATGACTACGAGACGGGGCGTCCCACCATCGGTGGGCTGATCGTGCACGAGTACAACGACGAGCCCTCCAACTTCCGAAGCACAAAGACCCTCGGAAGCGTTATGAAGCAGTACGATATCCCCGGAGTGAGCGGTGTGGACACACGAAAGCTCAACCGCTCCATCCGCGACTTAGGTTCCCGGAAGGTGCTGATCACCGACCCGGAGACAACCGTCGAGGAGGGGCTTGCCATAATGAAAAGCACCGTTCTTCCGAACGATGCCGTGTCGCGCGTGAGCTGCAAAGAGATTGAAACTTTTGAACCGCAGGGAGACCTTCTCTTCCGCGTCGTATTGATCGACTGCGGCATGAAGCGCAACATCCTCCGCTCGCTGCTTGCGCGGGGCTGCCGCGTCACGGTGGTTCCGTGGAACACGGATGCGGAGACGATCCTCGGACTTTCGCCCGACGGCGTGATGCTCTCAAACGGCCCCGGAGACCCGACGGACGTTCCGCAGACCATCGCAACCGTGCGGGCTTTGATCGGAAAACTCCCGATCTTCGGCATTTGCCTCGGGCATCAGATCCTCTCGCTTGCGTACGGCGCGAAGACGTACAAGCTGCTCTTCGGCCACCGCGGAGGAAACCATCCCGTGCAGGATCTCGCCACCGGCCGGATTGAGATCACGTCGCAGAACCACTCCTACGCCGTGGACACCGAAAGCCTTGCGGGAACACCGCTTACGGTCACGCACAAAAACCTTCTGGACAACACCGTGGAGGGTGTCGCGTGCGAAGCCGACCGCGCCTTCAGCGTGCAGTACCATCCGGAGAGTTCGCCCGGTCCGCAGGACAGCGCCTACTTGTTTGACCGATTCCTTGGATTGATGGAGGCACACCATGCCGAAGAGAACTGACATCAAAAAAGTATTGATCATCGGCTCCGGCCCGATCGTCATCGGACAGGCCGCCGAGTTTGACTATGCGGGAACCCAGGCCTGCCTCGCCCTGAAGGAAGAGGGCTACGAGGTTATCCTGTGCAACTCAAACCCCGCCACCATCATGACCGACACCGCCATCGCGGACAAGGTCTACATGGAACCTTTGACCCTTGAATTTATCGCAAAGATCATCCGCTACGAGCGTCCGGACGCTCTTTTGCCCGGCATCGGCGGACAGACCGGTCTTAACCTTGCGATGCAGCTGCAGAAGAAGGGCGTCCTCGCGGAGTGCCGCGTGGAATTGCTGGGAACGGACGGCCGCTCTATCGAGCGCGCGGAGGACCGCGAGCTCTTCAAGGAGCTCTGTGAGGAGCTCGGCGAGCCCGTACTTCCCTCCGACATCGCAACCAACGAGGAGGACGGTGTCCGCATCGCCGCGGAGATCGGCTATCCCGTTGTGCTTCGCCCGGCATTCACCCTCGGCGGAACCGGCGGCGGATTTGCCGACAATGAGGAGGAGTTCCTCCCGCTGCTTCGGAACGGTCTTTCCCTCTCCCCGGTTCACCAGGTGCTGATCGAAAAGAGCATCAAGGGCTTCAAGGAGATCGAGTACGAGGTCATCCGCGACAAGAACGACACAGCCATCACCGTCTGCAACATGGAGAACCTGGACCCCGTCGGCATCCACACCGGCGACTCCATCGTCGTTTGCCCGTCGCAGACCTTGACCAACAAAGAATATCACATGCTTCGTGACAGCGCTCTCAAGATCATCCGCGCTCTGAAGATCGAGGGCGGCTGCAATGTGCAGTTCGCGCTGGATCCGAAGTCTTTCCAATACTACTTAATCGAGGTCAACCCCCGAGTGTCGCGCTCGTCCGCTCTGGCGTCCAAAGCCAGCGGCTACCCCATCGCCCGCGTCTCCGCCAAGATCGGAATCGGCATGACGCTTGATGAGATCGCGCTCGCGAACACTCCGGCCTCCTTCGAGCCGGCTCTCGACTATGTCGTCACCAAGATGCCGCGCTTCCCCTTCGACAAATTCGCCGACGCCGACAACTCCCTCTCCACCCAGATGAAGGCCACCGGCGAGACCATGAGTGTCGGCCGCACCTTTGAGGAGAGCCTCCTAAAGGGCATCCGCTCCCTGGAGACCGGCGTTTACCATCTGCACATGGCCAAGTTCGACGACATGCCCGCGGAAAAGCTTCTTTCCTACATCCGCATCGGCACCGACGACCGCATCTATGCCATCGCAGCTTTGTTACGCCTGGGCACCGACATCGACGAGATCGCCGAAGCCACCGCCATCGACCGGTTCTTCCTCCGGAAGCTTCGCAACATCGTTTCGATGGAGCGCGAACTGGCTTCGGCAAAGGGCAATCTGCAGGTGCTTCGCGAGGCCAAGCGGCTGGGATTTTCCGACCGCGCTGTGAGCGATTTCTGGGGCATGACGGAGCGTGAGGTCGCAGACCTTCGCGCCCGGGAAGGCATCCGCCCCGTGTACAAGATGATCGACACCTGTGCATCGGAATTTGCCAGCTATGTTCCCTACTTCTACTCGACCTATGAGACGGAAAATGAATCCCTCGTCTCCGACCGCAGAAAGATCATCGTGCTCGGTTCCGGCCCCATCCGTATCGGCCAGGGCGTAGAGTTTGACTACTCCACCGTGCACGCCGTAAAGACCATCCGCGCCGCCGGCTACGAGGCAATTATCATCAACAATAACCCGGAGACCGTGTCCACCGACTATACGTGCTCCGACAAGCTGTATTTTGAGCCCCTCTGCACTGAGGATGTCATGAACATCATCGACCTCGAAAAGCCCGAGGGCGTCATCGCCACACTGGGCGGGCAGACCGCCATCAACTTAGCGGACTCCCTTGCCGCGCGAGGCGTTAAGATCATCGGCACGGATTGTGCCGCCATCGACCGCGCGGAGGACCGCGATCAGTTCGAGCATCTTTTGCTTACGCTCGGCATCCCTCAGCCGAAGGGTCAGGCCGTGACCAGCATCGAGGAAGGTGTCGCCGCTGCCGCAGCGATCGGCTATCCCGTTTTAGTCCGCCCGAGCTTCGTCTTAGGCGGCCGCGCGATGCAGATCGTCTCCAAGGAGTCGGCGCTTCGCGAATACCTGCACACCGCCGTGGAGATCGCCCCTGACAAGCCTGTTCTTGTGGATCGCTATATCCGCGGAAAGGAAGTCGAGGTGGACGCCGTCTGCGACGGAAAGAAAGTATTTGTCCCGGGCATCATGGAGCTTGTGGAGCGCACCGGCGTGCACTCCGGTGACTCCATCAGCGTTTATCCGCCCTACAGCCTCTCCGAGTCCGTGAAGAAGACCATTCTCCACTACACGGAAATGCTCGGTTTGGGCATCGGCATCGTAGGCCTGTTCAACATCCAGTTCATCGTGGACAAGAACGAAAAAGTATATATCATCGAGGTTAACCCCCGCTCTTCGAGAACGGTTCCCTTCCTCTCGAAGGCCACGGGCTACAGCCTTGCGGACATCGGAACAAGAGCCATCCTCGGGCACTCCTTGGAGGAGCAGGGCATCAACTTCCTGTACCCGCCGGAAAAGAAGCGCTTCTACGTCAAAGTGCCGTCGTTCTCCTTCTCGAAGCTCCGCGGCATGGACGCCTACCTCTCCCCGGAGATGAAGTCCACCGGCGAGGCCATCGGCTACGACGAGAAGCTGCACCGCGCGGCTTACAAGGCATTGATTGCCTCCGGACTCACCTTGAAGAACTACGGTACGGTCTTAGTCAGCGTCGCCGACGAGGACAAGGACGAGGTGGTTCCTCTGATTCGCCGCTTCTACGAGATGGGCTTCAACATCGAAGCAACGTCCTTGACCGGCGAAGTGCTCCGCGAGAACGGAATCCGCACCAGAATCCGCAGAAAGCCCAGTGAAAACAGCGAGGAAGTCCTCGACTCCATCCGCGCCGGATACGTCAGCTACATCATCAACACCCGGGCGATTCTCTCCGGTGTTCACTACGGTGACGGTGTTGCCATCCGCCGCTGCGCAGCTGCCCACGGCACCGCAATGTTAACTTCTCTCGACACCGTCCGCATGCTTTTGGACGTCCTCGAGGAAATGACGCTGCGTATCTCCACAATTTAGACTGGCGAAAGTCAAGATAACCGAAAGGACCATGAACCATGATCACCCCGAACATGAACTACGGCAATCTGAAAGATTCCTATCTCTTCTACAACATCTCGCAGAAGGTGAAGGCATATCAAAGCGCCCATCCCGGTGAACATCTCTACCGCATGGGAATCGGCGATGTATCGCTCCCTTTGTGCGACGTCGTCATCAAGGCGCTTCACGAGGCCGTTGACGATCAGTCCGACGCCTCCCGCTTCCACGGCTACATGCCGGAGTGCGGCGCTCCCTTTTTGCGCGAGACCATTGCCGCGCACTACAACGCCCGCGGCGTGAATCTTACGCCGGAGGACGTCTTCGTCTCCAGCGGCGCCAGCGACGAGCTCGGTGATATTCTGGATCTCTTCGACCGCGGCGGAAGCTCGCTGATCATCGAGCCTGCATACCCCGCATACGTCGACGCCAACGTGATCGCCGGACGCAAGATCATTCATCTCCCCTCCGGCCGTGACAACGGTTTCCTGCCGGAGCCGGACGACTCCGCTGTGGCAGACCTCATCTACCTCTGCTCGCCGAACAACCCGACGGGCGCTGTGTTTGACAGGGAAAAGCTCACGAAGTGGGTGAATTTTGCGAACGAGCACGGTTCGATCATCCTCTTTGACGCGGCGTATGAGGCATTTATCGAAGACCCTGCGCTCCCGCGGAGCATCTTTGAAATCCCCGGTGCACGGACCTGCGCCATCGAGATCTGCTCGCTTTCGAAGACCGCCGGCTTCACCGGCACGAGACTGGGCTACACCGTCATCCCGCGGGATCTTGAGCGCAACGGAATGAACCTAAACGACATGTGGATCCGCAACCGCACCACCAAGACCAACGGTGTCTCCTACATCATCCAGAAGGGCGGCGCTGCGGTATTCACGGAGGAAGGACAGCGACAGATTCAGGAGAATCTTCGCGTATATAAAAACAACGCCGCGGTCATCACGCAGGCGCTGGACAAGGTCGGCATATGGTATTGCGGCGGCAAGAACTCGCCGTACATCTGGCTGCAGTGCCCTGACGGGATCGACAGCTGGTCGTTCTTCGATCTGCTCCTCAACGAAATCCAGGTCATCGGAACTCCCGGCGCCGGCTTCGGAGCCTGCGGGGAAGGCTACTTCCGCTTCTCCATGTTCGGAAGCCCCGAGGACACAAAGGAAGCGGCAAGACGCATCGAGGCACTGTTCCAAAAAACCTGACGGTCCGGTGTTCGCCCCACCAACACCCTTCTCGGGCGACACACATACCAAATAAGAGATGAGTTGTCCTTGCGGCAGCTCATCTCTTTCTTTACGTCTTTTTGTTGTCGCTCCGAACGGCTCCGTCACCGAAGCGTCCGCAGATACGCCTTGTGCTCCTCCGACACGCGGAAGCTCTCGATTGCCTTCTGGATCGCCTTTTTGTGCGTCCACGGCTCGAGCCTGTGCTCCTCAAGGTACACCACGGAAGCATCATACTGCTTCGCGAGGGCCGTCGCAAAATACCATGCGACCATCATCCTGAGATAGTAATCCTCCCCCTGCTTCTCCGCAACCCACGATAAAAACTCCGGCCGGAAATCCTCCCCCAGAAATTCGTTCATCAGCATCCGCATCCCGAAGCGCGCCGTGTACACGTGCGAGGATGCGATCCACCTGCGAATGAGCGGAAGCAGTCTTTCGTGGTTCTTTGCGAACACCTTCGGGCTGGACTGATCGCACACCGGCCAGCAGTCGATGTAGGGCAGAAACCGCTCCACCGCCTCCACGCACCGGTCAAAATCCCCGATCATTGCGATCAAAAAGAAGTGGACCAGATTTTCCTCGTAAAATGCATGCGGCAGTGCCGCGAGAAACCTCTCCTCCTCAGCTGTTCCGTGCACCTGCTTCGCGATGGCGCGCATCGCCGGCGTCCGGACGCCTAAAATGGTGTCCGCGGAAATGTTCGGAACCAGCTTGCTCTGAAACTCCCGATAGGCTTCGTCTCTTTGCGCCTCCAGAAGTTCGTACACTGTTTTCTCTGAAGCACCCATAGCCTCTCCCTCCTGCTCTTCCGAAATCACCCCTACGCCGTTTCAGAAATCTCTCCTGTGCAGAACCGTCGGATCAATGTCTGCGACGGTGGCGGCACCGGTGTTGCTCATCACATACCGAAGCTCCGACGCGATCCGACTGAGGAAGCTCTCCACGCCGGGAGCGCCGTCCTTCTCCAGCGACGGAAGCATCGAGCGTCCCACCGCCGCAGCGTCCGCGCCGAGTGCCAGCGCCTTGAACACGTCCGCACCGCTCTCGATACCGCAGTCCACGAAAACCTTCACATTGCGCCCCGCCAGAGCCTCTTTGATCTCAGGCAGGATCATCATCGGCGGAACCGCATAGGGCAGCCGCCCGTGATGGTGGCTTACGATGATGGCGGAAGCTCCGATGTCAGCAGCAAGAACCGCATCGCGAACGCTGAGCACGCCCTTTACGACAAACGGCAGCTTCGTGGTCGCGACGTAGGAGCGAAGCATATCCTCCGTCTGTGCAGCCATCAATTCGCCCACGCAGACGTCGTAGCCGCCCGGTCCGAAGATATGGTCGATGTCCATTCCGACGCCGACCGCTCCCGCGTCCTCCGCGAACCGCAGCTGGTCATACACCTTCGCGCTGTCCGCATAGGGCTTCACGATCCGCACGGTGTTTGCGCCGGTGGCCGCGATCTTGGCGAACATTTCATTTTCCATCATCCCGCAGAAATTGAGGATGTTGGCGCGGGCCGCAGCCTCCGAGTACTCCTCGAGCCCGGTCTTTGCGCGCCCGCCGTATTGTCCCAGATGGGAAAATGCAGGCGTCAGCACCGGCATATCGTATGTCCTGCCGAAAAATTCGCAATGCAGGTCGGCGACCGTCGAACCGATCAGCCGCTCCTCGATCAAAAGCGAGTCCATGTACTGCGCTGTTATCACATTGGCATCCGATACTCTCTGCGCTGCCATACCTTCATCCTCCTTATTCTCCGGTTGTTACTTGATCTTAGTCGCAGTTGTGGAAACCGTTGTAGAGCGCTGCAAATGCACCGAACAAAACGCCGCCCACCGGCCATACAAGCCAGCAGATATCCCAGCGGTTTCCGAGGAAGCCCCACAGGAAGAAGACTGCCGTGATGCAGAGCCAGTACGCTCCCGCGATCGCGTCGAAAGCAGCGTCGCGCTGCTTCGCCGCCTTCGAGTGGCCGCTCTCCTGCAAAAGCACCGAGAAGCTGCCCTGAACAATACCGACGCGGACAAAACGCTGTACCGCAACGGCAATCAATGCCAGAAGGATGCAGGTGCATCCGAGAACCAGTGCCTCATTTTTCTCATCGATCAACGCCGCAGCGCATATCGCGATCACACCAAGCAGGATCATGACCACACCGAGGGTGATGTTCATGACGAAGGAAGGCTGATGCTTTTCCTTGCGGCTGCGAACCATTCCGTCGACGCCGTACTCCGTCTCAAAGACTTCCTTGCTGAGCCACTCCCATTTTGCGTGGGCGATGCCGGACGGAATGAAGAATATCAACGCGGCGGCGATCATCGCCAGAAGCGCGATCACACCGACGGCCGCGGCTGCATTTTCCGTTGAGAACAAAACTCCTGCGCTCTGCAGCGCCAGACAGCCGATCAAAATGACCGGCGACGCTACGCAGAGTAAGACGCCGAAGGAGATCTTTCGCGAGAAACCGTTCGTCTCGTCGAGGTACTCGTTTGCTTCCTCCATCGATACCCTGCGCGTGTACACCTCCGTGTACTCCGCGTCCGTGGTCACGCGCACGCCTTCCTCATCCTTCAGAAGATAATCGGTACTGACACCGAAGATCTTACTCATCTCCAGAATCCTCTGAAGATCCGGCACGGACTGTGCGCTCTCCCACTTGCTCACCGACTGGCGCGACACGCCGAGGCGGTCCGCAAGCTCTTCCTGAGACCATCCGTTTTTCTTTCTTTCATCAATAATCTTATCCGCAAGAATCATGTTGATTCCCTCCTTGAGTTTAGTTTTGACCGAAGCGCTTTGTCTTGGCCAAACCATATCAGAATTTGCGGTTACCTTCCATAAAGCGCGCTTGGAAATCTGTCAACCGGCAGTTGCACATGCCGTAACTACAGGCCTTTTCAGCGATTTTTACTCCCAGTGTACCTTCGTAAACGCTCCGGGTATCAGAAGCACCTCCGCAGTCGTTCCGCCGCCGAAGCGGAAGTCCTCCCAGCGTTTCACTTCACGGGAAGGATAGCGTTCTCCGGTCAGATCGTTGACCAGAACGGCGCCCTGTTTCTCCGTGTACAGGCTCACGCGCTCCGGCCGCAGATCGCTCTTCACATAGCGGTACAGCAGTATTCTACTGCTGTCGTACGTAAACATGGAGAAGTTGCGTCCCGAGGCATACTCGCCGTCGGCAAGCACGCGCTTTACGACATCGACGGCTGCCTTCGGCATTTCGTACAATCCGCTGTCCCCATCCGGGATCGCGGCGATATAGAGCCGCCCTTTGCCGTACGAACGGCGAAGCAATAAGGCACTGTGCGTGTCCCCGTCGCCGCCGTTAAGAAGCGACCAGGAATCGTTGTTGCCGTGTACGATCTCCGGAAAGAACAACGTTTTTCTGTGTTCAGCAAATCCCGCGAAATCCCCAGTCACCTGATATCGCGTCACCGGGATGCTCCGGCCCGAAAGCCTTGCCTCCGATAGTCCCGCCGCACGAAGTGCTTCCTCTGCGCCGCGGAAAAAGCCGGTGGTGATCACCGCATTGCCGCCATTGCGCACATAGTTTTCCAGCTTCTCTACGATATCTCCGTCCGCCAGCGCACTCTCCGTCAAAAGCACGCTCTTCGCTCCTTCCGGGAAGAAGGGCGTCGGCTCGACGGGCAGTCCGAGCATGCCCAGCCGCATCTCCAGGTGGTTTTCCCCGCCGGATGCAAAGGGCACGTACACCGGCACTCCGCAGGGCCTGCCGATCCCGTCCAGCAATCGATCGATCTTCCCCAACTGCAGCCCCATAGGCGCAAGCATCGGATTGTCGATCAGATCGCTCCACTGAAAATGCATCAGCTCCTTCGCCCCGGCAAACGCCGTCAGATACGCCTGCTCCAGATACCGGTCGACGGACCAGCAGGCGTAGGTGTCAAACCACCCGCCGCCGTTTCGGCCCGGCCATGCATTTTCCATATACCGAACGAGCGCGTAGCTTAAGTACTCCGGCAAATGCTGGTCCGTGTACTGCGGGCTTCGCGTCTCCGTCCCCGTGTAGGTCCCGTCGAAGATGTCCCGCTGCACCTCGGGCACGTACCCCGTAAAATGGTACGACTCCCGCCAGTTCGGATACTTGATGATCATCCGCACCTTCGGATTCACGGCCTTCGCCGGCTTCACCACAAGCTCCTCGGACACCTCGCGCATCAGCTCGCGCCGGAACGTCACCCAGTCGCGGTCGCCCTTTGCGCGGATGCACCGCTCGCAGGTACAGTTTGTAAAATAAAAATCGTCGAGAATGATCTCATCGAACAACCCCGCCGTATATGCGGAAATCTCCCTAAGGCGTGCGCGCATCGCGGGGTCGGTGTAGCAGAATGTCGAGAACAGCCGCTGCTTTCCGCCCTCGGCGCCCTCGAAATCATCGATGGTGGTGGTGATACCGCCCGAGACGGTCACGCCCTTACCCTCCAGATAATCCTTGATCATGCGAAGCTGTGGCTCCGCCACATCGATGCCGTTTCGGTGCGTCTCCAGATACACCTTGTCAAGGCCGATGTAGCGCTCGATCCACTCGTGATCGTACGCAAGCTTCTCCGGCGTCAGCCGCGCAGCGACCTCCGCGGGAATGTAAACCACTGTCCGAAAGTTTTTGTAGTGTCCCATACCATGTCTCCTCCGTGTCAGATTGCAATTCCGGCCTTTTCCGCTGCCGCGGCAATCGCCCCGTAGGCCGCAGCATACTCCTCAAAGGTCTCCATGTGCTCTAAAAGCACCGGCGCATCCGTCGGCAAATGCCGCTCAATGCTTCGAAGCACCTTCGTAAAGTCGAGCTCCCCTTCGCCCGGCGAGCATTCCGTAAGCACTGTCGTCAGCTTCATGCGGTCCATGTGCGAGTCCTTGATGTGCGTGCTCTTTATGTACGGCCCGAGCTTCGCAAAGCACTCCTCGACAAATGCATCCGCGCACAGATACCGACGCGGCGAATTGATCATGTTGACAAAATCCATATGTGCGCCGAACATCGGCCTGTCGATGTCGCGGATCAGCTGCAGATACTCCTCCGGCCCGTCCGGCACCATCCAGGGCATCGGCTCAAGGCAGTACCAGGACCTCTTCGGCTTCACGTCATCTATAATTTCGCGGACCGAACTCACGATCCGGTCGTAGGTATCCGCGGTGTAATTGGACTCATCGGCGCCGTCCCATCCGGCGCTTCCCGCCGTCCCCGCGATGTTGACGCAGCAGACAATCCCCAGTTCGTCCGCCAGGGCCAGCTGCCCCTTCGCATACGCCCTGGCCGCTGCCGCCTTCGCCGGATCCGGGTCAAATACATTCTTCCAGACGCCGACCTCCGCGATCAGGACATCGTGTCTCTTCGCAGCCTCGCAATACGCCGTGATCTCCTCCCGGGGCGTGTGGCATGTAAATGGTGCCGTCACCGCCCGGAATTTCGATGCGACCAAAAGCCGTTCCCATTCCTCCGGGCCGTGAAAACTTCCCGCGATCGTTCCTCCCAGTCTCATTTTCCGCTCCTCCTTCGCACGGCGCATCAAAGCGCCCTCAGGAAAAGAATAGGGGACTCTTCGCCGAAAGTCCATAGACAAAGTTCCCCTGTAAATGTCACATGATTTCCGTTTTCGAAAGCGGCCTGCCGTCCAGCACAACCGAGACGAGCCGGTCGTCCTTCGTGTACACAAGCTTCAGCGAGAAGAACGGCGCGTCCGCGGCCAGCAGCCGGAAGAACACCTTGTCGCCCTCCCAGATCGGCAGCTCACACACCTTGTCGATGTCGACCCACACCAGGTCGCCCTCGTCGCATTCGCAGGGCTCACCCTCCCACGCGTCCGCGGTGTACAGATGCATATATTCCACCACGTCGTCGCCGTACACAAACGTCACGATCCCGCGGGCCCGGTACGACGTGAGCGTCAGTCCGGTCTCCTCTAAGACCTCGCGCAACAGGCACTCGTCGGGGCTCTCGCCGTGCGCAAAATGCCCCCCGACGCCGATGTATTTGTCGCGGTTGATGTCCGCTTCCTTCTTCACGCGGTGCAGCATGAGATACTGCCCGTCCCGCTCCAGATAGCACAATGTCGTCAACTCCGGACTCATACTTTCTCCTCCGGCTCCGCGTTCTTCTCCCCGCCTGTCTTCGCCGTGTCGATGCTCTTGCCGAACACCACAAACCGTTGATACAAAAACTCCGTGACCAGGTTCGTTCCCATGGCAAGCCCGTCCGCCAGCGCCGGCGGCCAGCCGCACTTCGTTGTCAGCATCTTAACGCCCCAGGTTGACAGCGGCGCAAACACCGCATAGTAGGCGGCGACCTTCAACATGGCGACGGGCACATTTGCCGCGGACTGGAACGTGAACTTCCGGTTCAGCGTAAAATTCCACAGCACCGAGAGCACCAGTCCCACCAGATAGCACGCCCAGCTGGGCAGCGCCGTGAAGGTCTCCAGAAGGAAAATGGTGCCGGCCTCAATGGCTCCCGCACTGGCCGAGAACAGCGCGAATTTTACCGCGCGAAGGGCTTCCTTTCTGCCCTGTCCCGGGTCTTTCGTCACACTCTGTTCCGTGGTCTCACTTATCCCTTGTTCCGAGGTCTTATGCATAGTCATCCTCCGGGGCTCCCGCTGCATTTTCCGACGAGACGATGTCCGCATATCCGCAGCCCACCGTCTTCACCAGGTCTGCGGGCGTCAGCTCAATCTGGTAGCCGACCTTCCCCGCGCTCACGAATATCTTCGCAAGGTCCTTTGCACTCTCGTGGACAAACGTGGGAAACGCCTTCTTCATTCCGATGGGCGAGCAGCCGCCGTGGACATATCCCGTGAGGGGCAGCAGTTCCTTTTGCTTGATCATCGCCACCGCCTTTTCCCCCGCTGCCGAGGCCGCCTTCTTTAAGTCAAGCGCGCCCTGCACCGGAACAACGAACACGTAGTACCGCCCCGACTTGCCCTGCGTCACCAGAGTCTTGAAGACACACTCCGGATCCTCCCCGAGGATCCCCGCGATCTGCACGCCGGTCATCGTCGGATCCGGCTCATAGGAATGGCTTGCGTACGCAACCTTCTTCGCGTCCAGAACGCGCATCACATTGGTTTTTTCTTCCTTCTTCAAGTGCTTTTATCCCTTCCTCAATCTGTGAAAATACACCCGCGCCGAAACCCGCGATATGTTTATGGCACAATACAGCAGAACAAACTGCACGTAAAGAAAGCAAAGCATCGCGATCTCAGGTGCCGAGGTCATGCCCTGCGTCACCCAGTAATATCCGAGCCCGACCGCTGCCGCAAGAAATACTCCGCCGCAGAGGATCCATGCAAACCAGTCGAGAAATGACGGCCGGAAGCGGAATTTTCCGCATTTGTTCTTTACGAAGCGATACCCCATGTATCCGCCGGCACCGCCCTTTATGAAATAGGGGGCATAGACGATGACCCGCTCAGGTCTTTCGCCCCGTTTTCCGGGAACCGCATAGGGCGGATTTTTCTGCAGGAATCTGCGGAGGAGAAGAACTCCCAGCAGGTCCGCGATCAGCAGCGAAACAACGGCCTTGACCAACTCTTTCATGCGCCCCCCTCTTGTGTTTCCCTTACACCCTGTGTCTTATTTTCCCCCACGGGGATTCCACCGGGGATTTCCACGGTAACTGGCAGGCTCAGACTTCCGCCAGCATTTTCTCCGGGTCCTCCGCGGCCTTCACCTTGTCGTTGGCGCGGATGATGATGCCGTTCTCATCGATCAGATACGTGGTCCGCACAACGCCCATGGAGACTTTACCGTAGTTCTTCTTCTCCTTCCAGACATCGTACGCCTCCAAAACCCTGCGCTCCGGGTCCGAGAGAAGCGTGAACGCAAGGTTGTATTTTTCTTCGAATTTCTTGTGCGATTCCACGCTGTCCTTGCTGACGCCCAGAACCTCCACGCCCTTCTCCGAAAAATGAGGATACCGCTCCGAGAATCCGCAGGCCTGCTTCGTGCAGCCCGACGTGTTGTCCTTGGGATAAAAATACAAAATGACCTTCTTCCCGCGGTAATCCGCAAGCGAATGCATCATTCCGTTCTGGTCCGGCAGCGTAAAGTCCGGTGCCTTGGTTCCGACTTCCAACATGGATTTCAGCCTCCCGCAAACTCATTTTCCGGCATTGTCATTCGGACATAGCGATTGTGAACTCCGCGCTCAGCTCATATTTCAATGGCTGACCGCCGGGCGTCCGCCGCTCAGTGTCCACCAACTCCTTTACAATCCGGTACGTCCCCGGCGACAACCTGCCGTACAGCCACTCCCAGTCGACGTCCATCGTGCGTTCCGTCCCTTCCGTAAGCAGATATCCGACCAGGTTAAAGCCATAATCCTCCCTGATTACCGGCACTTCCGCCCAGTCCTCTCCGACGCGTTGCTCCAGTCGGAAACTGTCCCCGAAAAGAACCTCGTTTCGTTTCTCATGCAGATTGAAGTGAACCGTCAACCCGCCGGGCGTGACATTGTCGACCGTCATCGACGCCCGTAAGGTATCGCTCGCAGATCCGTTCAGGGAACCGACCTCCGAAATCGGGGCGACCGTTTGATTGTCCGCATCTTTGCTGCCGCATCCGCAGAGCAAAATACACCCCGCAAGCGCCAGCAAAGCCGCCGCAGTCATCACACGAATTTTCATGGTAACCCTCACTTTCTGCTCCCGCAAAAAAACGAAAAACTATACAATCGACGCTCTCTTCCAGTCGGTCACGTCCGTGCCGAGCTTTTCGTAGATCTCCGCCACGGATTCGTGAGACTTGAGAGTCTTGAGCTCCGCGTCCGTCATGCCGACGAGCTCGCGGAATTCGACGCGGCCGTTAAAGGTCTCCAGAGTCTCCACGGTCGGGTCCTTGACCACGATAAAGCCCGTGAGCAGCGACTGCTGCTTCGAGTCCATGCCCGCGGTCTGGCCGGTGTAGATGAACTCGTTCGGGAAGAAGCACTCATTTTTCGTGAACGTGATTCTAGCGACCGCCTGCAGGATGCTGCAGATGTTGCGGATCTCGGCCTCAGGGTCCTCGAGCCCTTCCTTCTTAAGCTTCAAGGTCATCTCGTAACCGTAGCCGCTCAGCTCGGTGTTTCGGCTCTGCTTGTCGTAGAGCTCGGTCAGGCCGAACGTGACAAAGTGATAGAAATCACCGCCGTCGTAGATGCTGATGCCGTCCAGCGGATCGTTGCCGCCGAACACCCAGTTGACCAGCGTTCCGTAGTGCTTCGGCTCGGTCTGGCCCGGGTAGACGCGCAAAAATTCTGCCTCGATGGCGTCCCAGCCAACCGTTCCGGGCTCTTTCTCGGTCTCGGGCGGAAGCTCCACCGACACCGGTTTCTCAGCCTTTTTCTTCTTAAATCTGTCAAACAATCCCATGTTCTTTCCCTCCTCAATATATGCTCATTGTTGCTTTGTAAGACCGATTTCCGCGTAAATCCGCTCGATGAGCGGCGACTTGTGCGCGATGTAACCGTCGATGTCGTACGGATACAGCGCGGCCGCCTCCTCCTTGATGCGGCTGTATTCCCGCACCGCCTCGGCATCTGCGCGCAGATAGTCGCGAAATGTAAGGTGCCTTCGAAGCTCCGGGGAGTCCTCGGTGCAGACGTACAGATGATGCGTCCGCAAATGCTCCTTCCCCTCGTACTTAAACGCCTCTCGCCCGACGATTCCGAGGTTTCCCTCGTGCCGGTAACCGATGGACCCGAGCGCAGCGACCACGTCGTCGAACACCTCATAGTCCCGGATCACAATGTCGATATCGATGATCGGCTTCGCCGACAGCCCCGGCACGGATGTGCTCCCGACATGCTCGATGCGCAGCGCAAGCCCGCCGAGCGCCTCCGAAAGCTCGTCCCGAATCGTCTCAAAATCCAGCCTCCATGCCGCATCGTACGGCAGGACTACCACATGTTTTGCGCCCATACACTCCCCCTGTTGTAAAACTCATTTGCCGCGCTCCAAAAGGCAGACCGTCTCGCAGTGACGCGTGTACGGGAACATGTCCACCGGCTGGATTGCCCGGACCGCCCAGCCCTTCTTCGCAAAGAGCTTGAGGTCGCGCGCCAGTGTCTCCGGATCGCACGAAACGTAGACAACGCGCGCGGGCTTTAAAGTGTTCACCGCCGTGATGAACTCCGGTGTGCTGCCGCTTCTCGGCGGGTCCAGGATGACCACGTCGGCCGACTCGCCCTCCGCCGCAAGGCGCATCATGTACGCGCCCGCGTCCTCGTTTCGGAATCGGATATTCGTGATTCCGTTCGCCTTCGCGTTGGCGATCGCGTCGCGCACCGCATCGCGGTTTAACTCCACGCCGATGACCTCACCGGCCTTCGCCGCCGCGCACATGCCGATGGTTCCGATACCGCAGTACGCATCGATCACCCGCTCCTTCCCGGTCAGCCCGGCGAACTCAATCGCCTTTTGGTACAACACCTCGGTCTGCTCCGGATGAATCTGATAAAACGAAGACGGCGAGATGCGGAAGCGAAGCCCGCACAGCACATCCTCGATGTAACCCTTGCCGTATAAAACGATGTTCCGCTCCCCGAGCACCATACTGGTGTCGCGGTCATTGATGTTCAAAACGACCGTCGAGACCTCCGGATGGCGTCTCCGAAGTTCCTTCGTAAAATTGTTTTTCGACGGGAAGATCGGGTCCGTCACCACCAGAACAACCATGACCTCGCTTGTGGTGCGGCCGACGCGGATCAACGCATGGCGAAGCATTCCCGTGCCGCGGTCCTCGTCGTAGACGCGAACCTTGAAGGATTTCGCCAGCTCGCACAAAGTCCGCAGAATAGCGCCGGCACCTGCATCCTCGATCATGCAATCGCTGACCGGAACGATACGGTGGCTCTTCTCCTCATAGATTCCCGTGAAGATATTTCCCTTTTTGTCGCGCCCGAATACCCCGTGTACCTTGTTGCGGTAATGCGTCGGGTGCTCTGCCCCGAGGATCGGCTCCACCCGGCAGAACGAATCGAGCAAAATTCTCTCCGCCTTCTGCTTCTTCTGCAGCTGCTCCCCGTAAGGCACGCTCTGGTAGTCACAGCCGCCGCACTTCTTGGCAAAGGGGCAGGCCGCGGGCGTCTGCTGCTTCGGAGCCTCCGCGGGCTTCTCATCAAGAAGGAATCTGCGCATGGCAGCTTCCAGCGCATCGCCGCCCTCCTCGTTGTTCCCGAGCCACGTGATCACAAGGCTTTTATCGGAAAATGCAAAGCATCGCTGGCCCAGTTTTCCGCTGATGCGGTTCCCGCTTCCGAAGCGCCACAGAAAATATCCGTAGCCGCCCTCGCGGCACGGCGTCAGCGCTGCCTTCATGCGGCGGACATACGCTGCGGAGACGAGCTGTGTTCCCTCCCAGGCCCCGTCCGCGGCGATCAGCAGGCCGAAGCGGCTCAGCTCCTCCACCGTGAGCTCCATGCCCGTAGCGCCGTAGAAATAGCCGTCCGGGCACCTCTGGCAGGTTGCGCCCTCGATGTGCAAAGGCGTCAGGAGATTTTCGGTGATGAATGTAAAGGCATCCCCGCCGACGGCCTCCGCCAGGGCAACGCCCACGAGGTACGCCGGAATGTTGCTGTATGCAAAGGTCTTCTTCCGCGGCTCCGGAATCGGGCAGGCAAGCGCAAAGCGAAGCCAGCTCTCCCCCTCCGCGCGGAAGGGGAATCCCTCCACCGACATGGTCATCAGCCGGTGGATCGTGAAGGTCCGGAACGTCTCCTCCTGCTCTGCGGGCATCTCCTTTACGAATTTGTCCGGAATATAGTCAAGGACTGACCGACCGACGTCGATCAGCCCCCGATCTGCTGCAATACCGACGGCAAGCGCCAGAATCGATTTCGTCGCCGAATAAAGCGGATACCGCTTCTTGTTCGTGTCGCCGAAACTGTGGACCAATGTCCCGTCGCGGTGCACCGTGGCGCCGTAAACCGTGTGTTTTCCTGCCTCGATCTCGTTTACAAATGCAGTAAAATCCATGCTGTCTTTCCTCTTGTCAACCGCTGCTATTCCGTCTCCGAAGTCTTCGCGTTGACAACCGTATTCTGCGTCACCAGGTAGGCCGCAACCTTCTCCAGCAAAAGCTCGTCGCGAATCTGCTCCAGATCCACCTCCCTGGCAAACTGTGTCACATCGATGTAGCCGTACGCCTCCATCAGATAAGGCATCACCCGGTCAAGCTCCTCGTCCGAGAAAGTGATCTTTTCTTTCTCCGCAATCGCGTGCAACACCGCGCTGATCTCAAGCTCCTCCCGCGTGGTACGCTCGACCTTGGAGCGGAACTCCTCCTCGGTCATGTTGTATTTTTCGCGGAGATATGTCGCCATATCCTGCTCCAAATACTCCGCCTCCGCGGTGAACACCTTCATGGCGTCCTCCACGGCCTTTTCCAGCTCCTTATCGAACTTCCGGCCGAACCGCGTCTTCGCTGCGACCGCTTCGGCCACCGCGTCCTCCGCTTCCTTCCCGCCGGCGTCCACCGTGAGACCGCGGTATTTGCCGAGCCGGGTCACCAGGTGGGAATTCGAGTAATCCCGGTACAGCACCGCAAAGACCGCTCCGAGAACGATGATCAACACCGTTCCCCCGATCAACAGCCATTTTCGTATTGCCGGCTTTTTCATGAAGCGCAATACCTCCCGCACACACATGTACTCCGCAGCCTACTCCTGACGGAGCAGCGCCACGATATTTTCCTTGGTCGGCGGCTGGGAGCCCTCCGACATGCAGGCCGCCGCGGACACCGCCATGGCGTAGCGGATGATGTCGCGGAAATGAAGGCCCGAATCCAGGCAGTAAGCGATGGCTGCCGTCATGGCATCGCCCGCGCCTACCGGGGATTTGACTTCGATCTTCTTCGCGGGCACATGGACAGTCTCCACACCGTCGCAAAATACAGCTCCGTCTCCGCCCAGGGAAACGGCAACGAACTTCGGTCCCTTGGAGAAGAGATCCATCGCCTTCTCCTTCACCCAGGCGATCATCGCGTCGCGGCTCACAAACTTGCTGCGCACGCCGTAGAGGCCCATCAGCTCCGCAAGATTCGGCTTGATGTAATCCGGCGGCGCCTCCAGACCGCGGCGCAAAAGCGCTCCGCTGGTATCCAGAAAGACCTTGCAGCCGCATTGATGCAGCATGTCGGCCATCTTCTTGTAGGTGTCCTCGGGAACGCCCGTCGGGGCACTTCCGCTTAAGACGAACAGACTTCCCGCCTTCGCGTGGAATTTGATCCGGTCGTAGAGCTGCTTGAGCTCATCCGCCGAGATGTTCGGGCCGGGCTCGTCGAAGGCGGTCATGCCGAAGGCGCTGCGCACCTTAAGGTTACATCTGGTCTCACCTTCCACCGTGATAAAGTCGGACATGATCATCTGCTTCTGCAGCTGACGGTTAATATCCTCGCCCATGTTGCCGCCGATGAAGCCGCAGGCCATATTCGGTTTGTTCAACACGCGGAGCGTCTTGGAAACGTTGATTCCTTTTCCGCCCGCATCCACGCGTATATTTTTCAATCGGTTTACACCCCCGACCACAAAATCATCCACCTCCGCCGTCTTGTCGATGGCAGGGTTCATGGTCACCGTAACAATCATTTCGTCTCCTCCCCCTCCGGTCTGCCTCCGAACGTATAATCCACATATTCGGGCAATTCCGTCTTCCGGAACAGATAATCCCGGTACTCCTCGATCGCAGCGGCCGCGGCCGGAACCGCCTCGTCAAATGCAGCCTGAAGCTCGCGGATCACCGGCTCAGCGCTCTCGCTCGGCGTGTACGACAGCAAAAGGCTCGCAACCATGTCATCCTTGTTCGCGACATCGCAGACCTTGCAGACAACTCTGCGCAGCACCGGATTCGCGGTTCTCGTCAGATGCAGCGAAGCCTTCATGCCGATGAGGCAGGACATGATCTCGTCCGCGCTCACCCCGAGATAAAACGGCGCGATCACCTCCGCGCACTCGCGGTATACCGCGATATGCCCCGCCGCCTTGAAGGTCATCGGATTCTTGCCGTCCCGCTTCATGAGATAGCGCTCGTATTCCATCTCAAGCTTCCCGTGCGTCACCCCGATGTCACCCTTGCGTCCGTTCACGATGGGATGGCAGTACGCATCCAGAAACAGGTGGCACAAAACGCCGTAGTAATAAACCAGCGCGCGGTCGTCCTCGGAGTTGCGGATCACCATGGAGGCGTTTGCATAGAACTCCGCAAACTGCGTGTGGTGAAGCTTATGTCCGAATTTGGAAACCGAGGATTCCACACCGAAATGGTGATAGAACAGCAGATCCGGTCCGTGCAGCCCGATGAGATAATACGGCAAATGATCCCGGATCAGGCGCCTGGTGTCCGGCGACAATTTTTTGAAAACGTCGATTCCGAACCGACGATGAGCATAACACGACGGCATATCAACACTCTCCTTTATCCCCACGGAAGTCCGTAAAAGACTCCGGTATATTCGCCATAATAGTATAGCATAGTTGGCGCGCATGTGCAATGAAAAGCCCGATTTCAGGCGGAAAATTCCGCCCCCGGGCGCCGAAAAAGCACCCCCGTCCCTTCGCAGGGCGGGAGTGCTTCCGTAAAGCAGTCTCATTTTCCGCGGAAAATTCCTTCCGCGAATTATCAAAACCGTTCTCAACCGGCAGTCAGCGAGTTGAAATACGCTGCCACAAACACTGCGGGAGAATTCCAGTAGATCGCGATCTCGTTCATGTCCGCAAAGTCGGTCTCGTCGATGAAATGCTTGGCCGCAGGCGTGTCGCCCAGGCGGTCGCGAACCGTCGGATAATTCATCTTGTTGTTCGGACCTCCCGAGATCAGGCCGGGCACCGGCGCGTCGATGCCGTCCGCTGCCGAAGGCCGGTGGTGCGGGAACATTACACGCCGCTCGCCGTAGCCGGTGACGAAGGAAATGTCCAGGGCGTTGCGTCCGAGGGCGTAGTCAAGCTGCCCCAGAGCTGCCGCTTTCATGTCCTCGCGGCCCGTTAAGAGCGCGTTCATGATCATCGCCATGCCGTTGCTCATGGCCGTCAGGATACTTCCCCATTCGTATCTGGTCGCCGGGATCGCGGTCCCGTAGCCCGAGGCCTTCACAACCGAAAGCGCCCATTCGCTTCTGCGCAGGAATGCCTGCTTAAGATCGTCGTACAAAAGCTCGCCGCCCTTCTCTCCGAGGTCGAAGAGGCAGCACAGTGCGCCGAGTCCCGAGACGTCCGTCCAGCCGAACTGGGTGATCTTTCGAACCTCGCGGTAGAAGCCCTCCGCAGCCTCGCGGTACGCCTCCTCTCCCGTCGCCGCATACAGCTCGCACGCGGCCCAGAAGCGCTCGTCGTGATCCTCGCCATCGCCGTAGAAGCCGGTCTGCAGGCCCATCGGATTGCGGTAGGGCCGTCTCTCCGGATGCGCGGCCAGCCACTCCCAACCGAACTTTGCCGACGCAAGACACCGGTCCGCAAACGCCTCGTCATAGGCGCGGTACACGCGGGACGCCAGCGCCAGCGCCGCAACCGCGTCCCCGGTGGAACAGCGCGAGATCGGCGAGAGGTACTCCGGCATCGTGTCGTCCTCCGGCATGATAAAGGGCGCAAACTTCTCCGTCGTCAGCTTGTGATAAAACGCTCCGTCCGCCCGCTGCATCTGCAGCATCCAATCAAGCTCGAAGCGCGTCTCGTTCAAAATGTCCGGCACGCCGTTTCCGGTCTCGGGAATGTTCAGGTCGTCGCTGCAGCCCGCAGGGAACAGCTTCCAGGCGTACAGAAGATGGCCCACCGTAACCGCGCCGGGACCGACGTATTTGCCGTAGTCGCCGGCGTCATGCCAGCCGCCCTTGATCCTGCGGGGCGCGGGCGCCTCGCCGTAAGGCTCCTCCGGCGGAGTCTCAAGCATCTTAAGAAAATGCGGCGGGATCTTCGCCTTCATATCCTCCGGGATCGGCGGATCTGGCTTTCTCCACTCTTCAACAAGCCCGGTGTGGCACGCCGGATGCTTGTAAACCCCCGCGTGCTCCTCGAAAAGCTCATCGCACCGCTGAAAATAAAGCCCCTTGATCAGCGCGTTCGTCACATCCTTCCACGGCTGCTCCGAGACGGTGATCATGCGGCTCTCGCCGCCGCCCGTTACAGTGTACCGGCCGGGTGCAAGCTCCCCAAGATCAAGAAGCGCCACCGTGTCACCGGACGCTTCGTCCGCCTTGGGCGTAACGCCCGAAAACTCCTTCACCGCCGTGCCGTCCTCCGCCGTGAGGACATAGTCCCCCGCAGCGGTCACCGCCACCTGCTTCGGAAGCGCTGTGGCGTAGCCAAGCTGGTTTACGCGGATCACCGGCAGCGGTCCTCCCGTCACCGGATCCTGCCAGGCAAGAGGCTTCGCGCCGTCTGCGGTGCAGGCTGCATTTTCCGCGTTAGCATTGGTCAAACTCATGTTGGTAACCCCCCTGGTGTATCATTTTGCGCCGCACGGGCGCATAGAAATCACAGCATCATGCGGTAGATCTCCGCACACTGGTCCGCCGAAAGCGACAGGAAACCGTGGATGCTTCCGCTGCCGCCGTCGCCGTAGCAGAGCACTTCCGTAAGTTTCGGAATGTCCGCCTCGCTGCCGCCGAGCTCGCCGATGGTGCGCGGCATGCCGAGAGACGTGAGGAAGCTGCGAAGAGCCTCGATGCCGGCCTTCGCCGTCGCCTCGGGATTCGCAAAATCCATCGGGCATCCCCACACGCGGTTCGCCACCTGCGCAAAGCGCATCACCGCATGCGGAAGCTCATACGTAAACACTGCCGGCATCGCCACGGCCAGTCCCGCGCCGTGGGCACAGTCGTACAATGCCGAGAGCTCATGCTCCATCATGTGGCTGATCCAGTCCTGGCTCCGGCCGACGCCGCAGGAATTGTTGTGCGCCATGGTGCCCGCCCACATAATGTTGGCGCGGGCTTCGTAGTTGTCCGGATTCTCGATGACACGCGGTCCCTCGTGGATCAGCGTCATCATCAATGCCTCGATCATGCGGTCGGTCACCTCGACCTCCGCCGTGTTCGTCATATAACGCTCATACAGATGCGCCATGATATCCGTGATGCCGGCCGCCGTCTGATACGGCGGAAGGGTCTGGGTGAGCGCGGGATTCAGGATACTGAACTTCGGCCGGAGCGCATTGCTGCCGGTTCCGCGTTTGAACATTCCCTCTTCCTTCGTGATGACGCTGTCGCCGCTGCCCTCGCTGCCGGCCGCCGCGATCGTCAGCACCGTTCCCACCGGAAGCGCCTTCTTCACAAAGGCTTTTCCGCAGTAGAAATCCCAGAAATCACCGTCGTACAGCGTGCCCGCCGCGATGGCCTTCGACGAGTCGATGGTGCTGCCGCCGCCCACGGCCAGAATAAAGTCGACTCCCTCTCTGCGGCAGAGGTCGATGCCCTCATACACCAGGCCGCTTCGCGGATTCGGCTTCACGCCGCCTAAAGCCACGTACGGGATGCCCTCCTTCACAAGGGACGCCTCCACGCGATCCAGAAGTCCCGACCGCACCACGCTGCCGCCGCCGTAATGGATCAAAACCTTCGTGCCGCCGAAGCGCTTCACCAGCTCCCCGGCCCGATTCTCCTGCTCCTTACCGAACGCAAAGTACGTCGGAGAGAAAAAATCAAAGTTTTGCATTTGTTACCCCTTTCTTCCGGCCGCGCCGGACTGCACTTGAACATCCCACGGGTTGTCTGACGGAATCCGCTCGTCGGCAACCTCAGGGAATTCGAACGCCCGTATAACCCGGGGCGCTTTCCACCCGGTTCTTTCGGGAATCCCGCATTCCTTTTCTCGCTCACAGCCTCAGGGAATCTAGGCGTGCGCGGCGGTCTCATAATCAAGGGCGTTTCTGCGGGGCTCGCTGCGCTCGAACAGTCCTCGAAACGCCCTAATCGCCCTTGCGCGCGCCAAGATAGCCCTCCCGAAGCCCAGCTTCGGGAGTCAGATGCTCGCTTGAAAAGGAATGCGGGCTTCCCTGAAACAATCCGCCTACAAACGCCCCGTGTTATTCACGGGCGCTTAGATTCCCTGTGCCTCCTCGCGGATTCGTCAGCCCCCGTGGTATTTCAACCATCCGGTCATCCGCAAGAAAGCGAACAAAAAACAATTAACACTTTTTACTACCCGACACACCCGCGGCTAACACCCCCGAGTTTCGGGTTCTTGCATCGCTCCTCCACCACGCCTCCGCCCGCAACCTGCGCGAAGCGCAAGTTTGCCGCCCCTACGCGATGTCGGGGGCGTACTTCGACCGGGCGCATCTGCCGCGTCATTCGCAGAAGCACGAACACGTCTGCGAGGATGCATATGACTCTCGAAGGCGACGCCTTCGAGAGGGCTATCTTGGCGTGCGCAAGAGCGATTAGGGCGTTTCGAGGACTGTTCGAGCGCAGCGAGCCCCGCAGAAACGCCCTTGATTATGAGGTCGCCGCGCACGCCTAGATTCCCTGAATCTGCTGACGAGCAGACGTGTTCGCGACTTCTGCGTTGGCTCCGGGAAAGCGCCCGATCGCCCCCACCCCCCTACATCGCGTAGGGGCTGTCAAACTCCGCTTCGCACTTGCGGACGGCGGCGTCGAGCGTCATGCCTGTAAAGGACTGCGCCCCCAGATGCCGCCCCGACTTCTTGTCGTCGGCGAAGACTCCCACAACGATGCCCGGGATCGTGCTCTCCGGCGCGTTGGGTGCGCCGGGACCGCCCAGGTCCGTACGGCACCAGCCGGGATCCGCGAGGTTGATCATCACGTCGGTTCCCTGAACGGTGGAACCGAGGTCGACGGTAATCTTGTCGAGCGCTGCCTTGCTGGCCGAGTAGCCGGCCTGGCACACGTCGAGGGCGATACCGCTTGTGGTGTTGACGATGCGCCCCGTGCCGCGCTCGATCATTTTCGGCATGAAGTGGTAGCAGATCATGGCCGGAGCGATGGTATTGACCGCGAAGCTCACCGTGTAATCCTCCACCGGCGTCGCAAAATAATTCTTGCGGTATGCGATCTGCAGTCCCGCATTATTGAGAACGATGTCCACCGGGACTTCGAGCCCGTCGATTTCCTCACACATGCGGCGCACGGCCTCGGGATCGCCGAGATCCGCCTCCACCGCGTAGGCCTGTACCCCGTATGCCTTCACCTCGCGAAGCACCTTCTCCGTGTGCTCGAGGCTTCTGCTGTGCAAGATCAGGTTGCACCCCTGGCGCGCCATAAATTGCGCCGTCAGAAATCCGATACCGCGTGCGGCGCCCGTGATCAGCGCCCATTTTCCTTTGACGTTGTACATAGTAAACCCTGCCCTTCCTGATATTGTACACCAAAACGACCGCAAAAGATACCGCAAATCGCACTTCTTTCTGCCCTCCGCCGCTTACGTACGCACTCACAGTATAACTCTTTTACTTGATTTTCAATGGATTTAGGAATACACTTTATGTTGAATGTTTTCTTCGGAAAAGTCTCCGGAAAAAACTTTCGAAAATCTTGCCATAAATCCGCGCCGCTTCTTCGTTACTAGGGCAGAAGCACAGATATGCCGCAGGGAAGAGGTTCCCGGAGGACGCGCGGATTCGGGAAAGGAGTTCTCATGACGGATCGCGAGTTCTCGAATTGCATCGAGGACATCCGACAGCGCCGACAGGACGGACTGGTACGCATATACAACGAGTATTCTGCGTATCTGTTTCAGGTCGTCCTCGCGGTCCTCGGGCAGCGGGAAGACGCGGAGGATGTGACGTCCGACGTGTTTTTGAAGCTGTGGGAAAATCCTCCCTCATACACGCCCGGCAACGGGCACCGCGGATATCTCGCAACCATCGCGCGCAACCGGGCTGTCGACCGTCTCCGCAAGGAGAGCCGGACCATCGCCGTCGACATGACGGAGGAAGCGGACCTGGGCTCCGTGCCCTCCTCCGAGGAGGAGATCGTCAATGAGATCGCCGTGGAGGAAGTGCTCGCCATGATGTCTCCCGCGGAGCGCGAGATCGTCTCCATGAAGCATCTGATGGGACTGACGTTTAAAGAGATTGCAGAGGCGACGGGCAAACCCCAGGGAACCGTGGCATGGATTTACCGCGAATGCATAAAGAAGATAAGGAGGTGCGGATATGACCGATGACAATCGAAATCTTCCGGAATGGGAAGCAGCGTTCACCGAGTACGCCAGAAAAGACGCACCCGATCTTCTTCCCGGAATTCTGGCAAAGATCAACGCCGGAGAGGAGCCCCCGCTTACGGTGGTTTCCGAAACTCCCGCGAAGAAAAAACCGTTCTGGATGCGAAGGCAGTTCCTGCTGTCCGCGTCGGCATTTGCCGCGACGCTTCTGTTGATCGCAATCCTGATCCGCATACCGTTCGGGATCAGCAAGGATAAAGATAATTCCAGCGCAGCGCCTGCGACAGACGAATGCCAGGAGGATCAGCCGGTCTTAACGATCTCCGCGTATTCTAAGAGTAGTGCACGGGATATGGAGAACGCCTCGCCGGATAATTCCTATGTTTCCTTCGCCCCGGACCGTTGGAAACACTACCTCGTGCCGAAGGGCACCGTGATCACCGAACCGATGAACGAACTGGGCATCGAAGACAAGACGGACAAGCTGGGCACACAGTACTCATCCTCCCCGTCCCACACCGGAGCAACCGTTGAAAATGTTGTCATCGCCGACGAAGTCGTCACACAGAAGGAAACCCTGTACCGCATCGTCATCGACGGCGAGCTTCAGACCGATATTCTCATCCGTTCCGACGCAGTGAAGACCGGCGACACATATGCGTGCGTGTACATTCTGCCGACACAGGAAGGATTTAAGCTTGACAACAAGACCTACCTGATCTGTACAATGGTCGAAAAGAAATAAACAGGATAAAACGATCACACCGGACACAAAAATGCCGCAGCCTTTTCGCTGCGGCATTTGTCATCTCATGTTTAATCTTTCGGACCGGAACCCCCGTTGATCACTTGTCAGCGTCTTTGTTCTCGTCCCCGTCCTTATCCTTGTTCGCTTTCTCGGTCTCCGGCGTCGGGATCATCGCCTTGAGTGCTTCCACCGCCTTGTAGGTCTTGCACTCGAGGGTCATATAGTTCTCGCCGTACTGCTCCTTGCAATCCTCAAGCGACTTCTCGGAAGTCACATAGTTGTTGTTGATGTACTCATCGATATCCGCCTTCGAGCAGGAAAGACCCAGCTTATCGTACACCGCAAGGAGTGCGAGGTCCTGTTTCACGACTTCCGTCGCGTACTCCTTCATCTTTTTCTTGAACTCCTTCTTGCCGCCGTAACTCTCGTACACGTTGCTGGCCGTCACATAGCCAATTTCCTTCAGATTATCGAAACTTGCCTTGGTGTTGTTGGAGTAGATCTGTGTCCAGTTGTCCACATACTTCTTCGGAAGCGACGCAAACGTCGTTCCGTTGACCACATACTCCACGATGGTGTTGTTGATGCTGCTCTCATAGGACGTCTTGGTGAGCGTATCCTTGACGTACGTGCGATAGCCTTCCGCCGTGTGAGGATAATCCTCACCGAGGTTTTCCGCAAAATACTTCTCCACGTTCTCGTCTGTCACAAGCGCGATGTACGCCGCCTTGATCTCGGACTCGTCACCCTCCGTCGGGCGCTCCTCCTCCGGCAGTTTCGCCTTCAGCTCAATGACGATCTGATCCTCTATGTTCTGACTCTCCGGTGCGAAATCCTCGTACTTGATGTTCATCGCCTCGTATGTCAACTCGGGAAGCGTAACTTCCTTCGAGAGATTGTAATCCTCGACATAACCGTCGGCGGTCAGACACTTGCTGTAGTCGTTGATCTTCGACTTGATGTTGTTGACAACAATAAACACGATCACTAAAACCACAACGGGAATCAGGATGATCAACGCCAGATCCAGTGCCGCCTTTGCCTTTGCTTTCTTTCTTGCCTTAGCGCTTCTCTTCTTCGCCGCAAGTCTGCTCTCAATACTCATGAAAAACCTCCCCCGCCCCTTTCGCGGGTAACATAATAGTTGTCTGCATACAGACTCAAATATTTTATCATGGTTTTGCGAAAAATGCAACTTTCTTCCGCGGAAATACCTCGGCTGAAACCTCCTATTTCTGCGGAATTTCTGTGGAAAATTCCGGGATGAAGCTCTCCGATGCCGTCGCCCCGATCTGAATGAATCCGTTTTCCACCGGAAGGCTCCTTGCAAACTCCACAACCCTGTCGTATTCGTACCGCGTCAACCGCCGCATAAGCTCCGGATACGGGAGTTTCCCTTTGGGCGGCGTGTACTGGTTTAAGATGCTTATATAGATGCGGTCACCGTACGTCTCATGCAGGTACGAGATCACCCGGCAGGCCTCGTCGCGGTGTCCGGGCAGCACCAAAACGCGCACGATCATGCCGCGGGTCATGTAGCCGTCCCCGTCGAATGCCGGCTCCCCGACCGCCTCCGCCATCCGCGCGATCGCCCGCTTCGCAACCTCCGGATAATCCTCTGCATTGGAAAACTTCTCCGCAAGCTCGCCGCTTACGTATTTTAAGTCCGGCAGATAGATGTCGATGTCGTCTCGCAAAAGCGCCAGCGTATCCTCGTTCTCGTAGCCGCTGGAGTTCCAAATGACCGGCAGCGTCAGGCCCTCCTCCCGGGCAATCCGGAGCGTCTCGTGCACCTGCGTTGCCCATTGGCCGGCCGTCACCAGATTGATGTTTGCGGCGCCCTCGCGCTGCAGGCGAAGACACTCGCCCGCCAGCTCCGCCGGCGTGTACGCACGTCCCGTGTCCCCGCGGCTGATGGCCGCGTTCTGACAGAAGATACAGTGCAACGGACACCCCGCGAAGAAGACAGCTCCCGAGCCTCGCTCGCCGCTTAAACACGGCTCCTCCCACATGTGCAGGGCCGCTCTCGCCACATACATCCTGTCGCCGCAGCCGCACACACCGTGCCGTACGCTGCGGTCGACGCCGCAGCCGCGCGGGCAGAGGTTACATTGTCGCATGGTGGGGTTTTGCATTTTCCGCTCTCCCTGTCAAATCGTCTCAAAGCTTCATCGTGATCGTCAGTCCCGCGTCCGCCGTCACACTCGCATGGCTGCCCATCAGAAGCGGCATCTGCGGCGGAAGATGTCCGATGTCCGCGTCCATCACGATCGGCGCGCCGAGCTCCCCGAGCACGTCGATGACCGCGCGGTAGTGATCAAGCCCCATGGCCTCCTGGCCGTAGCATAAAGGACGACCGATCAGAAAGCCCTTCACGTTCGCAAACCAGCCGGCCTCACGAAGCTGCCACAGCGCCCTGCGGATCGCAAACACCGAAAGGTCGCAACTCTCCAAAACCCACACGATTCCCTCGTCCTTATGGGCCTCCGCATAGCCGACCGGGTCCGCGTACGGAGTTCCGCACAAAACCTGCAGACAATCGAGGCAGCCGCCCACCAGGCGGCCCTCAAAGAGGACAGTTCCATGCGTTTGTTCTACGCCTGTAGAATCATTGATATACTTGCGAATCCCTGCTGTCTGCACACAGTTGTAGGGCTCGAGGGGATGCTCTTCATCCTTCTTCCCGTCCTCGATTCCCTGCCATGCCTCATAGCTTGAAACCGTGTCGATCTTCCCCTGAAGAAGGGCAAGCGCATCCGTAAGCGACACATGCCACGGCTCCATGCCGAAGGCTGCCGCGCTCGGGCCGTAGAGCCCGTACCCGCCGCACTTCGTGACATATGGGAAAATGAAGTTCGTGATGTCCGAGTATCCCATCAAAAGCTTCGGCTTCGCTCCGCGGATCTTCTCCCAGTCGACACAGCCGATGGTCTCGCACATCAATTCTCCGCCGCCGCAGGCCAGCAAAACGTCGATGTCGTCTCTTCCGAACATCTCTGTAAGCTCCGCCGCGCACTCCGCGGGCGGCGCCGAAATCCCGATGCCGTCGGCCCGGTAACAGTTCGGTCCGAGCACCGTTTTAAAGCCGCGCTCCGCAAATTTCCGAAGCGCGTTGTCAAATGTTGTTTTATACGGCTCTGTCGCACATCCGAAGGAGGGTGCAACGAACCCGATGGTTCCGCCGTCCCGCAGGAAAATCCCCATACTCTTCCGCCTTTCCGTCCGCGGCCTTGTTCCCGCGGCTTTGCAAAAGTATATCATAAACAACCGCCGCACGCAATAAGCGCGGCTCCCGAAACGGAAACCGCGCTCTTGCTCCAAAGGTTCTTCAATTTCTTTTGCCTGTCAGGCTTTTCGCGCCTCTTACAGAAGATGTGCGCGGATCTCATCGCCGCTCAAAGGACTCAGGTAAGCCGGTGCGATATCAAACACGGTCTTGCAGCCGCTTACGCCCTCCCTCTGCAGTCTCGCGATGGCACGCGCGTACGCGATAATGACACTTGAGGTAAACTCGGGGTTCGAGTCGAGCTTTAAGCTGTATTCGATGACATGCTTATTTTCCTTGTTCCAGCCGGTCTGACCGGTGCGGATCACGAAACCGCCGTGAGGAATTCCCGCGTGATCGCGCGCAAGCTCCTCCTCCGAGATGAAGTGCACGGTCGTGTCATAGTCCGCGAAGTAGTTGGGCATCGTCTTGATCGCGGTCTCCACTGCTACCGGATCCGCGCCCTCCTCGAGAACCACGAAGCACTCTCTCGTGTGCTTCTCGCGGGTGGTCAGCTCGGGATTCTGTCCGGAGCGTACCGCCTCCAGCGCTGCCTCAACCGGCACGGTATACTGCTTGCCGTTCTTGACACCCGGAACGCGACGGATCGCATCGGAGTGGCCCTGGCTTACGCCCTTGCCCCAGAACGTGTAATCCTTGCCGTCCGGCAGGATGCAGTTCGCATACAGGCGATTTAAAGAGAACATGCCCGGATCCCAGCCGCAGGAGATCAGCGCGACTTTGCCGGCAGCCTTCGCCGCCGCATCGACATTCGCAAAATGCTCCGGGATGCGTGCGTGCGTGTCGAAACTGTCCACGACATTGAACAACTTCGCATACTCCGGCGTCTGCTTCGGCAGATCCGTAGCGCTGCCTCCGCAGATGATCATTACATCAATTTTGTCCTTCCAGTCCGCAACATCCGCAACGGACGCCACGGTAACTCCCGGCGTCAGCACCTTGACGGTCGCGGGATCGCGACGAGTGAACACCGCAACAAGCTCCATGTCGTCATTTTGCTTGACTGCGCACTCAACGCCCCGGCCGAGATTGCCGTAGCCGATGATTCCTATCCTTGTCATGATACAACACCCTCCGAAGAAGTAATTGCAGGTACGACTGTTTTCGCCTGCTCACGACACATAGAATACCACCGATGATTGCATTTGTAAATACAAAATTAATACTTGTATACAAAAATACATTCTTCCGCCATGATCACTCTGCCGTGATCACTCTGCAGCAAGCTCGTATCCCGATCGCACGGTCCACTCGCCGTCGCTCGACTCGGAAATCTCCACCATGCGCATGAGCCGGCCGCCCTGATACTCGAAAAATGTATTGTACTTATGCGTGTCATCTCCTGCGATCGTCATCACGACATTTCGAAGAAGCTCGCCGTCATAGTTCATATCCAGGCGGGCGTACGGACTTCCCATGGAGATGCTGTCGTTGTAATGATACGCAAGCACCGTCTCCGGGTGACCCTCCTCGCCGAAAATAAGCGCGCGGCTGTCGCCCTTTAAGACAAACTCGTACTCCACGACACGGCTTCCGTCCGAGGATGTTCCCAGGCGCCAGCAATCGTAGGGCGTCGAACCGTCCTCGGTCAGGATAAACTCCTGCACGTACACCTGGTTACCGTCGCTGTCATAGCCCACCGCCACCAGGTTCTGTTCCTCATTTTTCGGATTGATATACAGCTTTGTGTAAGCGATCTCCGCATAGGTGATCTTCTGGTACAGGCGGTCCATCCGACCGGTCTCAAAGCGGAAGCGCTTCTTGTAACCGGCGATCGCCTGGGCGCTGTCGTCCGCCGGCTTCGTCACCAGTCCGCCGCCCTCCCCGGCATGCTTCTTCCAGTAATCGGTCAGAATCGTCTGGTACAGGGAAATCCAGTCGTCCGCATCCAGGGCGTAGAGTCCCGCCGTCACGGACGCCGCCGGAATTGCGTTCGTCGCCGCCTCCCGGGTCATGTATCCGAAGGTCTTGTTGCGGTACTGCACCATGTACCACTCCTCGTCGCCGAAGACGCTGTTGTCAAGCCCGATCGCCACAAACTCCCCGGCCTGCGCGGTATCAAGGATACGCGAATCCTCCGTCGGTTCCGCGTAAATGTTGACCTCGCGGGTCACATACACGATGCCCGTCAGTTCATACGTGTCTCCGAGGACCGGCGTCGGGGTAGGCGTCGCAGCCTCCGTAGGCGTCGGGGTCGGCTCTTCGGTGGGCGTGGGCGTCGCGGGCTCCGGTGTCGGAGTCGCAGCTTCCGTAGGCGTTGCTCCTGCGCCTTCCGTAGGCGTCGGGGTATCGGCCTCCGGCGTCGGCGTTGCCGTTTCTGTCGGTGCTGCGGCCTTCTTCGTCGGCGTCGGCGTCGAATCCTTCTCACCGCCTCCCCGTTCGCATGCAGCAGCGAAAACGATCATTGCCGCGCACAGCACAAGCAGGCTTACCTTGCGAATCAACTTCATCTTCATCTCTCCTTATCCCACTGTATTTTCCGCTGTTTCGCGGCCGAGATAGTACTCGTGCACGAGGCTGCGGAAGCCGTAGTCTTTGATTGTGTCGTAGCGAAGGCGGTAATTTGCCTTCGAATGCTTTCCGGTGGCGATGAACCGGATGCAGGAAACCATATAGCGGTCCAGCACACCGAGACTGTCCGCAGTGTTGATCACGGGGAAGAACCACCTTGCCCACGTGAGCTCATTTTCATTGTGATTGTCGTAAAATTTCGCATTGTAATGGCGGATGTATGCGCGGATCGCACGCTCGTCGCTGGCGCCGTTGCGGCATTTCCAGCGGTAAAGCTTGCGCGCCTTTCTGCGCATCTTGCCCTTCAGTTTGCGGACGGACGCCTCCGAGACATCCACCGTACCGTCGCAGTACGTGACGCCTAAAAACGTCCACGCCTCGTGGGCTGCGGAGGTCGCGACCTTCTTCGGATTCACCGTGAGGCCCTTCTCCGCCAGGAACGTCTCGATGTACTCTTTGTGCTTTCCGAGCTCCTCCTCGGAGTCCGCGAAAACGATGATGTCATCCGAGTAACGGGCGTACAGAACGCCCTCGTCGTACATGTGATGATCGAGCTCGTTTAAGTAGAGGTTTGCCAGGAACGAGGACAGCGGAATGCCCGCCATAATGCCCTTTCGATCCTCCCGCACCTCACCCTCGTCAAGAACGTAAGGGTTTGAAAGGATCTCCTCGATCAGCCCGCACAAAAGAGGCTCCTCCGGGAGTACCTCGCGGACCATCGGCAGGATCTTTTCAACATCGACGGAGTTGAAGTAATCGTGGATGTCAAGCTTGTAGGACAGCCGGTCCGCAAGCGCGGCCCGCTTCGTCAAATACGCCATCGCCTTCTTCACGCCGCTGTTCACGCGGAACGAAAAAAGGTTCGGCGCAAAGATCTCATCATACCTGTGAAGGTGATACGCGATCGCCTTCATGAGAAGATTTTCCGCCTCGCCGAAGGTGTACACCACGCGCTTTTTGTCGCTGCCCATCTTGTTGATGATGCGGCGGGTTGCATAGGGAAACGTCCCCTTTGTAAGCCATTGCTCCAAAGGCTCCGCGTAGGCCTTCGCATCGATCAGGCGGCGCATCTGCGACAGCTCGCGCTTCGTCACATGCTCCCGCCCCGCGAAGTACTCGTAGAAGCGTTCCCATACCTCGGAATCCCGAAGTGTCTGCAGATATTCCATCCGTTCCCTCCCGCGGTTCCCCGGATATTGCGAAGTGTGAGAAGCCCGCGGATCCCCGCGAACGTCCCACACCGAGTTTCATGCGTACCCGCCCGGGGGCAGCCCGGGCGGTACTTCGTAATAAAGAGAAGAAATCTTTAAAGTTAGGAAAATTTCCTAACTTACCAGGCGATACATGGCCGACTACCTGCAAAGTACCACTGGGACCATGCTGCGCCCGCTGCAGGTGCAAAATGCGTTCTTCCCGAATTACCGATCAAAATGCCAGATTCTCGCGGATTCTGTTCACCACATAATCCTCGTGATCCGGATACTCAATAAAGAAGTTGATGTGCTTAAGGCCGGCCTTCCACTCGCAGTACGTGTGGAGACCCTTCTTGTAACCGTACTTGCTCTGCAGCGAGATCACAAGCGCGATGGCGCCGTTTTTGCGCAGAACAAACGTATACGGCGGATACACTACACGCTGTCCGGGCACAACCTGTGCGAAGGGAACATTCTCCTCCACGGTGTACTCCGGAAAATACTTCGCCAGGATCGGGCGGAAGTAGTCAACTCCGTGATTGTAATCGATGTCCCACTCATTTTCCGGGGACGTGATCTCCTGTGCAACCTGTGCCGCAACGGGCGTTGCAACCGCTCCCGGAGCCGGTGCTGCGGGCTGTGTCTTCTGGGTCGGGTTCAGCGCAGAGTGAACCGCATCCGTGACAACATCTTCCACTTTGTTCTCAACTTCCCGTCTGAGAATCCTCTTAAGCAACGATGACAACATACGCAAACCCTCCATGTCAATACCGAATAGTAGCCCTCCGCCCCGCGCCGGATTCCGGTCGCCTCAGGCGAAACACCCTACCGTCATTATATCGGTTCTCACAGGCTTTTGCAACTTAAAACCGTCAATTCCGCGGCAAATGCAAAATGCGACGGAATATCTTACACTACCTTGTATCCCTGGGCCTCCACAGCCGCCCGGAGCGTCTCCTCCGAAACACTGCCGTCCGTGGTGACAAGGGCGGTTCCCTCCTTGTGGCTGACCTCCGCTGCGCTCACTCCGGGGATCTCCTCCAGGCACTTCTTGACCCGGGCCTGGCAGTGCTCGCACATCATTCCCTCCACATGCAGCAAAATCTCACTCATGGCATTCTCCTTTCCCGGCGCTGCCTCTGCGGCCGCCGTCACATTTTCCTTCTGCGGCGCCTCTGCGGTCACCGTCACAACCTCTGCCTCCCGCGGCGCATCCGCGGTCACTGTCACAACCTCTGCCTCCCGCGGCGCCTCCGCGGCAATCCCGTCCGTCTGCGGATACTTCCAGCGGTTTAAGCGGAGCGCGTTCATCACGACGATGAAGCTCGAGATGCTCATGGCCGCCGCTCCGAACATCGGGCTTAACTCCCACCCGAACAATTTGACAAATGCACCCGCGGCCAGCGGGATTCCGAACAGATTGTACACCAGCGCCCAGGCCAGATTCTGCCGGATGATCCGCAGCGTGCTCCGGCTCACGTCGATGGCCGCGCACACATCCGCAAGACGCCGGTTCATCACCACGACATCCGCCGCATCAACGGCAACCTCGGTTCCCGCGCCGATGGCGATACCGATGTCCGCAGCGGTCAATGCCGGCGCGTCGTTGATGCCGTCACCGACCATCGCCACCAGGGTGTCGCTGCTGCCCTGAAGGTCGCGGATCACCTGCTGCTTGCCGTCCGGCAGCACCTCCGCGCGGATCTCGTCGATGCCGACGCGCCGCCCGATAACCTTCGCCGTGGCTGCCCGGTCGCCGGTCAGCATGACGGTGCGAACGTTCATTTTCCGAAGAAGGGCCACCGCCGCGGTGCTGTCCTCCCGAAGCGTGTCCGCCACGGCGATCATGCCGAGGTAGCGCCCGTCATACGCAAAGAACAGCGGTGTCTTTCCCTCGCCGGCCGCCGTGGCCGCGGCCTCTGCCGTGCCCTCCGGGATCAGTTCCCGCAAAAGTTCACGCCGGCCGCCCGCAAATGGCTTTCCCTCGTAGGTTCCCTCCACGCCGCTGCCGGACAGTGCGCGGAACACCTCCGGCCTCGCAACCGGCCCCGGTACGGCCGCCAGAATTGCCTTCGCCAGCGGATGCTCGCTGCCGCTCTCCATGACCGCCGCATAGCGCAGCAGTTCCTCCCCGGTCACGCCGGCTGCCGGCACTGCGTCCGTCACTTTCGGCATGCCCTCCGTGATCGTTCCGGTCTTGTCCAGAGCCACACTTCCGACCCGGCCGCAATTCTCCAGGGCCACCGCATTTTTAAACAGAATACCGTGCTTTGCGCTGACGCCGCTGCCCACCATGATCGCCACCGGCGTTGCCAGTCCGAGAGCGCACGGGCAGCTGATAACCAGCACCGAAACGCCGCGGGCCAAAGCGTAACCGAAGGTCTGTCCCACCAGGAGCCACACCGCTGTAGCGAAGATTGCGATCACGATCACGATCGGAACGAACACTCCGGCAATGCGGTCCGCCGTGTTGGCGATCGGCGCCTTGGTTGCCGACGCATCGGTCACCATGCGGATGATCTTCGACAGCGTATTGTCCTCCCCGACCGCCGTCGCCCGGCAGCGGAGATTGCCCGAACGGTTCATCGTCGCCGTGGCCACCGTGTCCCCCGCCTTCTTATCGACAGGGATACTCTCGCCGGTCAGCGCGGACTCATCCACCGCGCTCTCGCCCTCGATGACCTCGCCGTCCGCGGGGATGGCGTCCCCCGGCCGCACCTCGAAGATATCGCCGACTCGCAGATCCGCAACCGGCACGGTCACAACCTCGCCGTCCCGCACCAGCCGCGCCTGCTTCGGTGCGAGGTTATAAAGGCTCCGAAGCGCATCGGTGGTGCGTCCCTTCGAGTACGCCTCCAGCGTCTTCCCCACCGTGATGAGTGCTAAGATCATCGCTGCAGAGTCAAAATACAGATTCGACAAAAGCTCCATAGCCCTCGCCGCACCCCCCGCGGAGGTTGCCCGCAGGATGCCGACAAGGCCCGCCACGCTGTAGAGATACGAAGCTCCCGAGCCCATGGCAACAAGGGTGTCCATGTTCGGCGCGCCGCGCAAAATGCCCTTGACGCCGCTTCGGAAGAACCGGTTGTGGATCACCAGAACAACCAGCGAAAGCACCGCCTGCGCCACCGCGTTGACCGCCGGCCGCGCGAGGAACTCCGGCACGGGAAGCCCGAACATTTTCCCCATGGAGAGGTACATCAATACAATAACAAAACCGACCGAGAGAACAAGATTTCTCCGCAGTCGGTAAAATTCCGTGTTCGCAAACAGACTATCCCCTGCTGCAGACGCATCTGCGCCGGTCTTCTCCATCCGTCCGATGCCGTAGCCCGCATCCGTCACGGCGCGGAAGATGTCCTCCTCTGCGCCGCCCTCAACGCCGAGCTGTCCCGTGAGCAGGTTGACCGCGCAGGAAGTCACTCCCGGAACGCCGGAAACCGCCCGTTCCACACGTGCGCTGCACGCCGCACAACTCATTCCCGTGACTTTATATGTCTTCATCCTCGTTCTCCCTTCGGTCTGCCTTTCCGTAGTAGTGCATTTCCAGTAACTCATAGGCAACCGAGTATTCCAGCTTGCGGTACAACCGGATTGCCGGCAGATTGTCGCCGTACACGGTCAGTCTTGCGCACCGCGCCTCGGCGTCGTAAAGCTTGCCGAACACATATTTAAGAAGCCGCGTAGTGATTCCCTTGCGGCGGTAATCCGGGTCGCAGAATATATTTTCCGTCGCATACACGCCGTCAGCCACCGGCCACGTGGACGCCGCCGCAACCAGCCGGTCGTCGGCGATCGCCACCCACACGTGTGCGTTGGGGTTCTTTAAGCGGAAGCGCATCTCGTTCTCGCTGTCGGGCTCGCCGAAGCTGCGCGCATTTGCCGCAAAATACTGCCTCCACTCGCTCTCGCTGTCGTAAAATTCGCGGAGCTCGATGTCCGTCTCCGCCCGCGAGGCAAGGTCCGCGTCATCCGCCAGAAGCGGCTCGTACGCCGGCCCGCGGTTTTCCTCCGCCAGCACTTCCGCGGTCTCATCCTCCAGCCACTCGTCGGTCTCATCGATGTCCCTGGCCATGACGGTCATCACGCTGCCCACGCGGAATCCCTCGTCAAAGAGGAGCTCCGTGTACGCGGTGTCCTCCGACTTGACCCACACGCGCATCACCGGTTTGCGACCATCCGTCGCACGCAGCCGGTCAAAGCGGTATTGCAACTCCTCCAGCAGAAGGATCGACGCCTCCGCCTCCTCGTCGCAGCCCGGCAGGACCGCAAATTCCGCGCGCAGATACCGCACCTGCTCATCGCCCGCATCGACCCGGTACGGATTGGCCTCCGCCAGAAAACCCGCACCGATGAAGACGCCGTCGCTTAAAGCGACGCACGCTGTCTCCCGGACGACATCCGGGTGCATTCGAAGCTCCCGCGCCATCTCCGGCTGTAGCTTCTCCAGGTCGCTTTGATACCGTTCTCTGTAGTTGACGATGGTTACCATACCGCGCTCCTTTCCGCCCGATCACTCCTTCGGAGGCTCGCTCACCTGATGTACCACATTGGAAAATGCTGTCTTTCCGGTTACGCCCGGCAGCCTCCCGATCTTGCCCGAGAGTGCTGAGATAATGTCCTGCGGCGCATCCACGGCGACGCAGATGATGCTCACGCCGCATGAGCGATACGGAAGGCCCATGCGACCGATGATATACTCCCCGTACTCGTGCAGGATCGCATTCAGGCGCTCCGTCGAGTCCAGCTGCTCCACAATAATACTGATGACCGCAACGCGATGATCCATGTTGCTCTCCTCCGTTATCCCTTCTCGGTGCTCCACTCGTCCCTGTGGGCTTCCTTCCACGCCTTGATCTCCTCAAGACGCTTCGCTACCGCCTCCTCCGCGCCGGAATTTTTCGGTCGGTAGTACTCGCGTCCCGCCAGGGACTCCGGCAGACACGGCATCGGTGTGAGGGCACCCTCGTAATTGTGTGCGTACCGATAGCCCTTGCCGTAATCCAGATCCGACATCAGCTTCGTCGGCGCGTTCCGGATCCACAGCGGAACCGGGTCCGCCTGACCGTTTCGAAGGTCCGCCGAGACCTCCATCGCAGCAACCTCGAGAGCATTTGACTTCGGCGCCATCGCCAGATACGCCGCAGCGTGGGCAATGTGGACATTGCACTCCGGCACGCCCAGATAGTGGCACGCCTGGTAAACATTGATCGCCACCGTCAGCGCATTGGAGTCCGCAATTCCGACGTCCTCGCTGGCGAAGCGCACCATACGCCGTGCGATGTACAGCGGATCGTCCCCGCTCTCGAGCATCCGAAGCGCCCAGTAGATGGCCGCATCCGGGTCGGAGTTTCGCATCGACTTGTGAAGCGCGGAGATCAAGTTGTAATGCTCCTCGCCGCTCTTATCATACAAAAGCGACTTGCGGCTGATACATTGTGTCACCTGCTCGTCGGTGACCGTGATGCCCGACGCGCTGATGGTGCCGTTTAACACCGCCATCTCCAGGGTGTTAAGCGCCGTTCTCGCATCGCCGTTGGCAAATGCCGCGATCGCCCCGATCTGGTCGTCGCTCATGGTCACGTTGTTGTTCCCGAAGCCATCAGGGGACGTGAGCGCATGCTTTAACAATGTCTTGATATTTTCTTCCGTCAGCGGTTTTAAGACAAATACCTTGCAGCGGGACAAAAGAGCGCCGTTGACCTCGAAGGAAGGATTTTCCGTTGTCGCGCCGATGAGAATGATGCTGCCCTTCTCCACGTACGGGAGGAACGCGTCCTGCTGCGCCTTGTTGAATCGATGGATCTCGTCTACGAACAGTACGGTGCGGATTCCGCGCATGGCGGCGTCCTCGGACTGCTTCATGACATCCTTGATCTCCTTGATGCCGCTTGTGACCGCACTGAAGTTGATGAACTCGGACTTCGTCTGCCCCGCGATGATGCTCGCAAGGGTCGTCTTGCCGACGCCGGGCGGTCCCCAGAAGATCATCGAGGAGATCCGATCGTTCTCGATCAGGGTGCGAAGCATACACCCCGGCCCCAGCAAATGCTCCTGTCCGACGAATTCCTCCAGCGTCTTCGGGCGCACTCGTCCGGCCAGCGGCATGGTCCGCATCGTAGGCTCTCCCATCATGTCAAACATCGATAGCTGTTGCATCGTTTCCACTCCGTTCCCGCATTTTCCGGGCTACTTCTTTCCGGGCTTTTTCCCGGATGACTTTCCGTCCTTCTTCCCGCCGGTCTTTTCGCCGGATGCATTTTTCCCGGATGTCTTTTCGCCGGGTGCATTTATCTCCGACGATTTTTTCTCCTGCGATTTCTTCGCTGCCGGCTTCTTCCCGCGCGGACCTTTCCGCCCGTCCACAGAATACACCACCTGCAGCTTCTTGCGCTTCCGGTGCAGGTTGTAGCGCCGGATTGCGAACAATACAACCCAGACAAACACCAGCGCACCGACCGAGGCGCAGATGACGTAAACGGCCTTTCTGGTCAGGCCCACCTGTTCGTAAAGAGGCTCTTTTTTATTTTTCTCATCCTCGTCCTTCGTCAGGGACTCCGGCGCGAAGATGACCACTGCGTCGATCGCGACACCGCCCTCATAGGTCTTGTTGTCGGCGATCTTGACGTACCGGGGCTTTAAGGACGCGGGGAGGTTCGTGTACTTGTCCGCCCCCGTAAACTCCGTATTCTTAAGCTCAAGCTCGTACCATTTCGAGCCGTCCTGGGACAGCGAAACGGACATCTGGTCCGAGTTCGCCCCCGTTGTAAACACATGCAAAAACACGCCCGCCGAATCGCGGATGACGGCGTTGAAATCAAGAATAACCGAGCCCCCGACACCGAGCTTCAAAGCTCCCGCGTCGGTGGTCTCGTCATAGTCGGGCCAGCCGAGGATCATCTCCATCTCGCCCTTCGTGACCTCCCGGTCGCGCCCCGAACCCGGCAGGAACCGAAGCACGCCGCTGGCGCTTAAGGACCCCGCAAGCAGGATTTCATTGCCGAAGGCGTCCGTGCGCATCGCATCATGCTCCTTCGCGACACTCACGTACACCGGCCCGTACTCCGCAGGAGGCGTCGGTGTCGGCGTAGGCTCCGGCGTCGGTGTCGAGCCCGCCAGGGCAAAGCCGCAGCAAAGTATCGCGAGCAGCGCGCAGATCCATGCAATTGTCAAAAGTTTCCTCCGCACGGGGCAGGGCTCCTTTCCGTCTACAAATCCTCCAGCCGGATTTCAAAGGTCTCCGGGTCACAGACAATCTTTTTATTTTCCGTCAAAGCACGGAAGAGATAGTAATTCTCATACTCCGAAGCATACGTCGGCAGCTCGCCGATCACGCGCCCTTTCGGGTTCGACTTCGTCTCCTGCTCGCGGATCTTGTATCCCACGATGGAGCCGTTCTCCTCGATGCTGGTAAACAGAAGAAGGTGGATCTCGCCGTCCGTCATCACGTTTTTGTTGAGCGTCTTGCCCATGGCCCGCATCGTGTCGGACATGACGAACAGCTCGCCGTAGTATTCATGCGGCTTCTGCGCTTCCTTCTCGGCAGCCGCCTTGCGCAGCTCCTCGCGCTCCGCGTAGCTTCTCTGGTCGCGCGAGTCCGTCTTGTGGATCAGCGTGCGCCTCTCTTCCTCCTTGATCTCCGCAAGCGTCTTCTTGCGCTCGGGGATGAACGTGTCCATGTACTCCGTGAGAGTCATCTTGTCCACCGGCGTCCCGTCCGGTTCCGACGGCCGGTACTTTTCCTTGACGGAAAATACACGGTAATCGTTCGTGTCGACCTTATACCGCTCCTGCGCCGGCGCGAACAACGTCTCTCTCGGCGCCTCGCCTCCCAGATACTCAACCTTCTCGGGAACACTCGCGGAAATTCGGCGAAGCACATCGCTGTTCTTCGTCCCGTCGGACGGTACTTCCGCCCGCTTCGGGGAAGCGTTGTAGAAGAGGTATTCATCGGCCTCTGCCCTGCTCTGCCTCTCCTTCTCCTCGCGGACCTTTTTAAAGTATTGCGCGGCAGCCTGCGCTGCACTCATCGTGTGCTCGCCCGCGGGCTGCGCATTTTCCGGCGCGCTCTCCGGCACATCCGGTGCGGCTTCCGGTATAATCGGTGCAGCTTCCGGTTCGATCGCTGCAGCCTCCGGCGTCACAACAGGCGTCACGGCAGGCTCGACTGCCGGCTCCTCGACCGTTTCTGCCGCCGGCTCTTCAATCGTCGCCGGAGCAGTCTCAGCCGTGTCCGCAGCAACCTCCGCTGCAGGTTCTGCAACTGTCTCGGCAACAGCCTCCGCAGCCGCTGGAGCTACGGGCTCCGCCTCGTCCAAAACGCCGTCGCCGTCCGGCTCGATCACGGTGGCAATGGCAATCGCAAGCGCCTTCGCAATCTGCGAAGCGCTCATATTCGGTTCCTTTTCCGGGTCGGCACACTGCTCCGGGAGCGCCGGCACATGAATGAATCCGCAGAGCACCGTCGGAAAATCCGCCTCGCTCGCGCGAAGCAATTGATACATCAAGCAGTTGCACACGAACGTGCCTGCCGAGTGCGATACCTCTGCAGGGATGCCGGCCGCATGAAGATTTCTAACGATGGCCTCGATGGGCAGCGTCGAACGGTACGACGGCGCGCCGCTCATATCGATGGAGCGGTACAGCCACAGGTTGTGGTCGTTGTCCTCGGCCTCCGAGTGGGCGTAGTTGCCCGCCGTGGATTCGACGCGAACATCGGCACTGCCTGCATTCTGCCCGACGCAGACAACCGCGTCCGGCGAAGTCGCGCGGATCCTCTCCAACAGCAATTTGTCGCTTCTGGTGTAGGACACCGGAAGTATCAACGTATCGATGGTATGTCCGCCGAGGGTCTGCGGCAGCAGCGCCACCGCACTCGCGGATGAATTTACCGTCTGGCCGCCGAACGGCTCAAAACCGGTCACCAAAATCTTCATAAACCCCTCCGTCAGTAACTGCACACCCCTTGTTATTCTCTCTCTTTCCGAACCGCCCTAGAATCTGCGGTCGAAGTCAAATCCTCTGTCTCCCTCGAACTCACGCTCGGTGATGTCGACGTACACAACGCCCTGTCCGCGCACCGGAACCGTAAGAGAAATGTTGCCGCGGCTTCTCTTCGCGATCTCACTCTGCGCAAACGGCAGCGCGAACCGGCGGATCAACTCGACCTGCTCGTCCGAAGGATTTTTCGGCTCGCCCAGATCGTGCCATGCCTTTCTCGGGTTGCAGGTCACCGGATCCACGATCTCGCGAAGCACGGAATACTCCTTTGCGTCAGCCGCGAGCTTCACGGAAATCTCCGTATCCTCGTCGGTCATGTTCCAGAACACGCCGCGGTATCCGCCGCCGGGCTTCTTCACGATCACGGCATTCTTTCCCTTGTAGACGCAGGCTTCCGTGGCGTCCTGCAGGCGCTTAAAGAACGCAAACGTCCAGAATGTGGGTTTTGCAATGCAACCGTGGGCCACCAGGCCGAAGCCGCCGTGGAACAGAGAGAACGGCACGCCGGCCTCCTCGAACACATCGCCGAAGGTCCAGTAGGAGTAGCTGTAGGAAGTTTCCCCGAGACGGGCCAGCTGGTATGCGAGGTAGGCTGCATTTTCATTCGTATCATGCAACGGGTTGGTAGGCGTGTACGAAGTGTTGAACTCCGTCAGATGCATCTCCATCCCCTTGAATTCCTTGTAGGAATCGATGATGTCCCGGCTCGACTGCAGGTTCGCAAATCCCGCCTCCGGGTCGGACAGCTTCTGGTAGGTGTAATGCCCGGAATAGTCCGGCATCTCTGTCGTATAGTGGTGTCTCGTAGCAAAGTCGGGCTTGATCTTCTCCTTCTTGCAGAAGTCGAAAAATGCCTTCATCCACTCGACGTCGCGCACACCGCAGATGGCCGGTCCGCCGATGCGGAAGCGCTTATCCAAAGCCTTGATGGCAAGGAACGTCTCCTTAAAGAGGCGGAAGTACTCCTCCATGTTCGCATCCTTCCAGAATCCCGGAAGGTTCGGCTCGTTCCATACCTCGATGGGCCAGGTGTACACGCGCTCGCCGTACCGCTTCACAAGGTGCGACAACGTCGTCGTCACAAGCATCGTCCAGTCCTCATAGCTCGTGGGCGGCGTGGTGTTGCCTCTCCAGTAAAAGATGGTATTGTCGCCTGACGCCATGGCCTTGGGCATAAAGCCGAGCTCTAAAAAAGGCTCGACCCCGCGGGCAAGATATGCGTCCATCACGCGGTCAAGGTACGTAAAATTATACTCCACGGTCTCCTTGCCGGTTCTCCAGTCCTTGCGCTTCTGGTAGATCGCCATGTCGTCCGTAAACAGGCCGTGGCCGCGGATATGCTTAAATCCGATGATATTCTGTACAAAGGACAGCTCCTTTAAATACTCCTCCGTGAGCGCCAACCCCATGCGCCCCGTGCCGACACAGAAATCGACATTGTTGTGAAATGCCACATTTTCCGTGCCGTCAACCGATATTTTTATCTGTTTGCTCATCCCGTTTTCCTCCGAAAATGATATAGTTATATTATACCCGAATTTACCGCGTTGCACAAGAAAAACCCTGTCCGAAGACAGGGCTTTTCACATTGTTTAATTCAATCTCCGTAATAGTGCGTGATCGTCACATCGGCAACCAGTCCGAAGTCATCCACGTTGTCAAAGGCTACGGCGATCACTCGATCGTAATCATCTCTGATCCAGGGATCCACCAGCACATACCGGATCGGAAGCGAACCGTACGCACAGTCAAAGAACATGTGCGCGCCGTAGTTTTTGAACGTTACGCTCTCAAGCTGCTCCTCGACGCCTTCCGTAAACGGCCAGAACATCAAATAGTACGTATATTCGGTCGCCGGATCGGTGAACTGCAGGTATCCGTTCTCCTCGTAGTCCATCGCCTCAGCCGCATTCATACCCTCGAAATAAATGTCTTTTTCCTTCAAAAGCAATGCAGCCTGCGTCCAGGTCATGGTCTTGATTCCCTTGGCAAATTCGGAAATCACCGCATTGTACATTTTCGAGTGAGCGCTTGCGTAATCCGGAACCTTCCGTTTGATCGAGCCGTCATAACCGCCGACCCACTCCGGAGCAAACAACTCCGGATGGTCCGCTATGCGGACGTGCACCGTCACTTCGCCGACGGACATCGCCGTGATCTCACCCTCGTTGAGCCAGATTTCCAGACCGTCGTCCACGGCCACCCAGCCGATGGTTTCCCCGCGGAACAATCCCGCGATCCTGTCCTTCCAATTGTCAAACACGAATGCATCCTTGTAGTCCGGATTTTCCTCAACGCTCTTGATGACGAGGTCGCGAAGCGCATCGTAGTCCGTCACCATCTGCTTCAAGGCGAGGTGTTTTCCGGTCTTGGTATCATAGTTCCAGCCTCTCCGACTGTAGTTCGGGTGCGCGCCTCCCTTGTAGGAGTACGTCCCGCGTGAATAGCTGAAGACAAGCGAATCCGTTCTGCCGATCTTGGCGCTGCCGATGTAGAACCACTCGGAAATATCAATTCCTTCGTCATTTGCCGCTCTCGCGGTGGAATCGATAAATGCAATGTAATCGCCGGCGGCAATATACGCCTCCCCTTCTACGGCTTCTGAAAGCGCCGCGCATTCCGGCTCAACGATGTAGATAAATGCCTGATGTCCTCCCTTGTTCGGGTCGGACTCATCCATCTCAGCCCGATACCAGTCGGCATGGCCGATCACGTATGCCGGGCCTGTCGTCGCCGCAACCTTCGGCATCGCCGGTGCAGGCGTCGGCGAAGGAGTCGGAGTTGCCGCCTCGGTGGGCGTCGGGGTTGCTTCTGCCGGTGTCGGGGTTGCTTCTTCGGTGGGCGTCGGCGCCTCCGTCACTTCGGGAGTAGGCGTCTTTGTTGCCTCCGGGTCGGGTGTAGGTGTCGCCTTCTCCGTATTCGGATTATCTTCCCGTCTCTTCGGCGTATCCTTGTCGCAAGCCGCAAATAGCATCGCCAAAATCAAAAGAAGTGCCACTATTCTGAGCTTTTTCATTTTTCCTCCTTATCGCTTTCGCACATCTTACCATCCCGCGAAAAGCGTCTCACATGCGAAGGATATTATACCCGTTTCGGTCCGATTTCGCAAGAGTGCGGTGCGGTAATTCTGATGAACGCCGCACCGAGGGAAAGCCGGCGCATTTTCCGTTCCGATGAGCGCGCACCGAGGGAAAGCTGACGCGTTTTCTCGGTCGCGGCATTCGTTGAATGCCGCGACTTTAGCGCATAAAAGTACAGCCGCTTGCAAGCGGTGCTTGCAGCGGCTGCATTTTATGCGCTATGCGCATTCATCTCATTTTATACGAACATCACTCAATGATTGTAGCAACACGGCCCGAACCAACGGTACGGCCACCCTCACGGATAGCGAAGGTAAGACCCTGCTCCATAGCGATCGGGTGAATGAGCTCGATGGTCATCTCTACGTTGTCACCAGGCATGCACATCTCGGTACCAGCCGGAAGCTCGCAAACACCGGTAACGTCCGTTGTACGGAAGTAGAACTGAGGACGATAGTTGTTGAAGAAAGGCGTGTGACGGCCACCCTCATCCTTGGTAAGAACGTACACCTGAGCGGTGAACTTCTTGTGGCACTTTACACTGCCGGGCTTAGCCAAAACCTGGCCACGCTCGATCTCGGTTCTCTGAACACCACGAAGGAGAGCACCGATGTTATCACCTGCCTGAGCCTCATCAAGGAGCTTACGGAACATCTCGATACCGGTAACAACGGTCTTGCGGGACTCTTCCTTGATACCGATGATCTCAACTTCCTCGTTAAGGTGAAGGGTACCACGCTCTACACGGCCGGTAGCAACCGTACCACGACCGGTAATGGTGAATACGTCCTCAACAGGCATAAGGAAAGGCTTGTCGGTCTCACGCTGCGGATCCGGGATGTAGGAATCTACGGTATCCATCAGCTCCATGATCTTGTCGCCCCACTCGCTGCTCGGATCCTCGAGAGCCTTGAGAGCGGAACCCTTGATGATCGGGCAACCCGTGAAATCATACTCTTCAAGCTGCTCGGTGATCTCCATCTCAACGAGCTCAAGGAGCTCAGGATCATCAACCATATCGCACTTGTTCATGAATACTACGATGTAAGGAACGCCTACCTGACGGGAGAGAAGGATGTGCTCCTTCGTCTGAGCCATAACACCGTCGGTAGCAGCAACTACGAGGATAGCACCATCCATCTGAGCAGCACCGGTGATCATGTTCTTAACGTAGTCAGCATGGCCGGGGCAGTCAACGTGAGCGTAGTGACGCTTTGCGGTCTGATACTCAACGTGTGCGGTGGAAATGGTTATACCACGAGCTCTCTCCTCGGGAGCCTTGTCGATGTTCTCGAAATCTACCTTCTCGTTACCGGGAACGCGCTCAGCCAAAACCTTGGTGATAGCAGCGGTAAGGGTGGTCTTACCATGGTCAACGTGACCGATGGTACCGATATTGCAATGTGCTTTGGTTCTTTCAAACTTAGCTTTTGCCATCTTGAAAATCCTCCTGAAAATATGTTTGTTCTTTTGTTCTGTTTTCATGGGCCCGTGACAGAGCCCGACATACGCCCATTATATTGCATAACGGCGATAATTTCAAGCACTTTTTTGAAAAGGCTCAATCAGCGCTTGGAGGCTCCGGCGCGATCGCTGAGCACCTTCTCCTGTACGCTCTTCGGCACCTTCTGATAGGACTGGAAGAACATGGAGTAAGCGCCACGACCCTGGGTCTTGGAACGAAGGGTGGTCGCATAACCGAACATCTCGGACAACGGTACGGAGCAACGAATGAGCTTCGTTCCGTTAACGTCCTCGGTTCCCTCGATCTGGCCGCGGCGGGAGCTTACATCACCCATAACGTCGCCCATGTAATCCTCGGGAACGGTAACTTCTACTCTCATGATAGGCTCGAGGAGCACGGGCTCACCCTTGCGCATTGCATCCTTGAATGCCATGGAACCGGCAACCTTGAATGCCATTTCATTCGAGTCAACTTCATGGTAGGAACCGTCGTAGCAGTTCGCCTTGATACCGAGTACCGGATATCCGCCGAGGATACCGGCCTTCATAGCATCCTGGATACCGGCGTCAACCGCAGGGATGTATTCCTTCGGGATGGAACCGCCGACCGTCGAGTTAACGAACTCGTAGGTCTGCTCTGCATTTGCATCCATCGGGCTGAAAATAACCTTGCAGTGACCGTACTGACCGGAACCACCGGACTGCTTCTTGTACTTGCTGTCGACGTCGACTTCCTTTGTGATGGTCTCCTTGTAGGCAACCTGAGGTGCACCTACATTTGCCTCAACCTTGAACTCGCGGAGCAGACGGTCTACGATGATCTCCAGATGGAGCTCGCCCATACCGGCGATAAGCGTCTGACCGGTCTCCTCGTTCGTGGAAACGCGGAACGTCGGATCCTCTTCAGCAAGCTTTGCCAAAGCCTCGCCCATCTTGTCCTGGCCGGCCTTCGTCTTGGGCTCGATAGCAACCTCGATAACGGGCTCCGGGAACTCCATGGACTCGAGAATAACCGGATGAGCCTCATCGCAGATGGTATCACCGGTCGTTGTAATCTTGAAACCTACTGCAGCAGCGATATCGCCGGAGTACACCTTCTCGAGCTCCTGACGCTTGTTCGCATGCATCTGCAGGATACGGCCGACACGCTCCTTCTTGTTCTTCGTCGCGTTGAGCACGTAGGAACCGGAGTTCATCGTACCCGAGTATACGCGGAAGTAAGCAAGCTTACCTACGAAGGGGTCGGTCATGATCTTGAACGCAAGAGCCGCGAAAGGCTCCTCGTCCGAAGACTTTCTCGTAACTTCGTTGCCGTCCTCGTCAACACCCTTGATGTCCGGGATGTCGGTAGGTGCGGGAAGATACTCGATGACGGCGTCCAGAAGCTTCTGAACACCCTTGTTGCGGTATGCGGAACCGCACAGAACGGGGATGATCTCCGTCGTGATGGTAGCCGCGCGGAGCGCCTTCTTCAGAGCCGGAACCTCCGGAACATTGCCCTCAAGGTACTGCTCCAAAAGATCGTCGTCCGTCTCGCAGATGGCTTCCACCATCTTCTCGCGGTACTCCTCCGCCTGGTCCTTCATATCGTCCGGGATATCCGTAATCTCTACGGCATCACCCTTAGCATCGGTATAGTAGTAAGCCTTCATCTCCATCAGGTCGATGATACCCTTGAAGGTGTCTTCCTTGCCGATCGGCAGCTGAAGAGCAACCGGGTTCTTGCCGAGACGGGACTCGATCATCGAAATAACGTTGAAGAAGTTTGCACCGGAGATATCCATCTTGTTGACAAATGCGATTCTCGGTACGTTGTATTTGTCTGCCTGACGCCAAACTGTCTCAGACTGCGGCTCAACACCGCCCTTTGCGCAGAACACACCGACGGCACTGTCGAGTACGCGGAGCGAACGCTCTACCTCGACGGTGAAGTCCACGTGGCCGGGGGTATCAATGATGTTGATACGATGCTCCAGCTCGCCGGGCTTCGGCTTGTTGTTCTCCTCAAGAGTCCAATGGCAGGTCGTTGCGGCAGAAGTGATCGTGATACCACGCTCCTGCTCCTGCTCCATCCAGTCCATGGTAGCAGTACCTTCGTGCGTGTCACCGATCTTGTAGTTAACACCTGTGTAGTACAGGATACGCTCTGTGAGAGTCGTCTTACCGGCATCGATGTGAGCCATGATACCGATGTTACGGGTTCTCTCAAGCGGGTATTCTCTTCCAGCCAAAGATTTGTCCTCCTAAATCATTCAGACTGCGACGGGCATTACCAACGATAGTGGGAGAATGCCTTGTTCGCCTCTGCCATCTTGTGCATATCTTCTTTTCTCTTGACCGCATTACCGGTGTTGTTGGATGCGTCAAGGATCTCGTTTGCCAGACGGTCCACCATGGTCTTCTCGCTTCTCTTGCGGGAGAACATCGTGAGCCAGCGAAGAGCAAGAGCCTGTCTTCTCTCCGGTCTGACTTCTACCGGCACCTGGTAGGTAGCACCGCCGATACGGCGAGCCTTTACCTCGAGCATGGGCATAAGGTTGTTCATGGCAGCCTCGAAGACTTCCATCGCTTCCTTGCCGCTCTTGGCATTTACCTGCTCAAATGCGCCGTAAACGATCTTCTGTGCGGTTCCCTTCTTGCCGTCAAGCATAACGTTGTTGATCAGCTTGGTTACGATCTTGCTGTTGTAGATCGGATCCGCCAGAACGTCTCTTTTCTGAATATGTCCTTTACGTGGCACGTTACTTCCCTCCTTAATTATTCCCGAAAGCAAAAGCCTTCGGTAGGATTAATTCTACGGTACTCACATTACTGTGTTCATGCACTCGGTCTTGTATTTTCACTCGCATCTGCAACCACAAAACTCTGCGACAGGGACGCATTGCGTCCTTTCGGAAAATTCAGCCTGGCATTTCTATTAGTAATGAAAATGTCCTGTGAAACGATTTCGAATTGCTTCGAAATTACTTCTTTGCGTCCTTCGGACGCTTTGCGCCGTACTTGGAACGAGCCTGGCGTCTCTTAGCAACACCGGCCGTATCCAGCGTACCGCGGATGATATGATAACGGGTACCGGGAAGGTCCTTTACACGACCGCCGCGGATAAGCACAACGCTGTGCTCCTGAAGGTTATGTCCCTCACCGGGGATGTAGCTCGTAACCTCCATACCGTTACTGAGACGTACTCTGGCAATCTTACGAAGAGCCGAGTTCGGCTTCTTAGGGGTCGTGGTACGAACTGCCGTGCAAACGCCTCTCTTCTGAGGAGCAGAAGCATCCGTCGTCTTCTTCTTAAGAGCGTTGAAACCCTTCTGAAGAGCGGGTGCCGTAGACTTGCTGGCCGTAACCTCACGTCCCTTGCGTACTAACTGGTTAAATGTAGGCATCCTATTACCTCCTGTTCAGATTGTTCTTCTGTGATACAGAAAATGTGTGGTTGCATACTGCAGATAATCTGCAAGAAAAAACTTGCGATTTTCGGGCACACAAACAAAGGTGCCCAAAAGCGCAAGTTAGATTATAGTAAAGCATTCGTCGAATGTCAAGAAAATTTTTCGCGATTTTCCCGATACTTTTGCGGGTTTTCGGCCGTTTCCCGGCAAACCCGCAAAAGCCGCATTACCGCTACTGCTTCGTATGCTTCCGGATCGCACGCAGCGTGACGTTCGTATGATAGAAGTCCTTGGTCGAGCAGCCTGCTCTTCCGCCGCCGGCGCAGGCGCATGCACACGCGCAGGCACAGGCACAGGAACTGTGGGCGCAGCCACCGCCGCCGGAGCGATGGGAACTGCCCGAGGAGCGGGGCCTGGGAACGTTGATGACGTTCACGCGGATGTAAGTGTTCGGTGAGGAGGTGTAGCGGTACAGACCGTCGGACTTCTTCGCGCGAAGCTCCTTCTCCTCCGCCGGGATGTCCTTCTCCTCGATCTTCTCCTCACTCTTGATAAAGCTACGGCCGCAGTATTCGCAGTTGTCCTTGCCCTCCGGGCGCGGCGCTCCGCAGGCCGGACAGGACGGATAATACTCGATGCGGGTCCGCACGATCTTCCGCTCCGTCGTCCCTCCGAAGTTTGCCCCGCTGGAGTAATTCTTCACGCAGGTCATGGAGACCACGAAGAGGAATCCGATAAGGCAGACCACGAAGATCACGACTCCCTTCGCCGGATTCGAAGAGCCGTTGTTCCCCGAGAAACGCTCGATCGTCTTGTTCGCGTTAAAGGCGAAGGCAGTGTTTTTATAGGTCACGTCAATCTTGTATCTTCCGCCCTTCTTAAGGCTTGTGGTCCACTTCAGATAACCGTCGCTCTCCACCTCGCAGGCAGGCGACCAGGACTCGACCCTGTCGCTGTTCCAGCGGATGATCAGCTCGTCGACCTTGCAGTCGTCGAACCATCCCGGGGTGAATTCGTAGACGGTCTCGCCCTCCGTGAGCAGATCCATCTGATACATGTAATCCTGCACAAGCGAGAACTCAAACACCACAACCTCGCCGGCTTTGTATTTCCGGTCGAAGTCGACGCGCACGCTGCTTGTCTGGTATTTGGAAATCGTTTTGATGTTGCTCGTCAGCTTCGTCAGTTTCGTAAAATGCTTGTTCCCGACGCCGATGTGTACCCACTCCAGAGGCCCCTCGGAGGTGGAGTCGAGAACCTTCCATTCTATATGGTAGAGCATCGTCAGGGTTGCGTCCTCGTTGACGTCTATGGTGATCGTGTAGTTGAGGATCTCGTCGAGATCCCCCTTGGCCGCCGCACGGTTTTTTGTGCCGGACAGGAGGACCGCAGCAAGGATGACCGCCGCGACCGCTGCCGCCGCGAACAGGATGCCGGTTTTCCGGCGCACTCTCTCAGTTCTCATGGCACGCCTCCTCTCTCGCGATCCGAAGCGGGCATTCACACCGCATCGACGCAGAGTATTTTCTGCGCTCGGCGCACACCGCGCCGTCCCAGATATCCGACCAGTCGTCCGAAAGGAAGTTGCCCAGGGGCTTTTCCGAGAGCCAGCTCTGGCACGGAACGACATTGCCGCCGGGGGTGATGGCCATGTTGCTTAAGCAAGCGCCGCAGTTCGGCGTGTTGATGCCGAGCTCCTTGCAGAAGTCATCGTCCACCCAGCCGGGGGACGTGAAGCTGATCTCCATGCCGTGCTTGCCGCAGTACTCCACGGCATCGCGGAGGATCCCGCGGATCTCCGCGTTGGTCAGCTGCAGGTTCACGGAGGACTCTTTGGCTGCATTTCCCGTGGTGATCAGGCCGGAGCACGTCACGTACAAAACGCCCTCCTCGTGGAGGAACGCAAGGGTGCTCAGGTAGTCGCGGTTCTCGGTGCACAGGGGCGTGTTGACGCTCACGTTGAGCCCCGCGGCCAGGGCGTTGCGAAGGCCCTTCACCGTGGAGCGGTAGCCTTCCGCGCCCACCAGTTTATTGTGAATCTCCTCCTTGTCGGAGTAGAACGTGATCTGAACGCTGTCAAGCGACGACCTCTTAAGCTCCTCGCAGTACTCCGGAGAGAGCTTGACGCCGTTGGTATTTAAGCGCGTGATGAACCATTTTGCGTAGGAGAGAAGCTCCGGAAGGTCCTCCCGCATCGTGGGCTCGCCACCGGTAAATGTCACCTGCGGAATGCCGACCTCGCGGCAGTGGTCGAGGATTTTCTTCCAGGTTTCGGTGGAGAGCTCCTCCTCGGAGGACTGCTCCTGCCCCGCGGCATAGCAATGCACGCACTGGAGGTTGCAGTGCCATTTTCCGCGTCTTGTCATGGCGCTCACCATCAGATCCATCCGGTGCGGCGCCTTCATGTGCGGCGCGTAATCACCCAGGCTCACGTAGCCGATCTCCTCGGTGACGTCCTCGCCGTACGCGATCTGCCGAAACGTCGTCATCATCCGGTAGACATCCCGGCGGAACCACGCTTTCGGAATGAGCGGGTAAACCTTCTTCATCGACCGGCACGTCGCCTTGATGATCGCCTCGACGTCCGCATCGCTCACCTCATGCCCGCTGTAGGCATTGATCTCGCGGATCAACTCCGTGAGAAGAATGCTCCACGTCACGTTCACGGGGATCACGTACTGCCCGTTCAGAATGACGATGCTCGCCGCCGCCGAGTTCTCCTCAAGCCGCGGCGGCACCAGATGAATGCGCACCACGCCCGGCCCCTCCGGGTTGATCGTCGTGTGCTGCACCTCCGTAAAATGCTCCTTCGCGTACCGAAGCACGCGCTTCGAAGTTCTCATGCGATACCCTCCTTCGGTGACAACCGGGGACGCCCCGGCTCACCTGCTTCTGTCCTCCATCCAGCCTTCGATCAGCTCCTCAAGCCCCTGATATGTGGCGATCTCATTGGCGGCGCGCCGCAGTCCCGCGGACCCCCGCCTGCCCGAAAAATACCACGCCACATGGCTTCGCATCTCCTTCATCGCGATGCGCTCGCCCTTGAAGTCACAAGCCATCCGCGCATGGCGAAGCACCATGCTGCACAGCTCCTCATCCTCCGGCGCCGGAAGCACCGTGCCGTCCGTCAAATATGCCTTGCACTGTGCGAAGATCCATGGGTTCCCCCGGGCCGCGCGTGCGATCATCACGCCGTCGCAGCCGGTCTCCCGAAGCATCGCCGCCGCGTCCTGCGCGGAGGCGATGTCGCCGCTGCCGATGACCGGAATCTTCACGGCCTCCTTCACGCGCCGGATGCATCCCCAGTCCGAGCGCCCCGCGTAGTACTCCTCGCGAAGCCGTCCGTGCACCGCGATCATGGAGGCTCCCGCATCCTCCGCGGCCTTCGCGACCTCTGCCGCGCTCTCCGTGCCGCCGAAGCCCTTGCGGATCTTGACCGTAACCGGCTTGGGCTGGGATCTGACCATCGCGGACACGATGTCGTATACAAGTTTCGGATTTTTCATCAGCGAGGAGCCCTCGCCGTTGTTCACAACCTTCGGCACCGGGCAGCCCATATTGATATCGAAGAAATCAAACGGCAGCTCCGAGAGCACCTTCGCCTGCTCCCCCATGATCTGCGGATCGGCGCCGAAGAGCTGCAGCCCCACGGGCCGCTCCGACGCCTCGGTTGCGATCAGCTCCGCCGAGTTCGGATTTTTGTACATGATGCCCTTGGCGCTCACCATCTCCGTGTAGAGAAGTCCCGCGCCCTGCTCCTTGCACAGCCGCCGGAACGGCAGGTCGGTGATCCCCGCCATCGGCCCCAGTGCAACGGGCGTATCCACTTCGATTGTTCCGATACGAAAACTCAATGCAGTCCCCACTTTCCGGCCGCGCATTTTCCGCACGCGGTGTCCGCTCCCTATTGTACACGTTTTCTTCGGAAAATGCCACCCTTACTTGGCACTGTTTCCGCTCCGGCCGGCCCTTTCGCAAGATCTGCGGGCACAAAAACAGCCGCCCGGCCCCCGAAAGGGACAGCGGCTGTTGTTTCTTCTTTATGTGTCGGCTATTTCCGGGAGCGCTTCTGCTTCGCGTAGATCAACTGAAGGCCCTTCAACGTGAGGTCCGGATCGTACACGTCGATCATGTCCGTCTCGGCGGAGATGATGCGTCCCAGACCGCCCGTGGCGATGACCTTCATCTGCGCAAGACCGGCCGCCTCCTTCACCTTGCGGATCATGTACTCCGTCTGGCCGATGCAGCCGTAGATCAGGCCCGCCTGCATACTCGTCACCGTGTCGGTGGCAAGGATCGTCGCAGGCATCTCGATGCCGATCTCGGGAAGCTTTGCCGCCTCGTTCCACAGGGCGTTGGCACAGATGCGGATGCCGGGGCTCGTGATGCCGCAGGAGAGCGTCCCGTCCGCCAGCACCAGGTCGTACGTGGTCGCCGTGCCGAAGTCGATCACCATGATCGGCGTCTTCTCGGGCTTGCCGAACAGCTCGTACCCCGCCACCGCGTCAACCACGCGGTCCGCGCCCATCTCGAGAGGATTTGCCATATTGATGCGAATGCCGGTCTTCATCCCCGCGCCCACCACCAGCGGCGTGTGGTGCAGGTATTTGATGACGCCGGAGTTTAGGGAGTGCATGATGCCCGGCACAACCGACGCCACGATGACGCCCGTGAGCTGCTCGGGAGTCACACTGCGCTCCGCCAGAAGATTTTTGATCCAGATACCGAACTCGTCGGACGTCCGCGGAAGCTTCGTCGTCATGCGGAACGTACCGATGATCTCGTCCCCGCGGAAAATGCCGAACGTAAGGTTCGTATTGCCGACATCAATGGCCAGCAGATAATTGTTGCCGTTGTCACTCATCTTCACCCTCCGTCTCCAGTCCGAGGAAGAACACCTTCACGTACATCTCAAGTGCCTCTAAAAGGTCTCGCTTCTCATCGCGGAGTCTTTTGATCTCCAGACCGCTGCCGATGTCGTCGTACATCATGTCGCCCTCGCGCGCGGACGTGTGAAACTCCAGCTCCCCGTCCTCGTCGAACTCCAGAGTCAGCACGCCGCCCACCTTCTCGGTGAACAACACGCACATGATCTTCAACTCCTTCTGTACCTCCGACGGCAGCCCGCGGAAATCATCATTTAAATAGTATTTTTTCTCGTATGCGTTGCTTCCGCATAACACGATTCTGTCCTGATACATGGTCATCTCCGAGTCAGATTATTGTATTCTACAGCAGTAGTCCCATCATTTTCCGGGCCAGGTCTCCTCCGAGAGCGTCGCGTACATCACAGCCTTGATGGTGTGCATGCGGTTCTCCGCCTCGTCGAACACTCTGCTGTACTTCGACTCGAACACCTCGTCCGTAACCTCCATCTCGCTGATGCCGAAGCGCTCGCTGATGGCGCGGCCGATCTCCGTGTTGAGATCGTGGAAGCTCGGCAGGCAGTGCAAAAAGATCACGTCCTCCGAAGCGCGGTTGATGCAGTCCATCGTCACGCGGTACGGAAGCAGGTCGTGGATACGCTCCTCCCAAATCTCGTCCGGCTCGCCCATGGAAACCCACACGTCCGTCGAAATAACGTCAGCGCCGGTGGTTCCCTCCACCACATCCTCGGTGAACGTAAGCGTCGCGCCCGACTCCGCCGCATAACCGCGGCAGATCTCGATCAATTCCGCGTTGGGCCAGTACTTCTTCGGCGCACAGCACGTAAAATGCAGTCCCATCTTGGTGCAGGCGATCATCAGCGAATTGCCGGTGTTGTAGCGCGCATCGCCCATGTAGGTAAGGCGGATGCCCTTGAGGCGACCGAAGTAATCGCGAATGGTCAGAAGGTCCGCGAGCATCTGGGTCGGATGGTACTCGTTGGTCAGGCCGTTCCACACCGGAACGCCGGAGTATTTTGCGAGATCCTCCACGATCTCCTGGCCGAAGCCGCGGTACTCGATGCCGTCAAACATGCGCCCCAAAACCCGCGCGGTATCCTGAATGCTCTCCTTCTTGCCGATCTGGGAAGCCTTCGGGTCGAGATACGTGGCGCCCATTCCGAGGTCGTAAGCCGCAACCTCGAAGGAGCAACGGGTTCTCGTGCTGGTCTTCTCAAAGATCAATGCAATGTTCTTGCCCTCGCAGCCGGACACGTGAACACGGTTTCTCTTGCAGGTGCGAAGCCAGTCCGCCATATCGAGAAACTCCCCGATCTGTGCCGGCGTAAAATCCTTCAGCGTCAAAAACGACTGTCCCTTGATATTCATTACAACACCCTCCTGTAGTTTACTCATGATAGGTTTCCTGCGGACCGAGATAGCTGTTGACCGCAACAAAGTACTCCGCGGAAACAATAATTCTCTCCAACACCGCCTCCGAATCCACGGCGCACACCGAGATCGTGTGAGCACCGGCCGAAAGCTTCACATTAAACATATGGATCCTCGCGTTGATCATCACGCCCTGGCACCACGCCGGATTAAAGCAATCGCCGCTGCGGAAGCCCTGCGGAATGAGATCGACGACAACCTCGTCGCCGCCGTCCACGGAATACCCGAACCGGACCCCGCCGCCGTTCTGCTTCGGATTGCTCGGCGCAAAGATCATCCGGACCGTGTAATGATCGTCCTTCGGAACCGCGATCCGGTACGTGATCTGCGGCCCCGTGCCCGGCGCAAAATCCTGCCCGAGCGGCAGCACCGCCGCAGCCGAACCGTGTCGCCCATAGCCCGTGAGAACCGTATATGCGGCGTCTCCGGCCGCCTTATTCTCCGCAAACCGCGCAGCATCCACGGCGATCACGCCGTCATCGTTCATAAGATATGTATTTTCCGGAAAATGCTCCCCGGCCCAGGTCGGGCGCTCCGGAGTCTTCTCCGTATAGATCAGATGCTCCTCGCGAAACGCCGTGTAAGGGTACGGAACCGGATCCGGCAGGTAGGCGCCGCTTGCAAGCTCTGCGAAGCGGTGCACCGCGGGAGGCCCGCTCCCCTCGTCGTTCCACTGCTTAAAGCCGATGTGCTTTCCGCTCATCATGCCGTTCCATTTTCCGCCGGCGACGGAGTGGTACTGCTTCACCAGCTCCTCGTCCTCGCGGATGCGGTCCGCAACCATGTCCGCGTACACGTCCGCGCGGGGATTTTCCTCTAAAAGCAAAGCCTCGTTGGCACCCGCCGCGATCATCATCTCGATGAGGTTGGCTGAGGCCGTCGCCGGGTACGTGACAAGTTCGAACAGACAATCCGAAAGCTCCGTTCGCACGTGCGCCGCAAGCCACTCGCAGTTGTCGCGAAGGCGCCGGCACGCCGCAAGCATGCGCGCCGCCTCGCTCTCCTCCGAGAGCGCGTACAACGAAGGATGGAGCGTCTCCGGACGTCGCTGTGCATTTAACGTCGAATACTCTATGAGCGTCTCCGCGATCCGGCGGAACGCCTCTTCCTTGACATCATCATCGAAACCGCCCGCAAAGACGTCGGCCGCAAAGCGCGCCGTGTACGCATCGGTCTCGTTGGGTCTCATGCCGTAGGTCTCGTAGTCGTAGGCGAGGTCCATGAAATAGGTGAGCGGATATTCCTGCGGCTTCAGGTCGCCGACGTTGACGATCCAGATGTCGCGGATCCCGGCCGCGTAGGCGCGCCCCATCTGCTCCCAGACCTTCGAGAGCTGCGTGGAGTTGACCCACTCATACGAAACCGGACCGCCGTGGTAATCGAAATGATAATACATGCCGAAGCCGCCGTTGTGGCTGCGCAGCGCCCCGGACGGAAGTGTCCGCATGTTGCCGTAGTTGTCCTCGCAGAACATCAGCGTCACGCCCTCGAGCTCCGGCTCGCCCGCAAGCCCCGGCGTCGTCTCGTCGCCGTAGAAGAAAGGCTCCACTTCCTTATAAAGCGCAAGCATTCGCGGAACCTTCGAAAGGTCCTCGTTCACATACTCGCGGATCAGTTTATTTTGCGTGCGAAGCACTCTTCGCAGAAGATCGATGTTGTCGGCAAGCGTCGCCTCGCGCCCGAGGATCGTGGAGTCCGCCTCGCCGCGCATGCCCACCGTGATGACATTTTCAAACCGGCCGCTTCTTGCCAGACCGTCCGCCCAGAAGCGCGTGATGCCCTCTTCGTTCGTTAAGAAATTCCACGCGTCGCCGTACACGGAGTCCTTGCCGCGGAGGTATTTGTACTCCTCGCCCTGGCGGCAGCACGGCTCGTGATGGGACGCGCCCATGACGACTCCGAGTTCGTCCGCAAGCTCTGCGTTTGCAAGCCCCGGACCGTCATCGGGGAAAATGGCGGACCACATCGCCGGCCACAGATAGTTGCCCTTCATGCGGAGCAGAAGCAAGAACACCTGCTCGTACATCTTCGCGTTGAACCCGCCGAAGAGGTTGTTCGTCCAGGTTCCGAAGGACGGCCATTCGTCGTTGATGAAAAATCCGCGATACCGGATCGACGGCTCCTTCGAAACAAAGGGAAGCTCAAGATCGAGCACCGGCTCCGCGCATTTTGCAGGAGCTGCATCCGCGAACCACACCCAGGGCGTCACGCCGATGCGGCGGCTCACCTCAAACATTCCGTAGATGGTTCCGCGCTTGTCGCTTCCGTAGATAACCAGCGCCTCCGTCACACCGGGCAGAGGATCTTCCGCCCTGCGAAGCACGAACACCTCGCGCTTGCCGTCCGCTGCAGTACAACCGTCAAACAGTCCCGCCGGATCCGCCGCGGTCCTTCCCGCCGTTCCGACGATCACCGCCCTGCCGGAGAGCTCGGCTGTATCCCGCACAACCCGCGGCCGAACGCCGCTCACGAGGAAAATGTCCTCCGCAAGCACATTTGCCACGCGCACAACACCGGGCCATGCCTCAGGTCCGACGTAAATGTCGGGCGCTGTATGATCCTTAACAAGATAAAACCCCATCGTTACTCCCACCTTATGTCACTAGTATTCGACCTTCCAGAGTGTCAGGCCGTGGGCGGGTGCCGCAGGCCCCGCACTCTCGCGGTTCTTCGCCGCAAGGATCGCCGCCATCTCCTCCGGTTTGCGCGCTCCCTCTCCGATCTCCAGAAGCGTCCCCGTGAGGATGCGGACCATATTCTGCAAAAAGCCGTTGCCCGTAAACGTGAGTCGAAGCTCCTCGTACTCCGCGTCGCCGAGGGTCACGGTCACCTCCTCGATATCGATGGAAGTGATGGTTCGCACACACGACTTCTTCATATGCTTATTTCCGCAAAAACTCGTAAAATCATGCTCCCCGATCAGACACTCCGCCGCCTTTCGCATCGCCGCGACATCCAGCGTCTCCGGCAGATACAGAATCTGCTGACGCCCGAACACCGGCCGCACATAGCCCGTGGAGATGCGGTAAACATACGTCTTCGAGCGGGCGTTTAACCGCGCGTGGAACCTCGCGTCCGCCACCTTCGCGTCCGTGACCGCAATGTCCTTGGGGAGATATCGATTCATCAGCTCGAGGATTTTCCCGGGGCCGTACGGCGTGTTGACGACGAAGTTGGCCGTCTGCCCGACCGCATGCACGCCCGCGTCCGTCCGACCGGAGCCGTTCACCTCGATCGGCTGCTCGAACAGCTGCGAGAGCATGGTCTCAAGCTTTCCCTGAATCGTATTCTCGGTGTTGCCCTGCTTCTGCCAGCCGTCGTAGCGGCTGCCGTCGTACTGCAGGGTAATACAGATATTTTTGTTGCTCATCTCACAACTCTCCCGCCGCAAAACCCATCCGCGGCGTTTTCGTTTTGTCAGTTGTTGCCACCGGTCTCGCCGCCTTCGCCGCCGTTGCCGCCTCCCTGATTTTCACCGCCGGGGTTGTCTCCACCGCCGGGATTATCGCCGCCACCGGGGTTGTCTCCACCGCCGGGATTGTCTCCGCCACCCGGAGAAAGCTCCGGCGAAACTTCCGGTGAAACCTTCGGCGAAACCTCAGGTGAAACTTCCGGGGATACTTCCGGGGATACTTCCGGCGATACTTCCGGCGATACTTCCGGCGAAACTTCCGGGGATACTTCCGGCGAAACTTCCGGCGAAACTTCCGGGGATACTTCCGGCGAAACTTCCGGTGAAATCGAAGGTGAAGGCTCAACCACATTGGTCGGGGTCGGCTCTACCTCCTTCGTCGGTGTCGGTTCCGGCTCATCCGTAGGGGTCGGCTCCGGCGACGGAGTCGGCGTTGCGGTGGTTACCTGCTGCGCCTTCTGGGTAGGCGTCGGCGTATTTTTCACGCCCCCGGGTGTCGGGGTCGGTGCCTCCGTCAGCGTCGGTTCCGGCTCCGGCGTAGGGGTAGGATCCGGCTCCTCCGTGGGCGCACTCGTCGGCGTACCGATGGGCGTCGGCGTATACACAACCGCGGTCGGAGTGACATCCTTGCCGCTGTCTCCGCCCTCGGGAATCATCACGATCATGATCAGAAATACCGTGAGGACCAGAACCAGTCCGATGATCAAAGCGATGGTTCTGCGTCGGAAAATCCATGGCGAATCGTCATCGCTGTCGTGGAACACCTTCGCAAGCCACGCCGAAAAGCCGCCGGTTCTGCGCTTCTGATCGCTCTTCTTCGCACTCCGGCTTCTCACCGGCCGGTCGTCCTCCTCTTCCTCTTCGTCCTCATCGGCGTATTCATAAGAGTCGGGATCGATATCATCCTCGTCCGTCTCCTCCGTCGTTACCGCGGTAAATTCTCTCGTCTCACCGCCGTCATATCCGGGCTCGTCCTCCTCTTCGACGTTGCCTTCGCCTTCGGCAGGCTTCGGCTGCCCGTTGTCATCATACTCATGTTCAGCAATCTCCTCCGGGTTCTCACCCAGAATATCATCGATCGATGCCATAGTTCCTCCTGATTCGCACTCATTTTTCGAACGCGCACGGGCGAATGCCCGGCGCAGGAAACACTTCTGCATAATATCACAGTACAGAAGTATACCACAACTGCCGCATCTGCACAAGAACCGAGTTTTTTATGTAAAAAATATGAAATAACTTGCCCTTTGTAACTTCTGCATATATAATAGCGAAAGTCAGGAAAGGAGCAGCTCCCATGCGATACCGGAATCCCTTTGCGGATAGGCCCAAGCGGCATGAAATCAAAACCGTTCTCACATACCCGCAGTATGTGGAACTCCACGCGCGGGTCGCCGGAATTCTCACGCCCGATCCCCACATGCCGGGACCGGACGGATACCGGATCCAGAGTGTCTATTTCGATACCGTGAAGCACGACTCCTACTATGAGAAGGACAGCGGTGTGCAGCACCGGAACAAGTACCGCATCCGCGCCTACAACGGCAGCGATTCCTTCATCGTCCTGGAGAACAAGGAAAAAATCGACGACCGCATCAGCAAGACTTCCGCGGTCATCACGAGGGCCGATTACGACGCGATCCTTTCGGGCGACTACTCGCCGTTGCTTGCGTACGACAATCCCCTCTGTAAGCAGGTGTACGGTCTCCGGCAGTCCGAAGGGCTCCGCCCCGAGGTGATCATCGAGTATCAGCGCCAGGCGTACATCCACCCGCTCTCCATGGTCCGTGTCACCTTTGACTGCCAACTCAGCGCCGGGATCAACACCCTGGACATGTTCGACGAACGGCTCGTCACACGTCCCCTGTTCCCGCAACGCGAAGTCGTTCTGGAGGTCAAATACGACGACAGCTACCCCATGTATCTCCGCCAGCTTCTGGAAAATACAGGCGTCAAGCTTGCCGTATCCAAATTTGTCCTCGGCTGCGATTACCTGCGCAACAACTTCATCGTGTTGCCGCGCATCTGAACCAATATATCTTTCGGGAGTTTACCATGGCTGATTACATTGACGAAATCAAAAAACTGATGGGAGCCGCGGATTCGCTCGGCACAACCACACCCATACAGATCCTTGCGTGCCTGACGTACACGCTCGTGTGCGCCGCCATCATCTACTGCGTCTACCGCTTCTTCTACCGCGGCGCCTGCTACAGCGAGAATTTTGCGGTACTGCTGGTCATGGTTGCGGTCATCACCGCGATGATCATCTTAACCATCTCCTCGAGCATCTCTCTCTCCCTGGGAACCATCGGTGCTCTGAGTATCATCCGCTTCCGTTCCGCGATCAAGGATCCGCTGGACGTCGGCTTTTTGTTCTGGTCCGTCGTGGTCGGTCTGACCACCGGTGCCGGCATGGTTCCTTTTGCACTGGTCGGCTCTGTCTTCATCGCCGTCCTTTACATTTTCCTTACGCTTCTGCGCACCTCGCGCGGCACGTACCTTCTGCTGGTCCGCTACAATGATCAGGCGGCCGAGGACGTGGCGAAGATCGTCGACGCCCTGGGCGGAAGACTGAAGAACAAGACGGTTTACAAGGAAGAAACCGAGCTCACCGTACAGATTCACTTCAAGGGTTCGGAGACTCCGTTCCTGGACGAGCTTCTGGCAACGGAGGGCGTATCCAACGCCGTATTGGTTGAATTTACCGGTGAATAATTCGGAGGCTCTCACAACACAATGAAACGTAATTCCAACAAAAAGATCGCGATCATCACGCTCGCATGCATTGCCGCAATCGGAATTCTGATTGCGGTAATTTCTGCACTGACAAAAGACAACAAGCCCGGCAACACGGATGTTTCGGCAACGCCGGCGCAGGCCACGGGGACGGTGACGCCGGACCCCGGCAAGCCCACCTCGGGTCCGGACAACAACGATCCGACACCGACGCCGAAGCGCGACGACTACACCGGAGAGAAGATCACCTTTACCAACGACATGCCCGACGTCGTCTTCTCTCACACGGGCAACTTCTATAAGACGGACCTCACGGTGCGGATCTTCTCCCGCAACGAGGGCACCATCTACTACACCACCGACGGAACCCACCCGACGACGTCCTCGAACCGCTACGATCCGCAGAACGGAATCGCTTTAGCGGCCAACAAGGGCAACATCCCGAAGGTATGGTCCCTGCGCGCCGCCGTGTTCTATGCGGACGGCACGAAGTCGGCGGAGTTTGTTCACTCCTACATCCTCGGCGCACGCGTCGACTCCCGCTATCAGACCATGGTGTTCACCATCAACGGTGACCCGGCGGAGCTCACGGACGAGCCCGACGGTATCATGGCCGGCGAGAATTACGAGAACCGCGGCCGCGCGAGCGAGCGCACCGTCTACCTTGAGGTGCTGAACCCCGACGGAACGCTCGTGACCGAGCAGAACTGCGGTGTCCGCGTCTACGGCGCGTACTCCCGCCGCAACTCGCAGAAGTCCTTAAAGTTCTACGCCCGCAAGGAATACAGCCCGGAGACCGGAACGTTCTACTTGAACTTCCTCGATCTCACAACGGCCGACGGAACGGCGACGCAGGTTGTCCGCTACGACAAATTCGTGCTTCGCGCTTCCGGCAACGACTACCGCTTCGCCTTCGTTCGCGACGAGCTGAACCAGATGCTGGCAGCGGATGCGGGCTTCACTGAGTACGAGAGCGTCTGCCCGGCGGTCTGCTACATCAACGGCACCTACTACGGTTTCTTCTGGGTACACTCCTCCTACTGCGACACGTACTTAAAGAACCATTACGGCGACTCCCCGGCGAAGACGGCCGCGAAAGCTTCCGGCGCCGAAGAGTACACGGAGGGTGAATTTGTTGTTCTCGAGGGCGGCGACTCCTACAAGAAGACCGAGGAGGGCGACGACTTCAACAACACCTGGGCCAAGGCGTACGACACGGAATACTACCGCTTCGCCTACGGCGACCTCACAAACAACTCGCTCTACCGCGAGCTGTGCAACTGGATGGATGTCGAGGATTACCTCTCCTACATGGCTTACAACATCTACCTGTGCAACAAGGACTGGCCGAACAACAACTACAAATGCTTCCGCTACGTTCCCGCCGAGGGCGAGTCTCTCGGAACGGGCGTGTACGACGGACGCTGGCGCTTCCTTCTGCACGATATCGACTACACCTACGGTCTCTACGACCAGCAGGAGGTGCTCGCAACCTACGACACGCTCCGCGCGGTTCTGACGGAAGGGTCCGACCGCTACGCACCGCTTCTCGACGCGCTTTTGGCTCGTCCGGACTGTATGGAATACTTCGTCAAGGCTTCCCTTGATTTCGCCAACGGAGCGCTCTCCGCGGAAAATGTCACGGAAACCCTGAACGCCGTGAGCGCAGCCCGCGCATCCGAGATGACGTACTACTACAACTACATCGCTTCGCTGGGTGCGGAGGATGCCTCCTGGGTCAAGGAGGATCAGCTCCAGGGTCAACTGCAGACCATCATCGATTTCGCAAAGGCCCGCCCGACGAAAGCATTTTCCTACTTAAAGAGCCGCTTCCTTCTGAAGGGTTCCTACTCCCTTGAGGTCGCTGCAGAGGAAAATGCAAAGATTCAGATCAACTCCTACACGCTTCCGACCGGCAAGCGCTTCTCGGGCATCTACGCCACCGACTACGCAACCGACCTGAGCGCCACCTTCCGCGACGGCTACACCTTCGATTACTGGGAGGTCAACGGTCAAAAGCGCACGTCCAAGGATCTCAAGCTCACGGAAAATGATGTCTCCGCAGGCCGCATCTCCGTCGTTCTCCACGTCAAGGAGGACAACAGCACAGGCGTTGTGATCGAGACCATCAGCGCCCGCGGCGACGATTACATTGTGCTCCGCAACCTGAGCAAGAACGAGATTTCCGTTGCAGGCTATACGCTGACCGACGGCGGCGAGTCCGTTGACGGCACGCCGAAGTCCTTCCGGATTCCGGACGGCACCGCGATCCCCGCCGGCGGCACGCTTCAGATCGACTGCGTGAAGACGAACGAGGACGGCACCCCCGCCGAGGATCCCACCGGCAAGCTCTGCCCGTTCCGCCTTTCCAAGGGCGACACCCTGACGCTGTCGGATGCACGAGGCAACAAGCTTCAGACCGTAGCGATCCCGAATCTCCACAGCGGCTTTGTCTATCGCCGCGACAGCTTTACCGGAGAATTCCGCGAGGAAAAATAATCTCCGGAACCGATCAACGAACCACGAAACAACCAAGCCGCCGGAAGCAGGTACAACCCTCCGGCGGCTTAGACTGTGAATAAGGATATATACGAACATGAATTCTTCCGAGCAAACGCTTCACACGGAAAACAAAATGGGCACCATGCCCATCCCGCGGCTTTTGGTGAGCATGTCACTGCCCATGGTGGCCTCCATGCTTGTGCAGGCACTTTACAACGTGGTGGACAGTATCTTCGTGTCGAAGTTCGACCAGGACGCCATGACCGCGGTCACCCTCGCCTTCCCGGCGCAGACCCTGCTGATCGCCATGGCGGTCGGTACCGGCGTCGGTATCAACGCTCTTCTGTCCTACAACCTCGGCCGCAAGGACAGCCGCGGCGTCAACAATGCCGCGACTCACGGCATCGCCATCTACGCGATCTACGCCGTCGTTTTCTGCATTCTGGGCTTCACGCTGGCTGAGCCCTTCATCCGCTCGCAGTTCTCGGCGAAGGATTTTGCGGAAAAATACGACGTCACAATGAAGACCATCGGCTACGGCAAGGACTACCTCTCCGTGGTCATGGGCTGCTCCCTGGGTCTGTTCTTCCAGGTGCTTTTGGAGCGTCTTCTGCAGTCGACCGGCCGCACCATCTATGCGATGATCACCCAGGGTACCGGCGCGATCATCAACATTTTCCTCGACTATGCGCTGGTGTTCGGTCACTTCGGACTGCCCCGGATGGGCGTCAAGGGTGCCGCCGTCGCAACCGTCATCGGCCAGTCGGTAGCCGCCCTTTTGGGATTGTATTTCAACCTCACGAAGAACAAGGAAGTCAGCCTCTCGATGCGCGGCTTCCGCATCCATGCGGCAACCCTTAAGAACATCTACAAGGTAGCCTTCCCGAGCATCCTCATGCAGGCGATCGCCTCGGTCATCACCTACATCCTCAACAGCCTGCTCGCCGGCTTTACCATGGACGCCGTGACCGTCTTCGGCATCTACTTCAAGATACAAAGCTTCATTTTCATGCCGGTGTTCGGTTTCAACAGCGGTATGGTGCCGATCCTCGCCTACAACTACGGCGCGCGCCGCAAGAAGCGAATGGTGGAGACGCTGCGCTTAAGCTACTTCATCGCGGCCGCCATCATGGCCGTGGGAACCGTGCTCTTCTGGGTGTTCCCGAAGCAGCTGCTCTCGCTCTTCAGCGAGGACGCCGCATCGCTTGGGACGCTGGTGACATACGGCACGCCCGCGTTCCACTATATCAGCCTGCACTTCATCGCGGCATCGTTCTCGATCATCACGATCTCGGTGTTCCAGGCTCTCGGAAACGGTCTCTACGCGACGATCGTTTCGTTCTGCCGCCAGGTGGTCATTCTCCTTCCGGTGGCATGGTTCATGGCCAAGGTGGTGCAGAAGCTTGACTTCGTATGGCTCTCCTACCCCATAGCCGAAGTCTGCTCCGCCCTGTTGTGCGCCTTCTTCCTCATGAGGATCTACCGCAACCAGATCGCGCCGCTGCCGGATTGACGGATTTTCCGGAAAATTCTCTGTTTCGGGTGTGATTTTTCCGCGATTTTCTCTCTGCCGCGCTTGACATTCGGCAAATAATCTCTATAATCACCCTTGTTGATTCTGCGAGCCGGGCGAACGTTTCGACCCGGCCGCATTTAATTTCAGGAGGAAAAAACCATGAAAAAACTTTTGGCGGTCATCCTGCTGGCTATGAGCCTGTGCGTATGTCTTGCAGCCTGCGGAGACGATGATGACGACGATCGCAAGAGTAAGAAGCGCGACAAGGACGAGACGGAGGAGAGCGCAACTCCTACCGAGGAGCCTACCCCCGCAGCAGACACCGTAACGATTGCTTCCACCGAGACCTGGGGCGACTACACCGTAGGCATTCCCGAAGGCTGGACCTTCCGCAAGGGCGATGCTTTTGACGATGCAGACACCCGCTACTGCTCCGTAAAGAAGTCGGACTTCAAGTACTTTGACTTCAAGATGGAGACCGAAGAGACCATGACGAAGCAGTACGAGTACAACAAGAACACCTACACCAACGAGCAGACGGACATCTCCGGCACCTACGGCGGGATCGACTGGACCGGATTCCAGTACAGCGACGGCTGGGGCGGATACGGCTTTGAGCTTTACGCCATCACCAACGGAAAGCCCGTTCGCGTGTCCTCCTGCGGTTTCAAGTTTGACAGCCCGGAGGCCGAGGCGGTTCTCGGCTCGCTGAAAATTCAGTAAAAACCGCGGGTTTTCCTGCGTATCAACCGCAAAACAGACAAAGAGCTGCCGTCGTAAAACCGGCAGCTTTTTCATTTGCTCCGCCCCCTGTTTTTTATTGACAGTCATTTTCCGATAAAGTATAATAGTAACGATGGCGGAAACTATTTTCCCGACGCAAGAAATCAATCAAATAGAGAAAGGTTTGGTACTTACTATGAACAACATTCCTGTAGTAAAACTTGGTATTGTTGCCGTAAGCCGTGACTGCTTCCCGATCGTACTTTCCGAGAAGCGCCGTGCTGCCATTAAGGCTGCTTACAAGGGCGACCTTTATGAGTGCCCGGTTACGGTTGAGAACGAGCTTGATATGCTCAAGGCAGTTGAGGACGTAAAGAAGGCGGAGTGCAACGCGCTCGTTGTCTTCCTCGGAAACTTCGGTCCCGAGACTCCCGAGACGTTGATCGCTAAGAACTTCGACGGCCCCGTTATGTTCGTGGCTGCTGCCGAGGGTGACGGCGACATGATCAACGGCCGCGGCGATGCATACTGCGGTATGCTGAACTGCTCCTACAACCTCGGAATGCGCCACCTCAAGGGCTATATTCCGGAGTATCCGGTAGGCACCGCTGACGACATCGCGAAGATGATCGCTGACTTCGTTCCGATCGCTCGCGCTATCATCGGTGTTAAGAACCTTAAGATCATTACCTTCGGACCTCGTCCGCAGGATTTCTTCGCCTGCAACGCTCCGATCAAGGGTCTCTATGAGCTCGGCATTGAGGTTGAAGAGAACTCCGAGCTTGACCTCTTCGTAGCTTACAAGGCACATGAGAACGATCCTCGTATCCCGTCCGTATGCGAAGACATGGCTAAGGAAATGGGTGAGGGTAAGTACTATCCCGAGATGAGCGCACGTATGGCACAGTTCGAGCTTACGCTCCTTGACTGGGCTGAGCAGCACAAGGGCGCTCGCAAGTATGTTGCATTTGCCGACAAGTGCTGGCCTGCATTCCCCGAGACCTTCGGTTTCGAGCCTTGCTACGTAAACAGCCGTCTCGCAAGCCGCGGTATCCCGGTATCCTGCGAGGTTGACATCTACGGCGCACTCTCCGAGTACATCGGCGCTTGCGTAACCGGCGATGCGATCACTCTTCTCGATATCAACAACTCCGTTCCTCAGTACATCTACGATGAGGACATCAAGGGCAAGTACGATTACAAGCTTACCGATACGTTCATGGGCTTCCACTGCGGTAACACCCCGTCCTGCAAGATGTGCAGCGACCGTGCGATCAAGTATCAGCTCATCCAGCACCGTCTCCTTGAGCCGGAAGGAAGCGAGCCTGATTTCACGAGAGGTACCCTCGAGGGCGACATCGCAGCGAGCGACATCACCTTCTATCGTCTGCAGTGCAACAGCGACGGAGAGCTTGTTTCCTACATCGCTGAGGGCGAGATCCTCGACGTACCTACCCGTTCCTTCGGTGGTATCGCAATCTTCGCTATCAAGGAGATGGGACGCTTCTATCGTCACGTGCTCATCCAGAAGAGATATCCTCACCACGGTGCCGTTGCATTCGGTCACTGCGGCAAGGCCCTCTTCGAGGTATTCAAGTTCCTCGGTATCAAGGACATCGCCTACAACCAGCCGAAGTCCCTTCCTTACCCGACCGAGAATCCCTGGGCTTAAGGCATCAATCCTTTGACTTTCCAAAGGCGGAACCGCAACGGTTCCGCCTTTTTTTGTCCGAGAGGGGAGGAGGTCGGAGATATGGGGCAGGTAGCAGGTTCCAGTCGACTATGCGTTCCCTTCACCTGCATAGCCAGGGGCGTTTCTGCGGGGCTAGCACACCGTCGCGTATTTACTTTAGTGTTCTTCGCCAGTTGCTTTGCGACGGAGTGCCTCGAACAGTCCTCGAAACGCCCCATGCAGTTTCGGGAGCGCTAAGTCGACTTCGCCGGGATTGCTCCCGGCGAATATCAAATGCTCCCTGCCCCATATCTCCGGCCCCTCCCCTGTTCAGATAAAAAAGGAGCCTTGCGGCTCCTTTGGGATTGTCAATGATTAATTGCATCAGTTTCAATTCGTGTCGTTAGAACCACTTATTGCAAGCAGTATGGTAAGCGGTGTCGGCGTCTTTTTTCCACTGGGCGAGGGTGCGGGGCCGACGGCCCTGCTGCTCATGGGTTTCCGTGGGGCAGACGAAGTCGGAGAAGACATCCATGACGCGGCGCATGCGCGGCGAGAGGGTTGTGTACTCATAGAACAGCTGGCAGCCGCCCTTCTTGCGAAGCAGGGACGCCATGTCCTCGATGATCAGGATGCGGTTCATGGCCTGCTCGCGGGTTAATTTGGTAGGATCTTCCCTGCGCATCTGGTCCTCGAGGGCATCCAAAAGCCTGGCGCCGATCATCTGGGCATTTACGTACTCGTAGTTCATCATCGTAAGGATGTCTGCTACCGCACTGCTTGAGCGGTCCGGTTTCCGCTGCATGCTTGCAAAATCCTGCTCTAAAATCTCTGCTGCCCACTCCCGCTTGACTTCGAAGGGGATGTTAAGGGCAGTGTATTCCGCGAGCGTCTTCTCTCCGGCCTCATGCCAGATGATGTATGGGTCGTCACCGCCGCAGTCGCGGTACAGTTTCTTTGCTTCTTCCAGTGTCATCGGAATCTCCTTTGCGAGCTCACGGTTCGCCGACCATGCGTTTCTTTCGCGGGAAGCTCACTGCTTCCCTTCTTTGAACATGCGCATCATTTCATTGGTAAGGCTTAAGTTGTTGGGCTGCAGCTCGATGTCCTCGCGGCGCACCCACTCGGCGTATTTCAGCTCGTTTTCGTCCATGTGAATCTCGCCGTCGCCGTCCGCGTCGCAGTAGAAGCCCACCAGCATATCCTGCGCCATGCCCCAGGGTTGCGACTTGTAATAGCGGATGTTTCGGACGCGAACTCCCGTCTCCTCCATCACCTCGCGGGCGACGGTTTCCTCAAGGGTCTCGCCGATCTCGGTAAATCCGGCCACCAGCGCATTGTGCGCATAGCCGCGGCGGTATTTGGTGAGCAGGATGTGATCGCCCTTCGTCACGCCGACGATCACCGCAGGATTGATACGCGGGTAGATGGTGTTGCCGCAGGCAGGGCACTGCAGCGCGCGCTCGGCGGCACTGTGAGCAAGCGCCTCGCCGCACCGTCCGCAGAAACGGTTGTCGCGGTACCACCGCCACAGATGATACGCGGTAAATGCCGCATACACCTCCTTGCCGACACACAGATCGCGGATTTCCCGAAGGGTCCGGTACGCAAAGCCCTCCTCTTCTGTCGGCGCATCGTCCGCCCGCAGAAAATACCGCTCCCCGTCCAGCGAGAAGAGGTAAACCGCGGCGGCCGCATCTGACGTAGTCCCGCCGGCCGCATCGCCCCCGACCGGAAAATGCACCCTTCCGCCGTCGGTGTTTACCAACAGTCTCCCGTCGCTGTCGCAGATGACCAGCGTATCTTCAGGTCTCAGGGAAAATGCCTCATAATGATTGTCCAGCTTGCTCGGAAAAATATCCTGTATCATACCTATTTACTCCTGAATCTTTCGGAGATTTTCCGCTCCGGCCAACGGGCCGGAACGCCTCCGCAAATAACGCGCATTTGTCTAAGCGTAACCAACATGAGGAAATATGTCAAGCCGCAAATTCACGTTTTTATGCAATATAGTTTTCCATTCGGGGATGGATTTTCCGGATTTTTCCCGGCGGCAGAGAAACTTCGCTTCTCCCGGGAATTCCGGTTTCGCACAGGATACCCGGATGTGGTATAATAGATTGTCGGAAATGCGGGCCGGGGGGGCTCGCGTTTCACCACGTTTCGGAGGTCAGACATGTTTGACAACAAAAGAGGAAGCGTCAAAAGCGGTATCACAAACTTCACCATCTGCGTCATTGCTTCCCTGATTTACTGTCTCGGAGTCAACTTTTTCATTCTGCCCGGCGGACTGTATTCCGGCGGGTTTACGGGTATTGCGCAGCTTCTCTCGCTACTTTCCGTCGGAACACCGTTGGAACCTTACAACATCCGCGGTATCCTTTATTTCCTGATGAACATCCCGATCGTCATCCTCGGCTGGCGAGTCCTCGGGGGCAAGCCCATGATCAAGGCCGGCTTTACCATTATCCTGGAAAGCGCGCTGATGTCGCTTCTTCCGATTCCGAAGGAGCCGATCATCTCTGATGCACTTACCAATACCATTGTCGGCGGATTTTTCGAGGGCATCGGCAGCGGCCTTCTGTACGTAGGCTTCGGCTCCGGCGGCGGCACGGACATCATCGGCATCGTCATGAGCCAGAAGTACCGCATCCTGACCGTCGGCCGCGTCTCCCTGGCAGTGAACATCATCGTGTACGCGGTCTGCGCCATCGTCTTCAACCCCGAGGTTGCCGTGTACTCCATCATCGCCGCATTCTGCTGCTCGCTGATCATTGACAAGATTCACCTGCAAAACCGCGCCGTGACCGTCAATATCTTTACAAACAAGGAGACCGAGATCGGCGACTGGATCCGGGACAACATCAACCGAAGCGCCACCGTTTTCACCGGCACGGGCGTCTACTCCGGCGCCGAGCGCAAGCTCGTCATCAGCGTCATGTCGGAGTACGAATACCACCGGCTGCGGCACGCACTGCCGGACCTGGATCCGCTGGCATTTGTCAACGTCTATCCTTCGTCCGCCGTGCTTGGCGATTTTGAAAAGCGATTGTCATAGACATAAAAAGGCCGTCGGTTCTCATTCCGGCGGTCTTTTCTTTTTTCTCACCATCACACCTGCTCTCGGAGCATTCCCCCAGCCGTGTCTGTCGCGGAGATCAAAGCCGCTTCATGGGCTCGCCCCAGGCGCCGAGGCTTCTGCCGTCATGGCTTAGGTACGTCTGCGCCGTTGTCGTGACCGGCGCGACGCGCTTAAGCTTCTGCTCCACGGTCTCATCGGAGGACAGCGACTCCTCCTGCAGCACATTGCGGATCTTGCAGAGAATGATATCGCCGTCGTGCTTATTGACGATGTCGGTCACCTCCAGCTCGAAAACGACCGGGGATTTTTCGAGCACCGGAACATCCAGCACCGCGCCCCTGCCGATCTCCAGCGGAATCTTCATCTTGTCGGGGTTACTGCCGCTCACGCAGCCGAGATAATCCGCCACAGGCAGAAGCTCCTCGGTGACCAGATTCGCGGAAAATACCCTGCTCCTCTTGATATTGTCCTTCGTGAGCTTGTCGCCGCCGATGCAGCACATCACGCCCATCTCCCCGTCCCAGATATAACTGAACCAGCAAAACAGCCCGAAATCCGGGTTGCCCTGCTCATCGCGGGTTCCGTACAAAAACAATGTCTGCGGGCAGAAATCATTGTTCGGACCCAGACTTTTCTTTCCCATATGTACTCTCCTTATCTTCCTTGTCTTGCATTATACTACTGTTGTAGAATCATCCGTTCTCCGAAGCGCGGGATATTTCCTCAGTCCGGCTGCTGAGGCCGGAAATTCTCCTTGTCAACCGCCTCGTACAGATCCATTCCCATTTTGCCCTCAAAGTATTCCTTGAGCCGCAGATTTTTGTTCCATTTTTCGGGGTCATACGCCCCGTAACGGTTCTTTACATCGGTCATCCGGTCGATGATGTCCAGCACGCCCTCCGCCCCGGAAATCGCGTCGCAGAGCTGGATCAGCCGGTCATAGTCATCGAGTTCCGTCGCTGCCAGCTGTGTGCGGATCAGCTGCGTCTCCTCCTCGGTGGTGTCGAATCGCCCGACATATTTGTCGATGATCTTCTCGTTGAAGGAGTGCGTAAGGCAGATCTTCGCCGCATCCTCGTACCCCAAGGACATCATGTAGGAATAGCCGTCTGAAACATGCCCCAGATGCCGCTTGCCGAACTTCCGGCCGATGTCGTGCAAAAGCCCCAGGACGTACGCCCGCTCGGCGTCCATTCCGGCTCTTTTTGCAATTGCTTCGGCGCAGTGCGCCGCGGTTCTGCTGTGGTTGCCCCATGGTCCGGGGTTGCAGGACTCCGCCTCCGCAAGCAGCGCCTCGGCCTCCTCTTTTGTCGGAAAATGCTTATCTTCCATCGTTTTCTCCCCCCTGCGGTTCCCGGCAGTGCCGGCGTTTACCGCAATTTACATCATGGTTCCGCCGTAAATCTTTAAGTTCAGGATCATCGAGATAAAGATCTTGATGTCATCGATCTCGCCCTGCACCTTCGCCATCTCCTGGTCGATATCGAGCTTTCCGACTTCCACATTCTGGTCGAATATCTTCTTGCCCGGCTCGTTGAAGGCGAGGATCACCTGGTTGCCCACAACGCGCATGGCGATGCTTTGGTATTTGTCGGCCAGCAGCTGCAGGCGCTCCATAAAGTGCGGCGTGATCAGGTAAAATGCATCCTGCTGCGTCAGGGAATACACGTCGAAAATATTGTTGAACTGCATCGATTCGAGCTCAACCTCGGTCTCCTTCGCCTCCCTGCGGCTGAGAGCTCTGTGCTTAAACTTCTTGCTGAACACCGACACGGAGGAAACCAGCTTGTTCGGAAAATGAAACACCATCATCCGGCCCTCGAAATACGTCTCGGAACGGCTGCTGTCCGACGAGGTGTCCACATCCACCACATTGACTTCCGCGACCTCAAAGTTTACGCCCTGATAGGTCGCATTGATGTAATCCTCGGACCAGAACCGGTTGGCCGTCAGGCACAGCCCGAAGTTCTTTACATTTTCCTCGGAAAATCCGCGGTTGGGCTCATAGGTTACATTCTCGAAGTTGTTCATCAACGGCTCGCGCACAAAAGCATCCTTGTACAGGGCCGGCATTTCCCTTCTGGCCCGCTGCACTTTCTGGTAGCCGATGAAGATCAGCAGAAGGCCGATGGGCGGGATGATCAGAAAGAACGCGCCTAGGAGAACAAACAGCATGGATTTGCCTGCTGCGTTTCTCTGCTCCTGCAGCCTTGCGATGGCCTCGCCGGAGGTTCTGGTTACTGTGTTGTTTTCGTTCATTTCTGATCTCCTTTCTTTCTTCGGATAAAACATACCGTACTGAGTAACAGGATGATACCGCTTGCGATCGCAAGCATTTTCCATAAGGGCTTGGGGGCACGTTCGTCCCCCGCATCCGAAACCGCAGGTGACGGCGTCGGGATCGGCGTCAGGGTCGGCATCGGAGAAACCGTGGCCTCCGTGCCCCCTACAGGCGTCGGCGTCGCCTCCTGCGAGGGCTCTGCGGAGAGCTCCGGCGTCGGTGTCACCGGCGTATCCTCACTCTCTCCAAATTGTTTGTCCGCCTTCACCGGCGTCGCGACCGAAGCGTCCGGCCTGCCGCCGCTTTGAACGCTCATAAACACGCCCGGCAGTGCGCCGGCAGACACCCGGTACAGCGCCGTCCCTTCCGGGCCTGTGACAAGCACGAGGCTCTCGCCCGATGCAAGCTTTACTTTGTTGAATTCACTTCTTCGAATGTCCGTAGCGATCGTACTGTCGATGACCCCGCAGGAAAGCGAAAGCTCTTTGTCCGCCTCCGCGGAAAATGCAACCGCATACCGCTCCTCCGGGGAATACAAAAGCGAAACCTCCCCACCGGAACCGTACTGCATCACCATCCGCGCCCCTTCCCTGCCGGCGAGCATGTCGTCGACCTTCGGCGTAAACACGTTGCCTGCGGAATCTATGACCGAGATGGTGACTTCCCCGTCGTATGTGAGATAACCGTACTGCCGGCGGACGGTCGTTAACCGCGAGCCGTCCCCCAGGGTCTCCAGCGCGGCAAGGTACAACTCCGGCGCATGTGCCACCATCGGGCCGCCCGGAATCCCTCCGCCGGTCTCTCCGCCGGCTGCCCCGGCGAGGCCTCCCAAAAAGGAAGTGATCATCGAGGCCATGGGATTGTTCGAAGTCTCGGAGCCGTCCCCCAGGAAAGCCGACCGGATCGCGCCCTGCACGGTTTTCGCATAGACCGTACGGGAGATCAATCGCTCCGCCAGGACTGTCATGTCGCGGTCCTGTGTCAGTGCGCTGCCGCCCTCCGGCGGGATGGCATCGGACTTTGTAAACTTCTGATACGCCTCGCAAAATTCTTTGGAAAAGGTCTTGTAATAGGCATCATCGTTGACCGCTGTGGGAAGGATCACCGTCGTGCCGTATCTGCGGTAGCCCCATTTTCCGGGGGCAACCTTCGGAACCGGGTCCGCCGGGTGCACGAAGGAGAAAATGTTGGCAAACAGCTCCCCGGAAGTGTCCTCCCGCGTGGTCGTCAGCGGGCACGCAAAGCAATACGCGTAAAGGTTCTCCGGCGCGACGGCGCCGAGCTTTCCCTCGGACGCCAGCCGGTCCAGATCGGCCGCCGCAAGGTTGGACACCGCCGCACCGCGGGAGTATCCGGTCAACAGCAGCGATACCTTCCTGCCCGAAAGACTGCGCAGATACTCCGAAAGTTCCTCCGTCACAAGGTCAGCGCAGGTCTTAAAGCCCTCGTGGTCCGCCGTCGTCCCCAGCGTAAAATTCCCTGCCCATTCCGTCTGGTAGTTTCCGCCGCGAACCACCGCGACAACCAGAATCTCATCCGCCGAAAGTTCGCGCACACCGTACGCAAATCCGATGGTGTCCGCCCCCGGCGTCACAAAATGCACGGTCCCCCCGTCGCCTTCCTCGTAGCGGATGCCCAGCACGTCGAACAGCCGCAGAAGGTCCGTCGCGTCCGAATTTTTCCCGGATCCGAAGCCGAAAAATGCCAGCCGCAGCGCGAGCCTGCCGATGTCCATGTTCATTTTGTAGGAGCTCTCCGAGAAGAACGTGTCGCTGTAAACCACGTTCATCTCTGCATCCTGCGGTGCCCCGCCGATGCCGCTCGTCCGGTACGGGACGGTCTCCTCGATGTCCTCGGCCCGGGCTGTATTTACAAACAAAAGGCACAGAAAAGCAAGCAATAAAGCGCAAAAGACCTCTCCGCCTGCGGCTATCAGCAGGCGAAGAAGTCTCTCACGCTTTGCGAACGGCTTTCCTCTGCCGTCATGTTCCTTGTTCATCCCCATACTGTTTCTCCGGCGCGCTCCGCAACGATTCTGTCATTTGCAGTGGCACGCATACCCGCGCAGCAGGTACTGCACCAAGAAGATGTGCTTGCGCGTCTCCGCGCCGGTGGTCTCACGCTTGCGAACGTCCTCCAGCCTCCGCAGGCAGGCGTACCGATCGCAGTCGGAAATCTCCTCCATGCCTTCGGGCGCCGGCTCCATCGCAACGAACGACAACAGCCGCAGCAGCACCTTCTCGCTTGTCTCCGTGTTCTCGCCACCCTCCTCGCCGAGAAGACACACTAAATCAAGTATCATCTTCTTGACTTCGGCGGTGGTAAAATCCTCCCCCATCGCTCCCAGCAAGGGCGCCTCGTCCTCGCCGATATTTTCCAAATACAACTCTACCGCGTCCAAAACCTCGTCACCTCATATCCGGCGGGAACGTCTGCCCGCTCGCCTGCCGGTTCAATTCGTCCTGCATCATCTGCTGCTGCAGCACCTGCTCACGAATGATCTGCTGTTGCTGCAAAATCTGCTGCTGAAGCTCCTGTTGCTGCTCCAGCTGTTTCTTAAGCATCTGCTGCTTCTCACGCTGTGCCGCCAGCTGCTCCTCGTAGACATCCGAAAAATACGGATTGTACTGCACAGCCATGTCGTCCACATGGTCCATCTCCGGATTCGGTTCCACATTGGGCGCTATCGGCATCATCTGCTGTGGCATCATTTGCTGCGGCATCATCTGCTGCGGCATCATTTGCGGTGCCTGAGGCACATACACCGTCTTCTGCGGCGGGAAGGCCTTCCGGTACGTCGACTTGATGCCCTTGATCTCCAGGACCGCAAAGAGCAAAAGCATGAAAATGTGAATCAACGAGCGTTTCTGCTCAAAAAGATAGTCTTTGCCGACACTGAGAGTCGCGATCAGCAATAAGATCAATGTAAAAAACAAAAATGCATTGATCACTCTCTTCATAACATCCTCCAAACACACTTACATGAAAACGGGGCTGCAACACGGCAGCCCCATTGTTTCACGTTTCAACCGTATATTGCGACCGAAGTCTACTTTTTGGTGAGGAATCTTCCGATGGCAATCAGGATGCAGGTTCCGAGAACACCGCCTACGATGTTGCCGAGAATTCCTACGAAGTGAACTCCGATGAGGCCGAACACCCAGCTACCGAGCGCGCCGCCGATAATACCGAGAATGATATTGATGATCAATCCCTTATCCTTGGAGCCCATCAACTGGCCTGCCAGCCAACCGCAAAGAGCACCGATTGCAAGAGAAATAAGAATATGCATATACGCACCTCCATGATAGTATTCGCGCGGCCGTCACGCGCCGACCGCAGGTTCCTCGGGGTTTTCCCCTTTGACTGAGGACATATTACCACATTTTTCGTCAAAAAACAATACCTTTGAGGCCGAAAAAGTAAATTTAATTTAACATCAATGGAGTGTTAATGTCGTATTAATGTAGCAGAAACCGCAGCTCCCAGCACACGCAAAAGCACGCAAGCGCCAGGGTAAACACCGTAAGGAACGGTCGCGCCTTCGAGCGGAAGGTTTTCCCCATCGGCGGGCGGACCAGCCGAAGGAACAGTACCGCCATCAAACCGAACATCGCGCTGCTGATCAAAGAGATGCGCCCCTGATAGTCGAAGGCCCAGTCGCTGTAGTCCCACAGCGTGTCCTTCAGAAAATACTCGATCACGTAGGACGCGCCGAGCTCGATCACCGTCGTGAGGATCGCGCTGCCGAAAAATATAAGGAAAACATTTTTCGTCTTTCGGAAGACAAACATCAAAAAGAGAATGCCGAAACCGTAGATCGGGCACATCGGCAAATGCAGCACCCCGCGGTCGAAGTATTCCCCGTACAGCACGTAGACGCAGACAATCTCATACACCCAGCCGATGAACGCGGCCAGGCCGAATAAAAGCAAATACTCCGAAATCACATAAAGCGCTTTTTTCATATACTGTCCCGATATGTCTCCCTCGGATTCCCGTGATACGCTCACCGGACTGCTACATCCGGAGCATCAATTCCTCTTCGATCACCTCTCCGCCGCGGATGTACCGGCGGGGAACCCTCTTGCTGACCGCGCAGGTCAGCTCGTACGGAATGGTGCCCGCAAGCTCCGCCATGCGCTCGATCGGATTGTGCGCGCCGAAGACCTCGATCTCCGAACCGATCCCGACGTTGGGCTTGTCCGTGAGGTCGATCATGCACATGTCCATGCAGATCTTGCCGCGCTGCGGCGCCGGACCGTCCGCGGTCATCAGGCTGCAACGGTTCGAGAGACAGCGGAAGAAGCCGTCCGCGTAGCCGTACGGAAGTACGCCGATGCGCTCCGGGCGGGTGGTTTTATAAATGCCGCCGTAGCTGATCGCCGTGCCGGCGGGATAAATCTTAATGGTGCTTACGTTGGTCTTTAAGGTCATCACCGGACGGAGTCCGAGCTCCGCCGCGAAGTCGCCGTAGCCGTACAACAGAAGGCCCGGGCGAACCATGTCAAGGTAGGTCTGCGGATAGCGTGCCACCGCGCCGGTGTTGGAGCAGTGACGCAGGCGGAATTTGCGGCCGATGCGCTCCTCCACGCCGCGGATCACGTCCGTAAAAAGCTTGAACTGATGCTCCGTGTACGCCTTCGCCTCCTCGCCCGGCTCGTCCGAAAGCGCAAAATGCGTGAAGATCCCTTCGGCGTCAAGCCCCGGCATGCAAACCGCTTCGCATATGCCTTCTACTCCTGTAGAAAAAAGGTCTCCGTCGCATAGATACCCGAGCCGCGACATGCCCGTGTCGACCTTGATGTGAATGCGAAGCGTCCCTCCCAGGCGAGTCGCCTCCTCCGAGTACTCAACCGCCTTCGCCTTGCACGTCACAGCCTGCGTGATATTGTACTCAAGCAGCCTTCCGACCTGCTCCTTCGGCGTGTGTCCGAGGATCAGAATCGGCATCGTGATTCCGTTTAAGCGAAGCTCCATCGCCTCGTCGATGCTGCTGACCGCCAGATAGTCCGCACCCTCCTCCTGGAGCGTGCGCGCCACCACGACCGCACCGTGCCCGTACGCATCCGCCTTCACAACGCCCAAAAACCTAACGCCCGCACCGACGTGCGCCCGCAGTGTCCTGTAGTTGTGGATTAAAGCATCCAGATCGATTTCCGACCAGGTCCGAATTAACGTTGACTCCATATTGCCGCCTCGCATCATTTTCCGATTGCGAACCCCGGTTCAGGGCCCGCATCATTTGCATTATTGTACCACACGACGCGGGATTTGTGAACAATCTTGCCTTATTTCGCCTGATTGCGCTTTCGAAGCGCCTCCCGCGCCCGGCTCTCGGAGAAATTGAAATTGCGAAAATCCTTCCCCGCCGTGTCTTCCCCGAATTTCTTCTCATAGTCGGCGCCCATCGATTTATGGGACTTCCAGTCAATCTCGTCCCAGTGCTCCACCACCACGGGCACCGCGTCAGAGGACAGCTCCGAGATCATGTAGCACGTGTCAAAGTCCTTCTCGATGTTGTATTTGGCGATCCATCGGTCGGGATAGCTGTAGGCAAATACCACCCAGGTCAGCACAAGCGCGGCCAGGGAGCATTTTACGAAGGGGAACCGCGCCTGATGCACAAGCGCAACCGCGGCCGCCATCACCAGGGCGATCACCGCCAGCGCCCACAGCACGAAGGCACGCAGGAAGGTGAAGCCGTAGGCCTCGATGTAGAGGATCATGCGGTACAGGCTCGACCCGAGCATCACATACGTGCAGGCGCACACGATGGTCAGCAATACGCGCAGGACGGCGTGCTCCTTCGAATGTTTCTGACAGAAAAGCACCATGACCAGATTGATCACGCACACTGCCACGAGCTCGTAGAAGCCCTCATGGACGTACGTCGCGTACGTATAACCCTCCGGCAGCCTGCCCGCGCCCAGGAAGAGATAGTACACCTGGATGCCGCAATATATGCCGTAGACAATGAGGATTACGGTCACCGCCGTAATCGCGGTGACGGGGTTGCGCTTTTTCTCCGCCGCCGGAGTCTCCAGCACTTCCATCCGCCGCGCGCACCGCGTGATCAATGCGTAGGAAACGAGGAACATGCCGACCGCGAGGGCCGCGACCCCCAGAAAATCCTCGTCAATCTCGAGTTTTAACGCATCCGAAACCACGTTTGCGAACACCGCATCCGACGATGCCAGCAGCGGAACGATGACCGCCAGCAGCGGAATCGAGATGACCAGTCCGAGGACAACGTATCTCGCAGTCCCCTCCTTCTCCTGTTTCTCTCCCGCAACCTCGGCCGCCTCCGCCTTCTCCTTTCGAAGGGCCACCGCGTCGGTTATGACGCTGCCGACGAAGGAAACCGAGGAGCACAGAAACGCCAGGATCGCAGAGCAATACCCGGTCACGTCCCACTTCGAATCGTCGTAGAGACAATGCAGAAACAGCACAAAAAACAGAACGAAGATCAACAGTTTGTCCACAAGGATCAGGTACGGGCTGCCCGTCGTGCACACATGAATTGCCAGTACGGTGATACCCGCGACGATGACGTACGCCTGCTTTTTTACAGTCTCCCCCAGAAGCCGCAGCACGACGAAAAATGCAGCCGCCGTCGCAATCGCAAACACGGGAAACGTGATCCCGTGCGGCGCCTTATAAAGGCATGCGGTGAACACTACGGCATAAACAATGCTCACCGCGAGCTTTCGCAGATACAGATTCTCTTTCATGTTCATTCTCCCCCACACAGTCACTCGTTGTCCTTCACATACTCAAACAGATCGCCCGGCTGGCACGCCAGGATCTCGCACAGTTTCTCGATGGTCGAGACCTTGATCGCCTTCGCCTTTCCGCTCTTTAGGATCGACATGTTCGCAAGCGTGATGCCCACCTTCCTCGCAAGCTCGGTCACGCTCATTTTCCGCTTTGCAAGCATGACGTCGATGTTGAACACCAGATGGCCGTTCGGTGTCACTTCCTCGCCCGTCAACACTTCATTTTCCTCAAAATCTCTCATGGCACTCTCCCTCTTTTATACCGTCAGCTCGTTCTCTTCCTCGATCGCCGCGGCCTTCACCACAAGGTGCGACAGCGCTGCCGCGCACACAGAAAATGCTGTCCCGAAGAAGCAGATGACCAGCGCCACGCCCATCATGATCGCCGGCGTCTTATCCATCAACAGAAAGCACACATTCACCGCGAAGAAATACACAACATCCGCCAGGGTGAGGTACGAGATCCACTTCAAAAGCTTCGCATTCGCGATGGAAAATGAACGGTTCTCCCCGATGTTGACGGCAATCCGCCACGCCAGCACCAAAACCGCGTAGCAAGGCAGCGCCGACACCCACACGGAGATCATCCACACGAGGGAATCCCCCGACGCCAGCGTCCCCTGCGTTACGCAGTAGTCCGCCAGTCGCGGGATGAGCACCGCATAGATGATCAGTCCGCAGACGGCAACCCCCGCGATCACACACTTAAGCCAAAATGACAATTCCTTTTGTTTCATTTTTCCCTCCGCAAACGAAAACGCCCGGCAACACGGATCGTGCTGCCGGGCTGTTGTCCGTCGATTCTGTGTTTGTGGCTATATTACCACAGAAGACGCTGTCAGTCAACAATTATTTATCGTATTTCGATAAATCTTTTCTGTTTTGCCTTTCTTTACTTCTGGAAGATGAAACGCAGCGTCGCAAGTTCCTCCTCCAGGAAGGATTCGACGCGGATGTGCTTGTCGCCGTACACATAATACCAGACGTTTGTTCCGGACATGTACCCTTTCATGTAATCATCCACCGTGATCGTCTCCGGATCCATGATGCGCCCCTTTTCCACATCGTACTTGACTTTGTGAATTCCGTCGGTGCTGACTTCCTCCGTCTTCTCAATGATGGTCCGAAGGCAGTCCATCATACCGTCCTTCATGACGTGCGTGTCGTAGATCAGCTTGAGTTCCGAAGCCTCGAATTTTGATTCATAGAACGTCCAGTCATCGAAGATCTTTGCGTCAAATCCCAGGAACTTCTTCGTCATCTCCCCGCAATTCGTCGGTGTGATTCCTGCAAGCTCATTCAGGGAATCATCCCTGGAAAGCTGCCTTGCCTCCTCCGTGAGCATCGCGTTATACGGGCTCATCGTGATCGTCGGCGTCGGCGTGACCTTCTCTGCCGGATCCGCCTTTCTGAACTTCCCCCCGCACGCGCATGTGCATGCCATCACAAGCAGCAACAGCGCGAGTGCCTTTGTTCGTTTTCTCATATGCAATTTCTCCCTTTCCGAAAGCGTCTGCGCTTTCTGCCTATAGTGTAGCGGATTATTTGCGCTCTGTCAACCAAACACACGGTGTTTGAGGCAGGAAATGTAAAGGGTTATACAAGCTGCGTTTGCGGAAAACAACCCTCTGTTTACCTATACGACAAACGGTTGGGGGCGGTTGCGGGGGCGGGGAGGAAAAAGGAAATAAATGCGTTGCCGGCACTAGCACTTCAACCGAATCCATTCGCAAAAACACTCGCGCTGCTCGTGTTTTTGCTCATGTATTGGGCGGCAACATACGTTGCCGCCCTCAAAGCAGAGAGGCCTCGCCAGCTCTCGAAATCACGTTTTCGTCGCCCGTGCGGCAGTTCTGTTTTCGGTTGAAGTTGTTGCCTTTGTTTTCAAAATGTTAACATTTTATTATAAAGTTCGACAAACTCTGCTAATATTTGTACGATATAATGCAGTCATAAGAGAGAGGGAAGCAAGAACATCCCGATTCAACAAAGCCTATTCAAATTTTCATATAATATCAGCCCGGTAAGGCAAAACTTACTCGGGCTTCTCCTCTTTTATGGGGTTCTTTTTTTATGTCCGGACCGGCAGAATGCTGCGGATCCGGCGAAAAATGTAAAAGACCGTCGGATCAGTTTGTAAATCGAAATCAGGTGAAATGTTTACAAAGTGTTGTCTTTTCCGACAAACTCTGCTCATATTTGTGCGTTATAATGCAGACATAGAAAAGAGAGAACTTCTTCATAACTAAAGCCTATTCAAATTTTCATATAATATTGGCCCGGTAAGGTAACTTACTCGGGCTTCTCCTCTTTTTAGGGGTAAAAATATCACCCGGGCCGCAGCCCGGGTGTTTTTCGTTTCACTCCTGCTTCTTCGCGAGTTTTCCTCTCGAAGCTTCTTTTCGCATTCGCCATTCACTATTCACCGTTTACCGTTCGCGATTTCCGCTGCCGCGGCGGCATCTTTGTGTCGATTACCATCTGCACACGGTTGTAGTAGTTAAGCTTCGAACCTGCGGAGTCCGTCTCGATCACCATCAGCATCACGTCCGGGAACTCCCGCCGGATGTTCGGGTAGACGCCGCGCCCCGCGCAGACATTCGGGAGGCACCCAAAGGGCGCGTTGCACAGAATTTTCCGAACGCCGTGGCGGATGTGGTCCACCGCCTCCGCTCCCATAAGCCAGCCGTCGGCGTTGATGAGATTGTGCGAAACGTACGGCCGCGAGTTTTTGTCCATAACCTCGTAGCGGCTCGGCACATGGAAGCCTGCTTTCTTCATCGCGTAAAGCATATCGGTCTGAACGTGGGTCATCAGCTTCTTGACCGCCTCAAAGCCCACGCGCTCGGGGCCCCATTTTTCGGGCTTATGCGAGTCGATATAGTAGAGCATGTACCACGAGACCCCGCCGACAATCGCCTCACAGCCGTGCTCCTCCAGGTAGGAAATCAGGTTCCAGTTCCCGAGTGCGCAGTATTTTGCGTAAAATTCCGCCACGATCCCGATCTTCTGCCGCTCCTCACCGGTCCGCTCGATTGCCCGGAATGACTCCGCAATCCGCGCAAAATTCTTCCGCATATGGCGAAGCGTCAGATGTCGCCCCAGGCGGATGTCCTTTGAGAGCTCCTTATACCACCGGCGGCGCAGCGCCTCCGTCTCGCCTTTTCGCACCTCATAGGGCCGCGTCTGGTTGGCAAGCATCATCAGAATGTCGCTGTAAAACAAACCGAACAACCCGCGGATCGCCGTGTCCGTGGTAATCTTTAAGGAGATTTCGTTGCACACATGGCGCACGTTGACGGTCACCATGTGGGTGTCCGGAAAGCCCGCCTTCTGAAGCGACTTCTCCATCATTCCGATATAGCAGGCCCCGCGGCACGCATCGCCGGCCGTCGGGATCAAAACCGACGTCTTCTTCGGGTCGTACCGCCCGCTTTGCAGCGCCCGCATGATCTGCCCTGCCATCAGCACGTACGGATAGCAGATGTCGTAGTTGGAGTACTTAAGCCCCTCCTCGCGGACCGCGAACTCATCGCTCTCCGTAAGCGGCACCACGGCATTTCCCTTCGACCAGAACATGAACCGAAGCAGCGGAAAATGCTCGTCCAGCGTGGCAGGAAGCAGTATCGTATGTTCCTCCGTGTTTTTGAGAATCCTGTACATTCCGCGTAACCCCCAAGACCTTCCGGGGCATCCCCGCGCCCCGTGTTCCTTTCCGTACATCTTACCCTGCGGCGGCAAAAAAGTCAATGTCAGGGGCTCTTAGGTTTTGACTTTTGGGCTCTCCGGTAGTATAATAATCGAGATGAAGGCGCGACCGGGAGCTCCCGATCGAAGCCGCAAAAAGGGGCGGCATTTGCCGCAGACAAACCGAACGAATCGCATCCACAGGAGGAACGAAATTATGGGCAAAGTAGTCATTATGGACCATCCGCTTTTGCAGCACAAGATCGGCATCATGCGGAGAAAAGAAACTTCGACGAAGGATTTTCGCGAGCTGGTTAACGAGGTCGCGATGCTGATATACTACGAGGCGAGCCGGGATCTTCCCCTTGCGGACAAAGTGATTGAGACGCCTCTTTGCAAGACGACAGTCAAGGAGATTGCGGGCAAGAAGCTCTGCGTGGTTCCGATTCTGCGCGCGGGCATCGGCCTGTGCGACGGTATCCTTCGCATGAACCCCAGCGCCAAGGTCGGCCACATCGGTCTCTACCGTGACGAGGAGACCCTCGAGCCGCACGAGTACTTCTGCAAGATGCCTCACGACGCAGCGGAGCGCGACATTTTCGTTGTTGACCCGATGCTCGCGACCGGCGGTTCCGCAATCGCGGCGATCGATATGTTAAACAAGCGCGGCATCAAAAGAATCCGCTTCCTCTGCCTGATCGCGGCTCCCGAGGGACTTGCCGCTTTGCAGAAAGCGCATCCCGAGGTCGACATCTACATCGGCGCCATGGACGACTGCCTCAACGATAAGGGTTACATTCTTCCCGGTTTGGGCGACGCCGGCGACAGAATCTTCGGCACGAAATAAGAACAGACTGCTACAGGCTTCGCCGCATTTTGCGGCGGAGCCTTTTTTCTTTTGAAAACATTCTCCGATTTAAAACATTCTCCATTTTACGGCAACTTTCCTTGCGCTATGATAACAGTACAGATTCGTTTATCCTCGTGCCCGCAAGGAGGCTCCCATGAAGACACTCTGGAAACTCACCAAAGAAGCGGCCCGCTACAAGGGCCTGTACGTGATCGCCATTCTCTCGACCTTCGCTCTCACCGTCATCAATCTTACGGCGCCGAAGCTTCTGTCGAAGATGACCGGCATCGTCAGCAAGGGCGTTGATGACGCGGCATTGCGGACCATCCGCTACTTAGCGCTCGGGCTTCTCGGTCTCTATCTTCTGCGGGTATTGTTCCGGTTCCTCGCAAACTACCTCGCTCACCGTGCCGCCTGGTACTTAGTGGGCGGCCTCCGGAGCCGCCTGTACAATAAGCTGCAGAGCCTCGATCTTGCATTTTTCCACGACAAACAGACCGGCGATCTGATGAGCCGCGTTGTCAACGACACCCGCGACTTCGAGCTTCTCTATGCCCACATGATTCCCGATATTATCACGAACCTCGTGACCTTCGCAGGCGTCCTTGTCATCCTTCTTACGGTCAACTGGAAACTCGCGCTCATCACCTGCGCGCCGATTCCGCTGATCCTTTGCTCCGGTGTCATTTTCGCCAAAGTGGTGCGCCCGTTCTTCCGCGCTTCTCAGAAGACTATGGGCGAACTCAACGCACAACTTCAGGACAGCCTCTCCGGCCTTCACGAAATTCAGGCCTTCGGCCAGGAGGAGTACGAGGGCGAGCGCGTCCGCAGCAAGAGCCTCGAGCAGGTCGTCGCAATGCTCCGCGCCCTTCGGGCTAGCGCAATTTTCCACCCCTGCGTGGAGCTTCTGTCCGCTGCCGGAACGGTACTGGTTGTATTTTTCGGCGGCTACCTCGCACACAAAGGGCAGCTCACCGTCGAGGACATCGTGGCCTTCGTCCTCTACTTAGGCCTCTTCTACGCCCCGGTTTCGGGCCTTGCCAATCTCTTGGAGAGCCTCCAGCAGTCTTTGGCCGGCGCGGAGCGTGTGACGCTCATTCTTGACACACCCTCCAACATCACAAATGCTCCGGGCGCGGAGGATCTCACGGACGTGCAGGGCGCTGTCACCTTCGAGCATGTAAATTTTGATTACGGCAACAACATCCCGGTTCTCAAGGATGTTTCCTTCGAATGCAAGCCCGGCATGATGGTGGCTTTAGTGGGCCCCACCGGCGTCGGCAAGACCACCGCGACGCAGCTCATTTCCCGCTTCTACGACCCGGTGGAGGGCCGCATCCTGGTGGACGGCAAGGACATCAAGTCCGTGACTCTCGGCAGCCTCCGTGCCAATATTTCGCCGGTGCTGCAGGATACGTTCCTCTTTAACGGCACCATCGCGGAAAATATCGGCTACGCCCGTCCTTCCGCGACCGCAGAGGAGATTGAGGCCGCCGCCCGTGCAGCCTACATCCACGACGACATTCTGGCAATGCCCGACGGTTACGAAACCCAGGTCGGCGAGCGCGGACTTCGCCTCTCCGGCGGTCAGAAGCAACGCGTCGCCATCGCCCGCGCGATTCTTCGCAACTCGCCGATCATCATTCTCGACGAGGCAACCGCCTCCGTGGACGTGCAGACCGAGCGCCACATCCAGGCGGCCATCAACCGTCTCACCGGAGCTCGCACCATAATCGCCATTGCGCACCGTCTCTCCACCATCCAGAACGCGGACCTCATCCTCGTCTTCCACGAGGGCGAGATTGTGGAGCGCGGCACCCACGCGGAGCTCATGGCGGCGAAGGGTCACTACTACGAGCTGCAGCAGGCCCAGGAAGTCGGCGTGATCGTGGAAGGCTGAGAGGCGGAAGTTCATGTAGAAGCAAGCCCGGGGGGGCTGAAAGACCATGTTGACATAGGCATTTAGCAAAAAAACAGACTGAACACCGAAATGTCGCTGTTCAGTCTGTATCTTTTTGTCTTCATCCCTTGTCCGATGTCTGCAAGTACGGACTTTTTATCCATAAATCATAATTAGTCTGTTTTTCTGGCATAAGAAAACTACGGTCTTCCCGGAATCACAGCAAACCATACCGACTCATACCGACTAAATCCCGGAAACACCTGATAAGTCCGTAAGCCATACCGACTAAATCTCAGAACCGCCCTATTAGTCTGAAAAAGCCGAAGCTTTCAACCCCTTTTCCACCAAAAAAGGTGCCCCCGAAGAATCGGGGGCGCCTGAGCTTCATTACCTGCTATGCACTTAACGCCTTAAAAAGGATTACGCCATAAAAAGGATTACGCCATAATAGGAGTACTCCATTCCCCGGCTTAACTCCTTGCCTGCATCACTCCACCGTGAACGAGTACACCGTGCAGAAGTCGTAGGGCTCGCCGGCCTGGAAGATGCTGGTCGGGAAGCTCGGGATGTTGCAGGAGTTCGGATAGAACTGGGTCTCAAAACAGACACCGTCGCGCTTGTTGTAAACAACGCCGCCCTTGCCCTTGCTCGGGTCGCTTGCGCCGTTGATGAAGTTGCCGCTGTAGAGCTGCATGCCCGGAAGGTCGGTGTAGACTTCCATCTTGCGGCCGCTCTTCGGATCGTAAAGGGAGGCAACCAGCTCCATCTCATCGTCCTCGATGTCGAGGTCGAGAACGTAGTTGTGATCGTAGCCGCCCGCAATCTTGAGGCACTCCATGTCGGCGTTGATGTCGCGACCGATGGGCTTTGCGGTCTGGAAATCCATTGCGGTGCCGGTGATGTCCATCACCTCGCCGGTCGGGATCAGAAGCTTGTCGGTAGGTGTGATCTGGTGGCTATTGATCCACACTTCCTGATCGAGCACGGAACCGCTTGCCTGACCTGCCAGGTTGAAGTACGTATGGTTCGTGAGGTTGATGACCGTATCCTTGTCGCTCACCGCAAAATACTCGATGGCGAGGTCATTGTCGTTGGTGAGGGTGTACGTCACGGAGACGTCAAGGTTTCCGGGGAAGCCCTGCTCGCCGTCCGGTGACATGCGCGAGAACTCAACGCTCACGCTCTCCTCGTCCACGAACGTCTCAACCTCGTAGAAATACTTGTTGTAGCTCTTCGGGCCGCTGTGAAGGTTGTTCACGCCGTTGTCGTTCTTTGCGAGCTCGTAGGTCTTGCCGCCGATGGTGAACTGTGCGCCGCCGATGCGGTTTGCGTGTCTTCCGATGAAGGAGCCGTAGCCGGGACCGTTGTCCTCATAGCCGGTCACATCGTCGTAACCGAGGGCCACATCCTCCAGATTGCCGTTGCGATCCGGAACGAAGATGTTCACGATCACCGCGCCGAAGTCGGAAACCGTCACCTTCATGCCGTTCTTGTTCTCCATTGTATACAGAGTCGCTTCCTTGCCGTCCTTAGTCTTACCAAACCCCGTTTTCGTTATGTTCATTGATTCTCTCCTTTGTGCGTTTTGATTCCGCCGAAGCGTTGCGCACGTCTACCCCAATAATAACAAAAGCGATTCCGTTTGTCACGCACAGAATCGCTTTTCCCTCATAAGTTGGCTGTTGTCCCTGCGGAAGCCGCAGCCCCCGCGAAAAAGTCTGTATTTGTTGCGGAAAATCCGTCATCTCACAGAGGATGTTCCCGCCCCATCGTCACCGGAATTCGGCGCCGGTATTCGCCGCCGGAAGTCGTCACCGGAATTCGCCACCGGAAGTCGTCGCCGGAAGTCGTCACTGGAATTTGGCGTTGCGGAGCGTGCAGTACAGATAGTCGCCCTCCACATACGTGTCAAACTTTCCGACGACGCAGATGTCGTCTCCGACATCCGGATAATCATCCGGGAATTTATAGTCGCCCGCGAGCACGAACTCGATGCCCTGGGCGCAGCAGGCCGATGCGTCCTGCACGAAGCATGCAAAATAATACTGCTCCGTGGACTCCTCGTACGCCACATTCATGGTTCCGGCCATCTTGATGGTCTTGCCCATGTAATTGTCCGGGTTGCACATCATATCATAAACCTGCGAATACACCAGCGTGGAAGACATCTGTGTCAGGTCGATGTCGATGGTGGAAGCGTCCACCGGCGCGGATGTAATGTACGGCTTCGGCGTGCCTGCAGGCGTCGTCGCAGCGGGCGTCCCGGCCGCCGTCGGCGTGGGGGTTGCATTTTCCGAGTTCACAATGTTCGAGAGAACATCGTCGACGCCCCCGGCCGTCCCGTTCTTATGGCTTGCGCCGGAGTCGTTTTTGCCGCACCCGGCAAGCGCAAGGATCATCACAACACACAATGCAATACACACTCTTCGTCTCATGCCCGAATTCCTCCCTTAACTGCACCGGTCAGGAAGCATATGACAAATGCCGCCGCATCGACCGCTACGATCGTCGAGCCCACCGGCGTTCCCGCCAGAATGGAGATAAGCATTCCGACGAGCGCGCAGATGACCGACAACACTGCTGAGAAGATTGTAACACTTTTGAAGCTCCGAAACAAGCGCATTGCAGACAATGCCGGAAAAATAACAAGCGCCGAGATCAGAAGGGAACCCACGAAGTTCATGGCCATCACGATGATGACCGCGATGACAACCGCGATCAGCAGGTTGTATGCATTTGCCCTCGTGCCCGTCGCCTTCGCAAAATCCTCGTCGAAGGTTACGGCGAAGATCTTGTTGTAGAACAATATGAAAATGATCACAACGATGATCGAGAGGATCACACACATCCACACGTCCGAATCCCGGAGCGTGAGGATGGAGGTGGAGCCGAACAACGTCGAGCACACATCTCCCGTCAGGTTCGAGGATGTGTTGTAAATATTCATCAAAAGATAGCCGAAGGCCAGCGCGCCCACGGAGATCATTGCGATGGCAGCATCTCCCTTGATCTTGGCGTTCTGCCCGGTCCGAAGCAGCAGGATCGCGCTTAAGATCGTGATTGGCAGGATCAGCCACATCTGGTGCGTAAGGTTCAAAACCGCGGCGATGGACATCGCGCCGAACGCCACGTGGGACAGTCCGTCGCCGATGTAGGAAAACCTCTTCAACACAAGGGTCACACCTAAAAGCGCAGCGCACAGAGCGATCAGAACGCCCACGATCAGCGCATGCTGAACCGGCGCAAACCGAAGATATAACGAAAGCTTTTCAAACCATTCACCGATCATTGTGCATCACCGCCTTCCGTAATCTTGAGGAAGAATTTTCCGAGATCGCTCGCCAAATACTCCTCCTTCGTTCCGTAGAAGACCGTGCTCCCGATGTGTAGAATGTGGGATGCGTACGCGGCCGCCGCGGCGATATCGTGGGTGATCATGATGATGGTGATGCCCTCGCGGTTTAGCTGCGTGATCATCTCGTACATCTCCGCCGTCACCTTCGGGTCGAGGCCGGACACCGGCTCGTCCAAAAGAAGCACCTTCCGGGTCGCGCACAGGGCCCGCGCCAAAAGCACGCGCTGCTGCTGTCCGCCGGAGAGCTCCCGGTAGCACCGCTTCGCAAGATCCTCGATGTGAAGCCGCTTCAGATTCTCCTCGACGAGTTCCTTGTCCTCGCGGCTGTAGAACGGCCGAAGTCCGCGTCTTGCCTGACATCCGGAGAGGACAATCTCGCGCACCGACGCCGGAAAATCCTTCTGCACCATCGTCTGTTGCGGTAGATATCCAATCTCATTTTTCTTAAGGCCGTCACCGGTCAGAATCGTGCCGCCTACGGGCGCCTGCAAATGCAGAAGCGTCTTCATCAACGTGCTCTTGCCGGAGCCGTTTTCGCCGACAATGCAGAGGTAGTCCCCCTGATTTACGACAAAATTAAGGTCAGCCACGATGGTTCTGTTATCGTAGCCGAGGGACAGATTCTGAACGGTGAGTAGCGCCATGTTTGCCTCCTACTTTAATGCATCCGTGAGGACTGCAAGGTTTGCCTCCATGATGGAGAGATACGTCGCGCCCTTCTTGACATCCTCGGATGTCGTGGACTGCAGCGAGTTGAGCTGCAAAATCTTCTGATTCTTCGCCTGCGTGTTCGCGACGATCGTCTCGGCAATCTTGTGGTTTGCGCCCTCGATGGTCATGACAGCGGACAGCCCGAGCTCGTCAACCTTCGTCGTAAGGAACTTGATCGTCTCAAAGCTGGCCTCGGTCTCCGCCGAGCATCCGACAAATGCCGCATAATATGTCAATCCGTAATCGTCCGTCAGATAGCGGAACGGGAAGCGGTCCCCGAAGAGAAGGGTCTTGTTCGCTGCGCCCGCAACCGCTGCCTTGTAGCGCTCATCCAGCTCGCGAAGCTTGCCGACATACGCCTCGGTGTTCTTCTTGTACGTTTCCGCATTGGCACTGTCGAGCTTCTCCACCGCCTCGGAGATCACCTTCACCAGCGTCTCCGCGTTGCGCAGCGAGAGCCATACATGCTCGTCATACTCGACCTCGCCGTCCTCATGGTCGTGATCATGCTCGTGCTCGTCATGATCCCCATCCTCGTGGTCGTGGTCATCATGGTCCCCGTCCTCGTGGTCATGGTCATCATGGTCCCCGTCCTCGTGGTCATGGTCATCGTCCTCGTGGTCGTGGTCGTGCTCATGCTCCATACCCTCGACGATCTCCTCTTCCTTGACTTTGTCGCCGAGAGCCTCGAGAAGGTTGATGACGATCATATTCTTGTTGGTGGCCTGCGCGAGGGCATCCTTGACCCAGCCGTCGGACTCGCCGCCCACATAGATGAAAATGTCGCAGGACGCCACTTTCATAACGTCGTCCACCGTGGGCTGATAGCTGTGCAGATCGACGCCGTTGTCGAGAAGCATGACAACATCCGCCCCCGCGGGATTGTCCCCGAGGACGTTTTTAACCCAGTCATATTCCGGAAAAATAGTGGTGACAATGTGAAGCTTACCGTCGTCCTTCTTCTCTCCGGAGCAGGCGGTAAAGCAGCAGACCGTCAGAGCGACGGCCAGAATGGCAGAAAGAATTTTCTTCATGATAAAACCTCCGTAGTGTAAGATATATCGTTTCTCCGGAGCTGCCGCGAAAGGGCGCACTCCGGCCGGAGGCCGGTTCAACACTCGATCCGCACCTTGCGGGAAACCGGCGTTTCCCACGGACGCTCGCGCACCATGACAACCGCTGCCGTCAAAAGAACAACAACGGGCAGAAGCATCACTGCGACAGCGTGCACTCCCCGTCCGAACTGGCACAAAATCCGCTCGCACACCTCGATGCAGGAGCACACAGGGCAATCCTCATCCCCGCAGCAGTCGTGGTCCGCCTCGATCGCGATAAAGAACGAGGAGCACAGCACGACAACCGTCAGCAACAAAACTGTGACGGCGGATATCATTTTCCGTTGACTTGCATCACCCGGCATGCGCATGGATTGCTCCTCCTTTCGCGAATCTGAGAACCGTTCCCGATTATAGCACCGACGGCCCGCCCCGTCAAGGAAAATGGGAATAAGTTTCATTTTTTTACACAAAAAAGCAGGCGGAACGCTGTCCGCCTGCCCGGAAGTTCGGTTTTTGCTGTCTTTCGCGCCTAACGAACCGCGTCCGCAAGCTCCGAAACGCTCACCGCGCGCTGCTCGCCGGTGGCCATGTTCTTGAGCATCACCGTGCCGGATGCCGCCTCGTCCTCGCCGATGATGACCGTGAACGGAACGCCGATCTTCGCGGCGTACTTCATCTTCTGCTTCATGCCCTTGTTCTGGCAGTACACATCCGCTGGGATGCCCGCGCCGCGGATCGCCGAGGCCGCTGTGAGCGCCGGACCGAGCTGCCCCTCGCCCATGGGAACTACAAGACATCTTGCAAGGCATGCGCCGGAGGTGGAGATCAGGCCGTTCTCACGAAGCTGGAAGAACAACCGCGTCAGGCCGATGCTGATGCCGATGCCCGGAAGCTTCTGGTCCGTGTAGTACTCGGCAAGGTTGTCGTAGCGTCCGCCGGAGCAAACGCTGCCCATGCTCGGGTAGTCATTGAGCATCGTCTCGAAGACGGTGCCGGTATAGTAGTCGAGGCCGCGGGCGATCGTCAGATCGATGATGAACGCGCTCTCCTCGACGCCGAAGAGGCGGAGGTACGACACAACCGTCGCGAGCTCCTCCACGCCCTGATTGTACGTCTCGTCGGCGATTCCCTGGGCGCGCAGCGCCGCAATGGTCTCGTCGTTGGTTCCGCGGAAGGAAAGGAATGTGAGGATCTTCTCCGCATCCGCCCGGGCTACCTCAAACTTCTCAAGCTCCTCCATGACCGCATCGCGGCCGATCTTCTCGAGCTTGTCGATGGTGCGAAGGATGTCGCCGATTTTGTCGGAATATCCGAGCTCCGCAAAATACCCGTTCAGCACCTTGCGGTTGTTCATACGGATCGTGAATGCGCCGAAGGCGAGCTCCTTGAACACGTTGTAAATGACCGCCGGCATCTCCGCGTCATAGACGATGTCCAGCGTCTCCGAACCGATCACGTCGATGTCGCACTGATAAAACTCGCGGAACCGTCCCTTCTGCGGGCGCTCGCCGCGGAATACCTTGCTCATCTGGTAGCGCTTGAAGGGGAACGTCAGCTCTCCTGCGTGCTGCGCCACGTAGCGCGCCAGCGGTACCGTCAGGTCAAAGCGGAGCGAAAGGTCGTTATCGCCCTTCTGGAAGCGGTATATCTGCTTCTCCGTCTCGCCGCCGGCCTTTGCCAGCAACACGTCCGAAAGCTCGATCGTCGCGGTGTCGAGCGGCAGGAAGCCGTAGCGCTCATACACTCTGCGGATCGTGTCGAACATGCGGTTAAATGCAATCTGCTCCTCCGGCAGAAGCTCCATAAATCCGGGAAGTATTCTCGGCTGTACTTTATCGTTCTTGCTCATATATCCTCCGTGCACGGCCGTCGCCGGTCCGTGTTCTCATTTTCCGTATGATTGTTATCTTCGTTATTATCTTTCGTTTGCGCGGTCGATCATCTCCCGCACTGCCGTAAAATCCTTGCTGTAGACGACCTTTAAAAACGCCAGGAAAATGCGCATGTCATAGTCCTTCACGTCGTCGATCATCATCTCCACGGCGGTGTCGACGCCGAATGCGGAGCGGTACGCCCGGTTGCTCACCAGCGCTGCGAACACGTCGCACACGCGTAAAATGCGCGCTCCGTAGGGAATCTCCTCTCCCTCGAGATGGTGTGGATACCCGGTGCCGTCGTAGTTCTCGTGGTGGTTCGCGATGAAGGAGATGACCTCCTCCGAGTACGCGCCCTCCTTGCGCAGCACGTCGATACCGAGGGTCGGATGCATGCGGACGTATTTGGAGCGCTCAACGGCCATGATATTATCGCTGTTTCCGTAGATGACATCCGCCAGCTCGAGTTTTCCGATATCGTGGAGCATGCCCGCCACGGCGATCTCACGGCAGAATGTCTCGTCCTCGCCGAGCTCTTTCGCGGTCAGCACCGCCAGCCGGCTGACGATCTCCCCGTGGGCGTAAAAATCCTTCAGATCCTGCTCCACCGTAAGGCGTTCGCCCATGCGTCCGATCAATTGTCGCTCGCGTTCCAGGTTCATACGCAGCGCTTTCCTCCTATCCTACAACTCGCCCGCACAGCCCGCAAGAAAATCCTCCTTGCGCGCGATCATCTCGTCGATGCGGTCGATATAGTCCGTCAGACTCTTCACATTTTCCACGCGCTCGATGCGGTCCTCGTCGTGGAAGACAAACTTCGACATCGCGCCCGCGCCGGCCGCCAGGATCGTCTGCTTCTCCTCCATGATGAGGATGTTGTAGATGCCCTCCTTGCCGTATCGCGCATAGCCGACATTTTCCAGGTTGTCGGTCATATTCTTCTGCCGGTAGAGATAGTACGGCAGATAATCGTGCTCCTCGCAAAATGCAATGCTCGCCGCAAGCATCTCCGGCACGCCGTGGGCCTCGAGTCCCTCGTAGAGCTCCTTCTGGGTCGTAAGCCGTGCCGCGCGCTTGCGCGCAAGGGTATGCACCGTGAGCGAATCGGGATCAAGCTTACCGATCTCGGTAAGCGTCCCGCGAACGTCCTCCGGGCCCTCGCCCGTGAGGCCGATGATAATGTCCATATTGATGTTGTCATGTCCCGCCGCGCGGGCCATGTGCATGGCCTCGACGATCTGCTCCACCGTGTGCCGGCGCCCGATCAGATCGAGGGTGCGCTGCTGCATCGACTGCGGGTTGATGCTGATGCGCGTCACGCCGAATTCCTTCAGCACCTGAAGCTTCCGCTCCGTGATGCTGTCCGGCCGCCCGGCCTCCACCGTGAACTCGATGCAATGCTCCATCGGCAGCTTTTCGCGGATCGTCGCAAGCAGCCTTGTGAGCTGCTCCGCCGAGAGCGCCGTAGGCGTGCCGCCGCCGACGTAGATCGTCTGCAGCTTCTTCTCCGGCAGGCATCGGCCGAGATAATCAATCTCCTTTGTGAGCGCGTCCAGATACGCGTCCGTGAGTTTTCCGAACCGCTCCAGCGGGTAGGATGTGAACGAACAGTAATTGCACGTCGTCGGGCAGAACGGAATGCCGATGTAGATGCTGTATCCGTCTCGGTAGTTCATCCCCTGCAGGATCTCCCGCTCTCTGCCGGCCACCTGCATGCTCGTGGCGATCTTCTCCCCGCTCACCAGGAACTCCGTGCGGAGCCGCGCCGCGATGTCCTCGCGGGACTCCCCGTTCTCCAGTCCCTCATAAACAAGCTTCGTCGGCCGGACTCCCGTGAGAATTCCCCACGGCAGACTCTGTCCGGTCTCCCGGGCCAGAATGTTGTAAATCTCTCTCGCCACGCGGTTCCGGTACGCCTTGCGCTCCGGATCCACATTATCTCCGTCGGCGCGGCCCACCTCGGACCCGGCGCGGTACACGCGGATGCGGTACCAGTCCTCCATCAAAATGCAGGCAAACGACCAGTCGTAGGCTGCATTTGCCGAGAGAAGACATGTGGGTTCCGCGGTGTCGCACAGCTCGCGCATGGGTGCTTCCTCCGCCTCGTAGTGCGACACATCGAACTCCGCGTTCGGCAGGAATGCCCGAATCAGCGGGCGCAGTTCCTGCTCGTAATCCCGCCCGTACAGATTCAGTTCGATCAAACCCTCCATGGCATTCCCTTTCGTTGTATTCTACAGCAGTAGTATTGTTGTTCTCCTACTGCTTTGCTCTCAATCCTTGACCAGCGGCTTCTTCGCCTTCTCCGCCTTTTTGGCCTCGCGAAGCGCCGCTCCGGCAGCCTTCGTCTGCCCCTTTTCCCACGTGAAAATGTTGTATCGCCGCTCAAACTCGATGTTCGTCGCGGGCCCGTGTCCCGGGAACACCAGTGTTGCATCGGGCAGGCGGTACAATTGCTCTCGCACCGAGGCGATCAACTGCTTCGCATCGCCGGTGGGAAGGTCGGTTCTGCCGATGCTCTCCATAAACAGCGAATCCCCCGAGAAGAGGACTCCCTCCGTCGGGAAGAAGAAGCACATGCCGTCGGACGTATGTCCGGGAGTCGCAAGGCACGTGATCGGGAATCCGGCGTACTCCACCAACTCCTCGTGGTCCGCGTACTTTGACACCGGAAAATGCAGCTGCGCCTCGTGGAAGTATTCCTCGCTCCCCGCAGGCGCCACCTTGCTTAAATCGCTCAAAAACTCCTCCGCCGCGCGGGATGCCACAACGGGGATGTCGTATACCGAAAGAAGCTCTCGCACCGCGCCGATGTGGTCGAAATGACCGTGGGTCAAAAGGATCGCGGCCGGAAGCATGCCGGTCGCGCGGATCTCCTCGCGGATGGTGTCCGGCTCGGCGCCGGGATCGACGATCAGCAGCTGCTCCGTCTGCGGATTGCAGATCAGATAGCAATTTGTCTCAAGAGGTCCGACATGAAGCGTCTTGATTGTCCGCATAGCTCTTCCTCCTTCTCCGGCGATCCGGCCCTCACCCAATCACGGCGATCAGCCGGATGTCCGCTCGACATCGACAACGAACTCCACCTGACGGATTCGGTTCATCATCGCCATCAGCTGGGACGTACTGTGAACTTCAAATGCAACCAGGATGGTGCTAACGTCGTTCTTGCCCGGCCGCACCGTCGTGGAATTGATATTCAGGTTGTTCTCGTTCAGGATGCGGATGACCTCAAGAAGCGTCTCCGTCTTGTGCGAGTTGTTTGCAAAGATCCGAACCTCGGCGTTGTATACGCGCTCGGTGGTCTCCTCCTCCGCGGGAGCCTCCCACTGGGCGTCGATCAACCGCTGCTTGTCGTCCTCCGAGAGGTGCTGCATGTTCACGCAGTCCGCGCGATGGATGGACACGCCGCGTCCGCGGGTGACAAAACCGATGATCCTGTCTCCGGGCACCGGCGCACAGCACTTCGAAAAATGCACCGAAAGGTCATTGGCACCCTGCACGATGATACCGCCGCCCTGGCGGTTCCGAACCGGCTTTGCGCGCTCCTCCGAGAGAAGCGTCTCCACCTGCTCCTCGGCCGACATGGACTTCATGCGGGCACGGTTCCACTCCTCATAGAGCTTGTTGACGACCTGGCCTTCCTTGAGAGTTCCGTGGCCGATGGCCGCGGTCAGGGAATCCCAGTCGCGGAAGCCGTATTTGACGAGGGCCGCCTCCTGGAACTCCGGCTTCATGAGATCCGGAAGATTGATGCCCTTCGTCTTCGCATAGTTCACCATGGCGTTCTTGCCGCGGATGATATTGTCATCCTTGAGCTCCGCCTTGAACCATTGATTGATCTTGTTTCTCGCCTGCGCGCTCTTGACGATCTTGAGCCAGTCGCGGCTCGGTCCCTTGGCATTCGGCGATGTGATGATCTCCACGCGGTCACCGTTCTGAATCTCGTAATCGATGGTCACGAGACGGTCGTTGACGCGGGCGCCGATCATCTTGTTACCTACCGCGCTGTGGATACTGTACGCAAAGTCAACGGTGTTGGAACCGACCGGCAACGTCTTCACCTCGCCCGTGGGCGTGAAGCAGTACACACTGTCGTTGAAGAGGTTGAAGTCATCCTTTAAGCTGTTTAAGAATTCTTTGTTGTCCGACACGTCGCGCTGCCACTCAAGGATCTGACGAAGCCATGCAAGCTTTTCGTCCTCGGCGTTGTCCACGCGCTTGCCGCTCTGGGACTCCTTGTACTTCCAGTGCGCAGCGATACCGTACTCGGCGATGCGGTGCATCTCCTCGGTGCGGATCTGAATCTCCACCGGCGTGCCGCCCGGGCCGATCAGGGTCGTGTGAAGCGACTGATAATTGTTGGCCTTGGGCATTGCAATGTAGTCCTTGAAACGCCCCGGCACAGGCTTATACATGTCGTGCAGGATACCGAGCGCGGCGTAGCAGTCCTTGACGCTCTCCACGATGATCCGCACGGCGAACAGATCGTAAATCTGCTCGATGGTCTTGTTCTGGTTGACCATCTTTCGATAAATGCTGAAGAAGTGCTTCGCGCGCCCGTCGATCTCGGCGTGGATGCCTGCCTCCTCCATTTTCTTTCCGACCTCGTCGGAAATCTTCTGCACAAAGGCCTCGCGGTCCGCACGGGTCGCGCGGATATCCTCCGAGAGCTGCTTGTACACATCGGGCTTTAAGTATTTTAAGGACAGGTCGTCCAGTTCCTTCTTGATCTTGCTGATACCTAGGCGGTGCGCAAGCGGCGAATAGATCTCCATGGTCTCTCGGGACTTTTCGATCTGCTTCTCCGAGGACTGATACTGCATCGTGCGCATATTGTGCAGCCGGTCGGCAAGCTTGATCACGATGACGCGGATATCCTTTGCCATCGCGATGAACATTTTCCGAAGGTTCTCGGCCTGAACCTCGATCTTATCCTGGGAATAATTGAGCTGTGTCAGCTTTGTGACACCGTCCACCAGAAGGGTCACTTCCGGTCCGAACAACCGCGTGAGCTCCGCCTCGGTGATGGTGGTGTCCTCGACGACATCGTGCAGAATGCCCGCCACGATGGTCTCCTTGTCCATCTCCAGCTCCGCCAGAATGATGGCCACCGACAGCGGATGAATGATATACGGCTCGCCGCTCTTTCGCTTCTGATTTCCGTGGGCATCCAGCGCCAGCCGGTACGCGCGCTCAATGATAGAGAGATCCGTCGTCGGGCGATACAGACGAATGGTCTCGATCAATTTCCGGTACAACACATCCGGATCCGTAAAATCCTCCGTCATTCCGATGCGCGAGTCCGTCTTTTCCGCTTTCTTGTCATCGGTAAATACTTCCGGTATCATCTTCTCGTCTTCCATAACGGTCCCTCCTTTCCGCCGTGTTTGACGGGTATAAACACTACACCCACTATAAATTTGGATTATACCATTTTCCTCATTCAGATACAAGAAAAAATTCAAGCGCCCCCGAGGGTTTCCCCGGGAGCGCGTGAGTTGCATCTTTCTTCGGAAAATGATTACTTCACCTCAACGGTCCAGTTGCGATCGTCAGCGATCTTGCCGAGCTGGATGCCCGTGATAGTGTCGTAAAGCTTCTGGCTGACAGGGCCGATGCCGCCGTCGCCGATCTTGAAGACTTCGTTCTCGAAACGGAGATGGCTTACCGGGCTGATAACCGCTGCGGTACCGGATCCGAAGCACTCCTCCAGAGCGCCCGAACGACCTGCCTCAACAAGCTCGTCAACGGAGATTCTGCGCTCCTCAACCGGAAGTCCCCAGCTCTTGCAAACCTCGATTACCGAGTTTCTCGTAACGCCGGGAAGGATGGAACCGTTCAGCATAGGCGTAACGATGGTGCCGTTAATCTTAAAGAAGATGTTCATGGCGCCGACTTCCTCGATGTACTTTCTCTCGCGGCCGTCAAGCCACAATACCTGCGAATATCCCTCGTCATGAGCCTTTACCTGTGCAGCGAGCGACGCAACATAGTTGCCGCCGGTCTTCGCCTCACCGATACCGCCCTTGACGGCGCGGACATACTCATCCTCGATCCAGATCTTAACCGGGTTCAGACCCTCTGCATAGTAAGGACCTACCGGAGAAAGGATGACGATGAAGAGATACGTATCCGAAACACGAACGCCGAGGAACGGGTCCGTTGCAATCATGAAAGGACGAATGTACAAAGACGTGCCGGGCTTCGTCGGGATCCAGTCCTGATCAACCTTGACGACAGCCTTGCAGGCCTCTACGAAATCCTCCTCGGGAATCTGCGGCATGCAGAGTCTCTTGTTGGAGTTGTTAGCGCGCTCCGCGTTCTTGAAGGGGCGGAACAAAAGGACGCGATTGTCATCGGTCCGGTATGCCTTCATACCCTCGAACATTTCCTGGCCGTAGTGGAAAACCATTGCGGACGGATCGAGACTGATTTCACCGTAAGGAACAATGCGAGGATCATACCAACCCTTGCCGGTCTCATAGTTCATCACGAACATGTGATCCGTGAAGATGGTACCGAAGCGAAGCGGATCGTCCGCTGCCGGCTTTGCCTTCGGGCTCTTTGTGAGCTCATACCTGATATTCAGCATATTCACACTCTCCTATCTGCCGTATACATACGACTGAAAACTTGGATTTATCATAGTCCCATTTTTCGGAAAATGCAATAAAAAGTTGTACGCTTTCCCCCGAAAAAGTTGTTCATCCGCCGCTTTTTGTGTTACAATCACCGATGGAGAGTGTCAAACCGAAAGGGAGGTATTGCAATGAAGTGTATCGCCGCCGTCGATCGCAACTGGGCGATCGGCAAAAACAACAAGCTCCTGGTGAGCATCCCCGCGGACATGCGGTTTTTCAAGGAGCAGACCATGGGCAAGGTGGTCATCATGGGCCGTGCAACGCTGGAGAGTTTCCCCGGCGGAAAGCCCCTTAAGGGCCGCGTCAACATCGTCGTCACCAGGGACCCGAAATACTACGTGCCCGATGCCATCGTCGTCCACAGTGTTAAGGAGGCCGCAGCAGCCGCTTCCCGCTACCCCGCGGACGATGTCTACGTCATCGGCGGAGCCAGCATTTACCGCCAGTTCCTTCCGCTGTGCGACACCGCATACATCACGCGCATCGACTACGCATACGATGCGGACACCTACTTCCCCAACCTCGACGAAGCCCCCGACTGGGACCTGACCGCGGAGAGCGACGAGCAGACCTACTACGATCTGACGTACGCATTTACGACATATCAGCATAAGCCGGCGGAGCTTTCCGAAGAGGAATGAGCTCCTTCGCCGCTGAAGAATCAACAAAAAACAAAACAGGCGGAAACGGTGTTTCAACCGTTTCCGCCTTGCTTTTTTACTCCGGCAACGGGACGTCCCATTCATCTTCAATGAGCCCCGCCTTATCCCAAAACGCTTCCGCCCGTTTGTTCCAAAAAAGCAGATGGAACAAGAATGCGCCTGCGAAATTCAAAATGACATCATCGATGTCCATGCTTCCGCGGCCGGTGACAAACTGCAGGAATTCCACCATGCAGAGTCCGAGCAATGTGAAAGCACAGAAGTATCTTCGCTCCCGAAGGATTTCAAAAAAGAACGGAGCGACCGCTCCCATCGGAGCAAACAGCAGGAAATTCCCGAGCAGGTTTTCAATCACAACGGAAGTGTTGACCGTCCCGTCGGAATACGCCCGAAAATATGCCCGAATCGTGCGAAACGGAACCAGGGAATACGACTGAATCCCGGCGTTTTTGCGGGTCACATCCACACTTCCGAACAGCACCTCGAAAAGACATATACCGTACACAACGGTTGCAATCGTCAAAAGCACCCGAAAGGTCCGCGCCCTTTTCTCGAAGGGCGTTCCGAGAAGCCAAAACACCGCTCCCAAAAAAGCACTGACCGTTATGATAAGAACCGCCTTCAACAACCCTGTCTGATCAAAATGATACGCCGGCACAATCATGGTTTCCAGGAAAAGATATGTAAAAAGAATACAAATCCCCAAAAACGGCAAAGAAACAATTCTGAATTTGTTCACCGCAATTACCCCACACTTATCATACTTACCATGCTTACCATACTTACAATGATAACGAATTGCTTCGCGCTAGACGGCTACCGGGATTACGGCTTTCCAGTCGTTGTACTCGTAGTCCGTGAGGGCGACGTCATTCTTGGTGAACGCGTAGAAATCCTTGATTTCCGGGTTCAGCCAGAACTTCGGCGCGGGATGTGTCGGCTGCGCGATCAGGTCCTCCACCAGCGGAACATGGCGGTCGTAGATGTGCGCGTCCGCGATCACGTGAACAAACTCACCGACCTGCATGTCGCAAACCTGGGCGATCATGTGGGTGAGAACCGCGTACTGGCAGACGTTCCATGCATTTGCCGCAAGGATGTCGTTGGAGCGCTGGTTCAGGATCGTGTTGAGGATAAGCTTTCCGCCGTCTTTGGGCGCAGTCACGTTGAAGGTCATGCTATAGGCACAGGGATAGAGATTCATCTCGTGAAGATCCTGGTGCACGTACAGATTCGTCAGGATACGGCGCGAAAACGGCGTGTGCTTTAAGTCGTAGATGACACGGTCGACCTGATCGAACAGGCCCTCCTTGTACTGATGCTTGACGCCCATCTGATAGCCGTAGGCCTTGCCGATGGAGCCGTTCTCATCCGCCCATGCGTCCCAGATGTGAAGCCCCATGTCGTTGACGTTGTTGCTCTTCTTCTGCCAGATCCACAGAAGCTCCTCCGTCGCCGATTTGATCGGCGTCTTGCGGATCGTGAGCGCCGGAAACTCCTTCGAGAGATCATAGCGGTTCACAACGCCGAACTTCTTGATCGTATATGCCTGTGTGCCGTCCTCCCAATGCGGACGAACCGCCTCGCCTCTGGTATCCGTGCCGTTGTCAAGGACGTCGCGGCACATCCGGATAAACAAATCATCTGCATAGCTCATCGCGCAGATACCTCCCCAATCATTTTTCGACTGATAGTGATACGGACCGGCTCGTGTTCCGACGAACCGGTCCGTTTCTCATATGGTATTCACTTTCTGCAAAACTTATTTCTCCGTATGCTCGTTGACATAGCGGCGGATGTTGGATGCATTTGCATACTTCTCAACCTTGTCACCGCCCAGAACAACCAGCGTCGGTGCCTGCATGATGCCGTACTTCATGGCGAGATCGCCGTTCTCCTCGGCATCTACTACCGTGTAGGCAATGTCTCCGAGGAATTCCTTGGCGAGTTTGCAGTTCGGGCACTTCTGCGTCGTGAACAGCAACAGCTGACCCTTGTCATCCGTTACCGGAGCCATTGCCTCCTCCACTGCTGCAGCTGCCTTTTCTACTTCAGTAGAACTTACATCCTTCTCGTTTTCAGGAAGCGTAACCTGTGCGCCTGCAGTGCTCATCATCGGGGAAATTCCCGCGATCTTGTACTCGACACGATCCGCATACTCCTGCAGCTTGCCCTGGTTCCAGTTCTGAACCGGACGATAGTAACCGGTGATCCGGCTGTAAACCTCCGTAGGCTTTCCGCAGTGCGGGCAGGTCTTCACTTCGCCGGTGAGATAACCGTGCTCGGTACATACGGAGTACGTCGGCGACATGGTGTAGTACGGAAGCTCGTAGTTCTCGGCGATCGTGCGAACCAGCTTCGCAGCCGCCTGCCAATCCGGCAGCTTCTCGCCTAAGAAGCAATGGAACACGGTACCCGAGGTGTACAGCGTCTGCAGCTTGTCCTGGATATCCAGCGCGGTGAACACGTCGTCCGTGTAGCCCACCGGAAGGTGCGAGCTGTTGGTGTAGTACGGGGTCTCACCCGGCTTTCCTGCCGTGATGATGTCCGGAAACTGCTTTCTGTCGTGCATTGCAAGACGGTAGGTCGTGGACTCGGCCGGCGTAGCCTCGAGGTTGTACAGATCTCCGTACATCTCCTGGTAATCGCTGAGGCGATCGCGCATATGGTTGAGAACCTTCTTCGTGAACTCCTGCGTCTCCGTGTGCGTCATGTCCATGCGGAGCCATTTTGCGTTCAGGCCGACTTCGTTCATACCGATCAGACCGATCGTCGAAAAATGATTGTCGAAGGTGCCGAGGTATCTCTTCGTGTACGGATACAGTCCCTCGTTGAGAAGCTTCGTAATGACACTTCTCTTAACCTTCAGGGAGCGGGCTGCAACGTCCATCATATGGTCGAGACGCTTGAAGAAGTCCGCCTCGTCCGCTGCCTGATATGCGATACGCGGCATGTTGATCGTCACAACGCCGATACTGCCGGTGCTCTCGCCGGAACCGAAGTAACCGCCGGTCTTCTTGCGAAGCTCACGCAGATCGAGGCGCAGACGGCAGCACATGGAACGAACATCGCTTGGCTGCATGTCGCTGTTGATGTAGTTGCTGAAGTAAGGCGTGCCGTACTTCGCGGTCATCTCGAAGAGAAGACGGTTGTTCTCGGTGTCGGACCAGTCGAAATCCTTCGTGATGGAGTAGGTCGGAATCGGGTACTGGAAGCCGCGGCCGTTTGCGTCGCCTTCCACCATGGTCTCGATAAATGCTTTGTTGACCATGTCCATTTCCTTCTTGCAATCCTTGTAGCAGAAGTCCATCTCCTCGCCGCCGATCAGGCAGGGAAGCTCAGCCATGTCGGCCGGAACCGTCCAGTCGAGAGTGATGTTCGAGAACGGAGCCTGCGTACCCCAGCGGCTCGGCGTGTTCACGCCGTATACGAAACTCTGGATGCACTGCTTGACTTCCTTGTAGGAGAGGTTGTCAATCTTAACGAACGGAGCAAGATAGGTATCAAACGAGGAAAATGCCTGTGCGCCGGCCCACTCGTTCTGCATGATACCGAGGAAGTTTACCATCTGGTTCATGAGGGTCGAGAGGTGCTTTGCCGGGGACGAGGTGATCTTGCCGGGAATACCGCCGAGACCTTCCATGATCAGCTGCTTCAAGGACCATCCTGCGCAGTAACCGGTCAGCATGGACAGGTCATGAATGTGGATGTCGGCCTTCTTGTGCGCCTCATGGATCTCGGGATCGTAGATCTCGGAGAGCCAGTAGTTTGCGGTGATGGAGCCGGAGTTGTGTAGGATCAGACCGCCGACGGAATACGTAACGGTGGAATTTTCCTTAACACGCCAATCCTCCTCGTGAACGTAGCTGTTCACGATCTCCTTGTAGTCAAGGATGGTGGACTTCATCTCACGCAGCTTTTCGCGCTGCTTGCGGTACAGAATGTACGCCTTCGCAACATCGGTGTAGCCCGTCTGCTCCAGAACATGCTCCACGCTGTCCTGAATGTCCTCGACGCCGATCACGCCGTTGTTGACTTTATCCTGAAACTGCGCCGTAACACGCAGTGAAAGAAGACTGATGATGTCGGAGGTATACTCCTTGTTTGTTGCCTTGAACGCCTTTTCGATTGCCGCATCGATCTTGTGGAGATCGAATTCCTTCAATTCCCCGTTTCGTTTTGCTACCTGAATCATACGCTTACACTCTCCTTTATGTGCTGTTTTCTCTCTTTATAACTGCCTCGCGGGCGATTGTCTACATTGTAGCACAGCACTATAGGGCTGTCAAGGCGTCGCTAACTAAATCTTGAACAATTTGTGAAATGTACACTATATCTTGTGGTTTTGTACCCGTTCCGCCTCCTTCGAAAAATGCGTGAAAAGCCCTTAAAATAAGGCAAAGACGCCCGTTTTGCTAAGCCTGCGGGCGTCCGTTTGTTTTGTCGATAGTGCTGGTTTTTGTGTTTTTTTGTGTGCCTTCCGGGCTACATCAGATCCTTCCGGTCCTTCGGAATGTATGCCTTCACCGCGATGCCGTCGGCGACGTATTCCTCGGAGAGGAGCTGCCCGTATTTGCGGATTCCCTGCAGCTTCGAAGCCTCGTCGTAGCCGTACACGCGCTCGACGTAGACCTTGCCCTCCAGCAAAAGATCCTCGATCGCGGCCAGAAGTTCCGGGATTCCCTCGCCGGTCTTCGCCGAGATCTTCACCACGCGCTCGGCCTGAAGATCCTTGTGCACCGCACCGTCCGCAACCAGGTCCTGCTTGTTCATCGCCGTGATCACTCTGCGGTCCGCGATCTCGAGTCTTCGCAGGGTATCGTACACCACCGCCATCTGCATGTCGGCGTCGGGGTTCGACGCATCCACCACATGCAGGATCAGGTCGGAGTACCCCGCCTCCTCAAGCGTCGAGCGGAACGCATCGATCAAATGGTGCGGCAGCTTGCGGATAAATCCTACCGTGTCCGTAAAGAGCACCTCCTGCCCGTTGGGCAGGCGGCAGTTGCGCGTCGTGGGATCGAGCGTCGCAAAGAGGGCGTCCTTCGAGAGCACGCCGGCGTCGGTCAGATAATTGAGCAACGTGGATTTGCCGGCGTTCGTGTAGCCGACGATAGCCACCACGGGGATGGCGGAGCGGATGCGCGCCTCACGGCGCACCTCGCGGTTCTTTTTCACTTCGGCGAGTTCGCGGTTCAACTGCGCGATGCGGGTGCGGATCGTCCGGCGGTCCACCTCCAGCTTCTTCTCACCGGGTCCTCTCGTGCCGATACCGCCGCCTAATCGGGACATCGCACGTCCCATGCCGATCAGGCGCGTCGAGCGGTACCGAAGCTGTGCGAGCTCCACCTGAAGCTTGCCCTCTCCGGTCATGGCGTGCTGTGCGAAAATATCAAGGATGACCATCGTCCGGTCCATGACGTTACAGCCGAGGGCGTCCTCTAAGTTCTTCATCTGCACCGGCGACAGCTCGTCGTCCGTGACGATACCGTCCGCGCCGGTGGTCTCCACAAGCTCCCGAAGCTCCTCGATCTTGCCCTTGCCGATATAGGTCCCGGGATGCACCGACTCGCGGTTCTGCACCATGCGGCCGACCACCTCCGCGCCCGCGGTTTTCACCAGCTCGGCGAGCTCGCAAAGCGACTCCTCCGCCGTCACCGCAGGGCCGTCCGGGCGGTCTTCCTCCACGGCCACCAATACGACGGTTTCCTTCTCCGATTCTGTTTCGTACATTCCTTCTCCCCTTACTTCGTCTCGATTCCGAGACGCTTCTTCAAAAACTCATATTCCTTCGCCGCGTCGGCATCGTCCGGATAGCTCACGATATACTCCGCAAGCGTCTCGTAGGCCTTCGCCAGCTCGTTTCGTTCCTCATACAGTGCCACCTGGTTTCGCAAAAGCTGCTGTCTCGCAGCCGCCCCCGGCACACCGAGCCCGAGGTTTAGCATCTCCTGTGCCTTGTCGTACTCAAACAGAGCCAGGTAGCAAACCGCCTCCTGGTTGCACACCGTAGGCGACTCCACCGCGCTGTTGCTGCGGTAGCGCTCGAAGGATGCAATGGCATCCTCGTACCGTCCGTCTAAAAGCGCGATCTCCCCCAGAAAATAGTCCGCCTCGAAAAATCCCATGTCGTACGCGTACTCCATCTCGATTTTCGCAGACTTGTAGTTTCCCTGATAAAAATGCACCTGCCCGAGGCAGTATTTGTCCTCGTTCGTCTTCACCGGCAGGCGCGCCGCCTTGTCCAGAAGCTCCTCTGCCTTGGCGGTGTCACCGGTCGCCACGTAGCATGTGTACAGACCGATGTATGCCGAATAGCTTTCTCCCGAGAGCGACAGTGCGGCCTCATAGTCGCTCACGGCCTGCTCGTATCTGCCCTCGACGCGGTACAGATTGCCGCGCTTTTGGAAGGCGCGGGCATTTTCCGCATCGCGGGAGAGAATATCCGAATAAATGTCGATCGCCGAGGTGCGGTACCCCATGCACTCGAGAGTATTTGCCTTATAAAACAATATGTCGACGTCCCAGCCCTTCTCGGCGGAGATGTCCAGCGCATTGTTAAAGCAGGTGAGGGCATCCGAATAGCTCTGCTTCTGCAGATATACCATGCCCTTGCCGCGGATTGCGAACTTGTTGAGCCGCTCGGCCTTGCTGCCCTCGGACGCGCTGTTTACGAGCACGATCTCGAACTCGCGCAGCGCCTCGTCGTAGCGCTTTAACTGCAGAAACGTCATGCCGTAGTTGTTGTGGACCTCAAGGTTCGCATTGTCCAGCTCCAGAGCACGCGAAAAATACTCCGCGGCCTTCTCGTAATCCCCGGCCTCGTAGTATGCCAAGCCCTTCTTGTTCTCATTCTGCGGCGTCATCTCCTCGTCATCGCAGGCGACCAGAAGAAGCATCGAAACCGTCAGAAGGAGCACCGAACCGAACCATCGTGCCAAACGTCTCATACTGTCCCTTTCCGCATTGGTGATTGCAAAAACCCCCCGAAGTGTTCGCTTCGGGGGGAATGCGCTCTCATTGCGCAATGCACCGGACGCCCTCAAAGGAAGCCGTCCTTTTCATTGCCTGTTTTACAATCAGATCTTGTTGTCCGAACCGAGAACATACTTAATCTTGTGAGCTACCATGTCCTTAACGGCCTGACGAGCGGGCTTGAGGTACTGGCGAGGATCGAAGTGATCTGGATGCTCTGCGAAGTACTTGCGGATGTTACCGGTCATGGCAAGACGGATATCGGAGTCGATATTGATCTTGCAAACGGCAAGCTCTGCAGCATGACGAAGCTGCTCTTCCGGAATACCTACGGCATCAGGCATGTTTCCGCCGTACTCGTTAACCATCTTAACGAACTCCTGCGGAACGGAGGACGAACCGTGAAGAACGATCGGGAAACCGGGAAGTCTCTTGATGCACTCCTCCAGAACGTCGAAGCGGAGCGGCGGCGGAACGAGGATGCCGTCAGCATTTCTCGTGCACTGTGCAGCCGTGAACTTGTAAGCGCCGTGGGACGTACCGATGGCGATCGCAAGGGAGTCGCAACCGGTTCTTCCGACGAACTCCTCAACCTCCTCGGGACGGGTGTAGCTCTCCTTACCGGACTCTACAACGACCTCATCCTCGATACCTGCAAGAGTACCGAGCTCGGCCTCAACCACAACACCGTGGTCGTGTGCATACTCAACAACCTGCTTCGTAAGAGCGATGTTGTCCTCGAAGGACTTCGAGGAAGCGTCGATCATGACGGAGGTGAATCCACCGTCGATGCAGGACTTGCAAAGCTCGAAGGTATCGCCGTGATCAAGGTGAAGAGCGATCGGGATCTGAGGATTCTCGATAACTGCAGCCTCAACCAGCTTTACAAGGTAGGTGTGGTTCGCGTAAGCGCGAGCACCCTTGGAAACCTGAAGGATAACCGGGCTGTTCAGCTCGCCGGCTGCCTCGGTGATACCCTGTACGATTTCCATGTTGTTTACATTGAAGGCACCGATTGCGTAACCGCCGTTATATGCCTTGGCAAACATTTCTTTTGTAGTAACTAATGCCATACGTATATCTTCCTTTCATGAACTTTTGTTTGTATGTCATGCGCATTAGCGCCGGACAACCGTAGATATTATAGCAGAGACCCTGTGGAATGTAAAGTGCATAAAATCAATCATGTTTTCCCCAAAGGAAGAACAACATCTTGCACACGATCTCGTCCTTGGTCACCGGTCCGATGACCCGGCTGTCGTGAGAATTGAACCGGTTGTCGCCCATGACGAAAAATTCATTCTCACCCAGAGTCCACTCGCCCGTCGGGGCATAGCTTCCTCCCTGGTAGTAGGTATATTGCGCCTCCTCCAGGACACCGTTGATGTACACGCGGTAAACCTTCTCTCCCGCAGGGATCACCGTCCCGTCCGTGAGCGTCACCTCGTGATCGTACGTCTCCCAGACGCAACCGATGGTATCTCCCGGAACACCGATCACACGCTTTATGAAGTTGCTGTTGTCCGTACCGTTCTGCTTGTCTCCGGTGTTCAGGATCACGATGTCACCGCGCTCCGGTGTCGTGTAGCGGAAGCCGAACCCGAACGCCTTGTCCGTCAGCGTCTTGTTCATGGACGAACCGCTTACCAGATACGGCGGAAATACATAGAAGATTGCATAGATCACGGCAAAGCAGCCGATGAAAAACAACAGCTCCTTGACCCAGGACCACGCCTTCGAACTGCCTGCCTTGGCGTCTCCCTCAATCTCTTCCTCGCTTACCTCGTCTTCGTCCTCATCAGTCCCGTCGCCGGCGTCATCCTCGTCGTCGATGTCGTACTCGTACGCCTCGGCAGCCTCATCGTCGTACTCATCGGCCTCATCGTACTCCTCAGCCTCGCCGTGCTCATCGTCCTCATCATCGTCCTCGTCGTCCGCCGCAAAATCCTTTTCGCTGCGGCGACGGGTCCGCCGCGCAGACTCCGCCAGTTCCTCCTTCGAGAGACGCACGCGTTCCGTAACCGACTCGGAAGCAACCTCCTCGATGTCCTCGTTCATGATATCATCAATCTTCATTCTTTCCTCCGATTCAGTTCCGGAACCTTCCCACACAACCCGGCCTCCGGTCAGATCTCGCGTTCCTTTCCGCGATACGTAAGTACAAACCGCTTCGGCGATGTGCCGAGCAGCTCGCAGCTTCTGGCATCCGGCTGCGACATACCGACGAAGATTTCATACTCGCCCGGCACAAGCATGCGTCTGCCTTTCTCATTATATACTCCGAGTGCCTCCGGCGCAAGAGAAATCACAGCTTCCTCACGATTCTTCGGCGCAACGGTAACCTTGCAAAGCCCCTTGAGCTGTGCGTTCGGGCCGCCGGCAAGCGGCGACTTCACATACACCTGCAAGGTCTGCGCTCCCTCGCGGTCGCCGGTGTTCGATATCACCGCGCGGCACGTGATTTCACCGCCGACCTCGCCGGTCACGGACGCGTCCGACAGCTCGAAGGTTATATAGGACAGGCCGTATCCGAACGGGTACAAAGCCGGCTGCTTCATGTAGCGGTAGGTTCTGCCCTTCATCGCATAGTCGGTAAATGCAGGCAGCTCCTCCGTCGTGCGGTAGAACGTCACCGGAAGCTTACCCTCGGGGCAGGCATCTCCGAAGAGAATGTCCGCAACGGCGCGGCCGCCCTGAGCTCCCGGATACCAGGCCGTAAGGATCGCGGGGATCGTCTCGTCCTCCCACGGGATCGCAAGGGCGCTTCCCGAGAGGATCACCAAAACGACCGGCTTTCCGCAGTCCGCCAGCTCCTTTAAGATATCCTCCTGCAGACCCGGAAGGTTCAAATTCGGCTTGTCGCCCGAGGCAAATTCATTGCCCTCGTCGCCCTCCTCGCCCTCGAGTCCGGGGTCAAGTCCCATCACTGCGACAACCACATCGCTCATCTTCGCAACGGCGCGCACCTCGGCGGCACGGTCGTTGGCCATGCCCAGACCCTGCACGCGGTCTTTAAAGAGATGGCACCCTTCCGAGAACACGATGCGGGCACGGTCGCCCACGTACTCACGGATACCGTCGAGCACCGTGACATACTCCGACGCCGTTCCCTCGTAGTTGCCGACCAGAGCCTTGCGGTTGTCCGCATTCGGGCCCACAACGCCGATGGTCGAGATCTTCGAAAGATCAAGGGGCAGAAGGTTGTCTGCATTTTTCAAAAGACATACGGTCTTGCGGCTGACACGGCGGTTAAAGCTTCTGCTCTCCCCGGTGTCCACCGCCTCGTAGCCGATCTCGTTAAACGGCACCTCGTCCTTCTTGTCAAAGAGGCCGAGCTTCATGCGGGTCGTGAACAGCCTCGTCACGGCGCGGTCGATGGTTCGCTCCTCCACAAGGCCGTCGCGCACCGCCTGCAGCAGATGCACATAGAGATTGCCGCAGTTTAAGTCGCATCCGGAATTCATCGCCAGAGCAACGGACTCCTCCTGATTTTTCGTCACCATGTGGAACTCGTGGAAGTCCTTGATAGCCCAGCAGTCCGACGTCACGTGGCCCTCAAAGCCCCACTCGCCGCGGAGGATGTCCCCCAGAAGCGTCTTGCTTCCGTTGCATGCCTCACCGTTCGTGCGGTTGTAGGCGCCCATGACTGCCTCCACCTTGCCCTTCGTAACGCAGGCATGAAACGCCGGAAGATACGTCTCCCGAAGGTCCTGCTTGCTGACGACGGCGTTGAAGCTGTGGCGCTGGTCCTCCGGACCGCTGTGCACCGCAAAATGCTTCGCACATGCGGCAACCTTCATGTACCGCTCATCATCCCCCTGCATCCCGCGGATGAAGGCGGTTCCCAGAAGTCCGCTCAGGTACGGATCCTCGCCGAAGGTCTCATGGCCGCGGCCCCACCTCGGATCGCGGAAAATGTTCACGTTCGGCGACCAGAAGGTCAGACCCTTGTAGATATCTCTGTCACCGTATTCCTGCTGCATGTTGAATTTGGCGCGCGCCTCCGTGGAGATCACGTCGGCAACTTCCCCCATCATCTCTTCGTCAAATGCAGCAGCAAGCCCGATAGCCTGCGGAAACACCGTTGCCACACCGGCACGCGCGACGCCGTGCAACGCTTCGTTCCAGTAATTGTACGCAGGTACCCCGAGCCGTTCAATCGCCGGAGCGTTGAACAATGTCTGAAACACCTTCTCCTCCAGAGTCATCTCACCCACAAGTGCCGCAGCCCGCTCCTGAAAGGATTTGCTCTCATCGAGCCAGGGAGCCTTCTTATCGTCCATCTTTTTCATAACAAATCTCCGAATTACGCGTATTATAGTCGGGCATTTTCAAAAAGAAAGGCTGCCCGAAGGCAGCCTTTCAGGGTAATCTCAGTTGAAATTACTTTGCTCTACGAGCGTTGAACTCATCGATCTTGGTCTGGATCTCGGAGTTCAAGGACTCAAGAAGCTGACCAGGAGTCTGAGCAGGGCTATCTACATTGTAGTAGAAAGAGGTCTGGATAATACCATTGCTGTTATCCCAGAGACCAGGGATGATGTAGCTCGGATTCTGAACCGGAGCGATCTTGTTGATCATGATGTCAAGAGTCTCGTTAACGGATCTGGAATCACGGAAGAGAGCCTCATATCCACCCTTCCAAGCGTTCGGGTCGTCCTTAATTTCAGGAGACTGATCGGTGAAGTTGTTGTAAGCAAATGCGATGTCAGCAAGCTTAGCCTTCGTGGTCTCGCAGTTCGGGATTACCATGATGTTCTCACGGGATACCGGGATGTAATCGGAAGCCTTAGGTCCCTTAGGGAAGCATACAAAACCGTAAACGAAATCGTAAGCTCTAACGCCCGTATCCTTTCCGTCCGCATCCTTCTCGTTAGCGGAGAAGTCAGATGCCTTGTACTCATCGTAAGGAATCATAACAGCCTTCTGCTCCTTGAATACGGACTCGAAGAAGTTCCACTGCTCACCCTCAACTGCACGACGGGTAAGACCTTCAGTATAGAAAGCGTATGCCCAGTCGCAGTCCTCGATGATCTCACTGCTGGTAGCATTGTTAACGAACTTGCCGTCAGCACCCTTCGTGATGATCGAATGACCATTGGAGAGCATCGTCATCTCGAAGAATACGGACTGCTGGCAGATAAGGCCGTAGATATCGGTAACACCGTCGTTATCGGTATCAACAGTACACTTCTTAGCGAATTCCTTGAACTTGTCCCAAGTCCACTCGCCGGAAGCCTGCCAATCGTAAGGCTTGTCAACCTCGCCCTCACCGAGAAGCTTCTTAACAAGATCCTTGTTGTAGAAGATACCGGTTCTAGGCTCGATACCGGTTGCGAAACCGTAGATAGCGTCGCCAACCGTCATACTCTCGACAACAGCCTTGTTCCACTTCTTATCAGAGAAGTTGAACTCGGAAAGCTTAGCAACATCGCTGAAGAGCGGGTCTTCCTGATCCATGAACGCACCGATGAATCTGTAGTCGAACGTCATAACATCGGCCAAAGGCTCATTGGAAGTAATGGAAAGAAGGCAGGTCTCAGCCTGATCGCTCCAACCGCAGATCGTCTTACGAGTGATCGTGTAGTTGTGCTTAGCCATCAATTCTCTCTGGTACTCGGAATTCAACTCCTCAGCGCTCGTCGAAGACGGAAGCTGCCAGTTGTCACCGGACCACCAGTCACCAACTACTACTGCGAGACCGTTCAGGTTACGAGCCGGAACCTCAGTAGGAGTAGGAGTGGTCTCACCGCTCGTAGGTGCCACGGTAGGCGTAGTGGTCGTGTTGTTCTCGTCCTTCTTGCAAGCAACAAGTGCAAGTACGAACACACAAGCCATAGCTACGAGCAAAAGCTTCTTGATTGTGCTCATTATAAGCTCCTCCTTAGGAAAAATAAAAGTATCTTAAAATGCTTTCAGACAGTCTGAAAACATCTTAATTTGGATTATATCACAGTCTTTTCATAATTTCCACTGTTTTTTTAACAGTTTTTACCAAAAAAGAACCTGTGAACGGCATCAACCTTTGATACCGCTTTGCGAGATACTCTCGACAAAGCTCTTCTGTGCAACCACGTAGATTACCAGTAACGGAACCAGCGCGATCAGGGAACCGGTCGCCTGGATCTGGTTGCTGTACGCGGTCTGCGTAACGTAACCCATACCGAAGCGGGCCTTGTTCTCACCGTCGAAGAGGTTGACGATATTGTACAACTTCGTGGAAACCAGATCCCAGGTGTTCGTCGGGAAGAAGATACGCGTGTAAATCTGGTCGGTCCACTGCCATACAAATGCGAACAGGAAGCAGGATACCATCATCGGACGCGCGCCGGGAAGCAGAATCTGGAAGAACGTGCGGAGTCTGCCGCAGCCGTCCACATATGCAGCTTCCTCGAGCTCCTTCGGCTCATTGCGGAAGTGCTGACGCATCATGTAAATGTAGAGGCCTGCCTTGTAACCTGCGCAGGTAGCGCACATCATCAGGTACGGAAGTGCCTTTCCCTGAAGGTTCAATCCCTTGCTGGAACCCGTGATCCACTTGATGATGCCGAGGATATCGAAATCACCGAAGTACAGGAACAAAGGAGTGATGATCGTAGTCGGAGGAACGATCAGTGTCAGTATCACGCAAGCGAACAGAACTCTCTTGAGCGGGAACTTGTATCTGGCAAAACCATATCCTACCAGCGTACAGGACAGCATCTGCAGCAACGCAACTCCTGCAGACAGGACGAGCGATCTGACGAATGTCGGAATTCCCTTATACAAACGCCATGTGATCGTGTACGCCTGCGTCGAAAAATGTCTCGGAACACTGACGATGGTCGTATCGTACAGGTCCATTTCCGTCATGAAGCTGACACACAGCTTCTGGATCAACGGCTGCAGGATCAGGAAGCAGAGACCGAAGAGGAGGATTCCGCGTCCGATGCGGAACAGAAATCCCTTCGTCTTCTTTCTTAACAGGTAGCCGCCTGATTTCCGGTTTCGATCCCAAAATGCTTTTCTTCTTTCGGCTCTAGTCATTGTAGTATACCCCCCTCGAGAAGATTAGCGCGGAAACGCCGAGTACTGCTGCGATGATCACGAAGTAGGACCACGACATCGCGGCAACCTTACCGTACTCGAAACGGATCAACAGCGTATCGCTGATAAGCTTCATCAGCGTACTGTCGGTTCTCGTAAAGAAGTCGATCAAGGTATAAACAATGTTTACAAGCACCATTGCTTTGATCAAAGGCCAGGTAATCTTCCAGAAACTCTCCCAGCCCGTGCAGCCCTCCATCTTCGCCGCCTCATACATGCTCGGCGGGATGGTCTGCAGACCGGACAGGAATACGATGATCTGGATACCTGAAGCCATCGCTATATCGTACACCTGACCTACGATATCGATGACGTATTGGAAGAATTTGTTTCCGGTTTCCCCGGTTAACAATATCTTCTCCAGTGTGTTCGTGATGTTCGAGAAGCTGTTCTCGGCTCTCATCGCTTCCTTGACGTTCGAGATCAAGGGGTTGTTTGCATCGAGTCCTAAGAACACGCCGGACGCGAGAATAACAGGAAGGAAGTAGATGGCACGAACTGCCGCACGTCCCTTAAACTCCTGATTCAACAGCGTTGCCATGAAGAAACTGAACACCAGAATACCCGGAACGAACAGGAGCATTCTCTTCAACTCGTTGACAAACGCCTCGATGAAGTCTTTTTCCTCGCGGAAAATCTTGTAAAAGTTCGATCCCGGTTCCCAGAAGCCCACCGACGAGAACGAAAGTCCGTTGCTGGTGGCGGAAACCTTGCTCAAGGACATCCGCACAGACATCCCGAGGGGATATACCAGGAACAGCAGGAAGCCGATGATAAACGGAAGGACGAACAAAAATCCTGCGATCGCGTTGCCGCGTGCGAGGTTCTTATGCTTCTTTCTCGGGCCCTGCGAAGACGTCTTCCGGCTGGTCACAACAGCCGCTGCTGCCGCAGCTGCCTCCTCCGCTTCTGCGTCCGCCTCCTCGGCGATCTCCTCGATCACCTCTTCCGCTTCTGCTTCTGCATCCGTTGTCTCCGAAAGAACATCCATCGCTTCTTCCTTCACTTCTTCCGCCTCCGCGACTGCCGCGTCGGTTATCGTTTCAGCTGCTTCACTGACATTGTCAAGAACGGTTTTCTCCGATTCCATGATCATTGACCTCCTTTCTCGACTTTAAAATCTTGTGCGGGGATCATCACGCCGTCGGCGTTGTACTCCGCGGTACGGTAGTTTACGTAAACCTTGGTGCCGTCTTCGAACTGCGTCATGCGAACACCGTCCGCAAGAATCTTGTGATCGACGATCTCCTGGTTGTAAGTACCTGCAAACTCTGTCTTGAATCTGTTGTACAACTCGATGGCATCTGCCTTCCAGCTCTCGTAGTTCGCACCGAAGAGGTACGTGTACTCGGTCTCGGCAAGATCCATACCGGAGTTGTGCATGAACGTGAAGTACAATCCGGAACCGGACTCCGCGCAGCAGAGGACACTGTTCTTCAGATCTCCTGCGAGGTTCAGGGAATCACCGGTGTATTCCACCAGACCGTGAAGCACGATCGGGAAGAACGGGATCGCTTCGTCAGTCAGACTGTAGTGCGAGCTGTCGACATCCATGTTGAGGATCAGGTCCGCCTGCGGGATCGCATAGGAGAACGCATCGTACATGATCATCTTCTCACCCTTGGAGCGAAGCTCTTCGAGCAGGCTCACCTGACGGCTCTTCGCACTTTCTCTCGTCACCTTATCCTTGCGGTTGTAGTCCGCCGAGAGTCGGCTTCCGATATCGGTGAACGCGATGTTCTTCAAACCGAAATCCGAAATCTCATCGGCAAATCCGCGAACCGTATCCTCAATATACTTCGGATCGGCAAGGTAGTAGTAATCGCTGTCCTCAATGATGCCGTACCAGACATCACTGATCTTCTGCTTCTTAACGAAGTCACGGGAAATGTATTTTGCGGCGTCCGCACGATACTGGAAGCTGTCGAACCAGCCGTCCTCGTAGATGAAGCTGAACTGTGCTTTCAGATACAAGGAGTTTGCTTCCTGAATCGACTTGATCGCCTTCTTGAAATCGCTCTTTCCGCCGAGCTTGCCGATCAGACTCACATCGTCCGCAGGCTCGTGCTGGATACCGCCGTTGAACCAGCCCTCCAGGATGACGTTGATGCCCGTCATGCCGGACTTGTTCAGATCGTCGATGATCTCCACCATCTGCTTGTAGGTCGTCATCGCGAACGGACGCTCCGTAGGAACGCCGAGCACGTGCTGGATCTTCTCAACCGCACCTACCAGTTCCACTGCAACCGGAACATCGGAGGAAACCGTCTTCTGAAGGCCCGGGTTCTTCGCCAGGTAGTAATCGCGGTAAGTCTTCGCCATGTCGACATAACTCGAGGTGGCAATCGGCTTGAAGCGGATTGCGATCTTCTCGTCGGTATTTAACGACGGCTCGTAAACATGCAGTGTCTGCGCGGAACGCTCGCCGACGTTAACCTTCTCGCTGTGCAGCACGGTGAACATCGTGGTCACGTAGTTTACGTTGGCACCTGCACCGCCCGGCACACCGGCCTTGATGTTGCCGTAGCTCTCACCGGACTCGATGATTGCCAAAAGGCCCTGGTCCTTGGCTACCAGCGTACCCTCTTCGGTACGACCGGTAACGCCGATACCGTAGATCGGATAGTTAACCAGCGGATCGGAAACCTTCATATCCTGGATCATCGCGTAATCATGACCGAAGATCTTCGCGCTGTATGCCTGCTGTCCCTTACCGTTATTGAAGTTTATAAGCGCACCCGAACCGTCCGGGATGAACAGATAACCTTCCGAATTTTTCGGCTCGGAAAGCATGTACGGAAGCACGTAGATTTCCGTCAAAGGATAACTCGAACGGTACTGAAGCTTGTCGTAAGGCACCTCCACCAAAAGGTCCTCACCGTCGAGCTTAAGCTCAACCGTAATGTTGACCGACGGAGGCTGTACGATCGACGACTCGCCGGCGTATTTCTCCTGATCGGCAATCCACTGATCGCGATCGTAATCAATCTCGTCGATCAGAATCTGAGCAAGCTGCTCTTTCTTCCAGTCCTGCATGTTCGCACGGAGGAAGTACAACGTCTCGCCGTTGTCGAGCGCTTCCATTGCTTCGGGATACAACGTCTTGTAGTTCTCGTTCTCGGGTTTTTCGATCTTTTCCTTCGTCATCTTGATGTAACCGCTGCGGATCTCGCTCTTGTTCGCTGCGGCATTTTCCGTATGAAGCGCTTCGATGATCTCATTGTAACGCTCCTCCGAGATGGCGGTAGGAACCTCGTAGATCTTGTTGATCTTACCGATGGAATAGTTGATCGTAATCTTGTTGTTGGCCGGATCGCCGACGACATTGTAGTTTCCTCTCTCCACCGAGTCCGTGTGCGAGTTCAACTCGTAACGGTTACCTGCGGAGTTCTGGAATGTGATCATCACCAATGCGGCAACTTCGGAATGTGTCGGGTCTGTCGCAAGCGACTGCGAGTTCCAGACATGTCCGTACTTATCCGTCAGTACAAAATGCGTAGTTACCGGATCGAGTTCCAACGTTAAAGAGTCATTTTTCAGGATGATCGGCTCCTTTGCCGCCGGATCCTCCGAATTGAAGGAGTACACCGGAATCTCTTCCGTCGTAGTGGAACTCTGCCCGCCGAAATGAATGGCGAGGAAGATCAGGCCCGCGATGACTGCAATCGTGATCGCATATCCGATCAGTTTTGCTTTGTTACGTTTAAAAAACTCTTTGACAATGGTGCCAAAAGATTTTCTTTTCATCTGTTCCCTCCTTTCCCCTCACTATAATCGGAAGACAATTTCTTTATAAATCGAAACGACATACATGACAGCGTCACTGATCAAACTGAAGAACAGCAGAACGATAAACATGATGACGGCCATTCCCACGATGGAGAAGATGACAGCCAGAATACCGCCGAGCAGCGAGTAGTCATGGATCATCAGGACGGCACACAGGATCAGGAAGCCGGCCCAGATCAATGCGAACACGTTGAAGTAGGTGTAGAACACACCCTCTTCCTTCGTTACCAGGTTGCTGACAACGATCATCGGCAGACCGATGAGCGGGTAAGGGGTCAGGGCATACGCGGTACCCATGTAGATCTCGCGCATACGTCCCTTGCCGTCGAACAGGGTCGTGACACACCAGTTCGCAACTACCCAGATTACAAGGGGAACAAGAATTCCCAGGGTATTCATTACGATACTGAACTTGCTCCACTGCGTGTTATTCAGCATGAAGCTCGTAAACCGCTTGTCCCACAGGTGCGTTAACACCGTGAGGATAACGATCGTGTGTGCCGCCGCCATGGAACCGCGCTTTTCATGCGTCAGATCCCAGAAACCGTCAAACGGGTGAAGAATTACATACAATGCATACCGCAGAGTCTTGCGGTAGTTTTTCCAACCGTCACCCTTAAAGAATTGTGCGATACCGGAGAGTATTTTTCTCATGCTTCTCTAATCTCCTTTCGCAGCTTTCTAACCTTACGGATAATCTTCGGAATGATGATCAAAACAGCCAGTCCGATGATGAAGTAAACAATGTATTTCTCAACGACTTCCTCACGGTAGTGGCGGAAGGCCTTGGAGTAGTTCTCCGAGTCATGTGCATTTTCGAAATACTTCATGGCTTCCTTGTACTCGCCCTTGCGAAGGAGCGCACGGCCGATACCGACGTAGGCGAGCTCGAAGTTTCCGTTGTACTGAAGAATTCTCTTCCATACTTCCGCGGACTCGTCGTAGTAACCCTGCTTGTAGAGAAGCAGCGCCTCGTTGATCATCCGGCCGTATTCCGTCATGGAAAATTCGGTGATGCTTCCGCGCTGTCCGTCGAGAACCAGAATGGTCTCCTCGTCGAGGTTGTCCATTGCGGTAACACGGGTGAAACGTCCCTTGGAGTATCCGATGTTACCGAATGCGTAGAGCATGTTGCCCTGGAAGTCATATGCGAAGATCTTGCCTCTCGTCTTGTCCAGGCAGCAGTACGTGTCGTTGTCGAAGGCGATAACGTCGATGAACTTCGATGCACCCGTGGCGGTCGACTGGATGTTGCCCCAGCTGATATCACCCATCGGGAAATGAGCACCGTTACGGATCAGGATGTCGGAACCCATGGAGTTGAGCTTTCGGATCGGGGTTGCCGTTCCTGCATAAATATCATCGTCATCCAACGCGCTGATCGTCGCGTAGATAAATCCTCTCGAGTCAAGACTCAGGTTGTTGTACTCGGTAGGCACATACTGCTCACCGCGCTTTCTCTGCTCCTTGGTCTGCAGCTTGCGCCACAGCTTCTGGAAGAAGCCGACCACAACCTTTGCAGCGCCGACGTACGCGGTGAACGTGCCGTCCTTGCTGAACTCCATCAAACCGTTGACAACGCCCTGTGCCTGTACGTAGGTACGATGCGCATTGTCGTTTACGATCTTGATCGGGATAAATACATACTTGTCGGTCAACGTCTCGTCCTTGGGATCCTTGATAACGCTGACAACGTTGAAATCGTAGTCGCAGTGAACAACACGGTTGTGCTGGCTGTCCGCAACGAAGATTTCGTAATCGCAATCCATATCGATGCGGATGATATTGTCCTTGCGCTCTACCGGTGCTACCGGGGCTGCCGGCTGATCGCCGGTCTCACCGGTTTCTCCGGTCTCGCCGGTTTCACCGGTTTCTCCGGTCTCACCCGTCTCGCCGGTTTCACCGTCCGCATCCGAGGTCGTCGTAGCGCCCTCATCGGAAGCGTTCTCATCGTCCTGCTTCTGCTCGTCGGTATTATCCGCGGGAGCTTCCGTAGGCTGCGGGAGCGGTTCATCTCCGAAGTCATACGGCTCTCCGATATACTTGTCGCCGTACAGCTTCAGGCGTTCCTCCGCGGTCATCCTCTTTACGAAGATATCGGTCGGAGAGAACATGGTGTTGTCGACAACGCCGTTGAACTTCATGTCTTCGGCCATCGGCTGGGAAACGTTGAACGTATAGATCGCGCGAACTACTTTGTATTTGCCGTCCTCACGAATGTACTCGATGATACGGTTGTTGTTGGTATCGCATACGAACGTATGGTTGTCGATACAAAACAATCCCGACGCGTTGGAGAGGGATCCCAGCTCGGGATCGATATCCTGGAGATACACGTCGTTGGTCACCATGTAGGCATTCGGAGATGCCATCTCCTCACCCCAGTAACTGTAGGTGTAGGTGTACCAGTCATCATCGTCCGCCAGAGCCGTCGAGAGGGAGGAAAGGAGAAGGCTCAAAAGCATGAACAGCACGAGCAGACGTTTGTGTGTCGTTTTCATCATTTGCCTCCTTTACTCTTTAATACCGGAGCTTGCCATCGTCTCGACGATGTTACTCTGTGCGAGGATGAAGCAAACCAGCGGGACAATCATCATGAACAGGGTTGCCGCGGATCCCGCACCGGTTCGTGCGACACCGCCGGCTGCAACGGTCTGCAATGCGAAAGGCAGCATCTTCAACTCGTCGCGGTAGAGGAACGTCGTTCCTGCGTTGTTCCACAATGCCTGAATCGAGAAGATCATCAGGGTCAGGATTGCGGGCTTAACAAGCGGCATTACGATGGTCCAGAAAATACGGGACTCCTTCGCACCGTCGATCTTTGCCGCCTCGATCAATACATCCGGGATACTCGACTCCATGAATTGCTTCATAAGGAAGAGACCCATCGGAGAAGCGAACGCGGGAATGATCAGTGCAAGGTACGTATCCGTCCAGCCGAGCTTCGCCATGATCAAATAGTTCGGGATCGAGAGTACGTAACCCGTGAACATGAGGGCTACGGTAACTGCCGAGAAGAACAATCTGCTTCCGGGGAAGCGGTACTTTGCAAGTACATATGCCGCCATGGAGGCGATCAGGATGTGACCTGCGGTACCGACTGCGGTTACGAAAATGGAGTTGAACATGTAGCGGGTGAAGGTCACCACGCCGGTCTTGTTCAAGAGGAGGAACAAGTCGCTGAAGTTGTCCGTCGTAGGGTTGCGAACAAACAATTTCGGCGGGTAGATGAACAACTCATCCAAAGGTTTGAATGCGGCGTTGATTGCATACACCAGCGGGAATGCAAAGAAACAACCGAAGATAATCAATACGATAGCGACACCGACGTCACCCGCGCGGGATCGGTTCGGCTGTCTGCCTGCTTTAATCTTTTTCATGGCTCGTCCCTCCTATCAGGTTCCCAACCGGCTCAATGCCTTCTGGATGAACTTGTTACACAAGTACATCGCCAGGAAGAGCACTGTCGCGATGGCGGAAGCATAACCCATTTCAAATCGGTACGAACCGTAGTCGATCAGGTGAGTAACGATCGTACGCGCTGCGTAGTCGGTACTCGGGAAACCGCAGAGGTTCATGGTAACATCGGCGGTGTTGAAGGACTGCGTGATGGCCATGACGGCACCGAACATCAACATGGACTTCATGTTCGGCAGCGTGATGTACCAGAGTTCCTGCCAGCGGTTGCGGATACCATCCACATAACCGGCCTCGTACTGGTCGGCGGGAATGGTGTTGAGACCGGCGATGAAGGAAAGGAAGCCGGCACCCAGTGACAACCACAGCTGAACGACGATAACGATTCCCATCATGTACTGCGGGTTCGTCAGCCACAGTACGGGGTTGTCCATAATTCCCCACTCCACCAGGTATGCATTTGCATAACCGTAGGCGTCGCCGGAGAAAATGAAGCTCCAGATCAGGTATACCTGACCGGAAATGGTCGGTGCGTAGAACACCAGCACGGCGATGGCGCGGATTCCGCGGGGAAGCTCGTGGATCAACCATGCGAAGATAAATGCCATAATGTATCCTACCGGACCGGTGATGGCCGCGATGAGGAATGTATTCTTTACTGCCGTAAGGAAGATATCATCTGCCAGGATCAGGTTGATGTAGTTCTGGAAGAAGATGAATCTCGGCGGCTGCAACACGTTAAAGTACGTGAAACTGTAGTAGATGGAAACGATGACCGGCGCGATGTAGAACAATGTGAAAATGATCGCGTACGGCGCCAAGAAAGCATAGCAGGTTCTGTGGTCCCAGATATCCTTCCGGAGGAAACGAGCCTGACGCTTTTTACCGGCTTTCCAGTTTGCATAACTCATGGTTTAGGCTCTCCTTTCTTTATTCCTCTGTCGGAAGACCGAACTCTTTACGTTTCTTGGTCAACTCGTCGTTAATATCTCTTGTGTAGTCAAGAACCGTCTCACGAGGATCCATGTTCTGGTTCATAACTTTACGGATTGCGTTGATGATGTGACGTCCGGTGTAGTAACCGCCCGGAACCTCGGGAGTTCCGACAACCCACTTCCACTGCTCTTCCAGCAGTGCACGCTGACTTGCGCTCCAGGAGAGCTGCTCGAACGCCTTGACGTTCGCCGTCGCATATCTTGCGGACTCACCCATGATCGCCTCGAGCATCTTGCCGTAGCGGGCCTGGATCGCTGCGCTGCCCCACCACTGAAGGAAGGTCCATGCCTCCTTCTGCTTATCCGAGGTACCGAGGATCATAGAGCAGGTTCCCCAGCAACCGCAGGAGCGGTTGATGATCGGCTCGCCGTTCTCATCCAGCTTCGGATTGCCATTCTCGTCTTTCTCGATGGTACCGGGAAGCAGTGCCATCTCCCAGAGACCGCGGATCTCCGGCGCGGAGACAACCAGCGTGTTGTACGTATTGTAATCGACAAATCCGATCGGCATCTCACCGGTACGGAAACGGTCAACGAAGTTATAGTCCGTCGGTGTCTTGTAGTGCGTGAAGAACATCGTGTAGTACTCGAATGCGTCGATCGAAATATCCTCATCGAGGAGCACGCGTCCGCCGCCGTCGCTGTAAAGCTTTCCGCCGCGCTGATACAACTGCGCGAAGAAGCCGTTCATATCCGGGTTGGAAACGTTGTTGATCTTACGCTCCGTAGAAGGAATACCGACGTTCATGTTGGCCTTCTGGATCGCAGGAAGAAGTGCGATCAGATCGTCCCACGTCTGCGGGATCTCCAGATTGAGTTCCTCCAGGATATCGGTGCGGTAGAACATCAGGTTGTAGTACTGCGTCTCAGGCATACCGAAGACACCTACATGATCCTGTTTATTTTCATCTTTATATGTATAGGTATATGGAACGTAGGAAGAAGGCATGAACTCGGCAAATGTCTCTTCGAAGCCTCGTACCTTGTCGCCGTCGCCCTTGAACTGGGTCAGGTCGACGGAAGCGCCTCGCAGCGCGTAGTTGACCGGCTCTCCGGAGGCGGCATTCAACGCGACATCCGGACCCGTCTTGGCAACGGTTGCCGGCAGAAGCACGGCGGCTGTCATGAGGTTTACGTTGACACCGATTCCGTAATCCTTGACGAAGGAGTCATCGATCATCTCCTTCAATACGGTACACTGATCGCGGCCGGCGAAGATCCAAACCGTGATGGTCACCATCTCGTCGCTGTCTTCGTAAACATTACCGATAGCGTTGTAATCCACAACGAAGGAAGCAAGGAAGGCGCGAACTTCGTGAGCGGCCTTGTCAAACCAGTTGACATTGTCCTCCGGAAGCTCATAGCCCTTGCCGGAAACGATGAGGTAGTCGATATCGAGATTCGACTCTCTCATGTTGAGAATGGAAGTACCGAGGGAGCTGACGTTCATCTTAAAGGTAGCGAGACCTGCCGGGATCTTGTTGGGATCCGACGAGAAACGCTCCAGCTGGGATGCGAGGGTCAGCAGCGAGGATACCTGGGTTCCGCTCTCACCGGTGTACTCAACGAGCTCATCGATGATGTGGTAGAGAACCTTGTACTCGGTCTCCATACCTGCGATAACTTCGGGATACTTGACGTCGAGATTGTAGTCGCGGTCAACGTCCGGCTCCGTGCCGGTGTAAACCATGATGCGACGATACATCTGATTCATACGATATACGGAATCGGTCATCTCGGTAAGGATATCACCGATACGCCCGAGCGTAACCTGAAGACGAATGGTGTTCTCGCCCTTCTTCAGGTGGAAGAGGTACGGGTTACCGTCCTCATCGCTGAGCTTGGCAAGATTCCAGTCGTTATCGAAATCGAACTTGATGGTGGAGACTTCCTGGAACGGAATCTCACCGTTGATGTAGAGGGAACGGCAGGACACGAAGCCACGGGTGTAGTTCTGGCGCGTCTTCAGGGCGATCTCATAGAGACCTTCGCTCTCCGTGTTTACAGTGTACTCGATCCACTGACCGGCAACCTTCCAGTTGGTTCCGCCGCCCATGTTGATGACCTGCTTCTTAACATCGTAGGGCTGCGTTCCTGCGGAACTGCGGTCATAGGTGGATCCGAGAGCCTGAGAGGATCTTCTCGCGTTCGAATCCTCGCCCTGGATCTTCGCTTCCCACTTGCTGTCTGCAGCGGGAACCGTCTGCGAAGCAAGGTACTCCTTGTAGGTAGGCGGCGTCGTCACGGCGCTCAAAGTGAGGGAGCCGAGGATCAGCGTCTCCTGCGTCGAGGAGAAGCGGACGACCTGCTCGCCCTTATCGAAATAGAAGCAATACGGGGTGGTGATGTAACCGAGCTCGTCGCAGATGTACGTCTCCTCCCAACGGGGATCCTCAACCTGCTGCGGGCGGATCTGGTTGCCCTGGTTGTCCACGTTCGGCACGTTGGCGTCCTTCCAGACACGCGGAAGGGAAATCGCATCCGCGCCGCTGAACGGAACCTTCATCTCACCGTCCTCGGGATCCTTGATCTGGAACGCAAACTCGATCTCCGTCCCGCGGGAACGCTCCGGATCCTGGTCGGGATAGTATCTGAGCTTAACGTAATAAAAGCCGGCTTCCTTTACATCGAACTTGATGTCCGTGTAGCCGTCCTCAAGGTTGACGAGTACATTCTCGCCCTCGATTGTGTCAAAGAAGCTCTTATCACCGTCTTTGCCGACAACCGAGCTTGCATTGAGCGGTACAGCGATATCCTCAGTCGGGAATCCTGCACCTGCATCCTTGTGATGCTTGTAGTACGCGTTGTAAGTATCGGACCGGCTCTCTTCGACGAGCTTATCGAAGTCAAGATCCTTGTACTTATCCGCATAGTTCTTTGATCCGCTGATCTTTCCGTAAACCACGATGGCCGCGATTGCGACGACAATCACCAACAGCGTCCAAAAGGTTTTGCTCTTAAAAAACCTGCGCATTGCTTCCTCCATTCCTGCTATACTGAGCATTAGCCCTCGCTTTTCGTTCAAAAATGGACAAAAAGGGGGCTAATTCGGGAATTATTTATGCTAATTGTACTAAAAACCTCTTGCATTTTCATATCAATTTTTGCTATATTTAAGTCAAATATTGCGAAATCTTGCGATTCTTGCTATTTACCTTTTTGTCAATTTTGTTTACATTTTCGGAAAATCCAACCAAATCCGCCCGTCAGTTTTGGTATTTTTCACTAAAAACCGACCTTTCGGCGGCGAATCAAAACTTGTGCGCAGGCCGTTTTTGTATACTTTTTCAAGCCGAAAAAGCAATTTTTGCATAGTTTTCGACAAGAGTCGAACCCTTATTTATCATAGGAGAAACGAATGGAACGCAAACTTCGCGGCACCTTCGAAACCGTGCCGTTCCGCGAGAAAGAATCCCTCTTGATGTACTTGAACAGCGAGTACGAGGATTACGACACTCACTGGCATACTGCGGCGGAGATCATCATGCCGATGGAAAATGACTACCGCGTCCTCATCGGACGGCAGATGTTCGAACTTTCGGTGCACGACATCCTGTTCATCCCGCCGGGAGTGCTGCACTCGCTGCACGCCCCCGCTGACGGCAGACGGATGATCTTTTTGTTCAACTTCTCTCCCATCAGCTCGCTGCAGGATTTTTCGTCGCTTCTGCCCATACTGAGCCAGCCGATCCTGATCGCGGCGGATGACGAGATGCATGACGAGGCCGTCCGGCTGATGCAGCAGATGATCGCCATCTATCCCGACCGCACGGAGCCGCTTCGCGTCGCCATGATCTACTCCTACCTGATCCAGTTTTTCGTGCTGGTGGGCCGGCGCCACATCCGCCGCGACCTCACGGCGCAGGATCCGAAGTCGCGCCGCCAGACCGACATCTACGAGCGTCTGAACGCGGCGATGAACTACATCAACACAAACTACATGAACGATATCACCGTGGAGGACGCCGCACGCATCGCCGGCTTCAGCAAATTCCATTTTTCGCGGCTGTTCAAACAGTTCACGGAGCAGACCTTCTGCGGATACTTAAACCAGCGGCGTATCAACGCGGCCGAGACGCTTCTTCTCAACCCGCGCCTGTCTATCACCGACGTGGCGCTGCAGAGCGGTTTTTCGTCGCTCTCGACCTTCAACCGCGCGTTCCGCACCATGAAGTCCTGCACGCCGTCCGAATTCAAGGCATTCCACCAGCGCCGGGGCATGCGCCTGCGCAAGCGGAACGGCGATGCTTCTACAGCAGTAGAAGCATCTGGCGAAGCACCTTCCGGCAAATGATCCTAATACTTTTACGCAACACGACAAGAGGCAGACCGTTTCGGTCTGCCTCTGTTTGTTTCAGGGCGGATTCACCGCCCGTATTCGCTTTTCTTGCACGTTTCCGCATACATGGCGGTCATCAACCGTTCGTGATGTCCTGCGCTGCATCCGCAACCGCATCCACAGCCTCCGCAACCTTACCGGCTTCCGCCTCCGCTGCCGCCGTGGCAGTCTCCGTTGCCGCCGTGGCAGTCTCCGCTGCCGCACCGTACTGCGACTCGTACTTGCGGATCAGATCAGCCATGGCTGCCGCATCCGCCTCCGCAGCTGCCGCTGCCTCGGACACAACCGCGTTCGCCGGCTCTGCAACCGCTTCCGCAGCATTTTCCGCCGCATCGGTCACTGCCGCCGTCGTATCTGCGAAGGTCTCATTCACTGCCGCCGTCGTATCTGCAAAAGTCTCGTTCACTGCCGCTGTCGTATCTGCAAAGGTCTCATTCACTGCCGCGACTGCCTCAGCCGCTTTCTCCGGAACCGCCTCTACGGCTTCCGCTGCCGGAGCTGCGTATGTCGGTGCTTCATAGGCTGGTGCCTCATAAACCGGGGCCTGGTATGCCGGCGTCTCGGGAGCCTGATATACAGGCGCCTCAGGAGTTACCGGAGCCTGATATACAGGCGCTTCCGGTGCTGCCGGAGCCTGATATGCAGGCGTCTCCGGAGCCTGGTAAACCGGTGCTGCTGCGGGTGCCGGTGCCGCTGCGGGCGCCGCTGCCGCAGGAGCCTGCGGTGCTGCGTAGAGGCTGTTGGCCGGATTAGCAAAGCCCGCCTGTACGCTGTACGGATTCACGGGCGCAGCCGGTGCCGGTGCCGGTTCCACCTGCTTGTTTACGCCGAGCTCTGTGAGCTTGCAGCGCATCCAGCGGCAGGAAAGAAGAACAATGACATACATCATGAAGAAACTGCAGGTAAAGAAGTAGATGAAACTGAATTGTGCCATCGATGCCGAGGCAGTACCTCTGTTGCCCGGAAGGAACAGCCAGCCGGTATGCATACCCAGGCCGAAATTCAGGAATCCCTCCTTCGGATCAGCGGACAGAGTATAATACGCATTGTATACCAGACTCAATGCCGCCGTGACGGACATGGTGATCACGGTGAGCACGGTGAACACCGTCGTGTCGGCGGATTTGGCGGCGAACATAAGCGCCGCGATCGTCAGAAACAGCAACGTCAACCCCATCAATACCATTCCGGTGATCTGTCCGGCCAGCGTAGCTCCCTTAAGGTTCTTCATTACGTCCGTCTTGATCACTGCGAACACATCGACACAGAACACCAGAAACTCCAGGATCATTGCCGTTGCGAACAGTCCGCGTTTGTTTGCGACCAGAGAAAGGAACAACAGGAACAATCCGGCTGCAGCGACAATGGCCGCGATTCCCCAGATCTGTTCGGTCAATTCGCCGTCCAGCTGATAGCATTGTTTAAAATACTCCAGAATCTCGGGCTTGTTCTTGTTGCCACCGAGCACCGTGTTGTTCTTATACGCGGAGATCTTGTAGGCAATCATGTTGAGACCCGCAAACAGCATCAGTAAAGCTGCCGTGTAGGAATACCGTCTGCTTCTTTCTTCCATGGAACTTCCTCCTTTTCATTTTCCGGGCGATCCGCCCGCGCTTCCCGGATCAGGACTTGAAATAGATCACGTCCTCCGCTCCGGTCTTTCCGCTCTCTTTCTCAACCTTCGCCGCTCTCGCGATGAGGTCCTCGGTTCTCACGTAGTGGATCAGCGTGATGCACATCACAACCACCGTGATCGTGTTGACGATCGTGTAAGCCGTCCGGACACCCTCGAGCCCGTAAAATGCAGCAATGCCTTTGAGGACTCCCGAGAACACCGTCAGGATCAGAAACAAATAGATAAACTGCGTTTCCTTATGGTTCTGGAAACGATCGCACTCCCGCAAAAAGCACAGAGTGCTGAACAACAATACTGCCGCCTCCGCAAAAATCAGTCCGAAGTTGACAAAATACTCCGTCCCGTAAAGTGCCACGCCGTTGGCCAGAAACGGCATCAGTCTCGCCTGCAGGTACAGCAGCGCTCCGAAAAACGGCCACAAAATATAATTCGCGTTAACGCGCGGAATCTTCCATCCGAACCGGATCGATTGTTTCTTCCGGTCCTTCTCATCCGGAGGCACCGGCCTCGCATACGAAAGAACGATCAGCAGCGAGATCATTAAAGACAGGTAGCCGAGCAATTCCGATCCGAAGTCGACGGTCAGCCGCGTGCCCACCACATCCTCGATGATCATCCGCTGCGTCTGTGCGCCGTAGTTCTCCGCGAACTCATAGTCCGGATACGCAATGTCCGTGCGATACCGCACATCGATACACAGCAAAAGTGCACCGAGAACCAGCAGGATCAGCGCCGCGCGTCTGCGCCTCATCATTTTTTCCGAAGTCAAACTCATAGGTCTCTCTCTTTTCCGTCCGAAAGGTTTCCGTCCGCTGTCCGCGGATCGGACCGTCCGCGAACCGGATTACTCCTCGTCCACCATCTTAACGGCGTCGTCGAAGAGTTTCTCAACTTCCGCACCCGGCTTGGAGGTGAGGCAGGTCACGATGATCGCGACGATCAGACTCACGATAAAACCGGGGATGATCTCGTAAAGGCCTGCGATCGTTCCCGTGAGGATCGCATTTTCCTTGTCGATGATCATCGTTCCGGCAGCAACCGCCCAGCCGATGTCCGTTACGAAACCGGCTACAATACCGGCGATGGCACCGGCGTAGTTAAACCGCTTCCAGTACAGAGCCAGCAGGATTGCGGGACCGAAGGCCGCGCCGAATGCGCCCCATGCATTTCCCACGAGATCCATGATGCTCTTGTTGCCCTTCCATGCAATCAGGAAAGCGACAACACAGATCAAAGCAACCACAAAGCGGCCGGCCCACATGATCTCCTTGTCGGATGCATTTTTCCGAAGCGGCTTGTAAACGTCGCTGGAAAATGCAGACGAGGATGCCAGCAGCTGCGAGTCCGCCGTACTCATGGACGCCGCCAGGATTGCCGACAGAAGGATTCCTGCCAGAAGCGCCGGGAACACTCCGCGAACCATCAGCATGAAGGCCATCGAATCCTTCTCGATGCCTGCACCGAGGTAATGTCTTGCAACAACGCCGACCACCGTCGCGAAGGCGAGGATCAGGAACGTCCAGAGGATACCGATCTTCTGGGAGCGCTTCATCTCCTTGCGGGACTTGACGGACATGTAGCGGACCAGGATATGCGGCATACCGAAGTATCCGAGGCCCCAGCCGAGACCGCTTAAGATCGTTACGACGGACACCATGTCGAGCTTGCCGCTCTCCAACAGGTTGTAATAGTTTTCACCGAGATTCATCGCAGGCTGCGTGAAGCCGGCGCCGTTGATGACGATCATCGCGATGATCGGTGCCACCATAAGCGCTGCCAGCATCAGAAGGCCCTGGAAGAAGTCGGTCCAGCACACGGCGTTGAAGCCGCCCAGGAAAGTATATGCAACGATGATGATCGCCGCCGCCAGCATTGCCGTCGTGCGACCGCCGTCATCGAGCTTAAACACGGTCTGGAACAGGTCACCGCATGCAGAGATGCTCGATGCCGAGTAGATGCAGTAAACCACGATAAATACAAACGCACAGATGAACTGCAGCGCGTGATCCTTGCGCAGGAATCGGTTCTTCAAAAACTGCGGGATCGTAATGGAATCATCGGCCTTGATGGAAAATGTCCGAAGTCTCGGTGCGACCAAAACCCACGCGAGCACCGTTCCCACAAAGAGTCCGATACTGATCCACACCTGGTTGATACCGGCTGCGTAGATCGCGCCCGGCAGTCCGAGCAAAACCCATGCACTCATGTCCGATGCGCCGGCTGAAAGCGCCGCAACCGCACCGCTCATGTTACGTCCGCCGAGGAAGTAGTCCTTCTCGCCGCCGTTTCGCGACTTGATGAAGAAATACACGCCAATGCCGATTACCAACACAAAGTAGACGACAAATGCAATGACTTCCCAGTTCATAAGCTTATATCCTCTTTCACTTTGATTTGCGGAGTCGCCGTGACGCGGAAACCATTGGTATTCGGGGGTGGTTCCGGGGCTTTGCGCTCTTTACTGCTTTACCGTAAAGAAGCACTCTCCGTATTATAATAACTTTACTTTAATTCTGCATAAAAAGCAAGCAAAAGCGGCAATTTCTTCGCAAAAACAGGGCATTTTCCGAATGTTTTTGCTTGGTTTGCCGCTTCTTGTTTTTGTATTCGGTTGTTCGCGCCTCTGCCGGCCGCAAGGAAGCCCGCCTACGCTTCGGCAAGCCACGCCTTCGCCTTCGCCGTGAGCGTCTCCGCGGTGTTCGCCGCCGGGTCGTCGATCACGATCTGCAGAAGCTTCTCAAGCGCCTCCCCGAGCGCCGGTCCCGGCTTGTACCCGAGCCCGATCAGGTCGCGCCCTGTCACCGCCAGATCCCTCACGGCGACACAGTGTCCCTCGCGCAAAATGACTTCGTACTCCTCCTGCATCCGCGCCACCCGCGCGAGCCCGCGCTCCCGGTAGTCCGGATGCTGCCCCTCTATGTCCGCCCGCATGATTGGGAAGAGGTACTTCATGTTGTCCTTCCCGACGCGGCTTACGATCCGCCGCATGGAATTTGCAAAGCTCACGTCCTTTTTGATATCAAACCGGCAGTCGTGCCAGCGCACCAGAAGCGTCACCAGAGCGATGGTATCGTTGTCAAACTTCAGTCTCCGCAGCACCTTCTTCGCGATCTCCGAGGAGATCAACGCGTGCCCGCGGTAATGCCGGTAACCGTCCGCCTCGATGGTGCGGCACGCCGGTTTTCCCGCGTCGTGCAGAAGCATCGCCATGTCGTAGATCGCTCTCTCGTGGGCATCTGCAGCCAGATATTCCGGTTCTTTGTGCAGCGCCTGAAGCGTTTTCACGGTGTGTCTGCCGACGTCGTACAGATGATGCGGATTGTCCTGATCCTCTGTAATCATCGCATTCCACTCCCGTAGAATGACGTCCGTGACACCGATTTCATACGCGGTCACCATCATCTCCGGACATTTTCCGCCCAGAAGCTTTACAAGCTCCACCCGGACGCGCTCCGCGCTGACCGCGGAAAGCCTCGGCGCAAGCTCCCGCATGGCCGCAAGGGTCTCCTCCTCGATGGTGAACCCTAACTGCGACGCGAACCGAAGCGCCCGCAGGATCCGCAACGCATCCTCGGAGAAACGCTCCTTCGGAACGCCCACGCACCGGATGCAGCCCCGCTTCAGATCTCCCATTCCGTCGTAGAGATCCACGAGCCCGCTCTTCGGATTGTACGCCATGGCATTGATCGTAAAATCCCGCCGCAGCAGATCCTCCTCCAGGCTCCTGGTAAAAGTCACACTGCTGGGATGTCTTCCGTCTCTGTATTCTCCGTCCACGCGGTAGGTTGTGACCTCGTAACCGACGTGGTGGTCCATCACCGTCACCGTGCCGTGCTCGATGCCGGTGTCGATGGTTCTCGGGAAAATGGCCTTCACCTGCTCCGGCGACGCCGAGGTGGTGATATCCCAGTCCTCCGGCTCCCGTCCGAGCACAGAATCGCGCACGCAACCGCCGACGACGTACGCCTCGTACCCCGCCTGTTCCAGTTTTCCGATGATTCGCGCCGCATCCGCAGGCACGTGAAGAATCGGCTCCATGCGCGTTCCTCCTTTCCACGCTCTTATTATAACCGCCCCGCCGCGACCTTTCAAGGGCGAGATGACAGTGCGGGCAAATGCCGCCGGGGGCCCCGGCAACAAAAAAGGTGACAGCGGAGAACCGTCCCCGTTGTCACCTTGCTGCATTTACAGTTCAACGTTTACTTTCTTGAGGTGCCAGATGTCGCGAACGTACTCCTCGATGGTACGGTCGGAGGTGAATTTGCCGGACTTCGCAACATTGAGTATTGCCATCTTCGCCCAGCGGTCCTCGTCGCGGTACGCTTCCTCGACGCGCTTCTGCGCCGCCTCGTAGGAGCGGAAGTCCTTGAGGATGAAGTACTGGTCCGCGCGCTCGCCGCCGTTGCGGTCGAGAAGCGAGTTGTACAATTCGCGGAACTGCTCCGGATCCTCCGGCGAATAGAAGCCGTTCACAAGCTGCGTGAGCACCAGGCGAATGTCCTGATCGGTGTTGTAAATCTCTCTCGGATCGTAGCCGCCGTTGTTCTCGTAGTTGATGACCTCGTCGGAGCTCAAGCCGAAGATGAAGGCGTTGTCCTCGCCGACCTCCTCGACGATCTCCACATTCGCACCGTCCATCGTGCCCAGAGTCACCGCACCGTTAAGCATGAACTTCATGTTGCCGGTACCGGAAGCCTCCTTGCTTGCGGTGGAAATCTGCTCGGAAACATCCGCGGCAGCGAAGATCCACTCGGCGTTGGAAACGCGGTAGTTCTCGATAAATACAACCTTCAGCTTGCCCTTGATGCTCTTGTCGTTGTTGACCACATCAGCCACGCTGTTGATGAGCTTGATGATGGCCTTCGCGCGGCGGTAACCGGCGCTGGCCTTCGCACCGAAGATGAACGTTCTCGGATAGAAGTCCATATCCGGATTCATGCGCAGCTGGTTGTACAGATGCATCACATGCAAAATGTTGAGGAGCTGTCTCTTGTACTCATGCAGACGCTTTACCTGCACGTCGAAGATCGAGCGAGGATCCACATCGATTCCGTTGTGCTCCTTGATGTACTCCACAAGGCGAAGCTTGTTCTTGTACTTGATATTCATAAACTCACGGCGGCAGCGCTCATCGTCGGCGTAAACCGCAAGCTTCTCGATGTGCGGCAGGTTGGTGATCCACTCGTCGCCGATCTTGCCGGACACCCAGGAAGCCAGCAGCGGATTGCCGTGCAGCAGGAAGCGGCGCTGCGTGATACCGTTGGTCTTATTATTGAACTTCTCAGGCCAGAACTCGTAGAAGTCGCGAAGCTGCTCCTTCTTGAGGATCTCGGTGTGCAGTCTCGCAACACCGTTGACGGAAAATCCTGCCACAATCGCGAGGTTTGCCATTCTCACCTGGCCGTCCATGACGATGGCCATCTTGCGGATCTTCTCGTAGTCGTTCGGATAGCGCTCGGAAACCTGCGCTACGAAGCGGCGGTTGATCTCCTCCACGATCTGGTAAACACGGGGCAGAAGACGCGAGAACAGCTCGATGGGCCATTTTTCGAGGGCCTCCGCCATGATCGTGTGGTTCGTGTATGCACAGCAGCGGTTCGTGATGTCCCACGCCTCATCCCAGGAGAGATAGTACTCATCCATGAGGATGCGCATCAGCTCCGGCACCGTAACGGTCGGGTGCGTATCGTTGAGCTGGAAGACAACCTTCTCCGGCAGGCCGTGAATGTCGTCGTGGCGGGACATGTACTTTTTCACCGCGCGCTGTACGCTTGCGGAAACGAAGAAATACTGCTGCTTCAAACGAAGCTCCTTGCCCGCATAGTGGTTATCGTTCGGATACAAAACCTCGCAGATCAGACGCGCAAGGTTCTGCTGCTCCACCGCCTTGTGGTAGTCGCCGCGGTCGAAGCTCTCAAGATTGAAGTTGTCGATGGCCTCGGCATCCCAGATGCGAAGCGTGTCAACAACGTTGTTGCCGTAGCCGACAATCGGAAGATCGTAGGGAATCGCCATTACCGACTGGTAATTCTCCTGCGTAAAATGCTCCCTGCCGTTCTCGTCCTTGGAGTACCGCACATAGCCGCCGAACTTGACCTCGCATGCGTACTCGGGACGCTTGATCTCAAAGGGGTTGCCCTCCTTTAACCAGTCATCCGGCTTCTCCACCTGATAGCCGTCGCGGATGACCTGCTTGAACATACCGTATTTGTAGCGGATACCGCAGCCGTATGCCGGATAGCCCAGCGTCGCCAGCGAATCCAGGAAGCATGCAGCCAGACGGCCGAGACCGCCGTTGCCAAGTGCCGCATCCGGCTCCTGATCCTCGATCACATCGAGGTCAAGACCGAGCTCCTCGAGGGCCTTGCGGATCTCCTTGTCTGCCTTTAAGTTGATAATATTATTGCCGAGTGCACGGCCCATCAAAAACTCCATGGAGAGGTAGTACACCGTCTTGGCGTCCTTCTTCTCGAACTCCGCCTGGCTTGCAGCCCAGCGATCCACGATGTAATCCTTCACCGCGAACGCCACAGCCTGATAAATCTGCTGCTGCGAAGCATCCTCTACCGTGCGGCGGTAAAATGTCTTCAGATAGTCCTGTACGTTCTTCTTGAACTCTTTCTTGTTGATTACCATAGCATCCTCTTTTCCGTTCGCGTCCGGCTGCCCTGCCGCCGGACCAAGCAAAAGCGTAAAGTCGGTATCAGTATACCACATTCCGACCTCAACGACCATACAAAGTTTCGGAAAAAGCAGGCTGTTTTTTGTAGGGTTTGCTCATTTTCCGCAGTGTTCGCGATATCCTTGCGAGGCGTCCGCAATATCATTCCGCAGTGCCCGCGCAAACAAAAAAGATGCCGGCCGCAATATGCGGTCGGCATCGGAAAATCGGTATTTGATTTGCCAAGGGAAATCAACCCTTGATGGCACCCGCGATGAAACTCTCCTGAATTCTTCTGGAAAGAAGAATGTAGATGATGATCGTCGGGAACGTTGCAATGGACAGAGCGGCACCGATCGGGCCCCACTCAATCGTATAACTACCGGTGAGCTGCTGAATACCTGCAGGCAGCGTCATAATATCTTTCTTGGTATTGAATGTTTGCGCAAACATGAGCTCGTTCCAGCACTGCAGGAAAGTGTAGATACTGGTCGTAGCTACGGCCGGCTTCATCAAAGGAGCAATAATGGTGAAGAACACCTTGGTTCTTCCGCAGCCGTCGATGTATGCCGCCTCGTCCAGATCCTTCGGAAGCTGCGTCATAAAGCCGGTACAGATCAGAATTGCCATAGTCAGCGAGAATGCTGCATACGGTACGATCAATGCGATATAGGAATCGAGCAATTCAAGCTTCGAAAGAACCAGGTAAACCGGGATGATTGCAGCCTGAATCGGGATCGTAATACCGAGCATGAACACTTTGTTCATAGTCTCACTGCCGCGCCACTGAATACGCGTGATCGCGTAGGACGCCATCATAGCAGCGAGAATCGTGATCAAAATTGCGAACAGGGTAATGATAATACTGTTCTTGAAGTAATTCAGAATATTACCGGTATTCATCGCTCTGGAGTAGTTGCTCCAGAACCACTTCTTCGGCAGACCGAAACGGTTCGTGGTCAGGATCTGCTCATTGTCCTTCAAAGAGAAGGTAAACATCCAATACAACGGGAACAGGTTAATTACTGCCCAAAGAAAGAGGAAAATCCATATAATAACATCAAGCGCCTTGTTGGTTTTGCGCACCTGATAGGCACTGACATCATTTTTTCTACTTTTCGTCATTGCCATATGCTAATCCCTTTCTTTAAAGATTGCGCCGATTAAGATCGCAAAGAAGAAGCACAACAGGATCAGGATTACCGAAACCGCACTACCCATGCCGTACTGGTTGTACAACGACATACGGTTCATGAGCACGGTACTCGGCACTGCTGCCGCTTCCGTACGTACATCGGCCAGAACGGCAATCAGGTCGTATGCCTTCAGGGAACCGGTAACAGCGAAGATAACGCTAACCTTGATGATCTGCTTCATCGACGGAATAACGACGAAGCGGTCAACCTGCCAATCGGTAGCACCGTCGATCTTCGCAGCTTCGCGAAGGGACGGGTCAACGCTCTTAACACCGGCATACATCAACAGCATGTGATAACCTACATACTGCCAAAGCATGGGGATGAAGCAGGCGTAGAGCAGAAGGCTCTTGCCGTCGACGGTCTTCTCCGCCAACCACAGGATGTTCTTTTGATCCGGACCGAGAATCTTCGTCGCACGAAGGAGCGCGTTCAAAAGACCTTCGGGATCGTAGATTTTTCTCCACAACTGACCGATAACTACCGTTGAAATCAAAACCGGAAGGAAATTTACGGAAAGGAAGAACCTTTCACCCTTAATTCCTCTACCGAGCAAAAGGGCAAGTAACAGCGAGAGAGGCAACTGAATGAATACGGACAATCCCGCAAGGATCAGGGAATGCCAGATTGCACTCGAGAACTGTACTTCCTGCCCGAACAAGTCTTTGTAATTCTTCCATCCGAGGTACGTCTTGTTGCCAAAGCCCTTCCAGTTAAAGAAACTGTTGTAGGCGGAAGAGATCAAAGGAGCAACCAAAATTCCGACAAACAGCAACAGAGCGGGCAACAAGAACATGAAAATCGTGAACTTGTCTAATTGTTTTCTCTTCATGTACTCTGCCTTCCTTAACAAAGATGTGGCCTCTCCGAACATAGGGAAAGGCCACATCAATTCTCAAATAATCACAGTGACAAATTATCTGATGGAAGCCTTAAGATCGCTTACGAACTTGGAGCCATCAACCTGGCAGCTGTAAACGAGGTCAACCTCTTTGAGGTACTTCTGAGCATCCTCAGACGTCTGAGCGGTATCACCGAAGAGAACCATGTAATCAGAGTTCGCAACGATAGCTGCTACAGACTGAGTCAAAGGATTTACCGACGATGCATCGTAGTCAACCGTCCAAGCCGGGAGACCGCAACCATCGAGGTAACCATACTTGCAGATAAGCTGGCCAAGTTCGAACGTGTACTTAGCAGCCGTCTCAGCGTTCTTGGAAGACTTAGCAACCGCAAGGGTATCGGACGGTCCACCGATAAGCTGGCCAAGCTTAGCCTTATCAGCGTTGATTACAGGGAACTCTGCAACCTTAACCTTATCCTTGAAGTTTGCGTCATTGCTGAAGTCTGCGCAGTTCCAAGTACCGTTCATGTAGAACGCATACTTGCCTGCCTGGAAGTTGGACTTAACAACGTCGTTCTTAAGAGCAGCGCCGTCCGGATCGAAGTAACCCTTCTTAACCATACCCTGGAAGGTATCAACGGCCTTTGCAACGTCAGCGTTGTCCCAAGAAGCTCTACCCATGAAGATGTCATCAAGAACCTCAGCGCCGCAGCTCTTCTCGATTACGGACTCAAGGTACTCGGTAACACACCAGGTCTCCTTGCCGGCGCAGCCGAAAGGAATGATGTTCGCAGCAACCAGAGCATCGCAGCACTTAATGAACTCTTCATAGGTGCCAGGGATCTCGGTGTAACCAACCTGCTTAAGCAGATCCATGTTAGCGAAGAGACCAACGATGTTCATGGTCAACGGAACGCCGTACTTCTTACCGTCGTAAGTCGTGTTCTTGCACATCTTCTCCGGAAGCTTGGAAGCGAAATCCTTATAAGCTTCGTCAAGGCAGTAAACCTTACCAGCGCTTACGAAGTCACCAAGGAATGCGCAGGACCAGGTGAAGAAGATATCAGGCATGTTGTCGCCGGATACCGCAGTCTTAATCTTGGTCTTGTAAGCCTCGTTCTCGATTGCATCCCACTCAAGAGTGATATCAGGATACTTAGCAGCCATATCCTTGATAGCGTTCTCGTAGGACTTGCGGTTCGAGTCACTCTCAGTAGCGATGCACCACATCTTCAGAGTGATCTTGCCATCCTTGTCGCCACCCTTACAAGCACAGAGAGAAAGTACTGTCACGATAGCCAGCAGTGTTGCAAGAAATTTTTTCATGACGTCCTCCTTAGAAAGAAAAAATAGTAATATCTCGGCATAGCCGAGTGTATCGAAAGCGTTACCGCTTTACGATCGATCATTGGGGAAGCGATTACTTCGCACCCATCTTTATCATCGGCCAGGGGTAGTTGATGATCAGCTTTCCTCCCTCGAGCCGGTATTTCAGGATGGTATCCTGGAACGGATCGTTGTAGATTAAGCGGATCGTTCCGTCATCCTGTACTCTGTAGTACCCCGGGAAGACGCCGTCCTCCATGAAGGTACCCTTGTCGGTAAATTGATAGCTGCTCTCACCGCTGGTCCAGACGCCGATCAGCTGGGAACTGTCCTCTCCCATTGAGTAGTCGTACGCAACGTCGTCGTACACGTAGCGGGTCTCCCCGTCGTCGTAGTACTCATATTCCGTAACGTCGCCATTCTTATCGGTCAGCCGGATCACCTTGTCGGTGATTTCATAGCTCGTATACTTTGCCTTGTTGAAAGAGGCCGATCCGTCCTCGTAAAAGCTGAGTGCCGGTGTCTCCGTGTCGTGGATGTAAGCCCATTGCTCCGTTGCTTTCTTGCCGCAACCCGTCAACGCCGCGCATCCGACGACAACCGCGCAAAGCAACGCGAGAACTCGTTTAAAACTCATGTTCGGTCGCCTTCCTTTTCTTTCGTTCCGTCGCGTCCCCCACCCGGAAAATGCAGCCGCGACAAGCGCGAACTTCGCCTATATCCACACGGAACTTACACCCTAAATTATAGCATTCTTTTCCGTCAAGTCAAGTAATTATTTCAAATAATACCAGCATTTTTTTGACATTTTGCACAAAAAAGTGCTATTTCAAAGCCCGTTTCGGAACCGTTTCATGAAAATCTCACAACCCTCGATATCCTGAGCCTCCGGCGCCTCCGTCGTCGCCTTCATGCCCGTAAAAATCTCATCGTCGAGGAACTGCTGAAGCGTCTTCCGGGAGCCTTCGCTCTTCGTCACCATGTATTGTGCCAGAACCGCAATACCCCATGCGCCGCCTTCGCCCGCAGTCTCCATCACGGACACCGGCGCACCCACCATCGCCGCAGCGATCTTCTGTCCCGCGAGAGGCGTCTTGAAGTAGCCGCCGTGACCGAGCATGCGGTCCACCTTCACGCCCTCCTCCTTCAGCATCAGGTCAAGGCCCACCTTGAGTGCGCCCAGCGCCGAGCACAGGTGCATGCGCATGAAGTTCGCAAGCGTAAAGTGACTCTCCGCCGTGCGGGTCACCGCAAGCCTGCTGTCGGCAACGCCCACCACCGGCTCTCCGGAGAGGAAGTTGTATGAGAGAAGTCCGCCGCAGTCCGGCTCGCCCTCCAGCGCGATGCCGTACATCTTGGTGAACAGCTCGCCCATGTCGAATGTTACGCCCATCTTCTCGCCGACCTCGGCAAACAGCTTCACCCAGGCGTTGATATCGGACGTACAGTTGTTGCAGTGAACCATACCTACCAGAGCGCCGTCCGGCGTCGTCACGAGGTCGATCTCGGGATACACCTTCGAGAGCTCCTTCTCAAGGACAACCATCGCGAACACACTGGTTCCGGCGGAGATATTTCCGGTCCTCTTGCCCACGCTGTTGGTCGCCACCATACCGGTTCCCGCGTCACCCTCGGGCGGGCAGAACGGGATTCCCGCCTGCAGATTGCCGCTGGGATCGAGAAGCTTCGCGCCGCAGGCCGTCAGTCTGCCTGCGCACTCGCCGGCCGTGAGCACCTTCGGCAGAATGTCCGAAAGCTTCCAGGGCATTTTCTTTGCAAGGGGCAACTCGTCGAACTTCGCGAGCATTGCCGCATCGTAATTGCCGGTCTTCGGGTCGATGGGGAACATTCCCGAGGCATCGCCGACGCCCAGAACCTTCTCGCCGGTCATCCAGCGGTGTACCCAGCCCGCCAGCGTCGTGAAGAACACGATGTCGCTCACATGCTCTTCTCCGTTCAGCATCGCCTGGTACAGGTGCGCAATGCTCCAGCGCTGCGGAATATTATAGTTGAAAACTTTCGTCAATTCCCCGGCAGCCTCACCGGTCATGGTGTTGCGCCAGGTGCGGAACGGAGCTAAAAGCCGTCCCGTCTTATTGAATGCCAGATATCCGTGCATCATCGCAGAGATACCGATGGCCGCAAAGCTTGTGATCTCGATGCCGTACTCGGCCTTTACATTTGCCCGCAGATCCGCATAGCACGCCTGCAGCCCGCCGCGGATATCCTGCTCCGTATATGTCCAGACACCGTTTTCGTAGCGGTTCTCCCAGCCGTGGCCGCCCTGCGCGATGACATTTCCCTTCGCATCCGACACAACCGCCTTGATTCTTGTCGATCCGAACTCGATTCCCAATACCGCCTTGCCCTCCGCAAGGATCTTTCTGCCGTCCATCCCGTAGCACCTTCCTTTTTCCGTATTTCCCCGCGGCCGCCCCGCCGGGCGGTGAGCCGCGAAACTCTCCTCTTATCATCGCACATTTTCCGAAAAAAAGCAAGCGAAGAGACGCCTAAACATCTCTTCGCCGCGAAAAATCCTATGCGATCAATCCTGCGAAAAATACCGGTCGATACCGTCGGCGATCCCCTTCGCCAGCTTGTTCTGGTATTCGTCGGTCGCCATCAGCCGGTCTTCCTTCTCGTTGGTCATGAAGCCCATCTCCACGATCGTCACCGGCACGCGACACCAGTTGATCCCGCTCATGGTGTCCGTCTCCGAGACGCGCCGCTTCTTGCAGCCGCACTCCTCGCACAGCGCATCCAGCACTGCCTGCGACAGCTTCCGGCTCTGCGGGTAAAGGTCCGCGTTGTACGGATTGTCCTTTGTCTGGCACAGCGTCTCCGCGCCGTTCACGGAACTGTCGTCGTTCGCGTTGGCGTGGATGCGGATGAACACGTCCGCGCCGGCGTTGTTGGCGATCGCCGCCCTCTCGCTGTTGCTGATATCCACATCGTGGGTATCGCGGACCATGATGACGCGATAGCCTCTCTCCAGGAGGATTGCCTGCAGCTTCTTCGCAACGATCAGGTTCAGTTCATACTCCGGAAGCCCCGTAAAATGCCCCGTCGTTCCGGATGTCACCTTCGCCTTCAGGGTTGTGGAATTCGGTCCGTCCGGCTCCTTGTCGTTGTTCCCTTTCCGCTGGTGCCCCGCATCGATCACCACCAGGCGCCCTGCGGGCGTGCCTCCCGGCGTCGGCGTCGCGGTGGGTGCGGTTGTAGGCGTCGCAGTCGGTGCGCTCGTCGGAGTTGCAGTACCTGTCGGAGCGATCGTAGGTGTCGGCCCTGCCGTCGGTTCGCCCGTCGGATCCGCGGTCGGTTCGGTTGTCGGCGTCGCGGTCAGGTCTGCGGCCGGCGTCACCGTGCGGACGACGTGCTCCCACTCAGTCAGATCGGTGTCGGACGGCTTTTGCGAGCAGCCCGCCGCTGCAAAAAGGGTGAGCAGCACCGCGGCTGCCCGTAACAAAAGCAGCGCCCGCCGCCGAAGCGGTCGGGCCTGCATTTTTCGCAGATTCATTTTGATTCACACTCCCCGTCACAGGTATCGCGTGCTCACTGCTCCTTGGCCGCGAGCTGGGTCTCGTGCATCTTGAAGAAGTCCACGCGGGGCTCCAGGAATTTGAACGCGTGGTTTGCGGGATCCGGCATGAGGTCCGTGAGCGTCGAGAAGATGTAATCCCAGTTGTAGATTCTCTCGTCCACGTTCAAGTACTCGCGAATCTTCTCGCAGCCGGTGGGCGCGATGGGATGGATCAGCGCGGTGGCAACCCGGATTCCGTAGAAGGAGTCCGCAAGAACCTGCGCCTTAAGCTCCGTGTCGCCGTTTGCGTCGGCGGTGCGAAGGTTGTTCACCAGGTACTTGTTCATGTTGCGGATCAGCGTGTCCAGCACGTAGGTAATCTTGTGGAACTGATGGTCGTACATGTTCTGCTCGTAGGTGAGGATGGCCTCCTTCGCCTCCGCGCGGACCGATTCGGAAATCTCGCGGAGCGGAAGTTTCCCGTCAAAATCCTTCTGGATCGTGTAAAAGCACGTGCGGATGATCTTGTTGAACACGTTTGTGAGCAGATTGCCGTCCTTGAGCACGGGGTCCGCGCCCTGGCGCTCCTCCTCCGGCAAATACACCTGCGGGTCGAAGGAAACGCTCTTGTTGGCAAGGCCGAGGCTTAGGAAATGCATGCGCATCTGCTCGGCGGTATAGTAGTCCAGCAGGTCCTTCGCCATGGGCGGTTTGATGGAGCCCGAGCTGGACGCCTTTTTGTTCATGAACAGAATGTGGTTGTTGGGAACCAGGAAGGTCTTCTTCAAGCCCAGGGTCTCCCACATGGCCTGCTGCGCGATCCCGTAGAAGGAGATGTTGTCCTGGCCGATGAACTGATACACGGTGGCATCGTCGGCGTTCCAGTACTTCTTCCACTCGTCGGGGTCTGCGCCCTTGCTCTCGAGATACGCTCTCGAGAAGGAGATCGGCGCCCACAGCGATTCCGGCCATACCCAGAAGGTCAGGTCCTTAAGGCCTTCCTTCTCGGGGAACGGAACGCCCCACTCGATGTTGCCGGAGAGGCGGAACGGCACCAAGGTCTTGCCGGTCCGGTAGTTGATCTCCATGCCGTCCAGAACCTTGCGCGCCGCGTCGCGGTCGTCGAGGTTGCGGAAGACAAATGTGTAGGAATTCTTGTTGTCCTCAAGCATGTCATGGGCAGGGAATTTCGCGCGAAGCGCGTCGAGATTCTCGACAAATTTCTTCTGCACATAGATATACGGAGGCTTTAAGAACTCCTCGATGGTGGTCAGCATGAATTTTCTGGCGTTGGAGTTGGCGCGGAGGTCATCCACGTACGCCTGCATCATCGGGATGCAGTCCTCCAGCTTGTAATACCAGTTGGTCACGTCCACCAGCTCGGGCGTGAGGCCCGACAGCGTACTGTGCGGGTCGATGAGCTCGGTGGGCATGTACTGGTGTCCGAGGTCACACTCGTCGGCGTAGGCCTTCTCGGACTGGCAGCCCTGAATGGGGCAGCGCCCGATGACCTGACGACCGTTTAAGAGGCACTTGAATTTGGGGTCGTAAAATTGCGGGGAGCTGAGCTTTTCGAGCGTCCCCTTCTCATAGAGGCCCTCAAACACTTCCTTCGACACTTCCTTGTGGATCTCGCCGGCTCTTCCGAGGGCGGACGCCGCGAAGAGGTTTAAGCTGATCTCATAGCGGTCGAGTGTCTCCTTCTGCGCCTCGTGGTTTTTGCGCACGTAATCCTCGATGGTTCCGTCGAAGGTACCGGCCTCCCTGGCCTTGCGGTAGCCCTCCAGGATCGGGGAGCCGTAGCAGTCGGTTCCCGAGACGAAGATCACATTTTCCGCGCCGATGCGGTCGCGGAGAAATCTGGCAAACGTGTCCGCATGCACGAACACGCCGCCGATATGTCCGAAATGAAGCTCCTTGTTTCCGTAAGGCATGCCCGCGGTCACAACCGCGCGCTTCGGAAACACCGGACGCTTTCTTGGTTCTTTTTGATATTCCATAGTTCCGTCCCCGTCGGCAAATGCCGGCGTTTTATCTCTTTACTACCGTGATGGTCACGTCCTCACCGTTGATGTTCCAATCCTTCGTGTAGCCCTCGACCGCCTCGAAGCGAAGCTCGTCGGCGAGAACAACACGGCAGAGGAATTCCTCATTTTTCGCGCATACGGCGGCAAGCTTGTCGTTGTCGATCAGCGCTACGGTGATGTGGTCCATAACCTCGAAACCGGCTTCCTTGCGCATCGTCTGTACCTTGCTGATCACCTCGCGGACGTAGCCCTCCTCGATGAGCTCAGGGGTCAGGCGGGTGTCGATCACCACGGTGATCCCGCCGTCGCTGTCGGACACATAGCCCTCGGTCTGCTGCGACTCGATCAGCAGGTCCTCCTTTGCGATGCTCTCGCTCACACCGTCAACTACCAGCGTGAGTGCACCGGTGGCATCCAGTTCCTTCATCGCGGCGCGGCCGTCGATGTTTGCCAAAAGCTCGCGTACCGTGTTGATCTGCTTGCCGAAGCGCTTGCCGAGCGTCTTGAGCTGCGGCTTGAAGGAGTAGGACGTCAGCTCGCTCACATCGTCCGTGAAGGACAGCGCCTTGACGTTGAGCTCGTCCTCGATGATCTCCTGATAGAACTCATTGAGAGCTCCGCGCTCGCTGCAGACGAACATGTTGGCAACCGGCTGACGCTGCTTGATGTTGGAAGCGTTGCGGCACGCACGGCCGAGCACAACAACCTTGAGAACCTCGTCCATGTCGGCCTCGAGCTTCGTGTCGATCCAGGCCTCCGCAACCGTCGGAAAATCGCACAGATGAACGCTCTCCGGCGCATTCTTGTCGATGCTGCAGACAAGGTTTCTGTAGATCGCCTCGCTCATGAACGGGATCATCGGAGCTGCGGTCTTGGCGATGGTCACAAGCGCAGTGTACAGCGTCATGTAGGCGTTGATCTTGTCCTGCTCCATGCCCTTCGCCCAGAAACGCTCACGGCCGCGGCGCACGTACCAGTTGCTCATCTCGTCAACGAACGAGTCAAGCGCGCGTGCAGCCTCGGGGATGCGGTAGTTCCAGAGGTTGTCGTCGACATCCTTCACGGTGGACATCAACCGCGACAGAAGCCAGCGGTCCATGACCGGAAGCTTGTCGTAATCAAGCGTGTATTTCGTGGCATCGAAGTTGTCGATGTTCGCGTACAATACGAAAAATGCATAGGTGTTCCACAGCGTTCCCATGAACTTGCGCTGGCCCTCGACGACAGCCTTGTCGTGGAAGCGGTTCGGCAGCCACGGAGCGCTGTTGATGTAGAAATACCAGCGGATCGCGTCCGCGCCGAATTTCTCAAGCGCATCGAAAGGATCAACCGCGTTGCCCTTGCTCTTGCTCATTTTCTGACCGTTCTCATCCTGCACGTGACCGAGGACGATAACGTTCTCGTACGGCGCCTTGTTAAACAGCAAAGTCGACTCCGCCATCAGGGAGTGGAACCAACCGCGGGTCTGGTCAACGGCCTCGGAGATGAACTGGGCCGGGAACTGCTGCTCGAAGAGGTCCTTATTTTCAAACGGATAATGATGCTGTGCAAAAGGCATCGCGCCGGAGTCAAACCAGCAGTCGATAACCTCGGGCACACGGTGCATCGTCTTGCCGCACTTCGGGCAGGGGAACGTCACCGCATCGATGTACGGACGGTGAAGCTCGACCTTCGCATCCTCGGGCTTGCCCGAGAGCTTCGCAAGGTCGGCGCGGCTTCCGACGCACTCGCGGTGGCCGCACTCGCACTCCCAGATATTGAGAGGCGTGCCCCAGTAACGGTTACGGCTGATCGCCCAGTCCTGAATGTTCTCCAGCCAGTTGCCGAAGCGACCTTTGCCGATGGACTCGGGGATCCAGTTGACCGTGTTGTTGTTGCGGATCAGATCATCGCGCACGGCGGTCTCACGGATGTACCACGACTCGCGCGCATAGTAGATCAGAGGAGTGTCGCAGCGCCAGCAGTGCGGATACTCATGCTCGAACTTCGGAGCGTCGAAGAGAAGCTTGCGGGACGAGAGGTCCTTGATCACCTCGGGATCGGCGCTTACGGCGCCCTTCTCCATCTCCGCAGCCGTGGGCTTGCAGCGCATGCCCGCAAACGGAGTCACGTCGAGCATCACGCCCTTCTCATTTACCATCTGCACAAGCGGCAGGTCGTAGTTGCGGCCGACATTGGCGTCGTCCTCACCGAAAGCCGGTGCGATATGAACGATACCGGTACCGTCGGACATGGTAACGTAGTCATCGCAGGTCACGTAAAATGCCTTCTTGCCCTGCTTCTTCGCCTCATCGGCAGCGCAGGTGTACAGCGGCTCGTACTCGCGGCGCTCAAGGTCGGTACCCTTGAAGGTCTCAAGTACTTCGTAAGCCGGAGCGCCATCCTTTGCAAGAGGCGCCAAAACGGTGTCCGCCAAAGCTTCCGCAAGATAGTAGGTGTAGCCGTCGGCGGCCTTTACCTTAATATAGGAATCGTTCGGGTTCACGCAGAGCGCTACGTTCGAAGGAAGCGTCCACGGCGTTGTGGTCCACGCCAGGAAATATGCATCCTCGCCAACCGCCTTAAAGCGCACCACAGCCGAGCGCTCCTTCACGGTCTTGTAGCCCTGGGAAACCTCCGCCGAAGAGAGCGGCGTTCCGCAGCGCGGGCAGTAGGGAACGATCTTGAAGCCCTTGTAGAGAAGGCCCTTGTCCCAGATCTGGCGAAGCGCCCACCACTCGGACTCGATGTAATCATCATGGTAAGTCACGTAAGGGTTGTCCATGTCCGCCCAGAAACCGACGGTGCCGGAAAAATCCTCCCACATTCCTTTGTATTTCCAAACGGATTCCTTGCATTTGTCGATGAAGGGCTCAAGACCGTACGCCTCGATCTGGTCCTTGCCGTTGATGCCGAGGAGCTTCTCCACCTCGATCTCCACCGGCAGACCGTGGGTATCCCAGCCGGCCTTGCGGGGCACCATGAAGCCCTTCATGGTACGGTAGCGCGGGATCATGTCCTTGATGACACGCGTCAGCACGTGGCCGATGTGCGGCTTGCCGTTGGCAGTCGGCGGTCCGTCGTAAAATGTGTAGGTCGGCCCCTTCTTGCGCGAGTCCATGCTCTTTTTGAAGATGTCATTTGCCTTCCAGAACGCAAGGACCTGCTTTTCGCGGTCGACGAAATTCATACCGGCGTCTACTTTTTCGTACATATCTGTGTCCTCCTGAAAAAGATTAAGGGTCCCCATCCAAAACAGGATGAGGACCCGGATTCTCATTGATTAACCACCCATTTGGCGTACACTGCTGCGCAGTCTATACGTTGCCCGGTAACGGCGGGCTTCCGGTGCGGACTACTTTGGATTGCTGTCGCGAAGCCTCGCCCCGCCGCATCTCTGTTCGCCTGCACGACTCCGGAGGGATCTTCGCCTGTACTTCACAGCGCCGGGCTTTCACTCTCCCCGACTCGCTTTGGCCTTCCCTTACAGGGTACTGTCTCCGTCAACGTCTCTTGCTGTATGTACCACAATATAGCCCACTCCGTGGCTGTTGTCAAGAGACTTTTCAATCCCGGATCACATAATCGAAGAGATTGAAACTTTTGTAGGGGCCGATGGCCTTCACCGCCTCGACACTTTTCCTGCGGTCCTCGTCCGTATTGAAGGACGGAATGGCCGGCACGCGGATGCGCACATCGTCGCACCGCCCGGCCTCCGCAAGGATGCGCAGGTTGGTGTACACATTGGCATTGTCGCACCCCGTATAGGCCCGGTAGATCTCCGGATTCATGTCCTTGATGTCCACGATCCACGCGTCCACCGCGGGCATCGCCGTCCGAAGCAGCTCCTCCGGGACATTCAGACTCGTCTCCGCGTAGATGCGCCACGCCTTCGGCGCAATGGCATCAAACTCCCGGATAAACTCCGCCTGCAACAGCGACTCTCCTCCGCCGAACACGATACCGCCGCCGGTGGAGCGAAAATACAGATCGTCGATGCGAACCATAGCCAAAAGCTCCTGCGGCGTCACCGGCCTACTCGGAAAATCCCCGCACAGAAGCTTTTTGTTCAGACAATACCTACATGCCAGCGGGCAGCCCTTCGAAGCGACGAGCGTCGTCACGCCGTCGCCGTCCGTCTCCATGCGAAGACGGTCAAATGTAAGGAAGGGCATGGTAGCCATAGTCGATCTCCTCCGGGTGAATTTTCCTATTTCGCCTCGTCGTCCGCCTCGCCGGCGATCTCATCGAGGAAGCCCAGATCAACATCGTCGATGGCCTTCGCCTCAAGGCCTCCCTCATAATCCGCGGGCCTGGCTTCGCCCTCCGTCTGCCGGCCTCCGTCATCCGGCGGCAAGGCGATGTCTCCCTGGAGCTGCCTGTATTGCGGCAGTATTCCCATGAGTTCCTCACCGCCGCTGCCGCGGTTGGCAAAATACTCGATCACCTCCGTGACATCCTCGATGGTGCACGCGGTCGTCGTTGCCATCAGGCCGGCCGCCACGCCCGCAACCGCCACGGCCTTGCCGAGACGATGGCGGATCGAAAGCTCGCGCTCCAGCTCGCGAAGCTCCGCCTCGCATTTCGGGCAGGTTCCTTTGCACTCGCCCTTGTGCTCGCACTCCTCCACCACGAACGGGATATCGTTCTCATCCGCAATTCTCTTGCGGATCTGCTTCAACATTCTGCATTTTTCTTTTCCGCGCATGTTATTTTCCCCGGGCAGATCCGCAAAACGGACGCCCTCTCCTTTCCGGTTTCTGCCATAGATACGGCGCGGGCGGCGGGATTTATGGAAACTTTTTTTCGGAAAATTAAACGGGGGCTTTTGGAAGCCCCCGCAACTCACCTAATCACTCCGATGTTCCGCGCGTCATAAATTTGAAATACTCGCGGAACGACGTCTTGCATTCCTTGTACGGCGTCGGGATATCGCGGATGAGCGCGAGCGAGTTCATCGCCTCGGAATCGGCGGCGGACAGGCCATGCTGATGCTCCATCTTCTTCTCGAAGTTATCGAGCTTCGCGAGTTGTCCCTTAATATAGTTGATGCGCTGCAGCGCATGCGCACGCTTTTTCTCGAACGTCAGAATCTGATTTTTCTCGACAAACGCGGAAACGTGTCTTTTGTCGCTCAGCACAAAATAGTTCACAATGGAATTTAAGACCTTCAAAAAGAACTTTCCGGTGTAGAAAATCCAGAATATACCCAGCAGTCCAAACGCCACGGCGCTGATGATATTGGTACCGAAAGCAACGTACACGACAGGATACCCCGCGGTGTGGAACAGCCACGCAAAAATGTATCCGAGCATGTCCTGACATGCATTTTTCTTGTCGCGGTCAACCTGATCGTAATCCTTTCGCGCCGACTCCAGCGCAAGCTCCAGCTTGTTCCTGACCACCTCCGCGCGGGAGCGGTCCAGTTCATAATGCTCGTCAAGGTATTCCCTCTCCTCCTCGGAGAGCGCCTCCATCTTACTCTTCTCCGAAGCCTGCCGCTCCTCCTGCTTCTTCAGCTCTTCCGCCGCCTGCTTCTTTTCTTCCTGCAAAAGCATCGCATCCAATTCATCATAATCTACCATAGTTGTCCCCCTTTACAAAGTGCACATACACCACTTGCCTTCTCTTTAGTATACTGCATTTTCCGCGGGGTATGCAAGCGGAAAATGCATCCTTCTGCACTTTCTTCTTGACATTTGCCGCGAAAAAAAGTATTATCGTGTCCATAGATATCGGCGATGATGCGCAACAGTACACAGGGGGCACGTCCCAGAGAGAGCCGGCACGCTGCGAACGGCTTACGGAGAACCTGAGGAAACCCGGCGCGGAGCTCTGCGGCGAACCGCAGCGTAACAGGCGTTAACGAACCAAAGTGAGCAGGCCCGGGCCTGCTAATCAGGGTGGTACCACCGATCATGAATTTCGGTCCCTCAGCGCATAGTGCGTTGAGGGATTTTTAAGTTTAAAGGAGGACAAAACAATGGCTGAGAATTTTGTGGAATCCATCACCAACATGGAAGACGATTTCGCGCAATGGTACACGGACATCGTCAAGAAGGCTGAACTTGTGGATTACACCGGCATCAAGGGGTGCATGGTCATCCGTCCCGCGGGCTACGCCATCTGGGAGAACATCCAGAGAGAGCTTGACCGCAGATTCAAGGAGACCGGCGTGGAGAACTGCTATCTCCCGATGTTCATCCCCGAGAGCCTGTTGAATAAAGAGAAGGATCATGTGGAAGGCTTCGCTCCCGAGGTTGCCTGGGTGACCCAGGGCGGCGGTGAGACGCTGCAGGAGCGCATGTGCGTGCGCCCGACGTCCGAGACGCTGTTCTGCGATTTCTATTCGCACATCGTGCATTCTTACCGCGACCTTCCGAAGGTTTATAACCAGTGGTGCTCCGTTGTCCGCTGGGAGAAGACGACGCGTCCGTTCCTCCGCTCCATGGAGTTCTTATGGCAGGAAGGCCACACCATCCATGCCACCGCTGAGGAGGCGCAGGCAAGAACCGAGCAGATGCTCAACCTCTATGCCGATTTCTGCGAAGAATTTTTAGCAATCCCGATGGTTCGTGGCAGAAAGACCGACAAGGAGAAATTTGCCGGCGCCGAGGCGACCTACACCATCGAGGCCCTCATGCACGATGGCAAGGCGCTGCAGTCCGGCACCAGCCACAACTTCGGCGACGGCTTTGCGCGCGCCTTCGGCATCCAGTACACGGACAAGGAAAATAAGCTTGTCTACGCACAACAGACCAGCTGGGGCATGACCACGAGAATGATCGGCGCCATCATCATGGTGCACGGCGACAACTCCGGTCTTGTGCTGCCTCCTCTGGTTGCGCCGGTGCAGGCGATGATCATTCCGATCCAGCAGAAGAAGGAAGGCGTTCTGGACGCTGCCTACGCGCTTCGCGACCGCCTTGCGAAAAATGTTCGCGTCAAGGTGGACGATACCGACAAGACTCCCGGCTTCAAATTCGCCGAGCAGGAGATGCGCGGTATTCCGGTTCGTATCGAGATCGGTCCGAAGGACCTCGCAAACAACCAGGCCGTCCTCGTTCGCCGCGACACCCGCGAGAAGATTGCGGTTTCCCTCGATGAGATTGAGGAGAAGCTCGCAGAGCTCCTTACGACCATTCAGCACGACATGCTCGAGCGTGCCCGCGCTCACCGCGACGCTCACACCTACACCGCAACGACGATGGACGAGATGAAGGACATCGCGGACAACAAGCCCGGCTTCATCAAGGCCATGTGGTGCGGCGACCGTGCCTGCGAGGATTCCATCAAGGAGCAGGTGGGCGTTACCTCCCGCTGCATGCCGTTCGCGCAGGAGCACATCGCAGACACCTGCATCTGCTGCGGCAAGAAGGCCAAGACCCTCGTTTACTGGGGCAAGGCGTATTAATAGGTTCACGATGGGGAGCGCGTAGGCGCTCCCCGATTGATCCGCAATAGTATTACTCTGAAGCATCAAAATGCCCCGTGGAAAACCCGCGGGGCATTTTTCGAAAACTTTCACCTACTAAGATGCATTTTCACAGGGTGATTTCTTAAACGCAGGGAAAATACTTCTGCTGTTTCGAGAGGAAACTAAAAAACCGCCGCCCCGGGGGGCGGCGGAAGAATCGTCCGTTCAAGCAAGGATTACAACAAATTCTCGTCATACACGGCTCTCGCGCCGCCGATGAACTTCGGGCGCACGCGCGCCGCCAAAACGGTTGCCTCGCCGATGCGATTGTTCGCAAGCCGAAGCGGAACCGCCACCTTCTTAAGGTGCATTCCGATCAGCGTGAAACCGATGTCGATACCGCCGTCCGCGCGAATCTCCTCAACCGCGACCGGATCCGAAAAATGGTGATACGCCTGCGTTGCAAACGATCCGCCGGCCTTCGGCTGCGGCACAACATTGACAATATCTGCGCCGGGTACCGCCGCGCGCTCGATGATGATCGCACGGTTTAAATGCTCGCAGCACTGTGCCGCAAGGTACACACCGTGAGCCTTCGCAACATTCCAGATTGCCTCGAAGACAACCTTCGCCACCTCGGGCTGCGAGTCGGTGCCGATCTTCGAGCCGACGATCTCGCTCGTCGAGCAGCCGACCACGGCGATGTTGCCCTTCACAAGCTTCGCGCGCTCGATCAATTCCTCCATGACGGCCGTCGCCTGCGCGGTGAGCTCCGCCCGGTATTCTTCATTCAAAACATCCTCTGTCATTGTACAACCTTCTTTCCTGTTATCTTTACTGTATTTTATCTTTCGTCAATCACAGCCGCGACGTAGGCATAGCCGTCGTCCGCCGCTCTCTGCGCGATCTCCAGGCCCTCCGTGACGGTAAATGCATTGCCGTCGACCGCAATCTTCACCGGCTCCGGATACACATAACCGTGCTCGAAAGATACTTCCTTGTCGGACACGATTCCGAGCCGCTTCGGCGACACGAGCATGCGCCCGGTCTTGCCGTAGCCGTCCCACGTATGACACGCTCTGGCCTCGCCGATCAGCGCCTCCGCGATGCGCGAGGGCGGCAGGAAACTCGAGTCCAGCACGAGATTGTAGTTGTTGAAATCAAAATAGTGGATGCCGTAGAGCTCGTTGTAGCGGGCGTCCTCATTGGCCGCACGGGCCGCCAGCTGCTCTGCTGCGTCCGCCTCGCTCCGGTAACTCTCCACCTCGCCGCGGCTTGCGTCCGCATACACGCGTCTTGCCGCCTCCGCCAGGTCAACCGAGAGGAAGACTTTGAAGGACTTCTCCACAAAATGCCACGCCAGGCGCGAATCGAACAGAATGGATTTGTCAGGATTTTCCCGGCTGATCTGCGCCGTGCGGTCGTCGATCATGTGATCGTACTTGTGGTCCTTCGTCATCAACTCGTTCATTTCCAGAACCGAAATGCCCATCTCATCCGCGATCGAGCGGATGACCTTGCCGGTCGAGTAGATCTCAAAGCCGTACTGCTGCTCCATGATCCGACATACGGTCGATTTGCCGCTTCCAAGATTGCCCGTCAGTGTGATATGCATAGCATCCTCCGTTTGTGCGAAGTTTTTGATTAACCAGTATAATAGCACGAATGCGTCTCAGATGCAACGTGTCGCTGCACCCGGGACGCAGATTCCTGTTTTCTCATTTTCCGAAGTTCTCCGTTGTCCCTTCGAACGGCGATCGGTGTCTCGCCGGTCAGTTCTGCAGGATCACGGAGATTCCCGGGATCAGCTGCTTCTTGCGCGATACCAGCCTCGGCACTTCGCAGACATTGTCCTCGGCTTTCACGCCGAAGGCCTCCTCGAGCACGTCCTTCGCACCGTCGCCCGCAAACAGCACGCGCGATGACTCCTTCGTGATGTTCGTCAGCATGAAGAACAGCATGTTGATGCCGCTTTTGGAAGACATTTCCATGAGGAACGGCTTCAGGCGCTCCTCGATGCCCGCAAGCTCGTCCGCGCTCATCGAATTGATCTGGCCGACACCGAGCGTGATCGCGCCGATTTTGAATTTTTTGTAATCCTGATAGAAGATTTCCTCCGGCGAGCGCTCCGCGAGATGGCTTCCCGCGGCGAACATTCCTGCCGCCAGCTCCTCCATATCGACCTCGGCCATCCCCGCCAGCGCCTCCGCGGCCCTGCGGTCGACGTCCGTGCACGTGGGCGAGTGGAACGCCAGCGTGTCCGAGAGGATTGCCGAGCACAGAAGGCCCGCGATCTCCTTCGGGATTTCTGCATTTTGCTCACAGTACATCAGATAGACGAGCGTGGCCGTACACCCGAGCGGCTCATTCCGAAAATACACCGGCTGGAACGTGTACATGCCGCCGATCCGATGGTGATCGATAATCTCCAGAATGTCGGCCTCCTCCACGCCGTCCACCGCCTGCCCGGGCTCGTTGTGATCCACTAAGATCACCTGCTTTCGGCTCATATCCATCAGGTTTCGGCGCGAGATCGTGCCGCGGTAGATTCCCCGGTGATCCAGAATCGGAAAATCCCGATTCCTCCTCTTGGCCATGACATCGCGAATGCTGTCGATGTAATCGTCCGTCCGGAATGTGACCAGATTGTCCGTTGTCATGAAATAGCCGATCGGCATGGAAAGATCGATCAGACGCGCCACGGTAAATGCATCATGCGGCGAACTGATGATGATACATCCGTGCTCCTCCGCGAGTCTGCGGATCGTGACCGAAACTTTTGCGCCCTCACACACGACGAGGCAGGCCGCACCCATCTCAATCGCGCAGAGCTGCGATTCGTAGCGGTTGCCGAGGATCACGAGATCGCCGGGCTTAATGTAATCCTCCATCAGATCCGGGTTCGCTGCTGCGATCAGCACCTTGCCCTGCGTGTACCGAAGCCCTTCGATGTCGCCCTCGACCAGCGTGCCGTCGAGCGTATCGAGGATATTTGCATACGGCGTCGCCGCAGCAGAGAGAATTCCCGAGTCCGAGAGCTCCATCGCCGCCTTGGCTATGTCGCTGATCGTGATCAGGCCGTCCAGGTGCCCCTCCGCGTCCGTGATACACAGCGTGACTACATGGCTGTCCTGCATCATCAGCCACGCGCGCTTTAAGGACATATCGCGGTCCACGCCCTTGGTCTCGCGGATATCGATATCCTTCACCTGCGTGCCGACATACTCAATGTAATCCGGCGCCGCAACCCCGAACCGCTTTAGAACATACGCCGTTTCCGCGTTGATCTCACCGCAGCATCTGGGCACGTGCTTCTTGCCCGTCCTCTTCTCCTTCAGCCACGCATACGCGATGGCCGAACAGATGGAGTCCGTGTCCGGATTCTTGTGTCCGATCACCAGTACTTTCTTCTCATGCGTCGTCATAGAGTCTCTCCTCATATCTCGCATTGTCCATCCGCATCAATGTCTCTTGCGAAGGATCACTGTCACCGCGACGCCAATCAGCAAAGCCGCCAGTGCCGCGCCTCCGATCACATATTTTTTGAAGCCGTCGCCTTCCGGTGCTGACTCAACCGTTGTTTCCGCTTCGGTCCCGACCGCGATTTCTCCCGGAATCACATTTGTCCCCGAGTCATCCGGCGCCGCATTCTTCTCCTCTGTCCACTTTGCATAAACCGTTGTTTCTGCCACTATCGGTTTCTCAAAGTCATACACATGAAGCAAGTCTTCATCCGCGTACCAGCCCTCAAACGTATATCCCTCTCTTTCGGGATCCGCAGGTCTTTCTATCAGCTTCCCGTACTCTACCGTAAGTCCCGCCACGGCAGATCCGCCGTTTGATTCAAAATGCACGGCGTACTTATTCTTGATCCGGCGAAACATTGCGGTGTATGTTGCTGGTCCGGTGACCTTAGCGGGTTCCCTGTCCCAACCGATGAACTCGTAGGTATACTCCGCTGTTGCTTTCATAACAGGATCTGCATGTTTCGGAATACTGCCTTCTTCCACAATTGTGACATCAATCTTAGTGCCGTCCTCATATTTCCAGGTGATTTTGTACGTTTTCAATACGGGCGCGTCTTCTTTATACGGTTCTGTTTTCTCTGCTTCCCGGCTCTCATTGGCTGCCTCCTGTTCGGTGGAACTTCTGTTTTCGTTGTCATTCTCCCCCGCAACCTCATCGCGCTCCGCACCGTCATTCCCTGTGTTTCCTCCTTCCGGTGCTTCAACATCTGTGTCAGCCTTCGCTTTTCTCGCCGTCCACGGCAGCGTTACTGCCGCCAGTGTAATGCACAGCACCAATACGAGAATTCTCTTCCCCGGATTCTTCATTTCCTTTTCCTCCACAAATCATTCGTTGTTTTCTCTTTCAAACTGTCCTGTTGGGCAGTATACCATATTTTACAGGCTCCGTCCACAATGAACGAGCCGGTGCAGATCCTCTCGCTTAGCGCGCAAATGAAACCGGCCGGAGACGTTCTTTGCTCCGGCCGGACTGCTTATCTTATCTTGTTACAGGCTTTCGGTTCCGGCAGTGCCTGCTGCTGCCGTAAGGTAGAACACTTATGTCTGTGTTGGTCCGTACCTTCCTTTCGTCATTATCGTTTTGAGGTAGATTTCTTAAGTCTCCTTGGGACCGTACCTTCCTTTCGTTAATATCGTTTTGAGGTCGTTCTCCTTATGTGTCCTTGGGACCGTACCTTCCTTTCGTTAATATCGTTTCGGGTAGATCTCTTACGTTTCCTTGGGACCGTACCTTCCTTTCGTTAATATCGTTTTGGGTAGGTCTTCTGACTATTTCATCGGACTGTACCAGCCTTTCGCAGTATTTCCGTTCAAGCAACATCTATACAAAAGCCTTGTTGGCTGTCTGTCAAATCGTGCGATCCGTTCCTCCGTCCTTCAAATAAATTCTGCGACCCTTTTTCGCACCTCGGTGCCTGCGGCTGACTGCCTGTTCGTGATGTCGTTTTATTGTTTTGGTCGGATATCGGTTTCGCTACCGGTCTTTCGGTGTTACTCTGTCGTTCCCATCGGACTGTACCATCCTTCTTTTATTCTTTGTTAGACTTCAATCGATCTTTCGATAACTTACTTTGTTGTGCCCATTGGACCGTACCTTCGCTTTCGTCTCATTCGGCGTTCGCCGTCGGTCTGATTGGTTTTTTCTGACTCATCATGTTCTCCGAAGCTCTCTCACTTCGTTGTACCGGGGAAGAACCTTTCCTAGTACATCGGTCTCACCTCTTTCGTGTGATTTCGTTCGATCCTTCCGATCGATTCACCGTTCTCCTTGTTGCTATAGGGTGCAACTTCGGACTTCCTTGCGGTGCGTTGTGTTGTTTTGTTCTGGCTATACTATACCATTCGGCAATGGTTTTGTCAACGCAAAATACATACTTTTCCGAATCTTTTTTGATATTGTTGCTCGATTTGTTTGAATTGCGTGACAATTTGGCCATAAAAACAACGGCACACCGTCCGGCATGCCGTTTTGTTTGAATCTTTTCAAGAATACACAGTTATTCACTCTTCGGTCACATTTGCCTCCGGGAAGTCCCAACGGCGAACCCTCGGAAAACTCTCGCAAATTTTCGCGATTTCTGACGCGCTATGCGTCACTATGACGATCCCGCACCCGTCTGCCGTCTCCGAGAGCCGCTGCAGCAGATGATCCTTTCTGGCGTTGTCCAGTCCCGTGAACGGCTCGTCCAAAACCAGCAGCTCCGGATCGGCGCAAAGCGCACGCACCCAGGCCGTCCGCCGCTTCATTCCGCCGGAAAATGTCCCGACCTTCTTCCGGACGCTCTCCTCGATCCCGCACTCCGCAAGCTCCTTAAGGATCCGCTCCCGGTTGGCGCGGGCGGAGCCGGGCATCACCAGTGCCGCATTTTTCCACGCGGAAAATCCTTCGCACAGCCGGTCCTCCTGGAACACCGCCGCCATTCTGGGCGTCCCGCCCGGATATTCCACCGTACCCTCGTCGGGCTTTACAAGTCCTGTCAGGCAGCGGAGCAATGTGGTCTTCCCACTGCCGGACGCTCCGGTGATCAGCAGCACCTCACCGCGCCGCAGAGAGAAGGAAACATCCGAGAGAACCGCCCTGCCGTCGTAGCTCTTGCCGACGCCGCGAAGCACCGCGACGGGCTCGTCCGGCTCTGCCGGCGATTTCTCCGCAAGGGCCGGTGAATTCTCCGCAAGGGATGCTTCAGGCGCACTTTCCGCAGATGCAGGCGTTGCTTCCGAAAGGGGCGCTGCAGGTGCATTTTTCGAAATCACGGGCGGCGCTTCCTCCACATCCTCCGCGGGGGCCGGGCGCTCCTCCTTTACGGGAAGCCCGAGAAGATACCGCGCGGCCTGTCCCGGGCGATACCATAGCGTCGGGTTCGTGAGGGCCACCGCGAGGGCGCGGAAAATGACCATCACCGCCCACTCCATGAGGACGCTTACGACGATCACCACCACCGTCCACGCGAACAATGCCGCCGTGTCGAGATACAGTTTCGAATAGTACAGCTGGTTGCCGATGGAATCCGCCGAGAGTCCGATGATCTCCGCGGCGATGCCGGCCTTCCAGCAGAGGGAAAGTCCCGAGGAAACCGCTGCATTTGCGTAGGGAACCGCGTTCGGAATATAGAGGCGGAACAGTCTTCGCAGGAACGGAATGCGGAACACCCGGGCCATCTCCAGCATGTCCTCCCCGGTCTCGCGGATGCCGCGGGACACGTTGGCGTAGACCACCGGGAGCACGATCAAAAACGAAATTACGATGCTGATCCTGGCAGGCTTCACCCAGAGAAGAAGCAAAATGATGAACGAGACCACGGGCACCGTCTTGACCAGCTTCATGGGCGGGATCAGGATCGCCGCCGCGAGGTCGCTGAAGCGGCACACCACGGCGAGCACGCAGCCGGCTGTAAGTGCTGCGACAAAGCCCATCACAATATGAAGGAGACTGCTTCTGAGGATCGTGCCGAAGCGCTCCCATTTTACCAGTTCGACAAGCGCGCGGAACACCTCCGCGGGACGCGGGAGAAGCACCGTCTGCGAGAGCTTCACGGCCGCGTACTGCCACACAAGAAGCCACGCCGCCACCGAGATGAGCAGATACACCGGCTTTTTGACCGTGCGCCACACGCTGCGAGGGGTTTTGCCGCCTGCGGATCGGACGTTGTTTTTCTCTTCACCGTTTTTCATGCCGCTGCTCCTTTCCCGGATTTTGGGCCGGCACATTCGCCGGAAAATGCCGCCTCGCTTAGTCTACCACATTTTCCGCACCGTGTACACCGAAAATGCACGCGGCGCAGGCGGCGCCCCCTCGGGCTCCAAAGTTCACGATTCTTTCATGTATTTGACAAGATTTCATAAAACGTGTATGGTTTCATCGAGTTGTTCGTATATTTATGTCGCGCGGGGGCGCGGCAACGGGGAAAGAAAGGAATCAAGAAGAATGAACCGAAAGAAGAGAGTAAAACGATGGCTCAGTATGATGATTTTGTTTGCGCTTCTGCTCGGCACGGTCGCCTGCGATAAGCAGACCGCCACGAGGCGCGAAGGCACCGGAAGGGCGGCAACACCGACGACCGCCGCTACGGCAACGCCGACGGGCGAGATAACGCCGACGGGCGTGGTGACACCGACAACCGAAGTGACGCCTGCAACCACGGTAACGCCGAGCGCGGAGCCTACAAAGGCGCCGGAGTTCGGCCCGGCCGAGAACTGCGCGATCGAGTTCCCGACGAGGGATCTTTACCACTATGACATGGACCTGACGCTGGACGCGAAGGCGCACACCATCGGCGGGCATATCGACTTTACATTTTATAATGACACGAAGGACACCTGGGACAAATTGTGCCTGCGCGACTACCCGAGCCTTTTCACCGATCCGGTCAAGGCCGGCTACAGCCGCTCTACCCGGCTGGACGGCGAGATCACCGGGATCTCCGGCTTCACTGACAGCAGGGACGGCTCCGAGATCTCGTGGACCCGCGACACCGACGTCTCCGTGCTGTGGCTTTCGATCGCAACGCCTCTCGCACCCGGCGAGAAAATGACCCTTTCGTATGATTTTACGACGAAAATTCCTGCGGTGGACGACCGCTTCGGTTACGTGGACGGCGTCTTCAACGTGACGAACTTCTATCCGATCCTGGCGGAGTACGACAGGGACGGCTGGTGCACGGCTGCATTTTACGGAGACGGCGAGTGTTTCTACTCGGAGGTCTCGAACTACGATGTGCGCATCACCTTCCCGGCGGGCTTCTATGCCGCGACCACCGGCACCGAGAAGAGCAAGGCAGAGGCTGAGGACACCGTCACGTACACATACCACGCACCCTGCGTGCGCGAGTTCGTCTTCAGCGCATCCGACACCTTCGCGCAGCTGACACGCGACTGTGACGACGTCCGCGTGAACATCCTTTTTCCGAAGGATTATGCGACACGCAACGCCTGGGACGAGGCGATGGAGCTGACATTCTTCTGCGCGGAGAAATCCCTCGAGGCCTTCGGCGAGGCTTTCGGCCGCTACCCCTACGAGGAGCTGGACATCATCTACACTCCTCTCGCGGCAGGCGGCATGGAGTATCCGAACCTGATCATCATCGCGGACAATGTGTGCCAGCCGGTGGTGACGTTTAACGACACGGGTGCCGGCCCTTCCTTCTACATGCTGGAGGAGTGCGTCTCCCACGAGATCGGCCACCAGTGGTTCATGGGCATCGTCGGAAGCAACTCCGGCATGCAGCCCTGGATGGATGAATCCATCACTTCCTACACCGAGCTGGTCTATGCGGAGTATCTGGACAGCCTGGGCGCAGCCGCCATCCGCGGCAGCTTCGAAGTCACGGATCTCCGGGACAAGACGCAGGCCGCCAAACTGATCCGCAACGAAAACCTCCCGATCAACAAATCCTACTACGAGTACAGCAACTCCACCCGCTACGTGTCCTCCATCTACTCATGGGGACAGATCGTGTTCTACCAGATGGAGCTGATCTTAGGTCACAAGGAGTTTCAGTCGGTGCTTCGCGAGTACGTGCACCGGTTCGCGTTCACCAACGCGATGCCCGAGGATTTCTTCACCGTTTTGTATGAATTTGCGGGCACGGAAAATGAGCAATTGAACGCGCTTCTCGACAACTGTTTCGACCTCTCCCGCCTGAAGACGGCAAGTTGAATTACCCGAGGGCAACCTCTTCGCATTTTTCGTAACGACTGCTTGACTTTGAAAAGAGACTTGGTATATAATGACTTTGATTGGGCTTGAAACAGGTCGACCGATGTATCGGCACGCACGAAGAGCCGATCCGTTGGCACCTGATGAGGTGCAAGAGGTCATTTTCCGAATGACTTTTAATACAAAATTCAGACAGAAAGAGGTACAAACAGTATGGCAAAGATTGATTTGACCAAGTACGGCATCACCGGTGTTACCGAGATCGTGCACAATCCTTCCTATGAGGATCTCTACAAGGAAGAGCTGAAGCCGGAGCTCACCGGTTATGAGGTCGGCGTTGAGACCGAACTCGGCGCGGTTAACGTTATGACGGGTGTTTACACCGGACGTTCGCCTAAAGACAAGTACATCGTAATGGATGAGAATTCCAAGAACACCGTTTGGTGGACCACCGATGCGTACAAGAATGACAACCACCCGATGAGCGAGGAAGTTTGGGCTGTTGTTAAGGATATCGCCAAGAAAGAGCTCTGCAACAAGAGACTGTTCGTCGTAGATGCATTCTGCGGCGCTAACAAGGACTCCCGCATGGCAGTTCGTTTCATCGTTGAGGTTGCATGGCAGGCTCACTTCATTAAGAACATGTTCATTCAGCCCACCGCTGAAGAGCTTGAGAGCTTTGAGCCGAACTTCGTAATCTACAACGCTTCCCTTGCAAAGGTTGAGAACTACAAGGAGCTCGGTCTTAACTCCGAGACCTGCGTTGCTTTCAACATCACCTCCCGTGAGCAGGTTATCATCAACACCTGGTACGGCGGCGAGATGAAGAAGGGTATGTTCTCCATGATGAACTACTACCTTCCTCTTCAGGGTATGGCTTCCATGCACTGCTCCGCTAACACCGATATGGAAGGAAAGAACACCGCAATCTTCTTCGGTCTTTCCGGAACCGGTAAGACGACGCTTTCCACCGATCCTAAGAGACTTCTCATCGGTGACGACGAGCACGGCTGGGATGACAACGGCGTATTCAACTTCGAGGGCGGCTGCTACGCAAAGGTTATCAACCTCGATAAGGATTCCGAGCCCGACATCTACAACGCGATCAAGAGAGACGCTCTCCTTGAGAACGTTACCGTAGATAAGGACGGCAAGATCGATTTCGCTGACAAGAGCGTGACCGAGAACACCCGTGTTTCCTACCCGATCGAGCACATCAACAACATCGTTAAGAAGGTTAACGGAATTTCCGCAGGTCCTGACGCTAAGAACGTAATCTTCCTTTCGGCAGATGCTTTCGGCGTTCTTCCTCCGGTTTCCATCCTGACTCCCGAGCAGACGCAGTACTACTTCCTTTCCGGTTTCACCGCTAAGCTTGCAGGTACCGAGCGCGGAATCACGGAGCCCACTCCTACCTTCTCCGCTTGCTTCGGTCAGGCATTCCTTGAGCTTCATCCTACCAAGTACGGCGAGGAGCTCGTTAAGAAGATGCAGAAGAGCGGCGCTAAGGCTTACCTCGTAAATACCGGTTGGAACGGAACCGGCAAGAGAATCTCCATCAAGGATACCCGCGGTATCATCGATGCGATCCTCAACGGTGACGTTAACAACGCTCCTACCAAGAAGATCCCGATCTTCGATTTCGAAGTTCCTACCGAGCTTCCGGGTGTTAACCCCGCGATCCTCGATCCTCGCGATACCTACGCTGACGCTTCCGTTTGGGAGGAGAAGGCAAAGGATCTCGCAGGTCGCTTCATCAAGAACTTCGCGAAGTACGAAGGCAACGCTGCTGGTAAGGCGCTCGTTAAGGCCGGCCCGAAGCTTTGATCCTCTGATTTCCAAGAGCCTCTGCTTTTTGCAGGGGCTCTTTTTTGCGTTCAAGAGAAGAAGGCGAACATTTACGCACAGGTGCAGGTTCCAGTAGACTAGGCGCTTTCTGCGCCCGCATGATCAGGAGTGCTTCTGCGGGGCTGGCGCGCCGCCCTATCAGAGAATCAAGGAAGGCGGCGCGCCTCGAGAGGCGCTTGCGCCTCTACACCGCGAGTCCGGTCACGGACTCGCGGATAACCTCGAAGCACTCCATGCGGGTTTGAAAGCGCCAAGTCTACTTTGCTGTGAGCCGCGCTCACAGCAAATACCACATGCACACTGTGCGCAAGTGTCGCCTTCTTCTCAAGGAAATGCATCTAAGAGCCCCTGCATGGGCAGAGGCTCGGAATCAGAGGATCAAATGCGTTCACTATATGCATGGGTTTTGCTCTCTCAGCGTGATGTTCCTTTTTTGCAGACAGCGTGATACAATGGGGTTGCAGGGTTGGAATACGATTTGAAGGAAGGGGAAACTATGGAACTGAAGATCGGGGAAAACATTAAGAGATTGCGGAAGGCGAAGGATATTTCGCAGGAGGATTTTGCGAAGCTTTTGGGGGTGAGCAGCCAGTCGGTTTCCCGCTGGGAGAACGGCGTCTGCTACCCGGACATGGAACTACTGCCGGCGCTTGCGCAGTTTTTCAAGCTGAGCGTCGATGAGCTGCTGGGGACGGGCGATCTGGAGAAGAGCCGCCGGTATAACGAGATCAACGAGACCTGGGCGCGCAACAACGCGGCCGGGAAGAATGCGGAAAATGCCGCTCTCATGCGGAAGGCGCTGCGGAATTTTCCGAACGATGCACTTCTGCTGGTGCAGCTGTCAACCTCGCTGGAAAAGCTGGAGGGCAACGAGGAGGAGCGGCGGCGGAATCTTCGCGAGTCCATCGCAATTCAGGAGCAGATTCTCCGCTTCGGCGAGGACTCCGAGGTGCGGGCTGCGACCATGTATAACATCTGTTTCTCCTACTGGAAGAACGGCGACCGCGAGAAGGCCGTTGCGCAGGCGAAGAAGCTTCCCAACCTCTACAAATCCCGTGAAAATGCACTTGTCTACTTCCTTGAGGGTGAGGAACGCCGGCAGGTCTCGGCGGCGGCTCTCGCGCCGCTCTCCTGGGCGCTGGAGAAGCACCTCACAGTACTCGGGGATTCCGATCCGGCCCTCCGTGAACCCGCCGCAAAGATTCTCGAATTATTAAGCTCTATTCAGCCAAAAGACATCACCTAACAAACCAGGAAGAGCCCCTGCGGTCAGGGGCTCTCTTCTTTCTGCCATGGGTAAAAAGCAAGCCCCTGCAGACCGCAGGGGCTCTTCCACTCTATTTCTTGCGTTTTTGGATGTACATGATCAGGGCGATGATCACGATGACGGCGCCGAGGCCGATGAGGCAGATCCACTGCCATCCGATTGCGGACGGTCCGTCGTCCTTCGCCGCATCTGCTCCTGCAGTCGGTGTCGGCAGGGCGGGGGCATCGGTGGGCGTGGCCGCCGGTTCGGTCGGGGCGGCGGTGGGCGTCAGCTCCGCCGCGCGCTCCGCGTCTGTTTTGAGGCGGAGCATTGCGTACACGACGGCGTCGCCGCCGAGGACGGTGTCCTTGGTGTATTCCTTGTCGTAGGTCTTCGACTGGTACCAACCGAGGAATACCCAGTCATCAAGGGTGGGATCCTCGGGGTACTCGCTTCCCATCTTGTAGCGGCGTCCGTTCACCATGTAGGTGACCTTCGCGTCGCCGGTCACGACGATCTCGTAGGTTGTGACGTCTGTTTCGGTTGCCACTACCATGAAGTTGCGGAGGTCGGCGGGGTCCGTGACTCCGTTTGCCTTCATCGCCGCGAGGATGGTTGCGTAATCGTACCAGATCACGCTGCGGTCGCCGCTTGTCTCGCGGCGGGTGGGCTCCACGGGTATCCACCAGGCCTGCTTGGTCTCGCTGTCGAGGATCAGCTTCGGCTCGCCTGCGCCCTCAGTGGTGTAGACGATTCCGATCTCGCGGCCCTCTGCGAACCAGGTGCTCTTGGCGCCCATGGTGATGTAGCTGGATTTCCAGGCCTCCGCGGCCTTCTTGCCGCCGGCCACGCTCCAGATCGCGTTGCCCGAGACGCCGCCGTTCGCCTTTGTGCGGGCGCTTCCGCGCTCTGCGCTCGCGGCGCCGTCCATCAGGCCCTTTACGACGGTGGGATAATTCCACTCGCAGGTTTTCCGGTTAATGTATGCGTGGCTCTCGCCGCCGGCCTTGGTATCGCTTCCGTTGTCCCAGATGACGATCGGAATGCCGTAGGCCTGGGAGAATTTGCCCATGCACTGCGCCCATTTTACGCGCTCTTCGGTATTATTTTTCTCGGTGGCGCTGGTCTCGCCGATGATCGCGGGAATTCCGTTGTCGAGGAACACGCTGCAGATCGACTTGAAGATCGCTTCCACCTCGGCCTCGTCCGCGCCGCTGAAGGTCTTCTGCGTGTCCTGCAGACAGAAGTTGTAAGGCGAGTAGACGTGCACCGAAGCGATCAGGTTGCCGGCCACCTTGCCCTCGTACGTCGGCAGGGAAACCGCCTCCATGATGTTCGTGGAGCAGGATGCCGCATATCCGGGGATCATCAGGCAGCGCTCCGGGTTGTGGCCCTTGCCGTTGGCGCGCACCGTCTGGGCGAAGACCTGGGTCAGGTAGTTCACCGCGCTGTACGCATCCCGGTTGCCGGTCCATTCGATCGACGAGCCGGCCATGCGGGGTTCGTTCATGCCCTCGAAGATCAGGTGCTGATCGTATTCGGAAAATGTATCCGCAATCTGCGCCCAGACCGCTGCCAGCTCCTCGCCGACCAGGCGGTAGTTCTTGTCCAGGTCCTTGATGTTGACCCAGGACTCATGGTGAACGTTGATGATGACGAAGAGTTCCTCCTCGTAGCACCAGTCCACGACTTCCTTCACGCGGTTCATGAAGCTCTCGCGGATCTTGAACCCGTTTTTCTTGTCAATCTCCTGCGTCCACGTGACCGGGATCCGGATGACGTTAAATCCTGCCTCCTTCACCGCGTGGATCAGCTCCTTCGTCACCTTCGGGTTGCCCCACGACGTCTCGTGGGTCGAATCGAGGCCGCCCGTCGCATCAAAGGTGTTGCCGATGTTCCAGCCGATTCCCATCATATCCGTGATCTCGGCTGCTGTCTTTCCGGTGAGTTCCGTGCCCGCCGCCTTTGCGGTCCGGCGTCCCGCAATTCCGGCCAGCAGTCCGGCCGCCATCGCAAGGCACATCACCATCGATGCAATCCGCTTATACAGCGAACCGTTTCTTATCTTTTGCATCAAATCCATCCTCCGCATTTTTCCGTATCAATTGTTTCGCACAACTGCCATTCCCCATTGTATCGGACATCGGCTGCCGCCGTCAAGGGGTTTTCGGGTGCGCGGCGGGGCGACCCCGCGTCAGGAGGGTGTTTTGAAAGGAAAGATTGCATTTTCCGGGATTTTCGCACGGCGGAGGAACTGTCCCCTTGTCACGTTCCGCGGCAGTGTGCTATACTTCCCTAGGGAAAGGAGGTTTCGTCGGAAAATGGACACGGATCTTGTAACATCGCTTCTTGCGGAGCCCGCGCGGATTCGCCTGATTGACCGGGACACGGTGACGTCCACGAACCTCCTGGTGAAGGAGCTCGGGGCTCAGGGGGCCCCCGAGGGCACTTTAATGGTCGCCGGGGAGCAGACTCTCGGGCGCGGCAGACTCGGCCGGAGGTTCGAATCGCCGAACGGAACCGGGCTGTATCATACCCTTTTGCTGCGGCCGGACTTAACGCTTGCGCAAAGCGTGCATATCACCATACTCGCCGCCGTCGCAGTGGCGGAGGGCATCGAGGAGGTGACCGGGCTTAAGCCGGAGATCAAGTGGGTCAACGACCTCTATTTAGGGGACCGGAAGATCTGCGGGATCTTAGCGGAGTCCTCGCTTCGTCCCGGGTCGGACCGCATCGATTACACGGCTCTCGGGATCGGCATCAACCTTGAGGAGCCGGAGGGTGGATTTGCCGGGACCGCCGCAGGCATCGCCGGGGCGTTGTACCCGGCCGGAGGAAGCCCCGCAGAGCTTCGGGAGCGGCTTCTGGCCGCGGTCGTGAACCGGGTGACGGGGTACTATGATGAGCTGTGCGAAGCATTTTCCGACGGTGCGGACGACACCGGTTCCGCGGAAAAGGAAGGCAGCGTTTCCCCCGCCCGCGAACTCAGCTACATGGCGCGCTACCGCGCGTCGGACTACCTCTTCGGGAAGGATGTGTGGCTTGTGGGGGACATCACAAAGCCGGACACCGCCCGTCCGGCACACGCCGTCGCTATCGACGGGCAGGGACGGCTGATCGTCACTCTGCCGGACGGCAGCGCGGAGGCGATAAGCTTCGGGGAGGTGACCGTGCGGACGCGGTAACCCGCACGGGGTGCAGCAACAGCACAAGGAGAAACGAAGATGAATCTGGAAGAATACAGCAAGGCCAAACGGGCCGGTGAAAAAGAATACGATTACTGTGTGTCGAAGGGTATCCATCCGTATCTGGTCAGCCTGGATGACATGCTCTCCCGCGTTCAGGTGGAGGGCCGCATCAAGCTGGGTCTTACGGACATTCCGATGGAGAAGATCGTCGGAACGTACAACGAGGGCCGGAGCAATGCATTTGCCAGAAACTTCATGCCGCTTCTGGACAAGGAGTCCGAGTTCGCGATGAAGTGGGCCAGCCTGTACGAGTCGATGGAGGCCGAAGGGCTTCGCGATCCCGTCATCGCCTACGAGTTCCTGGATCAGTACTACATCCAGGAGGGCAACAAGCGAGTGAGCGTCTCGCGGTGCATGGGCGCCGTGACCATCGAGGGCTACGTGACCCGCATCATTCCCAAGCGCAACGACACGAAGGAAATCCAGATGTACTACGAGTTCCTGGATTTCTACGACAAGACGCAGATCAACTATCTCTCCTTCTCAAAGGAGGGAAGCTACACGCTGCTTTTGAAGGCGACCTACAACAACACGGACCAGCCGTGGAACGACGAGATGAAGGCGGACTTCCGCTCCTCCTACATCGCGTTCAGCAAGGAGTTTCTTGCGCGGGGCGGGAACAAGCTCGCCCTCACGGTCTCGGACGCCTTTCTGGTGTACCTGAGCATTTTCGGCTACGAGGAGGCCAAGGAGGCGCTTGCCTCGGAATTCAGGGACAATATCGGCAAGATCTGGAACGAGTTTGAGCTGTACAGCCGCCACAAGACGATCTCCATCTCCATGAACCCCATCGCGGAGCCGAAGAAGCACACCTTCTCGATGCTCATGTCGCCGAAGTCCTACGCGGCCGCCTGGGTATACGAAAAGCCGAAGGAGATCAGCGCCTGGACCTACGCCCACGAGATGGGCCGCGAGTATGTATCCGACGTCTTCGGGAAGCAGATCAACACCGACGCCGTGTTCGGCGTCTCGGTCTCCGAGGCTGCGGAGACCATGGAGCGTTTGATCAAGGAAGGCTACAACATCCTGTTCACGACATCGCCGCAGTTCTTCCCGGCCTGCGCAAAGGTGGCGGTGGAGCATCCGGACGTCAAGGTCCTCAACTGCTCCTTAAACCTCTCCTCGCGCCACGTCCGCTCCTATTATCTTCGCATGTATGAAGCAAAATTCATGATCGGCGCCCTCGCCGGCGCTCTGGCGACCGACGACCGCATCGGCTACGTGGCCGACTACCCGATCTTCGGCGTGACCGCCAGCATCAATGCGTTTGCCCTCGGCGCCCGCATGGTCAACCCCAAGGCGGAGGTCTACCTCGAATGGTCCACCGTCAAGGGCAGCGCCCCGAAGGACCGGTTCCGCGAGAAGGGCATCACCCTCATCTCGAGCCGTGACTTAAACGCCCCCGCCAGCATGTCGCGGGAGTTCGGCCTCTTCCGCCGCAACGGCGAGGAGGTCGCCAAGAACTATGCGCTTCCGGTCTGGCACTGGGGAAAAATGTACGAGGACATCCTTCGCACCATCTTAAACGGCAACTGGAAGGACGAGGAGGAGTCCGCGGGCAACCGCGCCCTCAACTACTGGTGGGGCATGTCCGCAGGCGCCATCGACGTGATCTATTCCGACCGCATTCCGACCGGCACGAAACTTCTTCTCAAGATCCTCCGCGCCTCCCTCACAAGCGGCGGTTTCAACCCGTTCTCGGAGCTTTTAAAGTTCCGCGACGGCACGCAGATTGAAGCCGGCGACGGTCTCGCCCCGGAGGATATCCTCCGCATGGACAAGCTTCTCTACAACGTCCACGGAAGCATCCCTTCCATCGACGATATCAGCGATGAGTACCGTGCATTTATCGAGGCGCAGGGCATTTTCCGGCCCGAGGCCGACACGCACTTAAGCGACGCAAGCCCCGTGACCGGGCCCGACGCAACGCCGGTGGTGCACGCCTCCGATGAGATCACGGAAAAATGATCCCCTAAGCCGCACCGGAGCCGGTAAAACGCCCGGTGAGGCATTTTCCGAAACGAGAAAACCATCCCGCGCCGCACGTTATGCAGCTGCGGAAGAAAGGCTACGCAATGAAGATCCTGATCGTCTCCGACAAAGAATCCAAAGCCCTCTGGGATTATTACGAGCCCGGCAAACTGGACCCGTATGATCTCATTATTTCCTGCGGGGATCTTGCGCCGCAATACCTCTCGTTTCTTGCGACATTTACGAAGGCGCCCGTCTTGTACGTGCGCGGCAACCACGACGACTGCTATGAGCAGACGCCGCCGGAGGGCTGCATCGATATCGACGGCAAAGTATACTTCTTCCGCGGCCTGCGCATCGTGGGTCTCGGCGGCTCCATGCGCTACCGCCCCGGCATCAATCAGTACACGGACGAGGAGATGTCGCACCGCATCCGCAAGCTTCGCTACCGCCTGTGGCGCTGCCACGGCTTCGACCTTCTGGTGACGCACTCGCCCGCCAAGGGCCTCGGGGACTGCGAGGATCTGACACACACCGGCTTTGTGCCCTTCGTCAACATGCTCGACCGCTACAAGCCGAAATACCACGTCCACGGCCACGTGCACGCGAACTACTCCTACAAGAAAAAGGGCCCGATCCAGCACGGCCCCACCACCATTTTAAACGTCTACGAGTCCTACGTTTTGGAGATTCCGGACCCGCCCGCGGAGGCGGCCGACGCTCCGAAGCGCCGTCACCGCAGACATCGCCGCAAAAAGCACGCGCAGACCGCAGAGTAAAATGCATTTGCCGTTGACAAATGAGCCTGCGGTATGGTATGCTCTGCGTTGCGGTCTTTCGGGACCGCAAAAATCTAACAACGGTGAGTTCGAAACCATCCTCACCTAAAACAAAACTACGGAGGATTCTTTATGAATCAAAACAGATCTACTCTCTTTGTGACAAGAGCAGCCTTGATCGCTGCTCTGTATGTCATCCTGTCCGAGGTCTCGCAGTTGCTCGGACTCTGCAGCGGCGTCATTCAGTGCCGCATTTCCGAAGCTTTGACGATATTGCCTGCATTTATCGCGGAGGCCATTCCCGGCCTTTACATCGGCTGCCTTCTGACGAACATTATCACCGGCTGTGCCGCCTGGGATATCGCGTTCGGTCCCGTTGCCACGCTGATCGGCGCCGTCGGAACCTACCTGATCGGCCGCGCGGTCCGCGCCAGAGCATACCGTGAGAACGGTGACACCAAAACGTCCGGCAAAAAGTCCTTCGGCATTTTCATTCTGATCACGATCATGTACGTTCTTCCGCCGATCATCGCCAACGCGGTGATCATTCCGCCGATCCTTCGCCACGCCTACGGCGCCGAGGATGCCTACTGGTTCCTCATCTGCACCGTCGCTGCCGGCGAGATCATCGCCTGCGGAATCTTCGGAGGTCTTCTGCATGCAGCGATCGTCAAGAATCCCGGACTTCGCCGTCTTCTGCAAAATCCCGAGAAAAAGCAGTAAACCGCATCGTCGGAAAATGCACCGAAAACACAACAAACAAAGCCCGCTGTCATTCGCTGACAACGGGCTTTTTGCATATGCATTTTTCGATTGTTCTCCGACGGCCGGTCCGGCCGGTCCGATTACAGGTCGCAGTTGCCGACGGTTCTCGGGAACGGAATGACGTCGCGGATGTTGCTCATGCCGGTCAGGTACATGATGCAGCGCTCGAAGCCGAGGCCGAAGCCTGCGTGGCGGGCGGAGCCGTACTTGCGAAGGTCGAGGTAGAAGTCGTAGTCCTCCTTCTTCATGCCGAGTTCCTCGATGCGGGCAACCAGCTTGTCGTAATCGTCCTCACGCTGGGAACCGCCGATGATCTCGCCGATACCGGGAACGAGGCAGTCTGCCGCTGCCACCGTCTTTCCGTCCGGGTTGAGCTTCATGTAGAACGCCTTGATCTCCTTCGGATAGTCCGTGACGAACACGGGCTTTTTGAAAATCTGCTCGGTGAGGTAGCGCTCATGCTCGGTCTGCAGATCGCAGCCCCAGAACACCTTGTATTCGAATTTGTCGTTGTTCTCCTCCAAAAGTTTGACGGCGTCGGTGTACGTGACGCGGCCGAAGTCGGAGTTTGCCACGTGCTGAAGACGCTCGATCAGGCCCTTGTCCACGAAGGTGTTGAAGAAGTTCATCTCCTCCGGCGCGTTCTCGAGAACGTAGTTGATGATGTACTTGAGCATCGACTCCGCGAGGTCGCAGTCATCCTTTAAGTCGGCAAATGCGATCTCCGGCTCGATCATCCAGAACTCCGCCGCATGGCGCGTCGTGTTGGAGTTCTCGGCGCGGAACGTCGGTCCGAAAGTGTAGATGTTCTTGAAGGCCATGGCGTAGGTCTCACCGTTGAGCTGGCCGCTGACGGTCAGGTTGGTGGGCTTGCCGAAGAAGTCCTTCGAGTAGTCGACCTTGCCGTCCTCCGTAAGCGGCACCTTGTCCAAAGGAAGCGTGGTCACCTGGAACATCTCGCCGGCGCCCTCGCAGTCGCTGCCCGTGATCAGCGGGGTGTGAACATAGACAAAGTCTCTCTCCTGGAAGAACTTGTGGATCGCGTAGGCCGCAAGGGAACGAACGCGGAATACCGCCTGGAACGTGTTTGTCCTCGGGCGAAGGTGCGTCATGGTGCGAAGGTACTCCATCGTGTGGCGCTTCTTCTGCATCGGGTAGCTCGGGTCGGATGCGCCCTCGAGCGCAACCTCCGTCGCCTGAATCTCAAAGGGCTGCTTTGCATCGGGGGTCGCAACCAGCGTACCGGTCACGATCACGGCGGTGCCTGCGCCGAAATGCGTAATCTCTTCGAAGTTTGCGAGCGCGTCGGTGTACACCACCTGCAGCGTCTCGAAATACGTTCCGTCATTCACAACCAGGAAACCGAAATTCTTCGAGTCGCGATTGCTGCGTACCCAACCGCCGACGCTCACGCTCTTGCCGAAATACTTCTCACGCTGCCGAAACAGCTCTCTTACCGAAATCAGTTCCATGGTGTTGTCCTCCTCGTGCGGGTCTCCCGCACGTCTTTCTATCAAGATATATACGCAATAGACTACACGTTTTTGAAAAAATGTCAAGACATTTCAGGTGCATTTTCCAAAAGACTGCGGAAAATGCATCCTCCCTGCGTCAGGCTCTCTTCGCCAGATATTTCTTCTCGAACTCCGCCACCGGGATCGGGCGCTCGAAGAGGTAGCCCTGGGCCGTGGTGAAACCGCAGTTTCTGAGGAATTCCGCCTGCTCCTCGGTCTCCACGCCCTCGAACACCGCGTCCTTGTTCACCGAGGCGATCATGTTGCACATGTGGCGCACGTACTCCTGCTCGGTCTTGGAGGTACCGATGTTCTCTAAGAAGGTGCGGCTGATCTTCACGTGATCCACAGGCGCCGTGATGAGCATCGACAGCGACTCGTTGCCCGAGCCGAAATCATCGAGCGTGATGGTGAAGCCGCGGCTCTTCAGGTCCTTGATGCTGTTCGTCGCGCTGGCGCGGTCTGCGGCGATCATGGCCTCGTTGACCTCGAGCTCGAGGTATCGGCCGTCCACGTTGTACTGCTCGGCGAGGCGGCTGATGCGCTCGTCGAATTTGACGAAGCTCTGGTTGTGATTCGAGAAATTCACCGAGATCGGGATCATCGGAATGCCCTTCTTCTTCCAGTTCCGAAGCGTCTGCAGGACGTTGGTGTAAATGCAGAAGTCGAGGTCCGTGATGTGGCCGGTCTTCTCCAGGATCGGAATGAAGTCCGCGGGGGAACGGTATGTGCCGTCGCCGTTGCTCCAGCGGGCCAGTGCCTCGGCGCCGATGACATGACGGCCCTCCAGGGAGAACTTCGGCAGCAGGAACACCTCGATCTTGTTGTCGCGGATGGCGGTCTGAATCTCGCCGGCGATGGTCTGCTCGTAGGAACGGCGGGCGCGAAGCTCGTCCGTACACACGCAGTACAGACTGTTCTGCTCGGCCTTCGCCTGCTTTCTCGCGAGGTTCGCGTTGTCCATGGCAAGGGCGATGTCACGCTCGCCGCGGCGCAGGAAATACACGCCGTTGGTGAGCTGAATGTCAATGCCCGGGTACATCTTCGTCTGATGCTCCACGAACACCTTCGACCAGCTGCGAAGCTTCGCAAGCACCTGCTCCTCGGACTGTCCGTTCACGTAGATCAAGAAGAAGTCGGAATGGATGCGGCAGCCGAAGCACCGCTTGCCCTTGCGCAGGAACATCGATCCGAAGTCCTTGAGGATGCGGTCGCCCGCGGGGTAGCCGAATTTTTCGTTGATGTATGAGAAATCATTGATGTCGCAATAAATGATCGCATGCACCGGATCCATATCCGGGTCGGAGAGCACCTCCTGAACGCGGCCGCGGAACGCCGTGCGGTTGTAGAGGTTCGTCAGACGGTCCGTGGAGTTGAGGCGGTTGATGATCATGCGGTCGTTGCTGCGCTCGCGCTGCTGGCGGCGCTCCTCATCGACGATGGTGATGCGGCCGTAGATGTAGAAGACATGCCCCTCGGCATCCCGCATGCCGATCATGTTGATCTTGCACCATTTATATTCCTTGGCGTCGATCTTGATGCGGAACTCGCCGCGGGAGTTCGTGCCGCTCTCCGCGGTCTGCAGCAGTTTTAAAAAGTCCGGATAATCCTCGGGATGAATGATGCGGGCGGGAATGTCGCCGGCCATCAGGTTCGGGATTACGCCCTCGCGTCCGAAGATCTCGCTGACGCGGGTTGGAACGCTCAAGCGGTCCTCGCGGACGTCGTAACCGAACTGGATGTCATCCGAGACATCCTCCAGCTGGCGGTAGCGGTCGAGCTGATGCTTCATGCTCAGCTCCGCATTGATGCGCTGGGTGATGTCCGTGAAGACGCAGCTTACCACCGACATCTCTTCCTCGCCCTTGCGGCTTACGACCAGGGCGTTGCAATGCACCCATGTGACGCCGCCGTCGAACCGGTTGACGCGGAACTCCGCCGCCACGGACGAGTTGACCGGCAGCTTCGGATCGAAGATCTTCTGGATGGCCTTCGCATCGTCCGGAGAGACGATCTCCGGCAGAAGGTTCGCGTGAGTCTGGGTGAAGCGCTCCTTCGTCTGTCCTATGATATTGAAAAATTCATCGTTGGCATAGATGATCTCCGGCACGCTCTCGCGGCTGATGCGACCCTGGTACTCAAATACCGCGACGCCCACGGGCAACGCTTCCAGAAGGCCGGAAATCTGGCGCTTGCGAAGCATCTCGCCGGTGACCTGGGTGATGGTGATATCGAACAGACCGTTCTTCATCATCTTCTTCTGGCGGCGCACAAAGCACTGTACGGGCGCAAGGCGTCCCTCCTCGGTGATCAGGCGGTGCTCGATGCACACCACCATCTGCTTGCGGATGCGCTCGTTCAGGATCCGGCGGATCGCCTCGCGGTCCTCCTCCGGGATATAGTCCATGTACGAGCCGGCCTCCTTCTCGCGGCCGGCGATGCCTAACATCTCGGCGACGCCCGCGTCAGCGTCCACGATGGTGTATTTTCCGTCGTCCACGACCGTGCAGACGCCGAAGTAGATCTGGCGCGCCGCGCTGTGTTCCGAGTCTCCGCCGCCGCTCTTGTCGCCCACGAGCTCGTTCAAAAAGCCCAAAAGCACCGGCTCGTCGGCGTAGGAGTTCATGATCAGCTTCCGCGCCCGCGGCTGTCCCGTGCACACAAACAGACAGGAAAGGAAAATCGACCACGTCAACGGGTACGCGCCGCGCTCGATGGAGCTCACGGTCTGGCGCGTGATTCCGATGGTATCGCCGAACTCCTCCTGGGACAGTTTCATCATTTTACGGTAGTTCGGCAGGTTCGCGGCGAAGATCGCCAGCATTTTCTTCCGTTCGCTATCACTCAGCTTCATTCCGGTATCCTCTCTTTGTTTCTTCTCTCTTCCTGCAACACTTTCTTACATCACGCGCAAAATGCATCCTCTGCATCCCGCTAGATCCCGCCCGGGCCGTCTCCGACCTCCGCGAGATAAAACGTCGGCGCATAGCCGATCGCCTTTTCGTAGCTCTCCGCGACCTCCCGCATCATCTGCTCCGCGCAATCCTCCCGCACCAGGCTGACAGCGCATCCGCCGAAGCCCGCGCCGGTCATGCGGGCGCCGATGACACCCTCCGCCTTCCATGCGGCGGACACCAGCGCATCCAGCTCGGGGCCGGTCACCTCGTAGTCATCCCGAAGTGAGATATGCGACTCGTTCATCAATTGTCCGAAAGCCGCGAGGTCGCCTCTGCGAAGCGCCTCCGCCGCCCGGATGGTGCGACGGTTCTCGGAGACCGCATGGCGGGCTCTCCGAAGCCGCACCGGCGACTTTATCGCCGCGGCACACTCCGCAAATTCCTCCTCCGTCAAAGCACCGAGGGACGGTGTCCCGCGAACCCTGCGAATCTCCGCGAGCGCCTGTTCGCACTCGGCACGGCGCTCATTGTACGCCGAATCACCCAGCCCCCGCTTTTTATTGGTGTTCATGATCACAATGCGAACCCCCGGAAGCCGGAGCGGCACGTACTCGTACGTTAACGTCTCCGTGTCCAGGAAGATCGCGCTCTCCCTGCGTCCCATCGCAATGGCGAACTGGTCCATGATGCCGCAGTTGACGCCGTTGAAGCCGCGCTCCGCCGCCTGGCACATGAGCGCCTGCTCGATCCCGTCGAAGGAAAACCCGAAAAATCCTTTCAATATCTCCGCGGTCAGCACCTCGATGGATGCCGACGAGGACAGTCCCGAACCGTTGGGGATGGTACCCAGATACAGGATGTCAAGTCCCGCCGGGGCGCGGTAACCGCGCTTCTCCATCTCGGCGATGACACCCTTCGGATAGTTCGTCCAGCTGTCCTCCGCCCGGTAGGTGATGTCCCTAAGCGGGCATGTGATCACGCCTTCCTTCGGAAAATTCACCGAGTAAAACCGCAGTGTTTCGTCCTCCCGCAGCCTTGCCGCCGCGTAGGTGCCGATGGTGAGTGCACAGGGAAACACGTGGCCGCCGTTGTAGTCGGTATGCTCCCCGATCAGATTGACGCGCCCCGGTGCAAAGAAATACCGGACACCTTCGGTGTCACCGAAGCACGATTTCCATTCATTTTCCAGACGTTTCTTCACGTTGTGCGTACCTCTGCCGGTCGGCTTTATTTTTCGCTTTATTCTCGTACATGCTGTTGTCGGAGATCGTCATCCACTCTCCGAGAGAGTGGGTCGTGCCGTCCATCGCAACCGCGTAGCCGTAGCTTGCGCGGACCTTGAAGGGCCGCTTCGTGCGCTGGTTGTAGTCCGCCAGGAAGCCCTCGAAGCGCTCGACATACCGCTTCACGTCGCTCTCGTCGTAGTCGATGGCCAGAACCTGGAACTCATCGCCGCCGACGCGGTAGCACAGCTCATCCGCGAAGCACGCGGCAACCATGGAGTTGGCGATCGCCTTCAAGGCGACATCGCCCTGCGCATGTCCGTAGCCGTCGTTGATGCCCTTCAGGTCGTCCATGTCGATGGTAATGATGGCCATCGAGCGGCCGCCCCCCCGGACGAGGTCGAACATTTTCTGCGAATCCTCCTCGAAACCGTAGCGGTTCTTTAAGCCCGTGAGCACGTCGCTCACGTACATATCGGACAGCCTGTCCACGAGATCGCGCATGCGGCGGTTGATCCGCAGCTGCTCGAGAACGTTACTGATGATCATGATGATATACTGGAAAAAGTCATTGGGTGCTTCGCTCTCGCGGTAGTTGATTACCGCGTAGCCGTAGCACATCTCCTGATAGTGCAGCGGCACAATGTAGTAGCCGCACGGAGCGTCGTAGACGTACTCCTCGGGCAGGATGTCGTCGATGGAGAACACCTGGTTCACGTGCCCCAGAAGAATGCCCTCCTGGATGGCCGTGCGCAAATGCACCTTCGGCGTAAACGTCTGCATCTGGTCCGGCGCAACGCTTCCCCACTCGCGGTCGTTGAGCACCAAAAAGAAATCCCGGAACCGGTAGTTATTGAAAATGTAAGTGTAGATACTTTCGTTGAGCTCGTCCATGCTGGTCGCGCTCTCGACGTCGACGCTCATGAACACGGTCTGCATGTTGTAATGCTCCGCGAGCTGAGCCTCCTCATAGAATTTGCGCACAGCCGACGACGCATGCGAGCGGGTCTCCTCCACGCATCCGCAGGACTCCCGCTCCACCACCTGCGCGGGCATGTAATCGATGTCCGGCACGGTCTCGTTCTGAATCATGGAAACCAGAAGGTCCACGGCGCGCCGTCCCATGCCGGGAACGTCCACCGACACCGACGTGATGGACGGAACCACCTCCGCCGCTCCGCGGATGTCGTCAAATCCCGTGACCGCAATGTCGTTCGGCACCGAGATTCCCCGGTCTCCCAAAGCGTTGCAAACCGCCATGGCCATGTAGTCGTTGGCACAGATGATTGCCTGGGGCGGATTTTCGCGGATATCGAGAAGCTCCGCAACCGCGGCCTCGCCCTGGTTGAGCCAGAAGTCGCCGTAGAAGACGTCGTCCTCGCCCAGCTCGATGCCGTACTGCTCGAACAGCCGCTTCACGCACGCCAGACGCCGCTCGGCATCCGGGTGTCCCTTCGGGCCGCTCACATAGCAGAAATCCCGGAAGCCGTGTCCCTCGACGAGGTGCTTCACGATGCCCTCCATGGAGTTGTCCTCGTCCACCAGCACGCTGTTGTAACCGTCGTACTGTCTGCGCAGGCACACCACGGGACACGTTGCCTCGCGCACCTTCGCAAGCAGATGATCGCGCAGAAGATCGTCGGAAAATGTATCCATACACAGCAAAATGCCGTCGAACAGCGAAAGGTTCGGCAGCTCCGCCAGCATGCGCTCTCCGCGCACAAAAGCCTCATTCTTCCCGTATCCGCCGAACACCGCATAGACCAGCGTGTAGTACCCGCACTCCGCGGCGCGCTTCGTGATGGCACTTAAGACCGTTCTCTGGTATTCGCCGGTGGGCTTGGAGATGATCACGGCTATCTTTTTCTCTTTTCCAAGATTCATAAACTCCTCCGGGCCGATTGCCCATTTTCCATACGCACAGGGACATCTCATAACAGAATCTCTGATGCCATTTTACTATCCTTTTTGCCATTTCGCAATGGCAAAATATGTATTTTTTTGATTTTTTTGCAATATTTCTATACATTTTTCGCCGCGGGTGCTATACTGAAGAAAAATCCTCTTGACAATGCAGAAAGGGTTTATTTCATGTCCGTAACCGTGCACGACCACGAATTCTTTATGAAAAAAGCAATCCATCAGGCGAAGCGCGCCGCCGCCCTGGGCGAGGTGCCCATCGGCTGCGTCATCGTCTGCGACGGCAAGGTCATCGGACGGGGCTTCAACCGCCGGCTGTCGTCCCACTCCACCCTTGCCCACGCCGAGATCATCGCGATCCGGCAGGCGTGCAAAAAGCTCGGCGACTGGCGCCTGGAGGGCTGCACCATGTACGTCACCCTCGAGCCCTGCCAGATGTGCTCCGGCGCCTGCGTACAATCCCGCATCGACCGGGTCGTCATCGGCGCGGAAAACCCGAAGGCCGGCTGCGCAGGCTCCATCGTCAACCTTCTGCAGATGAGCGAGTTCAACCATCAGGTCGACATCGTCCGCGACGTGTGCGCCGCCGAGTGTTCCGCACTTCTCACGGACTTCTTCCGGGACATGCGCACCCGCGAGCGCGAAAACAAGGCCAAGGAGGCCCTCGACTGACGGCTTTTGCGGCATTTTCCGGATTCATGGACTTTTTCGCAGTTTGGGTGTACAATAGAGACAGAGAGAGAAGATTTTCCGGGAGGGAATTCCATGCAGATTCACGGTTTACAAAAATTGACGCTTCTCGACTACCCCGGCCACATGTCCGCCACCGTCTTTACGGGCGGCTGCAACTTCCGCTGTCCCTACTGCCACAACAGTGAGCTTGTGCTGCATCCGGACACGGTGCCGACGATTCCCGAGGAGGAGGTCTTCACCTTCTTAAAGATGCGGGCGAAGATGCTCGAGGCCGTGTGTATCACAGGCGGCGAACCGACGCTTCAAAAGGATCTTCCGGAGTTCATCGCGAAGGTCCGCGAGCTCGGATACCGCATCAAGCTTGACACCAACGGCAGTCTGCCCACCGTTTTAGAGAAGCTTCTCGCCTCCGGCAACATCGACTACGTGGCGATGGACATCAAGAACTGCCGCGAGCGCTACGCCGAGACCATCGGCGTGACCGGCTTTCCGGTTGAGGCCGCAGAGGCTTCGGTGAAGCTTTTGATGAGCGGCAAGGTTCCCTACGAGTTCCGCACCACCGTGATGAGCGAGCTGCACGACCGGGAGTCCATGGCCCGCATCGGCGAATGGATCGCCGGCGCCCGCCACTACTACCTGCAGCCCTACCGCGAGAGCGACAACGTCATGCAGAAGGGCATTTTCCACGCTCCCGAGCGCGACGAGCTGATCGCCTGGAAGGAGCTTCTGTCCAAATCAATCCCGAAGGTCGACCTCCGCGGCATCGATTGACATTTTCCGAAAAAAAATAACAAGACCACCGAAGGTTCACCCCCGGTGGTCTTTTTGATTCTTAGGTTTTCTATTCTTGGTTTTTTTACAGCAAAGCTTACTGGGGCTGTGCCGTGTTGCGCGCCGCCAGCGTCCGCATGATCGGGATCAGGCAGACCGCGTTGTCGATTTTGGAAGGCAGCGGGTTGACAACCGTGCGCTGCATGTCGGTGCCGTAGATGCTTACATTGCAGCTGCTGAGATCCGCACCGCCGACCTGGGTCACCGGAACTTCCGTCTTCTTGAGGCCGGCCTTGCCGGAAATCGTGTTTGCATTTACGGAAATATTGCCGATGGTGATCGTTCCGCCGTTGTTGATCTGGGTGAGATACTCTGCCGCGCGGGTGCTGATGACCGTCGAGAGGCACGCTTCGTACATGTCGCCGAAGAGCTCCTTCTTGAGCTTGATGCTGCCGAGGCCGACGAAGGAAAGGCCGCCGATCTTCCAGTTCAGCTTCTTGCCGTCACGAAGCTTGAATTTAATAAAGCCCGAAAAATTCGCGAACAGAATGCCGCTCTTCATCGTGTAGGCATACAAACTGATGGTATCCACGTCCGTATACTTCACGGTCTGTCCCTTCATTACCAGATGGTCCGTATAGAAGACTACCGGATCCTTGTCATTCTTCTTGCGTCTGCAAACGCCGATCACGCCGTTCTCGCCATTGTTCACCTGTTCCATTTGTAGCACTCCTTTTCTCCATGTTATCGATTCCGTTGCCGGTGTACGAAAAAACGTCACCTACAAGGTCATTTTACAATAGGTTCCCTTGAAACACAAGCCCCGGCGCCCGTTTTTATTGACATTTGCAGGGTTTCGGTGTTAACTTGAGAAAAAGAGTGGCAAAAACCGATCGGCGACACTCGGAAAGGAGACCGCTATGCAGCCATCCACCAGGGATCGGGAGATTTTTGAACACGCTCCGATCATGACTGCGATCGCAAAGCTGGCGCTTCCGACGATCGCGGGCCAGATTATTCTGGTCATTTACAACATGGCGGACACCTTTTTCATCGGCCTGACCGGCAGCGATGCCAAGCTGACGGCGGTCACGGTCTGTCTGCCGGCCTTCATGATCCTTTCCGCGATCGCCAACCTCTTCGGTGTCGGCGGCGCGGGCGAAACCGCCCGCAGTCTGGGAAGCGGAAATCGACAGCGCGCAGGGGAAGCCTGCGCTTTTTCATTTTGGGGATGCGCCGTACTGACGCTGTTTTACGTCGGCATTGTCCTGGCGTGGCGCCATCCGCTGCTTCGCCTGATGGGCGCCGGCGCGCCAGATGTTCACCGCTACGCAACCGTCTATCTCACGGTGACCGTAGGCATCGGCGGTCTCGGAACAGCCATGAGCATGGTGACCGCCCACCTCTTCCGCGCGGAAGGCCGAAGCCTTGACGCAAGCATCGGCATCGTGCTCGGAAGCCTCCTCAATATAGCCCTCGACCCGCTGTTCATGTTCGTGTTGCTTCCCCCCGGGAAGGAAGTCCTGGGCGCGGCTATGGCCACCGCCCTCTCGAACTGGATTTCCCTTCTGATCCTGATGATCTTACAGTTCCGCACGAGGAAAAATACTGTCCTTTCCTTCCGCTCCTCGGTCCGCCCGGACACGGAGCTTGTTCGCGGCGTCCTCTCCACGGGCTTCCCCGCCTTTTTGATGACGCTTCTGGAGAATGTCTCCTACGCCTGCCTCGACCGGTTGATGATGGCCAACGGCACGGCCGCTCAGGCGGGCTTAGGAGTCGCCAAGAAGATCAACATGCTGGCCCACGCCTCCGTGCGGGGCCTTACGCAGGGCGTGCTCCCGCTCATCGCCTACAACTATGCCGCGGAAAATGCGCGCCGCACGAAGCAGGTGATCCGCGGCACCGTCTTGATTGCGATCACCATCGGCGGCGGCTGCATGATCGCCTGCCTGACCTTAAGCCGCCCGCTCGTCGGATTCTTCCTGCAACCGGGCGTCTCCCGGAACGTGGGCGCGAGGTTCCTTCGGATCCTCACCGTCGGCGCTCCGTTCTCCGCCCTTGCGTACACCGTCATCTCGTTCTTCCAGGCTGTGGAACGACCGCGCAAGTCGTTTTTGCTCGCCATTCTCCGAAAAGGCATCCTCGACATTCCGATGATGTTTCTCTTCCACCTGTTCGCGCCCCTCACCGGCATCGTCGCCGCAACGCCGGCCGCGGACATTCTCTGCTGCCTGACCTCGCTGGTTTTAGTCATGGCATATTCCAGGAAACATTTTCCGAAAGAAAACCGGGCGTAGGATCGATCCCCGCCCGGTTTGTTCTTTGTATTCTTTTTTATCTCTCCTCGCGGAAATACGGCAGTCCCAGATGCGACGGCGGCTGCGTCTCACGCTTTCGGAAGAGGCTGATGAAGATCAGCACTAAGATCGTGACGACGTAGGGCGTCATCTTGAAGATCTCCTGCGTGCTCATGGAAAGGCCCTCAACGTAGTGGTGGATGATGTACAATCCGCCGAAGAAGAACGATCCGATGACGGCGAAGGACGGGCGCCACACGGCGAAGATAACCAGCGCGATGGCAAGCCAGCCGCGGTCGCCGAAGCCGTTGTTCGACCATACGCCGCAGGCGTAGTCCATGATATAGTACAGGCCGCCCAGACCGGCGATCACGCTGCCGATGCAGGTCGCCGCGTATTTGTAGCGGTCGACATGAATGCCGGCGGCATCCGCAGTCGCGGGATTCTCACCGACCGCACGAAGGTGCAGGCCGATGCGGGTCTTCTTCAAAACGTACGCCATGATGAGCGCAAAGATCACCGCGAGATACGCAAGAAAACTGTACGAGAAGAATATCTGACCGACGGTGTCGCGGAACCACGCGGGCGCCTTGTCGATGGGGAACAGCTTTTTGCTGAAGGCAAGGCTCGTCTTCGAGACCGTCACGGAAGCCACGTCGGACTTGGCAAAGCGGATCAGGGAACCGCCGAAGAAGTTGCCGAAGCCCACGCCGAACGTGGTGAGGGCAAGGCCCGTCACGTTCTGGTTCGCGCGGAGCGTAACCGTCAGGAAGCAGTAGATCAGGCCCATGAGAAGCGACCCCAGGATCGAGCAGCCGAGGGCGATCAGCACCGCCACCGTCCCGTTGAAGTTCGAGGACCCGTGCTCGTAGAAAAATGCACCGATGACGCCGCCCATGGCACCCACGTACATGATGCCGGGGATACCGAGGTTGAGGTGTCCGGATTTCTCCGTAAGGATCTCGCCGGAGGAGCCGAACAAAAGCGGAATGCCCTGAATAATGGCTCTTCTGATAAATTCGAAGACGATCATGCCTTGTTCTCCTCCTTTCCGGTATTTTCAAGCGCACCCTTCGCACGCTTTCGGAACACAAGCTTGTAGTTCATGAAGAACTCGCTTCCGATGATGCAGAAGATCACGATTCCTACCAGGATGTCGGCAAATGCTTCGTTCATTCGAAGCGTGGAGGCCATCTCCTTCGCGCCTCGTGTCATGAACGCGATCAGCAGTGACGTCACGATCATGTACAGGGGGTTGAAGTGTGCCAGCCACGAAACCATGATGGCGGTGAAGCCGCGGTTTCGCACGGAATTGCTTGCCACCGTGTGGTCCGTTCCGCTGACGATCAAAAAGCCCATGATACCGCAGATCGCGCCGGAGAGGATCATGGTGCGGAGGATGACTCTGCGCACGTTTACGCCGATGTAGCGCGCCGTGTTCTCACTCTCTCCGACCACCGTAAGCTCATAGCCGTGCTTTGCGAACCGCAGGTACACGTATATAACGCCGGTAAGCACCAAAACGATCACAACATTCAGAAGATAATCATAGCCGCCGACCTTCGGAAGCCATCCGGCGTGGGTGTCGATATTGATGACACCGATGTGTCCGGAGCCCTTGGGCACCGACCAGACGTACACAAAGTAGGATACGATCTGCATGGCAATGTAGTTCATCATCAGCGTGAACAACGTCTCGTTGGTGTTGAACCGCGCCTTGAAAAATGCAGGAATCACGGCCCACAGCGCGCCTGCCGCCACACTGACCACAACCATCACCAGGATCAGCAGAACGGTCGGAACCTTATCGCCGATCAGGATCATGCAGGCCGCCGAAGCAAAGCCGCCGATCAATACCTGGCCCTCGCCACCGATGTTCCAGAACCGCATCTTAAATGCGGGCGTCAGGGCAACGGCGATACCAAGCAAAAGCGCTGCCTCCTGCAGCATCGCCCAGATCCGGTTCTCCGTTCCGAGCGCGCCGTCGATCATCGTCTCGTAAAGTTCCATCGGGGATTTGCCGATGACGATTGCCAGAAGGCCGCACAAAAGGATTCCGATGCCCACCGCGGCAAACCGGATCAGCCAGGTTTTCCACCAGACAAGGGCGTCCTTCTTGACGACATGCACAAAGGGCTCGCGAACCGTATGAAGGGCAGGCATCTCTGCTGCCGTCTCCTCTACGGTCTCCGCAGCCTTCGCTGCCGCAACCGCCGCGCCGGCTTCCCCGGCATCCGCCGTTCCCTCACCTGCAGCCGTCGCCGCCGATTCCGCAGATGCAGCTGCATCCGCAGCGCCTTCACCGTCCGCAGCGTTCGACGCATCGCCGTACGCATCGTGATGCGCACCGTGCGTCATGGCAAGACCGATCTCCTCCTTGGTCGCCTTCGTGGCGTCCACGAGGGCGGTCACCTCACCGGAACCGATGACGAGGATACGGTCGCAGAGAGCCAGCAACACGTCGAGATCCTCGCCGACGAAGATGACGGCGGTGCCGCGCTCCTTTTGTTCATTCAAAAGATTATAGATGGTGAACGAGGAGTTGATATCCAATCCACGCACCGGATACGCCGCCATCAAAACCGCGGGTGCCGAAGCAATCTCGCGGCCCACCAGCACCTTCTGGACGTTGCCGCCGGAGAGGCGCCGCACCGGCGTCTTGGCGTTCGGCGTCACGACCTCGAGGTCGTTGATGATCTCCTCCGCCAGCGCTCGCGGGTCGTTCCGATTAAGAAGCATGCCGGAGCCCTTGCGGTAGCTGCGGAGCATCATGTTGTCGATGATGTCCATGTTGCCCACAAGACCCATGCCGAGACGGTCCTCGGGCACGAAGGAAAGCCGCACTCCCATGTTGCGGATCTGCATCGGATCCTTGCCGATGAGTTCCTCCGTCGTCCCCGTGTTCGGGTTGTTGTAGGAGATGCTTCCCGAATTCACATGCTGAAGGCCCGCAATGGCCTCCAGAAGCTCTCTCTGGCCGCTGCCGGCGATACCGGCGATACCTAAGATCTCACCGCCGCGAACCGTGAAGTTGATGTTCTTAAGAACGTCCGCACCCTCGCGGTTTTTCACCCGAAGGCCGCTGACCGTCAGTCGGTCCACGGGATTCTTCACTTCGCTGCGGTTGATGTTTAAGCTGATCTTCTTGCCGACCATCATCTCCGTGAGTTCCGCAATGCTCGTCTTCGCGGTCTCCACCGTGCCCACATAGCGGCCCTTGCACAATACCGCAACCTTCTGGGACAACGCCATAACCTCATTGAGCTTGTGCGTGATGATAATGATCGATTTTCCGGCGTCGCGCATGCGCCGCAGAACGGCGAAGAGCTTCTCCGTCTCCTGGGGCGTCAACACGGCCGTGGGCTCGTCAAGGATCAGAATGTCCGCGCCGCGGTACAGAACCTTGATGATCTCCACGGTCTGTTTCTCCGAGACGGACATGTCGTAAATCTTCTTATGCGGATCGATCTCAAAGCCGTAGTGCTCACTGATCTCCGCCACACGCTCCTCGTACGCCTCGATGTCGAAGCGGCCATCGTCCTTCAAGCCGAGGACGATATTTTCCGTCGCGGTAAATACATCCACCAGTTTGAAGTGCTGGTGGATCATGCCGATCCCATGGGCAAATGCATCGCGCGGAGAGCCGATGGACACCTGCTCCCCGTTCACCAAAATCTGACCGCTGTCCGGAAAATAAATTCCCGCGATCATGTTCATCAACGTCGTCTTGCCGCTGCCGTTCTCGCCGAGGATGGAAAGGATCTCCCCCCGCTCCACCGTCAGGCTGACATTATCATTGGCGACCACACTGCCGAACGTCTTTGTGACGCTGCGCAGCTCGATTGCCGGTACGGTAGTCTTACTCACGGACTTCCTCCAAAACCACTTCAGCGGGGCGCAAACGGCCCCGCCGAAGGAATGATCACTCACCTGTAGTTACTTGATTCGTATGAATTAGTACTTCTCGTTCAAAAGCTCGATGCCGTCGATACGAAGATCAAATGCAGGAGCACTGCGCTTCTCGGACTCATGGAAGTAACCGTCAGCGATCACTTCGGTATCCGGCGTGTAGTCCTTATCGGTATCGATGTCTGCCTTGTAGGAATCCAGCTTCGCACCGTTAACGGTGAACGTATCGGTAGCGAAAACCTTGATCTTGCCGGCCTTGAGGTCAGCAACAACAGCGTCAACCTTCTCCTTCGTTCCCGGAGCGGCTGCCTTGTCGTTGATCGCGGAGAGCTCTACGGAGCCTTCCGAGAAACCGCCGGTCCAGTCGGCAGGAATCGCCTTGCCTTCCTTCACGGAGTTAACAACGAATGCATAGTACTTCGACCAGTTGATACGGGACGAAACGATGAAGGTGTTCGGGCAAGCGCTCACGGTGCTTCCGTTGTAGGAAACGTTCGGAACACCTGCTGTCTCGCAAGCCGTGGGAGCTCCCATGGAGTCCGCATGCTGGCTGATCAATACGCAGCCCTTCTTGAGGAGCGCGTTTGCAGCTTCCTTCTCGCCGGTCTCATCATACCAGGAACCGGTAAACTGAACCTTCATGGTTACGGACGGGCAAACCGACTTCGCTCCGAGATAGAACGAGGTGTAGCCGGAGATAACCTCGGCGTACGTGAATGCGCCGACATAACCCATAACAGCCTGATCCGCCGTAATCTTGCCTTCCTCGATCATCTGGTTGAGCTTGAGACCTGCAGCAACGCCGGCTGCATATCTGCCCTCGTAGATGTTGGCAAATGCATTGTGATAGTTGGAGAGGTTCTCCGTATGCGCCTTCGTACCGGTCGCATGGCAGAACTGAACATCCTTGAACTCCTTCGCAGCCTGGATCATGAAATCCTCATGTCCGAACGAGTCTGCGAAAATGATGTTGCAATCGTGGTCAACAAGGTCCTTGCATGCCTCATAGCAAGCGTTGGTCTCGTCGATGTTGGTCTTGATGATGATCTGGTCGTCGGAAAGTCCGAGTTCCTTCTGCATCTCCTTCATCGCGTCGATGAAGTTCTTGTCGTAGGTCGAGTTCTCATCATGCAGACAGATCAAACCGATCTTGATGCCCTTTGCCTCGTCCTTCTTGCCGCAGGCAGCCAGCGAAAGCACGGCAACCGCACAAAGAACGAGCATAATGATCTTCTTCATAACATAGCTCCTTTTGTTGTATGGGATTCGCAAAATCAGGTGATTTTGCACTTGCAACTATGAATTGATTATAGTCTTTTTCGCCTCGGAAAGTCAAGGCAATATTGCACGAAAGAAACAGCTTATTTGTCGAAATCTTCGGTATTCGTATCGGCGTCATTCACGTTTACCGAAGGCTGCACCGCATCGGGCATTTCAGACTCCCCGGACGGCTCCTCCGTCTTTGCGGAAGACCCCGGCAGCGGCCGGTTTCCGAGCTCATCCCAGTCCTCCTCCGCCTCCTCGATCATGCGTCGGAAAATGCTCTTCTTCGCATTTTTCGCGCCTGCGTTGCGCTCCTCGTGGATGCGCTCGCGCTCGTCGGCGATACCGTTGTCATTCAGGTCCTCCTCGCCGCCGGACATCAGCCACTCCCGCTCGAGGCGCTTCTCCCGTTCGACGCCGGACTCCAGGTCATCGTATGCGGAGAGATCGAGCTCATCGGAGCCCTCCTCATCCATCACACTCTCGCCGTTTAAGTAGGATGCCAGTCCGCCGGAGCGATGGCGTCTGCGTCTTCTGCGCACCGCGCCCGACTGCTCGCTCGCCTCGGCCTTGGCGATCTCCTCGGCCTGTGCTGCGTCAAGTGCGTCGGACTCCGCAACCAGCCGCTCCGTCACCAGATCGACGCTCAGCGCGCGGTTGGCGATCACGGCGCTGGGGTGCGTCACATACTCGCTGGTCTCAGTAGGCAGGTTCTTGCTCTCCAGACGAACCTCAAGGTAGGATTTCGTGAGATAGTAAACCAATGCGCACGTAGGTGTCGCCACGATCAGTCCGGGGATGCCGAACAGTCCGCCGCCGAGCATACATGCACACAGCACGTACAGCGGGCGGAGGCCCACCTTCTTGCCGACGATGTGCGGATCGAGGTAGTTTCCGTCGAACTGCTGCAGCGCAACGATGAACAGACCGAAGATCAGACCATCCAAAGGTCTCATGGCGAAAATGAGGATCGCACACGGAATGCCTCCCAGGAACGGGCCGAAGAACGGGATAACGTTCGTCACGCCTACGATCACGCTGACTAAAACCTTGTACTCGCCGATGGCCTTGAACCAGATTCCCAGGATTGACGTTCCGATGAAGCACAAAAGACCGATGATCATCGAGTCCACAAGCTTTCCGAGGATTGCCGCGGAGTAGATGATGTTTGCCTTATGCAGCGTCTGGATCGCATTTTTCGAAGTGCGCTTGGGGAAGACCGCGAAGAACAGCTTCTTGCACAAGCCGATGTAGTACTCCTTGCTGGCAAGCAGGTACACGCTCACGATGGTTCCCACCAGCCACACGTAGAGGATGCGCACGATGGTACGCGCGCTCGCCCACACGAAGCTCACGGTGTTGCCCGCCATCTCGAGGTTTAAGAACTTCGTGATGCGGCGCGCCACCTCGTCCGTGTTGGAGAATTTTTCCACCAGCGGATTGAGAAGATTCGCCACGCGCGGATTGTGTTTTAAGTACGTGTTGATGATGTCCTGAAGCTGACGCAGATAGTCCGCCATGTTGACGGCAAGATCCTTCAAACTCTTTACAAGCTCGGGAATGATCGCGACCAGCAGAAGCGTGATGACTGCCAGCAGCACCGTAAGCGTGATGAGAATGCTCCATCGGCGCGCGCGCTTCCGGACCTTCGTCATCCACACTTCATCCTCCGGTGCCGCCGCCTTGCGCGAGCAGGAGAAGCGTACCATCCGCGTCTCCAGCATGCGCACCAGCGGAGACATGATGAACGCGAAGATGAAACCGGCGATCGCCGGCGCCAGCGCCCGGGTCACGTTTTTGATGAATTTTCCGAGCAGCGGCAGTTTCAAAAGAACAAAGAACAGAATCAGCAATGCGGCCAGGACGCAAAATGCAACCACCCCCTGTGGTGCATAGTCCTTGATGCGGATTAGGTTCCGCTTCGTCCGCATGTTACGTTTTGTGCGGTTCATAGCCCGCTCATTGTTTTTTTCCATGCGAAAAAAACCTCCCATTTCCGGGCATACTCTGCCCATGATCGGAGTCTCCGAACCAAGATACACGACTTTGCGCGCCCTAATCCGCGCAGGGAATCGCAGCCAGAGCATCAGTCGGTCCCTCGGCGCCCGAAATCATCCGTTCCCGCATTGTGGGAGCAATGCGTGCTTCGCGTCCTGCGAAACAAGCGAAACGAACGAACATAGGCGCGGGAATTCCGCGACGAGCTCGATGACCGTGCAGCCTCAACCTTCGGGGAGGCGCCTCTGCGCCTGCAACCTTCGGGGAAGCCGCATCCGACTTCGCGTCCGAATCATCCGTCACCTGCTATCTTACGCCTTTTTTTTGCAACAAGCAAGAGGAAATCGCAACATCCCCGGAAAATGAAAAACAGGGCCGGCATTCCGCCGGCCCTGCAACAGCCTTTTGATGGCTAAAAAACTATATTACTTCATCTGGATGTTCGAGATCGTGCCGATCATCGACTTGAGATAGTCCATGTCGCCGGCCGTCATGATCTGAAGAAGCTGACCCTTGATAACCTGGATCGCTGCGCGGCCCTGGCCGACATCAACGGTGTACCAGTCGCCGACCTTCGTCACCTCGCCGTAAGCCTTGTATCCCGAGATGATCAGATCCTCGGAGTACATCGAGTAGTCAAAGGTCATGATGCTGGTTCCGGTAGTTCCGTCCAGAACTACGAGGCTGTCGGTACCTGCCGTAGCCTGCGTGTAGTTGCCGGGCATGTCGAACGTCAGAACGCCGCCGTTGCCCATGGCGATCGTAACCTTGCCGTCCTTGTAGGAGGTGGTAGCGTCCGCAATCGGAGCCTCGGTAGGAGTAGGATCTGCAGGTGCCTCGGTAGGAGTCGGGTCTGCAGGTGCCTCGGTAGGAGTAGGATCCGCCGGCTTCTCGGTAGGAGTCGGGGTAGGATCATCGGGAGCCTCGGTAGGCGTAGGCTTGGTAGGCTTCACACCGCCCATGATGAACGGAGCTGCGATGTCCGCGATCGACTTGAGGGACATTGCATCGCTGCTCGGAGCCTTGATCGAAGGAGCGCCCGGGATAACTTCCATGTTGATGGTGATCTTGCCGCTGCCTTCCTTCTTGCCTACAGCCTCAATCTCAGCCTTGTAGGAATCATCGGTAGTATAAACGCGAGCCTTGCAGTCAACCGGGATCTCCTGATCGGAGTTCTTCAGGTTCTCTGCAGTGGCATCGAGCTGCTTCACGAGCTGGTCGATCTGCTCGTCCGTGATCATCTGGCCGGACATTTCCTTGCCCTGTGCCTTTGCCTCGTCGAGCATCTTATTGAGGTCCTGACCCTTGATCTGGTCAATGTACACGTTCAGAGTGTTCTCGTCGAGACCGTAGTCCTTACCGACCTCAAGAAGGTCGTTCTTGTACTCGGAGATGAGCTTCTCAACATACTTGTTCAGATCGATGTCCATCGACGTCGCCTTCGTGAGGGAGTCGTTCATCAGACCCTTCAGGTCGTTCTTTACAAAACCGCTGATGGCGGTGATCACCTGAACGTAAGCGTCCTTGGAAGCGAACTTCGCGGTGTAATCGCCGTCCTCGCCCTTCATCTCGGCGTTCTTGGTCATGTTCTCGAAGAGGCCTACGAAGGTGTCAACCAGCTTCTTCTGGAACGCAGTGTCAACCTTCGGCATGTCATCCGGAAGAGGAAGCTTGAACCAGCCGAGCTTCGAGGTGTCAACCATATCCTTGAGCGAAGGCTCGATTCCGCCGAGTGCCTTGGCAACCTCGGGAAGGTTCACATAAAGGTTACCGTCTGCCATCACGATGGCGTCGGTAAGCGAGATGTTCATCTTCTTGCCCGCGATGTCCACGTCAGCGTTCAAGCTGAAGCTGCATGCGTTCTTCTCGGTATCGGTCTTGAGATTGATGCTTCCGCTTACAGTACCGTTATCGTTGGCACCGTCGGCGTTGAAGTTCATCTTGATCTCGCCGGTCGTTGTGTTACCCATTGCCTCGAGCATGTCGAACATATCGCCCTTGGTAATGGAAGTCTTGTTCTTTTTCTTCTTGTCGTCGTCCTTGTCGCCGCAACCTGCCAGCAAAACAACGGTCATACAAAGCACAAGAATCATTGCCAGCCATTTTTTCATTGCTTTCTTTCCTCCCTGTAAAACTACTTTATATTGTCCAATAAGGAAATAGGATTTACCATCCCTGTGTTGACATTCTACCCCAAACCTTCGAAAAATGCAACCTTTTTTTCAAATTCGCGCATTTTGCACAGAAACGCCGCGCCGATCCGCGGGGATTCGTATACTTTTCCGTGCTCCGCGGTGTCTTTGGGTCCCGCCGCATCGTCAGATGCAATCGCGCCTTAGCGCCCCGTCACGCCATGGCGTCCGCAATCTGCGCGAACTGCGCGAGGGTGAGGGTTTCGCCCCGCACATTTTCCGGAAAGCCGAGTCCCGTTAAGACGGCAATCGCCTCCTCCTTCGTGCACGGAACCTCGGGGCTGTTCCCAAGTCCGTTGGAGAGGGTCTTCCGCCGCTGCGCAAACGCCGCGCGGATTACCGCAAAGAGCATCTCCGTGCTCTTCACCGACACCGGCGGCTTGTCCCGAAGCGTCAGCCGGATGACGGCCGAGCCCACGTTCGGGCGCGGCATGAAGCAGTTCTGCGGCACAAACGCCGCGATGTACGCTTCCGCGTAGTACTGCACCGCCAAAGACAGGGCGCCGTAGTCCTTGCTGCCCGGCACCGCCTGCATGCGCTCCGCAACCTCCTTCTGCACCATGACCGTGATGTTGTCAACGGGCGCACCGCCCTCCAGAAGGCCCATGATGATCGGCGTCGTGATGTAATACGGGAGGTTCGCAACCACCTTCAGGGGTTTCCCGCCGTGCTCCCGCGCCACCGCGCCGATGTCGAGCTTTAAGACATCCTCGTTGATCACCGTGAGGTTGTCGTAGTCCTTGCAGGTATCCTCCGTGAGGATCGGAATGAGATTTTTGTCGATCTCCACCGCGACGACTTCCTTTGCGCTCTCGCACAGCACCTGGGTCATCGTTCCGATGCCCGGGCCGATCTCCAGCACAACGTCCTCCGCGGTCACCCCGGCGGCGTCGACGATTTTCGACAGGACATGTCCGTCGATCAGAAAATTCTGCCCGAACTTCTTCTGAAACGAAAAATGATACCGCTGCAGTACCGCGATCGTCTCCTTCGGGTCACTCAAATACGCCATCGTTTCCTCCCTCGCTCATTTTCCGGCACTGAGGTTCGCAAAATACTCCGTAACCAGATAAACGGCATCGTCATAGCCGTTGCCCTCGATCAGCGTCGACTGCGTGTCCCAGCCGGTCTCGGCAACATCCTCCGCCGTCTCCTTATACTCCTCTAACGGATGGTCGTCCGCGGCATACTGCTCATCCACGACCTCCTGCGCCTCCTTCGCGTCCTCGTACACGACGGGGAGCGGCTGGGGCTGCAAAAAATACTCCTCGGCCGCCGCCTGCTCGTTTCCGCCGTACTTCTGCAGCAGCGCTCCGTAGTAGTAATCATCCATCATTCCGAAGATTCCCAGGCACCCGCTCACGACCATGATCGGGTCGTCGGAGCGGTAGCAGGAAATAAATCCGATGAAGTTTGCCTCATTTTCCTTATAGTAGCCCTTGCTGTGGGCCGACTCGTGGGTCAGCAGGTCGTACCAGAACAGCTTCGAGGTGTACTTGTTGTACGTCGCCTCCATCACGTAGGGGTACGTGAAGCCGCCGATGCCCATCCACTCCAGCACATCCGAACACCAGGCGGTCTTCGGACGCCCGTAGAAGCCGCCCAGCCGGGGATACTCCTCCGACAGGCTCTGCATCGCCGTCACCATCGTCCGAAACATCGTCTCCTCATCGGGGTAGACGATGCTGCCCTTCGCATCCCGCGGAAGCTTCCCCACCGCCTCGTTCATGCGGGTGACGATAGCGTTTCGCGCGGTCTGGATCTCCTCCAGCGTGAACTCTCTGCGGTGCTCCTTCGTGCCGAGCACATAGTCGTGGTACGGGATCCACCAGTGGAACACGTAGAGCCACAGCCCCGCGACAAGAAGCGCCAGAAACACTTTCATATAGCCGCGGAGAAATCCTCCGAATCTTGTCGCGCCGGCGCGCTTGCCGAGCTTCCTCCGCAGAAAACGGATTCCCGCGATGATCCCGAGCACCGCCGTGACCGCCCCGTACACCGCGGCCGTATACATCAAAAGTTCGCCGAGAGAGAAGGGGAAAATGTCCGCAAACCGCCCCACGACCTCGTGGAGCTTCGGATACACGTGCTCCGCATAAAAATTTCCGAAGGGCGTAACGAATCCCAGTACGAAAAATACCAGGAGAATGCCTCCGACAATGCCCAGGATCCGCCAGTACAAGCCGATCCGTTTTTGTTTCTTCTTCATCAAAATACTCCTTACGCGTCTTTCTCCCCACGAATACCGAAGAGCGAGCGTGCATTTGCCGTTGTCACGGCAATGACCTCCTCCTCCGAAATCCCCTTGATCTCCGCGATCTTCGCCACCACGTACGGAAGGTACCCGGAGTCGTTTCGCTTTCCGCGGAACGGTACGGGCGCCATGTACGGCGCGTCGGTCTCCAGCACGATCTGCGACAGGGGCGCCTCCGCCACAACGTCCGGAAGGCGTCTCGCATTCTTAAACGTGATCACACCGCCGACGCCTACGTGAAAACCGAGCCTGCGGTACTCCGCCGCCGTCTCGGGTGAGCCGCTGAAACAGTGGATGATGCCGCCGGAAAATGCCCTCTTTGCATTTTCCCCGGTCCCCTGAAAACTCTCCGCGTACTCGCGCATGATCGCAAGGGTGTCGCCCTCCGCGCCGCGGGAGTGGATGATGACCGGGAGTGAAGTTTTCGCCGCCAGCGCCAGCTGTCTGCGGAACCAGTACGCCTGCGCCGCCCGCTGCCGGTCGCGCTCTTCCGCGGTGAGCTCGTCCTCATGGCCGTAATCCAGGCCGATCTCGCCCACGGCAACCACCTTCGGCGCACCTGCGAGTGTCTCAAGCTCCGCGATATCGTTCTCCGTCATCTGCGGCGCATCGTCCGGATGGACGCCGACGCTTGCATAGACGAAGGGATACTGTTCCGACAATGCAACCGATGCCCGGGAGCCACGCATCGAGGCTCCCACATTGATCACCGTTCCGACCCCACGCGAGGAAAGACCGCGAAGCAATGCTTCCCGGTCCTCGTCAAACCATTCATCATCATAATGTGCGTGTGTGTCAAATATCATACATTTCTGCCGTTTTGCGCCGCTGTGGCGACGCTGCTGCCGCGCCGCAGCGCGGTTACCGTCCCCTGCACGGGGGCCGGTTCGTTAACCGTGCAGCCCGTTGGTCTGCCGGATCATGTCCTCCACGACGATATCGTAGATCTCGCCGACGGTAGCGCAATACTCTAAGATCTTCCAGGGCTCATTGGTGTGAAAATGAATCTTCACCATGTCCTCATCGCCCACCGCGATCAGGGAATTTCCCTCAAAATGCGTGGTGATGTAGTCCGCGATCTCGTCCTCGTCGAGATCCTCGTCCCTGCGGTCGATCAGAAGCTGCGTGTCATAACGGTATGCGAAAGGATCGTCCTCCGCGTCAATGCTGTGAATCGGTTCCATTGATTACCTCCGAAATGAATCTCGGGCCTGCGCCCGGCTTCAGCAAATTCCGGCACACACCGTTGTCACCCTTCCGAAAGGGCGATCTTGCCGTCGTTCACTCTGATTTTTACTTTTTCGCCTTTTCCATACGTGCCCCGGCCTATTTTGTTGGATACGCGGAACAGCCCGAAGACCTTCTTCCCTTCGTACGTAAACAGAACCGTCATCGTGGTGAATTCAACGGGGTCCGACCTGAAACTCTCCCCGTCGACCGGCTCCAGCCGTTTGTCCACGGACACCACCGCCGCCTCATACTCCGGCGCCGATTTCAAAAAGCGTCTGTATTTTACCACAGGGACCACCGCAAGCGCAAGAAAAAGAGCAGCAGCCGCAAGAGAAACTACCACCGCCGGCAATAAACCGGCCCCCTGCGCCACCGTCTTATAAACGAGCCACAGGCTGAATCCGACAAAAACCCCGCCGGCAACCAGCAGCGCAATCCTGGACGGTTCACTGAGCCAGGCCGGCTTCAGCTCCGACACGATGGTCGGATGGCTGTTATCGATGATAAACTGCCGGTCCACGCCCTCCTTCGTCATCTCCTCAGTGACAACCGTCTTCGCCACCAGGGCACTGCCGCAGAACCGGCAGTTTTTCTCCTCGTCAACTCTCGGCGCTCCGCAATTCGGGCATTCCCAAAGCATCTTCTGTGTTACGGTTTCTTTCTTTACCATAGTTCCCCCCTGAATACATTTTCCTTTTTATTCTCATGCCGCGTCCCTCGGCGCGACAACATAGTCTTTCCCGTAGCCGAGAATCGTAATACTCTCTCCGATCTCGATTCCGGCCGGTCCTGTCAAAAGCATCACGATCGGGCGTACCGTGGAGACAATGTCCACCTGCTTCCGGCGACGCTTCTCCCGCAGTATCCCGGCGTACTCTCCGGACTCGAGAAACTCCGCAAGCTCTGCTTTGTCCACGGTGCTCAGATACAAGGTATCAATCTTGCGCACCGTCATTACGGTTCCGCAGTACGGGCAGATCTTATCTTCCGTGACGCGGGGAGCCCCGCAGTTCGGGCACTCTTCCAACAATTGTTCAGTGATGATTTTCCGGATCATTTTGCGACTGTTTTGTCATTAACCTTTCGTCCGTGAGCGCGGCCCCCTTGCCGCAACTCATTTAGTAAATAGTAACATATATTTACTTTTTTGTCAAGAGAAATCGGTTCCGTTCCGGTATCAAAAAACGCCGGCGGCACGCATCGCGCACCTCCGGCGGTCGGAAAATTCCATGCAGATTACTCCAGCGAATACTTCTTGTCGAAGGAGTCGTAGATCTGGTTAAACTCGAGGTTGCCGAATTTGATGCCGCTTAAGTACTCGTGGGTATCAAAGCCGCCTCGCTCGACCTCGATGACCGCCACGGCGATGTTACTGCAGTGGTCGGAAATTCTCTCGTAGTTGTTGAGAAGGTCGGAGAGAATGAAGCCCATCTCGATGGAGCAGCCGCCCTTCTGCAGGCGCGTGATGTGGTTCGTCTTGATGGTGCTGGTGAGCTTGTCGATGACCTGCTCGAGAGGCTCGACGCGGAATGCAAGATCAAGGTCGGCCTTGGTGTAGCACTCGGTGGTCATGGTGAGGATCTCATCGATGGCGTTTGTGAGAACGCGAAGCTCGGCGGAGGCAACCGGCGTGAAGCTCAAGCGCTTCTCCCGGATCTCCTCGGCCGCCTTGTAGAGGTTGACCGCGTGGTCACCCAGGCGCTCGAAATCGCCGATGGTGTGAAGCATCTTGGAGATGATGCGCGCGTCGTGGTCGGAAACCGTCTGCGCGGAGAGGTTGACCAGGAAGGATCCGAGCTTATCCTCGTACATGTCGAGCTCATTTTCCTTCTTCAAAACCTCGGCGACGGTGGCCTCGTTGTAGTTGTCGAAGAGGCTCATGGCGTCGAAGAGGTTCTGGCACGCAAGCTCGGCCATCTTCTTCGTTAAGTTGTTGCACTCGGCAACGGCCACGGACGGGGAACGAAGGACACGGACGTCGAGGAAACTGAAGTTTTCCTGCATCTCCGACTCTTCCTTCGGCTGCTTGACGATGCGCTCCGTGAGCTTTGTGAGCGCGCCGGAAAACGGCAGCAGCACGATCGTGGTCAGAAGGTTGAACGCGGTGTGCACGATGGCGATGCCGACGCTGCCGATGGACTGCGTCAGAAATGCGGGCGGGGTGACCGCCTGGATCGCACAGAAGACCGACAGCCAGATGGCGGTACCTAAGATCTTGATCATCACATGCACCGTCGCCACGCGCTTCGCCTTGTAGTTCGTGCCGATGCAGGAGATCAGCGACGTCGCGCATGTACCGATGTTCAAGCCCATGATGATCGGGATGGCCATCGCATAGGTGAGGATTCCGCCCTCGGAGATGGCGATCAGGATACCGATGGTGGCCGCGGACGACTGGATCACGGCGGTGATCAGAAGACCCATCAAAACACCGAACAGCGGATTGTTAAACTTGGTCATCAGCTCGCGGAACTCGGGCACGTCGCGCAGCGGGCTCACCGCCTGCGACATCATGCTCATACCGTTCATCAGGATGGCAAATCCGACGAACACGGTTCCGATGCTCTTGTATTTGTCGCGCTTGGAGAACATCAGAAAGCCGATGCCCACGAGCGCTAAGAACGGTGCGAAAAATTCAGGCTTCATCAGGGTGAGCCACCATGTGCCCGACGAGATGGAGCCGAGGGTCAGAAGCCACCCGGTGAAGGTCGTTCCGATATTTGCGCCGAAAATGACGGCGAGAGTCTGTCCGAACTGCATGATGCCCGAGTTGACCAGACCGACAAGCATGACGGTGGTCGCCGAAGACGACTGCATCGCGATGGTAATGCCGGCGCCTAAAAGGACGCTCACCAGCGGATTGGCCGAAGTCTGTTTGAGCATTCTCTCGAGTCTGCCGCCGGCCATCTTCTCGAGTGCCTGCGACATAACCCGCATACCGAACATGAAAAAAACAAGACCGCCAACGAGCTCGGCGATGTTCATCATGCTCATCCCCGTGCCCGCGGCAGTCGTAGCTAACACTGTGAATCCGTGCATACCGGTCATTGTTCGTTTCTCCTTTGCGCGTCATCCCCGGACGCGTGTTCCGCATCGATCGTGCGGCATTCTCTGATCCATTGTTCCATGGACAAGGATATCGGAAAAACGTGAAAAGACCGTTAGCGTTATGTAAAATCTATGTTAAATTCCGCGCATTTTCCCCGTGCATTTTCCGCGTGGGAAAAATCCCGCGGCGAAGCGCCTACGCAAGCGTGCGGAGCGCGTCCTTCATGGAGCGCACGTACTCTCCCACATGCTCCGGCGCCTGCGTGCCGTACTTCGCCAGAATCTTCACGATGGCCGAGCCGACGATGGCGCCGTCGGAGACCTCCGCCATGGCGCGGGCCTGCTCCGGTGTCGAGATTCCGAAGCCCACCGCGACGGGAACCGCAGTGTTGGCGCGAATCCGGCGCACGATCCCGGTGAGGTCCGTTGTGATGGAATCGCGGGTTCCGGTAACGCCGAGGCTCGAGACAAGGTAAATGAAACCCTCCGCCTCCTTCGCGATCATGGCTACGCGGTCCTCGGACGTGGGCGCGATCAACGACACAAGTGCAACGCCGTATTTGCGGCAGATCGGCAGGAACTCCTCCCGCTCCTCAAAGGGAATGTCGGGGAGCACCAGACCGTCGATGCCGATCTCGCTGCAGGTCTTGATAAACCGCTCCGCTCCGTAGGAAAATACAACATTGGCGTAGGTCATGAACGCAAACGGGATCGTCACGTCTTTGCGAAGCTCGCGGACGAGATCGAAGATCTTATCGGTGGTGACGCCGCCCGCAAGGGCACGCACGTTGGCCTCCTGGATCACCGGACCCTCCGCTGTCGGGTCGGAGAAGGGAATGCCGAGCTCGATGAGATCGGCCCCCGCAGCCGCTGCCGCGCGAACGGTTGCCGCCGTGGTCGCGAGATCCGGATCGCCGCAGGTGATAAACGGGATAAACGCCTTGCCGTCGGCAAATGCTTTTGCGATATTACTCATGGATGTCCTCCCCTCTGTAGCGCGCGATGGCTGCACAGTCCTTGTCGCCGCGACCGGAGATCGTGATGACAATGATCTGATCCTTGCCCATCGTCGGCGCGATCTTGCGTGCGTAGGCAACCGCGTGTGCGGACTCGATGGCCGGGATGATGCCCTCGGTCTTTGCGAGATACTCAAAGGCCTGCACCGCCTCCTCGTCGGTCACCGGCACGTACTCCGCGCGGCCGATGTCGTGCAGGTACGCATGCTCCGGTCCCACGCCGGGATAGTCGAGTCCCGCGGAGATGGAGTATACCGGCGCGATCTGGCCGTACTCGTCCTGGCAGAAATAAGACTTCATTCCGTGGAAAATTCCGAGTTTTCCGGTGGAGATGGTGGCCGCCGTCTCCCAGGTGTCGATGCCGCGGCCCGCAGCCTCACAGCCGATCAGCCGCACGCCCTCATCGCCGATAAAATGGTAAAAGCTTCCGATGGCGTTGGAACCGCCGCCCACGCAGGCGATGACCGCATCCGGAAGACGTCCCTCCTTCGCCAGCATCTGCTCCTTGATCTCCTTGGAAATGACCGCCTGGAAATCGCGCACGATGGTCGGGAACGGGTGCGGTCCCATGACGGAGCCGAGGCAGTAGTGGGTGTCCGCGATCCGTGACGTCCACTCGCGCATAGCCTCCGAAACCGCGTCCTTCAAGGTCGCCGTGCCGCTCTTTACAGGCACCACCGTTGCTCCCAGAAGCCGCATGCGGTACACGTTGAGGGCCTGGCGGATCGTATCCTCCTCGCCCATAAAAACCACGCACTCCATGCCGAACAATGCTGCCGCCGTGGCCGTTGCCACGCCGTGCTGGCCGGCTCCGGTCTCCGCGATCAGCCGCGTCTTGCCCATCTTCTTCGCAAGAAGCGCCTGGCCGAGCACGTTGTTGATCTTGTGTGCGCCCGTGTGGTTCAAGTCCTCGCGCTTTAAGTAGATCTTCGCGCCGCCCAGGTCCTTCGTCATCTTCTCCGCATAGTAAAGCCGCGACGGTCTGCCCGCGTACTCGTTAAAGAGCTCCGTCAGTTCCCGGTTGAACTCCGGGTCGTTTTTGTAATGGTTGTATGCATTTTCCAGCTCGATCACGGCGTTCATCAAAGTCTCGGGAATGTACTGCCCGCCGTGGATTCCGAAACGTCCGTCAGGATTGCTCATAGCCTTCTTCCTTTCTCACTGCATTTACAAACGCGCGCATCTTCGCCGCGTCCTTCACTTTTCCGGTCTCTATGCCGGAGCTCACATCCACCGCCGCGGGATGCAGCGTCCGAACGGCTTCCGCCGCATTTTCCGGCGCAAGCCCGCCGGCCAGAAAATACTTCTTCGGAAAATCCCGCAACAGCTCCCAGGGAAGCGTCGTCCCCGTGCCCGCGCCCGAGTCAAGCAGCACGAAATCCGCGGTGCACGAAGCCGCCTCGCGAAGTGTCGCAAGCTGTGCCTCCCGCTGCTTTTCCGCCTCCGCAGGGGGCAGTTCCCCTGTGCTTCCGAGCCGGAAGGCCTTGATGACCGGAGCGTCTGTCAGCCGGCGCAGGGCTGCGATGTACGCTTCGTCCTCCGCACCGTGCAGCTGTGCGATGCCAATGATTCCGTCCCGCACCAGCGCCGCAACCGCTTCCGGCGACTCGTCGACGAACACGCCGACCGCCTTGATCCCCGGGGCAAGTTTTGCGCGAAGCGCTCCCGCTGTCTCCGGGGATACGTATCGTGCGCTCTTTTTTGCAAATACAAACCCGATGTAGTCGGGCGCAAGAGCATTTGCCGCCTCGATGTCCTGTATGCGGGAAAGCCCGCAAAGTTTGATCTGTGTCATTGCATTTTCCTGCTTATCTGTCGCCGCGAAGCTCCGCTAACTTGCCGCGGATGTCCGCCGCCCGCATCAGGGTTTCGCCAACCAGCACCGCGTCCGCGCCGGCAGCCCGCGCCGCCGCCACGTCCGCTGCGGTGCGAACGCCGCTCTCCGAGACGAAGAGTTTGTCCGCGGGAACCATTTTGCGAAGCCTGCGGCTGTTCTCGATGTCCACCGTAAAATCCTTGAGGTTGCGGTTGTTCACGCCGATGATGCCCGCGCCCGCCCTGAGCGCCGTCTCGATCTCGCCCTCGTCGTGCGCCTCCGTAAGCGCCGCAAGCCCCAGGGACCCGCAGATATCAAGATACTCCCGAATCCGCGCTTCGTCAAGCAGCGACACGATCAGAAGCACCGCGGATGCCCCGAGAAGCTTCGCCTCGTAGATCATGTACGGATCCACCGTAAAATCCTTCCGAAGACACGGCAGGCTTACCTCCTCCGCAATCTCGCGAAGGTATTCGTCGCTTCCCAGAAACCATTTGGGTTCCGTCAGCACCGAAATCGCGTCCGCCCCCGCCGCCTCGTACTCTCGTGCGATGTGCAGATACGGAAAATCCGGTGCGATCAGTCCCTTCGAGGGGGACGCCTTCTTGCATTCGCAGATAAACGAGATACCCTCGCGGGACAGGGCCGCCTCAAACCGGCCCGGGCGCTTCGGCAGCGACTCCGCCATTCTCCGGAGATCCTCCGCGGAAAGGCGTCTCTTCGCTTCTTCTGTCCGCACTCTCGCGTGCTCCGCAAGTTGTTCCAGTATGTTCATCGGTTTCTTCCTTTCCTTCCCGCCGCAGCCTCCGGCGGTCTGTCAGCCCCGGTTACTCCGGGCGGTTGCTGATCTCGATCACCTTCGCAAGGGTCTCTGCCGCCTTGCCGGAATCGATCAGTTCCGCAGCAAGCTTAACGCCCTCTGCCATGCTTTCCGCCTTGCCTGCGATGTAGAGGGATGCGCCCGCGTTCATCAATACCGCATTGCGCTTGTGGCCCTTTGCGCCTGCCAAGATGTCGCGGGTGATCCGCGCATTTTCCGCGGGAGTGCCGCCCTTAAGGTCCTCCTTCGTGCAGCGCTCAAAGCCGAAATCCTCCGGAGCGATGGTCGTGCTCCGGAACCATCCGTCGCGGATCTCGCAGATCTTCGTCGGTGCGCTCATGGAGATCTCATCGAGCTTGTCCATGCCGTACACGACCATTCCGCGCTTGATGCCGAGGTTCACCAGGACCTGCGCAAGGGGCTCCACGAGATACTCATCGTAGACGCCTAAAAGCTGCATCGTCGGATGTCCGGGGTTCGTGAGGGGTCCCAGAATATTGAACACGGTGCGGAAGCCGAGCTCCTTGCGGATCGGTCCCACATACTTCATGGAGGTGTGGTACTTCTGCGCGAAGAAGAAGCACATGCCGGCCTCCTTCAAAAGCTCCACGCAGCGCTCCGGGCTCTGCTGAATATTCACGCCAAGTGCCTCGAGGCAGTCCGCCGTGCCGCACAGCGAGGACGCCGCGCGGTTGCCGTGCTTGGCAACCTTCACACCGCCTGCCGCCGCAACCAAAGCCGCGGTGGTGGAGATGTTAAAGCTCTGCGCGTTGTCTCCGCCGGTGCCGACGATCTCGAACACGTCCATTCCGGTCTCCACCTGCGTCGCATGGTCGCGCATCGCCGCCGCGCAGCCCGCGATCTCGTCGGTGGTCTCCGCACGGGCGCTCTTCGTGGAGAGGGCCGCCAAAAATGCGGAATTCTGGGTGGGCGTCGTCTCGCCGCTCATAATCTCGTTCATTACGGTGTATGCCTCATCGTAGGTGAGGTCTCCCTTGTTGACAATCTTTACAATAGCTTCTTTGATCATGGTTTTGTTCTCCTTTTCTTGTCTTTTCGATGTTGTCTGCAAAGTTTGTTTTCTTCGGCAAATGCCGCTTGTTTTATATGTTCTACTGCTGTAGAAAGTGGTTATTTCTTCAGAAAATTCCGAAGCATCCTCGCCCCGTCCGGCGTCAGGATGGATTCCGGATGAAACTGCACGCCGTAGATGGGATAGTCGCGGTGCTCCACCGCCATCACTTCGCCGTCTTCGGTCTGCGCCGTGACGATGAGCTCCTCCGGGATGGTGGCCGCATCCGCCGCCAAGGAGTGGTATCTTGCCACCGGCACCTCCTGCGGACAACCGCGGAACAGAGTGCTCTTCGTATCCAGCTTCGCAACCGACTGCTTTCCGTGCATCAGCTGCTTTGCGTAGGTGACCGTCGCGCCGAATGCCGCGCAGATTGCCTGGTGCCCGAGGCATACGCCCAGCAGAGGAATGGTTTTGCCCAGTGTCTTTGCCGCCTCGATGATGATGCCCGCATCCTCCGGCCGGCCTGGTCCCGGAGAGAGGATGATGTGGCTCGGCGCAAGCTCTGCAATTTCCTCCACCGTCATCTCGTCGTTGCGGATCACTTTGATGTCGGGATTGATCTCCCCGACGAGCTGGTAGAGATTATAGGAAAAACTGTCGTAGTTGTCGATCAAAAGTATCATTCATCCACCTCCTGTGCCTGCTGCAGCGCCCGAAGCGACGCCATGGCCTTGTTGCGGCACTCCTCATATTCCTTCTCCGGCACGGAGTCTGCGACGATTCCCGCGCCGCTCCGGACGAAGACTTTTCCGTTCTTCTTATATGCGATGCGGATCGCGATGCAGGTGTCCATGTTGCCTGTGAAATCGATGTAACCGATGGCACCGCCGTAGATACCGCGCTTGTTGTTCTCAAGCTCTGCGATTCTCTGGCAGGCGCGGATCTTCGGCGCTCCCGAGAGGGTTCCGGCCGGCAGCACCGCCTCGATGGCATCGAGAGCGTCGCAGTCCTCGCGGATGGTTCCGCGGACGGTCGAGCCGATGTGCATCACGTGGGAGAACCGCTCGATCTGGTGGTATTTTTCGACGCGGACCGTTCCGAACTTGCTGATCTTGCCAAGATCATTTCTGCCGAGGTCCACAAGCATGTTGTGCTCCGCAAGCTCCTTCTCGTCCCGCAGAAGCTCCGACTCAAGCTCCGCGTCCTCCATCATGGTCTTTCCCCGCGGTCTCGTTCCCGCCAGCGGGAAGGTGTGCAAAACGCCGTCCGTAAGTTTCACCAGCGTCTCCGGCGATGCTCCCGCGACCTCCACGTCCGTCCCGGAGAGGTAGAACATATAAGGCGAGGGGTTGATGGTGCGAAGTACGCGGTAGGTGTTTAGGAGGCTTCCCTCAAAGGGAGCGCTCAGACGGTTGGAGAGGACGATCTGGAACATATCACCCTCGCGGATGTAGTCCTTCGCCTTCTCGACCATCCCGCAGTACTCTTCCTTGCTGAACAGCTGCGTTATCTCGCCGGTCAGGTGCCCTGCGGGTTCTTTTTTCTTCTCGCCGTTTCGAAGAAGATCGGCAATCCTGCGGATCTCAGCTTCGGCCTCGCGGTAACCCTCCTCGACGTTATCAAGTCTTGCGCAGACAATGATGACAACCTTCTGCTTGACGTGGTCAAATGCGATCACCTTGTCAAACAGCATCACATCGACATCGCGGAACTCCTCCGTGTCCACGGTTTTGCAGCGGACCGCCGGCTCGCGATACCCGAGGTAATCGTAGGACCAGTAGCCCATCAGACCGCCCGCAAAGGGCGGAAGCTCCGGAAAACGGGGTGCCTTGAAATCCTCCAGGATTTCCCGCAGGTATGCGGAAGGGTCTTCCGTGCGGATCACTTTATCGCCGTCGGTGAGCTCGCCGTTTACGCAGGAGATCGAGCGCTTCGGCTCGTACCCTAAGAAGGTGTAGCGGCCCCAGGTCTCATCCGCCCTGGCGGACTCCAGCAAAAAGCAGTGGTCCGAAACGTTCTTCAGGACCCGCAGCGCCTCGATGGGCGTCGTAAAATCGGAAAGCAGCTCCGTGCTCACCGGCGCGACCGTGTACCGGCCCTCCGCCGCAAGCTCCTTCAGTTTCTCAAGACTCGGTGTGATGTTCATGGTAACCTCCGTGTGATGAAATTCGCAGAACTCGCTTCGCTCCTTCTGCTCATGTACGTGCGCTCGGCAATCCCGTCGCAGCCTTCGTCTGCTTTCATCCGACTGTTCGGCGAATCGTCGGAAACGCTGTTTCCGCGATTCGCTGTACAGCCGGATGCCGGCCGCCCGCCGGCGGGATTGCTCTCGCTTAGCGCGCAAAAAATCGTCCTTGACAGAATTCACTTCTGTCAAGGACGAATGATCAACTCTATTCGCGGTGCCACCTTGATTCGCAGCCTGTTGCGGTTGCGCTCTCTGCAGGATACCATCATATCCCCGGCAAGTTACGCCTGCCTCACGTCGCAGAATACTTTGGGAAGTCCCATTTGACTGCGCCCTCAGCGGTCCATTTGACAATGTGTTTCTTGCCTGACTCTCAGCAACGCAGGCTCTCTGTGAAGGCATCAATGCCGTTATCTCCGCTTCAACGGTTTTGCGGTATTCGATTTACTGATGCCGATTATAGCAGGGCACCCCGCGGCTGTCAACAACTTTTTTCGCAGCCCGCATTCTTTTTGCGAAGAAGCTGCAGTCCCCTGATCAACCGCCTCGTTCCCTCCTCGCACAGCGTGCGGGGGCAGGCGACATTCATGCGGAGATGGTGCTCTCCGCCCGGGCCGTACTGCATGCCGTCGCTCACGAAGAGCCCGGCTTCCCTTCGAAGGAATTCCGAGATCCTCCGGCTGTCTTCGGAAAATGCACTGACATCGATCCAAAGAAGGTACGTCGCCTCCCCGGCAACGACCCTCACCTCGGGCACGTCTGCGGCAAGCGCCTCCGTGACCATCCTGCGGTTGGCAAAGACATACTCCCGCAGCTCGTCAAGCCACGGGCCTCCCTTGGTAAACGCCGCGATGGCGGCCGCGGTGGCGAAGGAGTTCGGCTCGGCCACCTCGTCGGTATTTAACGCGCGCCAGATCTTGTGGCGCAGGAAAGGATTCGGAATGTACACCGCCGCCGTCTGCAGCCCCGCAAGATTGAAGGCCTTCGTCGGCGCAATGCAGGTGATGCTCACCTCGCGGCACTCGTCGGACACCGAGGCAAACGGTACATAGGACGCTCCGGGCGCAGTGATGTCGCAGTGAATCTCGTCGGAGACCACCGTCACGTGATACCGCTTCGCAAGCGCCCCGACCTTCGCCAGGGTCTCGCGGTCCCAGATCTTTCCGGCAGGATTTTGCGGATTGCAAAGAAGCATCAGCGTCGCCTGGGGATCGGACATTTTCCGCTCCAGATCCGCGAGGTCCATCTCGTAGGCGCTTCCGTCATATAAAAGCGGGCTCTCCAGCTCGCGGCAGCCGTTGTTCCGGATGCAGTTGTAAAAAGTGCCGTACACCGGCGTCTGGATGATCACCTTCTCGTTGGGCGTCGTCAGCTTGCGGACCGTGGAGGAGATCGCGGGGATCACGCCCGTGCAGAAGATCAGTGCCTCTTTGTCCATCGCAAGGCCGTGGCGTTCCCGCCACCAGTCGGCGTACGCCGAGCGCCACGCCCCGGGAACGTTCGCATAGCCGAACACGTCCCGCGAAAGGCGCTCCGACAGCGCCTCCGAAATCTCGGGGGCCGTCGCAAAATCCATGTCCGCCACCCACATCGGAAGCTCTCCGTCCGGCACATCCCACTTGATGGCGTCCGTGCCGCGCCGGTTGATCACAGTGTCAAAATCGTATTTCATAAACCCCTTACCTCTTCCACTCCGGAAGATCGGATTGTTTTGCGATCTCTCTGCACACGATCTTCGTCTTCGCCGGGTCGATCTCGTCCTTCTCGAGGATCAGCTCCCCGATGCGCTCCGCGCGGATCGTTCCCGAGTCCGGGTTAAAGACGCTCTCGATGCCGGAGGAGATCTCCGCGTCCACCGAGGAGTACTCGAACGCGAGGGTCGTGTTGATGAGCTTGCAGTTCTTCATCACGAGATTTTCGATGTAGCACATGCCCTGCAGACTCTCGATGGTGCAGTTCACAAGCGTCAGATTTTTCGAGTTCCAGCCGAGATACTCGCCCGAGATGAACGAATCGTACACGGTGATGTCCTCGCTGTTCCAGAACGCGTCCTTCGTAAGAAGCCGCGAATTGCGGATGACCGCCCGCTTCGCCCCGTCGAAGGAATAGTTTCCGTCCAGGGTCAGCCCGTCGACCGTGAGATCCTCACAGTTCATCGCAAAATAATCCCCGTTGGCCACGGACACGTTCGTAAGCGCCACGTTTTTGCACGTCCAGAGCGTCTCCTTGGCATTCGTAAACGCCACGTCCGTAAGCCGGATGTGATTGCTTCTTCGGAAGTTTTTCGGCGCCTGGATCACGGCGTTCGTCACCTCGATGTTGTCGGTGTACCACACGCCCGCCCGGGCCATGTCAAACCACGTGCAGCCCGTTGCCCGCACGTTGCTGCAATACCACAGCGGATATTTCCAGCGGAACAGACACCCCGAAAGCTCGATGTCCGAGCTCTCCTTTAAGGGCGACTCTCCCTTGTCAAACACGCTGTCCGTGATCAATGTATCTTGACTGCCGAAGAGTGCCCGCTCCCCGGTCAGAATCTGTCCGCGAATTTCTTCCATATTCCGTACCTCCGTTACCATCAGTATAGGGGATTCGCACTCAAAAGTCACGCCGTTTTTGTGCCCGCAGGCAAGAAACAAAGGAAACAACATCCTTTGTAAAATGCTACATCATGTCATATGTTTGCATTTTCCGGATTGTTCTCCTTCGGAAAATGCACCGTGACCGCCAGTCTCCCTTCCGCATACGCAGCTTCCGCACTGCCGCCCATGCGCTCCGCTAAGGTCCTGACGATGGAAAGCCCAAGCCCCACGCCGCGGGTTCCGGTCTGCACCGTGAAAAAGCGCTCGAAGAGCTGCCCGGCGAGGACCGGGTCCAGGCCGGAGGCGGTGTTTGCGAATGTCACATCGCCGTTTTCCGCAAGCGTGACCGAGAGATCGCCGTCGCTGTAGCGGACGGCATTTGTCAAAAGGTTTGAAAACATCCGCGAGAGCTCCGTTTTGTTCGCTCTTCGCATCACATGGTCTTTCGGCAGGGAGACCTCGGGCGTGATACCGCGCTCCGATAGCATCGGATAGGCCCCCGCGATGCTCTCCGCAAGCATCGTGTTGAGAGAAAGGCTCTCCGTCTCCCCGGAGGAATTTTCCGAGACGATGACCGAGTATTGCAAAAGCTCCTCCGCCAGCTGCTGCAAAACATCGGTGCGCTCGGCAAGCACCTTCCGGTACTGCTCGCGCTCCGCCGGGTCCTCAGCCTCTGCAAGCAGCGTCAGATATCCGCGGATCGCCGTGAGCGGCGTGCGCAGATCATGGGAGAGGTTGGCCACGGCGCGGTTTAATTCCGCCATGCTCTTGCCGCAGGTCCGCTCCGTCGCGCGCATCGTGTGGAGTTCACGGTTGAGGACATCCACAAGAAGGCACAGATCCCTGTCCCGGTCCGGCGAACCAACCGAGGTGTCGGACTCGTCGTGCATCCGCGCGCCGAAGTCCGCTGCGATCTGCCTCATCGCCCGCTTCATCAATACAATTTTCACCGTAAGCCCCGCGCACAGAAGCGCCAGGGCGACAGACACGGCAATCCACATGGTATTTTCCTCCGCGAAAAGAGACGCTGCCAGCCGCAACGCCTCTTTCGGTTTTGATCACAGTTCTCTTACGAAAGATCTTTTTTCCTAAACACGTGTATTCCGAGGATTACGCAGAGTGCGGCAAATCCGAGACCGCACAAAACCGTCAGCCAGGGCCGGTCCGGCATCTTCGAGATGTTCAGTTTTGTGACCTGCCCCTCGGGGAAGCAGCGGGCAAGGAGATCAACGATCTTGCTGTCCGGCGCGGCGTCCTGCATGATCACGAAGAACATCAAAAGCGCATAGGTCAAAAGATAGTTGACCAGCATGCCCTTGGCGCCCGGTACGACCACTGAGAGCAGGATGCTCTGGCACATCTTGGAGATCAGCATGCAAAGAGCGATCCCTGCGGCGACAGCTACCTTTTTCGCCGACAGGCCGGTGGTGTCCGCAAACAGCCGGATGAGGATCGCAGAGGAGCCTACGGATACCGCTGCTACGATCAGTCCGTCCAAAAGTCCGACCACACTCCAGGAGAGATACACGTCCGTTCGCCGGTGTCCGACGATCAGCTTGTTGCGGATCGCGCCGCCCGAAAACTCATTGGAAACAAACAACATGTACGCTCCGCAGACCACGAGCGGAACAAGAAGCACCGCCAGGGAACACATCGTGTTGCAGACGGCGACGCCCCTGGATTCGCCCGCTCCCGCGGAACTGAAGAACAGGCACAGATAAAAGATCGCCGTAACGCCGCCCAGCGTCAGATAAAACAACAAGGTTTTCACCAGTCTCGTGAAATCGGTTCGCAGCAGTTTACGCATGGCTCTCACCTCCCACCAACGAGAGGAAGAAGCCTTCCAGATTCTCGTCCTGCTCCCTGCAGGTCAGGATTTCGCACTTTTCCTTCCAAAGCGCCAGCGCCAGCTCCGTGATGTTCGGCTGCGCGTAGATGTCCACGCTGTCCGTGCCGGTGACGGTGTAGTCCGTACCGCGGCGCTCCAGCTCACGCACCAGAGCATCCACATCGGTCACGCACACGCTCACGCATTTGCGGCAGGCGTTCGTCAGCTCCTCGGCACTCATTTCCCGCACGATGCGCCCTCTGTCGATAAATCCGTAGTGGGTGGCGATCCGGGACAGCTCGTCCAGAATGTGGCTGGAGATCAGGATGGTGATTCCCTGCTCGCGGTTGAGTTTGAGGATCAGCTCGCGGATATCCACGATACCCTGCGGATCCAGCCCGTTGATGGGCTCATCGAGGATCATGAAATCGGGATGTCCGCACAGAGCGATGGCGATGCCTAAGCGCTGCCGCATTCCCAGGGAAAACTGCTCCGCCTTCTTTTTGCCGGTGTTCGCGAGTCCGACGAGCGCAAGAAGCTCTTTGATACCGTCGTAATTCGGCAGTCCCAGCACCCGGTACTGGTGCTTAAGATTATCCTCCGCCGTCATCATCGGAAAGATTGACGGCGTCTCCACCACCGCACCGATGCGCTTGCGGGCCTCGTGAATCGCAACGTCCGTATGCTTCGCTCCGTACAGCGTAAGCCCGCCGTCCGTCGGGAACTGAAGGCCGCACGCCAGGCGGATCAAGGTTGTCTTGCCGGCGCCGTTTTTGCCGACGAAGCCGTAGATTGCCCCTTTGGGCACATGCATGGACAGACCGTTCAGGGCATTGAAATTCTTATATGTCTTCCGCAGCCCTTCGGTAGTCAGTACAAACTCCATAATGGTAACCCCCTTTGTTTGTTTGAAAGGAGCATATCGCAAAATGGTTAAGAAAACAGTTAACGCCGGCGTTATTTTCCGGTTAAGATTTCACGGTTTTCAAAACGTACCCGATTCCCCACACGGCCTCGATGACCGCGGTGTCCGTCACGGACTGCAGTTTCCGGCGGAGATGGTGAATGTGTATCTTGAGGGAATCCTCCGTGCAGTCCGGGGTGTCGTGGCTGATGCAGTCGAGGATTGTCAGCTTCGCGACCACCTGGCCGGGACGCTGCATGAGAAGCCGTAAGATCGCCGCCTCCGTGCGGGTCAGCTGTGCGCTCCGCCCCTCCGCCACAAGCTTTCGGGTGTCCGCGTGCAGGGCGATGTCCCCGAAGCTGTAGGATTCCGTATCGGCGACCGCGCCCTTCCCCCGCAGCTGCACCGTGATGCGCGCCAACAGCTCGTGAAGGTCGAAGGGCTTCGTGACATAGTCCACCGCGCCGCCTAAAAGAAGCGCCACCTTGTCCTCCGCGGAGGCGCGGGCGCTTAAGACGATCACCGGCACGGTGCCGAACTTCGGCAAAACGTCCTCGCCGCTTAGGCCGGGCAGGCCCAGATCCAGAAGCACCAGGTCGGGCTGTGCTTTGGAAAATGCAAGCAATGCCTCCGTCCCCGAAAATGCCTGTACAACGGAAAAGCCCCGCTTGGTCAGTGCCGTACGGAGCATTTCGTTGATTGTCACATCGTCGTCAATGATAAAGATCGTAGCCATCGTTCCTCCCGGGCGTTACTCCGCTGCCGCCTCATTTTCCGCGGGCTTACCGGGAGCCGCTGCCGCCTCGTCCGCCGCTTTCTTCGGGAAGCGGATCGTGATCTTCGTGCCCATGCCGAGCTCGCTGTCAAGCTGCACCGTCGCGCCGTGGAAGGCCGCTCCGTGCTTGACGATGGAGAGCCCTAAGCCCGTGCCGCCGATCTCCTTCGAGTGGCTCTTGTCCACGCGGTAGAAGCGCTCAAACACCCGCGGAAGCTCCGCTCTGGGAATGCCGATGCCGTTGTCGTGCACGATCAGGATCGCGCCGTCGCCGTCGTCCTCGACCGTGACCTGGACGCGCCCGTTCTCGTTGTTGTATTTGATGGCGTTGTCGATCAGGTTGTAAACCATCTCGCCGATGATCTGCGGCGAGCCCGGAACCACCTCGTGGGTTCCCGAGAGGAACACGCTCACGTGCTTGGCGGACGCCGCATCGGAGAGAACGGACATCATCTCCTCCGAGACGCGGTACAGATCCACCGGCTCGCTTGCTAAGATCGTCTCGTCCTTATCATCGAGCTGCGAGAGCTTGATAATGTCGCCGACGAGGGTGATCAGGCGCTGCGCCTCGTCGTGAATCTTGTTCGCAAAGCGCGTGACGTCCTTCTCCTCGACCATGCCCGCGCCGAGGATCTCGGCGTAACCGGAGATGGACGTAAGAGGCGTCTTGAGCTCGTGAGACACATTGGCCGTGAACTCGCGGCGCATGGTATCCTGCTTCTTGTGCTCCTCCTTGAGCTCATTCATCTGCTCGTAAAGCTGGCGGTTCTGCGCCTGAATGCGGCGCACCAGCGGCTGCAGCTCGGGGTATGCGTCCTTCGTCTCGGGGCACGCCGGGTCGATGGCATCGATGGGCTCGGTCACCTTGCGGCCGATCCGAACCGCGATCAATGCGGAAAATACAAGCACCAAAACGAGCATGATGGACATCGGATAGATCAACCGGATCGCCAGCTGTCCCATGGTAAAACATTCCTGCGACACGCGCAGCACACGTCCGTCCGCCATGCGAACGGCATAGTTGAAGGTCTGCCGGCGGAGAGTCTCGGAATAGCGCTTGCTCTCGCCGGTTCCCTTGGCGAACGCATCCTTCACTTCCTCGCGCTCCGCGTGGTTCTCCAGAGAGGCCGCGATCTCCTGGCTGTCGTAAGCGACCGAACCATCCTTGTCGATAACGGTCACACGAAGTCGGATCGACTGCGTCGACGTCGTCTGCTGCAGCACATTTGTGCCTGATTTTTCGATCAGCTCGCTCATGTACTGCGCCTGCTCGCGGAACTCCTTCTGCTGTTCCGTGCTGACGTACCGGTACTCGATAAGCAGCGTGACAAGCATGGTGATCACAAAGATCGCCACCGCCACGATGTAAACATTTTGCAATACCTTAACCTTCATATGTTCACCCCTTTTGCGGACCGGCTCCGCCGTCCGCCCGCTCTTCCTCTATCGGATACGGTACCCGATACCGCGCACCGTCTCAATCTGCGCTCCCGCCTCGCCGAGCTTTGCGCGAAGCGTCCGGATATGCACATCCACCGTCCGGTTCTCACCGTCAAAGTCATATCCCCATATGGTACTGAGAAGCTTGTCCCTGCTGAGCACGATCCCGCGATTTTGCAAAAGCATCAGTAGGATATCAAACTCTTTCTTCGTAAGCGAAACCGCATCTCCGCCGACGCTCACCTGGTGCCGCTCCGGACATACATACAGCGGTCCGACGCGGTACTCCGTGCTTTCCTGCGCGCCCTCTGAGCGCCGCAGCAGAGCCTTCACCCGCGCCAGCAGCTCCATCATTCCGAAAGGCTTCGGCAGATAGTCGTCCGCACCCTGGTCCAGCCCGACGACCTTGTCGTACTCGCTTCCCTTCGCGGTCAGCATCATCACCGGCAGTTTCTTCGTCGCCGGGTCCGCCCGAAGCTTCCGAAGGATGGAAAGCCCGTCCTCCTCCGGCAGCATGATGTCAAGGAGCACCAGCCTCGGCGGTTCCTTCGCACACGCCTCGTAAAATTCATGCGGCAACGCAAAGCCCACGGCCTTCAACCCCGACTGCGCCAGGGTGTACACCACGAGCTCGCGGATATTGTCATCGTCTTCCACCAGATAGATCATGGCACAATATCTCCTCTCTCGATATTGTCCTTTCATTATGACACAAATGCGGGCTCTTTACAAGCCCGCATCAAATGTATTATTCGCTTGTCACACAGGACCCGAAGCCTTCAGCACCTCCATGATCCGTTTGTTTCTGTATTCCGCACACACCGGGATCGCCATTCCCAGAAGAACAAGCAGCATCGCAAAAACAGAAAGGAAAAGCAAGCCCACCGGAAACTGATAAAACGGCAGGTATTTGTTTCCAAACGCGCGTGAGAACATAAAACGTGTTGTCAACCAAGAAAGAATCGATGAAACAATAACACTCGCACAGCATATGATCACACAGTGGCCGATTGCGATTTGCGTTATTCCCAAAGGGGTTTCCCCGATAGCCATATACGTACAGAACTCGGTCTCCCGGACAACAACTCCGACGAAAACATTTCCTGCAACTAAGAAAAAGCTCATCAAAATCAGCGAGACAAATCCTGCAACAACCACAATTTGAATCGTTCGCTCCTGTTCCTTCGCATTTTGAAGATCTTCCTTCGGTCGTTCTATCAATAAGCCCGGTATTTGATACATCCGCAAGAGGATTTCCTCATCTTCCGATGTCAACCCATCTGCATACAAATATACCGCTCTCCGCTCAACATCAGGGAACAGTGTTTCAAAATAGCTCCGGGACAAAACGACCAGAATGTCACCTTCACCTGAATCTAACAAGACCGGAAGCGTGTCGAACACTCCCTGTATTTTCAGTTTTGCCGATCGGCTGTTATCCGCAGCCCACCAGCAGATGTCAAGCGTGTCGCCTTTTTTGAAATTATTTTCTGCAGCAAATTTCCTGACAGACGAGTTGTACCGATAAACCCACGCTTCCCCGTCACCGATCGGAGGAGTATTCTCTTTCCGGGACACCTGCTCTATGGTTTCATTGTCATAAGCAACGATCGATACCCGACATTCAACTTTCGATTGCGTCATTAATTGTCTTCTCTGCTCCATGTCCTGTGAGAGCAATTCTTTCATCCCTTTTCCGAGGCATTCCTCCGGGACTTTACTGTCACAGGTAGTAACATAGTAATCCATCCTGTGTACAGAATCCGACAACTCTCCGAGTAACTGTTCTGTCATCGCGTTTTCAAAGCCGGTCTCATCTCCCTGATCCAGCGTCTCGTAAACAGCATAATCCGGTGCGTTTCCTCTTGTTATCTTCTGCTGTGCGTAAACATGCGCAAAATAGCCCGCTACTACCAGTACTCCCCCTGACAAAACGAAACCCGCCAACATAAAAAAGCTAAGTCCGCGATGCTCCGAAAGATTCTTTATGACCATTATGCTTCGGTAGCCTTTATTGGTTTTCTGAAACAGGGATCCTGTTTTCTTCCTCGCCCCAACTTCTCTGCGGAACACTTCCGCTCCGGACTTCCGTCCTTCACTGACGATAGCCGGCAACTGGAGAAGAACAATCGCTGCTACACACATTCCATAGCAAAGCAACAATAGCCCAAACGGACATTTTACCCAGTATTCCGTTATACTCCAACCCAGTCTGGAATGGCAAAACACGGACCCCACGATCTCCCCTAAAAGAATTCCCGGAATGCAACCTACCGTGTACAAGACTAACTGAAACGACAAAAACACGACATGTATTTGTCTTCTTCCGACCCCTATCAGCTGAAGTACTGCCATATTCTTTTTGTTTCGTTCGTGTGCCAGTCTTGAAAAGAGCAGCACAATAACTGCTGTATAAGCAACCACAACACAAAGCATGGCGATTCGAATCTGATCTATCTTTTCAAAAATTGTCTCCCCTTCTTCGTTCGTAAGCATGCTCACCTGCCCGATTGAAACACGCAACACGCAGTCAGAATACTTTGAATCCATAATAGCATAAAAGGATTCGATTTCTCTCTTATTCTTCACCTCCAGAAAAACCGTATTGTTCTCTTTAATCGGAGGATGTACTACCCGAAACTCCAACACGCTGCTTCCACCGGAAGCTACTTCATCCCGAAGAACACCCGTTACAATATACTCTTTATCCTCGCGCACGAGATTCACGCGGCTGCCAATCATATCCCTCGCGGCTATGCCTTTTTCCAAGAGATAGTATTCACTTACGGCAATTTCATTCTCTTCCTCCGGAAAACGTCCATTCACCAATGTAAGGGCAGTCATCGCCAAAATATCTTCCGTGGCATAATACTCTTCGAAATAACGGTTCACGCCATCATCATAATACTCAGCTCGGCAGAGAATCGAATCTTGTACCATATTCTCATTTGCAGCATCAAGAAGACGCCCTGCATCATCCGACTCCACGGACAGAACACTCTTTCCAAACCTTCTGTCCACGGAATTAACTTTTTCGGTCAAATAGCAATCCGATGCTGAAAGAACTATTGTTCCGACTGACATAACCAGCAAACCGATAACAATCATTACAAAAATGTTTCGTTTGTCACTGAAAAACACACGAAACAACATACCCACCGGACCCCGGGTTTTCATTCGCTCACCACCCCATCTAAAATATGCCAGCAAACATCAGAAAGCTTAGCCTTTTCGCCATCATGTGTAACATAGATCAACGTCTGACCAAAAGACTTTGAGCATTGTATCAGCAATGAAAAAACCCGATCACCGTTAGCACTGTCCAGATTCCCCGTAGGCTCGTCCGCGAAGAGAACACTAGGCTTATTTATCATTGCTCTGGCAATTGCCACTCTCTGCATCTCTCCACCAGAGATCTGTAAGGCTTTTTTGTTTTCCAGCCCACTGATTCCCAGGCAGTCGATCAGTTCTTCATAGTACTCCCGATCAACCGCTTTTCGATTCATCGCGACAGGTAGGACGATGTTATCATAAACGGTCAAAGAAGGAATCAAATGAAAGGCCTGAAACACAAAGCCGAATTCTTTTAATCGCAACCGTGCTCGCTGCTTCTCCGACAATGCAGCGATATTCTGTCCTCCGTACAGCACTTCTCCTGACGTGATACGTTCCAGCCCCGACATTACATTCAGCAAAGTGCTTTTTCCTGCACCTGACGGTCCTACAATCGAAACTACTTGTCCTGGCTCTATCACTCCGCTTATTCCACGCAAAACTTCCTTTTGACTCTCTCCCTCTCCAAGTGTACAGCAAACTTTATTTAGCTCGAACAACGACATTTCATCACCTCATTCGTATACGTTTTGAAAATGCGGGTCGGACAAACAGGATTCCGACCCGCCGCAAATCGAATCATTCTTCGGAACGCATAATACTTAAGTCCTTTTCTGAAAAGTGAACGCTTTGCTCTCTGGCACCGAATCCATTCTGTACATATATCAACGAGAATTTCATATTGGCAATAGCATTTCGGACATAACTATCTGCTTCTTCCCTGCTCATACCTTTTATGAAGAAAATGAAGAGAATCGAGCATGGCGAGTCCGGTTCCGCAAAGGAACTGTCGGACCCGTCTCCGTCATCGCAATAAACCAATCTCTCCGGCAAGTCAGTTCTGCATAAAACAATCTTTGGCTCCTGTTCACCGACAAACTCCCGCAACACACCCGGAACACGGCTGTTACATTGCACAACGATGTTCGCAAGCAAATAGTCTTGTGCAGCATACAGCTTAATGTCACTTCCTTCGGCTGTTTCGATAAAAAAGTTCTGTTCATTCGAACCGTTGTAACGAGCATACAATTCCAGATCAAACAGATAATCCGGCATGCTCGCTGTTTTAGCGCTTGTCAATTCCCAGCTAACCGAAAACACAATGAACCGTAAAACAAACACAGTTAACGCCAGAACTACAATGCCGCATGAAACGATTATTTTCTTCTTCATAAAATCCTCTGAACAATTCTATTTGTATACTTTCTTCTTTGCCATCTCGTTCATATTCATAGCAGTAACTCGCCACAAATACACCGTGTCAGTCTTTTTGATTGCAGCGCCATCCTTTGCCCGATTTTTCGTAACGAGAAGTTCAAAGTCGTCATTTCTTCTGTTGCTTGTATGGGCACAAACATAAATATGTCTCTTCCCCGGGTGCGGATCAACCGTCCTCTCAATTTCCTTTCTGGAAACTATGTAGCTATGGTTTGCTGTCTTCGAGTCCGAAACATGTGATATCTGAATGATATCTCCGACTTCCGCAAGATTAATCAGCTCCTCCAATCTCTGTTGATATGTGCTGTCGTTTCCGAAGTAGTACGTTCTTGGCGAAGCCCCTTTATACTTCACATAATCCCAAAACCCAAAGAAACTGTCGCCGCTGGCTGCTCCCGCAACCGTCCAGGGTGTTGTTGCAACATAATCCCGGATTGTCTGATACCAAACATACGAGAAATAGGCATATGAGTGATATACTGACGGTCTTCTGAAAATTCTGTAGCATTTTACTGCCTCCGACAACGGTAATCCGATTGTCGGAAATCCACCAGCAACAATGCACTGCGACGTAAAATTCGTACAATCTGAATCAAACGCCGGATATTCAGGATTATAAGAATTCTTATCTGCGTGATCGTCTGCATACCTTCCGGCCTTAGAACCGTCATAATCCTTCGCTTGCGCTCCCGTGGAGACAACCATTACAGCAACAAGCGCCGCACACATCATCTTTTTAAATCTTTTCACTTTAAATCCCCCTTAAAATTTTTTGTATTACAAAGGAACCGGTGCCTGTTCCGTTGTACTCCAAGTCCCGATTATCAGCACAGTTTCAGTCAATCGAATGAATCTTTCGAGTTGCTTCGTTTGAAAAACAAATCGTCCTCTCCCTCGATCCGAAAAATTCCTGCTCGTAAATCAAGGAAAACTCAAGTTTTGAAAGAGCATCGGAAATATATGTATTTGCTTCTTCCGGAGTCAGTCCCTGTACAAAGAAGAACATTGTAAACATACACGGATCCTCCTCACCGAGAAACTCCTGCGATTCATTCTCTCCGACATCGCAGTAAATCAACCTCTCCGGCAGTTTATTCCGGTTTGAAAGAATTATCATTGGATTCCGTGCTCCGAAAACTCCTTGCAATAACGAGGGCACGCGAGAATTACAGGAAACAGAGATTGTAACCTCAAGGTAATCCTCAAGAGAATAGTGCTCCATATCGCTTCCTTGAGCTTCGCCAATCAGAAATTGTTGTTGAGAATCATTTGTGAGATATTTTTGATATTGATGGAACTCGAACAGTTCCGGTGAAATTTTGGATAACGTGACATCCGTAAGATCCCACGTTACAGAAAAAACTATGAAAATTATAAAATATGCACAGAAAAAAAGCAGAACACCTGCAAGTATACTGATTCGTATTAACTTTTTCATGTAATCCCCCACAACAGCATAATTCATGCCGAATTGCAACAATACTGTATAACACATTGTACACAAACAAACTGGTTTGTCAATTATTTGCGAAAGATTTCTTGTACAAACCGCAGGTAAACCATACGGCCGCGTGCAGCAGTATAACGACCTCTTGCGATTTCTTCGGAAAATAGGTATTATTAGTGAGGCAGCACTCACCACAGCAAAGAGGGATTCTGTTTCATGCGCAAATTACTTCGCTTTATGGACGGTTACCGGCTCCGGGCCGTGGCCGCTCCGCTGTTCAAATTTTTCGAGGCGGTCATGGAGCTTCTGGTTCCCCTGATCGTCGCCTCCATCATCGACACCGGCATCGCGCAGGGCGACCGCGGCTTCATCGTGCGTCGCGTTCTTTTGATGGTTCTCTTCGGCGTTGCCGGACTTGCATTTGCCGTGACGGCGCAGTACTTCTCCGCGAAGGTCGCCGTCTCGTTCACCGGCCGGATCCGCCGCGCCCTGTTTAAGCATCTCGGCACACTCTCCTACACGGAAATCGATACGATCGGAACGGACACGCTCGTCACGCGCCTCACGGGCGACATGAACCAGATTCAAAACGGCGTGAACTTAACGCTTCGCCTTCTGATGCGCTCGCCGTTCATCGTTCTTGGCGCGACCGTCATGGCCTATACGGTGGATCACCGCGCGGCGCTCGTCTTCGCCGGCCTGATTCCGATTCTCGCGATTGTCATCTTTGCGATCATGCTCATAAGCATCCCGCTGTACCGCCGCGTGCAGGAGCGTCTGGACCGCGTTGTCGGCGCGCTTCGCCGCAATCTCGCGGGCGTGCGCGTGCTGCGTGCGTTCAATAAGGAAGCCTCCGAGCGCAAAGACTTCGGCGACCGCACGAAGGAACTTGAGCACGAGCAGCGGACCGTCGGCGGCGTTTCCGCCCTCCTCAATCCGCTCACCTACTGCCTCGTCAACCTGGCGATCCTTCTTTTAGTCTACACCGGCGCACTCCGCGTGGAGGCCGGTCTTCTCACCCAGGGCGCGGTCATCGCTCTCTACAACTACATGAGCCAGATCCTCGTCGAGCTTGTGAAGCTCGCGAACCTCATCATCAATATTACCCGCGCTGTGGCCTGCGGCAACCGCGTACAGAGCATCTTTGAGATCACCCCTTCCGTGGTCTCGCCGGAAAATGCGATCCCCGTGGACGCGGATGCATTTGCCGACGCCTCTTCCGAAGAAGGCGGCGCCGCGCCGGTGGTTTCCTTCCGCGATGTCTCGCTCCGCTACGCGAAGGCCTCGTCGGAGATGCTCTCGCACATCTCCTGCGACATCTTCCCGGGAGAATATGTCGGCGTCATCGGCGGTACCGGCTCCGGCAAGACCTCGCTTGTGCAGTTGATCCCCAGATTTTATGATATCACGGACGGAGCGCTTTCCGTCTTCGGCCGCAGCGTCGGCGAGTACGACCTCGATTCCCTTCGCTCTGCGGTCCGCGTGGTTCCGCAGAAGGCGGTGCTGTTCGCGGGCACGGTGCGCAGCAACCTCCTCTTCGGAAATCCGAACGCCACCGACGACGAACTCTGGGCGGCTCTCGAAAAATCCTGTGCGGCGGATTTTGTGCGCGCCCTCCCCGAAGGGCTGGACGCCCCGGTTTCCAAGGGCGGCAGCAACTTCTCCGGCGGCCAGCGGCAGCGTCTCACCATCGCCCGCGCCTTCGTCACCGACGCACGCATTTTGATCCTGGACGATTCCGGCTCGGCGCTTGACTATGCGACGGAGCAGAAGCTTCGCCGCGCGCTTCGTGAGGAGCGCAACCGGACCGTTCTCTATGTTTCCCAGCGCGCCGGCGCCCTCACGGGGTGCGACCGCATCCTCGTCCTCGAGGACGGGGAGCTGGTTGGCAACGGCACCCACGACGAACTTCTCTCGACCTGCCCGGTCTACCGCGAGATTGCAGCGGCTTCGGGCCTTGCGGTCGCGGAAGGAGGTGCCGTATGAAAATGCGTCATATCCTCTCCCGCCTTCTTCGCTATCTGCGCCGCTCCCTGCCTTTACTTATTCTGGCACTGCTGCTGGCAGCCGCGTCCGTCATTTTGCAGATTCTTGTTCCGAAGCGCATCGGTGACGCCATCGACACCATCGTCGGCCCCGGCGATGTGGCCTTCGGCGCGCTCTGGGGCTTCCTGCGCACCGCGGGCATTTTCGTGCTGATCTCCGCGGTCAGCTCGTGGCTGATGACGCTTCTGCTAAACCGCGTCTGCTTCCGCACCGTCCGCGACATCCGCAACGATGCGATCAACCACATCACGAGACTTCCGCTCTCCTACCTCGACAGCTGCAGCAACGGCGAGATCGTGAGCCGCGTCATCACCGACGTGGACCAGGTGGCGGACGGCCTGCTCCTGGGATTTGCCCAGTTCTTCACCGGCATTCTGACCATCCTGGGAACGCTCACTTTGATGTTTTTGACCAACGTCAAGATTGCCCTTGTTGTCATGCTCTTAACGCCCCTTTCCCTGTTCGTCGCGCGCTTCATCGCATCCCGGACATTTAAGCTCTTCCGCGAGCAGAGCCTCGCGCGAAGCGCCCAGACTTCCCTGATCGACGAACTCGTCGGACAGCAGAAGGTGGTGCAGGCATACTCCTACGAATCCCGCGCGGCGGAAAGCTTCGACGAGTGCGACGAAAAGCTCTGCGACTGCGCCCTGAAAGCGACGTTCTTCTCGTCCCTCACCAACCCCTGCACGCGCTTCGTCAACTCCACCGTCTACGCGGCCTGCACGCTGGTGGGCTCCTTCGCCGTCATCGGCGGCAGCCTCTCGGTCGGTATGCTGACCACAATGCTCGCGTACGCGGGGCAGTACGCAAAGCCCTTCAACGAGATTTCCGGTGTTGTCACCGAGCTGCAGAACGCCCTGGCCTGCGCGGCGCGCATCTTCGAGTTGCTCGACGAGCCGCTCCCGGCGGTTCAGGAGGAAGGTCCGGAGCTTCCCGAGTCGCTCCGCGGAGAGATCTCGTTTACGCATGTTGCATTTTCCTACGTGAAGGAGCGTCCGCTCATCACCGACATGAACATCTCCGTTCGCGCCGGCTCGCGCATCGCCATCGTCGGTCCCACCGGCTGCGGCAAGACGACGCTTATCAACCTTTTGATGCGCTTCTACGAGATTGACAGCGGCTCCGTCACCTTCGACGGCATCCCGCTTGCCGACATCCCGAAATCGTACCTGCGCCGGAACATCGGAATGGTGCTGCAGGATACGTGGCTCTCGGACGGAACGATCCGCGATAACATCGCCATGGGCCGACCCGAAGCCACCGACGACGAGATCAAGGCCGCCGCAAAGGCCGCCCACGCGCACAGCTTCATCCGCCGTCTTCCGGATGGCTACGACACGGTTCTCGGCGAACACGGCGGCGGCTTATCCGCAGGCCAGCGCCAGCTGTTGTGCATCGCCCGCGTCATGCTCTGCCTGCCGCCGATCCTCATCCTCGACGAGGCAACCTCCTCCATCGACACCCGCACCGAATGGAAGATTCAGGACGCCTTCCAGGTGATGATGAAGGGCCGCACCAGTTTCATCGTCGCCCACCGGCTCTCGACGATCAAAAATGCCGACCTCATCTTAGTGATGAGGGACGGCGATGTGATCGAGCAGGGAACCCACGACACGCTCATGTCGGGCGACACCTTCTACCGCTCTTTGTATCTTGCGGGCACAGCGCAATAAATCTGGAAAATAAAACAGGGCAGGTGACACGATCTTTCGCACACCTGCCCTTTTTCTTTTTCATTTCTGCCGAACTCCGCTCGGTTCCGCCGGCCCCGGCGAGGTTGCCGCCGGTCCCGTTCAACTCCTACCAGATCCAGTCCTCGTTCGCGTCTTTCGAGCCGACCTCGTCCAGAACCTGGTGAAAGTGATAGTCGTAAAATTCTGCATTTTCCGCAGCCTGTTCCTTCGTGATCACCATCGGCTTGTAGACGTAGCAGCCGCCGTGACAGTATTTGGTTTCACCGTCTGCGGTTTTCGTCTTCCGGTAGGCGATGCGGTTGCCGTACTCGTCGTACTTGAACTCATAGAGGGTGATCTCTTCGCCGTATCTCACTCCGTTCTCCCCCAGGGTATAGCTTCGGATCTCCCGGCTTTCGTACTTCTCCTCCTCCGGCAGGCTGTCGCCGTAATAGCGGCAGGTCTCGGTTTTGACGTGCTTGATCTTCTCCCCGTAGATGTTGGTGTACTCCTCCGTAACAGTCACGGTGCTGCTGTGATCCCCCTGCTCATACACGGTTGTCGTCACCGACGAGATCTCATCATCGAGGTACACGGTTTTGGTCGCTTCCCGACCGTCCTTGTACACGATCACGGTTTTGTCTGTCTGAATCCCGCCGTCGTCCGTCTCGCGGTAAATGATATCGGTAACCAGATCTCCGTTTGCGTTGTACTCCTTGATCCTTGGATTCCCGGAGTCATCGTACGTGTAGCTTCGCTCCAGTCGGCTGCCGTCTGCAGCGTACTCCGCTTCCAGGATCAGTTTTTCCTCCGGCGAATCGTAGTCGCGCTCGTAAATCCGCAGAGCTCTGCCCCGATCATCAAGCTCCGCCCGTCTCACAACCTGCTCTTCGCCGGTTTTTACGTCAATCCGGATTCTGCTGATCTCGTAACCGCAGGAATCATAATCATGCGTTCTTTTGCTCTCCTCGGCACCCTCTTCGTTATAGAAGGTCTCCGAGACAAATCTCGCATTCTCATCCAGCACATACATCTTGCCGCCGCCGAGCGCGCCGGATTTTTCGACGGTCTGGTACCGCAGATCCCTCGTTCTGCCCGCAGAATCGATGGTCTCATACATCACCAGCCCCTCATCCAGGATGACCTCGCGGATGTAATGAGTCTTCAGATCATACTCGTAACTGAGTTTCTCCGCCTTCGAAGTCGTTCCCCCGAGGACATAGTGCTTCGCGGAGACGCACCGGCCGGTGTCGTCGTATTTGCTTTCGAACAGAAGCTGCTGCTTCCCGTTCTCATCGACATCGTACTCCTCGGTCAGGCACCAGATCAGCACGCTTCCCTCGGGCACCTCCGGAATTCTGACCGTTTCCTTGATATCATTCCGGTCCCGAAGTGCGAAAAATAAAACCACCCCTGCAACCAGCGCCACGGCGCAGATGCACGCAACCATCATTTTGCTTCTCGTACTCCCCATGACAATTACCCCCATTTTCCGGACGACAAGTGAACCGCTGCCGTCCTTTCGCTTATTTTAGCAAAATGGTAAATGTTTTTCAAGCTTTTTGTTAAATAGTGTTGACATTTTCGAAAAATCGTGGTATTTTAGTTTCAAGATGATATCAAAACGATATCACCGTCGGTCGAAACAACGGGGTCTTGTGCAAAATTGCGGCCGGTAACATTATCTTTATAAACGTTTCGGAAACTATACTGGAGGTATCCTATGGAAACGAATGACAGGAAAGTAACATTTATCAACAACGAGTGCAAGGAGATTACTCTGGACGGAAAGAAACACGGCATGCTCGCGTTCTTTCTCACACTGCTGCTGATCCTGGCCGGCATTGCGGCACTCACGTACGGCTGTGTCGAGCTCAACGTTCCGCTGATCGTGATCGGCGCGGCAATCGTCAGCTTCGGCTGGTTACCGCTTTTGGGACTGCGAGTCCTGAAACCGCAGGAAGCGCTGGTGCTCACGCTGTTCGGCCGCTACTACGGCACGATCCGCGGCGACGGTTTCTTCTTCGTCAACCCGTTCTGCTCGTCCATCAACCCGGCGGCGAAGACGCAGCTCAACCAGAGCGGCGACGTCAAGACCATCGAGCCTGTGACGCTCTCCTCCGCAGCGGGCTTCGGTCTGCCGAACAACAAGCTCTCTCTTAAAGTGATGACGCTCAACAACAACCGTCAGAAGATCAACGACCGCCTCGGTACGCCGGTGGAGATCGGAATCGCCGTGACGTGGAGCATCGGAGACACCGCGAAGGCTGTCTTCAACGTGGAGAACTTCAAGGAATATCTCTCGCTGCAGTGCGACACCTCGCTTCGGAACATTGTCCGGATCTACCCCTATGACGTGGCGCCCGGCGTGGACACCACCGGCGACGGCATCGCCGACGAGGGCAGCCTGAGAGGCTCCAGCGAGATCGTGGCGGACCGCATCCGTCAGGAGATCCAGGATCGCGTGGCCGTTGCGGGCCTTCGCATCCACGAGGCACGCATCACGTACCTCGCGTACGCACCGGAGATTGCTGCGGCAATGCTTCAGCGTCAGCAGGCATCGGCCATCATCGATGCCCGGAAGATGATCGTGGACGGTGCGGTCGGCATGGTCGAGCTTGCACTTGATCGCCTGAGCGCAAACAACACCATCGAGCTTGACGAGGAGCGCAAGGCCTCCATGGTCTCGAACCTTCTGGTAGTGCTCTGCGGCAACCACGACGCACAGCCGGTGGTCAACTCCGGAAGCCTGTACTAGATTAGCTGACAACAGATCATAATAAAAGCGCGGGTGGACTGCCCTAACGGCGGTCCATCCGCATACCCCTGATTCAGAAAGGAGGTATCGCGAAGACGAGCCCCCCGTTTTCGTGGTTTTTCCATGGCCGAAAAGAAACAGATTCCGCTCCGACTCTCGGAGCAGTTGTACAATGCGATTGCCGCCTGGGCGGAGGACGATTTCCGGTCGATCAACGGCCAGATTGAGTACCTCTTAACCGAGTGCGTCCGCCAGCGAAAGAAGAACGGCAGCCCGCGCCCGAAGGAACTGGATGTTCCGCCGGAGCTCGATATTTAAGCAATACTCTTCCGAAGGAGAATCCTCATGAAACGATTCGCGCTGCGCAAAATCGACCTCATCATATACAGCCTGTGCATTCTGGCCGCACTCATCTCGCTCTTCACGTGCATCATCATCTATAAAAAACTGCCCGAGGAGATCCCGACGCAGTTCGGCCTCACGGGCAAGATCGGCAGCTACGGAAGCCGCTCCGCAATCTTTACATTTCCCGCGTTCGAGCTCTTCATGCTTCCGGTGCTTGTCATCGTCAGCATGTTCCCGGTCTGCTGGAACCTCCCCGGTGTCACCATCACCGCGGAAAATGCCCCCCTGCTCGGCGCCTGCGTCCGCAACATGCTGAACACCATGCTCGTGCTCATCACGGCAACCATGACGACCCTGTTCGTGTGCCAGGTGAAGAACTGCAACGCGCCGTCCTTCCTGATGCCGGCCCTGCTCGTTCTCTTCCTGATTGCCATCATCGTCACGATCGTGCGAACGAGGATCATCGCAAAAAACTCCTGAGCGGCGCTCCCGCGGAAAATGAATCCGCGCCCAAACGCAGGAAGCTGAATTACGAAACTGACAGCAAAACAAAAGCGGACCGAAGCCCACACCGGGAGTCGGTCCGCTGATTTTGTTATGTTTCATTTTCCGCCTGCACCGGCAGCACGTTCACGCGGTACGGTTTGCCGGAGTTCTCCGCGACATACAGAGGGTCGGGAATTCCGTCCGGAAGCCACACATCCTTGCGCTGGCGAAACGGCCACAGAAGGGACGTGCGGACGCACAGAATCGTCCGGTCGCCCGATGTGCGCACCACGATGCGGCAGATTTTTTCAGCCGAGGACAACGACTCCAGATGGAGCATCGCGCCCTGCTCGGACTGTTCGGTCACATGAACCAGAATGTTTCCCATTTTACGCCTCGATTACGAACGGAATTACGAGCCGCTGCTGAAGAAGCTGCTGCTACTGTTGCCGCTGCCGTCAAGCGTGCCCGCGGATACAGCGTAGTTCGTTCCGTTCTTGTGGCGCTTCACGGCGCTCGTGTCATTGCCGACATACGCCTTCGCCACGCTCTTCTTCGTCACATAGCCGGAGACCTTCTTGATGTTCTTCGACAGCGTCGCCGGAGTCGGAATGAGGCCGGCGGACAGCTTCTTGTTGGACGGGCAGACCTTGTTCCAGGCCTGGGCCGCAAACCAGGAACAGTTCTTCGTGAGGGTCCACTTGTTGTTGCCCTCCATGGTGGAATTCACCTGGTTAAGCTTCGACTGCGTCAGACGGATCGTGAGGGACACGCGGTTTGCATAACCGTCGCCGTGCTCGATGCCGTACGCCTCGAGATTGATGTAGATTCCGAGACCGTCGGCCTTGTTGCCGAAGGTTCCCACCGTAATGCCCCTGCCGGGCGCCACGACGTTCCCGAGAACCGAAATGTTGTGACTTGAGATGTTCTCAAAATACAGAAATGCATGAGTTCCGACCCCAAGTGTGCCGCCGCTGCCGTCCGAGAAAATCGTCATCTCGGCAACCTCTTCCTCGCTTGCCTTTGCCAGATTGTTCGGCAGTACGAACAGAAGAACCGCGGCGAGAATCGCCAGTAACCGTAATACCTTCTTCATAGACACCTCCAGTAAAAAAATAGATGGATGAAACCCCATGAATCATCCATCTACTAAAGTATCATATTCCGTTATTCAAGTCAATCGCCCGGCACTTGCAATTCTGTAAACCGAGCTCCTATCGATACAGGTTGCGCCACTCCAGATCGCCGTTGTTCATTCCCTTGAGGAGCATCTCCGCCGTGGCGATGTTCGTCGCCAGCGGAATGCTGTACTCGTCGCACAGCGGGATCACGTAGTTGAACTGCACCTCGTAGTTCACCGCGCGGTCCGTGTTGCGCAGGAAGATCACCATATCCAGCTGGTTCTGCTCGATCATCATCGCAAGCTGCTGCTCGCCGCCGAGGCTGCCCGACAGAAACTTATGAATGTGAAGGTTCGTGGCCTCCTCGATCATACGGCCGGTCACGCCGGTCGAATACAACTCATGCTTGCACAGTATTCCTTTGTACGCGATGCACAGATTCTGCATCAGCGCTTTTCGTGTATCATCCGCTATTAATCCGATATTCACCGTCATCCCCTCGCTTCCCGAACAAAAAACACAGTAACATTTCTCCGCATTAAGACACATAGAATATACCATAACCCCACCTTTTCGTCAATTTGCCTTTTGCTCACTTCACACAAAAGACAAAGAAATGCGGAAAATGTGCAAAAAAGTGTTCCATTTTTCGCGGATTTCGAAAAATGTGCTTGCATTTTATTTTTTACACGCTACAATCGTAAGGGCGTCGGGATTGTCCGGCGTTGCTTTATGCGCTAGAGGTAAAATGACATGGGTTATGAAGTATTTCTGGATTTGGCGCTGATCATCATCTTCGCGAAGATGTTCGGCATTATCGCAAGAAAATTGAAAGCACCGCAGGTTGTCGGCGAGATTCTCGCAGGACTTTTGCTCGGACCGGCCGTCCTCGGCTGGGTGCAGGCATCGGAGTTCCTCGCGACCATGGCGGAGATCGGCGTCGTCCTTTTGATGTTCTCCGCGGGACTTGAGACCAACCTGCGCCAGCTCGCACGCTCCGGCCTCGTGGCAACGCTGATCGCGTGCTTCGGCGTGGCGATCCCGATGGCGGGCGGCACGGCATTGTATATGCTCTACTACGGCGTGCACTCCTTCTCCGGCGCCGGATTTCATGAGGCGATCTTCATCGGCTGCGTCATGACCGCCACAAGCGTCGGCATCACCGTTGAGGCGCTGCGCGAGATGGGCTACTTAAAGGGCCGCGTCGGCACGACCATCCTAAGCGCCGCCATCATCGACGACGTCATCGGCATCATCGTGCTCACCTTCGTGCTCGGCTTAAAGGACGAGTCCTTAAGTCCCCTGACGACGATCCGCAACACGGCGCTCTTCTTCGCCGCTGCGTTCCTCTTGGGCTACGTATTTTACCGCCTCTTCCGCAAATACGACCAGATGCACCCGCACACGCGCCGCATCCCCATCGCGGGCCTCGCGCTGTGCCTTCTGATCTCCTACTCCGCCGAAAAATTCTTCGGCATTGCGGACATCACGGGCGCATTTGTCGCGGGTATCATTCTGTGCAACGTCCGCGACTCGAAATACATCGCGGAGAAGATGGACATCAACTCCTACATGCTCTTCGGCCCGGTCTTCTTTGCCTCCATCGGTATCAAGACCTCCATCGACACCATGAGCGTGAGTCTCCTCGTCTTCTCGGTTTTGTTCGTCATCGTCGCGATGGCCACGAAGGTTGTCGGCTGCGGTGTCATGGCCAAGCTGTGCAAGTTTAAGACCAACGAGGCTCTCAAGATCGGCTGCGGCATGATGACCCGCGGCGAGGTTGCCCTCATCATCTCCCAGAAGGGCCTGAAGGTCGGCCTGATGTCGTCGGACTACTTCACGGCAGTCATCCTTTTGATCATCGTCTCCTCCATCGTGACGCCCATCACCTTAAAGCTGTGCTTCAACAAGTGGAAGGACGCGGAGTGCGAGGCCGACAGTGCGGAGGGCGTCGACGTTCCGGATTCCGCGGAAAATGAAACCGCTCCCGAGGGCGAAGCGATCGCTGCCGAGGAGGTTGCGGCGGCTGCAACAGACGCAGCACCGGCTGCGGACAACACCGCTCAGGCGTAACGAACCGTTCAGGCAGCGCAGTCAAACGCTACACAGGTAAATAACAACAAAAACACGGACCGCGGCTTCCGAAAGGGAAGCGAACGGTCCGTTTTTCATTTTCCGTATAAATCTTTGATCAGCCGAGTGCCACGTCCAGCGCCATCATCACCGTAAAGCCCACGGAGAACATCAAAACGCCTACGTTACTGTGCTCTCCCGCGGACATCTCCGGCACCAGCTCCTCCACCACGACGTACATCATGGCGCCGGCCGCGAAGCTTAAAAGGTACGGCATCGTCGGCACCAAAAGTGCAGCAGCGAGAATCGTCAGGGCTCCGAAGACAGGCTCCACAGCGCCCGACAGCGCGCCGTCGCGAAACGCCGCAAGGCGACTCTTTCCGTTGGCGTGCAAAGGCATTGAGATGATCGCGCCCTCCGGAAAATTCTGGATCGCGATACCGATTGACAACGCCAGCGCCGCGCCGATGGAAATCTCCGCATTGTCGGCAAGAAAGCCCGCGTAAACGACTCCCACTGCCATTCCCTCGGGGATGTTATGAAGCGTCACCGCCAGCACCATCATCGTTGTCCGCGCCAGGTTGCTCTTAAGGCCTTCGGGCTTGTCGCTGTCCACATGCAGATGCGGGATGACCGAGTCAAGGAACAGAAGCAGCAGCACGCCGCACCAGAAGCCGATGGCTGCAGGCACAAAAGCCCAGCGCCCCTTGCCTGCGGACTGCTCCATCGCCGGGATCAGAAGGCTCCAGATGGATGCCGCCACCATCACGCCCGCAGCGAAACCGCTCAGCGCACGCTCCACTCGATCATTCATTTGTCCGCGCATGAAAAATACGCATGCCGCGCCGCCCGCGGTGCCCGCAAAGGGGATCAACAGACCGAGAATGACATCTTTACTCAACATGAATATTCCTCTCCTTACCGGATCGTATTGATTGAAGCCGGACAGAACTCCTCTTTCAGCATACTATAACGGCTGCGAATCTGCAACGGGGTCGCATCATTTTCCGACGGATTCCTCATGCAGAAGGTCCGTCATACAGTCGATGCCCAAAAGGATCGTTGAGGAATTGTGCAGAAGCGCCGATGTTGCCGGTGGCAGCAGGCCCAGTGCACCGAGCAGGATCAGCGAACCGTTAAAGCCCATGACAAACCGGTAGTTGCGGTCGATCCGACGCATCAGACCGGAGGCAAGTTTTCGCAGGATGACCAGCTCCCGCAGATCCTCAGCCGCGATGGTGATATCCGCGACCTCCCGCGCGATGTTGGCCCCGCTTCCGATGGCGATTCCGATGTCCGCAAGGGAAAGCGCCGGGGCATCGTTGATGCCGTCGCCGATCATAATGACCTTGTGACCCTTCTCCTGCTCCTCGCGGATAAACCGCGCCTTGTCCTCGGGCAAAACCTCCGCGTGGAAGTCGTCGACCCCGACCTCGGCCGCGACAGCCTTCGCCGTGTTGGCTCCGTCGCCTGTGAGCATGATCGCACGTTCGATTCCGGCCTCGTGCAGCATCGCAACCGTCTCCGCCGCCTCCGGCCGGAGCGGATCAAAGATGCCGATCGCAGCCGACAACTCGCCCGCGATCGCCAGATAAAGCCAGGAACAGCTCGGATCCAGCGAATCAAACTTCTCCTTCTCGCCGTCGGGGATCCGCACGTTCTCATCCTCAAACACGAAATGCCGGCTGCCGATCACGGCGCGCTCGCCTTCGATCGTCGTCGCGATCCCGTGGGCCACCACGTACTCCACCTCGCTGTGCAGCTCCGTGTGCGAAAGGCCCCGCTCCTCCGCCGCGCGCACCACGGCATTTGCCACGGAATGCGGAAAATGCTCCTCCAGACACGCAGCAACCCGAAGCATCTCCGCCTCGTCGTTTCCGCGGAACGGCACCACCGTGCGCACCGTCGGGCAGGCGTTCGTGAGGGTTCCCGTCTTGTCGAAGATCACGGCGTCCGCCTCGCTTAGGATTTCCAGGAATTTGCCGCCTTTGACGGTAATCTTGTACCGCCCGGCCTCGCGCATCGCAGAAAGGACACTGAGGGGCATGGAAAGCTTGAGCGCGCACGAAAAATCCACCATCAATACCGACACGGCGCGCGTGGTATTGCCGGTCAAAAGCCATGTGAGAAGGCTTCCGCCCAGGCACCACGGAACAAGCCGGTCCGCCAGATGGTACGCCCGGCTCTCGGCGCCGGACTTCAGTCGCTCGGACTCCTCGATCATGCGGACGATCCGGTCGTAGCGGTTTTCACCCGCAACGCCGGTCACACGTACGACACAGTTGCCCTCCTCTACGACACTTCCCGCATACACCGCTGCGCCCTCGTGCTTCTCCACGGGCACCGACTCGCCGGTCAGCGACGCCTGGTTGAGCATCACGTCTCCCTGCTCCAGAATGCCGTCGAGCGGGATCACGTGCCCGGTATTTATCACGATCCGGTCTCCCGCCACGATCTGCCCGATTGGAACAAGCACCTGCGTCCCGTCCGCACCGATGGTCCACACGCGGTCGACCTGCAACGACATACTTCTCGCCAGATCTTCCACGGACTTCTTATGGGTCCACTCCTCCAGCGTCTCTCCGATGCTGAGCAAAAAGCGGACGGATCCGGCCGTCACATGGTCGCCGGTCAGCAGTGACGTCCCGATGGCAACGCCGTCGAGAACATCCACCGTCAGCTTTCCCTGCGCCAGCGTTTTTCCGGCCCGCACAATCCGCGGCACAGCGCAGACCGTGTTGATGGCACAGCGCACGGACATGGGAAGAAACCACCTCTTGGCATAGTGGCGCAGGATCTGGAACACCAGTTTCTCCTTGTACTCGCGGTTCGTCGCGCGCCCCGAATGAATTCCTGCGGGGAGCTCATCGGCCGCCCTCTCATAGGAAAATGCAGCAATTTTCCGATACAGTTCCTCCCGGTCGCCGGTGAACCGGATCGTAACGCCGCAGATTCGCTCGTGAATCTGCACCTGCTGCACCGCGGGAATCGCCAGAAGCCAGCCCTCCAGCGCGTCCGCCTGCTGCATGGTCATGGAGCGCTGCACGGCGCGGAGCCGCACTCGCCCTGTACTTTCATGAAGGATCGTAAACTTCATTGTTGTCGCCTCTGATCACGCCTCTTCGCCGATCTCGATGTCGGCCAGTTCCTTCTCCTCTTCCGCCGCGCGCGCCTCGTTGATCGCCTTCGCGTCCGCGAGAATGTCCGAGCAGTTCTCCTGAACCGTCTCCACCGTGCTCATCACATCCTCCTTGCCGCGCAGAACCGCTGCCGTGATGTGGGTGTAAACCTTCTTCGCGGTCTTCCCGCTCAGGAGCCGGATTCCGGCCGTACCGAACAATGTGCCTCCTAAGAAAAGTGCGATCTTACCTTTGCTTACCATATCTCCATCCTCCTGTGAACAATATTCGGTTAGCATTCGCTAACCATTGACATTATAGCACCGTTTTATATATTTGCAATCGGAAAAAGCGTGCATTTTCAGCAAAAACTGTGTTGCACGCTTTCCTTTTGACACTTTATTCCGAACGGTTTTGCATCGTCCGGTTGCCCTATGCTTCCGCTGCCGGCTACCGCAATGTATTTACATACGCATCCACCGTTTCCCGTACCATATCCGCTCCGCGGGGACCGACAAGCGGCATATGAACTGCGATCTGGGATCCGTCAATCAACGGTGTTGCGATCCGCAGGAACGTATTGGTGTCGGAAATCAATCGTTTCGAGGTATCATCGGCAAGTACCAGCGTGTGATCCAGGCTCTTCAGGATTTCCATGCGGTCCTTTTCCTTCGGAAGATGAACAATCCCGGGCTCCGTTTCTCCGAGTGGAGTCAGGCTGTGAGCACTGATTCGGTGCATCGGCTTGATGCCCATCTCCGAAAGGAATCTTCCGAGGCCCTTCACGGTTTCATATTCCCCGTACAAATAAGCCTGCATGGTATCTCTTCGGAGCATTCTGGGATACATGCGGTATTGCATCAACTCCATACTGCTTTTCTTTAAGGGTCCGAGCGTCTTCGGATTCGCAATCTTTCCGATCTTTCCGGCAATCTCCGTAAGCCAGTCAAAAGTTCCCTGATAACCGTAGGGCACTCCGTAGACGTACGGGATTCCGAATTCCTTTTCCATCCGCTGGGCCATCGGCAGCGCTTCGCCGCGAAGTACTATATTGATCTCGGCCCCGGTCAATTCCTCCATCTCTTCCACACCGGTCTCCTGACACATCACGCAGAGGGATTTGATGCCGAAGGTCTCCGCAAGAAGCCGTTTGATTTCCGCAACATCCGCTTTCGCGCGGTATGCGCCGGAGGAAGCCCCGAGGATGTTGTAGGTTCCCGGTTTTCTGCTCGTACCCTTGGTGGCAACCGTCCGGGAAAGCAGGTCGTACGCCGCTTTCAGTCCGAAGGAATAATCGCCGCGAAATCCTCCCTGCTCGAAGGCTATCAGCCTTGCCTTCACTTTCGGCTGAACCATGGTACAGACTCCGCGAAGATCCGTTCCGATGACTGCGGAACTCGAGGAAGCAACCACGAAGATGATCTTCGGGCTGTAGTTTTGATCCACTTCTACAACGGCGTGTTCCAGGCGCGAGGTATTGCCCATGATCACGTCTTCCTCGCGCATATGGGTCGTAAACAGACGGTTTTCCTGTTCGATGCCCAGATCCCCGAACAAGCCCATGCTGAAATGTGTTGTTCCCGCCGGCCCGTATTCCACAATGACGCTTCCTTCGATGTTCAAAAGCGTCCAGAGAATGCCCATACGGTCACTCGGTGTCGGAAGAAATCTAACAAGACTCATCGCATTGCCTCCTTCCCGGTTGCGTCCGCGTCCGGAGCATCCGTTTCCATGGCGTCCGCCTCCTGCTTCGCCGCACGCAGCTGCTGCAGAAAATACGGCGTCACCTCATACCCCAGCATACTCCCGCCCCCGTCGGTATGGACGATTGCAATTCCCTTCTTCCGAAGTCTCGCAGCGTATTCATGCCCCAGATACAGCTTCGGTTTCAACACGTCATAAATGTACTGTAACGGCGCAATGTTCGCCACCTGGGTGATGTACGGGTCCGCAGTCTTCAGGATCGTTTCCACATCCCGGGCATCGTCCTCCGAAATCCCGTGGCACTGAATCAGCTGCGGGATCATGCCGACGGAAGCCATAAACCCGCACGTCTCCAGACAGCGGAACGGCGTATTGCCGTAGATGAAAGGAACGCCCTGCAGGTCTTCCTTCGCCGAAGCCACGGCATTTTCCGCGGTCTCGCGAAGCGCATCAAGTTCCTTCGGCATCGGAACCTGAAGGCTCTCAAACAGCTTGGCATAGGCCTCCTCGATGTGCTTCGGGTCCGTGAACTTATCAAACCACACATACGGCGTTCCGAAGCGCGCCTTCATTTTCCGCGCCAGAGGCAATCCGATATCGTTGACCACGATGTTCACCTTGGCAGCCGGCGCTTTGCGAATATCTTCAACGCTGCATCCGCCTGGCATCTGCGCCCCGATGGTCACTCCGGCAAGGCGCAGCACACGGCTCAACTCCGTGTCCTCGAACCGTCCCATGCGCTGGCCGATGACGTTGACCGTATTTCCCTTCGGCTGCTCCTCCATGATCCGGAAACCGGCGGTGATCGCGCGCTCCACGCCCGGCATATGGTTCTCGCACTTAAAATGCTCCGTGTGCACGGCCATCACCGGAATCTTATATTGTTCGGAGAGGTTGTCGGCAATGGCGTCAAAGTCGTCGCCGATGATCTCCGGCACGCACGTCGTGACAATATAGACCGCCTCCGGCGTAACCTCCGAAAGCAGCTCGGCAAATGCCTCCTCCGTTTTCTTTGCGCATCCGAACGTCACATCGTGCTGGTCGATAGTCACGGAGACACAACGCCCCGTGAGTCCTCCCCAGTCTTCGGAATGGATGGTCATATGCTTTGTGTAGTAGGAGCACTCATCCGTTCCGACAATCATCATGTATGCCCCGCGAATTCCCCGGATCGCCATCGCTGCGCCCATCAACGGACAATGGGTTCCCGGAAATTGCGCATAGGTAAGCCCGTGAATATCTTTCCCGGGGTCTTCAATCCCGCTCAACCTCTTAAGTCTCGCAAGCAGTTCTCTTCCGTCCATACTCACTCCTGTTTTCTCGTCTTTTTCCGCGGTCTCACGCCAGCTCCCGGTATGCGATCAGCGGTTTGTTTCTCCCCGGCACACGAAGGATATCGCAATCCACGTCATACACTTCTTTCATCATCTTCGGCGTGATGACATCCTCCGGCGTTCCTTCGTCGTACTTTCTGCCGTCCTTGATGACCACAATCCAGTCGCTCACTTCAAGGGCCTGGGCGAGGTCATGAAGCACCATGACGACTCCGATTTTGTTTTCCTTGTTCAGCTTTTTCACAAGCTGCATCATCTCCAGCTGATGGGAAATGTCAAGGTATGTGGTGGGCTCATCTAAGAACAACACCTCGGGCTGCTGCGCAAGCACCGTCGCAATCCACACACGCTGGCACTCACCGCCGCTGCACTCGTTGATGCATTTGTCGCGAAGCTCCCAAACGCCGGTGGCCTTCATCGCCCAGTCGATGATCTTCCGGTCTTCGGCGTCATTTTTCGCATACCACTTCTGGTGCGGAACACGGCCGTACCCCACCAGCTCCCTCACCAAGAAGTCCGGCGGAGCCGAATGCATCTGCGGCAGCACTCCCACCACTCTCGCGAACTCCTTCGTCGAAAAATTCCGGAGGTCTTTTCCGTCGATGCAGATAGTTCCGCTCTGGTACGCCAAGAGCCTCGTGAGCGCCTTCAGAACCGTCGACTTGCCGCTTCCGTTGGGTCCGATAATGGAGGTGATGACGCCCGGCCGGACCCGGATGGAAAGATCTTCCACCACCGGCATTCCGCCGTATCCGATTTTCAGTTGCTGTCCGTTAATGTCCACTGACTTTGCCCTTCTTTCGTAACATGTAAAGGAAAAACGGTCCGCCGACCACGCTCATCACGATACCGACGGGAATCTCCATTCCTTTCACTGCGGTGCGTCCGATGGTGTCCGCCAGCAGCAAAACGTCGGCGCCCAAAAGCATCGATGTCGGCAACATATGTTTGTAGTCCGACCCCACCAGGATTCTTGCGATATGCGGCACGACCAGCCCGACAAATCCGATCATTCCCGCAACGGAAACCGTCGCTGCCGCTAAGAATGCGGAGACGGCCGAGAGAAGCACCCGGGTCCGACTTACGTTGACGCCCAACGACCTTGCCATCTCATCACCGAGCTGCAGGATATTTGCGCTTTTAATGCACAAAAACGAGAGTAAAAGCCCCACTCCCGCGTAGATTACACAAACCCGTACATGGGTCCAGTTCCGGCCGGAAAGGCTTCCGTTCATGAAGGCAAGAACGCCTTCCAGGCTGTCGGAGTGCATCATCTGCAAAAGCGCATTGTACGCGCCGAGAACGCTGTTGACCGCAACGCCCGACAGTATGATTCGAACCGGATCCACACCGCCTTTCCAGGCCATGGAATAAATCAAAAAGCATGCCAGTGCGGCTCCGCCGAATGCAAACAAGGGAACCGATCCGGTCAGCTGAGGAAACAATAAAAGAATCGTTGTCGCTGCGGTTCCCGCGCCGGCTGATACGCCGATGGTTCCGGGATCCGCCAGCGGGTTTCGCATCACGGACTGCAATAACGCTCCCGAGGAGGAAAGCGAGGCTCCGATCAGGCAAGCTAAAATGAGGCGGGGCATGCGAAGGTTCATCACGATGATCTTCACCGTCGACTTTTCCTTGGAAAACAGTGCGGAAAGAATCTGGTGAACCGAATATTTGGCGCTTCCCACATTGATAGCCAAAACGGCCAATACTGCCAGCACAGCCAGCAGTATCAGCCATATGGTACCGACGCGCAAAGCGCTAACTTTGGTTTCGCGTTTCGGTTTCATTTCTACCTCTTACTTCAGGCCGAAGTGCGCCAATACAATGTCGTTCAGCTCACTGATGCGGTCCAGAATGCTGATTCCCGCGGTGGATGTAAACGACACGGGAAGATAGATGATGTTGCCGTCTTTGATTGCGGGGATTGCATTCCAGTAGTCGGGATTCTTCGCAAAATCCTCCTCCATCACCTTCTTGTGTCCCTCCGCCGTCGGCATCATGCCGCAGGTGAGAACAAGGTCCGGATTGTAGGAAAGCGCCTGTTCGAAGTCAACCTCCGCCATGGAAGCTGCCGCATTCTCGTACACGTTCGTAAGACCGATCATCTTCGCCATCGTGCCGAGGGTGCCTCCCTCCGTCTGGATGTAGTGGTTCGGGGGCGAGGACTGCAGGATCATGACCGTCTTGCCCTGCAGCTTTTTCTTTGTCTCCGCAAGCTTTGCCTCGAGATCGTCGAAAGCCTTAAGAAGCGCTTCTCCCTCTGCGGTTCCCTTGCCGAAAGCCTCCACGATAGCCTGCGTCTGCTCCTTGACCGCCGTGTAGGAAACCGTATGACCGGCTTCTACGTAGTAGACCGGTATTCCCGCATCACTCAGCTGAACACCGTAGGTGTCCTTCGAGGTAACGCCCAGAATTACGAGGTCCGGCTCCATGGCGATGACCGTCTCAATGTCGAAATTCGAGTTCATGGTGGTATTCAACAATTCGACGTCCTTCATGTTGTCCGGCCACGTCACAACAGACGTCTTCGGAACCGCGATAAAGTGAACGCCGAGCTTATTCATGGCAAGCACCGGTGCGGTGCTCATGGAAACAACCTTCGTCGGCATCTTGTCAAGCTTGACAGCCTCGGTGAAGCCCTTTGCCTGCATGCCTGCCGGGTACGGAATCGTCACGCTGCCGTCCGCAGGTGCCTCCGTTGCTTCCGGTGTAGCTTCCGGAGTTACATCTCCGCTCTTCGCCGCCTCGGTAGGCGTCGCAGTCGCTTTTGCAGTGTCATTCTTCTCGTCATTTCCGCACGCTGCAAGCGCGAAAACCAGGGAAAGCACTGCAAGCGCAATCAACACTTTCTTCATAAAAACACTCCTTAAAATGTATTCATAGAATCGGGAAAACCCGATGCCCTATCGTTTTTCTTCCGGGCAGTCCCGGCGTTACGAAACCGTGCGGTATCCCGGCTCCTCCTGCGCATCGCCGCTGTCATCCCGGCTCAGCGAGAGCACGGTCTCCGCCAGTTTTTCGTAAACCTCCCGCATCGGAGACTCGGGCACGCACTCAAAGATGGTTCCGCCCTTAGCCTCCGCCTCCTGGATATCGCCGCACCGCGGAATCCGTGCAACAATCTCCGCTCCGATTTCCTTCGAAGCCTGCTCGACAATGGCATTTTCATTTTCAATGTTCCGCGAATTCTGGATGAGCCCGGCCACACGGGCGTATCCGCGGGACGCAAAATTCTTCACCGCCCGCGCAATATTGTCTGCAGCGTACAGCGCCATCATCTCTCCGCTGGTCACGATAAATACTTCCCTCGCGTAGCCTTCGCGGATCGGCATGGCAAATCCGCCGCAGACAACGTCGCCCAATACGTCGTAGATGACAATATCCGGACGATACGTTTCAAACGCCTCCAACTCCGCAAGTTTCTCGAAAGCCGAAATGATCCCCCTGCCGGCGCAACCGATTCCCGGCGTCGGGCCTCCGCTTTCCACGCAAAGCACGCCGTTATATCCTTCGAAAACAATATCGGAGAGCTTCAGGTCGTCATTTTTCTCGCGCAGCCGGTCAAGCACGGTCGGTATTCTTCGGCCTCCCATCAGCCCCTTTGTGGAATCCGCCTTCGGATCGCATCCGATCTGCATTACCCGGTACCCCATCAAAGAAAGAGCAGCGGAGAGATTCGAAGTGGTCGTACTCTTTCCGATGCCGCCCTTACCGTATATGGCTATTTTCCTCATGATTCCTCCTTTTTAGTGTTAGCCACGGCTAACTCGTATAGTAAAATAATAACCGCCATTGTAAACAAAGCAGTTAAAATAGGTGCTCTTCTTTCTCTGTTAGCCAACGCTAACCGCGTTGCATTTTATCACATACGATCCGAGAATGCAACATGTTTTTTTGCTTTGCTGCAATATTGTATTTTACCCGGTTGCTTTACAAATCATCCCAGTGAAACAGCGGGAAGACGCTTACAAAGCATCTTCCCGCCGCCTTATGTTCATTCATTCGCGGAATTCTTCCGCATGATACTCATGTTCCGAAAAGCTGTTCTCACAAGCTTTTCCGCGGACTTACTCCCGGTTCTTCAAAGCTTCCGTCATATCGATCTTTCGAACGTGCTTCACATGAATCGCATTGGTGATCAGGCAGGTCGCCGTACCGAGCACAACGATGATCGCCATGACAAGCGGCGTTACTCGGAAGTAGAAGAATCCGCTCATCGAGTTGAGCATGCCCGGCCAGATCTTGCCGATGAGGAAATACTGAAGCGGCAGGAATACGATCACGGAAAGAATAATGATCCACTGTGTCTGGGAGAGATAAAGCTTGTTGACTTCTTTATTCCGGTATCCGAACACCTTAAGAAGCGAGATGTTCAGCGCATTCTTGTCGATGACCATCTTCGTGAGCATAAACATGACGATAACATAGCAGATGATACCGACTGCGGTAAGCATCACGATCAGCGAGGCCATGAGTGTCTTCATCTGCTTGGCGCTGTCCGCCACCTTCTCCTTTGTAACGACCGTGGAGACGAAACGCTCATCAACCCCCGCGATCTCGCCATCGGAAAATACCGTATTGTAGTAGTCCTCATCTTTCTCAAGATACGAATTCAACGTCTCCCGGGATGTAAAGACATAAACTCCGAGTTCAAAATCGACAACTTCCGCCACCTTCGCATTCCATTTGTGAAGCGTCAGCTTATTATCGATCTCGATGGTGTCACCTTCCTTGATGCCGAGTTTTGCAGCCATGATGTCGGAGATGATGACTTCATCTTTTCCGAGTTCGGACACTTTGAGGTCCTTAAGATATTTCGAATCACTGCTGATGCCCAGAACGTTTACCGGAAGCATTCTGCCGTTATACTCGGTCTCGTATGTGCTGATGGTATCCTTTTCCGCACCCGCGGGAATCACCGACGGGTCAAGGAGCGGGGATTTCAGAACATACTGGTACTCGGCCACCGCCGAATCCGGAAGGGTATCGATGTATCGGTCGAAGGAGGATCGCATACCGAGACCGAACATGCACAGGAGCCCCGCAAGGAAAACGCCGATGACCAGGGAAATATACTGTCCCTTGCTTCTTACGACGGTGCGGACACGGAAACGGTTGAGGAATCCGAGGTTTTTCATCTCGTTAGCCGTCTTTACGCGCTTCTCTTTTTTCGTATCTCTGCGGATCAGGCGAAGCGGCGTGAGGTTGAGCTTTCTTCCGAATACGATCAGGTTGATCAGGATGACTGCCAGTACCGGGAATCCGATCATGAAAGCCATTCTGGCAGGATCGATCGTATAGAGCATCTTCGGAACTACATAATAGGCATATACACTCTGTGTGGGGACCTTGTAAACGAACGTCAAAGCCAGCAGAAGTCCGATGCCTGTGGAGATCAGCGTAACCAGCACCGGAATCGTAAGGTAATGGCGAAGAATGGTCTTTTTCTTGTACCCGGTGGCGATCAGCACGCCGACAAATGAACACTCGTCCTCGAAGGTGTGCACCGACACCAGTGCGAAGAGGAATGCTACGATCACCATCGAGAGAACAAGGAAATAGGTGGACATGTTGATATTCAATTCCAGTTTGGAGATCAGGTTGTTGACTCTGTTGTTGTCGCCGATGGCACAGAAGTCGGTAAGAATCCCTTTGTCACCCAGCTTCTTGATGATGTCTCTGTTCTCCAGGTTGACTTCATCCCGGGAGAGTTCGTTTTTAAACTTATATGCATACTGGTAGGTCATCTTCTCTTCGTCCAGCGTCGAGAAAAATCCGTCGCTGACGATGGAGACGCCGAAGACTTCCCGGTCCGCCAGGAGATCTCCCAGCTCCTTGAAACTGACGATATACTCGGGAAGTCCGATAATGCCGGACACTTCCATGTCCTTCGATCCAACCGTAAAATGATCGCCGAGTTTTAAGTCGTGCGCCTCGGCATAGAGACGATCCAGGGCGATCTCCGTATCGCTGTCCGGCAAACCGCCCTCCAGAACAAAGGGAATATCGATGGACTGACGCATTTTGAACGCCCGCACTTCCGAGCCGTCCGATGCGGGGAGATCAATATACGGCTGGTATTCAAACTCGATGGAATCTCCCAAAAGGTCGGAGAGTTCGGAGCTTTCCATCGGGGCGGAAAGAGCGAAAAATCCGTCCTCCAGCCGATTCTCCTCCTTCGTATCATTGAACGCGGCGCGGATTCCCTGATTGCCGACCACATAGGCGGCCGCCAGACTGGTCATAAGCACGATGAACAATGCGATGCCCCCGTAAATCCCGATGTTTTTCCGAAGGAACCGGGGCAGTCTTTTCTTAAGAACATTTTTCATGATGACACCTCTTCCCCCTTATTACCATGCCAGATCTTTCGCAGGCGTCTTCGAAGGATTTTTCTCATTCTTGGTGATCCGCCCGTCTTTTAAGTGGATGATCCGGTCAGACATGCGGCTGATTGCTTCGTTGTGTGTCACGATCAGTATCGTCGTGTTATACTCTCTGTTGACATTCTCAATAAGCTCCAGGATTTCTTTTGACGTCTCATAATCCAGAGCGCCGGTGGGCTCATCGCAAAGCAGCAGTGTCGGAGCTTTGATCAGGGCTCTTCCGATGGAGGTTCTCTGCTGCTGTCCGCCGGAGAGCTGTCTCGGGTATTTATTCTGATGTTCCTTAAGTCCCAGATCCTTCAGAAGTTTCTGGATGTCCAGAGAATTCTTTCCCAGGAATCCGCATACTTCTATATTTTCCTTGACCGTCAGATCCGGAATCAGGTTATAGAACTGGAACACAAACCCCAGGTGATCTCTGCGGTATTCGAGAAGGCCGTCTTTGTCATCCAGCTCGATCTTTTTTCCGTTGATGCGGATCTCACCGGAAGTGAGAGTGTCGATACCTCCGATCAGGTTGAGAAGCGTCGACTTGCCGGCGCCGGACGGACCCAGAACGGTACAGATCTCGCCTTTTTCGAGCTGGAAACTGAGTCCCTTCAGCACGTGAACGATGTTCTCACCGATGCCGTAATCCTTCTTCAAATCCTTTACTTCAACAAACATATCTCTGTCGCGGCGTGGCCGCCGCCCCTCCTTTTTTGTTGGTTAGCCTCGGCTAACTGTATTCCAAAAAGAAATCGGCTTATCGCCGGTTTCCTGTTCGGTCTAAATTCCCAATACCGCATGCCATCCGGATGCAAAGAACATTTCCAGCGTCTTTGCGTAATGCATGGCCTCTTCCTCCGTAAAATCATGCTCGATCGCGGACACCACGGCATTCACGTTGGCCGTCACCAGAAGATGCATTTCCTTCTCCGGCAGTTCCTTTACCTCGAATCCGTTCGCTTTCGCCTGCGCAAAATACATCCGGGTATTCTTTTCCTCCATCTGCGCCGCCTCGTGAACAAACCCTGCATATTTCGTGCCCTCGGAGCAGCAGATGACCAGTTTGAACGCCTCGTAATGGGAGTAGATGTACTTAAGCATCCGTTCCGTGGAGGACACGTTCTGCGCATCCTCCCCGCGCTTCCCCGCATCAATCGCGGCATACTCCTCCTCCGCGAGGGTATCATACAATCTCCAGAAGCCCGACACCGCAGGTTCCACCAAAGCGGCAAACAGATCCTCTTTACTTTCGAAGTGCTTGTACATGCCCTGCGCACTCATTCCGGACGCCTTGGCAATCTGACGCATGGAGGCTTCCGTGAAGCCATGCCTGCGAAACTCCTCCGCAGCTGCTTTTAAAATGCTTTCATGATGCATCGTTTTGTTTCGGATCATTTCTTTTTCCTCTCCTCTTAGGGAACGGTGTTCCCCAGCGTTCATTAATTTACATCAGGCGCAGAAAAATGTCAATCCTTTTTTCCGCGTTTTTTTCGAAAAACATAACCTCTGTATCTCTGCATCACACAAAAAAAGCAACGAATCTGCTTCGTTGCCTTTTGCCGGGTACATTTTCCGGCGCTCACCAGTTTTGAAACCGCTTTTTCTCACCGCGCCAATAGGCCGTGAAATCGTCGCGGCTGCCCGTAAAGAACAACCCTTCCGTAAACCTGCACCAGTTCTCTCCGTGAATTCCGGTCTTCAGTCCGAACAGTGCCGAGGCAAGAACTACAACATGGCTGTCATGGGAGCATATAATATCCAGATGCCCCTTTTCCCCGGGCTCCGCAAAGACGGCATCCACGATTGGTTTTGCCTCTTTGTACAGTGTCGTCCCCCAGGTATACTCCGGGATATCTCTCTGCAGACCGTAGAAATACTCATACCACCCGACATTATGCTCATCTCTGGCGCGATATGCTCCCGCAGATCCGGAATACACCTCCGTTGAGACAATCTCCGGAGAATCCATTCCCGCTCCCCGGGCAATCTCGCGGACCGTCTGGCGGCACCGCTCCACGGTACTGGCATACAGATGCCCAAGCGGCCGATCAATGCTTCTGCCGATTTCCTGCGCCATCCGGATTCCCTCGGGAGTCAGCAGCAGGGACGAATAATCCCCGTTGACAGGGTTGTCGTACCGTATCGCGTGCCGAAGAAACAATTTCACATTGGCGTCTTCCGGAAGCTTTCCGGCATCATTTACCATCTCTTTGCAAGGCGAATCAAATCTCATGCTGCACTCCTCGGTTGTTCAAGGCATCAATAACCGCCTGCACGGTGTCATCGATGCTTTCTGTCCCATCTATGGTGATATCGCAGTATTGCTCATACAGCGGGGACCGCTCTGCAAACATTTCTTCCAGGCTCTCCCCGCCCCGAAGCACTACACCTCGCCCCTGAATGTCGTGAAGGCGCTTCCTCAGTTTCGGAAAAGGCACCTTTAAATAAACGATCGTTCCGCTGCCCGACAGGTGTTTCATCGCCGCTTCGCTGTACACCACACTGCCTCCTGTCGCAATGACCGAATGGATCGCAGAAATCCCGAGAACCGTCTTTTCTTCTCTGATCAAAAAGGTATCGATTCCCCGGGTGTCAATAATATCCCGTAACTTAGCGCCCTCGTTCTGTTGAAGAACAATATCGGTGTCGATAAAATCCATCCCCAGGATCTTCGCAAGGATTACTCCCACGGTACTCTTGCCGGAGGCCGGCATCCCGATCAGGACTATATTTTTCTTCCTGTCGATCACTGTTTAATTCACTCCTTTTTCCCAAAACGCGGAGGCATTGCTATTCTCTTCCATCCTTCAGCGCATCCACCATGTCGGCCCGGTTCACGCGTCCGCGGACCAGAAGCAGCGATATCACATATGCCACGACCGTAAACAATGCCGTCAGCACGATGCTTACAGGCTTTAAAGTCGCGGGGATCATGATATTTTCCACCTCGACAAATTCCGCACAATACCATGCCATGATACCGTAAGCCGCTGCGATTCCCGCCGCAATTCCGGGAATCAGCAACAGATGATTCGAGGAGATCATCATGGAGTTGATCCTTCCGTTCTCCATCCCGAGAACTTTCAGCATGGAGATGGTGTAGGCATTTTCCGAAATCAGCGTGTTGATCGTCGCATACAGGGCGGCGACACAGACGACGACTCCGATGACCATCAGGGAATCAATGACTCCGGCCATGGACTCCTTCATATTCTCCATCTGCGTCCGGTAGGTGGAATCGGTGATCATTTCGGTTGCTTCCGTCTCCATGTCCGGAAGGGCCGTCCTGGAGAGCACGGCATTGTAGCAGTCCGCCGGGAGTCCGGAAAGCTCCGAGACAAGCTCCTTCGACGCCACAAGGTAACTCTCATAGCCGTTTTTGATGACGCCGCGGATCGTCACTTTGTGTTCTTCCAAAGTCGCAATATTCCGAAATGTGAAGGTGTCTCCCTCATGAACATCGAAAATGGCTTCACACAAAGTACTTATATAGAATCCGCTGTCAAGATCGGCCTGTTCCCCTCCTGTTGTTGTCAGGTTCCACAGTTTGCTTTCCGCATCCATTCCCAGGACGGAAAACCGCCGTGACTGCGTATCTTCATACTGCATCGCAAGAACCGTCTCGCCATCGGCTGCCTTGCCCTGCTTAAGCGTCCCCAGGATGTATTCGTAGGAAAATGATCCAAACTCGTCGTGAGCTTTCTCCCCGACGGCCTCCACGGAGTCAAGGAACGAGAATGCAAACGCCACAAGCATCGCTCCGAGGCAAATGCCGAAGAAGATAACGATGCTTCTTCCGGGATTTCCGATCAGCTGCCGCACCGCCAGTTTCCGTTTCACCGGAAGCTTTTTCTTCGCAAGGATCCGGCGGGATTTTCCGTCATTTCCGACGGCTCCCGCTAAAAGCGCAACGGTGTCGGCCTGTAACAGCGCACGCACACGAAGCATCGATGCGATGTAATAGATTGCCGTGGGGATAACGATTCCGGCCAGTGCCACCGGAATCGGCAGCCGGAACGCGGGCTTCATCGGTTCATAATCCGCAAGTCCGACAGCGCCGAAGGGCTTGGCCAGAGCCAGTGCGGCAACCGCCGTCAGCGTTCCCCCGACGAGGCCGGGGATGACCGCAAAAAGGCTGTAATGCCGCATCAGTTTTCCCTGCTCATACCCAAGGGCAGACAAAGTTCCGATCAGCTTCTGCTCGGCGCGGATCCGTCGTCCCAGAAGGATGCAGACCAGGGCAACCGTCAGAAGCGGAAAAACCACCAGCTCAATCCAGGAGGACATCAGAAACATGTCCGCCTGCTCGTACACAAAGGTGATCCGCTTGTTATTGTCCGAATTCAAATACCCGGAGATAAAATAGGTTTCATTGACCTCCCGGCGAAACGTCGTCTCGTCGCTTTGATCCGAATAGATCACCTTGTAATTGATCGTTCCCGTTCCGAACACACGCGCAAACTCGGCTTCGGTCAGGTACGCAAGGAAGAAGTCCGACACATTCTTGTAATCGTCAGACACATTTTCCACCATGTAGAGATAATCCGGGCGCAGGAACGTTCCCGCAACCTTGTAATCCCTTCCCCGAAGACGGATGGTGTCGCCTTCGGCGACCTTGTGCTCCTCCGCATATCCGGCGGAAATCAGAATTTCATCGTCATCAGAGAGGTCATGGCCGCTTTGGATTTCATAGAGGTCAACCTTTCGGTTCGGGGTAAATACCCGCACATGATAGTCCCCCTCATCCGCCGACGCCACATGTTCCTTTTCCAATGTGAGCGAGTACTTTCTCTCCAGCTCCGCAACCGCGCCCTCCGGGATTTCGGAGTATACGGAAAATGTTGCATCTTCGCAGCGATAGGTGTCAAAGAAGTCCTCTCCGTAGGCGCGTATGCCGGTTCCGGCGACATAAAACAGGTAAAACAACAACAGTGTCAGCATGGTCAAAACCGTCACCGAAGCATAGAACGGAATGTTGCTTCGGATGTTGCGGCGGTAACGTCGGTTCAGTTTCATCGCGGGCACCTCACAGTTCAATCTCGTCCGCGGAACGGCGGCTTGCGTTATCCTTCACGGACTCCACACTGCCGTCCTTGATCCGGACCACAGTGTCGGCGAGCTCGGCGATCGCCTCATTGTGGGTGATGATCACGGTTGTTGTCCCGTACTCGCGATTGACTTTTTCGACAAATCGAAGCACCGAGCGCGAGGACTTTGTGTCCAGGGCTCCCGTCAGCTCGTCGCACAGAAGAAGTTTCGGATTCTTCACCATGGCACGGGCTATCGCCACGCGCTGCTGCTGTCCTCCCGAAAGTTCCCGTGGAAAGCGATAGCGGTATTTTTCGATGTCAAGCGCCTTTAGGATCTCCTCGGTATCCAGCGGGCTTGCGGCAATCTCCGCAACGACCTGCACATTTTCCTCCACGGTGAGATCCGGGATCAGATTGTAAAACTGAAATACGAAACCGATGTTTTTCTTTCGGTATGTCGTCAGCTCCTTCTTGGTAAGTCCCGTAACCTGCTCTCCGTCCACGCGGATACTTCCCGCGTCAAGGCTGTCCAGCCCTCCGATCATGTTGAGGAGGGTACTCTTGCCGGAACCGGAAGGCCCGAGAATGACACAGACTTTCCCTTTCTCCAGCGAAAAATCAACCCCGTTCAGCGCATAGATTGCAGCCTCTCCTTCCCCGTACTGTTTCTTTGCTCCGTTAATCTCGATAAATGCCATTTTTCCATAAACAGCGCCCGCCGGTCAGCGGGCGCTTCATCCTTTCTTCTCCGGCTACGCAGACCGGAAATCTATTACGTCACATTCTCCAGTTCTGTGACACCAGCTGCTGCGCGAGCATGCTGCCGTAGATACTGTCTTTCCGTTCGGTCAGTTCCTTCGGGCTTCCCTGCTCCGCCACAACGCCGTCCTTCAACACGACAATGCGGTCCGCGTTTGCCACCGTGCGCATGCGATGTGCGATGATCAGCACGGTCTTGTCCCTGATCAGGCGGGAGAGAGCCTCCTGGATGGCGGTTTCATTTTCCGCATCGAGAGAGGCCGTCGCTTCATCGAGAAGGATCACCGGTGCGTCCTTAAGGAATGCCCGCGCGATGGAAATGCGCTGGCGCTCGCCGCCCGAAAGCTCGCTTCCGTTTTCGCCGATGGCGGTGTTGTAGCCCTCCGGCAGGAGGTTCACGAACTCATCGCAATTGGCCAGCTTAGCCGCTGCCATAACCTCCTCGTCCGTTGCGCCCGCCCGGCCGATGCGGATATTTTCCATGACCGAATTGTTGAAGAGCGTGACGTCCTGAAATACGATGGAGTACTTCTGCAAAAGCGTCTCCGGATCAATGCCCGAGATGTCGACGCCGCCCAGACGGATCTTCCCTTCCGTCACATCCCAGAAGCGGGCCGCCAGGCGGGAAACCGTGGTCTTGCCGCCGCCGGACGGACCGATCAGCGCCGTGACCTCGCCCTGCTTCGCCGTAAACGTTACGTCGCGAAGCACCGCCGTGTCATCGGAGTAGGAAAATCCGACATGGTCAAATTCAATGTCGTAGCCCTCGTTGCGAAGGTCCTCGCTGCCGGTCTGAATCTCGTGGGACATCACCTCGTCGAGGCGCTCGCACTGCACACCGGTGGCGATGATCGCCGCAAAATTCTGCAGCGTGATCTGCATCGGGTCGTAGAGCCGCGACACCAGCATTAAGAACATAAAAAATGTGAGCAGCGTGATCTTGCCGTCCGCAAACAGGGCGCCGCCGACCACCGCCGTCGTGCCGATTCCGAGCTTTAAGATGATCGCCGCAGAGTTCACGTAGACAGCCATCTTAAGCTCCGTGAACAACGCCATCTTCTCAACCGCCTTGATCTTGCCCTCCAGGCCTTCCATGTAGCGGTCCTGCGCATTGTTCGCCCGCAGGTCGCGGATAGACTCCAGACACTCCTGAACGCCGTCCGACAATGCAAGCTTCACCTCGGAATTCTTGCGGACCGCCCGCTTCTCCGCACCGGAGCAGGTGATGATGATCAGGAAGGCAACCGGGATTACCCAGAAGCTCGCGAGAACCATGCGCCAGTCAAAGAACAGGAACAAGCTGATGCCCACAAGGCTTGTGGAGATGACCGCACCGATCAGCTCCGGAATCCAGTGGGAGGAAGCCGTCTCAATCTGCGCGCAGTCGCCCATGATGTTGGTGGTCAGATCGGCGATGTTTTTCTTTCCGAAGTACGACAGCGGGAGCTTGCGAAGCGTCTCCGCAAGAGACGTTCTCCGGACTCCGCTCTCGCGGTACGTCGTGAAAAATGTCGCTCCGTACTGAACGTAGTTCAGGATTGCGATCAGGATGATCACGCCCGTGCAGCACGCCGCGTATACGGGAATCCGCGCCTTCGTGAGGTTGTCGTTTAACAGGTCCTTGATCAGGAGATACAAAACTCCCGAGGACATCATAAACGCGAGGTTCGTGCAGGTGACGCTGATGCATGCCCGGATCATATCCCGCGCGCCCTGCTCGGAGAGCGCGTACTTGTGTTTCAATCTCTCTACCATCGTCACGCACCTACCTTCCACTCGATCGATCTCGTATACTCATCGAACATTCGCTTATAAAGTCCGCCTGCAGCCATCAGATCCCCGTGGGTGCCCTCATCTGCAAGCTTTCCGCCGTCCATCACGAAAATGTGGTCCGCGTTCATGACCGTGCTCAGCCGGTGGGCGATCATGATGACCGTCTTACCCTTCGAGAGCTCGGCAAATGCAGCCTGCACCCTCGTCTCGTTGTCCGGATCCGCGAATGCGGTGGCCTCATCGAGGATCAATATCGGCGCGTCCTTAAGAAACGCCCTGGCGATGGTGATCCGCTGCTGCTCACCACCGGAGAGATAGGTTCCCTTCTCCCCGATGACGGTATGAATTCCGTTTGGAAGCTTATTGATGATGTCCGTGCACTGCGCCTTGGCAAGCGCCTCCGCAACCTCGGCCTCCGAAGCATCCGGTCTGGCCATGCGCACATTCTCAAGGATAGACGTGCGCAGCAGGCGGCTGTCCTGGAACACGAAGGAAACCTGCTTCATCAGTTCCGCCGAGGGCATGTCCTTTACGTTCACGCCGCCGATGCGGATCGCACCTTCCGTGACGTCGAAGAAACGCACCATCAGCTCTGCAAGCGTCGTCTTGCCCGAGCCGGAGGGCCCGACCAGAGCCACGTGCCCGCCCCCGGGAATATGAAGCGTCACCCCGGACACCGCGTCTCTCGTGGCATCCTTGTACCGGTAGGAAACATTTTCAAGCTCCACATCACAGCCCTGAGGCTTCACAACCGCTGCCTTGTCCGGAAGCGGCTCCAGCCCGACAATGGCCTCGACGCGCCTGAGGGCGTCGATCAGTGTCATCTCCGCCTCGCCGGAGTACGCGATCTTTGTGAGGCACACCGTGACCAGAGGTGTCACGATGATGTAATACATGATATTCAGGATGTCCTTCGCCGTCGTCCCGTCCTTCGTGACGATGTAGGCCGCGATTACAATGAAAATGAAGATCGCATTGATACAGGTCATGAACCCCGTCATGGGCTTTCGAAGCATGATCGTGTAGTCGGTGGTCCATTTTCCGAAATTGTCGATGGCCGACTTAAAGCGCTTAAAGGAGTGCACCGTCTGGCCGAAGGTCTTTACCACCGGGATGCCGCGAACGTACTCCGTCGCCTCGCTGCTCATGGTGTCGAGAGCGTTCTGGTACTCCGCCATCTTCTGCTGCATATTTTTGCCCATCATGGACATCATGCACGCAAAACCGATCAGCGCGGGGATCATGCAAAACAGACCGATCTTCCAGTTGAAGGCAAAGATCAGCACGATAAGCCCCACAGGCGTCACCGCAGCCACTGTCTTGTCCGCAAGATTGTGAGCAATATACGTCTCCGTCGCCGCCGTGGAATCGTTCACGATACGGCGGATCTTGCCGGTTCCGTCCTCGTCAAAGATTCCGAGCGGAAGTGTGATGATGCGGCGCATCAACGCGCTTCGCATGTTCGCCTGAACGCGGAACGCCGCAATGTGCGTGCACATTAACGCTGCGATGTAAACAAGCAATGAGCCCACCGTCCACAGCACAGCTCTCCATGCATAGCTGCGGATCTCCGCGGCATCGTCGCCGTTCACGGCAATGCGGATGATCCTCCACAGATCATAGTACGGCACCAGCGCCATGGCAGCGCTCACCGCCGCAAGGCACCGGCCGGTGGTGATCAGTATACGGTGACCTCCCGCGTACTGCCCGATCAGCTTCATGTGATCGAATTTTCCTGTCTTACCCACCTTAGTTTCCTCCAACCACGTGTTTATTTCTTTCCGACCAGCAGCGTCGAACCGCGCAGCATCAGCCTCATCGATTCGATGCGCGACATGAACATTCCGTTGTCCGTCGGGATCAGCTGCACATCCTCATAGCCTTCCGCCCGCAGCCCGGCGGCAAACTTCTGCATATCGCCGTAGCGCCCCTTCGACATGATGTCATGGATGGCGAAGGTGCCGCCCTTCTTCAAAACCCGGAGCGACTCCCGCAGCAGTTCCTGCTTGTCAAAGCCTCCGATGTTGTGATAGACGTAATTGCTCACGACCGCGTCAAAGGTCTCATCCGGAAAATCCAGTCTCGTCGCGTCGCCCTTGCAAAACTCCGTGTTGCTCACGCCCTCCGCGACGGAATTACTCTCGCAGAGTCCCTTGCTGAACGACGCGTATTCCTTTCCCCAGCGGTCAATGCCGAGGAAACTTGCCTGCGGATTTCTCTTCGCGCAGGCGATGGTCAATGCCCCGCTGCCGCAGCCGACATCGAGTCCTTTTCCGCCTTTGGGGAGCGACACATACTGCGCCGTTCCCTCGATGATCTGCTTGGATAGTTTCCGGCTGCCGTCGTAGGAGAATTTGTTGTACGCGACGATACACCATTTCATCATCATCGCGCAGGCAAGGAAGAGAAGTCCCGTCACAATCCCGACGATGATCCGCACCGTCTGTGAGGAATCCTTCAGCACGATCAGCAGCACGACGAACAATATCGCCGTGACGATCGTCGCCGCAACAAAACCGTACACCATTCCCTTCGGAACCCAGTTTTTGTAGTCCGGCTTTGCCGCCCGTCCGTTCCCCGGGGTATCGTCCGCTGCCGATATGAACCGGTATCCCGTCGCATCGATCACCTTGCGGATCTCCTCGTCCGACGGCAGCGTCGCGCCGGAGATCACCGCAGTTCCCTTTTTATGGGAGACCGTCACCTTCTTTACCTCGGAAAATGCGTTGCGGATCGCGTCCGCGACATGGGACTCGCACATTCCGCACATCATGCCCTCGATAGTTATCGTTTTTGTCATATGGTCATCTCCTTTTTATTGCCCCTGCTTGACTCCCTCAAAGGGGATCACACAGGTGCAGGCATTTTTGATCAACTCCGTGTCATGGGTGACGATAATGACCGTCCTTCCGTCCCTTCGAAGTTGCTTTAACAGTTCCGAAACCTGAAGCATATGGCTGTAATCCAGCCCGCTGGTCGGTTCATCAAACAGAATGACACTCCGTCCCGATGCGATGGCGGATGCCACCGCCACCCGCTGCTTCTGGCCGCCCGAGAGCGCCAGCGGATGCTTGTCCGCATAGCCCTCGAGATCCAGAGAACGCAGTATCGCAAGTGCCTCCTCGCGGCTCTCATTTTCCTGCGAGATCATTACCTCTTCCAGCACGTTGTCTGTGAAAAGCTGATGGTTCACATCCTGCATGACCATGTAGATGTTTCGCCGTCTTTGCTTGTTATTCCAAAGCTCATCGCCGACTTTGAGTGTTGCCTTGCAAGATTTCTCCATGCCGCAAAGGCACCGCAGGAACGTGGATTTACCGGCGCCGTTGGCCCCGACGATCCCGACGATCTCACCCGCAGGAATCTCCATGCGCGGGATGTCGAACACCGGCTTTTCTTTCCTGTAAGAATACTTCATGTTCGACAGGACAAGTGTTTCCCCGTTTCCCTGCCGCCTGTCCGCGCCCGGGCGGATCTTCGCAGGGTCCGTCGCCTGTTCCGACCGCAGCCCGAGGCTGTGCAGTTCCTCCTCCGAAAGCGCCCGGATCTCGTCCGCGGAGTATTCCCGCACGATCTCCCCGTCGCTCATGAGAAGTGCTCTCGTGATATACGGAAAGAGGTACGCGATCCGGTGCTCCGCGATCATTACGGTCCTGCGCTCCTCTTTCCAGGCCGCGATCATTTTCTGCAGCTCGCAGATTCCCTGATAATCCAGATTTGCCGAGGGCTCGTCCAGTATGATCACGTCCACCGGCTCCACGGCGATACTGGCGCAGGCGATCTTCTGCTTCTCCCCGCCGGACAGCCGGAAAATGCTCCGGTCCATCAGGTGACCGATCTCATGCCTGTTTACCACGTAATTGATCCGCTGCTCGATCTCCTCCGGCGGCAGCCCGAAATTCTCACAGCCGAAAGCCAGCTCACTCGTGGTGTCCACGTTGAAGAACTGGCTTCTCGGGTTCTGAAAGACCGTGCCGACATGCCGCGAAATTTTCCGAAGAGTGGTCTGCGCGACGCACGTTCCGTTCACCGTGACGGTCCCTGTCAGTTCTCCCTGGTAAAAATGCGGGATCAGGCCGTTTACGCACCGCACCAGCGTTGATTTGCCGCAGCCGGAGGGGCCGCACACCAGCACCACATCGCCCTCATTCACGGTCAGGTTGATGTTCTTAAGGCCTTCCTGCTCCTTCGTGTAATGAAATGAAACATTTTCAAAACCGATCATACGCAAAACCTTCCGATTCCCCACCAGATGAAGCAGGCCGCGCACAATGCCATGACGATCCAGTCAAGAAGCCGAAACCGGATGGTCCAGATACAGCTTCGTCTCTTACCGACATCCAGTCCCCGTGTCATCGCGGCGGCCGACAGTTCCTCTCCGATGATCGAGCAGGATGCGATGAGCGGCACAAGCCTGTACTCGACAGCCTCCGTCGCCTTCTTCGCCCCCATCTCGATCCCGCGCATGCGCATGGCGTCATTGATAGACCTCGATTCCTCCGCCACCGTGGGAAAGAACCGGAAGATCACGCTGATCGGTATGGTCAGCTTGTCGGTCACATGCATCCGTTTCATCGCCGCAAGAAACTCGGACACCTTCGTCGTCCGCACAATGTATCTCGCCAGAATGACCGTCGGCAGGATCTTCGTGATGATGTACAGCATCAGCGCCAGCGCGGATTCCAGTGGCGTCAGATCGTGCTGCAGCGCCATCTGGGCAAAATAGCATCCGACATAGATCGCCCCGGCGACCGCGGCTGCTACCCATTCCTTCTCTACCAGCAGCAGAAGTACCGGAAGATAGACCAAGATCCAGTAAAACACTACCATCCACCGCTCGCCGGCGTTGCCGACAACGAACACCGAGCTGGTAAAGAGAAGCAACAGCTTGGTCCGGGGGTCCAGCAGCGAATGAACATTTCTGTCAAGCCGGTATTCCATGATCAGACGATCCCTGCCTTCGTAAAATGCTTCTTAAGAACCTTCGCTCCGATCCATCCGCCGATGATGCCGCAAACCAGATCAACAACGAAGAGCACCGGGCACATCCACGCCGGCAGCATTTTCGTGACCGCATCGATATAGTCCTGTCCGAAGTTCTGTCTCGTCGAAAAATAAGCGTCCGCATTGAAGAAGATGCCGAAATAGTTAGCCCAGCAGTAGAGCCCCGAAACCGCGTAGGCGATAATGCCGTGCCATTTGCTGTTGTATTTTCCGGCGCGGAAGATCAGCTCCGCGACAAGGCCGGCGATTGTTCCGACGATCAGCGCATAGTAGCTCATGCCGGTAACCCACATCAAAAGACCCATAAGAATATTCAGGATCAGGATCATTCCGAATTTCTTGACTTTGGTTAAGAACATCATGTACGGAATTCCGGTGAGGATCGGCACAAATACCACCAGCAGCACCATCATGATCGGGATCACGCCGGTCATTGCAACGGCGCAGCACAAAACCGCGCAGATGGCAGTGTAGATGCCCACGTTGATCAGGTCTTTTGCATTCAGACGCTTCGTTTCCATAGTTGTTTCTCCAATCGTTTTTCTTTCTCCGCGGGTGCCGCTGCAGTTCCCTCCGCAGCACCTCCGCGCTTTCGTTAGCTTCGGCTAACTATGCGATATAGGGAAGGGCTGCCGTTGCCCGGCAGCCCTCAAAGTCGCAGTTACCCTTCGCTAACGCAGCAATAATAGCACTGATTTCACTGCTCGTCAACAGGTTATTCTATTCTTTCGGAAATGTTTTTGCGTTTTGTTCACTCTCTGTCCTTGAGGATCTCCGCGGGCGTGATCCAGTTGATCTTGCGCATCAGTATCCGGTTTACCGCGAGATACACAAGGAGGATGCATCCGTAGATGCCGAGGTAGTAATACCACGGGTACGCCAGATCCATCGAGCACGCGACATTCGCAATGAAGGACGGATACAGCTTATCGATGATGCCCTTGGCCAGCGGGATCGTGAGCAGACCGCCGACGGCGATCACCAGAAGGTTGCCGTTTAAATACAGGCTTCGGATTTCTCCCGGACGGTAGCCGAAGATCTTGATCAGGGAAATTCCCATGGTCGACCGGTCGATCACGACGGCCATCATCAAAAACATCACGACGCAGAAGATCACGATTCCGGCGGAGATCAGAGTGACGGTCATCGGCACCATCATCGTCAGGAACACCGCCGAACTGTGCCTGATCTCCTCCTTCGTCGTCACCGAGTACAGCCGTGCCTCGTCGATGGCCAGCTCCTCGTCGGAGTACACCGCGTTGATGTAACCTTCGCTCTTTCCGAAGAGCTCACGCATGCTGACGATGTCCATAAAGATCGTAAAACCGACTCTGTACTCACTGATGTCCGTGGCGGTAAAGCAATAATCCATGTCCGCCGCGGAATCGGTCAACACAATCTTGTCACCGACATCGCAGCCGAAGCGCTCCACCATGGAGCGGTTGATCACCGCCCGGCTCTTTCCGGTCTCGGGCGCCGCGTCGAAATACCGGCTGCCCTTGTCCCGGTCAATGCCGATCACGGTCACGTCAAGCATGTATCCCTCACAGTCGATCCCGAGGGTCTCCACATACGTTCCCTCGCCGCCCGCGGGCACTTCGCTGTCCGGGAATTTGTAGAGATACATGTAGTTATACTTCGTGTCCTCGGTATTGTAGTCGCGCACCCTCGAGCACAGCACGTACGTGTTGATGCCGAGCACGATGACCATGAGCGTGATCACCATTCCGAGCACCAGCGTGACCGAGGATCGCATCTCGCGGATCAACTGACGGACCGCGAAGAGAAGGCTGAAGTTTTTGATCTTCAGGTTGACGCGGCGGTAGTTGGACGCACTCTGCTCGTTTCGCAGCAAAGACAGCGCCGTGCGCGACAACTTCTTATTGATCGTGAAAAGATTGACGAGAGCGCAGATGACCGGCGGGATGACGATCCCGTACACGACCAGGTACGCAGGGTACACCATCTCGTACTCGGGGATCGAAAAATAATCATACGTACTCTGCTTCATCACCCCGATGCCCAGCGGCGAAAAGCCGATTGCCGTGCCCGCGACGCCCGCCAGGAGCGCTGCGATTGTCGGCAGGATGATGTAATGCGCCATAAGCTGCCGTTTCTTTACTCCGAGCGCGTACAAAGCGCCGATCACGCTCTGCTCCCGCTCAATCTGATGCAGGATGAACACCGAAATGACATAGGCGAACAGAATCAGCACGATGATGCCCGCGACAAGACCGACCTTCTTGTCCATGATGACGTCGCCTGCCGCGCCTTCGATTCGGAGGTTGTCCGCATAGGTGGTAAACGACAGCAGCGCGACATTTTCCGATTTTGTGAGAGCTTCCTTGAGATCATCGTCGGTGGTGTCGCCGAGGCGGTACGCATACGTGTATGTCTCAACCTTCTCCGGAAGGCTTTCGCGGATATCCGCATACTCCCCGTCGGATACGAACATCACGCCGAAGGTGTCCACATCCACCGCGGGGCTCGCGAAAGTCTTCAGCACCTGATCATAGTCCGGCACCGACCCGAGCCCGCAGACGGTGTACGGCCGGCCGCTCACGATGAAACTGTCACCGACCTTCAGGTTGTGGGCCTTCGCGTAATTCTTCTCGAACACGGCCTCCCGTGCGCCCTCCGGAACACGTCCGGAATCCAGTACGATAAGATCGATGTCCTTCCGTACGGCAAACACGCGAACCGTCGAGGCATCCTCCCCGACCAGGTCGGTGGAAAACAGTTTCTCAATATATGTTCCGTCCGCGGTCAGCTGCCCCAGCGTCTCCCCTGCGAGCGGTGAGAATACGCTGAATTCCCCGTCCTCTGCCCTGTTGACTTCCTTCATGTTTTCCGTGCCGATGATGACAAGCTCCGATGCTCCGACGATTCCGACCACCAGATAAACGCCCAGAACGATCATCAGAAACAGCGCCAGATAGCGCCCGAAATTGGCCTTCAGATCCCGCAGAAGGCGCCTGTTCAACGTGCGCTCCATCACAGGTCCTCCAATTCCGCCGCGGGCACGCGGACTGCATTTTCATACTCCTCGCGGATCATGCCGTCCTTGAGGCGGATGACCTTGTGAACCATGTTTTTAATGGAGTTGTTGTGGGTGACGATCAGCATTGTCGTGTTGTATTTGCGATTGATCTCCTCCAGCAAAACGAGGATGTCCCGCGATGTCGAGGAATCGAGAGCGCCGGTAGGCTCGTCGCACAGAAGAAGTTTCGGGTTCTTGATCAATGCCCGCGCGATGGCGCATCGCTGCTGCTGACCGCCCGAGAGCTGTGCCGGAAATTTGTTCTGATGCTCCGTGAGCCCGAGCGTCTCCAGAAGATCGTCAAGGTCCAGAGGATTTTCCGCGATGTGTTTGCAGATCAGAATGTTTTCTTTCACCGTGAGGTTCGGGACCAGGTTGTAGAACTGGAAAACAAAGCCGAGATTGTCGCGGCGGTAGTCCGACAGCTGTGCGGGCTTTAAGCCGAAGATCTCCTTTCCGTCAACCTTGACCGAACCGCTGTCGATAGTGTCCAGCCCGCCGACACAGTTGAGAAGCGTGGATTTGCCGGAGCCGCTGGTGCCCTGGATCACGCACATCTGACCGCGCTCCACCCCTGTGGAAACGCCCTTCAACACACGGATAAAGCTCTCGTCCTTACCGTAGCTCTTCTGTAAATTTTCGATCTGAAGATACATTTTTCCCTCCTGTACCGCCCGGTCTCACTTGCGCCTTCGAAGTTACCTCCGGCTAACCGTGCGGTAAAAAAATAATACGCCCAATCCATTACAATTGCTTTGCTCCACGCCGTTATCTCACGGCATACTGAAGCCATCCCACAATGATATGTTCCATCACGGGCTTGATATCCCGAAGTGCCTGCTCCCGGTCCCGCTCGTGGGTGATCAGATGCACATACGCCATGACCGACATGTGCGAGAGCCAATGCGTCATGAACGGATTGACCTCGCGCCCCGTCGACTCCGCATAACGAACCGCCATGGCGCCGAAGTTCTGCTCCAGAAGGCCGATCACCTGATCCACGATGTTCTCGTACTTCGACCCGCCAGCGCACGTCAGCAAAAGCGTCACCGCGTCGTAGTCCGCGTAGAGCGCATTGATGAGCATCTCCGCGAAGTCATCGTGATCCCCGGGGGTATGCACATACGTCGTAAAATCCTCCTCGGCATCCTCCGCAAAATGCTTCTCGAGCGCGGTCATAAGCCCCTGATATGCAGGTTCCACCAGCGCGGAGAACAGGCCCTCCTTGTCATGAAACAGGAAATACACTGCGCCCGTGGTCACATCGGCCTTCGCGCAGATCGTGCGCAGCGAAGCCTTCTGAAATCCGTTGGCAAGGAACTCCTCTTTGGCACAGGCAAGCAATCGTTCTTTTGTATCGGTTTCAATACCCATGATGTTCTCCTGTAGACTCATCAGACGCAAAAAGGCGCGGCGTACAGAAAATGCTATTATCGGCATCTCCTTACATAACGGTGTTACGTAACGCCGTTATCTTACGCCGCGTCTATTCATTTGTCAAGCACTTTTTGGGGAATTTTTACCACATTTTTCGAAGGATATCGCCCTTGCGGAACAGACTGCCCTTCACTTCCTCGCGGATCGGCTGCAGCTGCCCCTGCTTGATCAGGTAGGACAGATTCTGCCGGGAACACTCGAGCATTTCGCAGCTCTGTGAAGTGTCGAGAGCATTTTTCGCGACATAAGAAGTAAAGTCGTCCGGCCGCAGAGGGATTGCCGTTCCCGTCTCATACAGCACCGACGCCGGGATATCATAAGCATCGTCAAGCGTCACAAAATAACCGTCCGTACCTACCTTTGCGGAGCGAAGCAGTTCCGGGTTGTCCGGAAACTGCAGTTCCGGGTTGTCCCAAAGCCGCAGGAAACTCACCTTGCGGACGGTATCATCCGCAAAGAAACAGATCCAGTAGCCGTGTTCCGACACCAGGCAATCCGTCAGATTCTTCCTGCGTCGTTCCGTCACATACGTCGGCAAGACGTCGATCCTGCGGATGATCATACCATCCTGAGGACAGCGCCCCTCGGTGATCTCCAGCAGTTTCATCTCGTCATATTCTTTCAGCTTATGCGCGCGTAAAATTGCCTGAATATTCTGTCTCTCACTCGGAACCACTCTCCCTTTTACCCAGAGAAGACTGATGTCCCTTGGGATCGTGTATATGCCTCGCTTGACCATAGCAGTCAGAAGAAGCGGGGCATTCCATTCATCCAGTCCGGGTGCAAGCTCGATGATGAAGCTTTTTTCCTTCTCATAGTAGAGCAAAACGCCGACAGACAGATCATTTTCCCGATCATAGATTTCATACGTTTTCATAAATCTCACTCTCCAACGATGTATATCGTCTGTAGATCATGCGCCAGATAGCCTCGAGCAACGTCTCCGACAATACGTCCTCGAGCCCGGCCAAAAGAGTCTCCTTATCCTTCCTGCGCAGTTTTCCCGGAAACAGATCCTTCCTGCCGTCCAACAGTTTCAGATTGTCTCTGCAGGAGAAACTTCCCACAAAATTCTGACATTTTCGATCTGCCATGACATCAAACTTCGATGCCTCCGCATCCGTTGTACAGGAATACAGAAGCGACAATCCGTGATCGAACAGCGGCGCAATTCTCACCGTGTGCGCTCTCGGATTACGCAGCACCTCAATGTTGGCCCCGTGCCTGTCGCGGTTCTGAATGATATAATCGACTGCGATCATCGTGTCTACATAATCCTTCCAACCGTTTCTCACACAAAAATCATAGTGCGTTTCCCCGGGCAACGCATTGAGACGGTAATAATCGTCCAGCGCAACCTTGCTCTCGCCGCGTTCCTTAAAATCCGCAGAAGCACAAAGGTACGTCTCGTACGTCTTTCCATCCACGCGGATATCCGCATGGATCAAATCGTACGATAAATGCTCAACGCCAAGAATTGTCAGCAATCGATCCACGATAATCTCGTTGACACACTCGTGTCCGACCACTCCCCTCACCGAATCAAAATTGGACAATTTATAATATATCTTCTCCCCGGACAGCGACGATTCCGCTTTCAGGAACGTCCCGACTGTACCGCTGGAATTGCGCATATGGGACCATCTAAGATATGTCAGGTCCTGCTTCTCTCTCCATACCGTTCCGTTCATGGCTTCTCCTCTCTATTTGACGCACGTCAAATATTGTCTTGCCAACATAGTATCATTTTATTTGACGCGCGTCAAGTATGATTATCTTTGCGTAAAAAAGAAGCACTGACGAATCAGTGCTTCTCCTATCCCATATCACCCTTGTCTCAACATGTCGGAATTCTTTTGCTCACGACGCCTGCAGCTCCACCAGATGCGCGTACGCGCCGTGCGCGGCCATCAGCGAGTCGTGGGTTCCGCTCTCCTTGATCTGCCCGTCCGCGATGACGAGAATCTGGTCCGCATCGCGGATCGTCCTCAGGCGGTGCGCGATGACAAGGAGTGTCTTGTCGCGGCACAGCTCGGAGATGGCCTCCTGGATGGCCCGCTCATTGTCCGCGTCCACGCTGGCTGTCGCCTCGTCGAGGATGACGATGGGCGAATCCTTGAGAATGCAGCGCGCAATGGAGATGCGCTGCTGCTCGCCGCCCGAGAGCGACGCACCGCCCTCGCCGATCACGGTGTCAAAGCCCTGCGGCAGCTGCATGATAAAGTCGTAGCAGCGCGCCTTCCGGGCCGCCTCCATGACCTCCTCGCGGCTCGCGTCCGGCCGCGCCATTGCAATGTTGTTGTACACCGTGTCCTGGAACAGATAAACCCGCTGGAACACCATGCTGATCTGCTCCATCAGCGCGCCGAGCGGCACGTTGCGGATGTCCCTGCCCTTAACAAGGATGCTTCCGGCGTGGATGTCCCAGAATCTCGCAAGAAGCGAGGCGATGGTCGATTTGCCGCCGCCGGAGGGTCCGACAAGGGCTGTCATGCTGCCCTTGTCCACCCGGAACGAGACATCATGAAGAACGGTTTTATCGGTATAGCCGAAGGAAACGTGCTCGTACGCGATCTCGGGCACAGCGGAAGACTTGCTTGCGGAGTCTGCATTTTCCGAAACTCCTGCAGCCTCCGGATCGAAGGAAAATGTCCCCTTGTCCTCGAGTTCCTTCGCCCGGAACACCTCCTCGATCCGGTCGAGACTCGCCGATGTGACCGTTAGGCGCGCCATCTGCGCGTAGTAACTCTTGATGGAAACGAATACGTCGAAAAGGAACAGCGACATACCGACCATGTACACGTCGGTGATCGTTCCGCGGTGGAACAGAAACGCCGTGAGCGCCAGCACCGCCGCCGTTCCGATGCCGAAGCACAGATTCAGGGCGCGGGCCCAGGGCGTGTAATCCTTCTCAAAGGAAATACTGTCGCGGCAGCTCTTCTCAAACTCGTCCGTCAGGCGCTTCGAGCGATCCCCGAGCATGTTGTAGGACTTGATGATGCCGATGCCCTCGGCGAAATCAAGCACCTCCTCCGTCAAAGACTCGCTGCACTCCTGCTTGCTCTTTGAATGTGCAAGCGTTGTCTTGAGCATCAGGTTTCCGACCAGCACGAACGCCCCCGTGAACAGCAGCGCCAGAAGGCCGATCCGCCAATCCATGACGAACATCATTACTACCATGATCCCCTGGGAGATCATGAACGTCACAAGCTCCGACAGAACGCCCATGCAGTTCTCCTCGATGAACACCATGTCCGTCGCGAGCACGGAGCTGATCTTGCCGATATTTCCCTCCGTAAAATACCCCATCGGAAGCTTCCGGAGATGGTCACCCAGGCGCATGCGCATGTCAGCGAACACCATGTACCCGGCCGCCGACTGCAGGACGTTGTTCGCGTGCTCGAGAACCGTCTGCAGGATGACACTCACGATCATTGCAATGCCGATGTAAAGGCATCTGCTTTTGGTCATCGTTCCTTCCATGAACCAGCTGACCGTGAGGAAGCAAAGCATGAGCGGCACCTTCATCATGATGCCTTTGAAAAATGCAGTCACATAGGACGCGCGGATGCGCTTTTTGTACTGTCCGGTCACGCTGACCAGACGATGCAGGATTTTGATCATATCGCTTGCACCTCCCCGCTGACGGCTTCCTTGATCCGCCATGTGCTGGCGCCCACGGAAGCCTCCCAGAGTTTGCTGTATTCCCCGCAGCTTTGCAGCAGTTGTCCGTGCGCTCCGGTTGCGATGCACTCGCCGTCCTTCATGACACAGATCTGATCTGCGTTTTTGATGGTCGCAAGGCGATGGGCGATCACGAGCACCGTCTTGTCCTTGATGATCTCGTCGATGGCCGCGTTCATCTTCTCCTCATTTTCCGGATCCATGAAGGCGGTTGCCTCGTCGAGAACGATGATTGGAGCATTCTTTAAGATCGCGCGGGCAAGGGAAATGCGCTGGCGTTCGCCGCCCGAGAGCTGCTTTCCGCCGTCGCCGGCCTGCGTCTCGATGCCCTTCGGAAGACGTGCAAGAAACTCGTCGCACTGTGCCCGGCGTGCCGCCTCAAGCACCTGCTCGCGTGTGGCGTCCGGTTTGCCGATCAGGATATTTTCGTAAAGCGTCGTGTTGAACAGAAACTGCTCCTGCGACACGTACGCAACCTGATCGTTCAGCGCCTCCAGCGTCATGTCGGTGATGTCCTGCCCGCCGATGCGGATGGCACCGCCGTCAAGGTCATAGTAGTGGACGAGAAGCTTGGCAAGGGTTGATTTGCCGCTGCCGGACTCTCCGACCAGCGCTGTGGTTGTGCCCTGACGAAGCTTAAGGCTCACGCCGTGCAGAACCTCCTTGTCCTCATACGCAAAATGAACGTCCTCAAACGCAACATCGCAGCTTTCACCGTTAAATCCCGCTGTTCCCGCCTTGAGAGGCGCATGCTCCATGTATTTTTCGAGCTCTGCGATCTTGTAGTTGAGCTGCGGAAACTTTCCGGCGAAATTGAGGGCCTTGAGAACCGAAGGGCCCACCGCGAAGGACATGCACAGTACCAGCACGAGTTCGCTTAGTGAGATCGTTCCGTTGATCACCCACAAAGAACCGATGGGCAGCATCAGCATTGCAAGACACGGCAGAATGCTGGTGTATGACGCCATCCAGGGCCAGCAGACGCGGTACCAGTCCAGCGTGAAATCACGATACTTTCGCACCATGTCGCCGAATCTGCGGTAGGAGTCGCCGTCCTTGTTGAAGACCTTGACGACCTCCATGCCGTTGACGTACTCGATGATCGTGTTGTTCATGCCGGCGGCCGCCTCGTAGTAGGCGCCCATCTTCGACATTCCGGACTTCATCATCTGCCCCATGGCGTACATGCCCGCGATCAGCGGTACAAGCGAGAGGAGGCCGAGCCGCCAGTTTGCGACGAACATTAAAACGATGATCAGCGCCGGAATGAAAATGTTGGCGATACCCTCCGGGATGGCGTGGGCCAGCAGCAGCTCAATCTGATCGATATCATCCGTGAAGATCTTCTTGATGCGGCCGGTGCCCATCTCTCGGATGTTTCCCAGGGGCTGCCGTTCCAGCTTCCCCTGCAGCGACACGCGAAGGTTTTTGAGCGTATTGTAAGCACTGATATGGGAGAAAACCAGTCCCTGTGTGTAGAGCACGGCGAAGAGGGTCTCGCAAACCGCGACTGCGATCACGCGGAGCAGAATAAACTTTGCGCTGATGCTCTCCCCGCGGGTGAGCGGCGCGATGATCTGATAGAGAAAGAAATACGGGGCCACATTGGCCACGATCCCGACCGCCATAAATATGACGGCCAGGATCGTATATTTGCGGTACTCCCCGATATACGGAGCTACTCGTTTGAACATGGGATAATCCTCATTTCTTCACATGGAACGCAGCCATCTGCGGGTAAACCGCCGAAGCGCCGAGCTGCTCCTCGATGCGGAGAAGCTGGTTGTATTTGGCAACGCGCTCGCTTCTGCTGGGCGCGCCGGTCTTGATCTGGCAGGTGTTGAGCGCTACCGCCAGGTCGGCGATGGTGGTGTCTGCCGTCTCGCCGGAGCGGTGTGAAGAAATTGCGGTATAACCGGCGTTGTGCGCCATCTTGATGGCCTCAAGAGTCTCGGAAACCGAACCGATCTGGTTGAGCTTGATCAAAATGGAGTTGCCTGCGCCCAGGGCGATGCCCTTTGAGAGACGCTCGGTGTTGGTCACGAAGAGATCGTCACCGACCAGCTGAACCTTGCCGCCGATCTTCGCGGTCATCTTCTGCCAGCCTTCCCAGTCCTCCTCGTCCAGACCGTCCTCGATGGAAATGATCGGATACTTGTCGATCAGGCTCTCCCAGTGAGCGATCAGCTCATCGGATGTGAACTCCCTGCCGGACTTCGGCTGCTTGTAGAAGCCCTTGCCCTTCTCGCTCTTCCACTCGGAGGACGCCGCATCCATGGCGATCATAAAATCCTTTCCGGGCTCATATCCCGCTGCCTTAACAGCCTCTAAGATCGTCTCAATGGTCTCCTCATCGGAGGACAGGTTCGGCGCGAAGCCGCCCTCATCGCCCACGGACGTCGCGAGGCCGCGGCTCTTTAAAAGCTTGGCCAGTGCGTGGAACACCTCTGCGCACCAGCGGAGCGCCTCCTTAAAGGACGGAGCGCCCACCGGCATGATCATAAACTCCTGTACGTCCACGGTGTTGGTGGCGTGCGCGCCGCCGTTTAAGATGTTCATCATCGGAACCGGAAGACGGTTGCCTGCAGCGCCGCCCAGGAAGCGATACAGCGGAATTCCCAGCGACTGTGCCGCCGCGCGTGCCGCAGCAATGGAAACCGCCAGGATCGCATTGGCGCCAAGCTTCGATTTGTCCTTCGTTCCGTCCGCCGCGATCATTGCACCGTCCACCGCGTAGGTGTCCGAAGCATCGATTCCGCAGACCGCCTCGCGGATCACGGTGTTAATATTTTCAACCGCCTTGGTCACGCCCTTGCCGAGGTATCTTCCCTTGTCACCGTCGCGAAGCTCGAGGGCCTCAAACTCACCGGTGGATGCACCGCTGGGTGCAGTGCCTCTCGCTACCGTGCCGTCTGCAAGCGTAACCTCCGCCTCCACGGTGGGATTTCCGCGGGAATCCAGAATCTCGCGACCGTATACGTTTGTAATCTTCATTGCTGCCATAAAACCGACTCCTTTCGACATACGAAGCCCTCCCCCGGAAGCGGCGGTGTGACCGCTTCCTGCGAAAGGGGGAGGGAACGCGTATGAAATGTATGAATTATTCTCACTGGTTAGCCTCGGCTAACTCGCTTTCGATACTATCACTGTTTTTGGTTGCTGTCAACCGCTTTTTCGCAATTTGCAGCGAACTTTCTGTCTTTGTAACCCAAAGGCAACTGTTAATGCCTTACGCGATCTTCCACGACGCGGCTTCGCTTCGTTCGGAGACAAAGCGGCGGTAAATTCCGTCCTTCCGCATCAGCTGCTCGTGGGTGCCCTGCTGGGCGATGCGCCCCTGGTCGATCACCAGAATCTGATCGGCGTTGCGCACGGTCTTCAGGCGATGTGCGATCATGATGATGGTCTTGTCGCGGGTGAGCTCCTGCACCGCCTTGACAAGCTCTGCCTCATTTTCCGGATCGACGTTCGCCGTCGCCTCGTCCAGGATGATGATCGGGCTGTCCTTTAAGATGGCGCGGGCGATGGAGATGCGCTGTTTCTCGCCACCTGAGAGGGATGCGCCGCCCTCGCCGATGACGGTCTCATAGCCGTCGGGCAACTGCATGATGAAATCGTGGCAGCGCGCCTTCTTCGCCGCCTCGATCACGCGTTCCATCGACGCCTCGGGCTCGCCGAAGCGGATGTTGTTCGCGATCGTATCCTCAAAGAGATACACGCGCTGGAAGACGAAACTGAAGTTCCGCATCAGAGAGTCAAAGCTGTATTCCTTCACGTTGCGCCCGTTGAGCATGACCTCGCCCTCCTGCACGTCCCAGAAGCGGGCAATCAGGCTCGTAAGTGTCGTCTTGCCGCCGCCGGAAGGTCCGACGATGGCCGTCGTGGTCTTCTCGGGAATCTGCAGCGAGATGTTGTCGATGATGCGGCGGGACTCATATGCAAAGCTTACATTCTTAAGTTCAATGTCATAGTGCTTCGGCGTGATGTCCTCGCCCTCGGTGTCCATGGCCGGCTCTGCCAAAACGCCCTGCGCCTGGGTCACCGCGATGTCGATGGTGCGAAGCAGCGCGGAGAAATTGCCCATCAGGTCAAGACTCTCGTAGATCAGGAACGACGACACGGTCATCATGATCGTGTAGAGAAGGTCCATGGTCCCCGCAAAATAAAACTTCACCGAAGCGATGGCCATAGCGATTCCCATGAGCTTCGTGGTGATGTTCTGAAGTGTCATGAACGGAATGACGGAGTATTCCAGAAGCGTGTCGCCCTTGCACTTGTTTTTGATCGCGCGGGAGAGCTTCTTTGCCTCCTTGCCGGTGAGGTTGAAGTTTTTCACCTCGGCAATGCCCTGCACATACTCGATGACCGCCGACACCAGCGCCTCGTCGGCCGCGGCTTTGCGCGGCGCGGAGCGCTTCGCGGAGGCCTGCATCAGCATATTGAAAAGGCCGAACAACACGACGCCGATCACAAGGATCACACCGATCCTCCAGTCAAAGCAGAAGATCATGACCGTGATGACCGCGGTCGTTAAGATTCCCTGCGTCGTCATCATGACGACGCGGGCCGCAACGTCCGCAAGGCCCTCCATCGTGTTGGTGGTGATGTTGGTGATGCGTCCTAAGCTGTTTTGGTTGAAAAATCCCATGGGAAGATAGCGAAGGTGTTCCGCGATTTCCATGCGCTTGTTGCAGCTGCTGTGGTATCCGGCCTCGCACTGCAGCATCGTGGTCTTTAAGGACACAAGGATCTGTCCGATCACCGAGAGGCACATGATTCCGAAGGAACCCCAGATGTGCTTCGCGCTCATGTTGTCGTTTATAATGCCCATGGCGATCACTCCCACCGCGGGAATGCGGAGCGCGGTGAACATCGCCCTTACCACTCCGAGGATCATCGACAGCCGCAGTTTGCGGCGGTCCTCCTCATTGCAGAAGCCAAAGAATTTTCGTAATATCGTAAGCATTATGCCACCTCCGTATCCTTCGTGCTGCTGTGGGCTTCCCACATCTCACGGTACAATGCGCTCTTCGCAAGAAGCTCCTCCTGCGTGCCCTCCGCCTCCACCTGTCCATCGTTGATCAGAACGATGTGATCGGCTGTGGCGATCGTCGAAAGACGGTGTGCAATAACGATCAGCGTCTTGCCCTTGACGAGTTTTGCAACCGACTTCTGTACCAGAGCTTCATTTTCCGGATCGGTGTAGGCCGTCGCCTCGTCTAAGATGACGACGGGCGCGTCCTTTAACATCGCCCGGGCAATCGCGATTCGCTGCCGCTCGCCGCCCGAGAGGTGCGCTCCCGAACCGCCGGCAACGGTGTGGTAACCGTTCTCCAGATTCTTGATAAAGTCGTGGCAGCCGCAGGCTCTCGCCGCAGCAATCACGTCCGCATCGGTGGCGCCGGGGCGGCCCATGCGGATGTTCTCCATGACGGAGACGTCAAAAAGATAATTGTCCTGCGACACGTACGCGATGTTTTTGTTGTACTCCGCAAGGGCCAGTTTGCGGATGTCCGCGCCGCCGTAAGTGATCTCTCCGCCGTCCACGTCCCAGAAGGAGGCGATGAGCTTCGCCACCGTGGATTTGCCTGCTCCGGACGGTCCCACCAGCGCCGTGACCTCGCCTTCCGCGATCTTCAGATTGACACCGTGCAAAACCTCCTGATCTTTGTAACCGAAGTGTACATCCCGAAGCTCGATGGCGCTGCCGGAGGGTGTCGCAAGGGACGTCTCCGGGCGCTCCAGGTCGCGCTTTTTGAGGATTGCGGTCGCCTCGCCGATGATGACGCCCATCTTGTTGGCATCGTCCATGTAGCTTGCGACGCGCACGAAGGGGCCCACCAGTCCGAGCGCCAAGATGATGATCATCAAAACGTCCGGTCCGCTTGTGCGGCCGGTCATGTAAAACCATGCGGAAAACGGCAGCAGCGAGAGCAGCTGGGCAGGCATCAGCGTCATGCCCACGTTCTGGTCGATGTTGCAGCGGCGCATCCACTCGACGAAGCAGTCGGCGCCCTCCTTTGCGGCGCGGACGAACTTCTCGTAGGAGGTTTTGGATTTTCCGAAGGCCTTGATGACCTCAATGCCGTTGATGTACTCGACGGCCGTGTCGTTTAAAGCCTTCGTCTTCTGGATCGCGTTGTCAAAATCCTTCTGGGAGCCAGCCATCATGTGGCCGAAGAACACGAGTCCCACCGGCAGGCTCAAAAGCGACAGAAGCGCCAGGCGCCAGTCGATGGTGAGCATGAGGATGAAAATGCCGATCGGCACCACCGCGTTCGAGAGCACCTCGGGGATCATATGTGCAAGCGTCGTCTCGATGGAGTCGACGCGCTCGATGATAATGTTTTTATACGTTCCGGAGGACTGCTCCAGCACGTCCCCCAAAGGCATGCGCGCAAGCTTGGCCGTCAGACGGCGACGAATCTCCGCGAGCACGGAAAATGTCGCCTTGTGCGACAGTGTCGTCGAGAAGCAGTGAAACAGCCGGTGCAGTATCCAGAACAGGGCCATCCAGGCGATCCGGTCCATGCAGAATGCCTCGTCCGCGGTGCGCTCCACGAGCCCCTTCACCATGTCTCCCAGGTACAGATACGGGACAAATCCGCAGACAACGCTGCCGAACGCAAGAATGATGCTTACGATGTAGTGAATGCGGTGAATTCCCGCAAACTCCACGACCCATCCGAGCGTCGATCTGTCCTTTCCGTTCTTCTTGTTTTGTTCCATTCGGAACTCCTTTCCGCAGTTAGCCTCAGCTAACTGCATCGCATATTTTAAGGCTGCAAAATGCAGCCCGATAATCGCAAAACAAAGGCGAACGATGTTTTCTCGCGTTCTCAAGAGTACACCGTTCGCCGGATGGAGTCAAGACACACTTGCGCCTTTTTGTTCGCTAACGAAGCCGCGTTATTTTGCGGCCTTCTTTCCCTGGTTCGCAACGGCTTCCATCTTTGCCTTGAGCGCCTCCTGATCCCCAAGGTAGTAGTGGCGGATCACCTTGAAATCGTCGTCCAGCTCGTACACTAACGGCACCGCCGTGGGAATGTTCACACCGAGGATCTCCTCCGGCGAGAGGTTGTCCAGGTATTTTACGAGGGCGCGGAGAGAATTGCCGTGCGCTGCGATGATCACGCGCTTTCCGGCCTCCATGTCCTTTTTGATCACTTCCTCATAGTACGGGATCACGCGCTCGATGGTGGTCTCGAGGCTCTCGTTTGCGGGCAGAAGCGCCGGATCCACATCGCGGTACATCTCCTGCTTCTTTGCGCTCCGCTCGTCGTCATCGGTCAGTGCCGGCGGCTTCACATCGTAGGAGCGGCGCCAGATCTTCACCTGATCCTCGCCGTATTTGGCGGCTGTCTCCGCCTTGTTGAGCCCCTGCAGCGCGCCGTAGTGACGCTCGTTTAACTTCCACGACTTGACCACCGGAAGCCATGCGCGGTCCATCCTGTCAAGGGCAATCTGCAGCGTGTGAATGGCGCGCTTTAAATACGACGTGTAGCACACGTCGAAATCGTACCCTTCCGCCTTGAGCGTATCTCCCGCCAGCGCCGCCTCCTCGCGGCCCCGCTCGCTCAGTTCCACATCGGTCCAGCCGGTAAAGAGGTTGAGCTTGTTCCATTCACTTTCCCCGTGGCGGATCAAAACCAGTTTGTGCATCTTCGTTCCCTCCTGTTTTCAAAGGTTTCCGAAACCACACGAGCGTTTCGCACCTTTATTGTAATAATCTTTTCCCGCATTGTCAAACGCCGGGCGCTCACGCGCTCACATCCGCCTGCAGAACCTCCGCGGGCACACCCATGACATGGAGCCAGCCGGGCATGAAAAATCCATCCAGCGTATCTGCGTAGTGCAGCGCCTCCTCCTTTGAGAAGCCGTGCTTCACCGCCTCGAACACCGCATTGACCTGCGCCGTCACCAAAAGGTGCACCTCCTTGCGCGGCAGATCGATGGGGGCCTCCCCCTTCTTGCGCAGTTCACTGATAAATGCGAGCGTCGACGTCTCCTCAAGCTTCGCCACATCGTGGATATAGTTTTCGTACATGGTCCCGCCGGATTTGATGACTAAAAGCCGGAACTCCTCGAGGTGGTCGTAAATGTACTCCATGGCCCACCGGTTTCCCCCGGTCTGTTCCGCCGAGATCTCCGGCTTCCCGCTTCCGAGCTCCGCGTACTCCCTGCGCTCCCGCTCGCGATACTCTCTCTCAAACTCCGCCTTCACCGGCTCCACAAGGCTTGCAAACATCTCCTCCTTGCTCGGAAAATGCTTGTAAAGCCCCGATGCGCTCATCCCCGCCTCCGCCGCGATGTTCCGCATGGAAGCCTCCTTAAAGCCGCACCGCTCAAACTCCTTTTTGGCCGCCTCCACGATCTTTCCGTGGTTGACCGATTTCTTTCTTGGCATTCGGAATCCTCCTAACATTTTTCGTAAATACACTGACGGGAGCCCCTTTGGAAGGCCCCCGTCGGAATAGTATAACAATGGCAAGAAAACAACACGCCGAACCGACACAGTAACGGGGGTGCCATTTCATTGAAATCCGCGTCCCGCCCTCGTTGTAACAGGAAAGGGCTGCGCGCGTATGACCGTACGCAGCCCCGGATTCCAATGGCCGATAATCAACACTTTCATTTTCCGCTTTCGCGGCATCACCGGGACGCTCTCCTTACGCCAGCGCCTCTCCCAGGCTGCGGCATTCCTCCAGCGCAGCATCGTCCGGGCTGTCATTGCAGATGACAGGGTCTGCAGCCATGATGGCGCCGTCCTTTAAGCACTGTTCCTGCCAGTTGCGCATCCACTCGCCGTCGCCCCATCCGTAGGAGCCGAACAATCCGACTTTCTTCGCGGAGAGCATCGACTCACACTGAGAAAACATCGGCTCGAACTCGCCTTCCTCCAGCTGCTCGGAGCCCATGGACGGGCAGCCGAATGCCACCGTGTCAAAGCTTCCGAGAAGATTCGGATCAAACTCCGCTGCCGTGTACAGCGCACCCTCGGCACCGGCTCTCTGAACGCCTTCCAAAACCGCACCGGCCATCGCTTCCGTGTTGCCGGTTCCGCTCCAATATACAATCGCTACTTTGTTCATCGTTGTTACCAACCTTTCCGTTTATATAGTTGCCGGAGGCTGCTGACTGACCGTAAGCCGCTCCACGGATTCCCCGTTCCGAAGCCGCCGGCAGTACAGATCCGTGCATTTGCGATACTTTCGAAAAATCCTCTCCGCGTTTCCAGCATCGCCGTACACCTTCCAGTACCCCACCGTCTTAAAGCCGGTTGCCCGGTTTTGTATGAAGCCTTCCACGTCCTCCGGCGGATACCCTAAAAACAGTCCGATCTCATGAGGGAACGACTCTCTGTCTTTGATCCGCTCGATCAGTTTTGAAAGGCATTTTCCGCACTCGGCGGAGCCGTACCCGAGCCCCCGCAAAATGCAGGACGCCCTCTCGCACTGCAGATCTCCCCGAAGCAGCGCCGGTCGAAAGAGATACAGAAGCGCCGTGTGGTCGGAAAACCGCAGCGGTATCAGACATACTCCTTTTTGCCGCAGCTTTCGGTTCCACCCGCGGACGGAATCCATCATCGCCTCGCGGTTTGAATAGCGGTAGTTGTAGAGGCTGCCGGTCTTCATCCCGGCTAACGTCGGGGCACACAGGCGAACCATCGTCATATCCTCAGGCACCCGGTTCTCCTCTCCGCGCACCCGCCGGCTGTGCCTTACACAATCCCGTTCCGGTGCCGCAAGTTCCTTTCTCTCTTTCAGTTACCCTCGGCTAACTGATGCGGATTATATCACACACTTTTTTATCTTGCAAGTACTATTTTGCAATTTTTTACAAAAAAGTTGCAGAGCGGTAACCGAAGCCGCTCTGCAACCGGGAATTCTCTGTTGTTGCGATGTTTACATGCTCATCCGAAAGATCGCCAGCATGTCCTCCTCGCGAAGGAATCTGGCGGAACCCATACCGCCGTTCACGCCCACCGCGCACTTGTGCGCCATGAGCTTGAGGTCCTCCTCGGTGGCCTTCACGCCGAGCTCGCGGAGGTTCGTGGGCATCTTGATCTCACGGTAGAAGTCCTCCATGGCCTCGATGCCGCGAAGCGCGATCTCCTCGTCGGTTCCCTCGTCCGCAACGCCCATCACGTTGATCGCGAAGCGCTTGAAGCGAGGCAGGCAGTTTTTGTACACGTAGCGCGCCCAGCTTCCCCAGATGGCCGCAAGGCCTGCGCCGTGGGCCACATTGTAGAGGCCGCCCAGCTCATGCTCGAGCTTGTGGGTCATCCAGTCGCCGCCGTCGTTGCCGCAGCCGGTCAGGCCGTTGTGGGACAGGCTTCCGGCCCACATCACCTCGGCGCGGGCGTCGTAGTTGCCGGGATCCTTCGCAAGGATCTTCGCCTGCTCCTTCACGGTCCGCAGCAGACCTTCCGCCAGCGCGTCCGTAATCTCCATATTGCCGCCGTTCGTAAAATACCGCTCCATGGTGTGCATCATGATATCGGTGCACCCGCAGGCCGTCTGGTAATCCGGAAGCGTCATCGTAAGGTCGGGGTTTAAGATGGCAAACTTCGGTCTGCCGTAATCGCTGCTGTAGCCGCGCTTCACAAGCCCCTCCTCCTTCGTGATGACGGAGGAATCGCTCATCTCGCTGCCCGTTGCGGCGATTGTGAGGATGACGCCCAGGGGCACGCTACCCTCTGCTTTTCTCTTGTAATCATAGAAGTCCCAGACATCGCCGCCGTTGGCGAGGCCGTAGCCCATGGCCTTCGCCGAGTCGATGGCACTGCCGCCGCCAACCGCCAAAAGGAAGTCAACGCCCTCCTTCCGGCACAGCTCAATGCCCTCGTACACAAGCGAGAGATGCGGGTTCGGCACCGCGCCGCCCAGAGTGATATATGCAATACCGGCCTCGTCCAGGCACTTCGTAACGCGGGCCAAAAGTCCCGAGCGAACCACGCTTCCGCCACCGTAATGGATCAAAACCTTCGTTCCGCCGAACTCCTTCACAAGGTCGGCAACCTGATACTCCGTGTCCTTTCCGAACACCACCTTCGTAGGCGTAAAATACCGGAATCCGAACATTTTCCTTCTCCTTCCTTACCTTATGCCAATCTCACAAACACATCATCCACAAAGAAGTCCGCGCGTCCGTCGGTCTCGACGTAGAGCTTCGCCGAGAGTGCACCCTCCGGCAGCATCGCCTTCGCGTTGATCTCGGTCCAGCCGTCGGCCGCTGCCGCAACCTCGGCGATGCACACCGGCTCGGAGCCGTCCACGCCGATGCGGATCAGCTTGTCCGACGTCTTCACAAACATCGTCACATCGACGGTCTTGCCGATGTACGCGGACACATCCAGAGAAACCGTTGCATCCTTCTCCTGTCTCGTTACGCCCAGCGAATGGCCCTTGCCGTCCACGGACTCCTTATCGGTTACGAAGATAAACGGCAGGTGACCGGCGCCGCGGATCGCCGCGATGTTGGTCTCCTCCTCAAAGCTCTCCTCCTGACCGATGAGCGAAACCTTCAGGTCATCGAGGAACAGCGGGCTTGCATGGTGCGGATCCTCCTCTTTGGTTCCGAAGAACAGGCGGACGGAATACTGGTCCGTAGGCACCTTGTAGGAAAGCTGCAGAAGCTTCCAATCGTCCCCTCCCTCGACAGACGCAAGCACTGACGAGTGGAACTCGCGATCCAGACTTATAAAGACCTCCTTTGCGGCACTCTTCACCCAGACATTGATCTGAATCGTCTGCCCCAGGAAATCGGAAATGTCGTAGGTGATGCCCATCCATTCGCCGAAGCGTGGCGTCGTCGTGAGGGAAGTCTTTCCGCTGTGGGCCTCGCCGGTCGCGTAAATGCATTCGCCGAAGCCGCGCATCTTGAAGCCGAGCTCCTCGGGCTTCTTCGGCTCCGTGCCCTCGGGGGTCTCGAAATCGAAGACTCTGTCGGAGAAATCCCTCTTCACATACTCGGGCTCGCCGAGGTCGCCGCCCTGTACCGCATACACCAGGGCATCGTAGGACTTCTTCTTGGAAAGATCCTTGCGGAACACCAGCGGGTCCGCCCCGCGGATCCAGGAATTGTCGTCCGTAAGGCCCCAGAGCGTCACGGAGGTGAGGTTTACGCCGCTTCTGCGCTCCGCAATCAGGCGCTCGAACAGCTCTTTGTAAAATACAGCCTGATAGTACTCGCGGTTGATGTTAGAGCAGGTGCATTTTACGTCCAGCTCCGTGATATGGATCTCCGGGGCAAATGCCGCGTAATCGCGAAGCGCCGTGATATACTCGTCGATGTCGTTGTTGTCGGAAATGTGACCCTGCATGCCGATACCGCCCAAGAGGCCCTCGCCCACCACGCTGCCGTGGCCGTGGCCCTCGCGGTGAAGATTGTCGATGATCGCCTTCTTCTTGTCGGGCTGGAACTCGTTGTAATCGTTGTATACAAGCACCGGCTTGATGCGCTTCACGCCTTCTGCGTCGGCAGGGTCAATGCCGTAGAGATCGGCGTATTTTCCGATGCACTCCGCCACCGCCTCGTTGGCGAAGCGGAACGCCCAGTAGATGAAGTCATCGCCGATGACCTGATACCAGTAGCTGTTGCGAAGTCCGGTCTCTGTCTTGTCCGCAAGCTCGATCGCCTCGTTCACCACGTCCCACGCGTAGATGGTCTCCGCGTAGCCGTTTTTGTAAAGGTAATCAAGCATCGAGTGAATGTAGCTCTCCAGGCGCTTGAGCATCGTGTCCCGGTCGACGAAGCAGACCGGGTCGAGGCGCTCAAAGAACTTAAGGCGCGGATTTTCCGCAAGCTTCGCGGGATCCGTCGGGATCGTGACGGGCTTGTAGCCCTTGCAGAAGGCCTCCTGCGGGCACTGGCTGTGCCATACCATCACATGGGCACGCATCTTCATGCCGTGCTCCTTCGCCCAGTCAAGCATTCTTTTTGCGTTCGGATTGATAACGTAGGGCAGAAAATCCTCCCGCGCCTCCGGGCTGCTCCAGCCCATGTTGTACGCCGGCTTCATCTCATTGGCGCAGGTCATGCTCGAGAATTCCCGCGCGATCAGCGCCTCCTTGTCCGGATTGCCGATCTCGTTGTTCTCGAAGCGGTCGTGGATACTCTCCACCGCCGTTCCGATCTTGAACAGGTCCTTGTAAACCTCTTTTAATACCATTTCTTCATTGCTCCTTTTGATTAGTTGCCGTGCACAAATTCAGGGTCGCCCATGCATTCCGCCAACGTCCCGAGGTAACGAAGCCGCATGTTCACAAGCTTCAGGCCGTCGGACGAAAAATGCATCCGGTGAACCGCGTGATTCGAATTAAAGAAGAGCTTGCCCTTCTGCGATGTCTCCTTCCCGCCGGTGCCGTGGAACACGAAGGAGAACACTGGGATTCCCGCGAAGAACCATGTAATCGGCAGCTGCGCTACCTCCGTGCCCTCGCCGGTCACCGTGAGTTCCACCTCGTAGCCGCCCATCTCATCGATGTCGAGACCGTAGGAATAGTCGGCGCCGCGCACCGCGCGGACATGGCTCAGGTCGATGGTCGTGTCGCGGGTCACCGTGAAGTATTCAATGTTACTGTCCGCCGTGGTCTCCCACTCCGGACCGCGGCCGAGCACCGTGATCTCCTCGTCCTCGCCGCACATGCGAAGCATCGTGGGAAGTCGCATCAAAACGCCGCACACATTTGCCGCAGTGCGAAGCAAAACTTCGCGGGACACTTTGCCCGAGGCGATCGCCTCCGGAAGATTGTCGCCGTGGTTGTTCTTCGAGCCGTCCGGGCAGATCATGTAGGTGTCGTTTTGCGCCAGCACCATGTCCGCAAAATTGGTATGGCTTCCGCCGGAGGTCTCCGCGCGGCCGGTGGCTGCATTTTCATTGATGGCCGCCCACCAGTCGGTCATGACAAAGCCGTCGAAGCCCCACTGCTCACGCAGGATCTTTGTGTTGAGTTCCGCATCGCAGGATGTCCACATGCCGTTCACGCGGCCGTAGGTCGTCATGATCGTGCATGCGCCGCCCTCGCGGACCGCGATCTCAAAGCCCCGCAGGTAAAGCTCCCGAAGCGCCCGCTCCGAAACCACCGAGTCGGAGGCGTAGCGGTTTAATTCCTGATTGTTGCAGCAGAAATGCTTGACGGTTCCGGTAACGCCTGCGCGCTGCAGACCCTCCAGCACCGAGGCCGCCATGCGGCCCGTGAGAAGCGGATCCTCGCTGAAATACTCAAAATTCCGCCCGTTGAAGGGATGGCGGTGAAGATTCATGCCGGGTCCTAAAAGGCAGTCCACCTTGTTGAGGCGCATTTCCCGACCGACCTGCTCCGCCAGATCCGCCGCGAGCTCGCGGTTGAAGGTACACGCCATCAGCGTTCCGATGGGGATTGCCATGGCCTTGTCGCCGCAGTCGAGGCGCAGCCCGCTGGGGCCGTCCGAACAGCAGCCGCAGGGCACTCCGTGGGCCTTTAAGACCTCGCTGGTTCCACCGTATGCGGACGCCGTTCCCGGCGTGACCTTCGGGCTTCCCATGCCCTCGCCCCGCACAAACGGCAGCAACTCCTCGTTCGTAAACTGCGCTAAAAATTCCTCCATCGCAACCTTGCCGTCCCGCACGTCGCGAAGCAGCAAGCCCCGGTCGCCCGTGTAGGCGGGCGCATCCGCAAGCGCGGGCTCCGCGCCTCTGCCGCAACCGAAGGAATCGGTGCGAAGCGGCACCGGCTCATAGACGTAGGAATACGTGCCGTCGGCAGCCTTCTGCGCCACCGGGCGGTCAAATGCAACCACCGGCTTCATCGCGGACTCGCACTCCTCTACGACCTCGTCCTCCGCAAGGGTGAAGCGGAAAGCTTCCGCCGCATCGCGCACATTTTCCCCGAGGAAAATGACATACTCTCCGGCCTCCGTGACGAAGCAGTTCTCGTGGCCGCTCACGCCGGAGTCATCGTAGGATGCGAGGTCTCTTCGCTCGATGGTCATCACAACAATCTCGCTCTCTCCCGGCGCGATCTCGCCGGTCTTTATGAATCCCGCCAGAACGCGGGCGGGCTTGCCCAGGGCTCCGGTCGGGGCCTCCGCATACGCCTGCACAACGCATTGTCCCTTGTGCGCGCCTGTGTTGCGCACCGTCGCCGAGACGTAGAGATACTCCCCGTCATACTGCGACTCGCCGGGCTCGATGGCAAATGTCGTATAGGAGAGTCCGTAGCCGAAGGGGAAGCGGACCTTCTCCTTTGCAACCGTCTCAAAATGACGGTATCCGACGTAAATATCCTCCGCATAAATGTTGCGAACCGGGCTTCCGAAGTTCGCATCCGCCGGGTAGTCCGACGCCTTGTACGCGATGGTGTCCGCAAGGTGTCCGCTCGGGCTCACGCGACCGGTCAGAACGTCCGCGACACCGGCTCCCGTCATCACGCCGCCCTGCCAGATGTACATCACCGCAGCGGGGTTGCAGGTATCGATGAAGCTCATGTCGATGATGTTACCCGTGTTGAGCAGGACGATGGTCCGGGGACATGCCGCGCACACCGTGCGGATCAGAGATTCCTCCGCCTCGGTCAGAAGGTAGGATCCGGGAAGGTTTTTGTTGTCCTGATCCTCGCCTGCACTCCGACCAATCAAAACGACAGCCGCGTCCGTGCGCGCCGCCACCGCCTCTGCAAGCTCTGCCGTAACGGGCATCTCCGCCTGCGACCAGGGCTCCTTGCCCCAGCCGATGCCGACCGCGCGTGGATTTTCCTCCTCCCACGCGCGGTAGATTTCCAGAAGCTCCGCATCCAGCGTGATGCCCTCCTCCGCCTGCAGCGCATCGAGGATGCGCACGCGCTTGGGGATGTTCACCAGTCCGCCCGAGCCGATGCCCGCGATGTATTCCCTGCTCTGAATGCGCCCGTAGAGCGCCACGCGGGCAGGGGAACCAAGCGGCAGTGCGCCGTCATTTTTCAACAAAACCGCGCCCTCCGCGATGACGCGCCGCGCAAGCGCCTCGTAATCCGCATAGTTTAATACCATACCGTTTCTCCTTTACGCACATCGTTATTTAAATAGAGCCGGGCACCTTTTGCTGATGCCCGGCTTGTGACCGTTTCCACTAAATCCGATTCTGTTTGCTACAATACGAACTCGATGACCCCGAGATTCTCCAGAAGCTTCTCCACACCCAAAAGGATGAGGATCAGTCCGCCGAAGATCTGCACGATCTCGTTGTACCGCGTGCCTTTGCGCCGTCCGACCCACACGCCGAAGATGGACACCAAAGCCGTCACGAACGCGATGATCAAAAGGCTCAGAATCGTGAGCTTCCAATCCTCCGCAACGAGCAACAGTCCCACCAAAAGCGCGTCCAGACTCGTGGCCAGCGCAGGTCCCACCATGTTCATGCCGTCGATGGAATCCCGCTCCGGCGGAATCCGCGTCCACAACGACTCGATGATCATGTATACTCCCGCGATGCCGAGCGCCGCGCAGGGCACCCAGATGAAGGATTGGTAATGAAAGATCTTATCAAACAAACCGCCGAGCAACCGCCCGCACAGCACCATCGACGCCTGGCACATACCGAACCAGAAGGCGCAGGCCGTCGCAATCTGCCGCCCGCGGAACTCCCGCAGGAGGCTCTTTTGTGCCGACATGGCAAATGCATCCATGGAAAGTGCAATCGCCAGCAAAAACAACATCAGATATCCCATATACTCCGACTTCCTCTCTGTTGCCGGAGGCTTTTCCCCCGACGTTAGACTGCCGTCATTGTATCACAGTTCGGGGGTATCGTCAATGTGAAGCAGGATGTCGCGAAGCAGTCCGAAGGCCTTCGCCGCACCCGCCTCGACGTTTTTCTGAAAGTCGCCGCCGTCACCGTCGAAGGTGTCGCTGATGCATTTGACGGAAAATGCCCTCACGCCGTTTCGCTCCGCCACTCTCGCGATGGCCGCGATCTCCATGTCGCAGATGTCGCACCCCAGAGACGCCAGCGCGGTCTTCTCCGCCGGGTCTTCGATGAAGCGCTCGCCGCTGGCCACCACCGTCGGTCTTGCGTCCGGCCGAAGCGCAAGCGCCAGCTTCGCAAGTCCCTCGTCCACCGGGATCACCGCATCCGCATACTCCATGTATTGATGCGGTGCAACATCGTCGATGCAGGAGGTGTCGAAATCATAGTTCACGGCGCCGCGAACCACAAAGAGGTCCTTCACGGCGAGCCCGCGCCGAAGCGCTCCCGCCACGCCGAAATTCATCACGACATCACAGTCAAATGCGGTGATCAGAAACTGCGTCGCCGAAGCCGCGTCGATCTCTCCCCAGCCCGAGCACACCGCGCAGATCTCATGGCCGTTGATCGTCGTGCGGTATGCCTCCCGCCGTCCGACTTTCACGGTCTTCACGTCTCCGCCCTCCGCGAGAAATGCCTTCAGTTCCCGCTCGATCGCTATCACCAGTCCGATTACCATTTTCGGTCCCCCTTGTCCGCCGCTTCCCGCGGCTGTCACGTAAAATTATATCGCAGTTTTCATCTTCTCACAACCTTTTCCGGTTGAATTTGGATGTCGTATGTGATACTTTTATGGTATCATTTGGGGTATCGTTGTGTTCTCCGGGGGGAGGGCACATTTTCCGCATCGAGGAGTTTTCCATGTTAAACGAACGTGACTATAAAACCTTACTGAATCTTCTCCCGTTCCGGGAGTTTATCACGCCCGCCGTCGCCGACTCGCTCCGCACCCACTCCACCATCAAGGACTGGTACGCGGGCGAGAAGATTTCCGACCTCGGCCGCACGGGCATCGGAATGATCGCCTTTCTCTCGGGCCGCGCCAGAGTTTCCCTGGTCTCCGCGTCCGCGCACCAGGTGACCATCTCCGTGAGCCGCCGCGAGGACATCATTTACATCGGCGGCAACCCCTCGCCGCAGGTTCTCAACAACTACGAGCTGGAGGCCGAGGTTGACGTCCGCGCCATCATCGTGCCGCTCTCCGATTTCGAGACCATGCTGCACTCCGATCTGCGCATTGAAAATACTGTCCTTCGCTCCGTGCTCGGCCTCTTCAACGGAATTCTTTTCGACATGCAGAATTTCCTGTTCCAGGATCTCTCGCAGCGCCTTGCCGCGCACCTTCTGTTCGAGTACTCCCAGCAGGGCACGGCTTCCGTGGTCACCACGCACCAGCGCATCGCCAACAGCATCGCCTCATCCCGCGAGGTGGTCTCCCGGATGCTCAAGCAGTGGGAGCACACCGGCATCGTCAAACTCTCCCGCGGGCGCGTCGCGCTGCACAACATTGACGAACTCACCCGACTCGCCGGGGAATGACTTTTCGGAAAATGCAAAGAGGTGCCGTCCGCAGCTGCGGGTGAGCACCTCTTTTTTCTTTTACTTATTAACCGTCTTTTTCCGGAAACATCGTTTCCCGAGTATTCCGATCGCAACTCCGATCGCCAGGCCGGCCATGTTCAGTATCACATCATCGACATCAGGACTTCTGCCGACAAAATACTGCAGTGTCTCGATCAGCAGGCACAAAAGAAGACCAGCCAGAAGTATTTTCCGAATTGTCTTCTTCGTATCACCGAACGCAATGATCCCCAGCAGTCCGAAAGGCAGATACAGCAATGCATTTCCGATGCAGTTAAATACCCCCGCCTCGCGGAAGTCGTCCACCCTACTGTCATCACCGGTCAGAAACTGCCGTATGGAGCGAAACGGAACCAGGTTCACATGCGGCTTTTCCATTGATGTGAATACATACAGGCGGGTGTTGCCGTTTTCATCCGGCATAAACCTCCACGAAGGGACCACCGTGACGCTCAAGAGCGTCAGGATGTACAGCGCAAACACAAACCACAGGATCTCCTGCAGCCGGGTCGGTTTGGTTTCCTGCTTTTTCCTGCGCAGGATTCTGACTGTAACATAGACCGCCGTTCCCACAAGGATCAACGGAAAGCCGTGGCTTAGGGCGGTGCGGATCAGGCTAAGTCTCATACTCTTGAACTACTCCCCCTTTTATTCCCGCGCAATCCTGTCAAATGTGAGTTCCTTTATGTTTTCCATGGACAAAGAAATCTCGAAAAATGCGCCCGACTCCCTTTGAAATACCAATTTCAGCTCCATGTCCCGAACTGCAGACAGGATTTCCTCTTCCGTGCTCTTTCCTACAAACACAATCATAGTAACCCTGTCGATCGGCACGCCGCTCAGGCGATTGTACTCTACAGGCGTCACTAAAGGGTTCAGGGTTATGACGCGAACCTGCGAATTCCCCTGCTTTTCCAGCGTGGCTCCTTCCCGATAGCAATCGCTTATGAATCTGTTTCTTCCTGACAGCTCTACCGTCAGACAAGCGTAATCCACAGGGTCGGAAGAAGGAAGTTCTCCCTCCCACAACCACTGTCTCTGAGAATCGGTCTTGCTCTCCTCTTTGTACGCGTTCATCTGAACCGTAAAATAGTCTTCGCCGTATTGCTCGCGGAACAACTCCTCGTACCCCCGGAAGACACTCTCAACCTTTACCGCTGTGACATCGACCTTGACCGGCTTCGCCTTCAGCACGAAAAATGCAGCGACGATTGCGACCAGCGCAACGATTGCTATCGCTGCGAGAATCACTTTGATTCTTCCCGTTCTTTTCATAATTTACCCCCACAAATCCACATGGTTTCAGCTTACCGCTATAACCATTATGCGGGTTTTTTTGAAAAATACAACCGCGCGATTGATGAACGACACTTTTTTTTGATGAACGACACCTTTGGGGAAAATTCATGACTGCGTATTCACGGCTAATAGCGAAAAACCGAATTGCTCCGCGCTTCGCGCTCCCGCAATTCGACGCCTACTTGATACCGCACCGACGTAGAGCATTCGCAATCTCACCGTGCTACGCACGGCTCCTTGCTCGTTTCCGTCATTCACTCGCAAGAAACGCCCGAAAACAACAATTCATTGTCGTTTTCGGGCGTTTTTGCTCGCTCATTTTTCGCTAATAGTGTTACTGCGTTCCATAACCGAAGTTATGAAACGCAGCTTGTGTGGGGGAGAAATTACTTCTGAGAAGTAATGAATCAGCATATTCAAATAGTCGTTGCCGAATGCAACTTTGTTTCTGTGACTGCAGTATAACACAAATGCTACATAATGTTTGTGACTTTGTCACATCATTTTTCATTTTTTTTGCTTCTTGCGGGATTGGAGAAGAAATGACAAATTACCCGACCAATCTTAACCAAAGAATCTCCATGTCTGCGGGCTTTCTCTTCAAATATCGTATGTTTCTATTTTCCGCGTTTCCGTGTCTTTTTCCGCGTGACAAGTTGCTTCGCATAAGTTATAATAAAGCGACGGTTCGTTTCCGCTGTTTTCGCGGATCGGCTTTCGGTGCTTTTCGCTCCGAGGGAAACCGGCTTGTGCGATTTATTTTTCATTTTCCGAAGGAGGACCTTTGATGAAGTACGGTTATTTTGATGACTCCCGCAGAGAGTACGTCATCACTACCCCGAAGACTCCGTATCCCTGGATCAACTATCTGGGAATGGAAGGCTTTTTCTCTTTGATTTCCAACACCGCCGGCGGCTATTCTTTCTATAAGGATGCCCGTTTGCGCCGCATTACCCGTTATCGCTACAACAATGTGCCGATCGATATGGGCGGTCGCTACTTCTACATCAAGGACGGCGATACCGTTTGGAACCCCGGCTGGTCCCCGGTCAAGACCGAGCTGGACAGCTACGAGTGCCGCCACGGTATGGGCTACACCATCATCACCGGCAAGAAGAACGGCTTAAAGGCCGAGGCTACCTTCTTCGTACCGCAGGGCTACGACGGAGAGGTGCAGCAGCTTGTGCTGACCAACGAGAGCAGCGCTGCCAAGTCCTTCAGCCTCTTCTCCTTCGCGGAGTGGTGCCTCTGGGATGCGCAGGATGACAGCAACAACTTCCAGCGCAACTTCTCCACCGGACGTGTTGAGGTTGTGGGCTCCACGATCTACCACAAGACCGAGTACCGTGACCGCCGCGATCATTTTGCATTTTACACGGTAAATACCGACATCGACGGCTACGACACCGACCGTGATTCCTTTATCGGTCTTTACAACGGCTTCGGCGATCCGCAGGCCGTTCTCGCCGGTGAGGCGAACAACTCCTTCGCCGACGGCTGGGCACCGATCGCTTCCCATTTCAAGAAGATCACCCTTGCTCCCGGCGAATCGAAGACCCTCGTCTTCATCCTCGGCTATGTTGAGATGCCGGCCGATCAGAAGTTTGAGGCTGACGGCAAGACCATCAACAAGACCAAGGCTCTCGCCATGATCGAAAAATACAACACTCCGGAAAAGGTTGCCGCAGGCATGGCAGAGCTTCGCGCCGCCTGGGACAAGCTTCTCGGCATTCTGAACGTCGAGACGCCCAACGACAAGGTTGACCGCATGGTCAACATCTGGAACCAGTATCAGTGCATGGTTACCTTCAACCTGTCCCGCTCCGCGTCGTACTTCGAGTCCGGCATCGGCCGCGGCATGGGCTTCCGCGATTCCAACCAGGATATCCTCGGTTTCGTTCATCAGATTCCGGACCGCGCGAAGGAGCGCATCATCGACATCGCTTCCACGCAGTTCCCGGACGGCGGATGCTACCATCAGTACCAGCCCCTCACCAAGAAGGGCAACGCCGACATCGGCGGTGACTTCTCGGACGATCCGCTGTGGCTGATCCTTTCCGTTTCCGCTTACATCAAGGAGACCGGCGACTGGTCCATCCTCGACGAGATGGTTCCTTACGACAACGATATGAGCAAGGCGCAGACGATGCTTGAGCATCTAAAGGTTTCCTTCTATCACATCGTGGACAACCTCGGACCGCACAAGCTTCCGCTGGCGATGCGCGCCGACTGGAACGACTGCATCAACCTCTCCTGCTACTCCGATACGCCGGGCGAGAGCTTCCAGACCTACACGAACCCGAAGTTCGCTGCAGAGGGCGGCTACTCCAAGGTTGCCGAGTCCGTCATGGTTGCAACGCTCTTCACCTACACCGGTCCGAACTACGTCGCAATCCTCAAGCACCTCGGCAAAGACGATGAGGCTAAGGCCGCTCAGGACGCCATCGACGCCATGAAGAAGGCCATCATGGATTCCGCATGGGACGGCGACTGGTTCCTCCGCGCTTACGACGCCAACGGCGAGAAGATGGGCTCCAAGGAGTGCGAGGAGGGCAAGATCTTCATCGAGCCTCAGGGCTTCGCCATCATGTCCGACGTCGGCAAGGAGCAGGGCGCCGATGTAAAGACCCTCGCCGCCATCGACGAAAGACTCAACACCAAGTTCGGTCTTGTGCTCAACAACCCCGCGTACTCCAAGTACTACATCCAGTACGGCGAGATTTCCACCTATCCGGGCGGTTATAAGGAAAATGCAGGTATCTTCACGCACAACAACGCATGGATCATCTGCGCGGCTGCTTACGCAGGACAGGGTGATCTCGCGTTCAAGTACTATTCCGAGATCGCTCCGGCATTTACCGAGGAGACCAGTGACATCCACAAGACCGAGCCGTATGTTTACGGACAGATGATCGGCGGCAAGGACGCCGGCTCCGATATCGGACGTCCCGGCAAGAACTTCGGTCAGGGCAAGAACTCCTGGCTGACCGGTACCGCTGCATGGAACATGGTAGCCATCTCGCAGTACATTCTCGGTATCATGCCCGACTTCGACGGTCTGAAGGTTGACCCTTCGATTCCGGCGGAGTGGGACGGCTTCACGGCGGTTCGCAAGTTCCGCGGTGCGATCTACAACATCACCATCAAGAATCCGGATCACGTCTGCAAGGGCGTGAAGACGCTCACCGTGGACGGCAAGGCTGTTGCGGGCAACGTCATCCCGGTTCTCGGCGCAGGTGAGCACACCGTTGAGGTTGTGCTGGGCTAAGGCCGTGCGCAACGCGCAAAACTTACATCAGACAAAAACAAAACGAGAGGTTGCCGGATCCGGCAGCCTCTCATTTTTCATCGGTTTCATTGTTCGTTAACGCCCGTTTCGCCCGAAAATTCTTACCAGGGTTTCAGCCACAGGTCGAGGTCGCAGTCGCCCTTGACGCCGGGGATGGTGCCCTCGCTGGTGTACTGCCAGATGTTGAAATCGTAGCGGTACGTCACGGTGTCGCCGTAGTATGCGAACCAGAACGGATAATCAGCCAGCTCGTCGCGGTTGACGTTGAGGATCGACCAGCGGGTGCTCGAGTAGAGCATCGCCTGATAGCCGGCCTCCTTGATGTGGTCGAGGAACGCCTTGGCAACCGCCGTCCGCTGCTCGCGGTTCGTGGTGTTGCCGCGGGCGCCTTCGCGCTCGTAGTACTCGGTATCGAAGACGATCGGCCAGTTGATCGGAAAATCCTTCACAAAGTTCAGAACGTAGTCCGCCTCCGCGACGGCCTCCTCCGGCGTGATGGCCTGTGAGTAGAAGTAGACGCCCACGTCCAGTCCGTTGGCAAGCGCCCCCTCGATGTTGGCCTTCGCGTATTCATCCGGCTCCAGAGTTCCCTCGCCGGGACCGCGGAAGCCCACACGGATGATGGCAAATTCGATGCCCGACTCCTTGACCTTCTTCCAGTCGATCGAGCCCTTGTGCTTCGAGACGTCGATGCCCATGCGGGAAATGATGTTCCCATTGTCATCCTTCACGTACCGGAAGCCCTTCTCGTCCTGATAGTAATGGTCCTCGTCAAAATTGTAAGTGTGCTTCGCGATACGCTGGTATTCCGGCAGATACAGTTTCTCGCCGGTGCCGTTGCTGAGCACCACCGGGTTCTCGAGGTATTCCACGGCAGGCGTGTTCACCTTGCCGAAATCCATGTCGTCATAGTTGAAGCTCACATACGCGCCGACGGTCGCCGTGCTGACGCGCAGCGTTCCCTGATTCGGCACCAGCAGTGCCGAAACCTCGCCGTAGTACTCGCCCTCTCTCACGTACAGAGGGGAAATAACGCGGATTCCGTCCGCCGTGACCTCCCACGTAAAATGCTCGCCGTATCGAAGGGCCTTGCTTCCCGACTCCTTGACCGCCGAGACGACCTCCTCCGACGCGGAAAATGCATACCACGCGCCGTGTCCTGTGGTGAGCGCCACTACATTTGCCTGCGCCACCGCGTCCTCCGGCTTCTCCGCAACCGTGGATCCGGGCGCCAGCGTAAACCAGGTGCGAACCGCATCGAAGCAGTCCTGCTCGCGGCCCACGTTCATCTGGCCGGGCTCAAGCACCACAACCGAACGCGGGATTCCCTGCTGCTCCTGCACAAACAAAACGTACTTCGTGCCGCCCATGATCACCGGGTCGGGCGTGAGCAGACTCCAGTCGTCCGCCAGGGTGTACGGAATCTCGTAGTCGAGCATCTGGGTGGTCTCCATCCAGGCGCCGAACTCGCCCTCCTTCGCGGCGTCCGCCGAAGGGTACTCGTTCCGGTACATCAGAACGTACTCCGGATTGGCCGCGCCGCCGTAGGCAAATGCAACATACTCCGTGTCCAGCACCGTCCGGATCGACGCCGTGTAGGAACCGCCCTTCTGGTTATACTCCGCGATCTTCGCCTCCGGATCGGCGCAGATGCGATAACCCGACTTCTTGTTCGCCCCGCCGGTCGGCGTGATGTCCCCGCCGGAACCGCCGTTGGTCTCATACCACATCATAACGCAGACCGCGATCAACGCAAGGCCTGCGACCAGCGCCATGATCATCCACAGCCGCCGGTGCATGCGCAATCTCCGGTTCTGCTCCTCCAGGTGGTCACGTTCCTCCTCGAGGGCGCTTAACGGCAGCTGTCCCGCAGAAGACACACCGTAATTCTCATCGATGTCGTACCCGCGCTCGTACGCCTCCTGCTCTCTTCGCTCTCTGTCAATCATATCAGTCAACTCCCCGGGACGCAGTCTTTCTCCCCGCCGCGGTGCATCCCGCCGGTCCCGCGACACATACAGTATACCAAGAACTCGGAGGAAACACAACATTTAGTGTGCGGAGAGGTTGGATTTTGCGAATCTTCATTTTCCCATTGACAAACCCCGCGAAGTCCGTTTATAATGTCGCCAAGACAAATGCTGAGAAGGGAAAGAGTACCGTCTTCACGAACCTACAGAAAGCAGCCGGCAGATGAGAGGCGCAGGGAACGAAGTCGGGAATACATCCCGGAGCATCGCACCGAACACCGGGCAACCGGCACGGTTATTAGGCTGCGACGGCCTGCCGCCGTTACACGGCAGAGTATTACCGGATCTGCTGTTGCATTTTCGCGATACTCACAAAGGTCACGGGTGTGAGCCCGCGGCGAAGAAAGGTGGTAACACGAGCGCGCCCTCGTCCTTTTCGATAGGATGAACGGGCGCTATCTTTGCATTTAGGAGGATTTTACCAATGAAAATCTACGAAGAACTCAAAGCCCGCGGATTGATCGCACAGGTCACCGACGAGGACGTGGTCCGCAACCTCGTAAACGAGGGCAAGGCCACCTTCTACATCGGCTTCGACCCCACCGCGGACAGCCTGCATGTAGGCCACTTCATGGCGCTGTGTCTGATGAAGCGCCTGCAGATGGCGGGCAACAAGCCCATCGCCCTCTTAGGCGGCGGCACCGGCATGATCGGCGACCCCTCGGGCAAGACCGATATGCGGAAAATGCTCACCAAAGAGCAGATCGCTCACAACATCGAATGCTTCAAAAAGCAGATGGCAAGATTTATCGACTTCTCGGACGGCAAGGCTTTGATCGTCAACAACGCCGACTGGCTTCTGGACCTCAACTACGTGGAACTTCTGCGCGAGGTCGGACCGCATTTTTCGGTGAACCGCATGCTGACGGCCGAGTGCTACAAGCAGCGTATGGAGAGAGGTCTTACGTTCCTTGAGTTTAACTACATGATCATGCAGAGCTACGACTTCTACAAGCTCTTCCAGGATTACGGCTGCAACCTGCAGTTCGGCGGCGACGACCAGTGGAGCAACATGCTCGGCGGTACGGAGCTCATCCGTCGTAAGCTTGGCAAGGACGCTTCCGCAATGACCATCACGCTTCTTCTCAACTCCGAGGGTAAGAAGATGGGCAAGACCGAGAAGGGCGCGGTATGGCTGGATCCCGAGAAGACGTCGCCGTTTGAGTTCTACCAGTACTGGAGAAACGTGGCGGACGCAGACGTTCTCAAGTGCATCCGAATGCTCACGTTCCTGCCGCTCGAGCAGATTGATGCCATGTCCGACTGGGAGGGCAGCAAGCTGAACGAGGCCAAGGAGATCCTTGCATTCGAGCTCACGAAGCTTGTACACGGCGAGGAGGAGGCTGTGAAGGCGCAGGCTTCGGCACGCGCATTGTTCGGCGCAGGCAACGCTGAGGAGGCTCCCGAGGCTCCCATCGGAGAGGATGCATTTACCGACGACGCGATCGATCTTGTTTCGATCCTCGTTGCCGCAGGCCTCGCACCGACCCGTTCGGAGGCGCGCCGCAACATCGAGCAGGGCGGCGTTTTGGTGGACGGCGAGAAAGAGACCGACTTCCGCAAGACGTACACGAAGGACCAGATTGCCGCAGGCCTTGTGGTAAAGCGCGGTAAGAAGAACTTCAAGAAGGTAGTGCTCGGTTAACACCGGGCCTGCCCGATTGCAACACAATAACAAGGCAAAACACAACGACCGGGGAACTTTTCCCGGTCGTTTCTTCACTCTCGAAAACCTTCTTTTCGAAAAATCCGGCCGCCCCGAAACGGTTGCATCTTCGCCCCCGGGGTGGTACAATGGAACCGCAAGCCGCTGCGGGCTGCATGCCGCGACGGTTTTTCTTGTGGAGGGAAGCGACTATGGAGCCGGGCATCGGAGATGAAAACCGAAATGATGTAGAAAACGAGCCCCGCAAGCTAAGCGGGTACTCGTTCCTCGAGTATATCTACATCTTTTTCTTCTTCGGCATCGCCGGCTGGATCTGGGAGTGCAGTCTCTACCTGATCCGCGACCATGTCCTGGTCAATCGCGGCACAAAATACGGCCCCTGGGTTCCGATCTACGGCTACGGCGGTATCCTGGTAATTTTGCTTTTATACCGCTTCCGACACAGCAAGCTCCGGGTATTTTTCTACGGAATCATCATATCCACCTGTTTTGAATATCTCACAAGCGTCCTGCTTCAGTACGGTTTAGGCGTGGTCTACTGGGATTACTCGAACGATTTTCTCAACCTTAACGGCCGCATTTCCCTGGTCAGCTCGCTGGCGTTTGGCGTCTTCAGCCTTTTAGGCATCTATCTCTTTGCGCCGACCGCAACCGGGATCGCGCGGCGCCTTAAACCAAAGCCGCGGCGCATCGTCGCAATCGTCCTGTGCAGTCTCTACTGCCTGGATATACTTGCCTGTGCAATCTTCGGATTCAACTCCGCTTCGAAGCTCTGAAGCGGGGACAGTCCTCACGGAAAGGGGTTTCCGGGAGAAGGAGGGGTGACATGTCACATACGACCAATGCCGGTTCCGATCGCACGTTCCGGCTTACCGTTCTATGCATCGTCTGGTTGTTCGCGGTGATCACGCTTGTGCGCGTCATCGTAAGGAAGGATTTTGCGCGGTTTGACGTGGCCATCGAACTGTTTGTCCTGGCACTCCTCCCGTTTTTGTTGGAGAAGCTGTTCTCCTGCCGCGTGAGCAAGGCGATGTTTCTCTACATCGAACTCTATCTGATCGGCTACCCGCTAGGGCATTGCTACAAGCTCTACTTCCACACCACCTGGTTTGACAAGATTCTGCATATAAGCGGCGGCGTTGCCTTTGCTCTTCTGGGCTTCTGGCTGTTCCGCCTGCTGTTGTTCGGCCGCGAGGGCGGTCCGTTAGATGCAAAAAAGCTACGCACCGGACTCTTCTGCGCCCTCTGCTTCTCGGTGGCGATTGCCGCCGTCTGGGAGCTCATCGAATTTGCCGGAGATACGGCCCTCGGAACGGACGCCCAGACCGACACGGTGATTCACGAGATTCACTCCTTCAGCCTAAGCGACGAGCCCGGCGCCATCACGTCGATCACGCAGATTGCGGACACCGCCGTAAGCGGCTTTGACGACGCAAATTACGAGACGCTGACGCTGCCAACCGGCGGCTACATAGACATCGGCCTGATCGACACCATGTTGGATATCGCCGTGGAGCTTGCCGGCGCCGTGGTGACCGTCATCATCCTGTGGCTTGACAAGGCGCGCCACCCCGGGTTCTACCCGCGGGAGGAGCACGCAGCAGCCCCCGCAACGTAGCACGCTGCGCGGCTTACAGAAAACAATCAAAAAACGCACCGTCCCGGTTGGCTTTTGGCCTGCACCGGCGGTGCGTTTCTTTCGTTAATTCGGTTTTTCGGGTTGCAGCCCGCCGCTGCGTCCCCGGCGGTTTCCGACCGCTGACTGTCACTGCTTCTCGATCACGTTCGGCACGATGTCCTTGACATCCTCCGCGAGGATCGTGCACAGATCCTCCTCCGTCGGATTCTTGATCCCGACCACACGCGTCGCGTGGTTGGTGATGGCTTTTTCGAGGAAGTTGCGCACCTCACGGGCGTTCGCAAAATTCTCCTCCTGCGTCTTTAAGCAGTTGTCAAAATACTCGATGGCTGCGGTGCGTGCCTCCGGCGAGAGCTTGTAGTCCTTGCCGCTGCACATGCCCTCCAGGATCTTGATGAGCTGTTCCGGAGAGTAGTCGTCGAAACGGATGTATTTGTTGAAGCGGGACTTAAGACCGGGGTTCGAATCCAGAAACTCGTCCATGGGCTCCTCGTAGCCGGCCACGATCACGATCATGCGGTCGCGGTTGTCCTCCATGGCCTTCAGAAGCGTGTCCACCGCCTCCTGGCCGAAGTCGTTCTCGCCCTTGCCTACATTTAACGTGTACGCCTCATCGATGAACAGGACGCCGTCCATGGCCTTGTCGATGACTTCCTGAGTCTTGATTGCCGTCTGGCCCACATAGCCGCACACCAGGCCGCCGCGGTCCACCTCCACGAGCTGTCCGCCCTTCAAGACGCCGAGTCCCTGAAAAATCTTTCCGAGAAGTCTCGCAACCGTCGTCTTGCCGGTACCGGGGTTGCCGTAAAATACCATGTGCTTGCTGATGTCCGCGGTCTTCATGCCCTTGGCCTCGCGCATCTTCTGCACGCGGATGAGGTCCACGATGCCCGCGATATCCTTCTTCACGCGCTCCAGACCGATGAGAGCGTTCAGATCCTCCATCAGCTTGTCGACATTTTCCTGATTGCTCGGATCGACAACCTTTTTCTCCACCAGGATGGGCTTCGGCTTCACAAGCTTGAAGTTGCTTGTGTAGAAGACGCCGTACTCCTTCAAAAACGTCTCCAGCATGGTGATATACTGGGTCATGCGATTCGTTTCCTTCTCGCCCGCACTCTCCTTCACCGCCAGAATATTTTCCGCGAACAGCTTGTAGGTGTCCGCAAGGATCTGCGCGTTCTGGTACTTGTTCGGATCGTTGCCGATCTTTTTGCCGGCGTCCGCAAGGATGAAATACTTCATGGCCTTCGGGCGCGTCGAGCCGTAGGAACTGCCCTGCATCGCAAGAGTACGGCGGATCGCATTTACCTCGTCCGCGCGCATCTTTAATTGCAGCGTATCCTTGATCAGATCCTGCTCCTCCTGGGTGATGACACCGTCGGAGTCCGCAAGGTACAATGCAAACTCCAGCATTTCCCGATGAAGAAGCACTTTAAGCGGCATGCTCAAAGCGAGCACGCCGCCGATGTTTAAGCGACTGATTGTCATGCAAATGGAATCGCAGAGTGCCATCATCTCCTGCAATGTCTTTTCCATTCGTATTCCTCCGTTTTGCCGGATTTAACCGCGGCGGGAGAGATTCCCCCGCCGCGAAATCACAATTCTTACTGCAGTACGCGAACCTTCAGCACGCCGTCAAGCGCCGAGAGCTTCGATACGATCGCTGCCTCGTCCACTTTGCCGCATACATCCAGTACGCTGTAAGCAAAGTCTCCTCTGCTCTTGTTGTACATATTCTCGATGTTGATGCCCGCAACCGCGGTCGTGAACTGCGAGAGCATGTTCGGTACATTTCTGTGAAGAATGCAGATACGGCTTGCAACGCGGCAAACGCCTGCATCCAGCATCGGGAAATTCACCGAGTTGATGATATTACCGTTCTCCACATACTCGCGAAGCTGGCGAACAGCCATCACTGCACAGTTGTCCTCGGACTCCTGGGTCGAAGCGCCGAGGTGCGGGATCGCGATCACGCCCTTCATGCCGGCCGTCTTTGCATTCGGAAAATCGGTGATGTACTTCGCAACCTTGCCCGAAGCAAGCGCTGCTTCCATCGCGTCGTCGTCAACAAGAAGGTCGCGTGCGAAGTTGAGGATGATAACGCCGTCCTTCATCATGGCGATGGTATCCGCATTGATCATCTTCTTCGTGTCATCAAGAAGCGGCACATGAACCGTGATGTAATCGCACTGCTGGAAAATCTCCTCGCGGCTGTTTACATGGATGACGTTTCTCGAAAGCTTCCATGCATTTTCCACGGAGATGTAAGGGTCGCATCCGTAAACGGTCATGCCGAGAGCTGCGGCTGCATTTGCAACCAAAACGCCGATGGCGCCGAGACCGATCACACCGAGCTTCTTGCCCTGGATCTCCTTGCCTGCGAACTGGCCCTTGCCTTTCTCGATGAGCTTCGCTACGTTCTCGTCATCCTTGATGGTCTGCACCCAGTTGATGCCGCCCAGGATGTCGCGGGACGTAAGCAGAAGGCCTGCCATTACAAGCTCCTTAACGCCGTTTGCGTTTGCGCCGGGGGTATTGAAAACAACAACACCTTTCTCAGCGAGCTTGTCAAGCGGAATATTGTTGACACCGGCGCCGGCTCTTGCAACGGCAAGAAGCTTGTCGCCGAACTCCATCTCATGCATTGCGGCGCTGCGCACCAAAGCTACGTCAGCATCCGCAAAATTGTCGGTCTGCTCATATGCAGCACCGAACTCATCCAGACCGATCTTTGCGATCGCATTCAGGCAATTATATTTCATATTCGATTCCTCCGTGATCAGGCGTTCTCCGCCTCAAACTTCTTCATGAACTCAACAAGCTTCTCAACGCCCTCGATCGGCATTGCATTGTAGATGGACGCGCGCATACCGCCGACACTTCTGTGCCCCTTGAGGTTTACAAAGCCTGCCTCGGTTGCCTCCTTGATGAACTTCGCATCGAGATCGGCGTCGCCGGTCACGAACGGAACGTTCATAAGGGAGCGGGAGTTCTTCTCAACCGTGCCCTTGAAGAGCTTGCTCTGGTCGAGGAAATCATAGAGGATCTTCGCCTTCTTCTCGTTGTACTCCTTCATAGCCTCAAGACCGCCCTGCTTCTTGAGCCACTTGAATACCTTGCCGCAGATGTAGATGCCGTAGCAAGGCGGAGTGTTGTAGAGGGAATCATTGTCCGCATGGGTCTTGTACTGAAGCATCGTGGGCGTGCCCGGAAGCACATCCTCGGTGATCAGATCCTCGCGGATGATGGCGATCACAACGCCGGCAGGTCCGATGTTCTTCTGGGCGCCGCCGTAGATCACCGCATATTTGGAAACGTCCATAGGCTCGCTCAGGAAGCAGGAGGATACGTCAGCGACGAGATCCTTGCCCTTCGTGTTCGGCAGAGTCTTGAACTTCGTTCCGTAAATGGTATTGTTCTCGCAGATGTACACATAGTCCGCATTGTCGTCGATCGGAAGATCGGAGCAATCCGGAATGTAGGAAAATGTCTTGTCCTCGCTGGACGCGATGCACTTTGCATCACCGAACTTCTGAGCCTCCTTGAAGGCTCTCTTTGCCCACTGGCCGGTCACGATGTAATCCGCAACCCTGTTCTTCATCAGGTTCATCGGAATCATCGCAAACTGCAGATGAGCGCCGCCCTGCAGGAACAGAACCTTGTAGTTGTCCGGGATGTTCAAAAGATCCCGGAGATCCTGCTCGGCGTCCTTGATGATCTTGTCAAAAACTTTGGAGCGATGGCTCATCTCCATAACGGACTGGCCGCTCCCCTGGTAGTCGAGCATCTCTGCTGCGGCTTCCTTCAATACTTCCTCCGGCAGCACGGCCGGACCTGCAGAAAAGTTATACACTCTTCCCATGTTAGTACCTCCTAGATAGAATATATCGTATCCGCCGAAGCGGAAAAAATGGTAAGCGGTTCCTCCCCGGGAGAAGAAACTATCTTCCTCAGGGCCGCTTACCAATCATTCTATACCCACGCGCGCGGGAAGTCAAGTATATCCCATTGAATAAAAAAGGCATTGCAACTTCCCGAAAGAAGCTTCAATGCCTTCACTCTTTCTTATCGCGTATTCCTACCGGATCTCGCACACGATGACCATCGGTCCCTCCTTGGCGAGAGCGCGCTCCAATGCTTTGCGGGCGTCGTCGCGGGTGGCGACGCGAACCGCCGGAACTCCCAGGGCCTCCGCGATCTTCACGTAGTCCGCGCGATCCTCGAAGCTGGTCTGATAATAACGGTCGTTGTAGTAGACGTGCTGCCAGTGGCGCACCATCTCCAGGCCGTGGTTGTCGCACACGATCTCCACGATGGGAAGACGGTATTTGGCGGCGACCGAAAGCTCGTTCATGTTCATCCGGTAGCAGCCGTCGCCGGCCACGTTGATCACGCGCTTGTGCGGGCAGCCGAAGGCCGCGCCGATGGCCGCGGGAAGGCCGTAGCCCATGGTTCCCAGACCTCCGGACGTCAGAAGCTGCCGCGGGCTGTGCACGCGGTAATTTTGCGCCACATCCATCTGGTGCGCGCCGACCTCCGTCGTGATGATGCAGTTGCCGCCCGTCATGTCGTCCAGCAGAAGGGCAATCCACTGTGACGTAAGAGCGATCGATGTCGGATCGGTATAAATCTTCTCGCGCGCCGCGAGATCCTCGCGGTAGCGCTGTCTGCAGATATTCATCCAGGTGGCGTGCCGGCTCGCGGGAATCTCCGGAAGGAGCCCTTCGATCACTTCCTTCACATCCCCCACCGCCGAGACCGTTGTCCGGATATTTTTGTCGATCTCCGCCGGGTCGATATCAATCTGTAAAATGCTCGCCTGCTCGCACCAGTCTGGCCGATTGCCCGTCACGCGCTCGCTGAAGCGCACGCCGAGGGCGATCAGGCAGTCACACTCCGCGACGGCAGCATTTGCCGCCCGGGTCCCGTGCATGCCGACCATGCCCAGATACCGCTCGCCCGTACCGCTGTACACGCCCTTTCCCATCAAGGTCTCGCACACCGGCGCGTCAATCTTCTCGGCAAATGCCAGAACCGCTTCCTCTGCTCCCGAGATCACGCAGCCGCCGCCGATCAGAATCAGCGGCCGCTTCGCCTTGCGAAGCGCGGCGCGGAAGCTCTTGGCAGTCGCCTGGCGAACCGCCGCATCCCCGGCAAATCCGCTCGGATCCTCGCGTCCGTCCGCAGAGAGCACACGCCCGTCATGGTTGTCGTCCGTCCGTTTCGAGGCCTCATAGGCGGCCTCCATCTCCTCCGTCCACTCCGCGGTGGTCACGTCCCTGGCGATGTCCACAAGGACCGGACCGGGGCGTCCGCCGGCGGCGATCGCATACGCCGCGTCCATCACGCCGCGCAGCTCGCGGATGTCCTTCACGAGGAAGTTATGTTTGGTGATCGGCAGAGTGATGCCGAAGATATCGATTTCCTGGAAGCTGTCCTTGCCGATGGAATCCACGGTCACGTTACAGGTGATTGCGATCAGCGGAACGCTGTCCATCATGGCCGTCGCGATGCCCGTAACCAGGTTCGTCGCGCCGGGACCGCTGGTCGCCATGCACACGCCGACCCTGCCCGTCGCCCTCGCGTAGCCGTCCGCAGCGTGCGCGGCGCCCTGCTCGTGCGCCGTCAACACATGCCGAACCGCCGTCTGCCGGTACATGGCGTCGTAAAGCGCCAGATTGGTGGCACCGGGATAGCCGAACACAAGATCCGTCCCGTGCTCCCGCAGGCATCGAATGACAAGTTCACTGCCGTTCATGTGCATGTTCTCCTCTCCGAAAAATAATCTGAATTCAGCCCGCAGCGCGCTTACCGACTACGTCTCGCTGCCGGAGGCCGGCGTGGGCGAGGCGGGTGCCGGCGTAACGGTATTGTTGCCCGCGTTGTCGCCTGCATTTTCCCCGTCGGAATTGCCGCTGTCGTCAGCATTTTCCCCGCGAGCACTCTTCACGGTGCTCCAGTCCACGGTCTTGATGTTGTCGCCCCAGAGCTGCTTCGCAAGCTTCTCCATGTAGGCCTTGGTAAAGGTCTTGCCCTTGGAGAAATGGCGGCAGCCGTGCTCCTTCTCGAGCTCCTCGGTGTAGTCCTGCAGCGCGTAGACGCGGAAGTTGCAGCTCTGGCCCAGGGCCTTGCTGTCGTAGTTCCAATGGTTCACCAGGGGGATGACGGTGCCTTCTTTGATGTATTTGCCGTCGTCGCCCTTGTAAAATTCAAGATACGCCATTCCCTCCAGCTCGCACTCGGCCTGCTTGAAGATCGAGAGGAAGTTGCCAAGCGAATAGTAGACAACCATCTTGTGGCCGTCCTCGCCGGTCACCCACTCCATGGGCTGGCAGATGTGCGGGTGCGCGCCGACCACGGCGTCCACACCGAGCTTGAGGAAATGCTTCATGTAATCCTTCTGGTACGAATTAGCCGACATCTGATACTCGTTGCCCCAGTGTACGAAGACAACGACAAAGTCCGCTAACTCCTTCGCCTTCTGGACATCCTTGGTCACGCGGTCCTTCGAGAGAATGTCCACCGAGTACGGTGCATCCTTGGTGGCCGTGTTGAGGTTCATTCCGTAGGTGTAGTTGAGCAGCGCGATGGAGATGTCGTACTTTTTCACCACCGTGATGGTGTTCTGGTCCTCCTCGCTGTCGTGCAGACCCAAAAGCTTCACGTCGGGGTAGTTCATCCGCCAGAAGCGAACCGTGTTCTGCACCGCCTTCCAGCCGTGATCGGACGCATGGTTCGTCGCCGCGGTGATCACGTTAAATCCGGCCTTCACCACCTCGTGTCCGACCTCGTCGGGGGAGTTGAACGTGGAGTATCCGTGGTACGAGCCCCAGCGGGTCTTGCTGCCGATGAACTCCTGCTCCTTGGCCGAACCGACGTAGCCTTCGTCGCCGCCGAGCACGGTCTCCTGGTTGATGACCGCAAAATCGGCCATCTGTGCATATCGCTTGATGTAATCGTAGTTGTGACTGAAATCGAAGGTCTTCGTCTCCTTGTCGTAGCCGTCCTCCAGCATGTACCAGTCATAGAGGTTGTCGCCGACCGCGACCATGTTCACCACGTTCGGCGTCGGCGTGGGTGTCGGCGTCGGCGAGGGTGAGGGACTCGGTGAGGGCGACGGCGTGGATGTCGCCGTGGGCGCGGGTTTCGTCGGGGTCGGCGTATTCTTGCCGCTGCCCGATCCGCCGCCGAAAAGTCCGGACATCACCAGTCCGATGATCAGCAATGCGATCACGCCGATCCCGCAGATGATCAGTGCGATGCGGCGCTGGCGCTTCTTGCGCTGCTTATATCTCTTGTATTGTTCTCTTGTCATCATGGTAGCCAATGGTATCAACCTCCGTAAAAATCTTCCCCCGTATCATACCCGCGCTTCCTACGCAAGCCCCGGCTTGCACGGCCGTCCTCCCAGACGGCGGTAATGGTAATACAATTCCTCCGTGGCCAGCGCCATCTTCGTCACCGCAAAATCCTGCCCGTGAGGGTACGTGTACCACGTGTCCTCCAGCGTATTGAGGTCCACGCAGTCGCCGAATTTGCCGAGGTATTCGTACTCGATGTGCACCGAGTACTGCGTCCTCGCATCGATCTCCATGGAAAATGCATTCCCCTCGTCATCGACGCCGCTCACATGAAAGCCTGTCATGTCGTGGCGCATCGTGCCGTTGCCCAGGCGGATGAACTTCTTCGCGTTGGGCAGAGTGTCGACATGCACCTCAAGGTCACCGCTGGAGTACGTGCCGGCCTCGACCTCCGCGCGCACGTTCGCGCGCTCCCACTCATACCAGTCGGGGATATGCGTGAACTGCGGAGCTGCATTTTCCGCGCCCGTACCGTCGAAGGACAGCTCCGAGAGCGGGCTCATGGTCCAGCTGCTTCCGCAGGCCTCACAGAAGAGCTTCGTGCCCCTGCTGTTCATGCGAAACTCGGTCCTGCACACGGGACACTGGTAGAGCACCTTGTGAAGGCCCTCCGCGCGCCCCTCGTATTTCGTGGCGATGCCGCGCTGCTTCTGCCACGCGAAATCGTCATATTGAAACATCTCGACAATCTTTTTGTTGACCTCGTCCACCGAGGCTGCCGCAAGCTCCTCCGCGGTGAAGATACAGGTCATCTCCGCCTCCGTCGGCCTGATGCCGCGGTCGTGGAGATTCCAAAACGGCGAGTTGGCATGGTGGCCGTGGCAGATCATCGTCACCACGGGAACCTTCAGGACTTTGCATAATTTGCCGAGAGACTCCGGCAGCACCGCCGTCGTCCCGCAAAGGGAATATCTCGCCTCCGGGTAGATCACGGCCACGTCGCCGTTTTTGATCACCCTGCTCAGTTGACGCACAAGTACGATATCGTTTGTGAATTTCCGCTTGCAGATGCAGCCCACGTTGCGCAGAAGCTTCTCTCTGCCGATGAAGCCGTCGATGGCCACGACATAGTTCGCCCGCTGCGGGAAGATCGCCTTCGTCGCGACCTTGAAGTCGAGAAATGCATTGTGATTGCACAACAACACATACGGAGCCTTCAGCCCTTCCGTGCGCACCTTCGTGATCTTCGCGCGGTGCTTCCACACGTCCGGCAGGCTCAGCAGGATTGTGATCGGCCGCAGATACCACTTCGTCCGCACCGGCGGCTTAGCCATGTCAAACCGTTCAAAGTTCTTGCAATCCATAAGGTTGCTCCTTCCGAATCGGAATCCACAAAATCATTGCTATCATACCATAGAAACCGCCCGGGGGCAAGCCCCCGCCGAAAGCGAAGGGGACCGCCGAAAAGCGGTCCCCCGTGATTCCGATTCGATTTTACACTCTCTCCATCCGAAGAAGGATCGCCTTGTCGTTGAAGGCTTTCATGTCGTCCGAGCCGACGCCGATGTAGTCCTTTCCGAGAAGGGTGAAGATGTTAGCCTTCACACGAAACTCCGGGAGCCGTCCCAACACGCGGTCGCCGTCCCACAAAAGCGACGTGGAGACGAGCAGGCTCACGTCGCCGTTGGAGTCGATGGGGCTGCCGGTGGCGTTCATCGGGATGATCGCCCGGCGGCCGGCCAGAAGCTCCTTCATTGTCTTTTCGCTCCGCCGGATGCGAAGGTTCAACCCGCCGACATACGGAAGATCGCCGTAGTTGTGCCCGGCGGACTTCGTGTGCGGCACGTTGTACTTCTTCGCGACGCGCTTGTCCGAGATTCCGGTCTTGATGACTCCGTTCTCGATCAAAACAAGCTTTTCCTCCGGGATGACGCAGCCTTCGCCGTCCCAAAATCTCGTGAACCACGCCTCCTGATCACTCGTGTCGTGCTCCAGCGTAAAATCCTCGCTGAACACCTTCTCGCCGACCTTCCCGGTCAGGCGCGACGCCCCCAGAGCCAGGCTCTCCGCATTCAGCTCGCTCATGATCCCGCCGGTCAGGGAGTAGTACTGCATGACTATGATGATCTCCTCGGGAATCTCCGCCACGGTCTCGTAATTTCCGAGATAGAGATCCGCCATCGTGCGGAAGATCGTGCCGTCGTCGAATTTGCGCACGTTGAAGGCGAAGCCGCCGTCCCGCAGGTCGGTGCTGTCCTTATGCTTGAAGTTGAATCCCACGCCCGCGCAGGCATCGGTGTTGACATAGTCGATCCCGAGGTCATTTTTCAACGATTGCTCGAGCCACTCCGTCCCGACGGAGCCGGAAAATGTAAACTGCGGATAGTTGTCCGTAAGGTACTTCATGTACTCCTCCGCCGTCGCCAAAAGCTCGCGGTCGGTGAATTCGCACTCGCTCTTGTCGCGCTTGCGGACGCCGCCCGACTCGGGCGTGAAAGGATACGGTCTTGCGCGCTCCGGATCCGCCTGCGCTCTCGCGAAGCCCTCCTCGTCGTCGATCTCGCCGATACTGTAGAAAATGCCGACCTTATCGTTTTCGTACACCCGGTACGAACTCTCCACGGAATTGATGTGCTCGAACGCCTTGGGCTTATTTTCCTCAAATGTGATCCTGCTTTCTCTTCTGCGCGCACTGTGTTTTTCTCTGATAGCCATTTCGTAAAATCCCCCTTAACCAACCTGTAATTTGCGAACGCGGATCGTCGGACCGCCCGCAGACACCCGCACCATCTGACCCATTTTCCCGCAGGTATAGGAATCGAAAATCTCGAAATCCGAGCCGACGCGGTCGATGTCAAACAGTGTCTGGAACACCGAACCCGTCAGCATGCGCACGCGGCACGGCTCGCAGATCTTGCCGTCGCGGATGCGGTAGCACACGGTGGCATTCATGACAAATGTCGAACTTCCCGTACCGTCCGAGACCATATAGACGTAGATGCCGTCCTTCGTGTCGGCGATGATATCGTCAAAGGAATCCTTCCCGGCCGCCAGGTACGTGTTGGTCATGCGGACGACGGGGCGTTTGCGGTAATCCTGCGCGCGGCTGTTGCCGGTGAGCTCCTCCGAAAGCGCCGCAGCCGACGTCGAGTCATGCAGCCGGCCGGTGAGCACGCCGTCCTTGATCAGCCAGGTCTCGCGGGACCTCGTTCCCTCGTCATCGTACGGAATATAGCCGTGCCGTAACAGCTCTCCGCTGTCGCAGATGGACACCAGGTCGGAGCCGACCTTCTTGCCCATAACCCACTCGTCGCGGAGCCTGCGGTCGTTGAGCATGAAGTCCGCCTCACTCTTGTGCCCGAAGCTCTCATGGGCGAACATCGCCGTCGTGATGGGCGAGAGCACGCAGGTGTACTCGCCGGGCTCCAGCTCCACTGCATTTTTCAAATAATCGATATAGCGGTCGCGCTCCGCAAGCACCTCTTTCTCATGTCCGAGCAACTCCTCCGGCGTCTTGCCGAAGAACTGCTTTCCGCCGTTTAGCTGCTGACCGTCCGAGGTCAGGCAGTAGAACACTCCGCAGGAGCACAGCTGGTAATCGTAGACGATGGCGCTTCCCTTGCTCGAATAGAAGCTCTTCTTCTGATACGTTCCCTCGACGCCGATGCTCCAGGAGCTCACCTCCGGGACCGGTTCGCCCGTACACTCCTTGACGTAATGGTTAAGCGTCTTCATGAAGCGCTCTCTTGTAATGTTGCAAAGCTTGTTCTCCCCCTCGAACACAAGCCGCTCCTCCCGGTTGACCTCCAAAAGGCGGATCGCCGGGTTCTCACAGATCGCCGGATCGGGCGTCGCCAGCTCCGCCAGCGCGTCCAGCTCCTTCTGAATCTCCGAGAGATCATTTGTCGACGCCGTGTACCACATTTTTCCGTCATAGACGCGGATCAGCGCGCCGGTCTCCGGCATCAGGGAATCCCTCGTCAGGTCCCCGTTCAGCATGCACACTCCCGTGCTAAGCGTCTCCTCGATCCGGATGTCCGCGTACAGCCCCTCCGGAAAATGAAACTTCTCACTCATGGTTTCTTCCTCGCATTTTTCGTAATTTCTCCGGTCTTCTTTTCCCCCGATGGTTACCCGCTTTTCCCTTGGCGGTTACTTGCTCTCCCCCGCCGGTTACCTGCACTCCCGCAGCTTTGCGCGATCCGCCCAGCTCTTCGTTCTGCTTGTGGTCTGCATCGTGTATCCCTGCGGCGGGTTGAGATACGAGTCCGTCACGGCGAAGATCGCCGTAAACAGGCCGCCCAGCGTCGGGTGCACCCCGTACACTTCCTGGTTCGCGTTGTCGGCGCCGACCAGCTGCACCGCATACACCGGCGCCTGGCTGTCCGCCCCCACGTTGTGCTGCATATAGTCAAGCATCGCCGCAATCTTCTCCCGCGGCACGCCGGTGGCCTTCGCGATGGTCGGAATGCTCGCAAACTCGCCGCTTCGCAGGGTGTAAAGATACCCGAGCACCCGGAGATTTTCCTGGTCCGAAAGCTTTCCGAAGAACTCGCGGATCGCGGTTGTGTCGAAGAACCAGCGCTCAAAGCCCTGATCCTTCTCCGGCTGGCGAAGGAAAATATACATGTCCTTGTCTTTGTCCAGTCGCATGAACGTAAAGCCTGCGTCAAAGGAAACCGCACTCGCGGTTCTCGCGGATCCCTCCTCCATCGGCGGCCGCTCGAAAAATTCCGTCGAATTCCGCCAGCTCGCGACCTGCATCGCCCACAGCAGCCGATGTACATGGTCGATGTACTTCTTCTGCTTTTCCGTGTAGTCGCCTTCCTCATGCCATACCGCCGACAGATCGTTCACAATCTCCTGCTCCACCGTCGCGCGACGCCCCTCGCGTCCGTACAAAAAGTCGATGGAAACATTGAAATAGTCCGCGATCCTCGGAATCAGATCCCCCTCCGGGTAGCTTCCGTTCTCCCACTTCGACACCGCCTGCGCACTCACCCCCAGGAAGTTCGCCAGCTGTTCCTGTGTCACCTTCGCCTCCTTGCGAAGCGCCTGTAACGATTCACCAAACCCCATCTTGTACTCCTTTCTTCCGGCGTGTGCAACTCCCCCCACTCGCCTTCCGGTTGATTTAGCTGCATTATAACACAATCGTCGGTTGAGTGGTAGCTCAAATTCAAATATAAGTTTAGTTTCAAGTAGAATTCTACCGATAAAATCAACTGCAGGTTGGATTGCAGGATAAAAAAAAGATGACAAGGGAACAGTCCCCAATTGTCATCTTTTTGTTTTTGTAATTTTGTCACCTCAGATGACAACCGGGGACAGTCCCCTTGTCACCTACGCCGGTGTGAGGTACACCGTGACGGCGGTGGTCGTTCCGTTCTCCTGAACGGTCAGGGTGGCGCGGAGCATGCCGTCGAGCTGGGCTGCGATGGCGATGTTAACGCCCTCCGAAGTCCAGGTGAGCCGGCCGTTGTCAAACGTCATGTCGACGATCGCATCGCGGAACAGAGAGCCGCCCAGGGCGACGCGCGTTCCGTCGATGTAGATGTCCGTGTTGTCCGAAGCCGTTGCTGCCGGAAGCAGCATGCCGTCGACATCCACGTAAGCGCTCTTCCAATACCCCGCAAAATACGTTAACGGCGCCTCGGCAACCGTCTCCGCGGGCTCGTATACAACGGGCTTCTTGCGCGTGAACGCAAGCTCCGTCGCGTTCCACACGAGCTGCTCGCTGCTCGCGGTGATCAGCACATCGCCGGTGCCGTCCCCGAGAGCAATGCCGCTGTCTTGGAAGAACCATTTGCCGGAATCGGACGGGGATTTGTCGACCGAGGACTGAATCTGATATGTGCCGTCCTCGCTTAAGAGCAGCGTCCAGACAACGCCCTCGCGCTCGGCGTACCACTCACCGTAATAAGCCTTCTCGGGCTTCTCCGGCACCTCGGTCGGCGTCGGTTCCTGCGTCGGCGTCAGCGTTGCCTCGGGAATCGTCGGAACCGCCGTGGGCGACGGGGTTGTCTCATTTTTCGTTTTCTTCCCGCAGGAAGCTGCAATCAGCAGAACAGCCGAAAGCACCAAAAGCAATCGAATCTTCTTCATGGTGCACCTCCCTTACTCTTCGTCCGCGAGGCCGGCGATCGTCCGTGAGCGCTTCGCGATCTCCGTCTCCAGCTCATCCGTCCCGGCTTCGTACCGGCTGCTGAGTTTCTCCTGCTGCTCCTTCGGAAGGCTCTCGTACAATTCCTTCATCTTGTCGAACTGACGCAGTGCGGATTCATTTTCTGCCGAAAGCGTCCGGGTGTGCGACGCGACATTCGTGAAGCGAACCGTCACCGTGGCGCCCTGGGACTGCACCGTTTCGCCGGTGCGCGTGTTCGTGACCCGGCAGTAGTACGGACCGTCCGCCTGTACCGGCGCGGTGATTGGAAGGAAAAGCCTCTTGCCTGTCCCGACAACCATCCAGCTGCCGGCATTTTTCCTCACCCACTCAAAGCGAAGCTCATCGCCGGATTCGGAAAATGCATCACAATACAACACAGCATTTGCGATTTCGCCGGCGTATGCAACGAGAGTCACATCCTGCGGCTGCACGTTGATAACCGGAACGGTGGACACGACAGGAGCAGCTTTTGTCACCGAAACCGTATCGGTGACCGCCCAGTGGCCTTCGTACATATTAAGGACGTAGAAGAAATATTCTCCGGGTTTCAAAACCGGAACAGAACACCGAAATCTCTTATCCGACAGCTTTTCCCAGACCATATCGGAATCTGCGGGCCAGTCGTCGGTTCTCCATTGCAGGAGCTGACCGTCGCAGTACAGATGCACGCAAATGTCATTCAGTCTTGACTTCGGACAGGCGCTGATGTCAGCCGTAATCTCCAGAAGGTATGTTCCGTCGTTTCCGAGCTCACCGCTCTTCGGTTGTTCCGTAATCCGGATGGTCTCCTCGCCCCAACCGACGTAGGTGTACCATTTTCCCTTGTTGCCGCGCGGCGTCGTGACAACCATCAGATAGTAACCGGGATCCTTCGCCGTAACCACAACCGAGGTGGCCTCCGTCGGTCCTTCCGACCAATAGACCCGATCATAGTGCGTCTCATCCTCCAGATACGCGACAATGGACCAGCCTTCATTCAGATCAAAGTCCGACGCTCTTTTGTTGAGATAATAGCACGTGTACGTAAACGGTCCTTGTTGCGTCGCATTTCCCGCCGAAGCACCGCCGAAGAAAAGCTCCCATCGAATGTCTTGGGTCGGGTTAAAACCGTTAATGTTGTAAATATCCCCTGTCGGATACACATTCAACGGTGTCGCGAACACCGTAACCATTCTCGACGTTACCGAAAAGCCCGCCGCATCCTTTATGACGCAGTAGATGATATCTCCGGCGGTATCTTTCCCGCTCGCAACATAGGTCTTCTTCGTCGCGCCTTCGATCGGGATCGAAGTGTTCCCGTCTGTAACCCGGTACCATTGATATTGATACGGCTTCGTTCCTCCCATCACCTTGACGCTCACGGACCCGTTCCCCGAATCAAGGCAGAGATCCTCCGGCTCCGAGATGATCTTAAGCAATGCGATTCTGCCTTTCGACGGCTTCGTAACGGATGCCGCCTGCCGGATATCCGTAACGCGGCAAGCAAACTCAGCGTCTCCCCAGGATTGAATGCTCTGACCGCTCTGATCCCGGATCGTCGTCAACAGCTCCGGAAGAATCGTCGACGTTTCCGAAGCATTCTTCACTCCCGCAACGACTCCCGTCTTCTCGTATGCTTTCCCGACCGATTCCGCTATACCACGGAATCGCGTCGTCAGATCATTTTCCGCATTCTCGAGCGATTTTGCGAGCTTCGGCAGAACCTTCGAACCGGCAGCATCCTCGGAGTTGATCACCCGAAACCACTCATAGCGATACGGTCCGACGCCACCCTCCGCCTCAACGGACCAGGTGCAGGTTCCGTCCTCATTTTCCGTAACCGTGGGCTCACCGACAATCTTGAGTTCCTTCGATCCGTCCGCCCCGGCACTCACACCGCGAAGACGGTCGAAAAATCCTTCGGAAGCCGGTATCACGGTCGTCTCGCTCTTCCCGCAACTGCGGCACGTTTTGACCGTCTTGCCGTCCGTGAGCCCGTCGGGTTTGATCGTCTCCGTCTTCCAGTCGTGGCCGGTCGCAGGGATGGTCTCCTGCGCCTTTAAAACCTCACCGCAGACCGAGCACTTCGTCCCTTCGGTCAAGCCGCTCTCGGTGCATGTCGCCGCCTTGCCTGCCACAGTCGCCGGCGTGTGCGCCGTCTTTGCAACCTTTTCGGTCTTCGTCGCGCGGCACCGGGTGCAGGTGAACGTCTTCGTTCCCTCAGCCGCACAGGTCGCGGGCGTTGTCACTTTTCCGCCGTCCCACGAATGGCCGAGCGCAGCAATCGAACGCGTCTCCACCCTCCCGCAGTCATCGCAGGTTCTGGCTTCCTCGCCTGCCGCCTCGCAAGTCGCTGCCTTAGTCTGTGTCCATCCACGCAGGAAGACGTGTTCGCCTTCCTCCATCGGAACATACTTACGATGCTTACATTTCTTGCATTCCCAGACAACCAGCGGACTCTTAATATTGTCATACTCAACCGGCACCCATTCATGCTCACCGGCCGGATACGCTCCGTCACTGCTGCCCGGACAGCCTTCCTTGTCCGGCTCTCCCGCCATCGCCGCCGTAAGCGACAACAACAGCGTCAGCAGCGCAGCAATCAGAGCAATCCACACTCTTTTTCCTCTGTTCATACCTGCCTCCTGTTTTCCTCTTCCCTTGATGACAAGGGGACAGCCCCCGGTTGTCATCTGCAGATGTAACATTGTAACACAGAACAATGTATCAATGCAAGGTGACAAATGGGGACGGTTCTCAATTGTCACCTGAGACAAGGTGACAATTGAGAACCGTCCCCAACTGTCATGTTTTCTAAATAACCAGCCCGGTCGCTTCGTCGATGCCGAGCACAATGTTCATGTTCTGGATTGCCGCGCCGGACGCACCCTTGCCGAGGTTGTCGAAGCTGCTGGCAACAACGATCCGGTCATCGTTGCCGGTGACGTAGATCGCAAGGTCGTCCCTTCCGGACATCTCGTCGGAGAAGATCGCTCCACCCTTGTCCGCCTCAGCGCCGACCGGCAGCACCTTGATGAAGCTCTCGCCCTTGTAGTGTTCAGCATAGACAGCATTGATCTCCGCCACGGACACCTTCTTCGTCAAAAGGTCGGTAAACAGCGGAACCTGCACAACCATGCCGCTGAAATAGTCGGTGGTCATCGGCGAGAACAGCGGATCGCGGTCGATCCCGCACAAAGCCTTCATCTCCTTAAGGTGCTTGTGGGACTGGCCCCAGGCGTACATTCTGGCCGCGCCGTATTTTTTGTCGCGCTCGGCCTCCTCATACTGCGCGATCAGCTTCTTGCCGCCGCCCGAGTAGCCCGAAACCGCAAAGCACGAGAGCGGATAATCCTTCGGCAGCAGCCCTGCCGCCACCAGCGGATACACCAGGCTGATAAAGCCCGTGGCGTAGCATCCGGGGTTCGCGATCCTCTTCGACGCCTTGATCTTGTCGCGCTGTCCGCCGCAAAGCTCCGGGAATCCGTATGTCCAGCCCTCCGCGGTTCTGTGCGCCGTCGAGGTGTCGATGATCACGGTGTCGGGATTTTCCACGAGCTTGACCGCGTCGATCGCCGCCGCATCCGGCAGGCACAAAAACGTGATGTCGGAGGCGTTGATGAACTTCCTGATCTCCGTCTCGTCCTTGCGCAGCGCGCTGTCAATCTTCAAAATCTCGATGTCGGTTCTGTCCTTGAACCGCTCGAATATCTTAAGGCCGGTGGTGCCTTCCGCACCGTCGATGAAAACCTTCTTCATGTGAGACACACTCCTTCCGGGCCGACGCCCTCGCATAACCGGCTGCATTTTTCCGTTGTTCCGCTCATAGTTATGCACAAATTCACGATATATGCGATATTATACGCGCAAAAGCGGGGTTGTCAAGCATTTTTCGCTAGTTTGCCGCATACATTTCCGCCATCCTGCCGTACCTCGACAGCTCCGCGCTCAGGCGACGGTAGTCCTCACTGCGGTTCGCAGCGTCCGCGCGCCCCGCCGGCACATCGTTCCACGAGCCCATTCCGCCGAACACCTGCGAGCACAACGCCGCATTGTAAAGCCGCAGCTTCGCGCCCGTCATCTTCGGAAAATGCTTCCTCATCTGCTCGCTCATCCCGGGCTCCGCCTCGTCCGTCAACACCCGGTATCCTTCCCGGAACCGCCCTCCGAAATACTTCTCACCGATGTCATCGCACAGCTCCGCAAGCTCCTTGTAAACGCGCGCAAGCTCCTCCGAGCAGTCGGTAAACTTCGGCCAGTCCGCGGGCGCTCCCGTGACCTCGCGCTCGGTGTAGTCGACCGAGTAGACGGGCCATTTTTCCTTCCGGCGGACGGTCCTCTCCATCCACCAGCGCTTCACCTTGAATTCGCGCTCCACTTCCGTCCACTGCGTGCGCTCCGCCACCGGCGTCCAGTACGTCTTCCGCCCATCCGCAAACACCGTGAGCACACCCCAGAGCCGGCTGTACGTAAAGCCCTGCTCCTCAATCTCCTGCTCGGTCTGCCCGTACAGCGCATACGCGTTCACCAGGCCGCGCTTCGCAAGCGCCTCGCGCCACTCTGCCGCGGACGCCGCAACGCTCTCCTCCGCGCCCCCCTGCGCAATCGGATGAAACGTAATCTTCTCGACGTCAAACGCAAGCTCAAAATCCTGCCCTTCCGGCACATCCCGAAGGTATGCCGCCAGCTCCGCAATCTGCGTAAAATTCATATGCATTTTCCCCCTTAGTCTTCTCCCTCGCGGCTTTCGCCATGCCTATTGTACCATATCCGGGCACAGCAGTCTACTTCCACGGCCGCTCGCGCCCGAGCCATCCGTTGTCGCGCCAGTACCGGAAGTCCAGGCTGTCCGGATTTGTCTTGCCGACGCTCTTTTGAAGCATCCGGATGGCGAAGAATTTGCCGCGGGTAATCAGGCCGGTGCGACCGGGCTTCGCGTAGTTGATCTTCTTCATCTTCGCCGCCGTCTTCTGCAGTTTCTTCGTCATCGACGCGCGCTTCTTCTCCGGCAGTTTGTCCCAGTGAATGTCATTCATCAGCCGGAACCCGCACGACTTAATCGTGCTGACTCCCCACCACGACAGGCTGTCGTGCATGTCCTTCACCGTCGAGCCGACGCCGCCTCCCAGACACTGCGAGATAATAACCGCACGCTTCCCGAACATCTCCTTCGCCGGCCGGTGCGGCATCCACCGATACCCGAAATGGTCGAGCAGATTCTTCATCGCGCCGCTCGCATGGTACACATACACCGGCGACACGAACACCAGCAAATCCGCCTCCAGCAGCGACTTCTCAATCGCGCTCACATACGCCGCATCCTTACACCGGTCCTCGCCCTGCAAAAAGCACGCCGTACATCCCGCGCAGAAATTCGGACAATCCTTCGGCAAATAATACTCCGTAATCTCCGCCTCTCCCCGAAACGGCTCCAGGAAAATCTCCTTCAGGCGATACGTAACGCCATGCTTCTCCGATCCGTTGATCACTGTGATTTTCATAACATTTTTCCTTTTCGCAACATACTAAAAACTATGCTTTTCACAGTATACCATGATTGACACTGATGCGCAAAGGAAACCCGCCGCCCGATCGGGCGGCGGGTTAATCTAATGCTGCAAATAATGCTCTTTACTGAACCCCTCTTAATGAACTCTACTAACGGATAACTCCTCCGTTCATAGTAATTAACCGTTTAAGTTCCTTGTTAACAATTATCGCTTTAGAAAAGTCACAGTCAACTATTATAACATTTGGCAATGCTTCAAGGCATACCTTACTCACTATTTCACTTTCGTCTGTAATTAGTGTAACGTCCCATATTCTAATAGTTCCATCAGAAGAAGAACTCGCCACGTAATAGCGATCGTTCACCTTAGGGCTTGCACTAACGCACCAAATATAGCTAGAATGTCCGCTTCCCTTTCCAACTAACGTTTTTTTATCTGCAATATATACACCAATAGTTGTATCGGTTGATCCAGAAACAATGTATCGCCCATTTTTAGACAAGACAACACTATATATAAAATCGCGGTGCACTATTGGAAACTTCTGAAAAGCTTTGCTTATCGCTTTTCCCATTTTTTTCCATGGGTGAAAAAAAACTTTGCAGTCATTTCCGGCACTATATACTCCCGCTGTGCCTCGTGCGGCAGACAATGACCGGATGGGTTCTGTATGACCGCTTTCAATTGATTGCATCAATCGAAGTCCATCTGCTCTTACATCCCATACACATAAGAGTTTATCATTCCCTGCGGAAACAACAACATCATCATTAAATGCACTAACCAATCCATATATTTTATTACTGTGTCCGCTGCATTCTTGGCAAATCTTCGTAAGTCTTGGACTAAACAAAAACAACCCTTTATCATCGGTACCACAAATAGTCCGACCATCGCCAAGACACAAAACACAATTAATTGGCGAACCAGTCTTTTTTGATGCTCTAAGTACCACTCCAGTCTCTTCAAGACGCCACTTCATAATACTGCCATCATCTGATCCAGACACTATCTGCAGGTGATTATTGCTTGTTTCCCAAGATATGCACTTTACACTATCATTATGTGCTCGGAACACCCATCTGCACTTTTGCCTCTCAACGTCCCAAACACGAATAATACCATCGTCATACCCCGCCGCTAAAAGCATTCCATCTTTACTCCACGAAGTGCTTCTTGCAGATTTATTGTTACATCCGCATATTCTATCAAACTGTATTCTTTCAAGTGTTTGCTCATCTTTCAAGACTCGTGCCAACCAAACAGAACCATATCTTGACCCTATCGCCAACGAACAACAATCATTGTTCCAAGCGGCACATCCGATTATACCCATATCCAGAACATTAATACTCTTAACCGCCACCTGAACATAATTGTATGGGGGGCCATCAAGGCTCTTGTAAATCGATACTGTCTTATCTGTAAACACCGCGCAATAATCTTCGCTTCCACATGACCCGAAGCATACACATCTGGTTCCCTCGGCATTAACGTCTGCTATAGGACGACGTTCAAACCCAAAACCGCCAAGTGATTTCTTGACTGGAACAAGTTGTACGCACTCGGTTTCAGTAAACACCTCCAAGATACTACCATCATTTACCCAATGTAATGCTTTGATTGGCTTCGCAAAAAAGGCACTCGTGATCTCCGTTTCTGTGCCTAAACTCCAAATGCTTACACGTCCATATTCATCACCGGTCGCGAACAACCCTTTCGAAGATGCACTTATACAAGAAACGGCTTTATTGTGATTGCTTTTGTATCTTGTTGTCCCTACATCCATCGTATACGCGGAAACACCGCCAGAACGATCTCCAAACAAAACCGTACGGCAATCACTACTCCACTCAACACAATAGATCCAATCTGAACTTTTGCTTACACTTCGATGTTCCCATTTATCGTTCCGCTTTTCCCACAATATCAGCATATTGTCGTCCCCAGCAGAAACAATAATACTATCATTATCAGGACACCATTTTGCACACCTAATGTACCGTGAATGAGGCTTTCCATCGCAGACAACTTCTCTCTCCAGAGTTTTTTTATCCCAGATTAACATTAAACAGTCATTGGACGCACTTAACAGTTTCGTTCCATTTCTGTTCCAACCGAGAGAACACACCGTCATTCCGTGCCCGTCTCCTCGAAATGTCCCGTCTCCGATTTTTGCTTTGACAAAATGGTCAGCTGGCGCCCCTACGAGTGAATAACCCGTCAAAGATACTTCCGAAAGATCAAGACCACTAAAGTTTACTTGAGATACATCATTACCATAAGCTCCTTTGTGTAAAGTCAGCATTCTTCTGACAAAACCGTTGTCAGTCCTCTCAACCGCCTCCTTCTCTCTATACAACTCCCAAATCTTCTCCCAAATTAATCCTTTACTATTCTCCGAATTCTGTAACAAATCAACCATGTAATCAGTAACATATTCATTAGGAGTATTCTTCCATGATGCTGGCACTTTATCTAGAACGCATTGCGCTGACTGAAGGATATGAATTGCTGCCAAGGCATCTCGGAATCCCTGATGAATAAACTGTACCATACCATCATTCTTCCGAAAAAGACTAATTCCTTCAGTTAATGCTTTGTATAAGAGAGCAACTGATAGCGAATCCTTGCCCCCCTCATTTGTATCAACAATCTCTTGTATCCTCGCAGGAAGGCTACTATTATTCATCTCCTCATCAAACAATTTTATCGCACTTCTTATCAAATTTCTCATTTCTGAATCAGAAACTGTGTAATTCTGCTGCATTCTATACGCTATATAAGGAGCAACAAATTCCGCCGCGATAATAGGCAGGATAATACTTCTATATGATTCTGTATATAGTAAAACCTCGCTCTGTAGGTAATTCCAAATAATTGAACCCGCATTAGTCGGTCGCACGAAATCAACATATTCTACGTTGCTTTGGCGATTTTTAATATTCTCACTTCTTGCATATAGATTAAGCATCAGCGGAGTGTCAATTACATTCCAAATTCGGTTGTTTGCTTCAGGAATTACTACTCCAGCTTTAATTAGATACTCTCGGATTTTCTGCCTTGTTAGGGTCTCCAACTGCAATTTATGCATTTCAATCGATAGAAAATCCGTGCTTGCATCATATCGAGAAGAAACAACTATTTGTACTCTTCTCAAGGCCCAGAAATGAGTAATTTCTTCGACCACACACTTTCGAGTATCCTCATTAGTTTCATTCAGTCCATCAAGAATAAGAATCAACGGCGGTCTCGTGTCGTCCTCTTTGGACGAACTGTTAACCAAATTCATGAGTTCGTTGAACAACTCTTCTTTCGATTCCAGCGTGCGCTCCTTTATGTATGACATAACTGTCTTGGTTCCCCGAAGCACTCTTAACGGAACATATAGTTTAAAAGTGTCGACAGAAAGATTTAGCAGCGAAACCGTCTTCCCTAACCCTCCAATCCCGCAGAGAGACAGATGCGGTTTCTCATAGTCCCACGCCAGTCTAATAGCCTCCTCAAGTGTAATATGATTCTTCCTACCCCCCTTCTGATCTACACTAACCCTACTACCGATGCTTTCATATGTACCCTTAGGGAATACGTCGGGATTCATATCAATCAATTTCATGCTAGGACAATTCTTTATTTCTTCATCCCACGCTATTTCTAAGCGTTGCGCAAGCTTATAACGACTAACAATCTCATTGTCGGTCGTATTCCACCCCATATTTTTTATTTCTTTTTTTATTGCTTTAGTAATTGCTTCAACCTCTTTCGAAGCCAGCACACGATCTGCTTTGGCCGTCTTTTCAAGAAAGAATTCTTCAAGGACATCCAAGCATTGACTGATAAGCGCCTCGACATCTTTTTTTTCTGTCTCCTTCTGCGCATGTGCAAAACTATATGCACGATTCAAAATATCTTCTCTTGCTTTATTCTTCTTATCACTTTCAATTTCAAGCAGAAACTTGTGTACTTCTTGTTGGAGATGCTTCGAAACAAACTCCAACAGTCCAGTATAATCATATTCAAAGTCGAAAGTAAACGTCAGATTCCGCTTTTTATCAACAATTGCATTAAGCTTCTTCTTTACTTGTTTGTTTTCTTTTACCACATGCAATGTCTTCACTAGTTCATCCTGAACCAACGGAAAAAGTCCGTCAAAAACCTCTTTAAGTTCAACTTTCATTTGTAAACCTCGTTTGTGTTATTTGCTTATCCTAATGCTGCCAAAGCTATAAGCACCTTCGTTGTCAGCTAAGTATTCTCCTGCGTCCCCTTAGTTGCGACCCACAATCTACTTTTTTTAATTTTACTTACTATTTCTTCTTCATTTGCTATCCTAAACACGTATTCTTTTGAGGGATAAGACCTCATTGAATGATGAAACAGTTTTCCCTTCGCATTCAGCACCCAATAGCCATTATAATTCGCATTGTTTCTGGACAGCACGTTAATTCCGGTGTCCTTCAGTACACTAGTAGTTCTTTCTAAAACAGTTAAGAACTCCTCTTCAGTAACATCATATCTGTCATATGTGCTTTTTTTGTTTTCAGGATGCGGTTGGATTAGACACCATTCTCGGGGTTTTATTTTCTTGATTAACCCTATCAAAGAATCCATCTTGTCCATATCGACAAGCGTTTGATTCACGACTGTATTAATCCGCAGGTTGCTCACTGTCAGCATTTCGATTAACTGTGACTGTGCTTCAAACACCCCTTTACATCCATTCAAGTAATCTATGGACTCTTTATCGTACCCATTAATTGAAATCATAATTCGAGAAAACCGGTGTTGATTACAAACAAGCCATTCCAAGTTATTACTAATATACCCGCTTGTACTGATTGTAAATGAAATCCCTCGATTAAATAAAGCATCGCAAACCACTGGCAAATATGGATAGTTCACGGTTTCTCCACCAGACAAGTCAATTTTTTGCACTTTTAGCAACGAAAACAACTGCAAGTACTCATCCAGCAGACTAATGTCAAATTCTGAATTGGTTTTCGTCTCAAAGCAAAATGGGCATCTACACTTACACTTGTCAGTAATCACCCATACTAATTGCGGAAGAACTGACTCAACTTGTGTCTTTTCCGCGACAAACAAATTATCATTACGGTCATATCTGAAGCCACTAGAAAAACAAGATACAGATTCTTGCTTATTTTGTTCCATTTTCCCTCCGGGTATTTTGAAAACTTTCTTTCTTTTTGCAGCGTTACGATACAATCAACACGCATTACTGATTATACTAGATGATTATGCATATGTCCATATTTACCAATATCAACAGCACGCACATGCAACAAAACCCATCACTTTGAAATTACATTTTTCAGTTTGCTCTCCTTCTCACATTCATAATATCGCCCAGTATAAACTATCTATCGTCCTTGTACGCAATAGTTTCACAGAAATACCGCTAACGCAAAAAGTCCCCCACACCCACTTCAGGGCATGGAGGACTCCTCTATTCATTTTGAATTATTTCCCAACCTCTTCAATCACCCACCTCTGTTCACCCTCGGCGCCGGGGGTGCAAAGCTGCGCGAGGCCGCCGGACGGGACGGTGAGGATGCGGCCGCTCTCGTAGGGAGTGCGGATGGCGTAGGTGCCGCCCTCATTTTCCGAGAGATACCAGCTCTGGGCGTCGATGTAGCCCGTGTAGTAGCAAAGGCCGATGGTGTTGCCCTCGGCGTCCCACGCGTTGGAGAGGTCGATGAGCAGCGTCGGGTATTCCTTCGGTGAAATCTCGAAGCGGTTGCCGCCCGCGTAGCGGAGGTTCCAGACGCAGGGCTCGCTCTGAAGAGAGAGTCCCGGATCGCCATCCTTGCCGCTCAGGTAACCCTGCCCGTCGGCGCTGCGGATCACGAACTCGCCGAGGTTGTAGACGTTTCGCTTGATGAGGGGCCACATTTTCGGATACATGCCGACAAGCTTGACCGTGTCGCCCTGAGTGTAGGGCAGTTTGCCCTGCAGAACAAGCTTGTAAAATTCAAAGAAATCGTAGTCGTGTACATCCGCCTCATACTTCTGATACCCCGGGAACTCCTCCGGGCCGTGGTACGCGTGGGTGTTCGGATACTCCACCCCAAGCAGTTTCTTTAAGTACTCCAGCTGATGCATCCACTCGTGAACCGCCACGGCGGTCGCGTACAGCGAGGGAACCTCCGGGTCCGCGAGGGGCCACGTGCCGGCGCTTGGCTGTGTCAGGTTGAACGTCGAATACCCCATGTCCGTCGACATGTCCGCCGTCTGGAGCCCGAGGATGACGTCGTTGACGCCGAAGCCCTCTTTGTCTGCATTTCTCGCGCGGTTCTCATCGCCTGAGGTCTGGACTGTGGTGAGCACGGTGTCAAATTCACCGCCGGCCGCGTACTGCGCGATATCCTGCTGCACGGTCTCCTGCGCGAGATACAGCCAGTCCTCGCCCGGCCACTGTGTGAGCTCTCTGTTCCCGTCGACGAAGACAAGCTTCACCGTGATGTCCACGTTGTGCCCTGAAATCTTCTCCACGGATTTTTCGAAGTTGAGGGCCACCGCTGCCAGATACTCGCGGTCGAAGTCGGTCATCTGAAAACTAAGCTCCCCGTAGGTCACATGCGTAAAACCGATCCACAGCACGTTGTACTGCACCGGCTCCGCAAGCGGCGTGTAGTCGTCGGCGTTGTACTGCTCCACCGCCTCCCGGACCAGCCGGTCAGCCTCTGCGGCCATCTCCGAAAAATGCACCCCGTTCACCACCATCGGTGTCGGTGTCGCCGTGGCTTCCGGCGCGTTGGTTGCGCCCGTCTGCGCGGGCGTCTCCGTCACGGTCTGCTGCCCGGCCTCAGGGTCCTTTTGCTCTTTCTCCCCCGACGCGCAGGCACAAAGAATCAGCGACGCGCACAGCGCCGCACAGAGGAGAAAGCGAACCTTTCTCCCGGATAAGAATCGTCTCATAGCATTTTCCCTTTGTCTTTTCTTTCGCACAATAGTAATCCGACTGCCCAGGGAGGCTTCGCCCGGAAGCCCCGAAGCGTCATGCAAAAGCGGGGCCTGATGCCCCGCTTTGTCGTGTTTTCGTTATTTGCCGCCTTGTTTTTCCGTGGTGGTGATCTTCAAGTCCGAAAGGGCTCCCTTAATCTCCGCCGTGAGGTCGCTGTCGCCGTAGCCGAAGTCTACGACCACCTCGGTCTTGTCCATATCCTTCTTCGCAAAATACTCCTCGAGCCACTTCTTCCAGGTCTGGCCCTCCGCGAGCTTCTGCTCCTGATCGTTGACTGTGACAGTCTCCGCGGAAACCACGATGGTGACCTTCTCCTTGTTGGCTTCGGTCTCATTGTTGTAGTACTTCATTCCGCCGTACGCGCCGAGGCCGAGCAGCGCCGCAACCACTATGGCCGCGAAGGTCTTCTTTCCGCCGGATTTCTTCTCCGCCTGCTGTCCGTTCACATCCTGCTTGCCCATGTTTCTCAGTTCTCCTTTCGTTTTTCGTATTTTCCTTCTGTCAACAACTCGTTGAGGATTGCCTCAACGCGCAAGTAAGTTCCGTAATCCGAATAAGCATCAATCAAAACCACGGTGAGCTTGTCGTCGTTCTTCTTTTTGACGCTGTCGCGCACCTTGTCGATCGCGATCAGCTCCTCGTCGATGTACACCGCGGTGCCGATCACGGCGATGTCGATCTCACCCTCGCCCTTGTATGTCTGTACCTTGTCCGAGTCTCCGTCGCCGAAGCCCACGCCCTTCTTTCCTTTACCTCCGCCCAGGCCGAACCCGAAGCCGATGCCCGACAAAAGGCTGTACAAAAGAAGCAACAGCCCCAGAGCCAGCACCCCGAGCGTCATCCTCACGTATCCTTTGCGGCGCGTCTTCCGCTTCGGAAGAAACCGCGGCAGCACCCAGAACAGTGCCACAAACGCCACGAGCAGGATGATTCCGACGTTAAACCACCCGACCAGCCGCTTCTTCCACGCCGTCAGGATGGTGCTTCCCATCGACAATCCGACGGTCGGAAGCGTCAGCCTAATAAACGTCGTCATACGCATTCTCCAATTCCCTGATGATGGCCGAGATCTCCTCGAAATCTCTCGTCAGGATTCCTCCGTCCTCCCTGCTGACGGAAAATACAATCAACGTCCTCTTCTGCTTGTCGGCATCGTAACGATCCCCAAGCTCCGCGCGGTCATTCTTCTTCACGGTCTGCACGTATTTTTCGAGCGCTTCCCGAAGGATCTCATACGTGCTTCCGGCGGTCTTCTCCGCAAAATCCCGCTGTACTAATATTTTCTGATCGCTGCCCAGCACCCGCAGATGGCGCGCCCACTCCTCGCGGTCCTTCACGTCCGCTGCGTCATATGTGCAGCTGATGGTAACAATCTGAACCCGGCTTCCGACCACGCCGCCCGTCAGTTCCTTGAGCTGTTGCTCGTACACTGCGATGTCGGCGGCCATTTCCTGCGCCTGCGCAAGCTTCTGCTCCGCCTCGGCGAGAGTCTCTTCGGCCTCGGTCATCTTCTGTTTCGCATTGTCCGTCTCTTCCGCGCATTTGATCGCGTAGCCGATCATGACCACAAACAGGAAAATGAAGATGATGTCCATAAACGAAGTCAGTTCAAACTGCGGGTTCGGCGACGACGCGGTCGCCGGATTTCTTCTCTTCATTCGATATCCCTCGCTGTTCCTGCCAAACGTCTGCCGCTTCGGCTCACTGACTGCTTCCTGCCTTCTTGTACAGCTCCTTGCTCATCTTCTCATCCAGCCGCGTAAACGCGGAATCGATATCATTGATCACTCTGCCGGGCCCGATGGAGTCCACAAACTTCAAGACGATGGTGCAGATCAGTCCGACAAATGTGGTCCACATCGCCAGTCCCAGGCTCGACATCAGCGACTCGATCTCGATGTCACCGCTGCTGCTTAAGATCAGGCCGAGCACCGTTCCCAAAAGCCCGAGGGACGAGAACAGCGGAACCATCTGCGACCAGAAGACGTAGACGGAGTATTTGCTGTCATACTCATTTCTCGCCCGCTCCAGCTTGATATTGTCAAACGTCGTCAACACCGTCATCTTTTCCTCAAACGTGCCCTGAGCGTCGACCTTCTGTCCCACTCTGGACACCTCCTGCCGCGCGCTCTGCACTTCCTTCAGGATATCCGTGAAGAAACGCTTGTAGTACCAAAGCGCAAAGAAGCAGAACACACCGAAGCACAAAATTAACGCACAAAATACAAACGTAATTCCCTCTGCCATATCCTTGTCCTCCGTCAATAATTCGTGTCATTTCGAAAAATGACCCGCGATGGTGTTGATACTATATTTTACCGCATACGGAAGTGTAATTCAAGTCACTCCTCCGAACTCCCCGCCCAGTGATACCTTCCGTTCGTGATGCACAGGTAGCGCTTCGGAAACTGCGACTCGATCTGGAAACCGTTGTACTTATAATTCAACTCGTCTGCCTCCTCCGGTCCCTCAACCGGGAAGAAGTCCGTATAGTACGAGTCCGAATCGTCCGTGAGCGAATGAAACTCCGACCACTGGCACAAAATATACCCGCCGCAGCTGATGCAACGCCGCAGCTTCCGCTGCCCCTCGTCCCAGGTGTGCAGGGGATGATTGTACGCCGTATCTCCGTACTCCTCAATGCTCTCCCATCCCTCGCCCCAGTGCTCCAGAGCCTCGTCGATGGTCTTCATCATAAATGCTTTACACGCTGCCATGGTGTCCTCCTGAATAATACTCTATTTGTAAATCCCTTACCTCTGCTCCGGAAAGATGGACCGCATGCCCGGCACCTCTTTGACCTTGACCGTTCGCATTCCGTCCCAGGCAAAGAGGATGATCACCATCGTCGCCACCCAGAAGCCGCAGGACACGTGCGGCCAGAACAGACCGAATGTCCCTGCCCGGAAGAAGGCCGTCGCCCAGTATGCCATATAAAAAAGATATCCGAACACAAAGCACAACGCTCCGTGGACTGCGATAACCCACCGCGATTTCGTCCAGAAACATGTGAGTACAACGCTCAGAACGAAAACCGGCAGCCCGACATACGGTCTGGCGAACAAAAGCATGATCTTGACGAAAAATGCCGGATTCAACGTGGACTCCGACAGCATTTTGTAGTTGTCCCCGCTGAAGAATCCCCAGCAAATGATGGCAAACACAATGAACTGCTTGATCCAGTTCGCAATCTGCGCTCTACGCGTCCGGAGCTCGTTTTTCCGCTCAAGATATACTTTTTCGGTTTGTTCCGTTTTCTCGGTTTGTTCCATCTTGTGCCTCCATTACGATTATCCTTTCCGCATCTCCCATCACAACGCAACCCGACAATCATGTTCAAATACCATTATTCAACAAATACAGAAAGGCTAACAAACAAATAATCAAGACAATAAGGCTCGCCAAAACTGCCATAGCTTTCGCATTGGACTTCTTGCGATCGACAACAGTCAATTCGAAACCCGCGAAGCAGCAAATCCGTCAAACCCATCCAAACCTTCCTCCGCCCACCAAACTCTGATTCTCGGTTGTATTATATGCATTTTACCACACCGAAGAGGCGTTGAACAGTTTTTTTGCGCGAATACAAAAAGGCTGAACAACCGCCGATCGGCAATTGTCCAGCCTTGGTTTTCGGTTTTCGTCCCGCGATTACTGCTTTCCTTCCAACTGGATGTGCGGTGCGTACTTGAGCAGCAGGGCGCTGACCTTGATTGCCTCGTCCTGGCTCATGGAAACCGCGTTGTTTCCGAACATTTTCCGCGCGGCCTTCGTTCCGCCGATAACCTCAGCAGGCATCACACGCTTGCCTTCCGCGTCGGTCATGTAGAGCACGGTCTGCCGCAGCGTTGCGTCCCAGCGAAGCCCCAGATTGCGAATGTCGCTCAGGCGATAGCTTGCGAACACGACATTGTACTTCTGCACGAGGAATTCGTCCTGCGTGAAGAAATAGTGCATGGACTTGGAGAAGACGCCCTCCTCCAGGATCTTGTCGCCGTACTGTGCCCTGATCTTCTTTGCGCCGCCCTTGGCTGCATTTTTCGTCGACCAGAGCGAAAGCGCAATGATCACGCCGAAAAATGCTACAATTCCGATAACCGGACCGATGGGCGTCTGCCCGCTCGAAGTTGCTAAAAATGTTGCTAACCCGTTCATTTGATACCTCCCTATCCCAGCCGCCAATGACCTCTCGGGCGCCGATTACGGCGCCCGAAAGTTGTTACATAACTAGAGTATATCGGATATCAAAATGCATGTCAAGGTTGGTCCTTCGCCGATTATCCTCGGCAGAAATCATTTTCCGGAAACCGTAAAATCTCTCGGATATGCATCGCTTCCGTTCGCGTTAAGATTGACTCCGATACGGATCGATGCTCCCGGCGCAATCTGCGCATGGCTTCCGTCATCGCCGACAACGAAGGTCGTACCGGATTGCGAGAGAATTCTTCCGTTCCAGACACTGTTCACATGGCCGGTGCAGGTGAAGGTGACTTTCCAATCCTTGAGGGCGCTGTCCGATGTGTTAGTGATGATGATCTCACCGACGCATCCGCCGTTCCAGGTCGAAGTCGTCTTGAACTCCGCATTGCAGGCCGCATTGCCCGCCTGATTCTTCAACTCATAGACACAGAAGTTGGAAGGATTCACAACCGTGTTGCCCGCTACGGTGAAACCGACGGTGATCGTCTGTCCCGCAGCAATCTTTTTGTTCCATCCGCCGTTCTTGACGGTGTAGCGACCATTTTCCGCCTTCGTAATCTCGGCGTTCCAGAAGCCCGCAATATTGGCATTCATGTCAAATGCCATCGCCCAGTCGGTAATGTCATGTCCGGAGTTGTTGGTAATGGTGATGCTTCCGTTATAGCCGCCTGTCCAGGTCGAATCGGTTCTGTACGTAACGACCACACCGTCAATGTGCGCAGGCGTATCATCCACCGGGTCGTCCGGTCCGATCGGGCCGTCGCCGGAAGCTTCCTTGAACTTCGCCGTCAGCGTGACGTTCTCATCGATCAGGATGACTTCCGTCGTCAACTCGTTCGGGTTGACGATGGTACAATTGCCATCCGCCACCCAGCCGTCAAATTCATACCCGAATCCTTCGACTGCCGTCACCTCAAACGGATATCCGTCCAGTGCACGAATCACGGTATTCGGGATCACATAGCCGCCTTCCTCTGCGACGAGCGTCGCCGTGAAGACGCCGTTCTGACCGTACTGCGACTCACCCTCAAAGTGCGCGCTCAGCTGACGATTGCCGGTAACGCGGAACCGATACTCACGCTCCGTGGAGAGCAGCTCATTGTCCTCGTACCAGCCGAGGAACTCGCAATCCTCATACTCAGCCGCGGTGACCTTCGCATATGCGCCGAGAACATAGTCGCCGCCACCGGAGCAAATGCCGCCTGCCTCATTGGCATTCGCCACATCAACCGTGTACAGAGCCTCTCTCGCATCGTCGCCGCGCAGGATAACATCCGCCTCGACCGTTCCGTTCTTGGTTGTCAGGACATTGTTCGCTTCGATGACAGACACGTTTCCTTCGTCATCCACGAAAAATTCCTGCGGAAGCGAAACCGTAACTACTTCGCCCTTCTTCATCGAAATATCGTAGTAGTTCTCGATATACTCGCAGACGTCATCGAGGTCCGCCTTATTGACGGAGAAACTCATCGTGCAGTCTTCCCGCGCCGTAATCGTAACCGTATAGCCCTCATTGAGCGGCAGATACACTCTCTTGGCGCCGTCGGCCGTGACACCACTCAGCACGTAACCTTCGGTATCCTGCGTTTCGTCATCCTTGAACGCCGACACGATCACGCCCTGGCTGTCTTTCACAACAACATCCACAGGGCAGTTGATGTAAATCGTCCGATACGCATTCGGCACATAGTTTTTCTTATTGCCGGGGGCATAGTTGCTGTCCTGGCTCTGCAGCCACGACAGGCAGAGTTCAGGATAATGAGCCATGGGAATTGTCTCATAGCCGAATATAAACGAGAGAAGCTGGTCCGAAATCTCCTTCGATTTTACGGACTCCGCAACTGCTTCTACAATTACAGCAACTCCCTCTTTGAGTTTTTCCCGCTCACTTGATGTCAGCACTTGAGAGGTGTTGAGCCCGAAATCATTGAGATAGTCAAGAAGATTGTCATAAATTGTCTCAGCATTATCCGAAACGTCGGTACCGAAAGCCAGGCTGGCTGCCAGACAAAGAATCTGCCAATTGCCGCCGAGCGCTTTTTTGATGTCGAAATCATCATCGTGAAAATTCACCGTGGCAAATGCTCCGTTGCTGTTATAATACTCACGGAGTATCGCTTTCACACCCTCTTGAATCTTGTCATAATACGTGCTTCTTCCATTCAGATGGTGTGTGATTCTGTTCAACACGTTATTCAGGGCTTCACCCTGTTTTACCGAATAATCCGGCGTATAATTGTCATAATTATCATAGAGATTATACAATCCCTTAATTGTTGTAAGATCTCCGCTGTAACTTCTCACATGGAACAAATCAATTTTGGAAATCTTATCTGTCAGGACAGCGTTACTTGTCGGCCCGGCATAGTAATTCAACTGAATCCGGCGCATTTCCGCCAATCCCTTGAGATAATCGTATGCGTTGGAAAACATTCCGTACCCGGGACAATCTCTGAAATCCAACTGCGAATTATCTATCTTGGAAGTCATCGCTCCGGAGAACCAATCATGCCAAAGCTTCTTCTGCCGCTCTCCGTTCGGATCGTCAAATGCATCTATCGCATTTTGGACAATTGCCCATCCCTCTCGACTTCGTGGACCACTGGTTCTGCTAAGCTCAGCCCTGAACACTTGTTTCGCGCACTCCACGATTCCGGCGAAGACCTCACTCTGATGGTTCTCATAGTCCGAAACAGACGCAATGGACTCATTGATTGTATCTCCTCCGATTGCGCTGTATGACGCCATCATCTTGGCTGCTTTGTTGTTGTAGTGAGCATCTGTCTTCATGCTCGGAATGACGTCCTCGGTCACTCCATACCGGGTGAACCTCCATTCTGACATTGCCACCTTCGGTACAAAATCGTTCGGATTTACAATGTTATGAATGTTGGTATACGACATCGCCGTAGCTGACGGAACGACCAAAGTGTTCAATCCTCTCGGCGTCTCAAAGCAATATGCGTAGATTCCGTCAGTGGTGAGCGAAACCTGACCGTTCGTTCCGATCTTCCTATCGTGAGAAATCTCTCCCGCAAGGAGGTTCACCGTAGCAGCGGCACGGCTGTAACCGGTCAACCAGATCTTTACGGTTCCTTTGAATGTACTTCCGAACTGATCAACATACCAGTTGAGATGACTGAGGGCCTCATTTTTCGCAAGTGTAAAGCCCTGATGATTCCCCGTCAATCCGACGTTGAAATTTCCTGCCCACTCATTGCCGTAACCGGCTCCTCTGGTCGCAAGCGCAAGCAAAGTGAACTCGCCATCGGCGGTCAGGATATCCTTTCGTCCGATGATCACGCCCATGGTGTCGACATTGGGCGTCTCCGTAAAATTATCGTTCGGAACTATGTCCTCGAATCCGCAAGCCAGAAGCAGATCCTTTGAATTCACAAACTGCTGTGCGCGACTGTGTTCGGACGACGCAAACGTTGCCATCGCCAGACACAACGACATCGTGGCCAGACTCGGGTTGTACTTCTTCGCGGAAGTCGCAAAATAATCATCCTCGAAGTAATAGTTTCCGGTATAGTCTCCGCCGTTGATGGAATTATACTTAAACGTTCCCGCTTTTCCGGAAACAATATCCTGCGCCATCTGACCGAACGTGAACACAAAGTCTTTCACGTCGTAGACCGGATAGTAGCAGCCATCGCTCGAAATGTCACGAAGCACATTCTGGAACAACTGTGCCACATCCTTCACGGAATCCGGACACTGATCCATCATCTTCGTCATACCGATGCCGTAAATTTTGGTGCCGCCGGCTTTGATCTCTTCCGCACGCTGATATGCAGCATTGGAGTAATAGACAATTTTAACTCCGGTGTTAGAGTTCTGCCATCTGCCGCCGGTATCATTTGTCGACCAGTGTCCGCTGGTTACGTAGTCACCCCCGTCAACCATTCCCGGGGAAACAAGGATGAGCGATGTAACGGAACCCTCATTTGCCACACTGTCAAACTGCTCCTTGGCAAGAGTCAGCGCGGCGGTCATGTTCTTTCTGCCACCGACGGATCCCAGGCTTTGAAGCTTCGACCTCACAGTCGCGTAATCGTTCGTAAAATCACAAACCTTTACAGCGCTGTCACCATACGAAATAATAGAAATATACACATCATCACTGGACGAGCTAAGTGAGCTGACAAACTTGGTCGCAGCCTCTTTCACCTCCGCCATCGGCGATGACGCCGAGTACAACAACGTCGTTTGAGTACTGTCGTAAAAATTCGACGCTCCCGACGTGTCCAAAACAAGCACGATGTGGCGCTTGACACCACTCGCTGCTTTCGCCTTCCACGGACCGATCACCGAAAGCACCATCGCCACACAGATTGCAACTGCCGCGATACGCTTTCCGAGATCGGTCACTCTGTTACGAATCGACACTTTCATTATTCAACCTCCTAAAACACAAACAAAATTCCCCCGAGTATCTCTTCATTTTCCGCTAAAAATGCCGCAGATAGAAAGAGCACATAAAGCACTGAGTCGAAGCTCTCGCCTTATGCGCTCTTTTTGCCGAAGAATAATCACCAATTATCAGTCCAGACCTGTAACTTCACAGGGTGATAACCAGGTTGTCCTCCAAATGACCGTAACGTTATCAGTAAATGTACTTGCCGTCAACAACCTTCTTTACGCCGGGGTAGCAGCTGGGAATCTGCGTAAGTCCCTGATACACACCATCCTTGTAGCTGGGAACATAGTAGAAACCGCCGTTAACCTTCATCATTTCTTTCTGATTCATCGTTGTAAACATTTTTCATCTCTCCTTTAATAAGTTTTTGTTTGTTTTCGACGGCTTGCGCATAGCACGTTGAAACCTTGTCGTGATAATTTGTTAACAAACCCCAATCTCGCAGAAGGAAACCGTGAATCACCTGCTTTCTTCTGTAGGCTCATTATAACTGCACGTTCTTTTGAAAATCAATCACTTGTGGATGAACGACACTTTTTTTTGATGAACGACACCTTTTTGCGAAAAATGAGCCCTTTCCAACCTCCGGTTTCGCAAATACAATCGGGGAGACTGTTGCCTCCCCGATTGACTGTCCTACATTTCATTAAGCGACTGATCGCTCTAATACTCTCATGTTTCAGTGCCCCACAAGAATAGTAAGGATTAACACTTACGGGGTGTAATACTCCTTGTACATCTTATAAAGGTAATCCGGAAGAGTATCCGCAAGGGATTGAATAAACCCGTTATGTACAATTGATTCCTGATACTGTTTTATTCTCTTGTTATTTTTGCCCATGGGATCAAGCTTTGTGTCTCTGTTTATGTGCTTCGCCATATCGATTATTGACTCCACTATAAACTCTGGCACATCTAATGCGACACCTGTAAAGAAAGAATCAAGATCCGGGCGATTCTCAATACACATAAGTTCATATCTCTTAGAGTATTTATTCGCAAGGTACTTTCCAATACTCATATTGATTTTAGAATCAAATTCTGCAAAGCTGAGGAATGCGTCCTGCAGCATTCTCTTATACTCTTCCTCTGAACCTGCCAGACTCAGTTTAGAAATCACGTTTATCACTCCCCTAATTGAACCGTCATTTTGGGATAGAATGTCATCAATGTATTGATCGATTCTCGGCGCTATTTCTTCAATCATCGAAGAAATCATTTCTAACAACTCAGCGTCTACCAGATCATCGGTTCCAGAAACAGCTGCGTTAAAAATCTTGTTCAACACAGTACTAGTAAGAACTCGTTTTATTTTTCTATAAGCATCCCCTTTATTATCCCATTCAACCAAAAAATCATTCACTGCGGCATAGATTTCATCTGCCATAAGAATCCATTTCACGTATGGAACATTCTTTAACACAAGGAAAGCGCCTTTACAAGCTAACTTCCCAAATTCAGCAGATTCATCATCTTCGCTAGAATCTACTATAAAATACTCGATTTTCTTTTCTAATGATGAGCTTGTGGGACCTCCGCCATAAAATGTCCATTCCTTGCCATTATAATCGACAACCATAACCTTAGTCTCGTAATCCCTGCTATAAATGGATGATCCTATCCTTCTTGTCTTAAGGATAAAATAGGCATGGTCGTTTATTATTTCCCATTCTCCAGACTCATACTCATTTACGAACATATAGTCTTTCATTATTCCCTTGCCGTAGAGGGCTTGCAGCTCGGTTTTTATTATTTCATTAGACCTCACTGGAACCCATATAGCATATAATCTCAAGACTTTTGAGTCTCTTTCGACATAGCTTGGAAATGTCTTATCATCCACTCCAACTCCCCAGCTATCACCCCAACCGGCAAACCTATATCCATCTCGCTCGGGACAATTGTTGCTCAATCTATAGTCCGCTTCTTTTATCTCTGAATAATACTCTACTCCTGGTCCTCCTTTTCCGCCCGAGGGATTATATATAACCATAATTGTCCCTGGATAAACGTTTTGTCGTTCTTCATAACATGAATATAAAACAATATTCTTCTCCAAGACTTTCAATGTATTGTTTTTTTCAGTTATAATATCTTCCTTTTTCACCTCCCATGGTCTTCCTGCCGGATACTTTGTAGTCCACCCAACAAACGTGTATCCTTTTGGAGTCAAATTCAAAAACTTGTTCTTGTCAAAGATAATATTAACTTCTCCCTCGAACGAATAATGACCAAGCACACGCTCATCAAATCCACTGACATATGTAATTTCTCTCTTTTCTGACTTCCAAACAGCAGTAATTCTCATATCTCTTTTCGGAACTTCGATATACTGCCCTGGCGAATACACTTGATTACTCAATGATGTTTTCAAACCGATAAGACAACATCCTGATTTAGAAGGTATCCTTTTTATCAACTCATCTGTACTGATTTTATCCCCAGTAAAGTAAACATCGCTCAGTTTTTGTATCGGTTGACCCGATATATCAGGATCCAATTCCAGCTTATATTTGGACACCCAATGCGCAATCAGGAAAACTACATCCTGATCTGTAACAAAAGCCTTGCTGATCGTCTCTCCGCCTTTATAACTGCCGGCAACATAATATCCCGCTATCCTCCATCCAACAAAGAGTCGATCCTCCATATTCATCGGATCCTTAGCAACCACAATGTCTTCACTCTTTTTAAAGAAGCCAGGCGTAGGAGCTGCTATTTCAGCATTCGGAACATATATTACTGTTCTTCCGTTTTTCTTTTTCGAATCTTGCACATAACAACTGTATAATCTCACTATTCCATCTTCATACGGAAGCCTGAACATGATATCTCCCGTCTGATAGAACCTGTCTCGTTTCAGTTTTTTCTTTGTCCAATCCAGATCCCACTCCGATTTAGTTTCAGGTTTTTTATCAGTCCATCCATAAAACGTCATTCCTTGGACTTCGACGGGTTCCTGTTCTATTGAAGTAACAACAGTCGCCTTCTCCTGAACCCCTAACAAATTTCCCGTGATGCCATCATAATATTCTACCGTAAACTTTATTGTATCCCAAACGCCGTAAAGTGTTTGTCCGTATAAGGGAACAGTATATCCTGTGCCACCCGGATATTCCGGAGTCTTTCCATCTGTACTCCAACCCAGGAACACATATCCGTCTCTATGTGGAGATGGAAGGATATAATTGTCTGTATCAACAATAATATGTTCCGGGGGGAACCCGCCGTTATACCGAAGAACCAATTCCTGCTTGATGTATTTCCAGACAGCTGTAAAGAAAAGAATATTCGGATGAAGCAACACATCGTTGTATAGGATTACATCTTCCTTCGGAGCAAATGCGTGCACCCTATCCTGCAATGTTAATGGATCTCTTTGCATCCAGTAATCAAGCTCATGCAGTTGATCGTACGGAAGCAAAGAGGTCATACTAAACGATTCTGTGTTTACCGGAACATATCGAACCGTCAAGTCTTTGGTCTTGTTGGCAGGATCATACATCATTAACAAAATCTTATTCTTATCCTTAATTTCGTATACAGGATACAGAGTTAAGACATCCCCACTGTCAATCAACGGATCTGATGAACTGTACTCTACCGGACCGCCAATCATGTCTTTAGGTTTTGTAGTCCATCCCATAAACCTCAACCCTGTCACGTTTAACTGAGAAAAGTCCTCAATTCTTCTAGGGTAAAAGGCATGTGACACCTTTTCTCTCAGCGCCATAGTTCCTCGGAAGGGATCATAATATTCTACTGTTCCTTTTTTCCAAAGGGCATATAGTGTAATACTGGCATCGGATCCGGCTATATCGTATATAGGGGCTTGGTTTTTGGTAAAATACACTTTACCAGTCAATCCGTCTCGTGTTGTTCCCCAAGCATCAAAACCGATATCATGATCAAACAACTCCTCAGGCCAGTCTTCTGCTACCCCACGCTGATATCTTTTCTTTATCTGTCCCCCTTCCAGGCTACCATTCCCATCAAAAATAACAGTATAATATCCTGTTTCTTCCCATTCAGCGTAAAAACATTGGGTTGAGGTGGAAGTTATAAGAGCGTCACTCGGAACATAGTCACCGTTTGAATTTGTCCACGCGCCAATTTGGTATTTTTTCGGATTTGCTACTTTCGGAAAATAATTCCAAATTAAATCCCCGAAATCAGCAACGCGCTCATAGTATTGATCTACTCTCTCTCCATGTGTATCTTCCAGGAAAAACCTCAACCGAACCCTTACAGGTTTATAGTGTGCATAAAGACTTCTAATAGAATCACCCTCCCGCACAATCTGAGAGGGATACACGCGTTCACCCCCGGATTCCTCGGTATACCACCCCAAAAACATGTAGCCTTCCCTTCTCACATTAAGAGGAAGGTCATAATTTTCTCCGACCTCAGCATATCCATCAAGATAAACTTCTTCTGCTCCTGGATAATTCAGGTAACACCTAATTAAGCGGGCTTTGTCAGATCTCCAATGAGCATATATCGTGTCAATAAAATGATCCACCTTGTCCGTTGCCTTTACAACCAGCCCACCTTTTTCGGTTGTAAACCATCCAAGGAAAGTATAGCCGTGTCTTTCAGGTTCCATCGGAAGCTGAATTGTCTTCGAAGGTATTTGGTTTATGACCTCAAAAACACTTCCATAGTGAACAAATTTGACCGGCATCACTTCAGGTTTCGGATTACATTCCTGAGTGATATTCAGAATAACATATTGACCCGATTGCGGATCAATAAAAATAATTTTTCCACTTCGTATCTCATATTGATCGTTTCGGTCAACAGTAACAAGGCGCATATCGCCGGTTCCTGCGACATGAACCCATGGAAGATCCACTTTATCGAATTCGTAAGAAAGTTCCCCGACTACGTTGGTAAAACTGATAGTCTCCGTTAATCCTCCCGCAGGAAATACGAGGTCGTATTTGCTTGCTGTAAGCTTTCTGGTAGGCGCTTCCTTCTGATGGACGTTAACTGTTACCTTCTGTCCGGTTAATTGGTCGACAAATGTGATTTCAGCAGTCCGATCATAGTTTTTGATGTTTTCGCTTACAACTATTGTATATAGACCACCCTCTCCGGATACAGTAATCCACTTTTTCTGATTTTCTTCCCCATACCCAATAGAAACATCTCCGATTGCGTGATAAATCTTGATATTTTTCTTCTCCCCTTCATAAGGGAACTCAAGTTCACGGTCACTGGTTGAAAGTTTCTCTACTCCTGTCTGTCGTATATATACCTTTTCCACTTGACCGGTAGATTTATCTATGAAGGCAAACATGCCGGCCCTATCCCCGATTTCGAGATATCTATCTACTGAAATCGTGTATATATTTCCTCTACCAGACACAGACACCCAAGACTCCGTTCCTTCTGCGTATTCAATTGTAATCTCACCCTTGACATTCAAAAGTTCCACTTTTTGTTCAGAACCTTCATAACCAAAAGATTTCAAGCGATTCTTTAGCTTCAATTCAGGTGTCGGCGTAGGAGTCGGGGCTGCTCCCTGGTTAATATAAACACGCACACTTTCCCCGGTGGCTGAGTCGATAAAAACTACCTTACCGGTTCTTATTTCATACTTTTTGTTCTCTTTTACGTTAATTACATAAGAGTTTCCTCCACCAGACACGGTTACCCAGGAACTTGTATTTTGGTCATAATCTACCGTAATGTCGCCTTTTTGGTTGCTTAGGGTGAATGTTTTACTACCACCCTTATTGTCAACATCAAAATCCCTTGGAGCTACAGCAAATTTCGGTGTCGGTGTAGGCGAAGGAGTAGCCGTTGGCCTCGGTGAACCCTTCTGGGATATGGCAACAACTACACTATCGCCGGTTTTTGTATCAAGAAAAACAATCTGTCCATTTCGTACATCGTAACTGGAATTTTCCGCAACAGAAACAGTATAACTGTCACCACCTCCAGATACCGTAGCCCATGAATTGGTACTTCCGGTGTATTCAACAGTTATATCACCCACTCTATTGGTTAGTTTTATGGTTTGGCTGGAGCCCTCATGAGGAAAAGTTTTCGGCGGAGCTTCGATTGCGAGTTTGGCCCGCGGTGTAGGAGTATTCGTCGGCTTCGGACTTGGTGTAGGTGAAGATGTAGCGGTCGGCTTCGGACTTGGTGTAGGTGAAGATGTAGCGGTCGGTTTCGGAGTCGGTGTAGGTGCTGCGTCCTGGGTTATCGTTACAGACACACTATTCCCTGTTTTCGTGTCTATGAATACAACCTCTCCGCTTCTCGGACTGGCATTGGGGTTCTCTTTAACGGTAATAGTATAAGAATCCCCTCCGCCTGCAGCAGTTACCCACGAAGAAGTATTCTTGTCATATTCGATAGTGACGTCTCCCATCCTATTACTGAGAGTCACCGTTTTGCTTCCCTTACTATTTGAAAAAGGTAAAGTTGTTTGACTGATTTGAAGTTTTGGTATCGGAGTATTGGTAGCTGTCGGTTTCGATACTTTCTTGGTCGGAGTCGGTGTAGGTGCCGCATTCTGTGTTACGGAAATCTTAAACGTCGACCCATTTCCCTTGTCCGTCACAGTAACAGTTCCGGTTCTCTTGCTGCCAGTATTCTTTGGAGCTTTTATGGTAACACTTTCATTCGTGTTATTAACAGTAACAGTAATCCAACTCTTGTCTGCTGTTGCCTTGACCGGCGCATCCGGTTCGCTCTGCTGACTAAGCATGACCTTGTTCGATCCACCGTCACTTGAAAAAGTTACCGATGGTGTGGTGCCTTTGATTCCGAGAAGAACACCTCCCCATGAACCAACTGCTTCTTCAATTTCATATCCCATCGCGCCTTCCGTATCCAGCGCCAATCGTATTCCCTCGGTTGTTATTGGTGATGCCTGCACATTTTCTTTTGGCACCATACTTCTGGAACCTGCAGCATTGACGACATCTGTCCTGTCCAGCATCAGACTAACCATCATAATAACTATCATCGCGACCGAGACTATACGAACTTTGAAACCCCTGCCAATCCTCATCGTTGCACCTCCAACTTAAGAAAACCATTGTGACCAGTTTAGGAGAAACGCCTTTTGTGTTTATTCGCCAAAAGAAAAAAGACTGCAATAAATACTTATTGCAAACGGACTACCACAATAAACAAAAGAGGTTACATAATCCCACTGTCACGTTAGACTTCTAGCTTGCACCACTGTGTTTCCACAGATTTGCCCCATAAAAAGCATTAAAAATATGTTACCATTTTTAAGCAATGAAAGCAATTGTTTGTAGAACTTTTTCTCCGATGCATTTGCGCGTACCCTCCCCGGGAATCATACATCACATTATACGGAACAATGCCGCTCTTCGATACAGCCTGTAAACGCGATGTGTTTTTAGTATGTTTTCTCCCTTTTCTAACAATTTCCAACGTACACATACGGCAGATTCTCCCTCGCGACCTCGGCGAGCCGGTAGACGGTTCGCACGTTGGTGGCAGCGCGGTCCTGCATGTGGAAGCGTGGGAAAAAGCGCGAGATGTGGAGAGGCACGGCCTCTCCGTCCGGGTTGCGCAGGCCGCCCACCCAGCGGCTTAGTTCCCGCATCTCCTCTTCGGAGTCGTTTTCCCCGGGCACGATCAGGGTCGTAAGCTCCACGTGGGCAGTCTTCACGGCCTCCTCGATGAAAGCCATGACCATCGCTCTGTCGCCGCCCAGAACGTCTTTATAATAGCTATCGGTAAAGCCCTTCAGGTCGATGTTCATCGCGTCGACACAGGGCTTTAATTCTTGCAAAACGCTTAGATCCGCGGTGCCGTTGCTGACCATCACATTCTTTAGGCCACGGGCCTTTGCGAGGGTCGCGGTGTCCCGCACGAACTCGTAACCGATGAGGGGCTCGTTGTAGGTAAATGCAATGCCGATATTGCCCCTCGTCTGCGTCTGCAAGGCGATGTCCACAAGCGTCTCCGGGCTCAGCGTTTCCGCCGTCTTTGCGAACTCGCGGGCCTGCTCCGACCAAGAAATCTCATGGTTCTGGCAGAAGGGGCAGCGCAGGTTGCAGCCAAAGCTCCCGACGGACAGAATCCTACTTCCCGGATAGAACCGCGCCAACGGCTTCTTTTCGATTGGATCCAGCGCTAAGGACGTAATACAGCCGTAGTTGTAGGCCTCCACACGCCCGTCGCGCGTGGTTCTGCCGCCGCAGAAGCCAAGCTTCCCCTCCTGGATGTCACAATGTCGGAAACATACGCTGCATTTTGCCATGATGATTCCCCCCTAAAAATGCCTCACCACCTCAAAGCGCTCGAGCGTATACGGATCGCCCTCACCGATACCGCCCTTGCGGCGGGCAATGTCGATCTGGTCCTCCACGGTGTCTACGCCATCGAGATTCGGCAGAAGCAAGCCGCGCTTTCTTCCGCAACTTACGATGACACCGTAGCGCTTCACGTCAAGCTCCGCGGTGGACGCCACGGGCTCCGTGTCCCCCAGCACATCCACGCTGATTTCAAGGGCCGGCAGCTCGCCTGTCGTAACCGGCGAGAATCGCGGATCTCGGGAACAGGCGCTGATGGCGTTCGAAATGATTTCCAGCGCGATGTTGTCGCGCGTAGCAGCGATGGTGCCGATGCAGCCCCGAAGCTGTCCGTTTTTATGGAGCGACACAAAGGTCCCGGCGCGGCGCTTCATCATCTCCGAGGGCAGGCCTGCAGGCACGGGCAGTACCATCCGGTCCCGCACCCAGCTCTCCACGGCCGCCCGCGCAAGGCGCACATACGCGTCGCTCTTCGCGGCTTTCTCCGCGCATTCGCGCTCCGCCTTCTCGAGGTACCGCTCCAGCATATGCCGGCCCTCGTCCGGCCCCTGCGGGTAAAACGTGCACACGCCGTACCCGACTCCGGTCACGTCCTGATGTGAAAGAGCCGTGGCCTTCACCGCGAGCCCGTCCAGCGCTCCCGCCATAATCACAAAGGAGCGGTGTCCGCATTCGGCGGCCTTCTCGCAAAATCCTTCCTCAAAGTCAAACAATTCCTCAAACGCCGCGCGCCCACAGACGTCCATGATTTTTCGGTCGTACTCCGGGCCCTCCTTTGCAAAGCCATAGGGCCCGTAGGTCTGCAGCTTGTGGGAGAGGTCGCCGCTGGCAACCAGAACTGCCCGCCGGCCGGTGTCCTCCACCGCTTGGGCAATCAGCTCCCCGAGGCGGTAATGATCTGTTAGCGGCAGCCCCGAAAGGCCGATTCGCACGATTTTTCCGCCCTGATATTTCTGCCGGATAAACCAAAGCGGCACCATGGTCCCGTGGTCAAGCGACGCATCGCGCTCCCCGAGTGTCCCCGCCGGCAGATCCTCCGCGTCCGCCAGGTCGCAGATTCTCCCGACAAGCTCCGTGTCGTACTGCTCCGTGAATTTCACGGAGGGCGCACGAAACTGACGGAAGGACCCATTTGCCGCACTTCCGGGCGAGATATGGAAATAGTCCGCGTACATCACGCTGTGCGGGCTTGTGATGATAATTGTCTCCGGCGCAAGCGCCGCGATTTCGTCCGCCACGCGCTCATACGCCCGCGTTGTCTCCTCAACCTGCCGTTCGCTCCCCTTCCCGATCTCCGGGACAATCATGGGCGGATGCGGCACCATGAATGCTGCCAAAATTGCCATAATTGTGTCTCCTCAATCCATCATCGCTTCCCGCCGAAGAATCATTTCCCCTCCGGCTTTCCCTCCGGCTTCGTCTCCGGCTCGCTCTCCGTTATGTGCAGCGCCGGGAACGCGTGCGTAAGGCGGCGTTCCGTGTGCGATGTCTTGCCGAAGAACTTCAGGTAACGACTCCGGATGCGGTCCACGCGGTGCAAAAGCGCTTCCCACCGGCGACCGACTTTCTTCGAAAGCTCCGCGCGGTTTTCATCGTACGCTTTCTTCAGGCGATCCCGCTCATACTCAAGCCGCCCGAGGAAAATCTCGCGGTTTTCCGCCATGGACAGTTGCAGTTCGCTCTTCTTCTCGGTCCACGCCTCGCGCTGCTCTGCGAGGTACTCTTTCCCCTCCTCGCCCTTCTCCATCACGCCGAGGGTTCCCTCGTGCAGGCCGCTGCCGAGGAACACGGACACGTCGTCCATCCAATCGGCGATGCTCTTGGCGATGCCGAGGCGAATGCGGATCTTGCGAATCTCGATGACCGTCACGCCCCAGTCAATTATATACACCACTGCAACCACTGCTAAAATCACGATGCACACCTTCGCCGGAACGGCCGCGTACGCCTTCTCCACAAGCGGGTGAACAATCATCAGAGTCCCGGTGCACGCCAAGCCCCACAGCAGCGAAAACCGCAGGCAGATGTAGCCCTTAACGTTGAAGGGCTCGTCCGTGTAATCCCACCATTTTTCGTGGAAAAGCTTCTCCAAAACCCAGCCGGTAACGAACTCTAAAAGCGTCGCAAGCACCACCGAGGCGGGAAAAAGCACGAACACGCTGCCGCGAAACGGCTCCAAAAGATACGCCACCCCGGCAAATCCTACCCCGTATATGGTGCATACCGGCCCGCCCACGAACCCGCGGTTCGAGAATTCGCCGTATTTAACGGTATGGTAGATGACCTCCACGCACCACCCGAAAAATGAATAGATTGTGATAAAGAAAAACAATTCCCGCAGTTGCAAACTCTCACCCCTGTCACTTCTGATTATCGAAGTATCTTTTCGATCTCCTCTTTGGTTGCCCCCGGCAGCACCTTCCGAAGCTGCTTTACGACGCGCTCGTAGGATTCCTCGGGCGTGCGCTTATAGACCGTCTCCCGGAACTTCTTTCCGAAGAACCGCTCCGGCGTCGTGTACTGTGCAACGCCCCAGCCGTAGCGCTCGCCGGCCTTGTCCACGGCGTACCGGAAGTCCCCCGTGATCACGTAGCACTGCTTCTGAAGCCGCGCAAGGCTTGCGTCAAATCCCTTCCGTCCGTTCTTTCCGTACCCTCCGATTTTCTTAAGCTGCTTCGAGAGAACCGGTGCGTTGGCGTCCAGCAGTTCAAACAGATCCCGGTCCTGGTACGAAGCCAGCCCGTCGTCGAACCGCGCGTCGAAATCATAGCCGTCGCGGCGGTAGTTCGCAAAATCTGGGAACATCTTGGCGCTGATGTACATCGCCTTGCCGCGGAGGAATTTGCCGTAGGCGCACCGCGCCTCGCGGATGACCGGCCCCTTCCACTCCCACGCAGGCCAGAAGCCGTCGTCGCCGTCGTAGTACCAGCACCCCGGCGCGATATGCTCCTCCAGGGAAAATCCCGCGATCTCATTTTCAAAAAACGGGACAAATCCGACGGTGTCGATGAGCGTTACAAGTTCCTGCTCCGACCCGATTGTGAAATCGTCTGCATATGTCATGGCAACTCCCTCCCTTCTCTTCATTTTACCATGCAAACCCTGCAGTGTCACTCTTCGTTTTTCAAGTGCACAAAAAAAGAGCGCCGACTGCCCTTCGCAGCCGGCGCCGATACACCGTTTGATCAGTCTGTAAATGCATTCATCCACTCTGTGATCAGTTCCTCTGCCGCCTCCGCGTCTCCGGACTGATAGAATGCCTGCAGCGTGTACTGAACGCTGTTCTCGTCCCAGTAAACCGACACAGAGTTAATAGCTCCGTGGTATTCGTCACTGATTCTGAGAATGTGGAATTGTCTCGTCCCCACGAGTCTGGTTTCCGTCGCCATGGAGATATCCGGCGCATTCAAGTAGGTGAGCGGTCCGTGCTGGTAATTGTCTCCGAACTGGATCACCGCACCGGCCACGGCATTGCCCATCTCTCCGAAGTGATAACCGACAGCGAGACCTGCCAGAATCAGCTCATATTCCGTGTCTTCGGTTGCCCCCCGCAAACCGCCCTCGTTCGATCCGGAAACCACAACACCAACCTGCGCCGTCGGCCGGTTGAGCCTCGGCATGTGCATCCCTGCATAGCCGATATACGCTTCCGCATCATCGATCGTCTCAAACGGCTTGTACAGCTCGCTGGGGTATTCGACGATAAATGTGATCAGCTCATCGCCGCTTGTACCGTCCTTCGGCAGCGTCTCACCCGCCAGATACCGCAGCAGTCGCTGCTTCATGATCGTTGGCGCCTGCAAAACATCGCCGGTCAGCTCGGACAGCGGAACGGTGGCGTAGGACTCCGGAACATACTCTACCGTCTTGTCCCCATTTTCCGTTTCTCCGATGCGAAGCTCGCGCATGAGCGCGGCGGCTCCGACTACCGCGACACCGAGAAGCAGTACCAGCGCCGCTGCCAGCGGCAGCCAGAATTTGCGGACGCTTCTCTTTTTCTTCGTTTCGGTTCCATCTTTCACAACAACTAACGTATTCGTATCATCCATCTCTCTCTTTCGGTTCACCGAAAATAAGAGTTCTTCGTCAAGGCCACCGATCGCATCGGCCAGAAATTCCTCATTTTTCATACGATGAACCCCTCCTTTTTCAGATATTCCCGCAGTTTCCCCCGCAGTCGAAAGAGCATACTCTTGGCCTTCGATTCGCTCATTCCGCTGTACGCTGCGGTTTCTTTCAGAGAATCGAAATAGAAATACCTTCCGACGAAAAGTGTTCGCGCGTCCTCCGGCAGCGTCTTCACAAACCGGACGATCGACTGCCGCAAAAGCTCCGCTTCCGCTTCCTGCTCCGGCATGGTCCCACCGGCGACGACTTCGCTTAATTCCTCCAAGGATGCGGCATATTCCGTCCCCTGCCGCTTGATTCGTCGTCTCGCCCGCAGCCGGTCGATCGCTTTCGTTCGAACAATCTTTCCGAGGTAGGTGGACAGCATCTCCGGATTTTTCTGCGGAATCGTATTCCACGCGGCATGATACGTGTCGTTTACGCACTCCTCCGCATCCTGCTCGTCCCCGAGAATCTGCATGGCAATCTTCATCAAGTAGTTGCGATACCGCCGCATCGTCTCCTCGATCGCCCGCTCATCCCTGTTTTGATACAGTTCCAATAACTCCGCTTCACGCATAGCTACCACCTCCCCCAAGGCATCCTTTCATCCCCTGTTGCCCTATAACTCGACAAAAAGTCGGGGTGGTTTCAACAAACCGTAAATTTTTTCCTTGTTCTCTTCTTTTTTTGTTTCTAGTTTTTGTCAACTTCCCGCGAAACTTGGCTGTCACATAATTTGTTTGACCGCAATGCCAGTTTCTCGTTTCTGAGTCAATGGTTTCGCACGTTTCGTTTGACCGTAATTAATGTTTCTCAATTCTGAGTCAACAGCGACGCCAGTCTGCATTGACCGTAATCCGGAAATCGCGAAAATGAGTCACGCTTCGCGGCGCTCAGCCTTCCTCTCGTCTGGGCTTCTCCCTGCGCTTAGGCTTTTTCATGCCCTCCTCCTGCTCGCGCTCGGCCTTCTTGGCGCGGCGCTGCGCCCGGTTTCCGGATCGAAGCAGCACTTCCAACCGTAGCCTTCTTTGAATTCCATGACCCGATTTTTCTTTCTGCCGGCTGCCCCACTCCGGGACAGCCGATGTCATTGCTTTATTTGCGTTATCAGAACGGTCTCGTGTCCGGATCGCTGGACAATCCCACGCAGCCCGTGAGCGAAGCGATCAGCTGAACATCATCCTCATCAAGTTCAAAGTCAAACACCTTGAGGTTCTCCTCGATTCGCGCCGGTGTCACCGACTTCGGCAACGGAAGATATCCCCTCTGCAGACTCCACCGGATGCAGATCTGCGCGATGCTCTTGCCGTATTTGTCGGCCAATGCCTGCATCTGCGGAACAGCGAAAATCTTGCCGGTTCCAAGCGGGCTGTATGCCTCCAGGATCATTCCCTGCGCGCGGCTGTACTCGACAACCTCGTCCTGCGTCTCGCCCGGGCACAGCCGGATCTGATTCACCATCGGCTTGATCTTAGCGGTCTGCAGAAGCGCATCGATGTGGTGCTTGCGGAAGTTGCTGATACCAATGGCGCGGATCTTCCCGGCCTCGTACAGCTCCTCCATCGCCTTCCAGGTTTCTGCATTTGCCGCCTGCCAGCGGCTTCTATACGGCGCCGGATTCGGCCAGTGAATCAGGAAAAGATCCACGTAGTCCGTCCCGAGCTTGCGCAGCGACTCCTCGAAGGTTCGCATCGTAAGATCGTAACTGTGATTCGTATTCCAGAGTTTAGTCGTGATGAAAAGCTTGCTTCTGTCCGCACCGCTCTCCTCGATGGCAATCCGTACGCAATCCTCGTTGCCGTACGCCTGCGCCGTATCGATGTGCGTGTACCCGGCCCGAATCGCGCTCTTCACCGCATCGATTCCGGTCCGGTCGTCCGGCGTCTGCCACATGCCGAATCCGATGCACGGAATCTCCACTCCGTTAGCCAGCTTATAAACGTCGTTCTGATTGTTCATACACTCTCCTCCGCTCTATCGTATTGTGGCGAACCACTATCCTCATTCTAGCATTCGGAAAATGCATCCTCAATGGTTTATCCCCTATTGTTCCTGTGCAATACACTGCGCAGTTACTCGGCTTCTGGCTCGGTTTCCTTTTCGGTCTCTTGCTCCCCGTAGAGTTCTTCCCACGCCGCCGTCAGTTCCGGATCGGCGAAATGGTTCACGAGACCGACTTTATACAGATTGCCGTCATCTTCTTTATGAAGCAACCTCACATATGCGTAGTAGTTATACCCCTCACCGTAAAGGAGCGAATACCAGCGCGGACTGTCATCAATCCTCGGATTCTCCGCGGCATAGTACTCGGTAATATACTTACAGAGGAAATCATATGCTTTCTTCGCCCGCGCCTCATCATAGATATAGAGCGTGAAATCGCCAATTCCCTTTCTCTCCTCTCTCGATGTGTACCATGCATAGGCCATAACTTTTCCGGGATCGTGGAGAACGTCATCGCAGGGTTCGGTTGCATATCTCCAGTAACCGAAGCTGACCAGACGATCATATCCCTCGTATCCGCCTTTAAACGCATACTCAAAGTCATATGTGTGCTGATTGCTCAACATGGACGTGCCCATCGGCTCCTTCCCGATTGACGCAACAACCTTTTTGTAAAGGTCCTGCTTGTCTTCCCCGAGCTTCGGCTCGCAGTTCATAAGCGTATCCGCTATTTTCCGAAGCGCCGCCTCATCATTGACATCGACGAGATACATCTTGCTGAGCCAGTACTCCGGTGTCCCGAATTCCGGCTCGTCTCCGGGCTCGTCCACCGTATCGGTGACCGTGGCCGTAATCTCCGTATCCTGCTTCTTGCGCTTCTTCGAGCTATCGTCATCCTCCTTCGTAGCGGCGACATAGATGCCGACCGCGGCAACACCTGCACAAACAATTGCAATAATCGAAATAATCACCTTTTTCATCATGATTCCTGTCCCTTTCTTTATTGCCTCCGAGGCAATAACGGTTGCGGCTTCCCCCGCGGAAGCCCCTACAGATGCGGACAGTTCGACAAGTGACGCGGGCATGGGCCGCAAAGGCACCTGCTCCGACTCTTTGATAAACAGCAATGCTAGGAACGGCAGTGCCACAGCATACAGCTTCGTATCGGTTTCTTTCTCATACTTCTCAACCTCCTTCTTGATTTTGTTTCTCGCATAACTCAGACGCCACAGAACGGTTCCCTGGGAAATCCCCGTCGATTCGGCGATCTCCTTCGTGCTCATCTCATCGAAGTAGTACAGGATGATGGTCCTCCGGATCTCCTCGGACAACGATTTTTCGATGATGTCCATGATGATCTTCCGACGCTCTTCCGACTCCACGATCGACTCCGGCAGAAAATCCTCCGGAACATACTCGAGGTCGTCGAAAAATTCCTGCTCCACCGCCTGCGTCCTCGTTCTCGAGAGAAGATTCAGGCATTTGTTGGCGCAGATTTTCTTCAGCCACGAAACTACCTTGGTCTTGTCCTGAAGGGTGTCATAGGATTCGAGCAGCGTCACGAAAGTCTCCTGCACAACATCTTCCGCGTCGGCCTCATTCCGAAGAAGAGCCATCGCCGTCCAGTAAACTGCACGGTACGCTTCGTTGTAGATTCTTTCACATTCTTTCGGTGTCATCTGTTTGCCTCCTTATCCGCATCTATCCTATAGACACACAGCGAGGTGAGAATATTGGATGAATTTGAAAAAAATTTTTTCAAATCGATTTTTACCGGCTCTGTCAATACTTGCAGAATATCGCAAAATCCCGCCCGAATCAATGCTTCCCGGCAGATTTCCTCTCGATCCGTAAAAAAAGCGAATGCCCCGACAAAGCGAGGCATCCGCATGCATTTTCCGTGGTTTGATTTATTCGCCCCAAACCTCTTCGGCGATCTCTTTCACCAGGCGAAGCTTCCTTCGCGTCCTTCAATCCAGTTCGGCATGATGCAATTTAAAAACCTATCGTCCTGCGGTTTTTCCGATGTTTCGGGATCTGCCGCTCACTGCGACAACTCCGCAGGCGCAAAGTGCTGCGAGAATGAGCAACATATAAGGGAAGTCCGCGCGCTCGTCCCCGGTCTTCGGACTTTCCACCTTCTCCTCCGGCTTGGTATTTTCCGTCGGTTCGGTAGTTTCCGTTTCCTCCTCGTCCTTCGGGAGGATCTCCGTCTCTATCGTCACCGGATCGCCGTCCTTGAAGGAAACCGTAATCTTGTGCTTTCCGACTTCGAGGTTATCGAGGTACGCCGGCGAGAGCTCGATGATCACGCTGCCCTGCGATGCTGTATAATCCTCCCCGGCGGTCAATGCGCGTGTCTCATCAGCGATGCCGTCGAACATCAGGAAAGTAATCTCATCATTTTTCGTGCGTTTGAACTGAAGCTTGTACTTCTCGCCGGAGGACTGCTTGTACGGAAGCAGGTTGCCCACCAGTTGGTACACACCCTTATCCTTTTCGGGCTCTTCCCTCTTGATCTCGGTCTCAAGGAAGACCGCCGTGTAGGTGGCGTCGCCGGTCACTTCCGTGATGGCAGGGGTCCATTTTTCGAAGGTGTACTCGAACTTGTCCGTGTTCTCCTTCACAGCATCCGCATGGGTCGGCTTGATGCCGTACTCCACGGTCGTGGTGTCAATCGTCTTGCCTGCGTCGTCCTTCCAGGTGATGGTGTAACTTCTCTTGACCGGCTTAAACACTGCCTTGTAGGTTGCTGCGCCGTCAACCGCCTTCACCTCCGGAGTCCACCCTTCAAAGGTGAATTCATACTCCGGCGTGGCTTCCTTCTCAAGCGCTGCGTGCGTCGGCACCGTGCCGTACTCCACGGTCGTGGTGCCGATGGTGTTCCCATCTTCGTCGGTCCAGGTGATTTTGTAATAGTTCTTTGTCCCGTCGCTGTACACCGCCGTAACGGTCACATCGTCCGCCACCGTCACCTTCTCGAGATTCACTTCCTGACCATCGATTGACCAATACAGGAACGTATAGGTGTTCTCCTTCGTGGCGGGATTCTCCGGCACATCCGCCGGCACAATCTCCGAAAGCGTGGTTCCGTACTCGACCTTGTCGGAAAATGAATCATCTTCGTAGTCGGCATCCTTATACTTGAAGGTCACCTCGTATTTATTCTTTGTTCCCTCATCGTAAAATGCCTCAACCGTAATGTCGCCGTCAACGGCCTGCTCGTCAAGCTCGATCGTCTGCCCGCCGATCTTCCAGCCCTCGAGTTTGTATGTGTATTCCTGCGTGAACGGAGCATCCGAAAAATCATCCGGCAGGATATCGGAAAGCATCGCTCCGTAATCGTAATACCCTTCCGATTCACCATCGGTGTAATCCGCAAGCTTATACCGGAATGTCACATGGCCTTTCGTCCTCTGGACCAGGGTCTTGTCGGCAAATTTCTCAAGATTCTCGCCGGTATACTTGCCCTTTCCGAACACCGTGGTTTCGTTAAATTCGGTTGCGCCAGATACCTGTGCACCGTTTTCCAGAGATACTTCTCCTTTGTAAGCAAACGACGTCACGCCGGAGTTGTCTTTAAAGCTGATACTGATCTGCCCCGGTGCTCTCACTTCCTCTTCCAAGGTCCCATAATGGGAACCGTCTCCGATGCCGATGCTGTTGGCGTGATTGTTCGCTGTCGTCCTTGCGGTGACCATGCCGCCGGTGATCACTATACGAGCCCCGGTCTTCGCGTTCGACGCGCAGCCGATGGAAGTCTGGGCGTTCGAGACACCGATTGCAGTGACATCACCGCCGGAGATGGTAACGCTGTCATTCTCATCCAGAAAATACCCGCCGATGGCTGTTGCAAAGGAGCTTGATCCTGCCTTCGCGTTTACGACTCCGCCGCTTATGGTGATTGTTCCGCAATGATTCTGAAACGTCGTCTTACCCGTGTTGTTCGAGTCAAGTCCGCTTCCGATTCCGGACCCCGGTCCATTCCCCTCCGCGGTAACGTTTCCTTCGGTAATGGTAATCGACTGCTTTCCGGCCGGAGATTCTTTCCTTGCAAAGGAACCGCTTCCGATACCTGCCGCTTCTCCTCCGCCGACAGACACAACCGTCCCCTGGGTGGTCACGTATGTTCCGTCCCCGAGCACGATTTTCCTTTCGCTGATCAGGATCGTTCCGCCGGCTGAAGTTTGACCGCCGCCGATACCGGCTCCCTTGGTTCCGCCTAAGGCCTCGACATATCCGCCCGTTATCGTGATCGTGCCGTCTCCGGCATTGGGTTTGTCTCCGATGGCACCTCCGGCCTTCGGGCCTGTTCCGATGCCGGCTCCGTTAGTCCCGCCCCGGGCAATAACGATTCCGCCGTAAATAGTGATATCGCCGCTTTCACCGTTACCGCCGCCGATGCCGGCTCCATTCGTCGTCGCAGCAGCAAGAACGATCGCATCAACGATCATGATTTTTCCGCATATTTTATCCTTACCGCCGTTACCGCCGATAGCTGCCTGCCCATTCGTCACAGAAGTATTCTTGATGCGGTGGCTGTTGCTCACGCCTTCAAAACATGTGACCACATTACCGCCGACATATAACTTCCCGTTGTTAACTTGGACAGTGGGATTTTTCGAAAAATCCATGTTTGTAGCGCTCAGCAGTCCTTCTCCGTAGATGGACAAAGACGCATCCTTGGGCACATAGATTCCTTTCGGAACGGTAAGAACGCTCCCTTTGGGGATAACCAGCACCACATCGCCGGACACCGATACACGGGAAGCAATGCTTACCACTCCTTCTCCGACGACATAGCATCCCTCTTTCCATTCCTTCACGGTAGACTTGCCCGAAAGCAGGGTATAGGACGAAACCGTTTGCTCCGTCCTATCCTCATCCACATACACTACTGCCTCCTGGCCTGCCGCCTTCGCGCTTCCCACCGGCGACGCAAACTCCGGCAGGCAGAGCAGTGCAACCGCGAGCACCGCAAACAAACTGACAATCTTCCTCAACGTTCTCTTCATGGAACACCTCCGCACAGGATCTCATCCCGGGCCTGATCCGAACGATGCACCTCTTGTGCATCACGCCCGGGGATGTTATCACGTATTATTGTAGCATTTTGCGAACGGCAAATGCAATAACCGCGCCCCCTCGGAGACTGCAATTTGCGTATTATTTTGACAGTTTGAGTAATCCGCGCAAGATCATCGGTAAAACGTTAAGATTTGCTTCAGATTCTCGCGCTTCGTCTCCTCCTCGGGTTCACATGCATAACGATTTACGATCAGGCATCTCAAAAGCAGCACGGCACACAAAACCGCTGTCAGAAGAACGCAAATGCAACCCCCAAACCTTCTCTTCATAAACCCTCCTAAGCGAAAAACAAATCCGGTGCCACGCGCTCAATCAAAGTAAAACAGATCTTCGAACTTCACTTCAAGCGCGATACACAACACCAGCGCAAGCTTCGCCGTGGGGTTAAACTGGCCGGTCTCAATGGAGCTGATGGTATTTCGCGACACCCCCACCATCTCCGCCAGCTGCGCCTGGGAAAGATTCGCCTTCTTGCGCATCTCCGCCAAACGGTTTTTCAAAATCAAAGAATCTTCTTTCATTTTTGCAACCCCATAATAACCATTCCGACGATGCACGCTGTTCCTGCGACAATACCGACGATTGCCTGCGCCAGTCTTGCCTTTTCCTTCGTCTTTGCGTACTGATAGGCTCTGCGGCTTCCGAACATCGCAAAATACACTGCCCACGCCGCAAATCCCAGAACCGGCAGCTTCACGATCCTCGAGAAAAGCACGATGAGAACGGACAGAATTCCGCCGACCGCCATTCCGAGTTTCGATGCGTCGGCAAATACCTGCAGCTCACGCTCATCTTCCCTGCCTTCATTTTCCTTCCTGTTCCTTGCCAAGATTTCTTCTCTGTTCATTGTAAACCCTCCTTGTGATTTTGTCTATGTTCTCGGCTCTTGCCAAGTTTTATTGTCATCATTATACACATGCCAAGTTTACTTGTCAAGAGTTTTTTGCAAAGTTTTGTTGGCAAAGTTTTTGGTGGATGCCGGATACGATATAGCGCAAAAAAATACCCTCTTTACTGGTTGCCCAGCAAAGAGGGTACATATCAATTGACGACTGCAGTTCTTCGTATTTAGCTTTATCGCTAAGCTGTCATTGAAAAATACACATCATAACGAAGCACCACTTGCTGCAAAAGGTCAGTTTTCCATGACATTGAACTGGTAGTCTTTACATACAGTTAACCAGGACAAACAGAGTTCAGGGTAGTGGGAGTACTTAATGGGACCGAAGGCCACGTTCCATAGCAAAGTGCCTAAGTCTGAATCGAGAAGAATCTCTTCAGCGGCGTCCCGCTTTGCCTTCTTTGTTTCATTATCAAGGTTTTCCAGTTGCATATAAACGTTATTAGTCAAGAGTGCATAAATGTTTATAATATCGTCAGCCATGCAGCCGCCGTCGAGGCCCATAACTTCTGCAATACCGGGGATTAAAACAGCCTGAATTCGCAGCTCATAATAATTTTCCGGTGTTCCTGTATGGTCTCCCAGCTTCCTGAAGGCATTTGACAACAGTTGGTTCTGCGCATATGAAGAATCCTGATATCTGCCCAGCCGCGTGCTCAATTCGCCTTCTTTTCCATAGCTACGCAGTATTCTTGCGTACTCATATGTCATAGCATTGTATTTAGAAGAACTGTCGTCAAGCGGAATCATGTATGTAATACCGTAGCGCTGATAGTTCCAACCTTTTCCATTGTTCATCGCAACCATAGGAACAAAATCAATCGGATTGATCAGAGATTTGATACCGCTGAAGCGCTCGTCATGGCAACCGGAATCCGTGGTGCATCTCGGAGTTTCAAATCCGAAACCAAATATGTTTGTGCTTTTGAATGACATTGAAACTCCGCCGGTTCCCTTGATGAGCTTGGAACATACCAGGTTGGTAGTAGCGGCTGCGCGGCTGTAACCAACAACCCAGACTTTAACGGTTTCTTCAAAATCACCCTTGTGCTCGTTGATGTATGTATTTATGCTACTCAACACCTGGTTTGCACAAACCTCAAATCCGTGATGATTCATATTGGATCCGAGAGGGGTGTAAACATCGAAATTTCCGCCCCATTCATTTCCGTAACCGGCTCCGCGGAGAGCAACAAGGATTAAGGTTGCGGTGTCGCCTGTTTCCGGATTGGTTATCTTGCGACTCGCAATTTCATGTCCAATAGACATATAGTTTGGATATCCGTAATGACTGTCGATGTTATCAAAGTCCAGGTTCTTCATGAGATGGCGGATGTTATCATCTCTCGGAACTGTTTCATCTGCTTCTGTTGCATCGAATGCAGCCATCGCTGTCTTCAGGGATGCTAACATAAGATCATGCTGATAATCATAACTGCTTCTAAAGAAATCAATGAAGTTGATTTCGTAGGGCTGTGTAACCATATCTGCAAAGGACGTATACTTGAAAGTCGTAGTGTAGTGAGTGTCCCAATGTGCATACAACGTGTGGTCTTCCTTTGTAGTTACAATCGTGGTCGCTCTGACTAATGATCCCCCGTAAGGTTCAGTATACCAACCTTTGAATTTGAAACCTGAAAGATTCGGTCCCTCAGGCAACAGCCAGTACTCCTCACCGTATTTGACGGTGATCGGCTCGATATCCTGCGAAACGACGCCGTTGACGGCGAACGTTACATTAATCAGTTCTGACTTCCATTCAGCATACAGAATAACCGTCGCTCCGCTTGTCGTCGTAAGATCACTGAACATTGCGCCGTCATCGTAATGTGTTCCGGTTCCGTCGGCCTTTGTGTTCCATCCCATGAACAGGGAATCGCGGAGTGAGAACGTACAGATCGGTAAATGATCGGAGGCGCCAATGAGACAAGGCTTGTTCTCCATGGTTCCGGTTACTCCGGTTGCATTCTGGTTGAATACGATTGTATATGAGTTTTCGCCCCAGCGTGCATACAGGGTAAGGTTCTTTTTGTAGGGAGCCTGCGAGGTGCTTGTGTACGGATAGCCTCCGGTCTTCGAGTCGTACCATCCAAGGAAGCATTTGTTTGTGGGAGCACCCGGAACGCGATAATCAATGCCCGCGCCGATGGTCGCACCCTGTTGAACGGTCAGAGACGTCATGTTTGACTGTCCGTAGCCGCCGTTTACGTCAAATACAATTTCACAGTAAGCTTTTTTCCATTTTGCGTACAATGTAACTGTAGCGCCGTTCTTCGTTGAAAGATCACTGATCTTGGCACCGTCCGCATAGTCCGTTCCTGTTCCGTCCGCCTTTGTGTTCCAACAGTCGAACTCATAACCGCGAAGCGTAAACGTGCTTAACGGAAGGTAATGAGAAGAGCCAACGGTACAAGGCAAGTTCTCCATGGTTCCGGATACGCCGGTTGCGTTCTGATTGAATACGATTGTGTACGTGTTCTGCTCATAGCGAGCATAAAGAGTAAGCGAAGTGTTGAACGGTGCTTTTGAACCGCTCGTATATTTCTTTCCTCCGGTCTTCGCGTCAAACCATCCCACAAAATGCTTGTTGGTGGGAGCGCCCGGGGTACGGTTGTTCAGAGTGCTGCCGATGGTGGCGCCCTGTTGTACGGTCAGAGACGTCAGATTGGATTGGCCGTTTCCGCCGTTGGCATCAAAATAAATCGTGCAGTATACTTCTTCCCACTGTGCATACAGTGTAATGGTCTGGCCGTTCGAATAGGTGAGATTGCTGACTTTTTCTCCGTTCGAATACGAAACTCCGCTTCCGTCAGCTTTCGTGTTCCAGCCGGTGAACTTATATCCATCACGGGAGAATGTGTTCCCGGTAAGATTGTATGACGATCCGACGAGGCAGGTCATGTTGGCCATGTTGCCGGAAACTCCGTTGGATGCGTTTTTATTAAATGTGATCCAGTACGAGTTCTGCTCCCAGTGTGCATACAATGTAAGCGTCTTCTGGTACGGCGCTCTTGAAGTGCTCGTATATTGTTTGCCGCCGGTTTTCGCATCATACCAACCTACGAAGTGCATGTTTGCAGGAGCACCGGGAGAAGTGTCCAAGCGAGCCCCGATCTCCGTTCCTTGCTCAACACTCAAGGATGTAAGGTTCGACTGCCCGTATCCACCGTTTGCGTCAAAGGTGATGGTACAATCCTCTGCCTTCCACTGCGCATACAGAGTCTGACCGGAGGTGATGGTAACTTTCGTGGACGGCGTGATCTGGGTTCCGCCCGCAATCGCTGTAAACCATCCCCGGAAAACATAACCGGTTCTTGTCGTTGTCGGGAGTGTTCCGTAAGTGCTGTTATATGTTACCTTTATGGATGTAACATCTGTGCCGCCGTTGCTGTTAAAACCAACCGTATAGGTATTTGCCGTCCAGTGAGCATACAGTGTCTGATTGGAAGTGATCGTCACCTTCGTAGAGGCAGAAATCTTTGTGCCTCCGCTTGCCGCAGTATACCATCCGTCAAACGTATACCCGGTCTTTGAGGGTGTCGTCAACGATCCATAAGTACTGTTATACGTTACCGTCTTATTTGAAACAGACGAACCGCCCTGACTGTTAAAAGAAACGGTAAATTTCTTCACTGTCCAGTGTGCATAAAGTTTATGATTCGATGTTGTCGTTACAGTTGTTTTCGCGGTTACTTTCGAACCTCCGCTTGATTTCGTATACCATCCGTCAAATGAGTATCCTTTCCTGGTAGGCGTTGTCAGTGAACCATACTGGCTTGAATAGTACACGGTTTTTGAAGTAACGGAAGATCCGCCCTGACTGTCAAAAGACACGGTAGAACTTTTCCCCTGATATCGTGCATACAGTGTTTTATACGAGGAAGACACCGTCGTGCTTGTATAAATTCTTGTGCCACCGCTTCCGGAAGTATACCATCCGACAAATGTAAAATTGTTTTTGTTAGGCGGTGAGGGTAATGCTGAATACTTGTTTCCAACAGTATAAGTTCTTGTGGTTGACCAACCGTTTTCGCCAACAAACTTTACTGTTACGGTCGACGCTGCCGCCTTTTGCGTGGTTGTTTTTGTGGCAGCCGCGCTCGCGATGCCCGGTCCGATTAACGCCATTGCCAAAAGTAATGCGTACAGCCACCAAATGGCAGACCGTCTTTTTGAACTCTTTTTCATAGTTCATTCTCCTTTTGTTTTATACTCTAAGGCTTCCGAATGAACTTTGAGGTTAACCCAAACAAAAAACGGTCGCAATATCTCCCGTATTGCAACCGAACAATCACAATAAAAAAGGCCGACGTCACACCCCATTGTCACGTTAGACTCAAGTTTTGCGTCTCCGCGCTTCCGCGGATTTCGCCCCCCATTTGATTGTCCCCCAAAATACATCAAAAACCCCACAGAGTAGGATACCATATTCGGAAAATGAATTCAATTCTTTTCGGGGCATGTGCTGTTATTTTTCGGTATAAAAAAGGAGCCGATCACTTGATCGGCTCTTATTACTCGAGTACAGTTTTTCTATAACCCTAGCAGTTTTCTCTTCTTAGATTCAAACTCCTCTTGCGTGATAATACCATGGTCCGCCAATTCTTTAAACTTTCGTATCTCATCCGCCTCCGAGATGTTCCCGTTTTTTCTACTTCTATCACATCTAACAAGGATAACATATCACGTGCTCGCTCTAAAGCAATGTTATATTCAGACGAGGATATGTATGCAAGAGAATCGACCACGGCTATTACTCTCTTCATTTGCGAACTTTTTTCCGAACCTGATCATCCATTCAACAAACTTCGCAGGTAATGACGGATCGTCTTCAAAACCACCCTAACACTCTGGAGTAACTGGCGCCTCGCCGAGAGATAATGCGTTTTTGAAGCAGTTGCTTTTGCGTTGAACCGCTGATATAATAATCATATAATTCCAATCAACAAGTGGAATTCAATCTAACAACATGAGGTGAGTGCTATGAAACGAAAAATTTTGTCGTATCTGATTATCTTTGCTTTGGTAATCTGCATATTACCAGCACAACTCCAATCGGCACATGCAGAGTCAGTAGTGTCCCGAGATGACGGTATTTGGCTTTTTCCCGTTTCAGAGAGCAATTATATATTTAGCGACTGGGCTGGTTGCCATGGTTGGGCTGCCTGCCCGTTCCATGGTTATTACCACGAGAGCTCTGGAGACAACCTTCATACGAATCAAACAGATGGGCACAACGGTATAGATATTTCTGTTTATAAAGAACCCGTGTTTGCAAGTTCAAAAGGCCGAATTGTTTTTTATGGCGATCCTGGAGAAGGCCGCGGAAACACTCTTGTTATTGAACACAAAATTGCGGACACAGGTTACTCATACTATTCTGTTTACCAACATCTCGAGAGTAAAGAGTCAGCTATAAACGTAGGTGACATGGTCTCGGCAGGAACACTCATTGCAGTTTCCGGCAGATCCGGTGGCGATTACGGATATCACTTACATTTTGCAATTGACCTCGGTTTTTCTAACCGCGTAGGTCTACAAACTGACGGCAGTACGAATTATGACTTTGGGTACATAAAAACCCTCGAATTCAACAAAGCAGGATGGATAAAAGAACCCGGAATGGCAGAAGGACGTATTCTTACCAATCCGTCCGAAAACAGTCCTGTAATTGAAAAATGGACAGAAGCACAGCCATTTGTTGAAATGCATCGAGGTTCGGTAACCTATACCTTTGACAAGAGCCAAGCAACCGATTGGACGAAAGGCACCATTTCAGGTAATTACTATACCGTTCGTGATACAACAATTCGTGAAACACCTTACGAAGTCGGTAATGCGGTTGCAAGCGTTCCAAAGGATGCTCATGTAATCGTGGACGGAAAAATCAAGAACAGCTATAACAATGAGTGGTGCCATGTTGTTTACGGCAAAAGCTCTGGGTATATATATGCTCCACTCCTTACATGGTCTTCAAATGATATCAACCAGTATTATGTTGACGTAAACGGTCTTCTTGACGGAGAAAGCAACGGGAAACTAACAGGGTATGGTACGTGCGATGTTTATATCAACAATGCACTTGTCTCCAACGATAAAGATGACTATTATACACCTTGGCCCGCTGGAACAACCTTCGCTGTCAAGGATATAAAGACGGTTTCCGGAAAAGAGTTCATTAAGGCTACCGTTTCCGGCGCGTCTAACGGCCAATACATTTCCGGTACAAAGACAGTCGTTGGCGTTGTAAGTTCTGGTGACGCAAATAAAAAGGTGCGGATTGTCCTTGAGTATAAAACAAAGGCAAGTCAGTGGTCGACAATATCCACCGGAAACTATTACATAAGAAATGTAGCAACCAAGAAATACCTTGACGCCAGCGGCGCAGGCGATTACAACAATTGCGATGTGATTAACTGGACTTTCAATGGTAGCAACGCACAACTTTGGGAAATTTCCGGCAACGCAAGCAGTTATAAGGTAAAGCCGAAATGTACCGCCAGCAGAGTTCTAAACCAATATGGGAATAATGTTGCAAGCGGGCACAACGTGTGCCTTTGGGATAACACCAACGATCCTTCTCAAAGATGGGTGTTCGAGAAGACAAGTGATGGCAAATACATCATACGCTGCGCCGGAAATACTAACTGCGTTTTGGATGTAAACGATAGCGGAAGTGTTTATGTGGCAACCTACACCGGAAGAGATTCCCAAAAATGGGAACTTACCAAAGAATATACCCTTTCCGGCGATTATCTCATCAAGAATAAGTCAAATAGTAAATATATGAATGTAAATGGCTCAGGTGATTATAACAACTGCGATGTGAATACGGCAGCCAAGAGCAATACAAATGCACAGAAGTGGAATATTTCCGGAGCCCTTTATTTCATGAAAGTTGCACCTCGCTGTTCATCGACTCGTGTGTTGAATCAGTACGGTGACGCTGTTGTAAGTGGTCACAATGTTTGCCTGTGGAGTAACACAAACGATGCTTCTCAGCGCTGGGCATTTGAAAAGGTCGGAAGCAGCTACGTGATCCATTGCGCAGGGAACGAGAGTTGCGTGCTTGATATTAGCAGCAATGGAAGTGTATATGTAAACACCTATGTTCCAGGAAGAAACTCTCAACTTTGGACACTGGAAAAGCAATAACCACAAACCGTCCGGCTTTCCACCGCCGCCTGCAAAGGCGGCGGTTCTCTTTTTTTCTTTCCACTTCCGTCCGGAAAGTTCCTTATCCGTTTCGATGTAACGCCTCCGCGTTCTATGCAAGTTTACCACACAAAGAAGAATGCCTCCGGTCTCCCGGGGGCACTCTCTGCCTATCCTTTCTGAGATTTACCAATCGTCTTCCTCGTCATCAAGGAGACGCATTCTGAGCGTGTTTTCTTCTTCCTCTTCTCGGCGATATTCACTGTCGTCCCAGTTATATGTGTACTCTCCTCGGTCGATGCTGAATCCATCTCTCTCGATGTATTCATACTCTCCGGTTTCATAATCAAAAACGTATTTTGCCATTATTATAATTCCTCCAAAACAAACTGTAGCATCTCAAAAGCGGCTTGTTTCTTCGCATCCTTCTTCGATGATGACTTTGCAGAAGTGACATGATCAACTCCCTCTATGCTACACTCACAGTCCCAAATCGGATTGCCGTCATTGTCATGGGTCTCTTGAAAATCGTACTCCGGCAGGGGAAAATACTCCCTTCTGGAAAGGATCTCCAACTGGCTGATGGAATCGTCTTTGTTGGGATTGTCTATCTCGTCACGAATGGTTTGCAGCAAGTCGTTTTCTTCGAGATACTCGTAAGCCAACCGGGATGCTGCAATTCTCGCCAGGTTCTTGGATTTACCGTAGCCGACGAAATGATGCTCCACATCCGGAAGTTGGAGTTCGCATGCGAAATGCGTATCTTCGGGCGTTTCGCCATAGATACAGCGTGGATCTTTTGAAAAACACCACGAAGCCTGCATCGACCAGGGCTCAAAGTGATGAAATGGTATAGTTCCTGTATGACGCAAAGACCATTCCTGAATCTCTGACACATAATTGACATCATCAGATTGCAGCACTTCGTCCGGCTTCAGCATAATACTTACACTATCTTGCAATGCTGCCAAATCCCAACCGGAGTCCAACGCAATTGCGCCGAGAATCGCCTCAAACAGGTCTTCTTTTACGGACGCTGTATTCTGCACTTCGTTTTCGACATCGCCCTTGCCCATCCTCAAAAAAGATTCCAGGCCGAGATTGTCGATTGCCTCCGCAAGGGTTTTCTTCTGAACCAACTGCTTCTTTAGCTCAGTCAGTTTCCCCTCGTCCATGTCCGGAATGAAGGGCCCAGTCTCTACCGTTTTTCCCCATCTCGTCGGATCCGGGTGATTCTCCTCAAAACGTCCATTAGATTCAGCAAGCAGCTTTACCACGACAAGATCCAAAACCTTGTCTCCGATAAACTCAAGAACTTCATTGTCCTGACCTCCATTTTCCGCAGAATACGACCTGCGCGTGAAAGCTTGTGTGAGTAACGCCGGGTTTTTGAACTGATACCCGATTTGATCCTGAATAAAACTGATTTCGTTCATAAAAAATAGCCTCCTTAGCTTTATTATCTTGCTAGAAGGCATAAAGATAGCCCGACACAAACAGACGCATCCCGGGTGCGCCCATGCCGGACATGTTAGAGTAAACTCAATTCTTTGTTTTCGAATGTTTACCGGTGTTCACTTGCATAAACAGAGCCAAACATATATAAACAATGTCTTAAGTTTAAGCCTAAATGCCTTCTGCAATCCAAGGCTACCATATATCGGCTCATTTTGCAAGGTTTTCTTTTGGTAGATAGTTCAGCAACAAACAAAATGGGTTACAGATTTCCCTCAATACAGAACATAGTGCTTATCTCCGCAAACCTGCGCATGCGAAGCAGGACCGCATAGTAAAATTCTTTCTCCGGCTCCGCCGCGTTATCAAAACATTCGGTCAATTTGTCGATCAACCGCTGCCAGTCTTCCGTGCCGAACCAGTTATCCGAACACGGATCAAAATATTCCTGCAGTCCCCATCCGTGCGGGTCCGGATCCATCACCGGAAACAACGACGCGATCGCGGCCGTAAGAAGCTTATCATAATCAGTCTGGTACACCCTGAAACTGTCATAGTAGTCCCAGTCGCCAAGCATGACCTCATCCCCCGGGTGAACCAGCACAGGCTTAAATTCCAGCATGATCTTTTCCTCATTGTCGGAATATAAGTGAATATCCGTGACCTTATGCTCTACAGGCGGATCTGTCCACTTAAACGTCCATTCTCTGTATCGTAACATACTCGTTGTATTTTTCTCCTTCAAGCGTCTTCCAGACAAACGTATCTTCATCAAACACGATATACCCCCGCGGCGAACCGCCCTTCGGAAGCGAGACCGACCCCGGATTCATGTACACATTTTCCCCGAACTCCTCACAGGCGGGGACATGCGTATGCCCGCCCAGCAGGATATCACCCGGCTTCATCGGCGGAAGCTTCTCTTTGTTGTAAACATGCCCGTGCGTCGCGTAGACCATCCGCTCGCCCGCCGGAATCAGCGCATAATCGGCAAGAATCGGAAAATCCAGCACCAGCTGGTCGACTTCCGCATCGCAATTGCCGCGCACTGCATATATCTGCTCCTTTTTCGCATTGAGAAGAGCGATCACCTGCTTCGGGTCATACTCCTCCGGCAGATCATTTCGCGGCCCGTGGTACAGGATATCTCCCAGCAGAAACAGCCGGTCCGCATTTTCCTTCTCGTATGCATCCAACAGCAGTCTGCAATATTTGGCGGACCCGTGGATGTCCGATGCAATCAGTATTTTCATTTTTCCTCCGCTCTCACATACAAGGTCTTCCGGCCCGCTCCGAGTCGCCTGATGACATGCGTTTTCACAATATCATAAGCAGCAATTGTTTCGTCTTATTCGCGAAACATTCCTGTTCATCACTTTTCTTCCGTAGTGCACATACGCAAAATCCTTGAGTTTATTCCAGGTTTGCTTATGCCCGCTGAAGAAAACGTCCGGGCTCTCAAACACTCCGTAGTCCTCTACCACGGAGGTGTTCTGAACAAAGAGATCCTCGCCCTTCCAGTTCAGATCGAGGCTCTGCAGATCCGGCACCGAAATTGCATATCCCCGGAACGCACCCTCGCGGTCCCTGCATTTTTCTTTTACTCCGCGCACATATGCCTCATCCGTGATGACGCCCTCGAGCGCGATCCATTTTTCGTCATGGAAGACTTCCACCCAGGTGTGGACGACCCGCTTCGGCGCAAGGACGGAAACCAATCCGGACGTGGCCCCTTTTTGAAAATCCCTGCTCACCGCAGAGCCGTGCAATCTGCAGGGGATACCGACCGCCCGGAGAAGCGCCATAAGCAGGGTGCCTTTCGTGTTGCATTGTCCGTAACCGTCCTTCAGGACTTCCTCAGCGGTAAGCAGATCGGAACGGTTGTATCCGAACAGCACCTCATTCCTCGTAAAATCATACACCGCGCCGATCCGCTCGTACTCCTCCAGCTGCCTCCACCCCCGCGCTTCCACGAGGTTTTGAATGCTCTCCGCACGGTAGTTCAACATCCGCGTTTCCTTCAAAAACTGATCTTTCATAACCGGTCACTTCCTTTCTCTTTATGACCTGATTATATCCGATCGCCGGCTAATATACTTTCAAAAATCTGCTGTCTTTCAGCGCCTTTCGCGTCGGCAGCCCCATCAGCCGTTTCACCGTCGCCGCAAAATGCGATGGCGAATCAAAGCCCGCATTCATCGCGGCCTCCGTTATGCTGCTCCCGCTGAGAATCTCCTGATACGCCTTTTCAAGCTGATGCAGCGTCAGGTAGCTCTTCAGGGAAATCCCCACCTGTTCGCTGAACAGATGCGAGAAACGGCTTGTGGAAACGCAAAGTTCTTCGGCGTATTTTTCGACGGAATGATCCATGCACGTGCAATCCTCCAGACTGTCCAGGAACCGGAGGATTCTCTCGTCAAACTGCCTCTCCGCGGGCTGAAACCCGAGGCATTGATACATCTGCTTCGTAAAATGCAAATAGCTTTCCCGGTCAAAGGATTCCACCATCGGCCGGGCATATTCGATCAGCTTCCCGGCCGCTTCGTCCTCCACCGGAAAATACTCCCTGTCCTTCATCAGATCGCTCAAAAACGCTCCCATGTCGGATGCCGGTTCGATCACCGACGTGAACATGATCCCGTCACGGAATTTGACGCTGTGTTTTACGTTTTTCTGTACGAACAGACACACCGGCTTTTCGAGTTTCTCTCTGCCCACTTTGATGGCCGGCTGATTTTCCAACGCCAGGAAAAACTGAATCATACCGTGGCTGTGCGTGGACGCCCCCAGCTCATCTGTCAGCATGGAAATCTGCCCTATATCCCAGTAAATCCGATTCATGTTTCCTCTCCGATTCCGCGTTTCGCGCCGCAGGGCGCTCACCTCTCACACAACCGTTGTGTTTTCGGGCTCCTCGCACAGCGTGGTTTTATTTTCCGACAAATGCTTCACCGACCAGACCACGGCATGGACGATCCATCACTTCCCATGGAAATGGGTTCATAGGCGCCTCACATTTTCCCCTCGGATCATCTCGCGAACAACTCCAACTTCGCAATCAGATCCTCCAGGATGTACCTCGAATCCACGTCCTTATAGATCCGAATCACCGGATTCTCCGGGCACTCCGAAGAGGCCGTGTCCTCCTCCACCCACGGCGCGTGCTCCATCGTAAAATGCCCACACCCGGGATTGATCGCCAGCGCGATCGCCGGGGAATCCCCGAGCGACCAGCTCTCGCCCTGCGTCCAGCCCGCAGCGGGCGAATTGTTGTATCGCACCAGGTTTCCGAAAAGGTGCCTGCCGATCTTCCCGCACGGCGCAATCCTGCGCTCAATCTCCGCGATGCCGATGTGGACCGTGGTGTACACGAACGAGGGCACAAGCCACATCCGCCGCGCCCTCCGCAGCACAAAATTCGCAGCTTCGACATCATTTCCCGCGTTAAATTCACGAAACGCCGCCGGCCCGTACGCACTTCCGTGCGTCCCAATCCAGACAATCGTCATCCTCTCCGCTATCCCCGGCTCCGCCTCGATGGCCTTCGCCACATTCGTGATCGCTCCCTGGCAAAGCACAAAGAGCGGCCGCTCATCCTCGCGCATCGCCTCCGCTGCGATAAACGCAGCAGCCTCCGAGACCGCCCGGTCCTCGACAAGCGGCCCGGTCTGTCCGCGGAACACAGGCACTTCAATCTCCATAGCCTCCAGGATAGTCTTGATCTCCTCGTAACTCCGCTCCATGGAATCAACGCTTGCAAAATGCGTCGCGCAGATTCCCTTCACGATCAACTTCGGGCTCAGCAGCGCATGCACGATCGCGAACGGATCGTCCGCCTCGCAAGCAGCGTCGGTATCGAGGATCACGCGGATTTGTTTGTAAGTGGGGATGGTGAACATGGGGGTGCCTCCTGGGGGAAAACTACTTAAACGCGATGGAATTCGCCATCTCAATCATGTTTGCAAATTCTGTAAGTTCTTTTATTGTTTCAAAGCACTTGTTCAATTCGTCTACATCAACAGCTGCAAAGCCTTTTTCGATATCCAGCTTAGGAACATGAATGCGAAGCATCACCGATTTCTTGGTTTTTACCACAGAAACATCCGAAATCTTGTGAAGTCGCGCCCAGTCCGCTATGGTTTTTGCCCTATCCGTATTCTCCGATGCTTTTGGAAACGTCAGGTCCACATAGCCTTCACGAATCTTGTGATTGATATATACATATCCAAGGTCCGTTCGAAAATCAGTCCACCATCCGTTTTTGTCTTCTTTTGTGCTTAAATCGAGCGATGGATAGTTTTCCTTCTGGTACTTGATGTATTGCCGCAAAAAGGCATTAGCATTCTCATCAACATTATTCGTTGCAGGCTTTTTTGCTTTCACGATTGCTTGTTCGATCTGTTGACTCCGAAACCGGCTCGTCAAATCACTCTTTCTGTCAAAGAACGCTTTGCATTCCTCATACGTCAAAAGATGCTCATATTTCTTTGCTTCAACGTTATTTTTGTAGTACTTTTCCGGGCAGAAAATGAAGACCCTGAAGTCATCATAATCGCCGTTTTTCACACCCTTTTCGCCGCGCTTAACATATCTGCTGTGCTGCTCCGGCATTGCAATTGCATCAATCTTATCCTCGATTAGAAGGCCATATTTCTTCGTTCCAACTTCAACAATAACCGTAATATCAGACTCTCCCAAATCACCATCCGACTTAGAGAGCTCTCCCGCTATTACCTTAAATTTCTGCCCCTTCAAGTCAGTCTTATCAATAAGCAATCGGCAAGACTCCGGGCATGTCATCACCGACTCAAGAAGCAACATGTCCATATCTCTTTCGCACAGAGTATTGTTAAAACACAAAGAAAACATGATGGTTATCCTTTCTAAGCATGAACAGACATAGACATTCTAGAAGCCATGCAACTAATCTCCGATTTGAACGTTACACGCGTGTCCTAATTCCAGATCTCATATCCCTGCCGTCTCGCTGAGTCATGCACCGGCCGCACGTTCTTCTGCAGGATGTTATAAAACTCCTCGGCAGAATTCCCTACGCGATACAACTCCTGACCAGCCCATATGGCATGTTGGTTGTATTAATCAGGCATCATGTTCATGCCACTTCATAATCATCTCCTTAGGATTACTATTCAATCTGCGTTCAACCCGATAAATCTTGACTGAGTATTTCAATCAACCTTTTACGATCATGCTGCTTGAGATTGTTCCTTTTTAACTCTAGAAGCACTTTTTCGACTATTTTCTTCCTTACCAAAGGCCTTTTCACTATGTTCTTTATTGTTCCGTGGGTCAAAGCCAAGAGCCATGACACCTCAAACTTATTGAAATCGAACTTGCTACCTTCAAGATAGAAATCAAATCGAGGATCAATGCCTTTCAACCCAAGAAAATCGTTTCTTTTCAGGACACCAATTAGACACCAATAACCAACAGACAACAATTCATCCTGGAAACTTGATTCAAGATTAGTCCCAACTCTAAGCTGACGGTTTTCAATCTCTTTGGAGACCTTGTCCAACAAATATTTATATAACAAGGGTGAATATTTTTTGGCGACAAATGTATTCAATCTTACCAGCAACTTAAACTTACTAAATTGGAATTTCTCTTTTAGTTCTTCTTCAATCCAATCAATGTTGCAAGTCCGAGAAAAACCATTAAGAATTTTACCACACAACCCTATTCAGTACAACTTTCCAACCATTTCAATCTGCCCCCTCATCTCCTCCACCGCACTCTCCGGACCGACGACCTTCACATCCGTCCCGAGCGCGAACAACCAGCCAAAGAAATGCCCGCTCAGGGCGACATCAACGTAGGTCTCCGACCAGCCCTCTTCCTTCGAAGGGATGATGGGGATGTCGCGGCCGAAGCGATCGAGCATGACGCCGACCATGTCGTTTTTGAAGGCAAGCTCGACTTTGGTTTCGGCGCCGCCGAACATGTCGAAGCTCATTTTGGAGTATTTGGCGAGGTCGAGCTCCTTGAAGAGGTCGCGGCCGATGCGCTTGTCCTCCAGGATGCAGATGCTCTTCATCTTGTCGACCCGAAAATGCTTCATCCGGTTGGCTTCCTCGTCGTAGGCGATCAGGTAGTAGTTCTCGTCGCCCCAGGTGAGGGCCCACGGGCTTACGGTGTAGGGCTCGGCGCGCTTGGAGACGAGGTTCTTCTGGAGGTTCCACTTCATGTATTCGAAGCTGATCTGCCGGTTCTCGGCGATGGCGCGGTGCAGGTCGTCCACGCAGTAGTAGATGCTCTCGTTCATGGATTTGACGCGGCCCTGCACGACGATCTGGCGCTTGAGCTGCTCGGCTTCGTATCTGCTGACCAGGCCGGTCAGCTTCTTGATGAGGGCGTCCGACTTCTTGGCGGAGATGAATTTGGAGCACTGGATGGCGTCCACAAGGAGCTTCAGCTCCGCGAGTTCGAACTGCTTGCTCGCCACGTGGTAATAATAGTTGTGTCCGATTTTTTCCCCAATAACCTCGATTCCGAGGACCTCGAGTGACTGGATGTCGTCATAGAGGCTCTTCCGGTCGGCCGTCACGCCATACGCTTCCAGGGCCTTCTTGATCTCCGGCATGGTGATCATGTGGTCTTCGTCGGTTTTCTCCAGCATAATGCGGCTTAAATAGTACAGTTTGAGTTTCTGGCCGGCTCCTTTGGGCATAATGGCACCTCCTTCATACGCGATGCTTAATTATACCACAGTCGGAATGACTTTTGAAATGTCCTGAGGGCAATTTATGGCTCTTTTATGAAAGTTTTTTTGCGACAGCGGCGGTGGGGGCTTTTTACGCGGGGATTGTGTCAATTATTCCGTCATATACGCTTCCCGTTCCTCCATCCCGTCCGGAATAATCTTCCCTAAGACACTTCAAGGGAACGCCGCTCGGACGTTCCCCAAATGTACAAATCAACTCTGCGGCCGGTCTTCTTTTTCAGCCTTGTTTTTGTCTACCCACGCTTCGTAATCCCGTAGGAACAGCTGCAGAAGGTCTTTTCCCATCGGAAACGGGGTTCCGAAAGGATTGACAACAACGCCTTTTACGCTCTCCCATTGAAACCCGAATCTCAGGACGTCTACAATCGGCACAGGCATGATGATATTCGCCGTATGTCCTTTGCACCTCTCCCGATCGCTCAGAAACAGCGGCAGCCACTCATCACCGGCACCGTCCCTCATGGTGTCCATTCGAAGGCGCACATCCTCGTTAAGGCGAAGTGTATCGCCCACCTTGACATTTTCCGCATCCAAACCCGCAAACATGGCACCGTTCACATCGGCAAATGGCATCGGAACCATCGCTCCTTCGGTAATGCGCACTGCCATCACATGCAGAAACTTGAAGAACGCTTCCGTGCGCTTTTTCTCATCCGTTTCGCTCTGAAACGCCGCAAATGCCTCCTCCAGCGGAGCATTCTCAACATAGCCTTCTCGTTCCTCCGGCGAATTGCCGCCCTGGGTCGGATTGAATTGATCACTCATAGTTTCACACCATCCTTTCGTATACCTCACGAGCCGATTCTGCGGTGAAACCGCTTTGTAAAATGGTTGGTTTTCTGTTCTTGCCTAAATTGTAAAAAAACTGGTGTCCTATAAGAACACCAGACCATGTTGTGGTTTTTAAACAGTTTTAGGACGGCAGACACTATATATTGTAGTCAAGCACATTAACGCATCAATTTCTTCGCATGAAAAAAGGACGTCTCCGGTTTCCCGGAAACGTCCGATATTTTCCCTATCCTTCTTCGTACAGTAATTTGTCAAAAACGCTATCGCCATTTCAATTCAACCTAAGACATATATATGCTCTGCTGCCATGCCATTATCTCATCAAGGATCTTGTTCCTTTCTTCGAGATAACAATGCCGTTCGTGGCACCAACAAGACCTCTTAAATCCTTCAAGCCAACTCATATCACCCTTAAGGAAATCGCTCCACTTACTGTCCAACCCGCGCGCTATCACTGTGAGCTCATTTCCGATCTTCTGTGACATGTGATTCCACGTAAAATCTATGCCTTCTCTGTCGGAAGCATCAAACTTTGATACAAAATATTGATCCACTTCATATTCGACTCGTCTTCCGTCTTCGAGAAAAGTAGTAGTCAGAATTACGCCGTCCCTTCTGTCTATACCGATGATAAGACAGCATTTCTCGTTGAACATGGCCATTTCAATATCGTATACCAGCTTGAAATGCATGTTGTATTTTTCGGCAAGCTCCACCAAATATTTAGGGATCTCGTTAACTGTGATATCCGACCACATGTCGGGATCCGTAATGACATGATTCGTGGTTGGAAACGGTGCTTTTTCACTCATGCATTACCTCCCAAAAGCAGGCAGTCCCGCCGGGAACCGACAGTCTTCCGGCGGCATAAACAGGCTGCTCGCCGAGGCTGTACAGAAGTTCTCCTGTCGCCCCCTCGAAAGGCACTGTCCATTCCTCTTTCGTAGGATTGATCACTACCAAAATCTTCTCATCCCCGGAAGTGCGGAAATATGCCAGCGGTTTTCCCTTCGCCCCGTCACAGACAAATGTGATCGCGCCGTCGTTTCCGAGCGCTTTGTGTGCCTGCCGGATCCCGATCAGTTTCTTCACTTCGTTTAGCAGTGAATCCCCGTCGGCAAGCTGCTCCGCTGCATTCGGTCGTCCGCTGTCCGGATCCAGAGGGATATAGTAATTTTCCTTCGGCCCCGTAGAGAACCCCGCGCCCTCGGAGGCGTCCCACTGCATCGGCGAGCGAGAACCGGTCCGGCCGTATCCGCCCTCCACGGACGTCAGGTTTTCCACATAGCGCATGCCGATTTCGTCGCCGTAATAGAGGAACGGTGCCCCCGGCATGGAAAGCAGAAACGCGAAGGCCATCTTTGCGCGATCTCCGCGGATGTGACGGGCAAGTCGGTCCATATCGTGGTTGCCGGACGGGATGCAGATCAGGCCCCTGCCGGCGGCCTTCCGGTAGCTCTCCAGGTATTTTCCGACAAATGCAGCCGCATCGCCCTCTCCGCCGAAGAACGGTTTCTCGCAGCGAAACAGGTCGTTATAGTGGGACGGTCCGAAATGGAGCAGAAAATCCATATGGAATCCGCCCTCGATGCTCTTGTCCGGCTCGCCCCACTCCGAGACAAGCACAGCCTCCGGAAATCTCTCGTCAAGGAAGCTCCGGACATCCTGCCACAGCGCGATGGTCCCCTTGGAGTCCTCATCGTTCTTCACCAAAGACCCCGCCATATCCACGCGGAATCCGTCGCACCCCAGGGAAAGCCAGAACGCCATCACGTCCTTCATGGCATTTCTCGTGGCCATTGCTCCCTCGGAATCCATGGGCTGCTGCCACGGGCGGTCAGGCTTGTAGAAGCCGTAGTTGAGCGCCGGCTGGTGCGTGAAAAAGTTCACGATACAGCTGCCGTCCCGGTCGGAGATTCCCCGAAGCGAACCGTACCCCGGCGCCTCCTCCCAGACGCTGTCCGTCCAGATATAGCGGTCTGTGAATTCATTTGTCGAGGCTTTCATGCTCTCCGTAAACCACGGATGCTTCCAGGACGTATGCCCGGGAACAAGGTCAAGAAGCACATGCATTCCGAGCTTGTGCGCCTCCGCGAACAGCGTCGCCAGGTCCTCGTTGGTTCCGTACCGCGGCGCCACCTTGTAATAGTCCGAGACATCGTAGCCCGCGTCCCCGAACGGGGAGTCGAAGCAGGGATTCAGCCAAATGGCGTTGCACCCCAGGTTGCGGATATAGGGCAATTTCTCCGTGATCCCGTTGATGTTGCCGATCCCGTCCCCGTCCGTGTCCAGAAAGGACTGCGGGTAAATCTCGTAAAATACGGCGTTTGAAAGCCATTCCGGTCTGTTTCTCATCCTTTGTTCTCCTTGTTAGGCATACTTCTTGGCAATTAACCTACGCCTGCTGCCGCCTTCTCATCACAACTGCCGACGTCCCTGCCACGGACAGGAGAAGCAACGTTGTCCAAAGAATCGGCCGGCCGGAATCGCCTGTGGGCGGACTGTTCTTCACATCTTCCTCAGCCGGAGCTTTCACGATGAGTTTCATCTCGTCCTTCCAGTCGTCAAAGACAACCGTTACGACATGCTCCCCAACGCTTAAACTGTTCAAGGTCTTCGCGTCAAATGCAAGGATGATGCTTCCGGATCTTGCTTCGATCTTGGTATCCTTACCGTCGATCTGAACCCCGACATAGTGTGCAAAGGAATCCTTATCATCTTCGCTGCGATGGTAGATTTTTGTTATATCCTGCTGATTTCCCTGCGTAAACTCTATGGTGTTCCCGCCTTCGACAGTATACTTGATCACATCGCCCTCGGTCGCTCCGCAGATTTCGCAGGTCTTCGGCGTATAGCCGGTAGCAGCCTTCCATGTGTGGCCGGTTGCAGCGATTTCCTTGCCGGTGATCACGTCGCCGCATCTCTCACACTTCTGATCTGCTTCCTTGCCTGCCTTCTCGCAGGAAGGAGTGGCAGCAGAGCCATCAACGGTTTTATAGTCATGCCCCAGAGGCTCGCCGGATGTAAAGGTTTCCGTACTCTTTTCCCCGCACTTGCAGGATTTATAATAAACCGATGCTTCAGTGCAGTCCGCTGCGGATACCAGGCAGTTCTCATCAACAGTCTCAGTATATACATGGTCGGACCACTGCACATAAAGTGTGAAATCACCTGTGGCCTCGATCGTCGCCTTATCATCGTACGACTCACCTGTTCCATCCTGCTCGGTAGTCCACTTTATAATGGTATGCCCGGGTTTTACAAAAGGATTTGCCGGAAGTGCACTTGGCAATTCCTCCGTCACCTCAAGTGTCTTTTCTGTTCCTTGGCCGTCGTTTGCATTCAACGTAATCGTGCAGTAGTCCCTTCTTTTTGCCGTGCCGTTGGCAATCTCCTTCGCTGTCGTGCCCCACAGGTAGTATCGGACATCACCGGTGAACGGCGCTTCGATGATATCGGCAAGAGACAGTTCATCTCCATCTTGTGGATTTTGCTCCCCCTCACCATAAAAATCATCAATTGTCCCTCCATTCCCGATACCGGCGCCTGCGCCATAATGATCATTTTCTTTCCCCCCGGCAACGCAAACAACTGCATTTTTTTGAATCTTTATGTTTGCACTATTTTCGCGATCGCATCCGCCGCCGATTCCGGCTCCGCCTTCTTCGCCGCACGCGATGACATTTGCGTTATCGGTAATCGTGATTTCGGTGCCGTCACCGCCATTTCCACCGCCGATTCCCGCTCCGCCGCCTCTGCCGCTTGCGGTAACATTTGCATCCTCGATGATTTTGATTGTTTTCCCCGGACGGTTAAATCCGCCGCCGATGCCCGCTCCACGTTCTCCACCGGTTGCGGTGACATTTGCCTTATCGGTAATCTTGATTTCGATGCCGGACCCACTATATCCGCCGCCAATTCCCGCTCCTTGGAGTCCTCCGTTCGCAGTGACGGTTCCGCCGCTGATGGCGATATTGGAGCCGTCGCCATCCCATCCGCCGCCGATTCCCGCTCCGTGGAGTCCTCCGGTCGCAGTTACGGTTCCGCTGCTGATGGTATTATTGGTGCCGTCGCCTCGTAATCCGCCGCCGATTCCCGCTCCGTAGAGTCCTCCGGTCGCAATGACGGTCCCGCCGCTGATGGTAATATTAGTGCCGGAACCGCCCTCTCCGCCGCCGATTCCCGCTCCGTTTTCTCCACCGATTGCAACAAGCTCACTCGCATCACTCATCGCTGTAATGATCAGCTGACCTTTGTTTTCTTTTTGAATACCCGCGCAGTTTTTGCCGCTCTTAACCGTATTCTTCCCTTCAAACCGTATTGTCACATTGCCGTCACCCACGATTTGGATTGCATGAAAATCATTCTCCGACACATCGATATTTACATTGCGAAATACCACGGTAACCGCCTTGCCTTCACCTGCGTAAATGGAAATTGAGTTCGTTGTGGCAGTCTTCGAATCGCCTTCGATAACGATTGTCTTCTCAGTCACAGTGCCGGCTTCTTTGTTATTAACATAAACCACATCATCCATGACGGTAATGTATCCGTCGCTAAGGCTAAAGACAGCCTCCTCTTGCGTCTCTTCCTCCTCTGCTCCGCGCGCGGTTCTCCCCGCAACAGGCAGCATAGTGATTGCCAAGGCAAGGCAAAGCAACCATCCGAACGTTTTCTTAAAAAGACGATTCATTTCCACTTCCTCCAATCGATATACGTGTAATCCAACGATTTCAGTGGGATTAGCGCATTTTCGGTAAGCACTGTATTTCAGTATACCACACTTTTTTCATTTTCATACTGTTCTTGCACAAATGTAATGCAAAGAGCTTACTCTATCCAATCACATTCACGACATTTGTATCGTCTACCGAAGCAGTAGGTTTTAGGTTGTTGATATACTCAATATATTGAGCATCTCTGGCTGATTCGGCGAATCCGGCGGTGAATCTGCCGGCGATTTTGACTTAAATTGGGCTTTCGTGAAATTAAGTCAAAGAAAATTACTCGCGACTTTGACTTGAATCGCGCTTTTCTGAAATTAAGTCAAAAGAAATGCCCCGCAGCTTTGACTTAAATCAGGCATTTCTGGAATCAAGTCAAAAGAAATGCCCCGCGGCTTTGACTTGAATCGCGCTTTTCTGAAATCAAGTCAAAAGAAATGCCCCGCGGCTTTGACTTGAATCGCGCTTTTCTGAAATCAAGTCAAAAGAAATGCCCCGCGGCTTTGACTCGAATCGAGTTTTTCTGAAAATAAGTCAAAAGAAATGCCCCACGGCTTTGACTTGAATCAGGCTTTTCTGAAATAGAGTCAAAAAGAAGCGCCCCCGGTCTCCCGGAAGCGCCCCTTGCAAAGGCACCCGCCGCAAAAAGCAACATTTGGATGAACGACATATTTTTTTGATGAACGACATAAATTGTGATAGTTCAGCGATTTTTCTTGCCAAAAAAGGGGGCGTCGCTTGGACGTCCCCTCAGACGAAATACACTTGTTAAACCCCGGCATTTCTCAAAACTACCATTCCCCTTCTGCCAGCGCTTCCCCGAGCTTAAACACCGCCTTGCACTCCTCGGGAAATTCCGTCTCATGCCGCTGCTGCTTTGCCTCCGGATTGAAGAACGACCACGGCCAGTCGGTCTTTGAGTAGTCTGCGAGCTGGAGCGTGTCGCCGCTCACAAAAGTCCTCGTCGGCCCGACAAAGCTCTCGAGCGTCCGCCGGTAATCCGCCAACATGGTCTGGTAGGCATTTGCCGGAGCATTGCTCGTCATGATGAGCAAAACCGGCACCGTGCTCTGCCTGCAGCACGCGTCTCCGCGTTGTAGGTGAGGCTTTGGAAAATGAGCCGCTCATACAGCGCCCGGAAGGACGCCGTCATCTGGCTCAGGTAGTTCGGCGAGCCGATGATCAGGCCGTCCGACTCGCGGATGGCATCCAGCACCGGCGTCAGCCCGTCCCGGCAAATGCACCGCCCCTTGTTGGCCTCCTTCTTGCACCCAAAGCACGAAATGCAGCCCGTATACCGCTCCAGCCGAAAGAGATCAAACCTCTCTACGCTCGCCCCGGCAGCTTCCGCCCCCTTCGCAGCCTCCGCCAGCAGCGTGTCCGTATTCCACCCCTTCCTCGGCCCCGCATTCACTATAACGATTTTCTTTTCCATGTTCCTTCTCCTTTTTTATCTTCTACGTCTTCATAAAAATTCTTGTTACTGTGTCAGAATATAAATAGTTCTAATCAAGCAGAGATTTCTACCCAGATATAGTATTATAGGCTTGAGGCGGAACTCATTATGTCACGTAAACACGATTTTTTAGCTGACAAGCCCCTATAATCCGTGTTCTTCAAGTTCGTTCATTCCTCATCATCAGAATCACGTGCGGCGGCGACTAATTCCATCATCTGTTGTGCATATGTATCTCCATCAATTTCTTCATCTTCATATTGCCTCATTAACTCGTCAATCTGTTCTTGCAATTCTTTTCTTGTCATCTCTTTTTCCCCTCCTAAACCATGGTTTCGTTCTCAAAGCATACAGTAATACATGTTTTACAAGTGTAATACGCTCTTTTTAACTGTTCGGCGGTTCAGTTGCTTCATCCTCGTTTGAGTGCGAAGCGTCATATTCCTTAATGCCATTAACTATTTCTTCCTTTGCCTCCTCCACTGCACGCTCGGACTCTAACCGTTTCTTTCTAAAATGATTAACCAACGCCACAATACCCCTTTCAATCCCGATAGCAATTGCCGACGCAGCAATCACCACAGGCACCATATCTGAGTGGCCTTCTGAACGTCCAAGCTTTCTACTTTCTTCCTCAAGCATATTTACAAACGCCTCCGGTCCTCCTGCAGCCTTTGCAGCCTTCGACATATCCGAATAATCCCATGACATGAGCACTACCTCCTTGATCTTTTTTGAACTAACAACACTGTTTTGGGCTACTTTCCCAAGGTTATTTACAACGTCTTTATGCTACATCGAACAACCTGCAACAATCATCAAAAAAACAATTATCCCATAAATCCACAACACTATAAGGCTGTGAAAACAACCTTATACTTCAATTATATCCCAATCCTCAATACATTCTTCGCAGAAGTCCTCACCGGCCTCTTCAAGATAACCTCTTCCCTGCGAATAATCTGATGCACATTGTCCTGCTGCAATCTCTGCTTCTTCTTCAGTATCAAATACTTCATCAAGCAGGTTTTCATCTGTTGTTCCGTCATCAAAATAGAAAATAACTCTGTAACCCATGTTCACCTCCACGGTCATCATCTGACCACATAAAACCCAACAACTGTCCCTGAACCATTTGTTCCTGTCGAGACATTCCCTCCTACAGTCTTCCGTTCATCAGGAAGAACAACACTACCAGTTGCGTTACAATAATCATCGGTACTCCTACAGCAAAATAATCCTTGCTAGTTTTGTGATTGAACAAATACATAGCTATTATTGCTCCGATGGAACCTCCTGCAAATGCCAAGCCGAGTAACGTGACTATTCTGATTCGCGACATTCCTTCGATGGCAGCAAGTTTATCAAATCCATATACAAGAAACGATATGATATTAATAATCAACAGGTAATGAAGGAGTGCCGGTCGACTTGCAAAGAAGCTCCAAAACGCGAACGTCAGAGTTTTCTCAAGGTGCCCTTTGTAGATTAAAACAACAACAACTTGGATAACGAACACACAACTGACAAACACACGTGACATCATGTTCCCTTTACAGGCATGTCGGTCAAAGAGCAATATGGCAACGATAATTCCTAACGATCCACCAATAATCGCCGTGACTGTTAACCATAAGTCAATCTGCCCGAACTCCGTATAGGAATACAGTCCCATATTAATCAGATACAACACAAAACCAATGATGTTTACAATTAACAGGTACTTCTCAAATCCGTCCATAAGTCTTTCCCTTTCTACTATAACGCATCAGGTCAGTAGAACGTTAGTTGCATCTGCTATAAGTATAGCATTCATTTATGCTTATCGCATCTTTGTGCTCTCGGCATCATCAACACTTATTGCGACTCAATTAATCAAAATCGCAATAAGTGTCGTATTCTTTTACTTCGCTACGGATTATCGTTTGCTAATTTTTCTCTTTACACTCGTTGGGTAAAAACTACTCTATCAACTTGCTTTAGTGTCGACAAGAAGATCTCGGCTTTCTCTGTTGATTATCTCGAGTCTCATTCGAGCACTTTCCATCTCCGAAAGGAGCACGTCTTTCCACATTTCATCACGGCAATTGTCAAGCACATACTGTCGCATGTTAGCCAACTGATTAATTGTCAGTGTCGCCTGGTTCTGAATCTTTACCATTTGCTCTTTGTTCAACATGGCGTTACCTCCGCTTTTCAACCCTTAGGATTGAACTTGACACTATTTCGATTGCTGCAAGTTGATATTACAACATATAACTGTTCTTGTCAAGCATCTTTTTGATTTTTGATACATTTTGTATCAATTTTCAAAGATGTGCTTGTTGGTGTAAAAAAACTGGGGTCGTGTAATTCCACAGCCCCAGATTTTTCACTGTTCAGCAGTTTCTACTATTTCGCATGTTTAGCTTGTTCACCAAAAAACAAATTCAGATTAGTTCCTCGATGCAGGGAATTGTAGCCCTTCTGAATCTCCATGCAGGATTCTTCATAGGTTCCGCCAAAAGCAATACCCTCTTTAAAGAATGACTCCGTCAAGCACTGTGGTGTTCTTAGGCACTTGTCACTGAATGTTTTTGCATCCCATCCTTTTGATTTTCGATTGGAATTCGGCTTATTAAACAGTACATGATCCATATCGCGAGAAGCGTAATAGAGACTATAGTTAATACCAGCGATTTTATCTACAGCCATTAACCGTCTTAATACCCGTTGCTTCTTATTATTTCTTCCTGCAATTCCATCAACATTTGAAGTAATTATACTGGTGTCCGTATAATATGGCTCCGGATAATCTCCCCTTTCTATTCCATCTCTCGGAATGAATGCACCATCCATATCAACCACATGCACTATTTCTTGGATATCTTGGGGCTTTATTCCACTAAATAATCCTTCCTGCGGGTCCCTGCGAAATTGATTAACAACCTCTTCTATTCGGTGAACGATATTTCCTTCATGTGTGTTTTTATCCGCTGTAATATCGTTCTTAACAAGCTTTGTTCTACAATCATATTTCCCACGATATGCATCAAAATAAGGCGTTCGGAGAATAGCTTCAATCTCTTGTTTATCGTTAAATCCTTCAACCACAAAAAGGATGAACTTTTTCGCCATGAGCATCTTCACCCCTCCTCTCCAACATGACCCGCACGATAAAACGCCAAGTCAATTTCAAAACGATCGGTAGGGTTATAAACTTGTTCCTCGATGCCCCCTAGTATAATCTGTCGAAAGTATGTGTCACGTAGATTACTATTTCCACGATTAGGAATTCGAATAAAGTTCTTTTCAGGATTAGTTGTTGTAAACAAGACAAATTTGGACGGTAACACTTCCAAGGGCCGAAGATTGTGCGCCGTAAATACTATCTGACCACATGCGGATTCCGAAAGCACCTTAAGGATTTCTCCCAACAGGTATTCAAATATCCCCGCATCAATTTCATCTATTACCACAGTAACCGAAGGATCGTTATAAGCCGCGATTAATAGAATCATTATAGACACAATCTTTTTGATTCCATCCGACTCCATGCCTAGCGGCATCTTCGTCCCATTCCGGCAAGAAAACAACTCAATTGCTATGCTGTTTGGATAAGGAACGAAAAATGTATTGCTATCCGGTTGTACTTCCTGTACCTCAATTGTTAAGCCTGGGACTACTTTTGATAATACAATTCCTATTTGATTAATGGTATCTCTCACCCGAGGAAACACTTCCTTGGGAACACAATTAACTGCATCACGCTGCAGATTGATTCGATACGGTGTATATCTATCATCCACTCTATTCTTACGAATCATCACCAATGGAATGTTGCCACCATAAACCAATCCAGTTGTCGATGTACCAATTACGTGAAAACACTCAACGGAAAACCATCTCAGCGATCTCAAAACAACCATGGGCGTTGAAAACACTGTAAAATAAAAGAACTTTTCAGCTTCTTCATCGCTCAGTTCGTCATCACTATTCTCAACAGAATTAATTAAATCAGACAAGGTGTCATGAGAGAAAAACTCTTCCGTTGTTTTCTTCACGAATTGCTCTGATTCCATATCCTTAACAAATGGCTCCAACAATTCCTGAAATTCCTTCATAAAAAGGAATGAAGCTCCCATTTGCGAAGCCTTCTTCTTGAGCTCAACTGCTTTAGCCATGTTGGCCTTATCATCATTGAGCAATATCATATACTTTTGTTTACTTCCAAAGGCAATCCCCATATCATCACTTTGAGTTTTTCTTGTATCAAACCAAACTTGTTTTGCAACCACTACTTTTCCCTCTGGGGTACTCAAGCGGAACTTGACAACTTCATTTTCAATCGCTAATCCAGCAAACGATTCCTTCGCATCTGTAGGGTTCAATTTAACAACATCAAAATTATAATATGCCTCAACCATAAGCGCAGTATCGGGTTTAATCTCTTTGCCTTCACTTTCCACTAAAGATACAGTAAGCAAGAAAGACACTTCAAAGCTGCTTTTTTCGGTCCCAAGGCGTATTGTTTTTTCGTCTTCTCGAGTTAGTTGTTCTCCAGACATCACTCTCTTAATCAAATTCAATGCCATTATTACAGACGTTTTTCCAGACCCATTTTGACCATAGATTCCAAGAATCGAAGGACTGTTGTTCAAAACAGCCTCATAATCAGAATTCGGGAAAGCAATACTGGCGTGCTTAATACTTCGAAAGTTTTCCAATGTTAACTTTGTGATACGTACATCAAGCATGTTTGAGATTAATCTCATAATCCGATTCCTCCGTAAAGAACAAGTCACTGCATTAGTATTGGCTTCAAATCCGTTAAATAGGATTCTATAAATAAGTATATCACTGTTCAAATGTTCTGTCAATCGTAAATTGGATAAATGATACATTTTGTATCAATTTTGTATTGTTTTATCGCATCCCCATCTCCCTCTTCCTCTCCGTCTGCCTCACATACGCCTTCCTATCCATTGCCTGTCTCTGGTTGCCGACCGGCCGCTTATCCTCGAACACCTTGCTCACACGGTAAAGAAAACTCTCAATACTTCGAAACGATGGCGAATCGCCTTCGCTGCCATCATATGCTCCCGACTCAATCGCGCCAGACTCACGATGTTCCCTCTCAATCCTCTCAATCGCCTTCTCCAACTCCTGCTGATCGTCCCGATCCACAACCTCTCCATCCAGCGTACCCGTTCCGCTCCTTCCCGGACCGGAAAACATCCCCTGGCCTCCAACCATCTCCGCCATCTCGGCAACATCCCCCATCTCCACCGCCGCCTTCAGCACCGCATTCTTAATCGGCCGGAAGGCCTCATTTTCCGAAGGAGGCTCCTTCGGAGGGCAATTATTCGTGTAGGTCGCGATGATTGCACACTTCTGTTGGTACCAAAGCTCATACAGTTCCGCGACCTTCGGGTGCTTCGCGAGGCGGTCGACGACCTCGTCCACAAGATTCTTCACGTCCTTCGGCATGTAGCCGTACTTGAGCCTGCCCTTCTGCGGGAGACGACGATGGATCTCCGTCAGCCGAGGGATGAGATCCGCGAACTCGCCGGTGGACTGCGGGAGGGCGCGGAGCTTGCGCGTGTAGGCGTCGGCCATTTGTCGCAGGTCGTTGCGCAACTTCGTCTGCTCCTTGTAGATTTCCATCAGGTCCAGTTGGAAGATTTCGGCGGCAAATGCGCTCTTGATGTCGTCGATGCCGTACCGGGTGAGGTAGCCCTCCGTGCCGGCGCTATAGGCGACCATATGGATGTGCGGGTGATGCCACTCGTTGTGAAAGGCGGCGTACCACTGCAGGTCCTGCTCTGGAATCTTCATCGCCTGCGCGATAGTGCCGGCTTTGGCGCGGCAGAGGGTGCGCCAGCTTTCGGCGGTGTCGTAAACGAGGCGCTCCGCGTCGGGGCGACGCAGGGAAAATACGAGCGTCCACACATTTCCCGGATGCTCCGAGACGGCATTCGCCACCTTCGGCAGATCGATCGGCTCGTCCGTTTGGGTGAAGAGGCCGTGGTCGCCGATCTTCTCCACGTGGGGGCGCTCCGCGATGTACTGCAGGTAAATGTCCGGCTTGCCGACGTGCAGTAGGTACTCCGCTCCGCGGGTGATGAGTTCGGAGATGCCCCGGAACGTCCCCATTCTGCCTTTCCTGCTCGACCAGATTCATGTACAGTCGATTTCATCCGGTCGGGGATATCCCAGGCTCGCAGTCAACGACCCTTGCGCATCACCATCGATTAGTAAAACCCTTTTCCCATGTCTGGCGAGTCCGATCCCCAAGTTGGCAACCGTGGTTGTCTTAGCAACCCCACCCTTTTGATTTCCGGCTATGATTACCTTACACATATGTACATCCTCCTTTGCGGGTAAACAAAAAAGAGACTAAACAAAGTTTCCATTCGGAAAAGTTGTTTAGTCTCTCTGAAAGAATTCGATTTTGTTCTCAGGTTCTCAGATGTATATTTCCATCCTCAAACCTGTAAACTTAGGCATTCCATACTCGGGATGAGTCGCAAGAAATGCTCTCACATCATCCTCCGTAGCCTCTAAAGTACAAAAATGTATGTACTTTTGAGTACCTACTTCCCACCTTCCTTGATAGCGGCTTGTGCTGCTGCCAGTCTTGCGATCGGCACGCGGAACGGCGAGCAGGATACATAGTCGAGACCGATCTGGTGGCAGAACTCAACGGAGGTCGGGTCGCCGCCGTGCTCACCGCAGATACCGCAGTGGAGTGCGGGGTTGACGCCCTTGCCGAGGGTGACAGCCATCTTCATGAGCTTGCCTACGCCGTCCTGATCGAGCTTTGCGAACGGGTCGCTCTCGAAGATCTTCTGATCGTAGTAGCCGCCGAGGAATTTGCCGGCGTCGTCACGGGAGAAGCCGAAGGTCATCTGGGTGAGGTCGTTGGTACCGAAGCAGAAGAACTCAGCCTCGGTTGCGATCTCGTCAGCCGTGAGGGCTGCACGAGGAATCTCGATCATGGTGCCTACATGGTACTTAAGGTTTGCACCTGCGGCCTTGATCTCCTCATCGGCGGTCTCAACGACTACCTTCTTAACGTTCTTAAGCTCCTTGACTTCGCAGATGAGCGGGATCATGATCTCGGGCTCAAGCGTCCAGTCGGGATGAGCATTTTTCACTTCGATAGCGGCGCGGATGACTGCCTTGGTCTGCATCTTTACGATCTCGGGGTAGGTGACCGCGAGACGGCAGCCTCTGTGGCCCATCATCGGGTTGAACTCGTGGAGGGACTCGCAGATTGCCTTGATCTCCTCTACGGTCTTGCCCTTCGCGTCAGCGAGCTTCTTGATGTCCGCCTCCTCGGTGGGAACGAACTCATGGAGCGGCGGATCCAGGAAACGGATCGTTACCGGGTTGCCCTCAAGCGCCTCGTAGAGCGCCTTGAAGTCGCTCTGCTGGTAAGGAAGGATCTTCTCGAGTGCTTCCTCACGCTCCTCGCAGGTGTCGGAGCAGATCATTTCGCGGAAAATGGCGATTCTCTCCGGATCGAAGAACATGTGCTCGGTACGGCAGAGGCCGATACCCTCGGCACCGAGCTCGCGGGCCTTCTTCGCATCGCGAGGGGTGTCGGCGTTCGTGCGAACGGCGAGCTTGCGGTATTTGTCAGCCCATGCCATAACGCGGCCGAACGTGCCGGCAATCTTCGCGTCTACGGTCGGGATGATTCCCTCATAAATGTTGCCGGTGGTTCCGTCGATGGAGATCTCGGATCCCTCAACGAACTTCTTGCCTGCCAGAGTGAAGGTCTTATTTTCCTCATCCATCACGATGGCGTCGCAACCGGATACACAGCAGGTTCCCATACCGCGGGCAACAACGGCTGCGTGGCTGGTCATACCGCCGCGGACGGTCAGGATACCCTGAGCGGCCTTCATACCGGTGATGTCCTCAGGCGAGGTCTCAAGACGAACGAGAACGACCTTCTCGCCTCTTGCATTCCAGGCCTCAGCGTCGTCAGCGGTAAATACAACCTTACCGCAGGCCGCTCCGGGCGAAGCGCCCAGACCCTTGCCGATCGGCGTAGCTGCCTTCAGTGCCTTCGCGTCGAACTGCGGGTGAAGGAGCGTGTCGAGGTTTCTCGGGTCGATCATCGCAACAGCCTCTGCCTCGGTCTTGTGTCCCTCGTCAACGAGGTCGCAGGCGATCTGAAGGGCAGCCTGTGCGGTGCGCTTGCCGTTACGGCACTGGAGCATGTAGAGCTTCTGGTTCTCTACGGTGAACTCCATATCCTGCATGTCATGATAGTGGTTCTCGAGGATGTCACAAACCTTGACGAACTCGGCGTATGCCTCCGGGAACTCCTGCTCCATCTGGGTGATCGGCATAGGAGTACGAACGCCGGCAACTACGTCCTCGCCCTGAGCGTTCTTGAGGAACTCGCCCATGAGCTTCTTCTCGCCCGTTGCGGGGTCGCGGGTAAATGCAACACCGGTGCCGGACTGCTCGTTCAGGTTACCGAATACCATCGGCATTACGTTGACTGCGGTACCCCAGCTGTAGGGGATATCGTTGTCGCGGCGATATACGTTTGCACGAGGGTTGTCCCAGGAACGGAACACGGCCTCGATAGCCAGCTTGAGCTGTACAACCGGATCGGACGGGAAATCCTCACCGAGCTGCTTCTTGTACTCTGCCTTGAACTGCTCGGCAAGCTTCTTGAGATCGGCAGCGTCGAGCTCGATATCGAACTTCACGCCCTTCTCTTCCTTCATCTTGTCGATCAATACCTCAAAATACTTCTTGCCGACTTCCATTACGACGTCCGAGAACATCTGGATGAAACGGCGATACGAGTCATATACAAAACGCTCGAACTTCGGATCCGGGTTGCCGGCGATCATTGCGGCAACAACCTCGTCGTTCAGACCGAGGTTAAGAATCGTGTCCATCATACCGGGCATGGAAGCTCTCGCTCCGGAGCGAACCGAAACAAGCAAAGGATTCTTGAGATCGCCGAACTTCTTGCCGTTGATCTCCTCCATCTTCTTTACGCCTTCCATGGCCTGCGCCATGATTTCGTCGTTAATCTTTCTTCCGTCCTCGTAGTACTGCGTACAAGCTTCCGTGGTGATCGTGAAGCCCTGCGGTACCGGAAGACCGATGTTCGTCATTTCCGCGAGGTTGGCACCCTTGCCGCCGAGCAGATTTCTCATGTCGGCATTACCCTCGGTAAATGCGTATACCCATTTCTTAGCCATATATCTATGACCTCCTCTTGATTTTTCGCTGTCCACAATCCTTCATCCGATCTAAAAAACGCAGCAAGATTTTCCCTTCCCCGTTATCGTAAACACGCAAAAGAAACGCCTGTGGACAGCCGTTGTAGAGATTTTAGCACACGAACCCCTCATTGGCAAGGATTTTTCGCTTTGAGCGCACTTTTCGTACGCCCTCACGAAAACCTTGTCCGCGCTGTCCGATTAGTTGTCAATATGCACACAAAAAGCGCCCTCCGGACATGCCGGAGAGCGCCTGTTTTCTCTTGTTTTCGCGATCAGCGGAAAATCAGCGATACGAACTATTCGCGGTCGGCGGAAAACCGACCGTAGAAACTTTTCGCGATCAGCGGAAAATCAGCGATACGAACTATTCGCGGTCGGCGGAAAACCGGCCGTAGAAACTTTTCGCGATCAGCGGAAAATAAGCGGCAGGAACTCGTGGATGCAGCGTCTCCAGACGGTCCAGTCGTGACCGCCGGGATAGGTGCTGCGGATCATGTTGAGGTTCTTATCCGCCAGGAATGCATCGTCCGCATCGAAGGCGTTAAAGTACTGGTCTTCGGTGCCCATGGCGCGGTAGAACACGCGGTAGGTCTCCTTGAACTTCTCCGCGTCATCCAGAATGTCGAGCCAGGGCTGCGGCATATTGCCCCACGGCGCGCGCAGGAAGCCGCTGAAGAGTCCCGCGTAGCCGAACAGATCCGGGTTCGACAGCGTCGTGATGCTGGTCTGGAAACTTCCCATGGAAAGTCCTGCCATGGCGCGGTTCCACTTGTCCGTGAAGACATTGTAACGACTCTCGATGTAGGGGATGATGTCCTTGAGGAAGACGTCGAGGAATACCATGCGCGTCATTGGGCTCTTCTCGGCGGGCTCCATCAGCTGCGTCATTCCGCAGCACATAACGATGAGCATCTCCTTCATCTCGCCCTTGTTCAAAAGCTCATCGGCGATGCGGCCCACATGCCCCTGGAAGGTCCAGCCGATCTCGTTCTCGCCGTAACCGTGCTGCAGATAGAGCACGGGGTATTTCTTGTTCGGGTCGTACTTCGGCGGCGTGTAAACAAGGCAGATTTCAAACTTGCCGGTCACCGAAGACTTCACATAGTGGCGCGTCACGGCGCCGTGGGGAATGTCCGTGAGGCCGTCCCAGGTGATGTCCTCGACCGGAATGTCCATAAAATTCATCGGTCTGCAGCAGCCGTAGCCGATGGGAAGATAAGGATTGAGCACGTCCGCGCCATCGATTTTGAGGAAGAAATACTGGAACCCGCGCCCCATATCGAAGGTGCCCTCCCAGTAGCCGTCCTCCTTCTTCTCAAACGCCTGCGTCTTGCCGAACTGGTCGATCAAAACTTCTTTTGCATTGGGCGCGATAATGCGCATTGTCACTCTGCCGTCGGGCAGAATCTCATATCCCTGGTTGCCGTCGCGATTCGGCTCTCCGAAGATCGGATCGAACGAAAGCGCGGTGTCAAGCGGCCATACTTTAGCCATGGTTGTAAACCCTCCGT